>Ga0160461_1000005_pt1 | contig 491384 bp, 471 predicted proteins | sample HID1975I_E6MG_FD_108266 | JGI IMG/M metagenome (GOLD analysis project Ga0160461, IMG submission 108266) | Enriched soil microbial communities from UW Madison campus, WI, USA - HID1975I_E6 MG | ecosystem: Environmental > Terrestrial > Soil > Unclassified | place: USA: Madison, Wisconsin... | reverse complement strand
TTCGAACCCCCGGACCTGTTACAGTCAATAGTTTTCAAGACTATCGCAATCGACCACTCTGCCATCTCTCCAAAAACTCCGATTGTATCGTTGTTTTCAGTGGTGCAAATATAAAACGTTTTTTTATTCCGACAAAGAAAAAATTAAAAATTATCGCAATTTTTCACTAACACTCAAACAATGAATTAGTTATCAAACAATAACTTCGTCAATTATTTCTTCATAGCTTATGGGATCTGCTGTTTTCTGATAACGTTCCCATTCAGCTTCGAGGTTTTTATCGGTTTTCATTTCTTCTTCAAGCTTCAGCGTTTCTCTATATTGCTTTGCTTCTGCCAAAAGTGTCCATTTACACTTGATTCCGATAGTTTCAAGATGACTTTTCAGATCACCTAGATTAAGTCTGAAAAATTCTTTTCTTGGATTTATTTTATTAAGTTGATTTTTAAGAAACTGCTTATGTAACTGCCTTTCTAAAGCGGGAGCATCCTCTGAATAAATCATTGCATGTACATCAAATTCAAACGGAACACTTGCATCTCCCAATTCACGAACGCGGTCTAAAGGCTCTAAACGTCTCGTCATCCCAATTTTATAAACTTGCTCTCCAAAAGAACCGATGTTTGAAATGACATATACATTTCCGGTTTTTGTCTGTTGTGCCATTGAGATAGCTCTTTGATTTTTTTCTTCTGCCTGCTCTAATTTTCCTTGTAGCTCCTCAAGTTTTTGCTGAAACATAGCTTTTTGTGCTTCATTGGCTATTGAAACTTGTGCTTCGGCTTTTTCAATTAAACGTTTTAAAGTTTGTTCCTCTTTTTCGGCATCTTTTATTGCTTTTTCAAACTCCTTTCGGGCTTTCTCTTCTTCACGGATCTGTTCACGAATTTGCCTTTGCTCTTCAAGTTCCGTTGCCCGTAATTCCTGTGATACAACTGCCCATTTAAGTTCTTCAAGCCGTGCCTGGTGATAAATATCTGAAATTCTTGCATTCCTGAAAGCTTTTCCGTTGAAATTAACCAACTGAAAAGCATCTTCGATTTTCTGTTTCAAAATTCCATAATTATCTTTTCTCACGGTTGACAAAATAGAATCTACCTTTCCGTTGTAAGCATCAATCACAAAATCTACAGCCGTTTTTTTTCTTTCATTGTCCATATATTCACAGATTCCGGCTTGTCGGTTGACGATCATCATTTTATTATTCTGACGGAGCTTTTTAAGATTTTCACCTGCGTCTTTGTGACTGAAATCTTCAGCTAACTGATCCAAAAGGGTATAACTCGGCACAAGATATTCGTTTCCGTAACCTTTAATAACGTTTTTCATTGCCTGGATTCTGCTTGCAATTTCATCAGCTTCTCTAAGGCTTCTGTATGCATCGCCGCCGATAGTTTCTGCTTTGTTTTCAGCCTGATTGATGATTCTTGTAGATTCTCTTACTGCATTTTCATACAAAAGTTCGATTTCTCTCTGCTTCTTTTCGCTCAGCTCTTTAATGTTTCTTCGTGATTCTTTTGCGCTTTCCTGAGCTTCAGATAATTCCAGATTACCTCTTTCTCTGAGTTTTTCATAATCTTTCTGAGCTTTTTTAAGCAGATATTGACATTCAATTTTTACATCGATAATGTTTTGATATTTGCTTAGCTCAGCAATTTTATCTTTTAATTCCCGATTGGTAATCTGAATATAAGACAAGTCTTTTTTTGCAGACTGAAGGTTTGTTTTTAAAGAATTATTTTCATTCTGGTATTTTAATATTTCAGATTGAAACTGATTAATAATTTTCGTTAAATCATTAATTTTAAGGTCTTTGTTTTTAATTTCGGTCTTTAGTTTATTAGATCTGGTGTAGAAATACACAGCCAATCCAACCAAAAATACAATGAGAAAAATTTCCATGGTTATTCGTTTTATGTTGCAATAATAAGCAAACCATACACACTTTTTTTACGGGAAACCGTATTTGATTTAAATTAAAAGTAAGGCGAAAAGAAAATGATTAGAATGTTTGAAGACAAAAGCTTGTAATCTATTTAATGCAATCATTTGGCTGTATCGGCGATAAAATACTATTTTTATAGAAAATAAATATGAAAAAATATATACTCGCTGTTTTAATACTATTCACAATTACAGTTTCAGCACAAGGGAAAAGATTTTTCGAAAATGGTGAAGCCGAACTGCAGAATTCTGTTGAAAAAATTAATCTGACGTATACCAACGAATTACCTTTTGTAAAAGTAAATATCAACGGGAAAATATATCAGTTTCTTTTCGATAGTGGTGCTCCGACTGTGATTTCTACCTCAATTTACAGCGAGCTCAATCTTAAGAAAAAACATCGCAGTAAAGTCACAGATTCCAAAAAAAATAAACAGGAACAGATTTTTACGGTAATACCCGAAATGAAAATTGATCAAATAACTTTCAAAAATATTGGTGCTATTGTGATGGATTTAAAGGGAATTGAATTTGAGTGCCTTAAAATTGATGGCATTATTGGAGCCAATCAAATGGCAAAACTTTTCTGGAGAATCAATTATTCCGAAAACTTATTAGAAGCGACTAAAGATCTGACAAACTTTTCCAAAGAAGGCTATGAAACGGTATTTTCTTTCGATCCTAAACCCCAAAAAACGCCTGTTATAAAAGCTCAGATATTAGATGAAAAGATAAATCTTACTTTTGATACTGGCTTTACAGGGACCTTTAGAATTTCTAACACAGAATATGATCCCACAAATACTACAGTAAAATCTATTGAAACTTACGGAACTGCTTCTGTAGGAGCTTTTGGAGCAGGAAAACAAGAAAGTTCCTATTATTTTAAACCAGAAAAAGTTCTTTTGGATGAACAAAAATTTGAAGATGAAATTGTTTCTACCGGCTCTTCAAGTCTGCTTGGAAACGAATTTTTGAAAAAATTCAGATTTATAATGGATTGGAAAAACAATAAAATATATTTAAATAAAATTAAAAATTATCCCGCAAAATTGGAATCTTTCGGCTTTGGATACCGATTTATCGATCAAAAAGCAAAAGTTGTATTGCTATTTAGCGGAAATGATGTTCCTTTGAAAATTGACGATGAAATTCTGAGCATTAACAACGTAAGTTTAGAAAATCTGGATAAAGATTCTGTTTGTAAATATCTGCAAAATCGCATAGAAAGAGATCAGAATTCTATTGATGTAAAGGTGAAAAGAGACGGAAAAGTTTTAGATTTTACAATTACTAAAAAAGAATATTTGTGATATCATCACTTATTCACTCTTAATTATTTGATGACTAAAATGGATAATGAAATTCTAGAAGAAAACATTAAAATAACTACTGATCATCTGCTTGAATTAGTTAAGAAAAATTGTTGGAATATTATTACAAACAACCGTTACCAGTATATTTTGACTGACGTAAACAGTCTGAAATACATTAATTTACATGAATTAAGAATAATAAAACAAAAAATTAATTCAAAAAAAACACCTCAAAACCTGAATTCAGTTGTTGAGACTTTGGCTGTATTTAATGACGATCTCTATGATGTAGTCTTGTATGTTTTTAAAGCAAAAAGTAATAGAACGATTATCGAAATTGAATACTTAAAAAAGTCAGATTTAGATCTTGAGTATTACCAAAAAATTAAAGATAATCTGACAATGTTTCATGCAAAAATAATAATGCCTCCAAACCAAAATCAATTGGCAAAATTCGATGTTAATTGGCAAAATAACAATGTTTTAAATTCAGTAAAAAAAATATTATCTCGATTTAAGTAAAAAAGTCCTCGATTTGAGGACTTTCTATTTTACCAGTTTTTATCGATCATGTAAATCATTTGCGTCATAATTGTTGCTCCCAAAAGCAATTCGCGGCGATTTACCTTTTCAAAAGTATCTTCTTCGGTATGATGAATATCAAAATATCGCTGAGAATCCGGGACAAGTTCGGCTGTGGGAATTCCCATATCTTTTAACGGATAAATATCTGTTCCCGAATATCTTCCTTCAAAATCATAAGCTCCGTAAGGAAGAAATAGGGGAGACCAGCTTGTAATCTGATTGATTTTATCAGCGTCCATTTCCAAAGCAATTCCTCTCGGAGAGAAACCTCCCGCATCAGATTCTAAGGCAAAAAGATGTTTTTCGTTATTCTCTTTTACCGTTTTTCCGTATTGTTGACCACCTTTTACACCATTTTCTTCATTCGCAAAACAAACAACTCTTATGGTATGATTATTTTTGATTCCTAAATTTTTAAACGTTCTCAAAACCTCGATACTCTGTACAATTCCGGCTCCGTCGTCATGCGCTCCTTCACCAACATCCCACGAATCTAAATGTCCGCCAACAACAATGACGCTTTTATCTTTATTCCCTGTAATTTCGCCAATCACAGAGTGGGAGAGTTTCTCACCTTTCATTCCACAATTTGAATTGAGTTTAGCGGTTATTTTTTGGGATTTTAAAAGAGCTTCCAATTCATCTGCAGTGGTATTTCCAATGGCAACGGCAGGAATTTTATCTGAACTGTCACCGTACCTCATCGCTCCGGTATGCGGAACGTCATCAAAAGCAGAAGAAAGTGATCTTACAATGGCAAATTTCCCTCCTTTTTTTGCCGTCAAAGCCGCCGCAGTAGAACGGTAAACTGCCGCATCGCTGTAGGCTTTGAAAGTTTGAACATACGACTGACTGAAGGGATAATTAAAGAAAACAATCTTATCTTTCACCTGTTCCGGACTGAGTTTATCATATTCCGCCAGGGATTTTACCATGATAATTTCTCCTGAAACATCTTTTCCTTTTGTTCCTTCAGAATTCCCAAGAGAAAGCATTTTTAGAGTTTTCCATTTCCCGTTTTGAGCTTTTATTTTTAAAGATTCTTTTCCTCTTTCCCAAACCGGAATCATCACTTCCTGAAGCCAGACTTTGTCGGCTCCGGCTTCTTTCAGTTTTTGTTCTGCCCATTTTACCGATTTTTCATACGCTTCAGAACCGCTCAATCGATGACCTATATTTTTGGTTAAATCTCTAAGTTCGGTATAAGATTTTCCTTTATTTAAAATTTCTGTTGAAATTCTGCTGAATTGTATAGAATCTTCTTTGGTCTGCCCGAATAAGTTTAAGCTTAAAAAGACAACCGCAGCTGATAGAATATTTTTCATAATTACATTTTAAAATTAAAATTTCAGCTCTACATCAATCTGTCTTCCTTCTTCCATTGCTTTCTTATCCATCGAAGAACCTACTGCAGCCCCGACACCTAAACCAATTGGTAATCCTATTGCCATTAATCCCATATTTTTCATTAATAAACCAAAAACAACTCCGATTGGTAAACCGAAAGCCGTCATTCCTACTGCTAACCAAAGTTTTTTATAGTAACCTTTAGGAACTATTTTATGTTCTTTTTCCAAATATTTTATGATGAGATTTTGCTTGTCTTTTAAAAATTTCAGCAACGCTTTATCCTGTAATGTTGTTGAATTCGATTGTTCAACAATATCATTAATATACTGTACAGCTTCGGAAGGTAATTTTTTATCGTTAAGTTTTTCCAGAATTTCCTGAAACTGAGAATAGAGATCGCCAAGTTTTGAGTTATTTATAGAGTCTATTTTTAAGTTTAATTGATTTCCATTATGTTTTTTTTTGATTTGGCTTTTAATATTATTTAGAAATGATTTTTATAACTTAAAGTATAATTTTCTACCAATTCTTATCAATCATAAAAACAAACTGCGTCATCGCAACAGCTCCAAGCAATAATTCTCTTTTGTTTACTTTATCGAAAGTATCTTTTTCAGAGTGATGATAATCGAAATAACGTTGTGTATCTACCACCATTTCAACCAATGGAATATCCAGTTTTTTTAATGGTGCGATATCCTGAATTGCATATGTTTGGTCAAAATCATAAATTCCGTAAGGTAGAAAGTAGTTTTTCCATTCAAAAATAAGCCTTCTTCTCTGTGGCGACATATCTAAAGAAAATCCTCTTGGAGAATATCCTCCGGAATCGCTTCCTAAAGCCAGAATATGCTTTTCTTCTTTCTTTTTTACACTCATAGCATAGGTTTCACGACCCATTCCGCCATTTTCACTGTTGGCGTAAAGCACAACTCTTATCGTATGATTGTTGTCGTAACCTAAAGCTTTAAACGTCCTTAAAACTTCCATACATTGTACCACTCCGGTTCCGTCGTCATGAGCGCCTTCAGCAAAATCCCATGAATCGAGCTGTGCTCCGAGAACAATTACTTTTGCATCTTTTTTACCAGGAATTTCACCGATAATATTGTGATTAATTGTTTCACCTTTTGACTCGGCCGACATATTAATTTTAGCTTTAACAGAAGTCTTTTTAAGAAGGCTTTCAAGTTCATCTGCCGAACGAGCGCCAATCGTCATTGCAGGTATTCTTGCCTTATCATCCGGCTCGTAATAAACCTGTTTCGCATGCGGAATATCATCAGAAGCAGTCGTTAATGATCTTATAATTAAAGCTTTCGCTCCTTTCTGGCCAATGACAGATGCAGAAATAAGTTTAGATTTTGCCGCAATCATGTAAGAATCTACTGTGCTGATTATCGTAGGATCGATAGGGTAGTTTACGAAAATAATTTTATCTTTTGCATCTGCCATTCTCAGATTCACCAATTCCTGAACGTTATTCACCAAAAGAATATCAGCAGTAAGATCTTTTCCTTTGGTACCTTCTGAATTTCCGAAAGAAAGCATTTTTATGTTTTTCCAGTCACCGCTTGAAGTTTTAATCTGTAAAGATTCTTTTCCTCTGATCCAAATGGGAACTCTTACTTCCTGTTTCCAGATATTTTCTGCACCAGCTTCTTTTAAGTTTTTTTCAGCCCATTCTGTAGCTTTTGTATAGCCAGGCGTCGCACTGAATCTTGATCCAATTCCTTTTGTTAATTCACCAAGATTGTCGTAAGCGGTTCCGTGAAGGAAAATTTCGTCAGAGATTTTCTTAAATTCTTCGTGGTAATTGAATTTAGGGATTGGCTTTGCCTTTTTTGAAGGAGTTTTTTTCTGAGAAAATAAAAATCCACTCAAAAAGAGTGGAAATATGATAAGTAAGATTTTTTTCATTTTTACTGACCGTTTTCTTTTCGGAGCATAAAAATAAATAAAAAATAGATAATTATGGCTTCATATCGTACATTAATAATGCAGTAACCAGTTTAGGCTCGATAAATGTGCATTTTGGAGGCATACGCAACTTTAAATCTGATATTTTAATCATATCATTAAAGCTTACGGGATAGATTCCGAAACCAACTTTTCCTTCGCCATTATCGATTTTTTCTTTCAATAGTTTAATTCCTTCGATATTCGATGTTCCCTTTACGTAGGTAATCTGATCTGAACTGTCGGAATCTTCAATATTCAGAATATCTTTAATGATATATTTATCTAAAATATGATGATCAAGATTATCAAGTGACATTTCCGGGGAACGTAAATCATGTTTTACGTGAAGTGAATAGAATTTCCCATCCAAATACATTGAAATATGGAATTTCTGAGAAGGGTAGTACGGAGTCTGGTCTTTTTCGTGAATAAGGAAATATTTTTCCAGTTTCTTCAAGAAATCTTCAGTAGATAAATCTCCGATACTGCTCAGAATCCTGTTGTAATCGTGAATTTTTATAGATTGATTGGAAACGATAAAACTATACACAAAATTATACGCTTCAGTCCCATTATGGCGCTTGTTTTTTTCTTTCAAGCGTTTTGCATGAAGTGCTGTAGAACCAATTCTGTGGTGACCATCGGCAATATAAAAAGATTCGATCTGATCGATTACTTCTTTAAACTGCTGCAGTTTCAGACGGTTATCAATTCTCCAGATTTTATGTCTGATCCCTATCGTATCAACATGATTGAAAATAGGAACATTTTTTTCTTCATGATTCATCAGCAATTCAATTTTTGAATTTGACTGATAAGTCAGCAAAACAGGTTCCGCCTGAAGATTCACTTTATCAAGATAATGCGCCAGCTTTTCTTTTCTCTGAGGAATGGTACTTTCGTGTCTTTTGATTTTTCCACTCCAGAAATCTTCAATACTCGATAAGCCAAGAAGTCCTCTGAATATCTGCTTATTCGGATAAATCTGTTCATAAAGATAATAGGCAGAGCTGTCCTGAACTAAGGTTTTATCTTCCAGAAGTTCTTCAAAAGTAGTACGTATTTTCCTTAAATTCCGGTCGACATCTTTAGATTTACTTACAACATAGGGCTTAATCATATTGATGTAAGTTTTTTCTTTTTGTGCTTTCTCAGCAATTTCAGCCTGAGTGAAATTATCTAAAGGATGAGTAGGAAACGTTGCCTCATGATCTTTATGAGGGCGTATTCCACGGAAAGGTTTAAAAACTGGCATATATAATTTATAGTTTCTTTTTAATTTCAATAATCTGATTGGCAAGTTCAATACCTATTTTTTCTTGCGCATCTACCGTATTACCTCCTAAATGTGGTGTAAGAGACAGATTAGGGTTCATCAATAAAATCAGTTCAGGTGACGGTTCGTTTTCAAAAACATCAAGCGCTGCTCCTGCAACTTTACCGGATTCGATAAAATCAAGCAAAGTAACTTCATTGATTACGCCGCCTCTTGCAGTATTGACGATATAAACACCATCTTTCATTTTTTCAAACTGTGGAGTATCAATGATATACTCATCAGTTTGTGGCGTATTGATGCTGATAAAATCGGTATCTTTTAAAAACTCTTCAGTATTATTGGTAGAAGTAATTTCAAAATTTAAAGTTTGTCCGTCAAAAAAGTTTAGGGACAAAACTTCTGTTCTGGGTTTTCTGGTCAGAACTTTTACTTTCATTCCTAAAGAAATTCCCATTTTCACCACTTCCTGACCAATACTTCCGAAGCCAATTACTCCTAAAGTTTTACCTGAAAGTTCGTACGCTTTGCTGAAAGATTTTTTCATCGCATTGAAGTGAGTTTCCCCTTCCAATGGCATAAGTCTGTTAGATTCATGTAAAAATCTTGCTAAAGAAAAGAAATGTGCAAAAACCAATTCAGCCACCGATTTTGAGGAAGCAGTTGGGGTATTGATCACATATAATCCTTTTTCAATTGCATATTCAACATCGATATTATCCATACCGATTCCGCCTCTTCCTATTATTTTCAGATTGGGACAAGCGTCAATTAAATTTTGTCTTACTTTGGTAGCACTTCTCACCAAAAGAACATCTACGTTATTTTCATTAATAAAATTAATAACGTGATCCTGAGCAACTCTGTTGTCAAGCAGTTCTATCCCGGCTTCTTTTAAAGCTAGTTCTCCGGCTTTGGAGATTCCGTCGTTGGCTAAAACTCTCATTGTTCTTATTAATCTAATATTTTTAAGATGAATTTAATAGTTTCGCAAATTAAGAAAATTTAAAAGAATGAAAAAACATCTTTTAATTGTTGATTTCTTACCGTTAATTACTTTATAGATTTCATTACATCTACCAAAACCTGCACACTTTCTATTGGCAATGCATTATACATACTTGCTCTGTAACCACCCAAACTTCTGTGTCCGTTTAACCCATTGATTCCGGCAGCTTTCCAAGCAGCATCAAATTCTTCTTTTTTACTTTCATCGAGTAATTTGAAAGAAATATTCATCAGCGAACGATCTTCTTTCACACAGAACGTTTCAAATAAAGGATTAGAGTCTATTTCGTCGTATAATAATTTAGCTTTAGCTTCATTTCTTGCTTCTGCCGCTGCAATTCCTCCGTTTTTTTCTAAATACTGTAACGTCAATAAAGATGCATAAACAGGGAAAACCGGTGGAGTATTGTACATTGATTCTTTTGCAATATGCTGAGAATAATCAAAATAAGAAGGCATATTTTCTCTTCCTGATTTTTCAAGAATTTCTTTTTTTACAACCACTAAAGTTACTCCTGCAGGTCCCATATTTTTCTGAGCTCCGGCATAGATTAAATCAAATTTAGAGAAATCTAATTGTCTTGAGAATATATCAGAACTCATATCGCAAACCATTAAAGTTTCCACTTCAGGGAAAGTTTTCATTTGAGTTCCGTAGATGGTATTGTTTGATGTGCAGTGAAAATAATCATATTCTGCGCCTATTTTATAATCTTTAGGAATGAAAGAATAGTTTTCTTCTTTTGAAGAACCTACAATATCTACACTTCCTACTTTTTTAGCCTCTTTTATAGCTCCTGCAGCCCAAGTTCCTGTATCCAGATAAGCAGCTTTTCCGCCTACTTTCATCAAATTGTAAGGCACCATTGCAAACTGAAGACTTGCACCGCCTCCCAAATACAAAACTTCATAATCGTCACCCAACTTCATCAGTCTTTTTACAATCGCACGAGCTTCATCCATTACGGCAACAAAATCTTTACTTCTGTGCGAGATCTCAAGAATAGATAAACCAATCCCGTTAAAATCTAAAATTGCTTCTGCTGATTTTTCAAATACTTCCTGAGGTAAGATACATGGTCCTGCGCTGAAATTGTGCTTTTTGCTCATAATTTTACTTGTTGTTTTTGCAAATTTTATTCAATATAGACAAAATCTGCGGTTTCATTATTACTATTTTGAAGAGATTTAATTTAAATATAAAATAAAACCGTCTCATAATTTATGAGACGGAAGTTTTTATTCACCGTGTAAGAACGCTTTTTTGTTCAGCAAAGCCTCTTCAGACTCTACATGATCTTCATCCGGAACACAGCAGTCTACCGGGCAAACCGCGGCGCACTGTGGCTCCTCATGAAAGCCCTTACATTCTGTACACTTGTCTGTTACAATAAAATAAACATCGTCACTCACAGGTTCCTGTGGTGAGTCGGCATCAACCGTAAGACCTGATGGTAAGGTTACGGTTCCTGAAAGCTCAGTACCTTCGGATGCTTTCCAATCTACTGCCCCCTCATATATTGCATTGTTTGGGCATTCCGGTTCGCAGGCTCCGCAGTTAATGCATTCATCAGTTATTTTAATAGCCATCGCTAATTTTTTTTAAATTTGCACAAAATTACAAAATATTCCCCAATTTTGCAGTAATTATGAATATCGAAAATAGAGTTTTAGGACTAAATGAATTAAGTGGTTATATAAAAGAGTTTTTAGCAAAAAACCCCGAATATTATAATGAAAAAGATGTCGAATTTCAGCAAGTATTGAAAAAATCAGAAATTGAAAACCCATGGTTTACGGCTGATAATCAAAAGTATGCCTTAAAACAATGGGCAGATTTGCTGACAAAGGAAAATATAAATGAATGGTTGCAAAACTATTCACCATCGAAAACTTCGAAAAAAGTAGGTTTAATTCTTGCCGGAAACATTCCTTTGGTAGGATTTCACGATGTAATTTCTGTGATTTTAAGCAATCACATACCATTGATTAAGCTGTCATCAAAAGACAAGCAAATGGTTCCGTTTTTACTTAAAAAATGGAAAGAATTTTCTGAAGATGCCATTGATTTTGAATTTGTAGAAAGATTAGAGAATTTTGATGCTGTAATAGCAACAGGAAGCAACAATACAGCTAGATATCTGGAATATTACTTTAAAAATCACCTAAGTATTATCCGAAAAAATAGAACTTCAGTTGCGGTTTTAAAAGGTGACGAAACAGAAGAAGAGCTGAAACTTCTGGCTAACGATATTTTCCAGTATTTTGGCTTGGGATGCAGAAATGTAACCCGAATTTTCATTCCTCAGGATTTTGTAATCGACAGATTGTTTGAGAGTTTCTTAGATTTTAAAGAAATCATCAATCATAACAAATATGCTAATAATTACGATTACAATAGAGCAGTTTACCTTCTAAACCAAGATAAATTCTGGGATAATAATTTTGTAATGCTGAAAGAAGACGCTCAATTATTCAGTCCGCTTTCTGTGATTAATTTTAGCAGATATTCTTCTTTGGATGAAGTAAAAAATTTCATTGCTGAAAACGAAGAAAATATTCAGTGTGTTGTTGCAAAAGAAGAGTTAGGAATTGATTCTATTCAATTTGGTGAAGCACAAAACCCGGGATTGAACACTTATGCAGATAATGTAGATACAATGAAGTTTTTGGAGGTTATTTGATTTATTTATCTTAAATTAGGTCTGCCAAATTTAAATCTTGTCTAAAATGAAATCACTATGATTAAATTTCGTGTAAATCTCGTTCTTTGTGGTGATTCCATATGACAAATAAAAACAATATCATCTACATATGAAAAAATTAATCGTTGTTCTTTGCCTGTTTTCAGTCTCATCAGCTTTCGCACAAGATGTGAAAAAAGTGGAAGTTCAAAATCCATCAATGGATATTTCGGCTTCTATTCCTAAAGATAAAATTGAATTTTACAATCAGTCGTTCTCCAAATTTGTTTCTGCCTTGAAAACTGCAGACAAACAAGCGGTGGGTTCTCTGATTTCTGAAAAAGTGAAGAGTTTGGTAGACGAAAATATGATTCAGAAACTTTCGGGCGGAATAAGCTTCGAAAGAAAAACAGAAGTTTATCAATCGGGCTATCAAAAATTGCTTGATAATCAAACGTATCCTGCTATTCAATATAAATATACAGATGATCAATCTAATCCACCAAAAGATTTGATTACGGTAATTTTTGAAAATGACGGTAAAATTCTAGGTGTAAAACCGAGTTACAGTAAATAAAAATTATAAATAGAAAACTTATGATGACAGATGTTTTAGTCGCACATTCTTCCGATGTAGAAAAGGCTAGTTTTTACAAAAAAACCTATTTGCATGTTGCTTTTGCAATTCTAGCATTTATAGGTGTTGAAACAGTTTTGCTAAATATTGTGCCGGAACAATTAATTTTGGCAATGTTTGCTCAGCGTTATCTTTGGCTTTTGATTATTGGTGTATTTTGGTTGGCATCTTTTTTAGCTACCAAATGGTCGCTTTCACAAAGTAAATCTACTCAATATATGGGGCTAGGTTTTTATGTACTTCTGGAAGCAGTAATATTTTTACCATTGATATATATTGCGGTAAAGTATGCAGGAGGTTCTGTAATTTTTCAGGCCGCAACGCTTACTGTAGCTATGTTTGCAGGAATTTCGGCTGTAGCATTTACTTCTAAAAGAGATTTTTCTTTTCTTAGAAATATTATTACAATCGGAGGTTTTATCGCTATAGGATTAATTGTTGCGGGGATGATTTTCGGATTTAATCTTGGACTTTGGTTTTCTGTAGGAATGGTAATTTTAGCGTCAGCAACTATTTTGTATCAAACCAGCAAATTAAAGGATGCTTACGTAACGGATCAATATGTGGGAGCTTCATTGCAGCTTTTCGCATCTATCATGTTACTGTTTTGGTATATTCTTAGCATTTTAATGAGCAGAAGAAGCTAGTTTTACTAAAAAATTATGAATTATAAATTATGAGTTTAATCAAAATTTTAATTCACTTTTATAAACCCAAAAAATCCTGATGTATTTTCATCGGGATTTTTTATTAAAAAATATGGGGAAACTTCGAAAAGTTTATATTTTTATAATAATTGAAATTTTTAAATATTTCAATCTTAAATTTACTTGTCAATTGACCCTAAAACCTTTTGAGCAAAAGAGTTTAAAGCATCTTTCTCGCTCATTCCGTTTTGTACGTTTGCATGAACTTCCAAAGCTCCACAGATATTGGTAATCAATTCACCTGCAACATTCATATCTTCTTCTGTAGTTCCTCTAAACTCTGTGAAAGATTCTAAAACCTCTAAAGTTTTTTCTAAATTTTCCGGAGTTTGGTTTTGGAAAAACTGTCTGATTACTGGTAACTTCATTATGCTAATTCATTAAAAAGGTTAATTAAACTTTCCGCTTGGTTAGACTGCACTTGGTTGACCAATTCACCGTTTTTGAAAATTGCGAAAGTAGGTAAGTTGTCAACTTTTGCTAATTTTCTGCTTTCCGGCAATTTTTCAGCGTCAACATAGAGAAAAGGAATTGCGTCATTTTCAGCTGCCATTTTTTTAAATTTAGGCTTCATAATTCTGCAGTTTCCACACCATGTTGCGCCATATTGTACGACTACTTTTTCGTTGTCGCTAACGATATTTTGTAACGTATCTTCTGTTAATTCTGTATACATAATTTTAATTTTTTATAAAAAATAAACAATGTAGCAATCTAATAATTTACCAGTGTAACAATTAAATTTAGTAGACCCCAAATATTGGTAAACTGCTACATTGTTATATTGGTACATTATATTTTGCTACATTGTTACCTTAATTTTATTAGTTCTTCGCCAAATATTCAGCAGTAGAAGTTCTATCAGCTTTCATTGCATCTTTACCTTCTTCCCAGTTTGCAGGGCAAACTTCACCGTGCTTCTGAACGTGAGTATAAGCATCGATTAATCTTAAATATTCTTTTACGTTTCTTCCCAAAGGCATATCATTTACCGACTCGTGGAATACTTTTCCTGTTTCGTCGATCAAATAAGTTGCTCTGTACGTTACGTTTGAACCTGTGAAATACTCATTTCCTTCTTCGTCAAATTCCAGATCCTGATCTACAATATCTAATAAATTTGCCAATTGTCTGTGAGTATCAGCTAAAAGTGGATAAGTAACTCCTTCAATACCACCGTTGTCTTTTGAAACGTTCAACCAAGCAAAGTGAACTTCGTTTGTATCACAAGAAGCACCGATTACTTTAGTGTTTCTTTTTTCAAACTCACCTAAAGCTTCCTGAAATGCGTGAAGCTCAGTCGGGCAAACAAAAGTAAAATCTTTTGGATACCAGAATAAAATCACTTTTTGTTGGTTTTTTGTAGTTTCTTCAAAGATGTTGATTCTAAGATCATCACCCATTTCAGACATTGCGTCAATCGTTACGTTTGGAAATTTTTTACCTACTAAAGACATAATTTTCTAATTTTTAATTTGATTAATTTTACAATGCAAATATACATAGTTTCGTCTATTGAAAAAATAGTTTTCGATAAATAAAATCTATAATAGTTTTTTAGAATGAATCAAAAAAAGAGCTTCTTTCAAAGCTCTTTCTGGTTTTAGTAACCGAATATTTCTGTGAGACTTAATTTTTTAAGTTCACCTAATTTCAGCAAATCTTCATCCTTTACTTTATCTTGTGAAGCAACAAGACAATACGTGTAATTTTTCCCTTTCATTTCATTATCATGGAAAGTATTGATGTCTGCAAAACTGATTTTCGGAGACTGCTCATAGACACTTTTTCTTCTGTCATAATCAAGACCTAATTTTTGAGCTGATAAATAAGAAAAAATGATTCCGTCTTGTGTAATTCTTTCTGCAGCGATTGTTTTTCTTAATCCGCTTTTTGCTGTTTCAAATAGCTGCTCAGATTTTGGAAGAGTCGTTAAAAGCTCATTCATTGCAGTTGTAGATTCATTCAGCTTATCGGCCTGAGTTCCTACATAAGCCGTAATCATATTTTTGTTTTCTTTTTTGTTTGGCTGTCCGAAATATGAATACGTAGAATATGCTAAAGCTTTAGATTCTCTGATCGTCTGGAAGACAATAGATCCCATTCCGCCACCAAAATAATTATTAAACAAACTTATTGTAGGACTAAGTTCCGGGTTATAATTATCTGCATTTCTTACCCAGAAAATTTCTGCCTGTACCATGTCATAATTGGCAAACAAAACTTTATTTTTATCGGTAGGAATCTGCGCAAAAATTTTAGATTTCGGCATTTCTTTCAACGTTGCCGGAACTTTATGAATCAGCGTTAAAGAAGATGCAACTTCGTGTGCAGATTTTGGTCCGTAGTGAAGAATTTTGTGTTTATAATTAAATAAATCATGAAGGATATTCACCAAATCTTCTGCTTTTAAAGCATCTAATTCTGCATCAGTTAAAACATTGTTGAAAGGGTTTTGAGAACCATACTGAGCATAACTTCTTAGTCCACTCATGATTGTTCCTTTGTTTTGTTTTGCGTTGGCTCTCGCTTTTTTCAATCTTGCTTTATAAGCGGTTAATGCTGCTTCATCTGCCTGACAGTTTTTAATTAGATCTTCAAATAAATCTGCTGTTTTATCAAAGTTATCATTTAAACCTTCTAAAGAAACATACGTATCTTCGTTACCCGCACTTACATTAAAGCTTGAAGCTAATTTGTAAAATTCTTTGCTTATGGCTTCAGAAGACTTATCTTTTGTTCCTAAATATTGTAAATATTCTGCAGCTAAAGGAAGCATTTTGTTGTTCCATTTTCCTGAATCGAAGTAATAATACAATCTGAAAAGCTCATTATCTGTGTTTTTTACAGAAAGAACATCTACACTTTTTACTTTGCTTTTCTCAATATCTTTATCAAAATTTAACCAAACCGGCGAGATAGTATTTTCCGGCATCTCCTCGATCTTTTTAAGAAACGGAGAATTATCTTCTCTGTTTACAGAAACCGGCGTTATTGTTGGCTTATCAACTTTTACAATACTTTTGTCTTCGCCTTTTTTCTTATAAACTGCGACATAATTATTATTCTGAAGATATTTAGATGCAAAATCCATAATATCTTTTTTGGTAAGTTTAGAGATTTCTTCTAAATATTCCAAAGAAGCTTTATGATCAATATCAGAGGTAAATTCATCCATTAAGATGCTTGCTCTGGAAGAATATTTTTCATCTTTCTGAATAATACTTTTCTTCTCATTATTAACAATAGACTGAATTAAATCATCAGAAAATTCACCTTTTCTAAGTTTTTCAATTTCCTGAAGAAGAAGAGTTTTCACTTCATCCAAAGATTGACCTTCAGTTGGTCTTCCTTGTAAAATTAAAACAGAATAATCTTTTAAAACATACGGAAAAGCATATGCATTCAAAAGTTTTTGTTTTTTCACAAGATCCAGGTCAATCAATCCGGCTTGGCCGTTGGTCAGCATATTTCCGATTAAATTTAGAAGCCTTGCGTCTTTAGTGGTAGCTCCTGGGAATCTGAATCCCATCATTACACTTTCAGGATTAGGGCCTACAACTTCTTTTATAACTGGTGACGAAATTGGTTTTTCCTGTCCTACAACGTATTCTGGAACGGCTTTAGACTTCATATAAGAAAAAGCCTTATCGATTTTAGCGATCATCTCATCCGGATTAAAATCTCCCGACATTATCACTCCCATATTGTTGGGAACATAATAATTGTCGTAATATTCTCTAATTGCTTTTAAAGAAGGATTTTTCAGATGCTCGATTTTTCCAATAGTCGTTTGTTTACCATAATTGTTATTCGGAAACAACGTTTCAAATATTTTATCGTATACTTTGTCGGTATCATCATCCAAAGTCCTGTTTTTCTCTTCGTAAACTGCTTCAAGTTCTGTATGGAAAAGCCTTAAAACAGGCGCTCTGAAACGTTCGGACTGTACAGCGAGAAATTTATCAACCGCATTGGCTGGAATGTCTTCTACATAAACAGTTTGCTCAAAAGAAGTAAATGCATTCGTTCCGTCTGCGCCCATTCCTGACATCATTTTGTCGTATTCATTGGCAATTGCATAGTTTGCAGCTTCTCCCGAAACCTTATCTATTTCTTTATAAATTTCTTTTCTTTTGGCCTCGTCTTTTGTCTGGTTGTATTTCTCATAAAGAGCATCCACTTTATCTAAAAGAGGTTTTTCTTTTGCCCAATCTTTTGAACCAAACTTATCTGTACCTTTAAAAAGCATGTGTTCCAGATAATGCGCAAGACCGGTGTGACTTGCCGGATCGGTTTTACTACCTGCTTTTGTCGCAATGTAAGTCTGAATTCTAGGTTCCTTATTGGTAGCACTTAAAATGACAGTTAATCCGTTTTTAAGGTTATAATATCTTGCAGAAGTAGGATCATTGGTTACATATTTATAGGTATAACCATTTGATTTTGCTTCTTTCCACTGGAAATCCTGAGCCTGTGCATATCCACAAAAACTTGCTGCTGCAATGCTCGTTACAATTGTAATTTTTTTAAATAAATTCATTTATGTTTAATTAAATTTTGCTAGTAAATCTTTTATTCTTCTCATCGCTTCTCTCAAATCGTCTTCAGAAGCTGCGTAAGAAAACCGGATACATTCCGGGCTACCGAATGAAACTCCGCCAACACATCCTACATGAGCCTTTTCCAAAATAAACATGGCAAAATCGTCTGCATCTTTTATTTCGGTTCCATCTAATGTTTTTCCTATATAATGAGAAATATCCGGAAAAAAATAGAAAGCAGCTTTCGGTAAAAGCACTTTAAATCCAGGAATCTCCTTCATCAAACTGTACACAAGATCTCTTCTTGTTTTGAAAGCATCAATCATGTATTTATATTCTGAAGGATCAGTTTTTAAAGCAACAATTGAAGCTCGTTGAGCAACAGTATTCGCTCCGCTCGTCATTTGTCCCTGAATTTTTTCACATGCTTTTGCCAACCATTCCGGACAAGCAGAATAGCCGATTCTCCAGCCTGTCATTGCAAAAGCTTTAGACATCCCGTTGATTACCGCAGTTTGCTCATAAACTTCCGGAAACTGAGCAATCGAAGTGGTTTTAGTTTCGTAATTGATATATTCGTAGATTTCGTCAGAAATTACCGTTACATGAGGATATTTAGCGATAACTTTCGCTAAAGATTTCAATTCATCATACGTATAATATCCGCCTGAAGGATTACAAGGCGAGCTGAAAAGCACAGCCTTTGTTTTTTCATTAATCGCTTCATCCAACTGTTCTGCAGTGATTTTAAAGTCAGTAACATAAGAAGTCGGAAGCATTACAGAATTTCCGCCCATCATTTTTACCATTTCATCATAGCTTACCCAGAAAGGAGTCGGGAGGATTACTTCATCACCATCATTGATAATGGCTGCTAAGACATTGATAATTGCTTGCTTAGCTCCGTTTGAAACACAAATCTGTGTTGGTTTATAATCTAATTGGTTATCTCTTTTTAGTTTCTCTGAAATCGCCTGACGAAGTTCTAAAAATCCCGGAACAGGCGAGTAGTGGCTGTAATTTTCATCAATTGCTGTAAAAGCAGCTTGTTTAATATTATCGGGAACATCAAAATCAGGCTCACCCAATGTTAAAGAAATCACATCTATTCCGCTGGCTTTCATCTCTCTAGCTTTGTTTGACATGACGAATGTCTGGGAGTAACCCAATCTGTTTACTCTGTCTGAAAGTTTATTCATGTATTCTTTTTGTCTTTTAAACAAATATATATAAAAACTTAATTTTAACAGAACATAATTTTGGATTTAATGTTAATGATTTTTTTACAATCATAATAGATTACGCATCTTTTAAACCTGATTATCTGATACTTAACATAATAAATTAATCACTAAAATGTTTGTAAACTATTCTTTTTTTGCTTTGTTTTGTAATGTTTTAAAATTGTGCACAAAATTTTGAAAATTAATATTACTAACAATAAAAAAAAAGAATATGAAAAATTTTAAAAGTATTTTTTCTGTCTTAGTAATGTCTTTGATGATGTTTTCTTGTAATGAGAGCAATCAACGAGAAGAAGTTACAAACGAAATAAAAAGAGTAGAAACCATCATTTTGCCAGGTGGTACAAATGCAAAAGGCGAAATATCCGGAACTGTAGAGTTTACCTTTAATGAGAATTCCGAAGCTGTCACAGATATTGTAATGAGTCCAAATCTTTCTGATTATTTAAATCTTTCTGATGAGGAATTAGAAGTAATGGTTAATAATGAAGTCCAAGCAACTACCGCAGGGGCTGGTGAACATGATCACGCAAGTTGTATACAGGGATGTAATACAACATATACTAATGCTGATGGAACTAAAAAACCAGGTAGAGGTGCTTGTAAGTTTAATTGTTGGGTTTCAACAACAGTACAGGTTTTAAAGGCAGTTGCAACAATAACAGCAAGTACGTAATTAATATTGGTAATTTCAAGGGTCGGCTACCTACCCTTGATCTTTTATAACATATTTATGGTTAAAATAATTGTTTTATTGCTAATGTTATCTTTTTCACTTGTTTCTTGTCAGTCAATTTTAGCGAAAATAGTCAGTGACAAAAACATTAATAAGAAAAAACTAGTTTATAAGAATAAGCAAGGCAAATATCTCGTTTATCTTCCTACCGTTCACATAGGCAAAAAAGAATATTATTATTCAATAAAGAAAGAAGTTGATTCTTTAAGGAAAGAAGGTTTTATAATTGCTTACGAAGGAATTATTTTTGAAATAGAAAAAAATGATTTTGAGAAAAATGCAAGAAAAGCCAGAAAAATCATTGGATATAATATTGCAAATATCAATTACAATAACATTAATAGTTTACCAAAAGAATATTCAATAAAAAACTATATAGTTCAAAGTAATGAAAAAACTGGAATAGTAAATACGGATTATAATGTAGATATGTCACTTCATGATCTTATTGAAAAATATGAATTAAAATATGGTTCAGTAATACTGTCCGAATGTGACTTACAAACACCATTATCTGCAAAATACATTTGCAAAGAAAAAAAGAAACTTCCTAAATACTATTTTACTGATGAACTAAGGAATAATGAAGCCTTAACTAAAATTTCGTTGTTGATAAATAAAAATATTGTTCTTTTGTATGGTAAGGGTCATAAATTTATGATTCATGCAGGTCTACTAAATAATGGTTATGAACTAGTAAGTGGCAAACTATAAACTTGTTGTAGCATTATATTTAAAACTTCTTTATATACAAAGAAGTTTTTTTTATTTTTTAAACTTATTTTTGCCCTTTAGAATTACTTTTATGTCGATAGCAATCATTCAAAAATACTTTCCGGATCTTTCAGAAAAACAAATTGAGCAGTTTACAATGCTTGAAAGCCTTTATGGAGAATGGAACGAGAAAATAAATGTCATTTCCCGAAAAGATATGGAATCTCTTTATGAGAAACATATTTTACATTCTTTAGGCATCGCAAAAATCATGGAATTTGCTCCCGGAACAAAAGTTTTAGATGTGGGAACCGGTGGTGGTTTTCCCGGAATTCCTTTGGCAATTTTGTTTCCTGAAACTAAGTTCACCTTAATAGATTCTATTGGTAAGAAAATTACGGTTGTGAATGCAGTTGCAGAAGGCGTCGGCTTATCAAACCTTATGGCAATCCATGGAAGGGCAGAAAAAGTAAAAGAAAAGTTTCATTTCGTGGTGAGTCGTGCCGTTACTCAAATGCCCGAATTTTTAAGATGGCTGAAAGGTAAATTTGAAAAAGAACAGCTTAATGCAAAGCATAACGGAGTTTTATATCTAAAAGGCGGAGATCTTGCCGAAGAACTTGCCGGATTAAAATGTGAACTTTTCAATCTAAAAAATTACTTCGATGAAGAGTTTTTTGACACCAAAAAAGTAGTTTATCTTTCAAAGGGTAATTTTAATTCTTAAGATAGTATTATTTGGAATTTTTTTTTGCTAAATTTATACTTCCAAACGATCAAATCCGATGTCATGAAATCTCTATTAAAAATTAGTTTTGCTGCGGCAGTTTTAGGTCTTTTTTTTACTTCCTGTAAAGATGATGATGATTATCAAACGATAGAATCTGTAAATAAAGTAAAGATCGACAGTGTGAAAATCGTTAGTGACACGATGAGTGTTTTTTCGGTTCAGAGTATCAGAACGTATTCAACTTACGCTTCAGGATGCGAGGGATTTTATGGGTATGATTATATTCACAAAAGCGATTTTGAAAGGGATGTTACCGCATATCAGTATTTCACAAACGGTATATGCACACAGGCAAGTAATCAATCAGCAAATCAGATTAATTTTAGTCCGCAGAAAAAAGGAAATTACACATTCAGATTCTGGAATGGTGATAATAACTGGATTACTAAAACAATTGTAGTGGAATAATGAAGTTTTTTTTAATAGTTTTTGTATTGATTTTCAATAATATATCGGCTCAAAATATTTACTGGAGTGAAGATCAAAAATTGGTTTGGGATAATTTTAAAAGCAAAACCAACAATCTGGGTGGCTCAACAGTAGTAGCCTACACCCATTGCGGCTGGGAATATTCTGCAACGACATCAAGCGATCCTAAAGTTCCCGTAAAAATCACTATTCAGACGGTTTTTAATGAGAACAAATCATGGAAGGATATCAAAAGAATCAATGATTATGTATTGCTTCATGAGCAAAAACATTTTGATATCGCCGAAATTCATGCCAGAAAACTCAGAAAGGAAGTTTCAGAAAAAATAAAAACAACAACCGATTACAATAAGTTTTTCAAATCAATTTACGCTAAAATCTCTTCCGAATACAAAAATTTTCAGGCTAATTACGACCGTGCTACCGAGCATGGAATGAATAAAGAAAAGCAGGCAGAATACAATCTTTTGATTACAGAAGAACTCGAAAAACTAAACAACTACCAGAAACTTTGAAATTTCTAAATAAAATCATCGATGAATTATTAGCCCAAAATACTGATTTATCGCAATTTAGCATTGTTCTTCCAGGTAAAAGACCTATCGTTTTTATACGTCAGATTTTAGAAGAAAATAATTATTCCGGTTTTCTGCCTAATTTTTATACGATTGAAGAACTGATCGTCGATATCGTAGATCAACAGACTATTCAGGGGATTTCTTTGTGGCTTTTCGCATTTGATGTTTATAAAAGCTTAAATCTTATTCCAAACGACGATTTTTCCGAATTTTTGAAATGGTTTCCTACACTCCAAAAAGATTGGGATGATATTTTAAAATTTTCAGATTCTGATGAAGCCGTTTTGCAATATATGTTTGATGAAGAACGTATAAAAGAATGGGCACAGGATTTGGGTGACGATGATGAAATTCCGCGAAAAAAGTTTCTGAATTTCTGGCGCAATATGAATATTTTTCTTCCTGTTTTAAAGAAGAAGCTTAAAGAAAAAAACTGGGCAACTCCGGGAATGATTCACGAATCGGCAAAAGCAAAAATAGGGGAATTTGCGAAAAACAATATCGAAAATTTTGTTTTCTGTGGCTTCAACGCATTTACTCCTGTTGAAGAAAAATTAGTGAGGAATCTTCTCCAGTGGAATAGAGCACAATGCTTTTTCCAGGCAGACCGATATTATTTTGATGACGAAAGACAGGAGGCCGGAAAATTTCTTCGAAATCACAAAATGTGGAAAGAATTCAATGACAGCAGAGCTTTCAACTGGATCGAAGATGACTTTAACCAACCTAAAAACATTAAAGTCTACGAAGTCTCGGGTAATGTAACACAAACCAAGATTTTACCTGAATTATTTAAAAACATCAATAATAAAACATACACCAACACGGCCGTTGTTTTGCTTGATGAAAATCTTCTTCCTGCAAGTCTGGATGTAATGCATGAAGTTGAAAACCTAAATATTACCATGGGTTTTCCGCTGAAAAACCTTTCTTTTTCTAATGCCGTAAAACAGCTTTTTTATCTTCAGAAACAGCTTGAAAAAAGCAAATCCTCTTATTATTACCGTGACGTTTATCCAATTCTTGAAGAACTGCCAAAATCTGATGACGACGAAAAAACAATTAACGATTTTAAATCTAAAATAGAAGAGAGAAATATCGTTTATATTTCGCAAAAGCTTTTAACTGAGCTTCTGGGTAACCTTTCTTATTTTAATTTACTTCAGAAAGCAGATGCCGGATATCAGTTTTTGGATGATCTTATAGTATTTTGCAAAAAGATCAAATGGCTTGAGTTGGATGATATTCAGTATGAAAACGTTTCTCATTTTGAAAATGCATTCAGAATTATTAAAAATCAGATTACGCCTTATGGTTTTGAAATCAAGATGGAAACGCTTGAAATCCTTATCAACCAACATATCAATTCAGAAAGTATAGATTTTCAGGGTGAACCGTTAAAGGGTCTTCAGGTAATGGGACTATTGGAAACCCGTCTTTTAAACTTCGAAAACGTCATTCTACTATCGGTTAACGAAGGGAAATTACCACTCGGAAACTCACAAAACACCTATATTCCTTTTGATATAAGAAGGCACTTTGACTTGCATACATTCCTTGAAAATGACAGTATTTATGCGTATCACTTTTACCGATTAATTCAGGATGCACAAAATGTACATTTGCTTTTTAACGCTTTAAGTTCAGGAGTAAATACGGGAGAAAAAAGCAGGTTTATTACTCAGATCGAAATGGAAAGTTCTCATCAGATCGAACACGTTATAGTTGAAAATTCTTCGGAGCCTATTTTGAGCCAGCCAATCGAGATTTTCAAGACTGAAATTGTTCAGCAGCATCTTTTAAAATGGAAAGAAAAAGTTTCGGCTTCACATTTAACAAGCTACCTTTATAACCCTATTGATTTTTATCTTTCAAAGATTTTAAATACCTCTGAAGCGGATGAAATTGAAGAAGAATTATCCATCAGAAATTACGGAAATTTAGTTCATTACACGCTTCAAGAAGTTTATGAAGTATTAAAAGGTAAAGTTTTAAAATCAAATGATTTACAGACTTCAATTAAACGAATAGATGAATTTATAAATATTGCTATTGAAAAGCTAAAACATCAGCCTGAATTTTACAATAAAGGGATGAATTTCATTCATAAAGCCATTGCTAAAAAAGTAATTGAGAATATTTTGAATTATGATCTGGAATTGATAAAAGCTGGTAATTCTTTAGAAATAATTGATATTGAAAGAAGATTTGAAGGCGTAGATTTTTATCTGAATGAAGAAAGATCTGACAAGGTTTCTTTCTTTGGTTTTATAGACCGAATTGACCGGTTAAACGGAACGGTAAGAATTATCGATTATAAAACTGCAAAAACAAAAAATCTTACTGTAAAAATTGATGAATTCAATAAATCAGACTATTTCCAGAACAGCGACAGAAAACAGGCGATGCAGCTTTGCTTATACCAATATGTGATACAAAGTTTACCCGAATTTTGGGGATTTCCTGTAGAAACCGGAATCTGGAGTTTTGCAGATGCTAAAAAAGGAGTAGTGTCATTAGAATTTGCTCAGGGAAGTCTTGATGATGCTATGGTTTCTATTCAAAATTTAATCCATGAAATTCTGAATCCTGAAATCAGTTTCCTAGAAAATGTGAAAAATTATAATTTTTAACTTGATTAGAAATAATAATACTGGAAATTAATTTTCGATAAATAAATAAATAAATAAATAAATAAACCTCACAGGTTTTAAAAAACCTGTGAGGTTTGAGAAAATATAATTTTTAGCCTAAAAAGCATTAATTCCTGTAATATCAAGACCTGTAATCAACAAGTGAACATCGTGTGTTCCTTCATATGTAATTACCGATTCTAGGTTTGCAGCGTGACGCATCATTGGGAATTCTCCCATGATTCCCATTCCGCCAAGAATTTGTCGTGATTCTCTTGCAATATCAATTGCCATTTTTACATTATTTCGCTTTGCCATAGAAATCTGAGCAGGACTCGCCTTGTGGTCGTTCTTCAAATTGCCTAATTGTAAACAAAGCAACTGAGCTTTAGTGATTTCTGTTAAAAATTCCGCCAATTTTTTCTGTTGCAACTGGAACCCACCGATTGGTTTCCCAAACTGTTTTCTTTCTTTAGAATACTGTACAGCCGTACAGTAACAGTCGATTGCTGCTCCGATTACACCCCAAGAAATTCCGTATCGTGCAGAGTTTAAGCAAGATAAAGGTCCTTTCAGTCCTGTTACATTAGGTAATAAATTTTCTTTGGGAACTTTCACATCGTTGAAAACCAATTCACCGGTTTTAGAAGCTCTTAAGCTCCATTTATTGTGAGTTTCGGGAGTGGTAAAGCCTTCCATTCCTCTTTCAACAATTAATCCCTGTACTTTTCCTTCTTCATTTTTAGCCCAGATTACTGCAATATCGCATAACGGAGAGTTGGTGATCCACATTTTGGCCCCATTCAAAAGATAATGATCTCCCATATCTTTAAAATAAGTTTCCATAGAGCTTGGGTCTGAACCGTGGTTAGGCTCTGTAAGACCGAAAGATCCGATCATCTCACCGGAAGCTAGCTTGGGTAAGTATTTCTTTTTTTGCTCTTCAGAACCGAATTCATTGATCGGGAACATCACCAAAGAACTTTGTACTGACGCCGCAGAACGCACCGCAGAATCTCCTCTTTCCAATTCCTGCATAATCAAACCGTAAGAAATCTGATCAAGACCAGAACCACCGTATTCTTCAGGAATGTATGGTCCTAATGCACCAATCTTCCCCAATTCTTTCATCAGATTCGGCAGATCGGTATGATTTTGAGCTGCTTCATCAATATTCGGCATTACAAAACTCTCTACCCAATCTCTTACAGATTGACGTATAAGCTTGTGTTCTTCGGTAAGTAAGGCATCAATCCCGTAGTAATCGGGAATGCTTGTAAGAGGATAATATGACATGTAATTTAATTTCCCTAAAAATAAGATTTTTTCGGAATGCTGAAAAGAAAACTTTTTTAAAGAAAGAAAAAACTACTTTTTAATAAACTTATAGAGATAAGGTGCTTTATTTGCAGAACCATCAAATAACTTTTCCATTCTTTCTAAGGAATTGGTACTTAATATTTTGCGCTGGAAATTATTTCGTCTGAATTTTTCACCTAAAATTGTTTCATACAACGACTGCAAATCTTTCATTGTAAATTTTTCGGGCAATAAATTACTTGCAGCAACCTGAGTATCAATATTTTTCCTTAGATATTCTAATCCTTCGGCAATAACTCTGTCGTGATCAAAAGCCATTTGTGGAAGTTTATTTACTTCAAACCAGGCACAAGATTCATTAAAAGCATCCGGAAAAGTATTGGCCATTGTAAAATCTATCAGACTGCAGTATCCAACTGTGATAAATCTCTGTAAAATCCAGTGATCTTTAGGAACGTCAAGACCTTTGTTATTGATCAATGTTTTGTGAACATTATTGTGCGTTCTATCTAGTCTTCCGAAAGTATGAAACTGTTCTAAAAACAGCCCTTTAAGATGTGTTCTTTCATACAAAACACGATCTGCAGCTTCTCTTAAATCTTCATCAATAAAAACAAAACCACCGGGAAGTGAATACAAATTGAGGTCGTGGTACTTTAATAATAAGACTTTCAGGATATTATCATGAAACCCAAAAATAGTACAATCCACCGATACATTGGGTATAAGGTCTTTACTATCAATAAGTTCTTTTAATGTTTCTATGTTTTTATTGTGATCAGTTTTCATGCAGTAAAAATAAAATTATTTTTTAAATTCTATCAGAACTAAGTTTAAAATAAGAATATGCCAGAACAGCAACCATTATTACGGCTCCCAAAATATAGAGAGAGTAATAGGTAAGCATCTGATTTTTAAACAGTATCGAAATAGATATCGAATTTATTGAGCTGCTTATTGAAGATACACTTACTATTAAAGAAGTAAAAGTATTGATCTTATTCTTATCAATTTTTGCAATCATTTTTGAATTGATCACCGGATAGAGAGGTGAAAGAAACAAACCGATGACTGGAAAAAGAAATAATAAAACCTTTGTATTTTCACGGAAATAAAATTGAAGTCCTGAAATAATAATCAGCAAAAAGATAATCATCATTACGCAGAACATAAAATATTTTGATAAAGAAAAACGCTGAATAATCTTTGATGTAATCGTTCTGCCTGTGTAGGAAAAGAGTGCCAGAAATGAAGACGCCTGAAGTGCGAAGAAAGAATTTACCTTTAAATGATCTTTGTAAAATGATGGAAGCCAGGAATTAAAGCTTTGCTCGATAAAAATAATAAAAAAACTTACTGCAAAGAAAAGAATGATGGTTTTTTTACCAAATCCTGACAAGTCAGGAAAGATTCTCGTGGTTTTGTTTTCCGGTTCCGCAATTTTAATTTTCGAAAAAAGATAAACCGTAAAAAAAGAAATCAGAGAAATAGACATGAAACCAAATTTCCAATATTCACCAAACTGACTGGAAATTAACCACCCAAAACCAGTATTTACTGTAAAAATACCAATCATAAAAGAAGCTTCAACACTATTCATGGTTTTGGCTAAAGATTTTTCTTCGGTCATGTTATTTCGAATGATACCATAAACACATATTTTCCCTATCGCAAAACAGGTTCCGATAATGGCAAACCATAATTTGAAAAACCAAAATACTTCAACAAATGGTAAAAACAATGAGCAGGTTCCAACGAGCATCAAAGCAAATATCAGTGACTTTTTGGTTCCGAAACGGCTTATAAAATTAACAGCAAAAAGTGAAAATATGGCAATCGGTATATCTTTAAAAGATTCTAAAAAACCTAGCTTATCGTAGGTGATATTTTGCTCCGAAAGTTGAAGAATTACAATCCCCATACAATTTAAAACCATCGAAAAAATAAGGAAAGTTAGTTTCAGCGGAAGTGCAATATTGGGTCGTTTGGCTACCATTTTAGGGAATTTGTTCAGGCCATATTTTAACAAATCATGAATTATTTATTAAGTTCAGCAGCCTTTGATTGCCCAAAAATAGTGGAAATATTAAAATATTTATTAAAAAAATGTTAATTATTAAAAAAAAAATATATTTTTATTGTCTCAATTTGAGAATTAAAAAACTAACGATATATGAATGTAAAAATATCAAAGAGTCTAGGGTTGGTTGCTGTACTATATTTTACTGCAAATTTCAATGCCCAGACTGCACCACGTGATACTGTTTCGAAAGAACAAAAGATTGAAGAAGTAGTTGTTATCGGTTATGGTTCAGTAAAAAAATCAAATCTAACAAGTGCGGTTTCTACCGTAAAAGCTGAAACTTTTGACGACAGACCTATTTATAATGTAGGGCAAGCTCTGCAGGGAAATGCCGCAGGGGTGAATGTGATACAGTCTTCAGGCAAACCCGGAGCATCAATTGATGTGAAAATCAGAGGGAACAATTCAATCTCATCAAGCGTAAACCCGCTTTATGTAGTAGATGGAATTCAAACTTTTGACATCAGTGGAATTAATCCTGATGATATTACAGATATGACGATTCTGAAAGATGCTACTTCTACAGCAATTTACGGAATCAACGGTTCTTCGGGAGTTGTGATTGTTACAACAAAAAGAGGGAAAGCTAACAAACCACAATTAGCATTTAATGCCTATTGGGGAATGTCTAAAACGGTAAACAATATTGATGTTTTAAATTTAGACCAATACAAAACGTTGATGGCGGAAATTAATCCATCTTTTCTTACTACAATTAACAATCCAAGATATGAAGGGATCAATACCAATTGGAGAGACGAAGTTTTCAGAACAGGTTTTGATCAAAATTATAACGTAAATTATTCTTTTGGAAACGAAAAAGTAAGAGCTTATACAGCATTGGGTTACCAGGGAATTGACGGAATTATTGACCCGGCTAGATTCGAAAGAATTTCGGCCAAATTAAATTTAGATGCAAAAATTACCAATTGGCTTAAGCTTACCGGTAATTTCAATTACATCAATACAGGTTTGAAAAACACAAATGATAATTTAGGAACTTCGAGAGGAGGGGTTATTTTAAGTGCTTTAAACACACCATCTTTTCTTCCAATTTATGGTAATCAGCTTAAAGTAAGAGATACCGACACTGCAGGAAATTATTTGGATGGTTATAAAGACGGACAGTTTGCTTTAAATCCTTTTCAGTCTTCTTGGGAAAATCCGGTGGCTTATCAATCTAGAAAAAATGAAACTCAGACGCAGCGTTTTATGAGTAACTTAGGATTGGAAGTTAATCTACTTAAAAACTTAGTGTGGAAACCAACAGTTTCATTTGACCTAATTGAAAGTACAAACGACCAATTCACAGATGGTTACCAAACAAGCTATGGAAGAGAGAAAAAAGGTATTGGAGGTAAATATTTATCAACCTATCAAGATTTGAATATTGAAAATACTTTAACATATACCATAAAATCAGGAATTCATGATTTGGCTTTATTAGGAGGAAATCAGATTCACGAGAAAAGAAATTCATGGCATAATTACTGGGGAGACAGCTTTCCAGAGGGAGCTTCAATGTTCGATTTTAATACTGCTGTAAATAGACATGAAAGTTTGGTAAAAGAAAATTTGCGTGAATTGTCATTCTTTGGTAGAGCTTTATATACTCTTGATAACAAATATACCATTATGGGAGTTTTCAGATACAATGGTAGTTCGGCTTTAGCCGAAGGAAATAAATGGGGATTCTTCCCGGGCGTTTCTGCATCTTGGGTGGTATCAAATGAAGATTTTCTCTCTGATAGTAAGGTAATATCTGAATTAAAATTAAGAGGAGGATGGGGACAGACTGGAAACGTTTCAGGAATTCCTCCATATTCACATTATAATTTGGAAAGACAAACCGAATTAGGCAATGCAGGCTCTTGGTACACTCGCCAATGGGATAGTAGTAATTTAGGCTGGGAGGTTACAAATGATACAAATATAGGTGTTGATTTTGGCTTTTTAAGTAACAGAATTAAATTGAGTGTCGATGCATATCATCGAAAAACAAATGATCTGATAATTCCAATACCAATGGGACCTGCACAAGTGCCTTTTTATAGAAATGTTGGAAATATGGAAAATAAAGGGTTAGAATTTGCTTTAAATACTCAAAATTTTAAAGGAGAAGGGTTTAATTGGAATACCAACTTTAATATTTCATTCACCAAGAATAAAGTATTACAGCTAAATTGGGTTCCTATTCTTGATAAAGCTAATATTGAAACTGTAGGAGCTAATTTAGTGAGATTTACTCCGGGACAAGCAATTAGTTCATTTTATGGGTATCAGGTAGATCATATTGACTCTCAGACGGGGGATATTGTTTATAAAGATAACAATAGAAACGGATATTTTGATACTGGTGACAGAACATTCATAGGAAATCCAAACCCTGATTTTTCTTTTGGATTTAGCAATAGTTTTTCATATAAAAACTGGTATTTAGATGTATTGGTTACAGGATCTTATGGTGGTGAAATTTACAATGCATCCAGATTTGATTTGGAAATGATGAATGACTTTAAAAATCAATCAACTGCAGTTTTAGACCGTTGGACAACTCCAGGACAAATTACAAATACTCCAAGAGCTAATTCTCCAAGCTCACAATATGTTTCAGACAGATTTGTAGAAGATGGTTCTTTCTTAAAACTTAAGAGCGCTACATTAGGTTACAATTTCTTGAGTCCGTTCAAAGGCGTAAGTAAAATCAACTTATATGTAACTGGTCAAAATCTTCTGACTTGGACAGATTATACCGGCTTCGATCCTGAAGTGAACGCTTTCAACACAACAAACGGTGTGTCTGGTGTTGATTACGGTACTTATCCTCAGGTAAGAACATTTATTTTCGGTCTTAAAGCTAACTTTTAATTTAAATTCTTATGAAATTCAATAAAACAATATATTATTTTTTGCTTGGGGCAACGCTTACGGTGGGAACTACCTCTTGTAGTGATTATTTAGATACAGAACCACTAACTGACAGAGCAATTCCCAATACAGATACTCCATACAAAACCGCTTCTGAAGCGGAAAGTCTGATGACCACGATTTACACCGATTTGGGTAATGAATATTGGCAATTAGATTATTTCTTCAATGGTGATGCACAAACAGAAATTGCTCATGCAGGAAGTGATAACGTTCAGAACTTCCAGCTTGACGAGTATAGAATTATTGCAACAAACTCTAACGTAAACAGAGATTGGAATTACTTATTTACTTTTATTAATAACTGTAATAAAATTTTAAATTACGTAGATAATATTCCAGATCCCGCACTTACAAGCTCACGAAAAGCTGAAATGAAAGCTGAGGCGGCTATTATGCGAGCAATGTATAACTTTCATGGTGTACAACTTTGGGGAGATTTCCCTTTGGTAACAAAAGCTGTAATTGGTGTAAATGATGAAAACTTTGAAGAAGTTTATGACCAGGTTTATCCTGCAAGAAAACCTATCAATGAGGTTTATGCTCAAATTATTGCAGATTTGGAAGGAGCCTTAGCAAGTGCGCCTGCAAGTTCAAATAAATATAGAGCAACAAGAGGTTTAGCTTTATCTTTATTGGCAAAAGTTTACGCCACAAAACCAAATCCTGATTATGCAAAAGTAATTGATTATACAACGCAATTAATGGGACAAGGATATTCATTACTTCCTAATTACGATCAACTTTTTGATGGAAATCACGAAGCGAATGCAGAATCTATCTTCGAATCTAACGGAAATGCAGGAAATCTTTGGGCATGGGGATCTTCTATGTTTTACGGAACAGATTGGAAAAAATTTAATACGCCTTCATACGACATCGTAAATACTTTCAACACAGAAGGTGATAATGTAAGAAAGAATTCAAGTGTGTGGTTTTATCCGAATACAGTAAGCTGGTCAGATAATTTCTGGCAAAGCAATAATTTTCCTTTTATGTATAAAATGAGAATTACGACAGGTCACCAAAATTTCTATGTAATGAGATATGCAGATTTATTACTAATCAGAGCTGAAGCTTTAGTTCATCAGGGAAATTTTGCGGATGCAGCTACTTTGGTCAATCAAGTGAGAGCAAGAGCAAACTCAAGTTTAACTCCTGTTACAATTGCCAATACAGATGACGGAATTAATAAAATTCTAAAAGAAAGAAAATTAGAATTAGCTTTCGAAGGTCACCGTTGGTTTGACTTAAAAAGAACAGGAAAAGCAATTTCTATACTTTCACAGCAAAGAGATGCCAATGGAAATCTTTTACCTTATGTAAATAATTTAAACCAAAACAGGCTATTGTGGCCAATTCCACAGACTCAATTGGACAATAACCCGAATTTAACTCAAAATCCTGGATATTAAATATGTTAAATAAAAATTCATATAGTTTCTTTTTAAAAAGTACTGCACTGCTATTTAGTGGTGTGGTACTTTTGCCTTTATCGTCGTGTAAATCTGTAGCAAATACAGAAAATAAAGTTCAAATCTGGATGACAAAAGGTGATGAAAGCGTAAAATTACAGCAGCAAAATGCATTAACTTTTGTAAATACTTCTAATAACTTTCAGAATATTGAAATTGACGACGCTCAAAAGTTTCAATATATTGATGGTTTTGGATATACATTGACCGGCGGAAGTGTTGAAGTAATCAATCGTCTCTCGCCTTCAAAAAGAAAAGCACTTTTAAACGAACTTTTCGGAAATGACAAGAACTCAATTTCAATAAGTTATTTAAGATTGAGCATTGGTGCATCCGATTTGGATGGTGAAGTCTTTTCTTATGATGATTTACCGGACGGTCAAACAGATCCTTCTCTTTCTAAATTCAGTTTGGCAAGAGATAAAGATTTGATTTCAATGCTAAAAGAAATTTTAGCAATTAATCCTAAAATCAAAATCATCGCAGCTCCTTGGTCACCTCCTGTTTGGATGAAAGATAATGGTAAATCGATTGGTGGAAGTTTAAAAACTGAATATTATGATGTTTACGCAAAATATTTCGTAAAATATATTCAGGGAATGCAGAAAGAAGGAATTACAATTGATGCCGTGACTCCTCAAAACGAGCCTTTACATCCCGGAAATAATCCAAGTTTACTGATGGTTTCAGATCAGCAGAGAGATTTTATTAAGCAAAGTTTAGGTCCGATTTTTAAATCAAATAATATTAAAACCAAAATCGTTGTTTACGATCACAATTGCAATAAACCTGAATATGCCATTAATATTTTAAATGATTCAGAAGCCAATCAATATATCGACGGTTCGGCTTTTCATTTGTATGAAGGTGATATTTCAGCTTTGAGTACGGTTCATGATGCTCATCCAGATAAAAATCTTTATTTTACAGAACAATGGACAGGTTCAAAAGGTACCTTTAATGAAGATCTAAACTGGCATACCAGAAATGTTGTCATCGGATCGATGAGAAACTGGAGTAAAATTGCTTTAGAATGGAATTTAGCGAATGATACTCAATACAAACCGCATACACCGGCAGGTTGTACAGAATGTAAAGGAGCAATTACGGTTTCAGACAGTGAAAATTTCACAAGAAATGTTGCGTATTATATTATTGCTCATGCTTCAAAATTTGTTCCTGCAAATTCTCAGAGAATAACTTCTACACAAACGGAAAACTTGGCTACGGTTGCTTTTAAAACTCCGGAAGGAAAAACAGTTTTGATTGTTCAGAACAATAATAAATCAGATGAAAATTTCAATATTAAATATAATCAAAAAACAGCTCCGGTTACAATTACAGGAAGTTCTGTGGCAACATATATTTTTTAAATTAGAATTTTCTAGAATTTATATTGAGTGAAAAACTTTTGTGATCTTTGCTAAGTAGAATGCCTTTGCGAACTTAAAAATCAAAGCATTATTTGCGAAAAAATCTTTGCGAACTTTGCATTAAATTATAAGCTAAATAAAACTAATTATAAATGAAGAAGATATATTTCATATTAGCATTTACAGTATTCGGATTCAATGTTTTTGGACAAAAAACAATTGATCAGAAAGTTTCTGAACTGTTGTCTAAAATGACATTGGAAGAAAAAGTAGGGCAGCTGGTTCAATACAGCGGTTTTGAATATGCAACAGGCCCACAAAACTCAAACTCAGCAACAGTCTTAGAAGAAATAAAAAAAGGAAAAGTTGGTTCTATGCTGAATGTCGCAGGAGCAGAAGAAACAAAAAAATTTCAGGAATTAGCTTTAAAATCTAGATTAAAAATCCCATTACTCTTTGGTCAGGATGTCATTCATGGCTACAGAACAACATTTCCTGTAAATTTAGGTCAGGCTGCAAGTTGGGATTTAAAATTAATTGAAAAATCAGAACGAATTGCTGCAACTGAAGCTTCAGCATACGGAATTCACTGGACTTTTGCACCAATGGTCGACATTGCAAGAGATCCGAGATGGGGAAGAGTCATGGAAGGTTCCGGTGAAGATACGTATCTGGGAATGCAAATTGGTTTGGCAAGAATCAAAGGTTTTCAAGGAAAAGGTCTTGGAAATCTTGACGCTATTATGGCTTGTGCAAAACATTTTGCAGCATACGGAGCAGCAGTTGGCGGAAGAGATTATAATTCTGTTGACATGAGTTTAAGACAACTTCATGAAACGTATTTACCTCCTTTCAAAGCAGCAGCAGAAGCAGGTGTTGCGACTTTTATGAATTCTTTTAACGACATTAATGGAATTCCGGCAACAGCAAACAAATATATTTTAAGAAATCTTTTAAAAGACCAGTGGAATTATAAAGGTTTTGTCGTTTCAGATTGGGGAAGTATTGGCGAAATGGTTCCTCACGGTTATGCGAAAGATAATAAAGAAGCAGCAGAAAAAGCGATTAATGCAGGAACTGATATGGATATGGAAAGCCGTGCTTACATGGCTGAACTTCCAAAATTGGTTAAAGAAGGAAAAGTTGATCCTAAGTTTATTGATGATGCAACGAGAAGAATTTTAGTTAAAAAATTTGAAATGGGATTATTAGATGATCCTTACAGATTTAGTAATGAAAAAAGACAGAAAGAACAATTAAACAATCAGGAAAATAGAAAATTCGGAAGAGAATTTGGTTCAAAAAGTATTGTTTTACTTAAAAATGAAAAAAATATTCTCCCGCTTTCAAAATCTATTAAAACTGTTGCTTTAATTGGTCCTTTTGGAAAAGAAACAGTTGCCAATCATGGTTTTTGGTCGATCGCATTTAAAGATGATAATCAAAGGATTGTCACTCAGTTTGATGGAATTAAAAATCAATTAAACAAAAATTCCACTTTATTGTACGCAAAAGGAGCCAATGTTGATGATCAGGATAAATCTATGTTCGCAGAAGCCGTAGCAACGGCGAAAAAAGCAGATGTTGTGATTATGACTTTAGGGGAAGGTCACGCAATGAGCGGCGAAGCAAAAAGCAGAAGCAATATTCATTTTTCGGGAGTTCAGGAAGAGCTTTTAAAAGAAATTGCTAAAACTGGAAAACCTATTGTCTTAATGATCAATGCAGGAAGACCTTTGGTTTTCGACTGGGCTGCAGATAATATTTCAACGCTTATTTACACTTGGTGGCTGGGTACAGAAGCCGGAAATTCTATTGCTGATGTTCTATTCGGGACAGTAAATCCGGGCGGGAAACTTCCAATGACTTTCCCAAGAACAGAAGGACAGATTCCTGTTTATTACAATCATTACAACACAGGAAGACCGGCTAAAAACAACACTGATAGAAATTATGTTTCAGCGTATATTGATCTGGATAATGATCCTAAATTCCCGTTTGGTTATGGCTTAAGTTATACTCAATTTAAATATTCTGAAATGAATATAAGCTCAACCAACCTTAAAGGAAATCAGACGTTGAATATTAGTGTAAATATCTCCAACACCGGAAATTACGATGGTGAAGAAGTGGTGCAATTGTACATCAGAGATTTATTTGGAAAAGTAGTAAGACCTGTGAAAGAATTGAAAGGTTTCCAAAAAGTTTTTATCAAAAAAGGAGAAAGTAAGATAATCAACTTTACCTTAACTCCGGAAAATTTAAAATTCTATGATGATGAATTAAATTATGATTGGGAAGCTGGAGAATTCGACATTATGGTGGGAACCGATTCTCAAAATGTTCAGACAAAAAGAATTAATTGGGAAAAATAAATAGTAATTTACAAAACTAAGAGCGGGATAAACCCCGCTTTTGGCGGTAAAAAAAACTAAGCGTTTTCAATTAAAGTATGTTTTTTAACGCAAAGTTTTTGATTTATTGTATTTGATTTTAAGGAGCAAAGATTTGAATCAACGATGTTGATTTTATAAAGCTAGCTTAATAAGCGACTTGTCGCAACTCTTTGCTCCTTAAAGTAAAAAGTATTTTAAATAAATCTTTGCGTTAAAGAAATAGCAATATATCAGGCATTAACTTTAAATTTTAAATATGAAATTCCAACATATTTTTCATATAATAATCGGAGGAACTTTAATTTTTTCATCATTAAATTGTGCTTCAAACAAAATTGATTCAAGCAGAAAATTAATTTGGAATGACGAGTTTAATTATAAAGGATTGCCCGATTCCGCAAAATGGAATTATGATGTTGGAGGTGATGGTTACGGAAATAATGAAGCTCAGTTTTATACTAAGAATCGCCTGGAAAATGCAAGAGTTGAAAATGGAAATCTTTTAATTGAAGCCAAAAAAGAAAACTGGGAGAAAAATAAATATACTTCCGCAAGACTTTTAACCAAAGGGAAGTTTTCTTTTCAGTACGGAACGGTTGAAGTTCGTGCCAAGCTTCCAAAAGGTCGCGGAAGCTGGCCTGCAATCTGGATGATGAGCGAAAACATGAAAGAATGGCCGGATGATGGTGAATTAGATATCATGGAACATGTAGGCTTTAATCAAGGCTACGTTCATGCTTCAGTTCACACAAAAAAGTACAATCACATCATCGGAACACAAAAAACAGATACCTTGTTTGTGAAAGATGCAAGCGAAAAATTTCATACTTATAAAGCAGATTGGACGCCTGAAAAAAATCGATGTCTATATTGATGATCAAAAGTTTTTCACCTATGAAAATAATGAAAAAACGTATGAAGCGTGGCCTTTTGATCAACCGTATTTCATTATTTTAAATTTGGCTGTTGGTGGATTTTAGGGCGGAAAAGAAGGAATTGATGACACCATTTTCCCTCAGAAATATTACTTTGATTATGTAAGAGTATACGAAAATAAATAAAATTAAAATTCGAAAGAATTTTTGACGAGTGGTTTAAATTTAAATAAAAAAAGAAGAAGAAATAAATGAAAAAGCTAATTGTAAGTTGTTTTGTAGTCGGAATGGCTTTGAATGTAAACGCACAAAACTACTGGAAAAAAAATGCAGGAAAATCTGCAAAAGTGATTTTTACCAATTCTAAAACCAACGAAAAGATGGTTGATAAAGGAATGGTAAAATTCGAAAAAATGGCTCAGCCAAAAGAAACGGATGCCTGCATTTTTGTAGATCCTGATTTTAAATATCAGAAATTAATTGGAATAGGAGGTGCAATTACTGATGCATCTGCCGAAACTTTCTATAAACTTCCGAAGAGTAAGCAGAAAGAAATTATTGAAGCTTATTATGGCAAAAACGGTTTGGGGTATACGGTTGTGCGTACCAACATGAATTCGTGTGATTTTTCAAGCGATTCATATACTTATGTTACAGAAAATGATAAAACGTTAAAATCATTCAATGTTGCACACGATGAAAAGTATAAAATCCCGATGATTAAGGAAGCCCAAAAAGCAATCGGGAAAGATTTTACCTTTTACTTTTCTCCCTGGAGTCCACCAGCTTGGATGAAATCTAATAAAAGTATCCTGAAAGGAGGAAGATTAGAAAACCCTTTTTACCAGACTTGGGCAGATTATTATATTAAATTCATCAAAGAATACGAAAAAAGAGGAATCAATGTTTGGGGACTGACGATTCAGAACGAACCTATGGCAACACAAACTTGGGAATCTTGTATTTATACGGCTGAAGAAGAAGGGGAATTCCTTAAAAATAATCTAGGACCAACACTTTGGAAAAATGGTTTTAAAGATAAAAAAGTAATGATTTGGGATCACAATCGTGATTTGATCTACCAAAGAGCAACCACAACCCTGAGCGATCCTGAAACTTCAAAATATGCACACGGAATTGGCTACCACTGGTACGAAACATGGAACAATAAAACGCAGCTATTCGATAATTTATCAGAAACTCAAAGAGCTTTTCCGGATAAATTTTTAGCATTTACTGAAGGTTGTAAGGAGCAATTCAATATGTCTAAAATTTACGATGTAAGTTTAGGTGAATTGTATGGAAGAAATATGATTAATGATTTCAATAAAGGAACCGCTTTATGGACAGATTGGAACGTTCTTTTAGACGAAACTGGCGGACCAAATCACGTTGGGAATTTCTGTTTTGCTCCGATTATAGCAGACACAAAAACTGGAGAAGTTCATTATACTTATGAATATTACTACGTGGGTCACGTTTCAAAATTCATTAAGCCCAATGCTCAAAGAATCGGGACTTCATCGAACAGAGCAGCTTTAACATCAACAACTTTCATGAATGAGAACGGACAGTTGGTCACCGTAATCATGAATGATTCTGATAACGACATCGATACTAATCTTTGGATCGAAGGAATGTCTGCAAAATTATCTGCGCCTGCACATTCTATTCAGACTGTAATTTTATAACACTTCATATTAATATTTTTAATTAAAATTCTGCGGAGCCTTTGGTTTCGCCGAATTTATTTTCCAATATTTCACAAAAAAATCCGAAACATTTTTGTTTCGGATTTAATTATTTATAGTGAAAATTTAACTTATTCAACATCATATTTGCTGATTACTTTCTGAGTAACTCCAGAGCTGCTGAATCCACCATCATGGAAAAGATTCTGCATCGTTACTTTTTTCGTTAAATCAGAGAAAAGGGTTACGCAATAATCTGCACATTCTAGAGCCGTTGCGTTTCCAAGTGGAGACATATCTTCAGCATATCCAAGGAAACCACCGAAACCTTTCACACCGCTTCCTGCAGTAGTTGGAGTAGGAGACTGAGAAACCGTGTTTACACGTACTTTTCTTTCACCCCAATAGTTTCCGAAAGTTCTTGCAATACTTTCCAAATATGCTTTGTTATCAGACATATCGTTATAATCCGGGAATGTTCTTTGAGCAGCGATATAAGTTAAAGCTAAAATACTTCCCCATTCGTTCATACAATTCTTTTCGTAAGCTACTCTCATTACTTTGTGGAAAGAAACCGCTGAGATATCCCAACCTTTTTCCAACCAATCGTAGTTCATTTCTGTATAATGCTTTCCTTTTCTCACGTTGATAGACATACCAATTGAGTGAAGAATGAAATCGATTTTACCAAATTTTGCAACAGCAGCATCAAAAAGTTTTTCAAGATCTTCAATAGAAGTAGCATCTGCACCGATTACTTCAGAACCTGTTTTTTCGGCTAAACCGTTCAATTCTCCCATTCTAAGAGCAATAGGAGCGTTTGACAGGATAAATTCTGCGCCTTCTTCGTGGCATCTTTCTGCAACTTTCCATGCGATAGATTGTTCATTAAGGGCTCCAAAAATAATTCCCTTCTTGCCTTTAAGTAAACCGTATGACATAATTTTTTAATGTTTATTAATCCACAAATGTAGCAATAATTTGTGTTTAGAACATAATAAAAAACGAAGCCTTCCTAAAAAGACTTCGTTTTTCTTGATAATATATAAAAGACTAATAAACTTAGTTAGTTTTTTTGTTCCATTCTGCTTTCACATCTTCTGCAGCATCTTTGGTTTTCTCCCAAGCATCATTTGCTCCGTCTTTGATGTCTTCCCATGTGTCAGCAGCATTAGCTTTTACCCTGTCTAGCCAACCTTCCTGATTAGCCTCTTCATCATTATTTCTTTTTTCATTGATATAATCTCTGGCTTTGTCTGCCAAATCACTTACTTTCCATTTTGCATCAGTTGCTGCATTTCTTAAAGAATTTTCAGTGTTGTCTACAGCTTTTTCAGCTTTGTTATAATCCTGGTTTTCCATAATGTCAATATTTTAAGTGTTATACTTATAGACTACGCAATAAGCATTCCTAAATAATTTAATAAAAGTTAAAAAAATCATAATTTTTTCTATATTTGATTTTAATAAAACTATAATCAATTATGAATGGTAAAATACTATTGTTATTACTTTGTCTTGGTACAGGGAAAATCTTTTCTCAACAATATTATGGAAAAAAACAGGTGAATGATCAGCCAAAAGCTGAATTTATATTGGAAGACGGCACAAAAGTAAATGGCTTTTTTGTCGGGTACAATTATCCAAACGGTACTTATCCCGGTTTCTTTGATAAAGATAACATCTACAGTTTTGAATATAAAAAAACACCAGGTTCTTCTGCAGAAAAGCTAAGTGCTAAAGATGTAAAATCTCTAAAAATATTTGATGATCATGATGATGTGACAAGTGCCATTGAAAGATTAGACATGAAGTATGTAGATAAAAACGGCAAAGTCGAAGACAAAAGAAAAAGATCTTTTCAGCCATTGCTGTATGAAGGGAAGATTCAGATTTATGGTTCTAATATAGACATTTGTACAAATTCGATCTGCAATTATGCATATTCAGAGTTTTATATCAGAAATGCCAAAGACGATTTTGCTTTGATGCCTGTAGATTACGATAAAATGAGCCTATTCAGTATAGGTTCGATGTACGACAGAATGGTGCAGAGTTTTAGATATGCAGGAAGAAATTGTCCTGATTTTCAAAAATATATGGATTCTTTTGAAGCGAAATTGGAAGATAAAGCTTTCAGAAAAGAAATTAACGAAAGATTTAAACAAGTCCGTAAACAGGCTTATGACGACGCAAAAAAACAGGGCTATAAACACAATCGAACGCAGCAGGTTATCGGAGACTATATGCTTCGTGCTTATCTCGAATTTTACGCTGGAATTATAAAAGAATACGAAAAAAATTGTCCGTATTAACAGAAATAAAAAAGGATTGCGCATTGCAATCCTTTTTTTATTATTTTATGATTCTGTCGAGAACCCATTCTATCAGATTCTTTTCAGAAGCATGATGATCTGATGAGAATTCACCACGTCTTCTGTTGGCAATCACATTGTTTACGGTGATTGCTTTGTGACCCAACAATTTTGAGAAAGCATAGATTGCAGAAGTTTCCATTTCAAAATTGGTAATTCCTAACTCATTTAAGGTTTCCAAAAATTTATCATCTAAAGCTTTTAAACGAAGCTGTCTTCCTTGCGGAGCATAAAACCCGGGAAAAGTCGCTGTATTTCCGTGATATTTTGCGTCTTTGTATAATTCGCCTAATTCTTCAGACCATTCCGAGAAATAAAGCATCGGTTTAATCTTTTCGTATGGGAATTTTTCATAGAAATTCTTAGAAAACTCATTTTCAAACTGATAATCCTGGTAAAAATGCATCAAACCATCAAGTCCTACAACATTTTGAGTAACCAGCATATTATCAACCTGCACATCAGGGTTTACACTTCCGCAGGTTCCCATTCTGAATAGTTCTAATGTTTGATGTTCAGGTTTAAACTCTTTTTGTTTCAGATCAATATTTACCAAAGCATCAAGCTCGTTCATTACAATATCGATATTCTCGGTACCAATCCCAGTTGACATCACAGAAATTCTTTCACCTCGCAAAGTTCCTGTGTGGGTATAAAATTCTCTTTTATTTTTTTTGACGTCTACTTTATCAAAGTATTTTGAAACTTTTGGAACTCTGTCAGGGTCACCCACCAAAATTATTTTGTTGGCAATATCTTCCGGTAACAGATTAAGGTGATACACACTTCCGTCTTCATTCAGCACCAATTCTGAAGCTGCAAGTTTATTTAGCATAATTATTTTATTAAAAAAGGAAGGTGAAGATAAGAATTTTGTTTTGAAAAAGGAGATCTATTAAAAGATAATCTTTATTTAATTTAAGATTAAAATTCCGGTAACATAGAAATTCTAGATTTGCGTTTTAATAATTACACTTTCTCTTTTGCTGTCGTCATGTTCTTTGTCGATGGCAATTTTTTTTATTATTAAAACTTAAAATACTCCGAAAGTACTTTAACCGCCAACTCTTTTGGTTTTGTAACCCAAATCTTTTAGAATGGCCATAATTTTATCGCGGTTATCTCCCTGAATAATTATTGTTCCGTCTTTTTCAGAACCGCCGATTCCTAGTGTGGTCTTTATTTTTTTTGAAATCTTCTTCAGATCATCTTCACTGCCTTCCCAACCTTCCACAATAGTTACAGGTTTTCCGTTTCGTCCTTTCTTTTCAAATTTACACACCAAAGGTTCTTTCTGTTTGAATTGTTCTTCGGGCATTTGAAAATCCTGCTCTTCATGTTCAGGAAAAAGGTTTTTTAGTTGATCTCTTAAATCCATAAAACAAAATTAAAAATAATATTTATAATTCAGGATAAATTAATTCAATCACAATTATCATTTTAAAAATTTTCTAAGTATCTACAATATGTTATAAATGAAATTCTTGGTATTCCTTTCTGAGTAGAGCGTGTTTGTGAACTTAAAAACAGTGAGTTGTTAAAAAATTTTGGCGACTTTGCGTTAAAATCAATTATTATACAATAACGGATAATCAATAAGAATTCTAAGTTAAATTCAATATCTGAAATAGTTTTCTGTAAACTTTTAAGCAAAATTTAAACCTTGAAAATTCTTCAATTTACTTTAAAATCGATAAATTTGTTTGTTTAAAAATCAAATTAAATGTCTAAAAAAGCAATATTAGCAATACTTGACGGTTGGGGTTTAGGAACAAATCCTGAAGTTTCAGCATTAGCTCAGGCAAATACACCATTTATAGATAGCTGTTATCAAAGATTTCCACATACCACATTAGAAGCAAGCGGTTTGGCAGTGGGTCTGCCGGCCGGACAAATGGGAAATTCTGAAGTGGGACACATGAATTTGGGAGCAGGAAGAGTAGTGTACCAGAATTTGGTAAAACTGAATATGGCTGTCGAAAACGGAACTTTAGGACAGGAAAAAGTAATTCAGGAGGCTTTTGCTTATGCTAAAAGAGAAAATAAAAATGTACACTTTATCGGATTGGTTTCCAACGGTGGAGTACATTCACATATCAATCATTTAAAAGGACTTTTGTCTGCAGCAAAAGATTTTGGTTTACATGAAAACGTTTATGTACACGCTTTTACAGACGGTAGAGACTGCGATCCCCATTCGGGATTTGGCTTTATTGAAGAACTTCAAAATCACATGTTGCAAACTACAGGAAATCTCGCATCAGTTACAGGAAGATATTATGCAATGGATCGTGACAGAAGATGGGAACGTGTAAAATTAGCTTACGATGCAATGGTTGAAGGAGTGGGTTTACAAACAACAAACGCACTTACAGCTATTAAGGCTTCTTATGACGAAAATATTACTGATGAATTTATCAAGCCTATTATTCTGGTTAAAGAAACTCAGATTGGAAACGTAGTTCCTGTGGGGAAAATCGTTGATAATGATGTAGTAATCTGCTTTAATTTCCGTACAGACAGAGGTCGTGAGATTACAGAAGTTCTTTGTCAGCACGATATGCCAGAATATTTTATGCGAAAGCTGAATCTTCATTATGTTACGCTAACCAATTATGATAAAACGTACCAAAATGTAAATGTCGTTTTTGACGAAGAAGTTTTGAAAGATACGATGGGTGAAGTTTTGGAGAGAAACGGAAAAACTCAGATCAGAATAGCTGAAACAGAAAAATATCCTCACGTTACGTTTTTCTTTTCAGGAGGCCGTGAAGAAGAGTTTCATGGTGAAAAAAGATTGCTTTGCCCGAGCCCGAAAGACGTTCCAACTTACGATTTGAAGCCAGAAATGTCAGCGTATGAGATTACCAATGCTATCTTACCAGAACTGGAAAGCGAAACAGCAGATTTTATTTGTTTAAATTTTGCAAATACCGATATGGTAGGTCATACAGGAGTATTTGAAGCAGCTGTAAAAGCAGCAGAAACGGTAGATCATTGTATCGAAAAAGTAGCGACAATGGCTTATGAACACGGATATGCGGTTTTCATTTTAGCAGACCATGGTAATTCTGATGTAATGGTTAACGCAGATGGTTCTCCAAATACGCAGCATTCAACCAATTTGGTTCCTTTAATTGTGATGGATAAAGATAAAAACTGGGATTTGAAACCTGGAAAACTGGGTGATATGGCTCCGACTATTTTATCGGTAATGGGTGTTGAAATTCCTGCAATTATGACAGGAGACATTTTAGTGAGTTAGTGAATAATAATATTGAAAAAATGCCGTTAATCTAATGATAGCGGTAATCTCTTATGATTTATGTCAGAGATAGTATGAGTTACATATTATATTATGCCACAAATAACAAATAAATCATATCTTTGTAAATTATAAACGTATTTTTAGATGTATAATATTCTGGTAAGAAAAGAAGTAATGGGTATTTTGGAGAAGGAAGTTGGTTCTTTTCTCGATAAATTTTTGACTCCAATTGAAAAAATCTGGCAACCTTCAGATTATTTACCAGATCCTTCTAGCGCTGATTTCAAATATGACTTAGAAGAGATTCAGACTTTCGCTCAGGAAATGCCTTACGATCTTTTTGTAACATTGATTGGGGATTGTATTACTGAAGAAGCTTTACCTTCTTACGAATCTTGGCTAATGAGTGTTGACGGGATTGATCAGGAAAAAAGTGGACCCGGCTGGGCAAGCTGGATCAGATCTTGGACTGCCGAAGAAAACAGACACGGTGATTTACTTGGAAAATACCTGTATTTGTGTGGAAGAGTAAACATGAGACAGATGGAAATTACTACCCAATATCTGATCAGTGATGGTTTTGATATCGGAACAAGTATGGATCCTTACAGAAATTTTATCTACACAAGTTTTCAGGAAACAGCAACCAACGTTTCGCATAGAAGAGTAGGTACTTTGGCAAAACAAACAGGAAACGGAAAACTGGCAAAAATGTGTGGTGTAATTGCAGCAGATGAAGCAAGACACGCAAAAGCATATAAACATTTCGTAGCTAAAATTTTAGAATTAGATCCTTCTGAAATGATTTTGGCATTTGAAGATATGATGCGTAAAAAAATCGTTATGCCGGCTCACATGATGAGGCAGTCTGGCCAGAAAGCAGGTGAACTTTGGGGACATTTCTCAGATGCGGCACAAAGATGTATGGTTTACACAGGTCAGGATTATATCAATATTATGAAAGATCTTCTTGATGAATGGAAAATCGAGCATATTACAGGTCTTACAGAAAAGGCAGAAAAAGCTCAGGAATACCTGATGAAGCTTCCATCGAGATTACAGAAAATTACAGATAGAATTTCTACTCCAGATTTGCAGTTTGAATTCAACTGGGTTAAAAAATAATTAGATTTTAACAATAAATTATAAATTGAAGTGTCGGATGTTTTTCGGCACTTTTTATTTATTTAGTATCTTTGCCCAGCTAAAAACGCAACAAAATGTTAAATAATAAAAAAATTGCTGTTGATTTTGACGGAACTATCGTAGATGACGCATATCCTGCAATTGGGAAAACTAAAATTTTCGCTTTCGAAACACTCAAAAAACTTCAGGCTCAAGGTTTTAGACTGATACTTTGGACGTACAGACATGGTAAAACATTGGATGAGGCTGTAGAATTTTGCAGACAAAACGGCATTGAGTTCTATGCAATTAACTCAAGTTTTGAAGGAGAAGTTTTTGATGCTGAAACTCAGTCGAGAAAATTGGATGCAGACTGGTTTATCGACGACAGAAACTTAGGTGGTTTTCCGGGTTGGGGAGAAATTTACAATATCATCAACGAAAGAATTGAGTTCCGGGTAGAAGGAAAAGAGGTTTTAGCATATTCAAAACTAAAAAAAGAAAAGAAAAAAGGACTTTTCTGGTAAAATTTGAGAAATTAGAAGTTAGTAATTAGAAATTAGTTTTCAGGTGCTGCTTCCAATTAATTATCAGAAAATATAGATGATTAGTATTATTTAAAACTAATTTCTAACATCTAATATCTAACATCTAAGAATAAAAATGATTCAATTAAAAACAATAGACGAGCTTCGTCTTATGAGAGAAAGTGCCCAGTTGGCTTCCAGAACATTAGGAATGTTGGCAAAAGAAATCAAACCGGGAATTACTACTTTATATTTAGATAAACTGGCGCATGATTTTATCAAAGATCACGGTGCCGAACCTGCATTTTTAGGATATGGAGGCTTTCCGAATTCTCTGTGTATTTCACCAAACGAACAAGTAGTTCACGGTTTTCCAAATAAAGAAGAAATAAAAGAAGGTGATGTACTTTCTGTAGATTGCGGTGCCATTCTCAACGGTTATGTAGGTGACCACGCTTATACTTTTGAAATTGGCGAAGTAAAACCTGAAACCAAAAAATTACTAAAAGTTGCTAAAGAATCTCTCTACAAAGGAATTGAGCAGTGCATCAGAGGAAAAAGAATCGGTGATATTTCTCATGCAATCCAGAAACACTGCGAAAAAGAAGGATATGGAGTTGTAAAAGAGCTTGTTGGCCACGGTTTAGGAAAGAAAATGCATGAAGATCCTCAAGTTCCGAATTATGGAAAGCAAGGAAGTGGAAAAGTAATTAAAGACGGTTTGGCAATCGCTATCGAGCCAATGATTAATTTAGGAACTGAAAAGGTGAAATTCCATAATGATGGATGGACGGTTACCACACTAGACAATCAGCCTTCTGCTCACTTCGAGCATGATGTTTGTGTCATCAATGGGAAACCTGTTTTACTATCTACATTCAAATATATTTATGATGCTTTAGGTATTGTAAGTGATGAAGAAAAGCCATTTCAATTGGATTTTTAATGAAAAAGCTAACTAAGTTTTTATTAAATAAAATCCCTCGTCCGATGCTTATCAAGATGAGTATTTGGGCACGTCCGCTGATTTATCAGTTTTTTAAAGGTGACAAATTTTATGATCCTATTGATGGAAAATCTTATCGTAAATTTTTACCTTACGGATACGGAAAACAGAGAGAAAATGCTTTGTCTCCAGGAACTTTGAGTCTCGAAAGACACCGTCAGATGTATCTGTATCTTCAGAATGAAACCGATTTTTTCATTAAAAATTATAAAGTTCTTCATATTGCTCCTGAACAGGAATTTTTGAGAAAATTTAAAAGAATGAGTAATCTCAACTATATTTCAGCCGATTTATATTCGCCGATTGTAGATGTGAAAGCTGATATTTTAGATTTACCTTTTGAAAATGAAAGTTTCGATATCATCTTCTGTAATCATGTTTTGGAACATATCCAGGATGATGCAAAAGCTATGAGTGAATTATATCGAGTAATGAAACCCGGAGGTTGGGGAATTCTGCAGGTTCCGATGAAAAATTCTTTGGAAAAAACCTACGAAGATTTTACTATAACAGATCCAAAAGAAAGACAAAAACATTTCGGACAGTACGATCATGTTCGTTGGTACGGAATGGATTATTTCGATCGTTTACAGAATGCAGGCTTTGAAGTGGAAGCTAATTTTTACTCACAGCAGTTTTCTGATGCAGAGATAAAAAAATACGGTTTAAGACTCAATGAAATTTTACCAATCGTTTTAAAGAAATAAAAAATAGGCTTCATATTCTGAAGCCTATTTTTTATTATAAGTTGAAAACTTATTTTTTAATAAAAATTTCTGGTTTAAAGTTTTCTATACTTAAAATATATTGCCCGGTTGCAAAACTACTTACATCTATCTTTAATGTTTTATCTGAGGTTAGTGTTTCAAACAAAATTTTCCCTGACAGATCAATAATCTTGAATTTTAAGTTCTCTTCTACATTCTCTATAATTACAAAATCCGTAGCAGGATTTGGGTATAGCTTAAAAGTTTTTTTAATAGCGTTTTCCTTTGTGCCTAAAAATGAATTATTATAATAAATTTTGTCTCCAGTAACAGGATTTGTTATTATCAGTGTTTTGGAGCTTCCGCTATTTACAATCTGATAATTAAAAATTGCTCCTGATGTTGTATTTAAATAAAAATCACAATTTTTTTGGTCATAAGTTTGAGCCGCAGCAGCATTTGTACCATTGTAAACAGCCAATGTACAACCACCACCTTGTCTTGTAAAGCTGTCTGTAACGGTATTAAAAGTAATCGTAGAACCTGCTGAATTGTAATATGAAGAAGTAAAATTATAATTACCTCCATTATTAGTAAACAAAGATGTACCCGCAGAAACTTGCATGATAGGACTTACTGTAGTTTGATTATTGATAATCATTTGTGAAATGTACCAATTGTTATTAAAAAGATCAGCATTCTGTCCAAACAAGGTACAACTGATAAAAAGAAAGAGTAGTTTTGTTCTCATAAATAGTTTTTCACAAATATAAGAAATATACCTTTTACTTTTAATGCGAAACTGCTTTTAAACCAATTACAGAACCAATTAATGTTGAAATGAAAAATATTCTCCAGAAACTTGCAGGATCTTTAAACACTAAAATTCCTACCAAAGCAGTTCCTACTGCACCAATTCCGGTCCAGACTGCATAAGCGGTTCCGATCGGTAAAGTTTCTGTTGCCTTGATTAGTAAGAGCATACTTATGGTGAGACAAACCAAAAATCCTCCAAACCACCAATACATCTCGTTTCCGGTGGTTTCTTTTACTTTTCCGAGGCATGATGCAAAAGCAACCTCAAATAATCCTGCGATAATTAAAATAATCCAGTTCATTCCTTTCTAATTTTATACTGCAAAATTGAGGCTTTAAACTGAAACGAAGTTTTACAATTGTTAAAAAATAAAATTATTTCAGTTCTGCTCTTATTCTACTTAAACTCACCTGCGCAATTCCCAAATAAGAAGCAATATGACCAAGCTGCACTCTCTGTAGAAGATAAGGTTTTTCTTTCAGCAAATCTTTATACCTTTCTGATGCGGTTTTATATTGCCTTGAAATAATCAATTCCTCCGTTTTTAAGAGCTCACGCTCTGCAAATTTTCGTCCCCAATTTGCAATGTGAATGTCTTCATTATAAAGAGTTTTCAGCTTCTCAGTTGTAAGTTTGTAAAATTCGCAGTCTTCAAGAAGTTCTATATTTTCATAACCCGGTTTTTCATCTACATAACTTTTCATAGAAACAATGGGTTCGCCTTCAGTTCCAAACCAAAAAGTAATATCATTATTTTCGGTAGAAGCGTAGGCCCGAACAATTCCTTTCTTTAAAAAATAGATGTAAGGAATCACTTTATCAGCCTCCATCAGACAGAATCCTTTAGGATAATTAACTTCAGAAATATGTTGCATCAAATTTTCCTGTGAAGTTTGTGGAATTGAATAAATAGCATCAATAATTTCTTTAATATTCATCAAAATAACGGTTTGGAATTAACAGAAAATTCAAATTTAATAATTAGTTAAAAACCAGTTCTTAAAGCATCATTTTATCTTAAAGTATTTAATATTAAAAAACTCTGACGGCTTAATTCATTAAATTTAGCTCAAAAATAATCTTTTTTAGGCATCTAATTTTAATATTGACCGAAAGACCAATTTTGTTTTACTAACTTTGCAAATCGTAACAAAACGAACTAATACTTTTATATGCACAAAGCAGGATTTGTAAATATCGTTGGAAAGCCGAATGCCGGAAAATCTACTCTTTTGAATCAATTGATGGGAGAGAAGTTGGCAATTGTAACGCAAAAGGCTCAGACAACACGACATAGAATTTTTGGAATTTATAATGAAGAAGACTTGCAGATTGTATTTTCTGATACTCCCGGAGTTTTAGACCCTAAATATGGTTTGCAGGAAAAAATGATGGATTTTGTAAAAGATTCTTTACAGGATGCAGACGTTTTTCTTTTCATTGTAGATGTTACTGATAAAGCTGAACAATCTGAATTTTTGATTGATAAATTAAATAAAATTCCGGTGCCCGTTTTATTATTGTTAAATAAAATTGACCAAACCAATCAGGAAGGTCTGGAAAAAATAGCCACCGAATGGCACGAAAGAATACCGAAAGCTGAAATTCTTCCTATTTCTGCCTTGAATGCTTTTAACATAGATATTATTTTACCGAAATTAAAATCGATGTTACCCGAAAGTCCGGCGTATTATGATAAAGACATGTACACCGACAAACCGGAGCGTTTCTTTGTAAACGAGGCCATCAGAGAGAAAATTCTTTTAAATTATGAAAAAGAAATTCCCTATTCTGTAGAAGTGGTAACCGAAATGTTTAAAGAAAAAGAAGGCATTATTTTCATCGATTCTATTATTTATGTAGAAAGAGATACCCAGAAGGGGATTATCATCGGTCATAAAGGAGAAGCTATTAAAAAAGTAGGAACCGAAGCAAGAATTGATCTGGAGAAATTTTTCTCTAAAAAAATTCACTTAAACCTCTTTGTGAAAGTGAAAAAAGATTGGAGAAAAAACGATCGTGATCTGAAAAATTTTGGATACAGATAGACTAAATGTCTCTATCCATCGTTATATTAACGATATTTTTGTTATCTTTAGTTTAAATTTCAATCAATGAGCTACTTAAACACAAAGGCGAATCCTGTAATTTTTGATATTGTACTATTCCTTGTAAGATTGTTTATAGGTTTTGCGATGATTTCGCATGGTTTTCCAAAACTTCAGGATTTAATCAACGGGGTTGAAAAGCCTTTTTATGATTTCATAGGTTTAGGTTCGAAAATATCTTTGATATTGGCGGTTTTTGCTGAGTTTGTGTGTTCTATTTTTATTATTCTTGGTTTATTTACAAGAATTGCAGCAGGATTTTTAATCTTTACGATGGCTGTTGCTGCATTTGTAGTTCACGGCGCAGATGCTTTTGATAAAAGAGAATTGAGCTTATTGTATCTTTCAATTTACCTAATCATCATTTCATTTGGAGCCGGAAGGTTTTCCATCGATGGAATGATAGAAAAACGCAGAAGAGCCAATGACTGGTAAAGTCAATTTGATATAAAATAAAATCCCGAAACATTTTGTTCCGGGATTTTTTATGTGAATTTGAAATATTTTATTCAATAAAAGAATATCAAATCTCAAACTTCAAATTTCAAATTCTTACGCTAATTTTTGAGAATCTGCAACAAACTGAGCCAAACCGCTGTCTGTTAAAGGGTGTTTCAACAAACTCAAAATTGGAGGAAGCGGTGAAGTGATAACATCTGCACCAATTTTTGCACAATCAATAATATGCATTGAATGACGGATAGAAGCCGCTAAAATTTCAGTGTCATACATATAGTTATCAAAAATCAATCTGATTTCCTGAATAAGATTTAAACCATCCGTTGTGATATCATCTAATCTTCCCAAAAACGGAGAAACATAAGTTGCACCAGCTTTAGCCGCTAAAAGTGCCTGTCCTGGAGAGAAAATCAAAGTACAGTTTGTTTTGATTCCTTTATCAGAAAAATATTTCAAAGCTTTAATACCGTCTTTAATCATTGGAATTTTCACCACAATATTTGGGTGAATTGCAGCCAATTCGTCACCTTCTTTGATCATTTCTTCGTACGTTGTAGAAAGTACTTCAGCAGAAATATCTCCATCTACAATCTCGCAGATCGCTTTATAATGATTCTTGATTGCTTCATCACCTTTAATTCCTTCTTTAGCCATCAATGACGGATTGGTCGTTACACCATCCAAAATCCCAAGGTCTTTAGCTTCTTTAATTTGCTCTAAATTAGCAGTGTCAATAAAAAATTTCATTTAAATAGATTTATTTTCCGCAAAGATAAACATTCCATTTTGAGTGCGAAATTAATTTGTCTACTTACCATATTGAGCCTCAAAAATTCCCCTTCTTTGGAAGGTTGGCGAAAATTCCAAGAATTTTTAACGTGGTGGTTTTATAATTAAACTTTTGAAAATAAAAAATCATTAATTTTAACTTCAATGAAAAACCAGTTCCCCGCAACACTCGACATCATAGGAATCAATCCTTTTGTTTTTGTTCCTGATGAAATTTTGAATGAAATATTTGAAACTTCAGGAAAGAATAAAAGCCCCATTCCTGTAAAAGGAACGGTAAATGGTAAAGAATTCACACAAAATTTAATGAAATATTTAGGAGAATGGCGATTGTACATCAATTTAACGATGCTAAAGGATTCTCCTAAGAGAATTGGTGAACTACTTGAAATTTTTATAGAATTTGATAATTCAGACCGAACGATTTCAATTCATCCTGATTTAGAAAAAGCAATTCAAGAAAATCCTGTTGCTTCACAAAGTTTTGAAAACCTTATTCCATCAAGAAAACTGGAGTTGATTCGATACATCAATAATCTAAAAACAGAAGCAGCAAAACAAAGAAATATCGAAAAAATAATCAGGCATTTAAAAGGAGAAACAGACTTTTTCGGAAAAAAAATCCAATAAAAAACCGAAGAAAATACATCCCTCGGTTTTTGTTATTATGAATTAAGAGCCTGACTCAATTTTACAGCTTCCTGATTACTCGGATCATACTGTATTGATTTGGCAATATGCTCTTTTGCTTTATCTGGGTTGTCTTTTTGTTCGCTAAATGCAATAAAATAATACGCGTATGCCAGATTTTTTTTGCTTGCTTCAATCTCTTCCGGTTTTACGGTTGCAATATATTTTTCGTAAGCAAGTTTAGCATTCATATCATCTTTCGCAGACTGATACGAATAGGCTTGGCTGTAATAAGATGGTGCCCAATCTGGTAATAACACCGATATTTTTTTCCAGGTAGCGATTGCGTTCTGCCAATCTGTAGCATCCTGATAAGCAGTTGCCAATTTAGCTAATGCTTCCGCATCTTTAGGATTAGCTTCTACCTGTTTTTTCAAACCTTCAATTACAGGATTCGTCTGTACCTGAGCAGTAGAAGTAGCAACTTTTACGGTGTCAGTTTTTGGCGAGGTTTGAGCAACAAAAGCACCTGTACTTCCCATCATCAATAAACCTACAAATAATTGTTTTGTATTAATTTTAATCGTTTTCATATTTCTTACATTTTTAAAATTGTAATTATTGAAATTCAAGAATAATTCCAGAAAACTGAAAGTTTTAGATCTCTTAAGTTTTTTTTGAATGTATTAACAGTTATAAGACTTTTTTTAGCGTATTTTTTGATTCTTACCTTGTTTGAGTTTATCTTTGTTTCATAACAAACCTATTATCTTTTATCTTATGAATGTCTTATTAGCCTCAACGTCTACAATTTTTGGCGGAGAATATCTTGAATATTTAAAAGAAGAACTTATTGATTTATATAAAGGAATTGACGAAATCATCTTCATTCCGTTTGCCAGACCGGGAGGAATTTCGCACGATGATTACACCGCAAAAGCAAAATCTTTCTTTGAAACCATCAAAATTAAAGTGAAAGGCTTGCACGAGTTTGATGACAAAATTGAAGCTTTACATTCAGCAAAAGGATATTTTACAGGTGGAGGAAATACTTTTTTATTGGTTAAAACTTTGCATGAAGAAGATCTGATGTCTGTTTTAAAGCAAAATATCGAAAGCGGAAAAGCTTATTTAGGTTGCAGTGCAGGAAGTAACATTGGCGGACAAAATATGAAAACCACCAACGACATGCCGATTGTTTTTCCACCAAGCTTCGAGTGTATGGGATTGGTTCCGTTTAATATCAATCCGCATTATTTAGATCCAAATCCAGATTTAAAACACAACGGAGAAACCAGAGAAACCAGAATAAAAGAATTTTTAACGCAGAATGACACCAAAGTTGTAGGACTGCGTGAAGGAAACTGGATCAGAAGAATTGGTGATAAAATTACCGTTGAAGGAAGCGAATTGACAAGGATTTTTGAAAAAGGAAAAGAGCCTTACGAAATTGAAGCCGGGAGCGAACTTTAATTCATATTTTAATTCTACTCAAATATCTTAACATTATTAGCGTTGTCATGCCGAGCGCAGTCGAAGCATTCCACAGCTTTTTAATACATATCAAATGAAAAGAACTTTTGTAATTCTTACACTTTCCACACAAATTATTTTTGCTCAGAATATTTCGCAAAAATTAGATGATGCCACAAAAAATCTAATGAATTCTTCTTCGGCGGTTTCATCTAATCTATCTTTTTACGTAGCCGATGAAAGTGGAAATTTTGTGTATGAATTTCAGGGAAATAAAGGACTTTCAACAGCTTCAACACAGAAAATTTTCACAGCAGCTGCAGCCTTGGAAACTTTAGGCAAAAATTACACGTACAAAACAACATCGTCTTATTCAGGAACAATTTCTAGTGGAAATTTAAACGGAAATCTTTTCATCACTTCAAATGGTGATCCTACTTTGGGAAGCTGGAGATATGAAGGCTACAAACCTGAAAATTTCAAACAAAAACTGATTGAAGCAGTTAAAAAATCAGGAATCACAAAGATTTCAGGCGATTTGGTGATTGATGATTCTTATTTTGACCATCAAACTATTCCGGGAGGATGGCCTTGGGATGATTTAGGGAATTATTACGGAGCAGGAGTTTGGGGCGTAAATTGGCGTGAAAATCAATTCGACATCAATATTAGCGGAACAGATTTTAAAAACTTTTCTTATCCTTTAGAAAATATAAAATGGCTCAACGATTTAAAAGCATCCGGAAATTCAGATCAAAGCTTGATTTTCACCGCACCATATTCTAACGTCGCTTTAATCAATGGAAGTTTACCTGCAGGAAAAGTAACGACAGTTTCCGGTTCTGTTCCAAATCCGCCATTGCAATTGGGTGTGGAAGTTCAGAAATGGCTGAAAGACTCAGGAATTGATTTTTCAGGAAAAGTGATAACCAATTCTCAATTGGAAATAGAAGGTAAAAAACCTTTGGAAACTCCAAAAAACAATATCATTCTTACTTACGAATCGCCATCTTTAGATAAAATCGTGTATTGGTTTTTAAGAAAAAGTATAAACCTGTATGGTGAAAACTTAATTAAAACTTTAGGGAAAGAAAAAAAGGGAAATTCAAGTTTTAAAAGCGGAATTGCTTATTTAAAAGAATTTTGGAAAGCGAAGGGAATCAATTCAAATATGATCAATTTTGCCGACGGAAGCGGACTTTCACCACAAAATTATGTTTCAGCAAAAGCTGAAGTTCAGGCATTGCTTTATGCTAAAAAACAAGCTTGGTTTGATTCTTATTACGACGGATTCCCGACTCAGGATAACGGCATGAAAATGAAAAGCGGAACAATGCGAGACACCAAATCATTTGCTGGCTATCACACGTCTAAAGACGGAAAAAAATATGTGTATTCGATTATTATCAACAATTATCAGGGAAGCGGAAGTACAGAGTTACAGAAGATCTTGAACGTTTTAAAATAAAAAAGAATTGAAAAAAAGATCCATACTTGCCAGATTCAACAACTGGTTTATTTTTTCTCTAATGACTCTTGTTGTTGTTGCTATTGTGATTGCTTCAACTTTAGTAATAAACTATTTGAAAAGAGAAGAAGTACGAAGAGTTGATATTTTGGTAAGTGCTTTAAAATTTCAACAGGAAGCTACGTCTCCAAGTTTGGAAGTTCAAGAATTACTTCTTAGAATTTATAGCTCAAATACTACGATTCCTGTTATTATTTTAGATAGAAATGACCAGATTATCGAGCACAAAAATATCTCGAAAGAATATGAAAATAGCAATGATGAAATTGTTGCTCTTGCAAAAAGGATGGCAAAAAAATATCCTCCGATAGAAATTGAATTTTCTAACGGCAACAATCAGTTTTTATATTATGACAACTCCAAAATCCTTAATAACCTACAGTATTCACCGTTTTTATTAGGATTTTTTGTATTGTGTTACTTCTTATTTTCATTCTGGTTTTTGAGAACAGTCAAAAAAACAGACGAAGGTTACCTTTGGGCCGGATTAGCGAAAGAAACGGCACATCAAATTGGCACTCCATTATCTTCCATGATGGGCTGGATGGAAATTATGAAGCTTGAAAATCCCGATTCAGACGGGGTACACGAAATAGAAAAGGACATTGAAAGACTGAGAACGATCTCCGAAAGGTTTTCAAAAATCGGTTCGGTACCCGAGTTGAACGACACCAATTTTAATAACACCATCCGGGAGAATTATGATTATCTGAAAACAAGAATTTCAAAGAAAATAGATTTTACACTTTTGCTTCCAACATACAATATTTTGGTTCCGCACAATAGAATTCTAATGAGTTGGGTAATTGAAAATCTGGTGAAAAATGCAGTTGACGCCATGAAAGGTGAAGGAACTTTACAAATGTCGGTTTTCGAACGCAACAAAAATATCTTGGTTGAAGTAAAAGATAACGGAAGCGGAATGACAAAATACCAAGCACAAAATGCTTTTAAACCTGGATATTCTACAAAAAAACGTGGTTGGGGATTAGGTTTAAGCTTAGCCAAAAGAGTAGTACAGGAGTATCATAATGGAGATATTAAAATTTCTCAAACCGAAGTTGGAAAAGGAACCACTTTTAGAATTCTGATCAGGAAAGCATAAATCTTTATCATTACAAAATGAATATTTTCCAAACTAAATTTCGATCTTAAAACCAACAACCAAAACTTCAAAACAAAAGAAAAAATCACTATTTTTGAAACATGATTAAAGCGAGTAATATCCATAAATCTTATGGAAGTCTGGAAGTATTGAAAGGAGTTGATATTCACATCAAAACCGGAGAAGTTGTTTCTATTGTTGGGGAATCTGGTGCCGGAAAATCTACATTGCTTCAGATTCTGGGAACTTTAGATACGCCTTCAACCCCTAAAAATTACAATACCGAAATCATGCTGCATGATGAATCTTTTATCAATATGACTGATAAACAGATTTCAAAATTCAGAAATCAGAATATTGGTTTTGTTTTTCAGTTTCATCAGTTGCTTCCTGAATTTACGGCTTTAGAAAACGTGCTTTTGCCAACAAAAATTGCAGGAACTAACGAAAAAGAAGCTTTAGATAAAGCCTATCATTTGTTTGAGGATTTAAAAATAGCTGAGAGAATTCACCATAAACCCAATCAATTATCGGGTGGGGAAGCACAGAGAGTTGCCGTTGCAAGAGCTTTAATCAATTCTCCAAAGATTATTTATGCAGATGAGCCAACAGGAAATTTAGACTCGAAAAACGCAGATGATCTACACCGATTATTTTTTGATTTGAGAGATAAATACAATCAGACTTTTGTGATTGTAACGCACAACCCGCAATTGGCCGAGATTACAGATCGTAAATTGGTGATGAAGGACGGGTTAATTATTGAGTAATTTATTACTAGATTATGAAAAATATTTTACCACAAAAGATCCAAAAGAAATGATTAAAAATAGAATTTCAAAAGTTTACAAAATGTAAAAACTTTAATTTTAATCGTTTTGCAAACTTTTGAATAACTTTAGGTCTAATAAAATCTTTTGACTCTTTTGCGGTTAAAAAATATCCTGTCTTAAAATATTTTTTATATGAAATCTTTACTATTTGCATTCTTACTTCTGATTTCATGTACTGAGTCAAAAGCTCAGGAAAGTACAGATATTTTGCCTAAAGAAAAGATTTCTGAGCTTAAAAATTATATTAAAAATAAAGATTACAATCAAAATCTGGCCGTCTTTATTAACTTTAAAATTCATTCAGGAAAGTACCGGTATTTTGTTTACGATTTGAAAAATGACAAAATAATACAGAAAGCAATTGTTTCTCATGGTTCAGGATCTGTAATAAAGAGATCGAATCAACTTCAATTTTCTAATGTTGAAGGCTCTTATCAATCTTCATTAGGAAAATATGAGATTAAAGAAAGCTATTCCGGTAAATTTGGTAAAGCATATCGTTTAAAAGGTTTAGACTCCACCAACAGCAACGCCATGCAGCGCGCTATTGTTTTACATTCTTTTGGTTGTGTTCCGGATCTGGAATCTCAAAATTTATCTTGCTTAAGTTTAGGTTGTCCGATGCTTTCATCAAAAGCTTTTAAAGAAACCGCAAAATATTTAGACCAATCGAAAAAGAGCATTATTTTGTATGCTTTTTATTAACTAAATATTTTATAGTTGATGGTTTTTAGTTGATTGTTGTGGATTGATATTCGATATAATAAAAAAAATGTATTAATAAATATTTTCAATAATTAACAACTAAACCCCATAACTAAACCCTAAAATTATGTCTATAAAATTTTTGGCAGAAGACGACAGACCGAGAGAAAAGTTTTTACTGAAAGGTAAAAACTCACTTTCTGATTCTGAACTATTGGCAATTATTATGGGCAGCGGAAGCAGAGACGAAACGGCGGTAGAATTGGCAAGAAAAATTCTGACATCGGTCGATAATAATTGGCATCAGTTGAGTTTATTAACGATTAAAGATTTAGTGAAATTTAAGGGAGTTGGTGAAGTAAAGGCAATCTCAATCGCAACTGCGCTGGAAATAGGGAAGAGAAGAGCCAATCAAGAAATTCCCGAAAAACCATTGATTTCGTGCAGCAAAGATGCTTATAATATTTTAAAAATGCATTTATCGGATCTCAGAACCGAAGAATTTTGGGCTTTATTTCTCAACCAAAGTAATAAGGTGATTCATATTGCTCAACTGACTCAAGGTGGAATCAATCAATCCATTGTTGACATCAGAATACTTTTTAAAACAGCATTGGAACATTTTTCGACAGGAATCATTATTTCGCACAATCATCCGTCAGGAAATTTAAAACCCAGCGCAGAAGATATTAGTATAACCAAAACAGTGAAAGAAGCAGGAAATGTGATGAACATTCAGCTTTTGGATCATTTAATTATTACCCAAAACGCATATACAAGTTTTGCAGACGAAGGATTATTATGATTAAAAGATTAAAATACCATGAGATTGATTTTGAAAAATATACTCAATGCCTTGAAAATTCTGCACAGCGAAAATATTCTGCAGCAAAAAAGTTTTTAGATATTTCTTCTGACAAAAAATGGGAATTGTTGGTTTACAAAGATTACGAAGCCGTAATGCCGGTTCCTTATGTTTTCAAATCGGGGATTAAAATCGTTCACAACCCGATGCTTTGTCAGCAATTAGGAATTTTTTCAAGAGAAGATAATGTTGAGATTAACGAACAGTTTTTAATTTTTTTAGAGAAAAATTATCTCATAAGAATTTATACTTTTAATGAATTTAATCAGTTTAAAACGTCACTAAAACTCAAGAAGAATTATCTTATTCTTCCCAATGATTACGAAACGGTTTATTCTAAATATTCCCCAAAAAGAAAAAGAAAGCTTAGACTTGATGACGATATTGTAAAGAATTCTGAAATTAAAAATATCAGTTTTTTTCAGGCTGAAAGCTTTATTAAAGAAAATTTTATAGGAGCAGATAAAGAAGAAGATGTTGATTCTTTTATTAAGATATTTAAAAATATGTCTGAGGCAAATTGCCTGAACTTTTCAGCTTTTTATCTTAACCAAAGAATTATCAATATTATCGTTACTTATTTTGATGATTTTACGGTGGCTCTTTTGGGAACGTTTAATGATAAAGAATCAGTTAAAGTATCAGGTTCTTCCGTATTGATAGACAACTGTATAAAAGAAAATATTCAGACTAAAATATTCGATTTTGAAGGAAGTGAATTGCCGAATGTTGAAGAATTTTTCAGAGGTTTCAGACCCGAACTCCGACCTTATAACCTGATTACATATTCCAAAAAAGATATCATTAAAAAATTGCTGAGCTTGAAATTTATCATGAAACTTTAATTTAGCTACGCTCTTTAGATTAGTTCTACATATTATTCTTAAATTTATAAAAGTATTAACAAACTACTTGCAATGCTAAAGAAAATTCGCAATTATAAGTTGCCTTACATGATTTATAATTTTTTCAACAAAAAAAAATTACAGCATAATATTCCGCTCTATAAAAAATACGGCCTTGATAAAAGTTATTTTTCAAGTATTTCAAGCAAGGATTTTGCTCATTTACCTGAAAATGAAAGAAAATTTGACGAGCAAAAACTATTCAACACAGAATTTTATAAAAATCTTTCCGAAGAAAATAAAGCCAGCGCCAGAGGTTTTGACGATAATGGTTTTTTAGTTCTAAGAAACTATCTAAAACCTGAAACTGCCGATCAAATCAACGATGAGATTGAAAAACTATTGAAGGATGGAACTATAAAATTCCGTTATGGTGGTAAGTTGATGTTCGTTATTCATCATTCTGAAATCATAAAAAATATCGGAAATGATAAAAACTTACTCGAATTTTTATCTGTTTTAATTGATGGTGATGCCAAATTGTTTCAAAGCATTAATTTCATCAACGGAAGTCAGCAAAAAACCCATTCAGACAGTATTCACATGACGACTTATCCTTTGGGTGGACTTCTAGGCGTTTGGATTGCTTTGGAAGATGTGGATGAAACAAATGGCGCTTTACACTACATTTCGGGAAGTCATAAGCTTCCGTATTTCTTAAATTCTGATTATGATAATGAAGGAACAGCTTTCAAAATCGGCAAAAAAAGTTATGTAGCTTATGAAGAATTCCTTGAAAATAAAGTGAAAGAATTAGGCTTAAAAAAGGAAGTTTTTAGAGCCAAAAAAGGAGATCTTTTAGTGTGGCATGCCAATATTCTTCATGGCGGCGAGCCGCATTTAGACAAAACAAAAACAAGAAAGAGCTTAGTTTATCATTATTTTGACGAAAAAAGTGTCTGTTATCACGAGGTTACGCAAAGACCTGCATTATTTGAGCTTTAAAAATGCAAAAGAAAACTAATCTGATTTTGAAAGTTTTACTTTCAGTTTACTTATGTTTTATGTCGTATTATCTCTATACGCATCAATATTATAATGTTGATATTGAAGCTTATATGGGATTATTGTACAAAGCGGAATATCCTGAAATGAAGATTGAAGAAATTCACAAAAAAGTTTTTGCCGAATTAGATGAAAAAAGGCCAGGAATGTTTGAATCTGATCTTTCACATGAAGAAACTGCGAAAGGTGAAAATACTTATTACAAAATCATCTCTGAGAATCCTAAAGTTTTTGAAGAAGAATTGCAGCTGTTTTCGGTAAAACCATTTTATAATTTTGTTAATTTATTATTTTTTAAATCTGGTTTTGCAGCATCAACTTCTACATTTCTGATTTCGATATTATCGTATGTTCTGATTCTTTATTTTGTCTTTTTATTTTTAAGTAAAATTCTAAGAAACCATCAGTTAGCTATTTTGTTAACTTTTTTATTGTCGCTTTTCAAGCCTCTTTTAGAATCAAGTCGACACGCTTCGCCAGATAGTTTATCTTGTTTACTTTTACTTTTAAGCTTTTATGTTTTTGTTATTAAAAGAAACTTTCTCATTGCGACAATTTTTGCAATGCTCTGCATCTTAACCAGACCTGAATCTTTCATTTTTTATTCGTTCTTTTATATTTTAATTTTTATAAAAAGAAAAGAACTGCAAATCAAGAACTTTGAATTCGGTTTTTCTTTTGTTTACTTGTTTCTAGCTTTTAGCGTGGTGCAATATTTTAATCAGATTTCTTGGTCTACGTTATTTATGAATCAGTTTATAAAAGTTCAGTTGTATCCCATTTCAAATCCGGATTCATTTAATTTTCAGGATTATTTACATTTCATTACATCTAAAATATTATTTGAGTTTAACTCATCATACTTTCTACTGTTACTAGTTTTTATTGTAATAATTGTTTATAATAAATTTTCTTTTCAGAAGAAAAACTATGTGGCATATCTGTTTTTTGGATTCATTTATTTCTCTATTTTTCTTAGATTTTTGATTTTTCCAACGATGGTCAACAGAATGATGATTGGTTATTATCTCATCATTATAATGGGTTTAATTTACATTCAGAGTTCAAAAGAAGATTTATTTAAAAAACTTTCCTAAGAGCCAATTTATTAGTAATTTTGCTACCTCAAATTATGACAGATTTTTCAGACTATTTACCCTATGCAGCCGCATTAGTTATAGCAATTCCGTTTTTGGTTTTGCTGAGACAATTTGTGTATTCGTACATCAACTTAAAAAATCAGGAGATAAAATTACTTTCTGTAAAATCAAATTCTGAAAATAAAACGCATTCTTATGAAAGAATGACTCTTTTTCTGGAAAGAATAAAACCTTCAAATCTTATTCTAAAGTTTGATAAAGAACTTGCAGCTCACGAATTTGTATTTCTAACCGAGAAAACCATCAATGAAGAGTTTGAATATAATGCTTCACAGCAACTTTATTTAACAAAAAATTCATGGCAGAATATCGTAGATTCTAAAAATGCAATCATAGATTTGCTGCACAAAACCTACGAAAGTCTCAATAACAACCCAAATCTTAATGAGTATAAAACCGTTTTCATCATGAATTACATGAATGATAATGATTATATCGGAGCAACGATAGAAGATTTGAGAAGAGAAATTTTAATAATAGCTTAATTAAATAATAAATATACATAATGATTCCAAATTTTAAAGCACATCCGTGGCATGGGATTTCTGCAGGAGAAGATGCGCCAAACGTGGTAAACGTATTCGTGGAAATAGTTCCTTCAGACACCATTAAATATGAAATAGATAAAGAAACCGGTTACCTTAAGGTAGATAGACCTCAGAAGTTTTCTAATATTATTCCGGCGCTTTACGGCTTTGTTCCAAGAACGTATTGTAATGAAGAAGTAATGAAATTGGCAGTTGAAAGTGGTGCAGCTGATGTTACAATGGGAGATCACGATCCTTTGGATATATGTGTATTAAGCTCTCACAATATTCACTCGGGCGGACTTTTAATGGAAGCTATTCCTATCGGTGGTTTCAAAATGATTGACGGTGGTGAAGCTGATGATAAAATCGTAGCAGTAATGGTAAGCGATCACGCATTTGGGCATTTCAGAGATATTTCAGAATTACCTGAAGCTGAAGTAAAAAGATTGATGCACTATTTCTTAACGTACAAAAACTTACCTGATGAGCCTGCAAAATGTAGAATCCAGGAGGTATACGGAGCAGAGCATGCTAGAAAAGTGATTATAGCTTCTCAAAAAGATTACGCAAGCAAATTTGGAGGATAAGATTCTCTGTATTTAAATATCTAAGAGGGTAAATGATTTGTTCATTTACCCTTTTTTTTGTTTGTAGTTTTAAATTAATGAAGGACGAATTGGTTCTTATCAACTTTAAAACCCGTATAATATTTTCTATTTTCATTAAATGGTTGCTAATTTGCCTTCCAAAATAATTCCATTAAATAAAATATTATACTGCTTTGTGATCAATCAACAATTTGATTTTATAAAGCTTTTGCTTAAGCTTTGCGAAGTAAATTTATTTGCCTTTGCTTTCTAAAATAGAAAGTTTAATTATAAAATCGTTGCGTTTAATGGTTTAAAAACTATCATCAGAATCTCTTATCCCGAATTGAGGTAAAATAGTAGTTTATAGGCAGATTAACTAAAAAATTATAATAATCAGAAACAATATCTATCAAATAAATTTGCTGATTATACAATAATTACATTCAATCCATAAAGTATTTACAAAAATCATTATATTTATAAAGATAATCACAAACTTTTTTTAATATAAAAATAATAAACTATGGACTTATTTGTTTTAGTACCCATTTTCGGTGTTATAGCCCTTATCTATACTTTTCTGCAAAGTAATTGGGTAAGCAGGCAAAATGCAGGAAATGAAAAAATGAAAGTAATCAGCGGACATATTGCTGATGGTGCAATGGCTTTTTTGAAGGCCGAGTACAAGATCATGATGTATTTTGTCATAGTTGTTGCGATTTTATTAGCAGTCATGGGAATGACCAATTCCAATTCGCACTGGGCCATTGGTATCGCTTTTGTCATCGGAGCTATATTGTCTGCTTTAGCGGGTTTTATAGGAATGAAAATCGCTACAAAAGCCAACGTAAGAACTGCCGAAGCCGCAAAAACTTCGTTATCTAAAGCCCTTAAAGTATCATTTACCGGGGGTTCTGTAATGGGAATGGGAGTTGCAGGATTAGCTGTTTTAGGTTTAGGAGCCCTCTATTTAATTATTAAGCAAATTTTTGCACCTGGTGCCGCCGTAGATTCTCACGAAATGGAAAGAACTATAGAAATCCTTACAGGATTTTCTTTAGGTGCAGAATCTATTGCATTATTTGCCAGAGTAGGAGGTGGAATCTATACCAAAGCAGCAGATGTTGGAGCAGATTTAGTAGGAAAAGTGGAAGCGGGAATACCCGAAGATGACCCTCGAAACCCAGCTACAATCGCCGATAATGTAGGAGATAACGTAGGAGATGTTGCAGGTATGGGAGCCGATTTATTTGGTTCTTATGTTGCGACAGTATTAGCAACAATGGTTCTGGGAAGAGAAACTATTTCTATTGATAATTTCGGAGGTTTTGCTCCTATTTTATTACCGATGCTCATTGCCGGAACAGGAATTATTTTCTCAATGATCGGTACTTTATTCGTTAAAATTAATGATAACGAAGGAGCATCCACATCAAATGTACAAAACGCTTTAAACTTAGGAAACTGGGGAAGTATCATCATCACCGCAATAGCTTCATATTTTCTGGTTACTTATCTTTTACCTGAAAAAATGATTTTAAGAGACCATGAATTTACTAAAATGGGGGTTTTCGGAGCCATTATCGTTGGTTTGGTTGTCGGAACTTTAATGAGTATCATCACAGAATTCTATACTGCAATGGGAAAAAGACCTGTTTTAAGTATTGTGAGACAATCTTCTACCGGTCATGCAACCAATATCATAGGCGGGCTTTCCGTGGGAATGGAATCTACACTTTTACCGATTCTCGTTTTGGCAGGAGGAATTTACGGTTCCTATTTATGTGCCGGCTTATACGGTGTTGCTATCGCTGCAGCCGGAATGATGGCAACAACAGCAATGCAGTTGGCAATTGACGCTTTCGGACCTATTGCAGATAACGCAGGTGGAATTGCTGAAATGAGTGAACTGCCCAAAGAAGTTCGGGAGAAAACAGATATTCTAGACGCTGTTGGAAACACAACCGCTGCAAGTGGAAAAGGTTTTGCAATCGCATCTGCAGCATTAACGGCATTAGCTTTATTTGCAGCATTTGTAGGAATTGCGGGCATTGACGGTATTGATATTTACCGAGCCGATGTTTTGGCAGGATTATTTGTTGGTGGAATGATTCCTTTTATATTTTCATCTTTGGCAATTACCGCAGTCGGGCAGGCTGCAATGGCGATGGTGGAAGAAGTAAGAAGACAGTTTAGAGAAATCCCTGGAATTCTTGAAGGAACCGCCGAACCGGAATATCAGAAATGCGTCGCTATTTCTACCGATGCTTCTATCCGAAAAATGATGCTTCCCGGTGCGATTGCGATTGTATCACCTTTACTGGTTGGTTTTATTTTCGGGCCTGAAGTTTTGGGAGGTTTTCTTGCAGGAGCAACTGTTTGCGGAGTATTGATGGGAATTTTTCAGAATAATGCTGGTGGAGCCTGGGATAATGCCAAAAAATCTTTTGAAAAAGGAGTTGATATCAATGGTCAAACGTACTACAAAGGGTCAGAGCCTCACAAAGCTTCTATAACAGGAGATACGGTAGGAGATCCATTTAAAGATACTTCGGGACCTTCGATGAATATTTTGATTAAATTAATGTCTATTGTTTCTTTAGTAATAGCACCGACTTTGGCCGTTTTACATAAAGATAAAATTGAAGCTGACAGAAAAGCAAAAATCGAAGCTTTGACTAAAGCTTCGTCAATAACTGCTTCTCCTGTTGTCGTAAATTCTGTACACAATACAGTTATTTTGGCACCGAAAGTTATTAAAGGATATCTGAATGAAGAAGGAGATTTTGTTTACGATACCGGAAAAATTCAGGAAGTAAAACTTGAAGGTGGGAAAAAATTGACCATCGGTGAAGGAAGTCAGTTGCTTCAGATGTATAATGCTATAAAAAGTAATGATAAGGCTGTTTTAGATCCTAATAATTGGTACACGCTAGAAAATTTTCACTTTGAAAGCGGTTCAAGTGAAATCAAGAAAAAAGCAGAAGCCCAATTATTAAATCTGGTTGAAATCATGAATGCGTATCCAAATATGAGAATAAAACTCGGCGGATTCACTGATAATACAGGAAATCAGGAAACAAATGTGAAGCTTTCAAATTTAAGAGCGCAGACCACAAAACTGAAATTATTAGAATTGGGAATTGATGGACATCGCATAGAAACAGAAGGGTATGGCTCAATGTATCCTGTTTGTGAAGCCAATGACACCGACGAATGTCGCGCAAAAAACAGAAGAATTGATATAAGAGTTCTTTCTCTTTAATCACAATAAAATAAACAAAAGCACTGCATTGCGCAGTGCTTTTTCTTTAGAAATAAGAAAAATATTATTTCAAATTTTTTAATGTTTCTTTCAGAATGAAAATATTAATTTTTATCGGGTTATTCGATATTTCTTCAGGAATACTTGCTACATTATTAAAACTTTTCTTAAGCATATCATACGCAATAGAAGCATCTTCTTCATCATAAAACAGATCATTCCATTTTTCGTTTTTGTAGTGATTTTTTAATACAATTCCATTTCCATAAAATTTGAAAGGTAAAGGTTCTAAATAAAGGGTCATCGCAACTTTATTTTCAGATTCGTGATATTCCAAAAAAGCAATAGAAAATTCCAGCGCATTTTCTATTTTAGATCTTATTTTCTCTGTTGTTTGTTTACTCTTATTTTTGAGACGCCATTTATTCAATTCATTAGTTGTAAAATTAGATTCTGAGCGGCTTACATCATTATAATCATCTTTTTTATATTTAAACTCCAATCCTTTTACTTGCTTTTGTTCAGGAAAATTCAGTCTCATATTTCTGTCGTTTTTAGAAATTATTCTAGCTGTAAATTCCGGACTGGACTTATGATTCTGAGTTTCAAAATAAATTATTGAGTCTTTTATTGACCACGTTCCGAAATAAACTTCGGTATTATTATCCTTTTCATTAAGCGAGTCTTTTGGAATTCTTGGTGTAGTTATCGGACTTAATTCTCCGTGATCTACGAGCAAAAAAGAATTATCACCAGAGAGAGTTATATATGATACGTATGATGAATAATCATCTTCTTTATACTTATCTGCTTCATTACTTGCATGACTATAAGTAAATTTCCATGTTCCAACCAAAGGATCTTTTTTGGTACATGAACAAAATAATATGATGATACATAAATACATCAAGATTTTTTTTGAGACCTTCATTAAAGTTATTTTTATTAAGTTTTATTTTTTATGCATTTGTTCAACTCATTTAAAACTAAATTAAATGAAATTGAAAATGTGAAATTTATTGATTAAGGGTTGCAAAGATTTACAATTTTTTCTTCAAATGCTCCAAAGCATTAATAATCACATCATCTTTTTTAGCAAAACTAAATCTGATGTAATCTGAATCTGTTTTAGAATTATAAAATGCCGAAAGCGGCAAGCAGGAAACTTTTTTTTCTACAGTAAGCCATTTCGAAAATTCAACATCTGTCATCGTTTTATTAACATTTCTAAAATTTACAATCTGAAAAAATCCGCCTTGAGCTATTTCTTCAACTACCAAAGGAGTAAACTGTATCAATTCATTAAAAATATCACGTTTATTCTCCATGATTATTTGATTTTCGGAAGGGTCAAAGACATCAAGATATTTAGCGATTGCATATTGGCAAGGGGAATTGGAGCTGTACGAAATGTATTGCTGATGATCTCTGAAATTTTGTAACAAATCTTCAGCTGCCAAAAGATAACTTACCTTCCAGCCTGTTGCGTGAAACATTTTGCCAAAAGAGAAAATGCAGAATGTTTTTTTTCGTAACTCCGGATGCAAGAACGAACTGTAATGTTCTGCATTATCATAATGGTAAATATCATAAACTTCTTCTGAAATAAGGTAAATTTCCTGATGTTTTATAAGTTCATACAATTGATCCCAATCTTCTTTACTCCATGTTTTTCCGGTAGGATTTTGAGGGGAATTTACAATGATCGCCTTTGTCTTTTCAGAAATACATTGCTGAAGTTTTTCCCAGTCAATTTTAAAATCATTTTCCAAATCGTAGTAAACAGGAACTCCGCCATTCAAAACGATGGAAGGAGCGTAAGTATAATAAGAAGGCTGAATGACAATAACTTCATCGCCTCTATTTAAAATTGACTTTAAGGAAGTGTACAACCCAAATGTAGAGCACGGAACAATATTAATTTCTTCGTATTTTAATTGTACGCTGTTTTTTCTGTTTAAATTAAATTGAATAATTTTTTCAATTAATAAAGAATTGCCCGCCAGCGATTCATAACTATGATTGATCATGTCAGCAGATTCTTTAAGAAAATACCGAAGACGCGGATCGATTTCAAAATCGGGAAGGCCTAATGAAAGATCATAACTTTTATGTCTGGAAGAAAGTTCCGACATTTCTGTAAAAAATTTATAATCATTAAATCCGTAATTTTTTTCCATAGTGTTTATCAAATATATAAAAAAAATGCACGCAGTAAGCAGGTGAAATATTTTTGTTATTTTTAAAGAAATATTTTTAATAATGAAGCAATTATTTCTTCCTATATTTTCTGCAATTATTCTTACAAGTTGCGGATCAGCAAATACACCGATCAATAATCAGAATCAAAATACGAGCTCAAGTAATTTAGACAATGAAAAAGCTTTTGGTAAAGCCTATCAGCAAATTAAGCTGAAGGACTTAAAGAAAAATCTATACGTAATAGCTTCCGATGAAATGGAAGGAAGAGATACGGGAAGTCCCGGTCAGAAGAAGGCAGGAGAGTATATCATTCAATTCTATAAAGATTTAGGAATCTCATTTCCGAAAAATTTAGCATCATATTATCAAAAAGTTCCCTCTTCTTATATGAATAAAATTGGCGGGAGAGATTTACCGGATTCAGAAAATATACTTGCATTTATTGAAGGGAGCGAAAAACCCGAAGAAATCATTGTCGTTTCGGCACATTATGACCATGTAGGCACGAAAAACGGAGTAGTCTATAACGGCGCAGATGATGATGGAAGTGGAACCGTTGCCGTAATGCAGATTGCCAAAGCCTTTCAAAAAGCAAGAAAATCTGGTAATGGCCCAAAAAGATCAATCCTTTTTTTACATGTAACAGGTGAAGAACATGGTCTTTTCGGTTCGTCTTATTATTCAGATAATCCAGTTTTTCCTTTGGAGAATACGGTTGCAGATTTAAATATTGACATGATCGGAAGAGATAATGCAGAAAACCGAGGTAAAAATTATGTGTATGTGATTGGTTCTGAAATGTTGAGTTCAGAGCTGAAATTAATTAATGAAGCTGCAAACAAAAAAACCAATAATCTGGAATTGAATTATAAATATGATGATCCGAAAGATCCGGACAGATTATATTACCGTTCTGATCATTATAATTTTGCAAAACACGGTATTCCTGTGGCTTTTTTCTTTGATGGAATTCATGAAGATTATCACAAACCGACCGATGATGTTGAGAAAATCGATTTTTCTTTGTTGCAAAAAAGAACACAGCTTGTTTTTGCCACAGCATGGGAATTAGCCAATCGTGAAGCGAGAATTGTTGTAGACAAAAAGTAAACTCCGCACGTTCAAAGCCATTGTCTGTTAGTTTTGTTACATTTAATTACAAATATAGTATGAATCAAAAAATAAAATCAATAAGACCCTTTATCGGCGCAAAAGATTTTGCCGTAAGCAGAGCATTTTACAGAGATTTAGGATTTGAAGAAGTGGAAATTGATCCCAAATTTTCGGTTTTTAAAAAAGGGGATTTTGCTTTTTATCTGCAAGATTATTATTCTAAAGAATGGATTGAAAACACAATGATCTTCCTCGAAATAGAAAATGTAGACCTTTATTGGGAAGAGCTTGTGTCTTTAAATTTAAAAGAAAAGTATGATTCAATCCGATTAGTTCCTACAAAAACAGAAGTTTGGGGAAAAGAATGCTTTCTTCTTGACCCGGCTGGAGTTTTATGGCATTTCGGAGAATTTTTTACAACCTAAAAGATGATTTACGCATTCGACACTTTTTATTATCCAGACTATGCAAAAACAGTCTGCATTGCCTTTGAACAATGGGATTCTGAAACTGAAAGCTTTATCTATTCAGAAAATACCGAAATCAGTTCCCATTATGAAAGCGGAGCTTTTTACAAAAGAGAATTACCCTGTATTCTGAGTTTGCTAAAGAAAATTCATTTAAAAGATGGTGATCTCATCATCGTTGATGGCTATGTAACATTAGGTAACAATGGAAAAATAGGGTTGGGCGGCTATCTTTATGAATCTCTAGATAAAAAATATCCGGTCATCGGTATTGCCAAAAATGAATTTGCAAGCGAAGATAATATGAGAAAAACTATATTTCGCGGAGAAAGTAAAACACCTTTATTTCTTACCGCTAAAGGAATTGATGCAGATAAAACCAAGATCAATGTTGAAAATATGCACGGAGCATACAGAATACCAACATTATTGAAAAAGCTTGATCAGCTAACAAGAGAGAAGGATGAACTAAATATAATAAGCTGATAAAAGTCAGTACAATATTTATTTATATTTATTCTAAATAAATATAAATTTGCTTTAGAATTAAAACAGATTTTAAAAGTAATTAAACAGTTCATATCCATATTAATTTTTCATTTTTCAAGAACCGATAAGCCTGGCTTGTCGGTTTTTATTTTTATTTGTCAGTGATTTATTAATTTAAATTTTTACATTTGAGAGTAATAAACACAAACACATGAAAAAAATTATACTTTTAGCTGCGATATGCAGTTCAGTTTTTGCATTATCTCAAAAAAATTACACAAAAATCAGCAGTTCAAAAGTCAGTGCAGAAAGAGTAAATGTGAGTGAAAATTTCATTAACGCATATTATAAAAAATGTGAGAATAAAGACTACTCCGGATTTACCAATTTTATTTTGGATAAAAGATTTGAGAGAAGATTTTATCCCGAATTTCAAGAGAATTGCGAAGAATCAATCAGAGAGTATGGGAAGATTATCTCACAAAAATTTAATTCTGCTTACATTTACGATTACACAAAAAAAACAGATCCAGTAGAGCTGATCATTTTCGAAGCAAATTTTGAAAATTCAAAAGATGTACAATTTATAAGTGTATGGATTTACCGTGACCAAAACGTGATTTACGGAATATTGATTTCTAAAGAAAAGCCTTTGGGGAAATTTAAACCAAAGAAAGAACCCACTCTTTAGAAGTGGATTCAATAGATAAATACATCTCATTTTTTTAATTAAACAACAACAAAAAAGCACAGCCGACGATGCTGTGCTTAAATTTTTATTTCAAATTTAATTGCGATTTCGAAATTGAAAAAGGCAAAAAAAAGATTCATTTCATTTTTATTACATAGTAAATTTAGTAATTATTTTCATACGCTATATGAATTTAATGTTAAAATTCACCAGTTATCCACATTTTTTTGTGGATAAGATAATACTTTATTTCAGTCACTTATCAATTAAACATATTTTAATTAAAATAACTATATTGCCGGTGAATTAAATAACACACCATGATATCAAAATCACTCCTATTAATGGCGTTTAGCACGCTTTCTATATTTTATAATGCACAGTCATTTCCTTATGAACGTACCTGGGGAACCTATGTAGGAGGTACAGGCACTTATCTCAGTGACTTTAGTTTAAATGGGAATGCATTTTTTATTGACCCTCAACAAAATATTCTTGTCAATGGGCAAACATCATATCAAAACAGTTATACCTCATCTTATTATAATCAATTCGTAACCGGAGGTGGTAATACAATTATTGCTGGTCAACAGAATTTCTATTCGGCAAAAATTTCTCCCACTGGCCAAATGATTAAAGGGAGTTATGATGGTATTGGAAATAGTTTTGAACAAATTGTTGGAGTCGATAGCTCTGAAAACATGTACGTATTAAAAAATTATCCTACACAAGTACCAAATTTAGCTACATCGGGAGCCTGGCTAAGTCAAAATGTAAACACTGCAACTAGTCACACATTTACACTTACAAAATATAATTCGTCCCATAATGTAGTCTGGACTACCTATGTACCAAGCAATACAATGAGTATAAGGTTTGATGACAATCAAAATATCTATGTACTGGGAAGAATACGATATGATCTGCCCGGATTAGCAACACCCGGTGCATTTCAGGAAAATTTTATTCCTTACTACGCAGGAGGAATGATTCAGGACAATTCTTATCTTGTAAAACTTAATTCTTCAGGACAGAAAGTATGGGGTACATTTTCTACTCCCGGAATTTTTGATTTTAAATGGTTTAACAATGATTTATATCTTGTAGCAGCGTATGCGCAGCACATGACTGGTAATTTTACGAATCCGGGGACATTTCAACCCACTACAACGTCGGATAATTTAATCTTTAAATTTGATGCAAATACCGGCCAGAAAATCTGGGGTACTTTTTATGGTACTCCAATTAATCCTACTTTATTTACCGGGCATGGCATCAGTGCAATTGAAGTTAATTCTACCGGAATCTACGTAAGTGGGCAGAATGAAGACGATGCTCATCCCAATTACTTTGCAACTACAGGTGCTTACAAAAATCAACTTACAAATAGTGACTTATTTCTTTCTAAATTCGATTTTACCGGAAACAGAGTTTGGAGTACCTATTTTGGAAGTACGGGATACGATGTCATGTTTGGAACAAGTAATTTAACTGTTTTGGGGAATCGAATAATCATAACCAGAAGCCATTACGGAGCTACAAGCAATATATCAACACCGGGATCATTTCTCACAGCCGCACCCAATACTTCTTCAGGACTTACAAATATGTATTTTGCTGAGTTTGATTCTGACGGTAACAGAATTTGGGCATCCTACTATGGTGGAAGTGGGAGTAATCAATTAGGTGAGTATCTCAATGCAAAATTTATGAATAATGGTTCATTGCTGTTATGGGGATTCACAGGTTCACCAACGGGTATTGGAACAGAAGGTGTGACATATCAATATATGACCGATCCTTATCCGAATACACCATTTGGATTTGTAGCTAAATTCAGTCTGAAAGATGGATTATCAACGTCTGATTTAATTAAGCAAAACGAACTTCAACTTTATGACAATCCGAATAATGGTAACTTCTATTTATCAGGAAAGGCTTTAGAAAAACAAAATACGATTGTAAAAATATTTGATATGTCCGGAAAATTATTGAATACTCAAAATCTTAATAAAAATAAAACTCACTATCTACCGATGCACGGTAAGCTAAGTATCGGAAACTATTTGATAGAAGTAAATACCGAGAATGCGGAAAAACTAAAAGTCTTTAAAATGACGGTTAAATAATAGAAAAGGAAGCATAATCTGCTTCCTTTTTATTTATATAAATATTAATTACTACAATTTCTCAGCAATATATTTTGCGGTATGCGATTTTTTATTCTTTGCCAAAGCTTCCGGAGTTCCTGCAAAAACAACTTCGCCACCGTATTTTCCGGCTTCAGGGCCAATATCTATAATATGATCGGCACATTTCATAATATCCGGTTGATGCTCAATGACAATCACAGAATGCCCAAGATCAATTAAAGCCTGTAAAGATTTTAATAATTTTTGAATATCATGGAAATGCAATCCGGTAGAAGGTTCGTCAAAAACAAATAAAGTTTTGTCTGTCGTTACACCTTTTACTAAAAAAGAAGCCAGTTTTACACGCTGCGCTTCACCTCCAGAAAGAGTAGAAGAGCTTTGCCCAAGCTGTAAATATCCCAAACCAACGTCCTGTAGTGGAGTTAGCTTTGTAACGATTTTATCTTCTTTATTTTCTCTAAAAAAATCTAAAGCTTCATCAACCGTCATGTGAAGGATATCAGAAATATTTTTCTCATCGAATTTTACTTCTAAAACTTCATTTTTAAAACGGGTTCCTTTACAGGTTTCACATTCTAGCTCGATATCTGCCATAAACTGCATCGAAACACTGATGATACCTTCACCTTTACAATCATCACATCTTCCGCCATCCACATTAAAAGAAAAATGTTTGGGCTTGTAACCCATCATTTTGGCACTTTTCTGCTTAGAAAACAGATCACGAATATCATCATACGCTTTCAGATACGTTACAGGATTTGAACGGGACGATTTTCCAATAGGATTTTGGTCGATAAGCTCAATATGCTTGATTAACTTCTTCGGAAACTCTACAGAATCATAATCACCTTTTTTTCCACCCATTCCTAACTGGATCTGAATATCATTCGTCAGGATTTCTTTCATTAAAGTAGATTTTCCACTTCCTGAAACTCCAGAAATAACGACTAAACTTTCTAAAGGAATATCTACATCTATATTTTTCAGATTATTGGATCTTGCTCCTTTAATATGAATGAATTCCTTTGCCTTTCTGCGCTTTTCCGGAACTTTTATTTCCAGTCTTCCGGTAAGGTATTTTGAAGTAAGTGTATCTGCATCTTTCAGCGCTGCATAATCACCTGCAAAAACGAGTTCGCCGCCTAAATATCCAGCTTCCGGGCCAATATCAATAATATAGTCTGCCGCTTTCATGACATCTTCATCATGCTCTACAACGATTACTGTATTACCTATATCTCGAAGATTTTTTAAAACTTCAATTAAATTTTCTGTATCTCTGGAATGCAGTCCGATGGAAGGTTCGTCTAAAATATAGATAGATCCTACCAAAGAACTTCCCAGACTTGTAGCCAAATTAATTCTCTGGCTTTCACCGCCGGAAAGCGTATTTGAAGTTCGATTAATTGATAAATAACCCAAACCGACTTTTAGTAAAAATTCTAATCGGGTTGTGATTTCGTATAACAACCTTTTAGCAATTTCTTTATCATGTTCCGAAAGTTTTAAAGCTTGCATCAATGGTAAAAGTTCATCCAACGGAAGCTCAATCGTCGACTGAATGTTGTTTCCGTCGATTTTCACCCAGCTTGTCTCTTCACGCAAACGCAAACCTTCACAAGTCGGGCAAAGGGTTTTACCACGATAACGAGACAACATTACACGATACTGAATTTTATATAAATTCTCTTCAAGCATTTTGAAGAAGTTATTCAGAGAAGGGAAGGTGCTCTTACCGTCGCCTTTCCAAAGATAATTTTTCTGTTCTTTGGTTAACTGATGATAAGGCTTATGAATAGGGAAGTCTTTCGCTTTTTTAATGAAATCTTTTTTCCATTCGCTCATCGTTTCTCCTTTCCAAGAAGCAACAGCGTCTTCAAAAATTGATAAAGCTTTGTTGGGAATAACAAGATCTTCATCAATTCCTATCACCTTTCCGTATCCTTCACAAGTCGGGCAAGCACCAAAAGGATTATTAAAACTAAAAAAATGAACATTCGGCTCAAGAAATTCTATTCCGTCGAGCTCAAATTTATTTGAAAAGTTTTTTACGGTTTCTGTTTCTGTATTTTTTAAGGCACAATAACCGTGACCTTCATAAAACGCCATCTGAATAGAATCTGCTAAACGCTGAAGGAAACTTTCATCTTCTTCATACGAAAATCGGTCGATTACCAAATTGATTTCCATTCCCTTTTCGGGGGTGAAACCGAAACTTTCCAGATCTTCTATTCCGGCAAGATTTCCGTTGACTTCTAATCTTGTGAAACCAGCAAGTTTTAGAACATTTAAAGTATCTGTAAAACTTTCAACATCAAAATTCAGCGGAGCCGTCAGTAAAAACGGAACATTATTTTCAGAATTTTTAATGTAATCTATCACATCGGTTACCGAGTCTTTTTTCACTTCTTCACCCGAAACCGGAGAAAAAGTTTTACCAATTCTTGCAAAAAGAAGCTTCATGTAATCGTAAATCTCAGTAGAAGTTCCTACCGTGGACCGTGGATTGGAAGAAATTACTTTCTGCTGAATAGCGATTGAAGGCGCCAGACCTTTGATGTCATCGACTTTTGGTTTCTCTAATTTACCTAAAAACTGACGTGCATACGAACTCAAACTTTCTACATATCTCCTCTGTCCTTCAGCATAAATCGTATCAAAAGCCAGTGAAGATTTTCCGCTTCCGGAAACTCCCGTAATGACGATGAGTTTATTTTTTGGGATTAAAACATCAATGTGTTTCAGGTTGTTAAGGTGTGCATTTTTAACGAAAACCTGTTTTTTTATATCTATTTCTGTTGTTGAAGCCATAGTAAAATTAAGACTAACAAAAATACGAATTTTTGCTGAATTTTTTAAAAAGAATTAATGCGTAACACTTTATTAATTTGGGGACGAATAATTTAATTCTCGATAACATTTAATATCATATTTCTAACAGAAAATTAGCCTCAAAATATTTCATTTTTTTAGAGTCAAGTATTGCTTTGTAAATATTTTTCGTGTAAAATTGCAGCATAAATAGTAATAAATATGATACAGCTTTTCAGACATTTTATTACACATTTAATGAAAAAAAGATAAAAAGTTACAAGAACTGGAAGATGCATTATTGATGCATCTTTTTTTATGATATGTATCATTTTTTGGTCTTGCCAAAGTCTCCTATTTTTGGGAACTTCAATATAAACTAAGAAATATTATGAATAAGAAGTTCGGAACTGTATTTTTTCTTGCCTCGTTTTGCGCACTAAACGCACAGGTGAAAACTTCAGATATTGATTCTGTTGAGATTCAGGGGAAATTTATTGCGACCACTTACAAAAATGCAAATCAAAATATTTCTATAATTACAAGAGATGAAATCCTCAACTCTCCGGCAGCAAGTATTGATGAAATTCTTCAGCAAATTCCCGGAATGGATATCAGAAGGAGAGGAGCGAATGGAGTGCAGAGCGATGTGGGCTTCAGAGGGAGTAATTTTGAACAAGTTTTAATCCTCATTAACGGAATCAGGATGAATGACTCGCAAACCGGTCACAATTCTCTGAACGTTCCTGTTGATTTGGATAATGTTGAAAGAATAGAAGTTATCAAAGGGCCTTCTGCGAGAAGATTCGGGCAAAATGCTTATGCCGGAGCAATTAATATCATTACAAAAACTCAGATTGGTAAAAATGTGAAAATCAGCGCCAATGCTGGAGATTATGAAACATATGGCCTTGGATTTAATGCCAGTCTTGGAAACGAAAAATTTTCAAACTCCTTACAGGCAAATTCAAATTCTTCACAAGGTTACAGACATAATACCGATTTTGAAATAAGAAATGTATTTTATCAAAATCAGTTGAAAATAAAAAATGGAGATATCAGCTTACAGGCTGGTTTTTCTGAAAAGAAATTTGGTGCCAACGGATTTTATTCTTCACCACAAGCAACTGAGCAATATGAAGAACTTCAGGCTTCAATTTTAAGTGTTGCCCATCAGCAAACTTTCGGAAAATTAAAACTTAATTCTAATGTTTATTGGAGAAGAGGACAGGATATGTATCTGTTTAACAGAGAAAAACCTGAAATCTACAGGAATATGCACATCGGAAATAATGTAGGAGGAGAAGTTAATTCAAGCTACCAATCAAGTTTAGGAACTACAGGTTTGGGTGTAGAATTAAGAAAAGAATTCTTAGCAAGCAATAATCTAGGTGACAGAGAACGTTTTGTAACGCAGGTTTTCTTTGAGCATCATTTTTCTTTTTTTGATAAAAAACTAAACATCAGTCCGGGAGCTTCCTGGGCAAATTACTCTACCAATGGTAACTTCTTTTATCCGGGTTTAGACGTTGGTTATACATTCTATCAGAATAATAAAGTTTTTGGAAGTATTTCAAAAGTTCACCGGGTTCCTACTTTTACCGATTTGTATTACACAAGCAAAACAGAACAGGGAAATCCAAATCTTTTACCTGAAAATGCGGTTTATGCGGAAATCGGTTATCAATATCAAAACAAAGGTATTTTAGCGAAATTCAGTGGTTTCTACAGAGATTCTAATGATGCTATTGACTGGGTTAAAAATTCTCTGCAAGACCCGGTTTGGTATTCACGAAATATCGGAAATAAAGAAACAAAAGGGATTGAAGTAGAGATCGATCATAAAGTTTTCGATTGGATGAAATATACTTTGGGGTACACGTATATCGATAATCAATTGAAAGATTTAAATGACTTAAACTCCCGTTATGCATTAGATAATCTGAAACATCAGTTTGTTGCAAGGCTTCAGACAAAATTTCTTACATACTTTACCAACGAATTGGTTTACAGATACAACGATAGGCTAAACTCGGGAAGTTATCATTTGTTGGATGAAAAAATAAGCTTTAATAAAAAAGACTTTTCGGTGTATGCGTTAATCAATAATGTGACTAACACAGATTATATTGAAAATTTTGGAATACCGATGCCTCAAAGATGGTTTCACATTGGTTTTTCTTACAATATTAATATTAAGTAAACTTAATATTACGGAATAGTTAAATAATATAATTTTGCAAAAATTTTTTTGGATGAAATTTATTTTAAGCCTTAGTTTACTTTTCAGTTTAAGTATTTTAAAAGCACAGGAACATATCTCTGCTTTCAATGCTTTGACCTTAACTTATAAATTTCATCCAAAATTTTTCCTTTATGCTGAAGGACAGTTGAGAGGTATTGAAGACTACACTTATCCTGATTATTATGAAATAAAAGGAGGTTTGGGATATAACCTTACCAAAAATCATAAACCTTTTATCGGTTTAGGTCGATATGCAACTTATAAAGATCACGCAATTAATAAAGAAGAATTCCGTGTTTGGTTGCAGGATGTGATTGATTTCAAAAGTGGAGTGGTAAAATTTGAAAACAGATTTCGTGCAGAAAAATCATGGTTCTACGAGCCACAAACGGATAAAAATTCTGAGAGAATGCGCTACCGTTACCGTCTGAATGTTTCTGTACCTCTGAATGCTAAAAAAATTGCGCCGGGAACAGTCTTCGCAAATGTTTACGACGAAGTTTTTGTAGTTACACCCATGAAACCTTCATTTGCAAGAAACCGACTTTATGGTGGCTTCGGATATCAGATTGATGAAAATTTCGGTATTCTGGGCGGTTATTTATGGCAAAGAGAATTTGAAGCAAAGGGAAACAAAAACGTTCATTTTATTTACCTGGCTTTAAATATCAATATCGACGATACTGATAATGATAACAAAACGTATCATTTCCCGGGAGCAGATTAATAATCTAATATTTCTCTGATAAATATCGGTACGCTTTCAAATATTTATTGAAACGGTGAATGTCTTTTGAAGTTAATTCCCGGTTTACCCTTCTCAAATCCATATTATCACGAAGATCATTAAGCTTTACGGCAACAGCAAGAGGTGATCTTTCGGTTCTTTTTACGAAATCATCGTAGACTTCTTCAGGATCAAATTTTGTAAGACAGCTTACCGCAAAAAGTATATACTCGGGAAAACCTTCCGACCTCAAATATTCAAAACTGAATTCTTCAGGATGATCTTCTACAACATCATGTAAGACACCAACGATTTTTTCATCCATAGTTTTGCCATATTCCATGACCCGCATTACGTGAGCAATATAAGGCGCATGATACTTATCTTTCTGGCCTTTATGTGCTTTATCGGCAATTTTTATCGCTTTATTTAAAAGTTCTTCCTTTGTCATTCTCTTTTTGAAAAATAGAATACAAAAATATAAAACGTCTGAGATAAACTCAACGATTTTAATGAAATTTTATCAACAATTTCATTGATGTGATTACTATTTAGCTGCTAATTGCGGTGGTTTTACTGCATCAAATAAATTTGGCATTCTATACAATGTCATATTTTTCTTCGGAGCTTTTAAACTTGAATAAATCTCAGGATTGTCTGGCTTCGCTACGGGCATTTTGTACAATTTTGCAATAGCACTGTCAAAATTTGTGATCTGCATTAATGGAGTTTTCACAAATGGCTTTTCAATTTTTGGAAATTTTAGAGTATCAATTTTCAATAGTTTTCGAGATGAAACCTGTGCTGAAAATGATATTGAACTTAATAATGTAATTACTAATAATTTTTTCATTGTGTTAATTTTTATCAGATTAAATAATATAAAGTTTATCGGATTAAATTTTAACCTATTATAATAAGACAACTGAAAACGTTTTAATATTACATTTCTAAGAATTATTTAAAAATTGACTATCAATTTTTATATTATTTAACAAAAAAAACGCCCCAAAAAATTGAGACGTTTTGAAATCAAATTTATAGATAAAGACTAATAATGTCCTTTTTCAATATAATGTGCAGCAACCTTTTCAGTTAATGCAACTACATTCGGACTGTTTGTATACTTTGTAAATCTTCTCAATCCTGAAAGCATCATTCTCTGCTCGTCACCTTCTGCAAAAGAAACAATTCCTTCTTTAGCAGCAGAAATAATTTTGTCAATCGCTTTGTAAAGATTTAACTGAGCCATTGCAGCTTCTACAGAATCGCCAGAGAAATGTTTTTCAGCTCTTAAAACTGCAGATTCTGCCATGTAAATTTGGTTTAAGATTTCAGAAGCGTTTAATAATAAATGCTGCTGTTTCTCAATATCCATCATATATTTTTGAAGAGCAGCACCAGAAACCATCAAGAAAACTTTCTTAAGATTGGCAATAATCGCTTTTTCTTCACTCATAAATGCAGAATAATCAGGAACTTCGAATGAAGGAATTCCCATCAATTCTTTGCTGATTGCCATTGCAGGAGAAAGTAAATCTAATTCGCCTTTCATTGCTTTTTTAATCAACATTCCAACTGCCAAAAGACGGTTAATTTCGTTGGTTCCTTCATAAATTCTTCCAATTCTTGCATCTCTCCAAGCAGATTCCATCGGGGTATCTTCTGAGAATCCCATTCCACCATAAATCTGAATTCCTTCATCTGCTGTAACCTGCGTAAGATCAGACACAAAAACTTTAAGAATAGAAGCCTCAACAGCATACTCTTCAACACCTTTTAGTTCGGCTTGTTGATGATCCATCCCGCCAGCAACCAATTCTTCGATTTTATCTTCAACATTTTTTGCTAAACGGTAAGAACCCGCCTCACTCACGAAAACTCCGGTCGACATCTCTGCAATTTTCTTTCTGATTGCTCCAAAAGTTGAGATAGAAACGCCAAACTGTTTTCTTTCGTTTGAATACTGAATCGAATGGTTCAGGATTCTTCTTTGTCCGTCAAGGTTTGCTGCAGCTAATTTAATTCTACCAACATTCAATGCATTCAAAGCGATTTTGAAACCATTATTTCTTTCCCCTAACATATTCTCAACAGGAATTTTCATGTCATTGAAGAAAACCTGACGCGTCGAAGACGAACGAATACCTAATTTGTGCTCTTCTTCACCAAAAGATAAGCTGTTTGGATCTTCTAATTCCGAACGGTTGATCACAAAACCTGTAATGTTTTTATCATCATCAATTTTCGCAAACAAAGTGAAAGTATCTGCAAAACCTGCATTTGAAATCCACATTTTTTGTCCGTTGATGATGTAATGTTTTCCGTCATCAGACAATTTTGCTCTTGTTTTTCCTGAGTTTGCATCAGAACCAGCATCCGGCTCTGTCAAACAATAGGCTCCGAATTTTGTTCCGGTAGCTAAATCAGGAAGATATTTCTTTTTCAATTCTTCACTTCCGTAAAGTAGCGTTGGAAGCGTTCCGATTCCGGTATGTGCTCCATAAGCCGTTGCTAATGAACCATTTCCACCTGAAACATAATCACAAGCCAACATTGTACTTACGAATCCCATTCCAAGACCGCCATATTCTTCAGGAACAGTAATTCCAAGAAGTCCCATTTCACCTAACTTACGCATTGTCTCTTCTGTCAATGCATAATCTTTTTTCTCAAAACGATCGTGCTTCGGTACAACTTCTCTGTCGATAAATTCTTTCGCAGAATCACGCAGCATTTTTTGCTCTTCAGAAAGTTCTTCCAAAGAGAAGATTTCGTTTGCAGGAATTTCCTTGATTAGGAATTCTCCACCTTTTACTATATTGCTCATTTTTGTTTATTTTAAATTTTAGTTATTTAATTTTGAATTTTAAATTATGGATTTTGAATTATTCTTTCGGTCTTAATTTTACTTGAAGTGTTTTAACAATTGATGTTAAAATATTTACAATACTTTGTGCATCTGCTTTATATTTTGATTCATCAAATTTTACTAATTGAGATTGTGATAATAAATCAATCCAATATTGTGTTTCTCTTGCTTCCTTACTGGCTATTGACATTTTGTAAAGAAAATCTTTTTCTGAAAATCCGGCTAAAGCTTCCTGAACATTTGCGCCAATAGAGGTTCCACTTCTTAATAATTGTTTTGAAAGAATAAATTCATTTTGAGTTTTACATATTTTATATAACTCAATAATTGATAAAGCAAAATTGAATGTCTTTTCTTTAATTAAGTTTTCTTTTTGCATTCAATCCAAAATTTAAAATTCATCATTCAAAATTATTTTATAGAAGTTCAAAAATACTCGCTGCTCCCTGTCCCGTTCCTACACACATAGAAACCATACCATATTTATTTCCGCGTTTTCTCATTTCGTCAAGAAGCTGAACTGTTAATTTTGTTCCTGTACATCCAAGTGGGTGACCTAAAGCGATTGCTCCGCCATTAACATTTAAAATATCAGGATTTAAGTCTAATTCTTTTTTGATGGCAACAGATTGAGATGCGAATGCTTCGTTTAATTCGATTAATTCAATATCTTTTAATTCTAAACCTGCTTGTTTCAAAGCTTTTGGAATTGCATAAATCGGTCCCATTCCCATAATTCTAGGCTCAAGTCCAGCTGCTGCATAAGCAACCAATCTTGCTTCTGGTTCAAGACCTAATTCTTTTACCATTTCTTCACTCATTACCATTACGAAAGCTGCTCCGTCACTCATTTGAGATGAGTTTCCGGCAGTTACGCTTCCTCCGTTGGCGAATACAGGTCTTAATTTAGCCAAGCCAGCTAAAGAAGTATCCGCTCTTGGTCCTTCATCCACTGAAAAATCAAACTTTTTAGTCTGCATTTTTTGGTTTTCATCCAAGAAATTGTATTCAACAGGAATCGAAACAATTTGGTTGGCGAATTTACCTTCTGTATTAGCTTTTAAAGCCTTCATATGAGATTCAAAAGCGAACTGGTCTTGTTCTTCTCTTGTGATATTATATTGTTTTGCTACTTCTTCGGCAGTATAGCCCATTCCCCAATAATAATCAGGGTTTGTTTTTGCAATTTCTGTTTCTGGAACCGGTTTATACCCACCCATCGGGATATAAGACATTGATTCTGTACCTCCTGCAATAATGCAATCGGCCATTCCTGCCTGAATTTTTGCAGAAGCAATCGCAATCGCCTCACTTCCTGATGCACAATATCTGTTTACGGTAACTCCGGGAACTTTATCTGTATTTAAGCCCATTAAAGAGATCAAACGGGCAACGTTCAAGCCCTGTTCAGCTTCCGGCATTGCATTTCCGACGATAAGGTCATCAATTCTGTTTTTATCTAATTGCGGAAGTTCAGCCATTAATTTTTCAATTACGGTTGCCGCCATTACATCGGGTCTTGTGAATCTTAAACTTCCTTTTGGAGCTTTTCCAACGGCAGTTCTGAAACCCTTTACTATATATGCTTGTTTCATTTTGTTGTATTAATATTATTAGTTAAGAATTTTGCATTGTAGATGCAAACTGTTCATAGCTTTTGTTTGTATTTTGCAAATCAAGGAGCTCCCTAGGAGCGACCTGTTAATCTTCAATCCATTCAAATACATATTTCGGATCATATTCAATTTCAAATTTTTGCAAGAAATCAAAATATTCTTCTTTAAATGTTTTCTTTTTATGATGCTCTTCTTGGTTTAAAATATATTTTACCACCGAATCAACACTGCTTTTTGAATAAGAGAATGCACCATAACCTTCCTGCCAATTAAATTTTCCATTCATCCATCTTTTCTCATTAATGAATTTTGAAGAACCAGCTTTGATGTCTCTTACTAAGTCTGAAATTGAAATAACTGGACTCATACTTACAAGAATATGAACGTGATCCGGCATCGCAAACACAGCAAATAATTTTTGATTTCTATTGGAAACAATACCTGTAATAAATTTATGCAATTCTTCTCTGTTTTCTTTTGAAATCAGGTTTTGTCTTCCTTTAACAGCGAAAACAATTTGGATATAAATTTGTGTGTATGTGTTTGCCATAAAATTATTATCAGGTCGCCTCTACGAGGCTTCATGTTTTCTAAAATTATTCTGCTATTAACAGTTCGCTCCTAAGGAGCTCCTTATTAATTTCTCAACGGTTTTCCTTTCTGTAACATAAACTGTATTCTCTCTAAAGTTTTTCTTTCACCGCAAAGCTGTAAGAAAGTTTCTCTCTCAAGATTCAATAGGTATTGTTCAGTCACAACAGTTGGTTCAGAAAGATTTCCACCTACTAAAACGTTGGCTAATTTATCTGCAATTTTCTTGTCGTGTTCAGAGATAAAGTTTCCGGTTAACATTTGATCGGTGCCTACATAGAACATTCCCAAGGCATCTTTACCTAATACTTTTACGGTTTGTTCGATAGGTTGAGTATAACCTTGTTCTGCCATCAATTTTGCCACTTTTTTAGCTTCGGCAATCTGACGTTTCTTGTCAACCACTACGATATCTTTTCCTTTCTCAAGAATTCCCATATCGTAAGCTTCGTAAGCTGAAGTTGCCACTTTTCCCATCGCAATATTCATGAAAGCTTCACGAAGACGGTTGTTTTTCACATCATCACTGTGGAATTCTCTTGAAGTTCTCAAAGCAAATTCTTTAGTTCCACCACCACCAGGAATTACACCGACTCCGGTTTCTACCAATCCTATGTAAGTTTCTGCTGCTGCAACCACTCTGTCTGCGTGCATTGTCATTTCGCAACCGCCACCAAGAGTCATTCCATGAGGAGCGACAACTACAGGAATAGAAGAGTAACGAACTCTCATCATCGATTTTTGGAAATACGCAATGGCCATATTCAGATCATCCCAATCCTGTTCGATAGCCATCATTAAAATCATCGCTAAATTGGCTCCAACAGAGAAATTCGTGCCTTGATTTCCGATCACTAACCCGTCATATTCTTTTTCAGCTAAATCAATTGCTCTGTTTAATCCATCCAAAACTTCACCTCCAAGAGAGTTCATTTTAGAACGGATTTCAAAGTTGATAATTCCGTCGCCTAAATCTTCAATCGAAGCTCCTGAATTACTCCAAAGCGTTTTGTTTTTTCTGATATTATCTAAAATAATGAAAGCATCCTGACCCGGAATTTTGTTGTATTCTCCTGAATTTTTATCAACGAAAATACTTTGTCCTTCATCATTTACTTTATAGAAAGATTCTACATTTTTAACCCAGTCTGAAACTTCGTAACCGGCTTCTGTAGCCAATTCAATACCTTTTTGAACGCCAACGGCATCCCAGATTTCAAAAGGACCATTTTCCCAACCGAAACCTGCTCTCATTGCATCGTCGATTTTGTACACTTCATCCGAAATTTCAGGAACTTTATGCGAAACATAAGCGAATAATGCGCCTAAAGATTTCCTATAAAGCTCACCAGCTTTATCTTTTCCACCAATTAAAACTTTAAATCTGTCAATTGGTTTATCAATATTTTTAGTTAATTCTAAAGTCGGGAAAGAAGATTTTCCTTGAAGTTCGTATTCTAAAGTATCAAGATTTAATCCGTGAATTTCAGATTTTCCGTCTGCTCCTTTTACTTTTTTGTAGAAACCTTGTTCAGTTTTTGAACCCAACCATTTATTATCAACCATTTTCTGGATGTAATCAGGCAGTGCAAAAACATTATTAAAATCATTAGCTTCAACACCGCTGTTACGAACGCCATTCGCAACCATTACCAAAGTATCTAAACCTACAACATCAGCAGTTCTGAACGTTGCAGATTTTGGACGACCGATAACAGGACCGGTTAATTTATCTACATCAGAAACATTTAAACCTAATTTCTGAACATTATGAAGCAAATCCATCATTGAGAAAACACCAATTCTGTTGGCAATAAACGCAGGTGTATCTTTCGCTAAAACAGTTGTCTTACCTAAGAATTTTGCGCCATAGCTCATGTAGAATTCAATAATTTCGGGTGCTGTATCTTTTGTAGGGATAATTTCCAACAATGGAAGATATCTTACCGGATTAAAGAAGTGCGTTCCTGCAAAATAATGTTTGAAATCATCGCTTCTTCCTTCTACCAACATATTAATTGGAATTCCTGAAGTATTTGAAGAAACCAAAGTTCCCGGTTTTCTGAACTGTTCGATTTTTTCGTAAACTGATTTTTTAATGTCTAATTTTTCAACGACAACTTCAATAATCCAGTCTGTGTCTTTTATTTTAGCTAAATCATCATCAAAATTTCCAACTTTAATTCTATCCGCAAATTTCGGAGAATAGAGTAGAGCCGGACTTGATTTTTTCAGTTTTTCAAAGTTTTCTGAAGCAATTCTGTTACGAACAGCTTTGTCATCTTTGGTCAAACCTTTTTTCTGCTCGGCTTCATTCAATTCAAACGGAACAATATCGAGCAGTGAAACCTGCACGCCAATATTGGCAAAGTGTGCAGCAATACCGCTTCCCATAATTCCTGAACCTAATACCGTCACGTGTTTGATTCTTCTTTTCATTAATATTTATTTTAGTTATTATCGTTTAATTAAATTGGCTTTTAATCACCCTTCCAAAGAAGTTTTTTTTATTTTCTATTATTCAAGTCGGCAGCAATTTTCATGATTTCACTCATTACTTCTTTGAAGGTTTCCAACTTATCGGGAGCAATTTTTTCCATTACTTTTTTGTTGAAATTCACCACCACTTCTTTAGACATATTTCTTGAGCTTAATCCTTTATCGGTAAGCTTAATAATGACTTCTCGTTTATCGGTAGTTGTTTTTTCTTTGTAGATGTAGCCGTTGTCTTCAAGGAGTTTAATAATCCTTGTGAGGGAAGTTGGCTCGATGGCCATTTTGGGGCCTAAATTGGTACTTCTTGTACCTTCTTTGGGATCAATTTTTAATAAAGTTAAGGCTTGTACGGCAGTAGAATCGTGCTCTTGTGCGAGCTCAGTATACATTTTCGAAACAGCCAACCAAGTCTGTTTCAGAATGAGATCTACATTTTCTGTTTTCTCTTTATTGTTATCCATCATATTTTTTGCTTATCGGTTTTATCAAATGTAGTAAATATTATGCATGCATAGTATTAATTAATAATAAAATTTATTAATCAGTTGAATTACAGCATGTTAAAATGTATGATAAGCATAATACTATGCATGCATAGTATATAGAATAAACAATTAAAATAGCGTATTAATAAAGCTTTGAGATTAAATTAATGATTTCTTCAAAGGATTCGCATTTGTGCACTTCGTTTTTATATGAAATCTCCCAAAATGTGTTGTTATATTTAAATTGAAATAATGAAAGGTCTTTTTGAAAGTTTTTTTGCAGTAAAGAATACAGCATTTCTTTTTGAATTTCGGGTGAAATAATGGAAGGAGCCACAAAATTTTCATTCACCTGAAATAAAGATGCATTCGTCAACTCATCATGCTTCAGTAAAAGATCCTCAACAATTCCGGAAAATAGTTCTTGGTTTTTAACATACCAGATTTTATCGGCAAATTCTTTTGCCAAACGCCAGTCGTGTGATGAAAACAAAATCAGTTTATTTTGTTCTTTGGCAAGTTTTCGAAGTGTTTTTAGAATGATGATTTTATTTTTTTCATCCAAATGAGTTGTCGGTTCATCCAAAATAATAATAGGGGAGTTCTGCGTTAATGCTCTTCCTATAAATGCTTTTTGGAGATTTCCATCAGAAAGATTTTTTAAAGGAGTATTTTTATATTCCTCTAAATCTAATTCTTTAATAATATCTGAAACCTCTTCCCTGTCTTCTTTTTTAAGCTCAAAATAAAAAGGATAATAAATATATTTCCCCAACGAAATTAAATCTTCAACTGTATAATTTTGCGGAATAATCGCTTTGGAAAAAACGATGGCAATGTTTTCGGCAATCTCTTTTACAGAAAGATGTTTTACATTTTTATTGTTAATCGAAATTTCTCCATCTAACAAAGGATTTTGATGAAGAATCGATTTAATTAAAGTGGTTTTTCCAACACCGTTATTTCCAATCAACAAGCAAACGTCTCCTAAATTCAAAAATGCGTTTGCATTTGAGATTAAGGTTTTATCGTAACCAATATTGGCTTGTTTTATTTGTAGGTGCATTTGTTGGTTTTTAATTTTCTGCAGATTTGATTTACTCGAACTTACGTTTCACAGATTTACACAGACTTTTATTTTTTCTCCTTGATTTTGTTTTTAATTTTTCACATTCTGTTTGTCATGCTGAAAGCATCTCTACAAAATTAGTTTTAGATTCCTGCGGAATGACAAACATCTATTTAAACTTTAAGTAATATTCTCAATCATTTGCTTCATCTGCAAAATCTACGAGAGAATTTAAAATTGACTATTGACTTCATTCACCATTCACTTTACACCTTATTCTGCTTCAAAAGCATCATCAAAATTACAGGAATACCAAAAACCGAACTAATAACATTTAAAGGAATCTGCGTTTTTTCTGCAATAATTGAGAAAAACAACATTATCAGCATTCCCAAAAACATATTCAGAATCCATTGTTGCCAAAGTTTTGCAGGGTTATAAATCAATCTGCAAAAGTGAGGAACAATAATTCCTATAAAAAGAATAGGTCCTAAAAATGCCGTAACCGAAGCAGAAAGCAAAGAAGAGGCAACAATGATCATCAGTTTCAGATGATTTAAATTAACTCCTAAACTCTGTGCATATGAACTTCCAAGAGAATTTCCGATCAAAGGTTTTATTGTTTTAAAACAAATCAATAATCCAATAAAAACTAAAATAGAAAGAACGATAATTTGATTTCTCGACACCATATTATTGGCTCCAAAAGACCATAAAATATAGTTTTTTAAACTTTGATTTTCTGCATAAAACTGGAGCAACGAAACAATAGCTCCCGCTAAGGCAGACACCAAAAATCCGAAAATAATAAGATATGATTTATCCTGAAATTTATTTGACATTGAAAGCAAAACAAGCATCAACACTAAACTTCCAATGATTGCTGATAAACTTAGAAAACTGTTTTGCAGAAATTCAGGCAGTAAAATATTATGTGAAAAGAAAATGTAAAATGCGACAGATAAGCTTGCGACAGATGTAATTCCTAAAATATCTGGTCCGGCAAGAGGATTCTGAAAATATTCCTGCATCAGAAAGCCCGATGTAGGAATTGAAATTCCTGCCAAAAGCATTACTAAAACCCGATTTACACGAATTTCTGCAATCTGGCTATTGGTAGAATCCTGGAAAAAATCACGGAAATTTAAAGACAAAAATCCTGTATTCAGATTAATTAGCGCTGTCAAAGTAACTGCGATCAGTAAAAATAAACACAGGATTTTAAATTTTTTAGACATCTTCGAACTAGAATAATCTTACTTTAGAAAAGAATCAATTTGTGAATTAAGCATTTCCTCAGTCATTGAACCTTCAGATTCTTCTACTTTGTCACCTTTTCTGAAAAAAGTAAATGGAATATTATTTCCTTGCCATTGTTGAAAATTGACAAAAAAGTCTTGATTTAATTTACTATCATCAAGAAGAAGAATTTTATCTGCCAGACCACTTTTTTGTGCAAAAGCAGGAACTTCGGTTTCCCAAGCTGGCTTGTTATAAATATTTATAAATGTAAATTTTACAGGTTTGTCTTTTAATTCTTCAATTTTCTTTTTAAAATGAGGCATTTCCATCATGCATGGGCCACACCACGTTGCAAAAAAATTGGTTACATATAAAGTATCATTATTTTTGGATAAAATCTCAGTTAATCCTTTCTGATCAACTTCCTTCAGTGCTATTTTAGAAGTTTCAGGTTCTGCATCCTTTTTAATATCCGCTGAATCTGTTACGGCGATATTTTCTTCCGTTTTTTTTGCTTCTTTTTTACAACTTAGCAATGCAGTAGCCAAAAGTGCAGTTAAAATTATTTTTTTCATACGGATCTATTTATTTTAGTTATTTATTATGATATTGCAAACAATTCTGTTATCAAGAAAATCTCAGCAATGGCGGTTTCATAATTATTTTTTATTATTTTTGAATTGCAGTATGGAACAACAAATCTATAAAGGGAAACTCACGCAGTTTCATCGGTTAAAAATAGCTAAAAAAGAAAAGCTGACCAAAAATACTTTTTCTTTGGAGCTCGAAATTCCTGAGGATTTAAAAGAAAATTTTCAATTTGAGGCCGGCCAGTATGTAAGCATTCAATTTCAGTCTCACGGTAAAAATGTTATCAATGATTACTCGATGACGTCGGCTCCGTATGAGGAAAAAATAGTTTTGGGAATCAAAATAAATTCAGTGCAAAGTGCTACTTCACAGCTATTTGAAAATTACGAAGTTGGAGATGAAATTTTGGTGAGCGAACCTGGTGGAAGATTTACTTTAGTATCTAAACCCAGTGAATTCAGAACGATAGTAGGTTTTGCTGCAGGAATCGGAATTACACCGATTTTAAGTCATTTTAAAAATATCCTTCATACCGAACCGAGAACGAGACTTTTTTTATTTCTTGGAAATAAAAGTTCTGAAGAACTTGTTTATCGCGAACTTCTCGATAATCTTGCAAGTAAACATCATAACAGACTGCAGATTTTTTATTTTTATTCGCAAGAAAAAACAGCAGATCAATTTTTCTACGGAAGACTAGACGCAAAAAAATTAAACTTAATTATCAATCAAATCTTGCATCTGGATGATACCGATGAAGAATCTACAATTTGGGATGCCGTTGACGAAGTTTTAATCTGCGGAAAAGGGGAGATGATAAAAACGCTGGCCAATGCATGCTATCATCACGGAATTCCAAAAAAGAATATTCATTTTGAATTGTTTGAAGAGTTTAATGATGATATTTATCCTGTAGAAAAAGAATTTCCGTTGATTGAAGATGTACAGGTAGATTTTAAACTTTTAGGAAAAAACTATCAAACTGAGCTTCCAGATAACCTGGAGAAAATTCTACAGCAGCTTTTGATCCAAAAATTTCCGGTTCCTTATTCCTGCAAATCCGGAATTTGCGGAAGCTGTGAATGTACTTTGGAAGAAGGCGAAGTAGAGCTTTTGGAAAACGAATATCTTACCGAAAAAGAGGAAGCACAAGGGAAAATACTAGCGTGTATGTCGATTGCAAAAAGTAAGAAAATAAAGCTTAACTTTGATTTCAATTGAAATTCATCCGAAACATATTCAAATTATTTTTTGTATCAGTAGAAATTGTTTTTCTTCTGATATGTTTGTCTAATGCCTGGGTTTTCGGACTCACCAATGGGAGAACATATACCAAAATATCAAAAATTCCGCCGAGAGAAGTTGCTTTGGTTTTAGGAACATCACCAAGAATGCGTTCCGGACTTTCAAACCCGTATTTTACCAAAAGGATGGATGCTACGGCGTTGCTTTATCATCACGGAAAAATAAAAAAGATCATTGTAAGCGGTGAAAAAAGTAAAGGATATAATGAGCCCGCTGCGATGAAAAATTATCTGATTTATCAGGAAGGTGTGCCCGAAGAAATTATTATGGAAGATCCGGAAGGTTTTAATACCTATAAAAGCATTTTGCGCTGTAAAGATGTTTACAACAAGAAAAATGTGATTATTGTTTCCCAGGGTTTTCACAATCTGAGAGCTTTGTTTTTTGCAAGAAACAATAATATGAATGCTTTAGGATTCGATGCTCAAGACGTTACAAAACCAGAGAGTTACTACAGAAACCAATCCCGCGAAATACTTGCAAGAGTGGCTGCTGTAGTTTATTTTATTTTTGGAATTTCTTCCGATTAGAAAGGATATCCGAAAGCAATATTCAATGTAGGTTTTAATGGTTTAATATCATGGAATCTCCATCTGTCACCATCAGGCTTGTTTGGATCGTAAATTTTATACGCTAAATCGACTCTTAATGTAATGTAAGCAACATTTACTCTAAGACCAAAACCACTACCAATCCCCATTTCTTTGATGAATTTATTGAATTTAAATTGGTCATCAAAACCATTATTTTCAGTATTCCAAACGTTTCCAATATCTGTGAAAATAGCACCTTCATACATATCGGTAAAAGGAATTCTGTATTCTATATTTGTTGTCAGTTTAATATTTCCCATCAAATAAGTACGCACTTTCTCGTCAATCTGCGAGCCACCCGGACCTAAGCCTCCAAATGCAACCCAAGCACGAATATCATTAGAACCACCATTAAAATAAGATCTTACAAACGGCATTGTTGAAGAATTTCCGTAAGGAATACCAATTCCTATAAACTGCCTAAGTGCTAAAGTCTGATTACCATTAAATTTAAAATACTTTCTGACATCAAAATCAAATTTCACGAATTGCGCATACGGAATTCCGAAAATTGTTCTTTCAGGACTTCTTAAAATCCCGCCTTCATCTTGTCTTTTCTGATTAAATATACTTGGAATATTTCCCGCCAATTCTACTTTTCCATTAAAATAAAAAGCATTGGGATAATCTTTTTTACCAATTTCATTATAAATAAAATTATAAACCATTGATGAAATTAAAACATCCTGAGTTTGCCTGTCTTTATTTACTAAAGTACCTGTAAAATCTAAAAGTCTCTCGGCTTTTTCTCTATCAAGTGTACCTACATAACCGAGATCTTCTATAATTCGTTGAGAAACCTGATCTCTTGTAACAAGTCCGGCATTGAACTCCTGTTCTAACTGAGGATTATAAAGAAAATAATCTGCGAAAGCAGCTCTTCTCACCACATCATCACCAATAAAGAAATCATAATAGCTGTCTTTATTCTTCGTTAAACTGAAAAGTGTATTAAATAACGTTAAACGGTGCGAAACCTGATCATTTACATTGGCAAAATAATTCAGACCGGTATTAAAGTTGGTTCTTCCCAACCCGATATTATTCTGTACCGATGCTCCCAAAACGATTGACGATGTGGGAGTATATCTTTTAGGAATCAATTTGTAATAGTTAAACGGAAGCAGTAATCTAGGGAAACTAAGAGAAGCCTGCGCAGAATATTCATACGCTAAAATTCTTTTATCCAGATTTTTAGGATTTCTGATGGATCCGAAAGTTCCTGCTAAACTTGTTGTAAGGTTTTCGGCACCATGAAATACGTTTCTGGTCGTTAAATCAACCGAAGGTGATATTCCTAAGTTTAATAACTGTGAATAATTAATATCAGTTCCTATCTTCAGTTCATATTTATCTAAAGGTTTTAGAATGTATAAAACATCCACAATACTGTCATTCGGAGAACTTGCGCCGCCTTGTCGCAAAGAATCTTTAGCTTTTAGGATACTGAAATTATTCATGGCCAAAAGATTTCTTTTGGTAAGGTCTAATTTTTTCTGATCGTAAACAGCTTTATTATCAACAATAATGGTTCTCCATAACGACGAAGTCTTGTAGTTTTCGTTCATTTTATGAAAACGAATTCTTCGAAGACTGTCTTTCACCGTTTTTCTTGGAAAATCGTTGTGATTATCGACAATTGCAACATCAATATTTCCAAAAGTAGCTCTTTTGTAAGGTCTATTGACAGAGTCTTTACGAATCTCTAAAACCAAAGGAACTTCTTTACGGCTCAAAAGAGAATCAGCTACAAAACCTACTTCATCATTACCAGCATTGAATTTGTAATATCCATTTTCACGCATCCAATCATTGATTCGGGTAATTTCTTTTTCTAATACCGTTTGATCGAGCAATTGCCCTCTTTTTACCAAACTTTCATGCATCTTTTGCTGATAAAGCCCTTTGATGCCTAAATCTGGGATATTAAAATAGTATTCTTTAATATTTGTCGGGCTGTTGTGTGTAATAGAATATTTTACAGATGCTTTTTTAGCTGCTGAATCAAGCTTGTGAGCGTGTTTCACTTCTGCATCCCAAAAACCTCTGTACACCATTCTCTTTTCAATAGATTCCGCACTTTTTTCAGTTCTTGTCTGATCAAGAATCACCGGTGGAGTTCCCCAATTATGATATAATCTATCCATGAAAAGACTTTTCCCAACACTGCTTTGCATATTATATTTAATGAAAAGAGAATCACGCAGTTTCTGATTTCTCATTTCACTGGGATAGGTCATATATTCATTAAGAATAGTATCGTATTTAGGATTTGCAGCATTATAGAAAAGAAGACTTAAGGGCATGAAAAGCAACTGCTTTTTATTGGGTTTCTGCTGCACATAATCTTCCAGCTCGTCATCAAAAAACTGCTTTTTATCTTCAAATTCAAAATTGTTCTGAGTAAGCAGATATTCACCATCCGGAACTTTTTTTGTGGTACTACATGCATAAAGTAAACCTACAAATGTTGCAAATGATATTATTTTATAATATTTTTGAGGAGAATTCTTAAAATGCTTACAGCTCATACAATTAAAATTTTACAGTCTTTAGATAAAAAGAAGTTCAGGCAAAAATACAACTTGTTTTTGGTTGAAGGGAATAAAACTATTCTTGAACTTCCTAATTCTAACTTTAAAATTAAAGAAATATTTTCTACACAACCTAACAATTTTCTTTCCAAAGATGTTCAATTCACGCACATTACTGAAAATGAACTTAAAAAAATAAGTTTTCTACAAAATCCTAAAGATTCTGTAGCTGTTTGTGAGTTATCTGGAAAGTCTGAGTTTACTGACAAAGATTTTCAGTTGGTTTTAGATGGAATTCAGGATCCGGGGAATTTGGGAACCATTATCCGTTTGGCAGACTGGTTCGGAATCGAACAAATTATTTGCAGTGAAGATACCGTAGATTTTTACAATCCGAAAGTTATTCAGGCAACAATGGGTTCTTTTACCAGAGTGAATATTGTGTATTGCAACTTGGTAGAATATCTTTCAAAAACTGAAAACATCAATGTGGGGACCGATATGGAAGGAGAGAATATTTATCATTTCGAAAAACCCAAAAAAATAAATTTGATTTTAGGAAACGAAGGAAATGGAATGCGTGATGAAACAGAAAAATTTCTTCACAAAAAAATAAGTATTCCAAGATTTGGAAAATCACAGTCTACAGAAAGCCTTAATGTTTCTATGGCTGCAGGGATAATTTTGGGACAGCTCTTCAGAGTTTGAGAGCGATAGTGTTTGGAGGGTTTTAGAGTAGGAGAGAATGTAAAACACTAAAACACTCCGACTCTAAAACTCTCAAACAAATTTATATAAGTTGCTCCATGCTGGATACACTTTTTGTTTTTTGATATGCCTCCAACTTCTTACGGATAAATTTCAAAGCCATTGGTGCTACATAAATTAATGCTGCTCCCAAAATCTTCTTTTTCCAGTTTGAGCTTTTCATATTTTTCTTTGCATAGTTTGCCACAAAGGCAGTTACTGCAAGTTTCATAACAGTGTCTATTGCATCGCCTTTAAAAGCGCTTCCGGCAATTCCCATTGCTGTATTTTTACTTAAGAAAAGATCTTTTACCTCAGAGGTGATCTGTTTTGCGATGACATCTTTTCTGATCACTGTAGTTTCTTCGCCGTCTTCATCAATTTTTTCCTTTAAATACTGATCGCTAAGACCATTGGTAAATGCACTCAGGCTTTCTTTTGTATTTTTAAAAGTTAAAAGAGCTTCAAGATCATTAATTTCACTTTTCAAAAGTTTCTTCTTCCTTTTAAGTTCTTCCAGACTCTCGTAATTTCTGCCCATAGTTTAGTGATTTAAAAATTCGATTACTTTATTTGCCACCATGTGTACGATTCTTTTCTTAAAGGTAACAACTAAAAACATTATTACAAAATAAAATCCTGCAACAATAAAGAATCCGTATGAATAATTATCTAATGCTTTTCCTATAAGAAACGCCAACCCAAAATTGAAGAGAATGATAAAAAAACCAAAAGCCACCAACAATATCACCAAATATGCAATAACACCTGCAGAAATTGAAGATTTCTCTGTGGCCTCAATTTTTAGCAAATTTATTCTTTTAGATGCGTATTCTTTAATTGTCTCAATCATCCTTATATTTTTTTAAAAGTTACAAAAAAAGGAACTCTTTTAACTAAGTTCCTTTTTTATATTTAATAAAAATTAAATATTAATTCTTAAGATCGTTCAATCCAGATTCTACATCTTTTACCATATCGGTAGTTTTAGAAACAATTTGATCCTTGTATTTGTCATATCCGTCTTTTACGGTATGCGCTACATTGCTTGCAGTTTCTTTGAAAGTAGAAGAGATACTATCGTACTGATCTTTTACTTTTTCAGATACTTCACCATATTTATTTTTAGCCTGATCCTTCAAATCTTCAGCCTTAGTCTTGATTTTTTTTCTTGTTTCTTTTCCTTCTTCAGGTGCATAAAGCATTCCTAAAATTACACCTGCTGCAGCACCTGCTAATAGACCTGCCAAAATACCTGCTGTATTATTTCCTTTTCTAGACATTTTTTGTTTTTTTAATAGTTAATAAATACTAGTTTTCGTTTTAAAAGGTTACAATTAATATACCAATCAAGGTTTATGACTAATAAAAATTGTTAATTTTTGTAAGATATTGCAATATACTTTCTATAGTTTGCCTTTTTGTCAGATTTGTATTGTCTATTACGATGGCGTCTTCTGCCTGTCGCAATGGCGAAATCTCTCTTTCACTGTCAATACGGTCTCTTTTTATAAGGTTTTCTTTTACACTTATTTCATCAGCTTCTATTCCTAAAGATAAAAGCTCGCTGTATCTGCGCTTTGTGCGTTCATCGATGCTTGCGGTAAGAAAAAATTTGAAATCGGCATCGGGTAAAACTACAGTTCCGATATCTCTTCCGTCCATTATCACGCCGCCATTTTTTGCAATTAGTCTCTGTGCATCCAGCAGAAAGTCTCTTACTTCCTTCTGTTTGGCAATTAAGCTTACATTGTCAGACACTTCATTGGTACGGATTTCTTTGGAAACATTAATATGATTAAGATACAGAATCAATTCTTCATCTTCTCTTTTAAATTCCAGCTCAATTAAATGAAATGATTTGAAAAGTTCAGGTAAATCGATCTTACCATCTTCGTCAATACAGTTTTGCAGAGCAAACCACGTAATCCCACGATATAAAGCACCGGTGTCTAAATGGACGATGCCCAATTTTTCGGCAATAATTTTTGAGATTGAACTTTTTCCCGTAGAAGAAAATCCATCAATAGCGATTACTGGTTTTTTCATATCACAAATTTCAAGAAATTTTATTAAAAAATCAAGTATGAATGAACGATAAAGTTTAATATTTTAAGTTTTGCGGTTCTTTACTGTCCTTGGTGACCGCTCAAATCTACAGAAATACCAATTTGATTAACATTTGAAGAATTATGATATCTTACATGAGCATAATCTAAACGGAATTTGGAAATTTTCAAACCAAAGCCGGCAGATAATCCTGTAAAGTTTCGCTGATCTACTACCGCAAGCTCGTTTCCTCTTCTCACATTATATCCTAATCTGATATTGAAACCCTTTTCAGGAAAAAGTTCGGCACCAAGAGAAAAGTGATCAGCAAGCTTTCTTCCGAAACCAATTTCCTGCCCATTAACATTATAATCAGAAGAAATGTCAAATTTCTGTAAATCGTGCGCCGTAATAGTGATCGCAAGAGGAATTGCTTTTAATATTTTGGTATATCCTAAATCTATTCTAAACGGAAGATTTTCTCTTTCTCCATTAAATGATTTAAACTGATATCCAAAATTTCTCAGAACTACAGAAGCTACTTCTTTGCTCTGTTTGTTGTGATAAGTCATTCCTAAAGTTCCCGATAAGGCAGAAGAAGTATAGGTGTCGATTTTTGAAGTGATAAAATTTAATCCTCCCCCTATCGTCCAGTCTTCTTCAAACTGATACGCATACCCTGCACCTACAGCAACATCAGAAGCCGAAAATTCTCCCATTTCAAAACCGCTTTCATCGGTTCTTGGGATATTTCCGTAGCCTAAATATCTCGCATTTACGGTCACCATATGCCCATTGTCTAAATCTTTAGCAAAGGCAATCGTTCCAAACTTTGAGTCTGCCAAATAAGTAGAAGCGTTTACTGAAAGCTGTTTATCTGAATCTTTATTTAATAAAGCCGGGTTGGCAATGGCAAAAGACACATCATAATCTCTAATGGTAATTGCATCACCACCTAAAGCAGCCTGTCTTGCAGAGACTGGAATGTTTAAGAAAGAGTAAACGTTTGTTCCAGTTTGTGCAAATGAAACAATTCCCGAAAGAAATAGTGAAAAAATTAGAACTTTCTTCAAATCAGTATTTAATTAATGCAAAAATAATCCTTTTTGCTACTTATCAAAATATTTATGTCATTATTTATGTATAATATTTTTCTTTTTTTCAATATTTTTAATGATTATATTTGCAAAGTTAATTTTCGGGGAAATTAATTCTCAAAAACTATTATTAAAATATACAATGAAATATAAAAGAATCCTTCTGAAACTGAGTGGTGAGGCATTAATGGGGAACAGACAATACGGTATCGACACCGAAAGACTGATAGAATATGCTCAGGAAATCAAGAAAGTGGTTGACAGAGGCTGCGAAATTGCGATTGTAATTGGAGGAGGAAATATTTTCCGTGGTGTAGCAGGAGCTGCAAAAGGAATGGATAGAGTACAGGGCGATTATATGGGAATGCTTGCAACCGTTATCAACGGAATGGCTTTACAAGGTGCTTTGGAAGATGCCGGAATCAGAACCAGACTACAGTCTGCTATCGAAATGGATAAAGTGGCTGAGCCTTTCATCAAAAGAAGAGCGGTAAGACATCTTGAAAAAGGCAGAGTAGTAATCTTCGGGGCAGGAACAGGAAATCCTTATTTCACAACCGACACTGCAGCTACATTAAGAGCTATCGAAATAGGAGCCGACGTTATCCTTAAAGGAACAAGAGTTGACGGTATCTACGACAGCGATCCTGAGAAAAACGAAAATGCAGTAAAATATAATTCTTTAACTTTTGAAGAAGTTTTTGAAAAAGACCTTAAGGTAATGGATATGACTGCCTTTACATTAAGCCACGAAAATAAATTGCCAATCATCGTTTTTGACATGAATAAAGACGGTAATTTATTGAAAATTGTAGACGGAGAAAATGTAGGAACATTAGTGAATCTTTAAAAAAAAGAGCAAAGTAAAAAGGTAAAAGTTTAAAGTACAAAACCCTAATTACTTATTACTTATTATTGATTGCTCATACAATGTGTAACTTATCAAATTTTTATTATATAATGGAAGAATTAGATCTTATCGTAGAATCTGTAAAACATGATATGGAAGCGGCTATAAAGCACTTGGATCATGCATTTCAAAGAATCAGAGCGGGGCGTGCGTCTACGAGCATGGTTCAGGATGTAATGGTAGAATACTACGGTGCGCCGACTCCTCTTAATCAGGTTGCTAACGTTTCTGTACCGGATGCGATGACCATCTCTATTCAACCTTGGGATAGAACTGCGATTGGGGCTATAGAAAAAGCAATTATCAATTCAAATTTGGGTTTTGCGCCCTCTAATAATGGTGAAAATATTATTCTTAACGTTCCACCTTTGACGGAGGACAGAAGAAGAGAATTGGCAAAGCAGGCTAAAGGAGAAACAGAAGATACTAAAATCGTTGTAAGAAATGCCAGACAAAACGGCATCAAAGAATTGAAAAAGCTGGAAGGTGTTTCTGAAGATGCTATTAAAGGTGTTGAAGAAGAAATTCAGGCACTTACAGACAAGCATGTAAAACTTTGTGACGAGCATCTTAAAACAAAAGAAGCTGAAATTATGAAAGTATGATTTTCAGTTATTGAAAATATAAAAAAAGAGGATTCAGCGATGAATCCTCTTTTTTATTTTATAAAACACAGTCTGTTTTTCCTTTTTTGTCTCTGTTTTTCAGAAGCACTTCAAATGTTTTTCTTAATTCTGTATCATTACATTTTTTACTTTCTCCGTCAGAAACATTTTCAGGTTTTGATTGGTTTTTAGTTCGCAGTGTGTATTTTTTATCTCTGCACGAAATTAATTTGTCATTGATGTAATAAAATCGTTTTTCTTCTACATCATCTTTTGTTTCCGGCTTTTCTGGTGTTCCTCCGTCAAAATTCCATACAGTTTCTTCCTGGAAAACAAAAAATGGCTTTCCATTTTTTAAGTAATAATTTTCTACAGATGAAAAATGGCTGTCTCCATGAAAATGCTTTATACTTTTCAACTCACCATTTGAACTGTAATAAACAACGTTTCCTGACACCTCATCACATTCATAATCAAAGCTTGCAGAATCAAGCTTTTTGCCGATTAATTGATTATTAACCAAAGCATATTCTGCTTTAATTTCTTCAATCGTTTGCGGTGAATTGTTTTTATTAAGAGAATCTTTGGAAGAAATCTGTTTTGAAGTGTCTGTTGGAGAATTTGCATCAATCGGTTCTTTCTTTTTGTCTTCACAAGAACACAGAAAGATAAGACTTGGTAGCAGAATGAGTTTTTTCATTAATAATATTTTGTTTTTTTAGATTAACAAAAAATATGCTAATGAATTCACTAAAAACATTGGTCTTATTCAAGTTTTGTTTCAAAACCTTTTTTCAATGCTTTACGTTCTGGTTCTGTTAAAGTTCTTTTGTAAATTTCTTCCCATAAATTGCTCGTCTCATCTAAAGACTCGATTCCCAAATTTTTGACTTTTGCACCCCAAAGTAAAATAGCAAAATCTTTTTTATTATAAAGAATGTCTCCAAAACGGATAAATGGTGCAGATGAATATTTTTCTTCGACCATTTTCGAGAAATCCATACGACCTCCGATGCTCTCTTTTTTGATTGCTTTTTTGATATCCTCCTTATCAGTTTGTTGAGCAAAGGTGAAAACGTTCGCTGAAATCAGTAAAAAAAATAGTATTTTTTTCATTCTAAAAATTTTATTTATTATTTTTTGCGTTTTTTCATTTCTACACTTTTGTATTTTTCATACAGTTGCGCACATTCAGAAGTAAAATTAGAAGGAATTTCATCATTAAAATCTTCCAGATAAATTTTTCTAAATACCATTTTAGTTTTAATTGTCGGAATTTTGATTAACTCTCCATTTTCATTATTGGCCAAATGGTCAAAATAATTCCAATCGCCGATATAATTTCCCGTAAGCAAATTTACGCTTGATTCTCCGCTGCCGTCGTTGACTGCGTTTCCAAATTCATAACGGCTCATCCCAATTAAACGAATACGTTTTTCATTTTTCTCAAACCTGAATTGTGCAGAATATCCGCTGCGCATCCAATTATTATTAAGTTCGAAACCATTTTTAGTTTCACTTAATCCGGACGAAATTTCATTTAAATATTCAATAGGTTTACTTTTTTGAACCTTAAAATCTTTTGAAGAAAGCTTACAAATAATTACAGAATCTTTCCTGTCTAAGAAGATCGAATCTTTCACCGAATCAAAATCTAAATCTTTTAATAACTGGTCTTGAGCAGCTATAAAATTACAAGAAGAAATAAGAATAAGTATTTGAAGAAGGCTTTTCATATTTTGTGTTTGGGTTTAAATATCAAATTAACATGTATTTTTGAAGATATTAATTTAAGTATTTAATTTAAATAAAAAAATCCGAAATTTCTTCCGGATTTGATTGTTATTGATAACGCTGATGTTCTTTCTGTTTTACGAAAAGTTTCGTAATTGGTTTGAAGAAGGCTTTGTATTTCTCAGAATCAAACAACTGAGAATCTGTCAAAGCTTTATAAGTCATTAAAATTCCGAAAGGGAATAATATAATGTTTGGAAGCCAGGCCGCCAAATACGGGCTCATTTTCCCCGACCATGCAATATTTTCAAAACCTACATTGATCACATAGAAAATAATGAATATTACAATCGCTATAATTACCGGAACTCCCATTCCTCCTTTTCTGATAATAGATCCTAAACTCGCACCAATCATAAAGAAAATGATACACGTAAAAGAGTAGGTAAGGATTCTCTGTTGATAAATAACGACTTTACTGAAGTATTTAACGCTTGGATCCAGCTCTTTATTTTTTGTATCTAAACTTGTTTTCAGATTATCAAGCCTTGAATATGCATTCGTAAGAAGTTGCAATTTTTTTTCGCCCTTTATAGAATCGAGCTTATATTGTGATTTTACAGGAGCTTTGGTCTTGTTTTTATCCATATAAGTAACTACAGAATTGGTTTGGTTAATAATATCGTTACTGATATTATCTACTGTTCTGTTGTTATCTTTTTTAGTTTTATCAATCGTGGCCAGAAGCTCTGTATAGGTCTGAAAACGGTAATCATCCGTGATCTGTTCTTTTTCGATAGCCTTATCAATCAATTCACTAATATCGAAGTGAATCGTTAAGGTGTCAAATTTTGTAGCCTGATCGGGTTGCTTTAATCTTACATTATCAGCTTTTCCGGCATAACTGTCTTCAATTACACTTCCGTTATACAAAATAAGCTTCATGAATTTTCGGTTTTTTGCATTAGCAAACTTTCCTTTTTCAGCTACTATTGTCTGCTGGTTTTCATAATTGCCGGCTTTTTTATGAATAAAAATACCTTCCAGATCTCTACCATCTTCCCCTTTAATTTTATCAAATTTTACCATCACACCGGGTAACTGATCAATAAACTGTCCCGGAGTAAAATTTAATGCAGGCTTGGTTTGAGCAATATTAAAAAGCATATTTTTTGCTTTTCTCTGAAAGTCGGGGATAATGTTATTTGAGAAAAAATAGAGCATGACTGCTAAAACAGCTGTTACCCCTAAAAGCGGCATCATCACTCGGGTTAAAGAAATTCCGGCAGCTTTCATTGCAGCAAGTTCGTAGCGTTCTCCCAGTTCACCGAAAGACATGATACTTGCCAATAAAACCGTCAACGGCAAAACCATACTTACAACACTTACCCCAAGATAGAAAAGGAGCTTCATGATCTGTAAAGTCGTTAAACCCTTACCCATAAACTGGCCCAGCTGAATCCAGATAATGTTTACGATAAATATAAAAAACAGTACACTGAATATAAATAAAAACGGACCAAAAAAGGTCTTGATGATATATCGGTCTAAGATTTTAAACATTCGCCAAAATTAATGAAAAAGCCACAAAGTTTTCTTTGTGACTTTTAAATTTTAATATTTATTTAGAATTATAATTCTGTAACAAGATAATTTTTGAATTTTGCCTTGTCAAAAACAAACATATTCGGGTCTAATTGCTGATTTTCTTTGTATTCTTTTATCGCAATTACAGAGATATCTTTATTGTTTCCGTATTGCTCAAGTTTCAGCATTTGTTTTTTGGTTGAGTCTACATACAGATAAATATACTTTAATCCGTTTGCTTTTACCGGAGTTAATTTGATCAGGTCTGCATTCACTCCGTCAACTGCCTTTTTACCGCCGTACACAACGTTGTAATCTTTTCTGTAAGTCGTAAGATAATTGATAGGAGAGAACATGGTACTGTTTGCATTTGGTTTTGCCACCGTTACTTCCATGTCTTCAGTATTGATATTGTAGATTTTATTTCCGTCAAAAATCTGCTCGGTTTCCATGATTTTCAACTTGTATTTATTGCCTGCCGAATAATAAATGCCGGGCTCAGTTTTAGAAACCGCTCCGTTCATTCCGCTTCCAAAAGCAAATTTGAAATATGAGTTTTTCTTAGAATTGTAGTTGGCCGTAATATCGTCTAATATTTTTTTGGCCTTAGCATCAATTTTCTGAGCCTGCACAAAACCGATACTTCCCACTACTAATGTTCCTACAACTATTTTTGATATTATTCTTTTCATTTCTATTTTTCTAATTTTTCCTATTCTTTAGACTTTCATACCTCCTGAAAGTTAAAATTGGATGTGTTAATTTTAATTTCGCAAATCTTCCAAAAACTGTTCCAAAGAATACAGATCGCTAATAAGAACTTCTCTTGCTTTAGCACCATTAAATCCGCCAACAATACCGCTTGCCTCCAACTGGTCCATAATTCTTCCGGCTCTGTTATACCCCAATTTCAACTGCCTTTGAAGCATTGAAGTAGAGCCTTGCTGAGTGGAAACAATAATTCTTGCCGCTTCTTCAAACAAAGCATCTTTTTCGTTAGGATCAAATGCACCAACTGTACTTGTCGCTTCTTCTGAAACATATTCGGGAAGTAAAAAGGCAGAAGCATATCCTTTTTGTTCTCCAATAAACTCAGCAAGTCTTTCAACTTCCGGAGTATCTACAAATGCACACTGAAGTCTTAAAATTTCGTTTCCGTTAAAATAAAGCATATCTCCTTTACCAATCAGCTGATCTGCACCTGTAGAATCTAAAATAGTTCTTGAATCTACACTTGAGATTACTCTGAATGCAGCTCTTGCAGGGAAATTGGCTTTAATCATCCCTGTAATTACGTTTACAGAAGGTCTTTGTGTTGCAACAATTAAGTGGATTCCCACCGCTCTTGCCAACTGCGCCAATCTTGCAATGGGAAGTTCAACTTCTTTTCCGGCAGTCATAATCAAATCAGCAAACTCATCGACTACCAAAACTATATAAGGTAAATAACGGTGACCGTTTTCAGGATTTAATTTTCTTTCGGTGAATTTTTTATTGTATTCTTTTAAGTTTTTACAGAATGCATTTTTAAGCAAATCATAACGCTGATCCATCTCAATACATAGAGAATTCAAAGTATTGATTACTTTATTGGTGTCTGTAATGATTGCATCGTCAGAATCCGGAAGTTTTGCCAGATAATGTCTTTCAATTTTTGAGTATAAAGAAAGTTCTACCTTTTTAGGATCTACCATCACAAACTTCAATTCACTTGGATGTTTTTTGTAAAGTAGGGAAGTCAGGATCGCGTTAATTCCGACAGATTTTCCTTGTCCCGTTGCTCCCGCCATCAAAAGGTGAGGCATTTTAGATAAATCCGCCATGAAAACTTCGTTAGAAATTGTTTTACCAAAAACAACAGGCAAATCCATATCTGTATTCTGGAATTTCTGAGAAGCAATCACCGATCTCATAGAAACCATCGTCGGATTTTTTCTCGGAACTTCAATACCAATCGTTCCTTTTCCAGGCATTGGTGCAATAATTCTGATCCCTAAAGCAGAAAGATTCAAAGCAATGTCATCCTGTAATTTTTTAATTGAAGCCACTCTGATTCCTGCTTCGGGAACAATTTCATACAAAGTCACCGTTGGCCCGATCGTCGCTTTAATTTCAGCAATTCCTACATTAAAGTTTTTTAGAAGTCCTACAATTTTATTTTTATTTTCTTCTAATTCTTCTTTATTAATCGAAATTTCTTCGTTTCCGTATTCTTTCAACAAATCTAAAGTCGGCATCTGGAATTTTGCCAAATCTAATCGATGATCATACAAACCATGTTTATCAACCAAATCCTGAGACTGCTTGTCTGCATCATCAATAATATCAATAACCGGAGCAACTTCAACTTTAAATTTGATGTCATCCGTGTCAGAAGAACTCAAAACAGGAGCATCAAAAGCATCTTCAGGTTTTATAGCAGGAATTGTAGGTGTTGTTGTAATATTTAAATTTAAAGTAGGCGCCGCTTCTTTGTCTTCCTCAAAAGATGTTTGATTGGGTGTCACAATTGTTTCTACTTCTGTAATCGGCTGAGTTTCCTGAATAACCGGAGCTTGCTTGGTCGCTTCAGGTTTTTTTCTATTTTCGGATAGATCGGTTACGGTAATATTTGGTGTTTCTTCAATTACTTCCTCTTCCAATTCCTGGTCGGCATCAAAACTCTGATCAGAATTTGGCATCATCGATCTTACTTTACCGATGGTATTTTCATTAATTACATCAAGTTTAGCTTTTATTGAGCTTGGCCGAAGATTAAATTCAAGAATAAAATACAGGGCAATACTCACAATTAAAACCACCCAAAGACCAACATTTCCGATAATCGCAGAAAGAGAATCCATAATTTGATAGCCGTAAACCCCGCTCAACACTCCACCATTACCATTGCCTCTTGTAATAGCACCCAATAAAATTGGTAACCAGCAAATGAAAAAAAGTGAGTGCCCGAAAGTCATCCACGGTTTAAAGATTTTTTTCTTTAAAATCATTGTTCCGAAGACTACAAACAGAAAAGCAACAATAAATGAAGCAATACCAATACTTTCAAAAATGAAAATATTACCAAGCCAATCGCCAAGTTTTCCAAATATGTTTGATGATTTTATCGTCTTATCCAATATAGTTCCGGCCTGGCTCTGATCTGCCTTCCAGTTCATTAAATAAGAAATAAAAGACAGCGTAAGCACTCCGGCAAAAACAATAAATGTAAGTCCGAAAAAAATACGTGGTTTTGATAAGATTTTGCCTGCCTCAGGCATTTCCTGTTGGTTTTTTTGTGATTTCTTTTCCATAATGTCAGTCTGGGCAAATTTAATGTTTTTTTTAGATTTTAAATATTTTTTAGGAGAAAACACGTTTGTTTTTTGATGTGACATTTTAGGAAGATAATTACGCCTTATTTTTATGGTTAATTTAATAAAATAAAGCTTATTAAGAACGTTTAAAAATAAGCATAATCCCTTTTTAAGTGACAAAAAACAGCTTTTTTTAGCCTCCTTTCGGTTTATCATCCTTATTTTTGCATGTCAAGTAAAAAATATCATGAAGAAGCTGCAGGATATAATTATCTCCACCAGAACAATGGCTGTTCTATTGCTGGTTTATGCATTTGCCATGGCATATGCAACGTTCCTAGAAAACGATTACGGAACACCAACCGCAAAAGCCTTAATTTATGAAGCAAAATGGTTTGAACTCATTATGCTTCTCCTCATCATTAATTTTGTGGGAAACATTGGGCGATACCGTCTTTGGAAAAGAGAAAAATGGCCTGTATTGGTATTTCACCTTTCATTTATCTTTATTTTCGTTGGAGGCGCTATTACCAGATACATCAGTTTTGAAGGTCAAATGAGCATCAGAGAAGGTGAAACTTCCAACGAAATTGTTACCGACAAACAATTCTTTAAAATTCAGATCGAAGATAAAGGTGATGTCTTGAATTATCAGGATGTTCCTTATTTGATGTCTCCGCTACATAAAGATTTTAAAGCAACTTATGATTTCCACGGAAAACCGGTTAAGATAAAAACTTTGGACTATGTTCAGAGAAAAAAAGACAGTTTAGTTGCTGATAAAAACGGAGCAGAATATCTTCATTTGGTGTCGACTGCGGAAACAGGAAGACAGAATATTTACATCAAATCCGGCGAAACAAAATCAATCAACGGAACTTTGGTTACTTTCAACAGAGCTATTGACGGAGCTGTAGAATTTAAACAAGTAAACGGGCAAATGATGATTAAAACTCCTGTTGATGCAACTTATATGACGATGGCAACTCAGGCAACAGGAAATACTGCTAAAGATCAATACCAACCTTTGGTTTTGAGAAGTCTTTACAGCATTAATGAATTAAAGCTGGTTGTTCCGGAAGGTCTTAGAAAAGGCAAACTAATGGCTTTTGAAGGCGACAGAAAGAAAGATCAGAATGTTCCTGATGCGATGACGATAGAAATTGAAGGCCCGAAAACGAAACAAATCGTAGAACTTTCTGTAGAAAGAGGAAACCCGAATGCGTACAAACAAGTAACAATGGATGGTCTGAATATTATGGTTGGTTTTGGCCCTAAAATTTATACCACACCTTTTGCTATAAAACTGGATGATTTCGTAATGGAAACTTATCCCGGAAGTTCATCTCCCAGTGCATACGAAAGTCACATAAAAATCATCGATGAAGGAAAACAGACTCCTTATAAAATTTACATGAATAACGTTCTTAATTATAAAGGTTACCGCTTTTTTCAGGCGAGTTATACACCAGACAGAATGGGAACTTTATTATCTGTAAATCATGACTTTTGGGGAACTTTAATTTCTTATATTGGTTATGCATTTTTATTCGGAGGTATGTTTGTGATGTTCTTCTGGAAAGGAACCCACTTCTGGAAGCTTAATAAAATGCTGAAAGACATCAACAAGAAAAGAGCTGCAACGGTAATTTTATTATTCTTAAGCTTAAGTTTTAGCGCTCAGAAAATCGAAACTCACGGTACTTCAGATGGTAGCAGAGAACACGTACATGTAGAAGGAGACGGCCATACTCATGATATTGCTCCTCAAGCAGTTCAGCCACAAGGAAATCAACAGAATTCTTTGGCAGCTCCTTTAACGAAAATGAGAATGATTTCGCCTGACGAAATAATTGCCAGAAATAAAATCACTAAAGAACATGCAGATAAGTTTGGTTATCTTTTGGTACAGAATTATGAAGGTAGAATTGTACCGATCAATACTCAGGCTTTAGATGTTTTAAGAAAACTTTATAAAAGAGATAAATTTAAAGGAACTGACGGAAAATACCTAACGGCTGAACAATGGTTCTTATCGATCAATACAGATACACCAAGCTGGACGATGGTTCCGTTAATCAAAGTGGATGCAAAAGGTGGTGAAGAACTTTTGAGAAAAACAAAAGCTGACGAAGATGGTTACACTTCTCTGATGAATCTTTTCCCGTCTGATGGAAGCGGAAACCTTACTTATATTTTGGATGCCGATTATAACACCGCATTCCGTAAAAAACCAGCAGAACAATCTGAATACGATAAGCAAATTATTAAACTAAACGAAAGAGTACAGATTTTTAATGAATTCTTCAGCGGACAGTTTATGAGAATCGTTCCTGTGAAAAACGACCCGAATCATACCTGGCATTCTTGGTTAGACCAAAAAATGGAGCCGGATATGGAATCTCAGAAAGTAATGGGACCGTATTTCGCAGAAGCACTTCAGGCACAAAAAACAGGCGACTGGAGCAAAGCGGATGCTGAGTTGAAAAAGCTTTCGGACTATCAGCAAAAATGGGCGAAAGCAGTAGTTCCGTCAGAAACAAAAGTTAATCTGGAGGTTTTCATCAATAAAGCTGATATCAATTTCAAATTATTGATTTTCTATACAATCATTGGCGGTTTACTATTGATTTTAGGTTTTGTAGAATTATTTAAGCCTAATAAAACTCTTAACAGAATCATCAAAGGAATTATTTATGTAGGAATTGCAGGGTATGTTGCTCACTTCTTAGGATTAATTGCAAGATGGTATATATCAGGTCACGCTCCTTGGAGTAACGGTTACGAAGCAATTATCTTCATTTCATGGGTCGGAATTTCTGCAGGATTAATGTTCTATTTCGGATTTGGAAAACCAAGCTTAGGGAAAAAGACGTTAGATTCTACAGTAAAGCCTGTAAAAAAAGGAAATACTTCCAATGCTTTAATTCCTGCAGCAGGATTTATGGTTGCTGTTATCATGATGGGATTTGCACACGGAGGTTCAGCGCTTGATCCGCAGATTACACCGTTGGTTCCTGTACTGAAATCTTATTGGTTAATTGTACATGTTGCCATTATTGTATCGAGCTACGGTTTCTTTGCATTGTCAATGATTATTGCAGTAATTTCATTAGTATTTTATATTATCTCAGATAAGAATTTATTTAAAGTTCATAATGATTCTACTTTAAAAGAATTGGCAATTGTATCTGAAATGTCTTTAACGATCGGACTTTTTGCATTAACAGTAGGAAACTTCTTAGGAGGAATCTGGGCGAATGAATCTTGGGGAAGATACTGGAGCTGGGATCCAAAAGAAACCTGGGCATTTATTTCAATCATGGTATATGCTTTTGTTTTACACATGAGATTGGTTCCGGGATTAAGAAGCAGATGGGCATTCCACGTAGCAACAATGTTTGCATTTTGCTCGATGGTAATGACGTATTTCGGAGTAAATTATTACTTAAGCGGATTGCACTCTTACGCAGCAGGTGATCCGGTTCCGGTTCCGGCTTGGGTATATATCGGCTTGGCAACTATGTTTACTTTAGCCTTAGTATCTTACTTTAAGTTTGTTGCTTTAAAGAAAAAATAAGATCATTCATATATATTATATAGAATCCCGAAAGTAATTTTCGGGATTTTTTTGTTTTAAAAAAAAAAGTGACATAGGAAACTGAAACGTTAAGAAAATTTTAATTAATCCGTTAAAAAATTCCAACTGTTTGAGCACGTAACAAAATGTCAAACAATGAACAAATTTCAAATTCGTGCGAGTTTTGTGATTTTAGAATTAATTTCAATTTTTAGTGGAAGATTCCAAGTCTTGAACTTTTGTTTCTTTTGTTTCAAGACAAAAGAAATAAAAAAGGATAAATTGTATTAAATTTATACATATCTTTATGATATCAAAATAATATCACTTTAAAAATCAAAATCATGGAAAAAGTTCTAAAACCAATGTCAGGTTATTTGGCATTAGTAATCTCTCTTCTCTTATTGGGAGGTTCAGCTTATCTTTTTATTTATGGTATTAATGATGGAGAAAATCCAGATATCACGTATGTCATCATTTCACTTATTTCATTTTTTATTACCTGTTTTTTATTAAAGGGTTTAATGATTATTCAACCCAACCACTCGAGAGTGCTTAATTTCTTTGGAAAATATGTAGGCTCTGTAAAAGACAACGGATTGTTTTTTATTAATCCTTTGTATTCATCTCAAAAAATGTCTTTACGTTCAGAAAACTTACAGGGACAGACTTTGAAGGTAAATGACAAAATGGGAAATCCAATAGAAATTGCAGTGGTGATGGTTTGGAAAGTGGGAGACACCTACAAAGCAGCATTTGATGTAGAAAGATATTCAGATTTTGTAAAAATGCAGAGTGAGGCAGCAGTACGTCATTTAGCGATGAGTTTCCCTTATGATAATCTTGAAGACGATCACGCTCCGATTACTTTAAGAGAAGGTGGTGAAAAAATCAATTCTATTCTTGAACAGGAATTAACAGACAGACTTTCAAAAGCCGGAATTATCATTCAGGAAGCGAGAATTTCACATTTGGCTTATGCATCTGAAATTGCAGGAGCAATGCTTCAAAGACAACAGGCAACGGCAATTGTAGCGGCGAGAACTAAGATCGTAGAAGGTGCAGTTGGAATGGTAGATTTAGCTTTAAAAAAGCTTTCCGCAGAAAATATTGTTGAATTGGATGACGAAAGAAAAGCAGCAATGGTAAGCAATTTAATGGTGGTATTATGTGGGGAAAAAGCTGCTCAGCCAATTTTAAATGCAGGAACTTTGTATAACTAAGGTTTAGGCTAAGTTTAAGGTTTATAAAATAAGACTCATTAATAAAGAAAGTATAGATCTTTGCTGAGTGAATGCCTTTGTGAACGAAAAATATCCTCAATAATTTTAAGAAAAAGTCTTTGCGACCTTTGTGTTAAAAAGAAATTTTTGACTAGAAAAACAATAAAATGAAATCAGAAAAAGCTCAGAACTCTCCCGAAAACAAAAGCAAAAAATCTTTCGTGATAAGGATAGATGAGTCTACCTATAAACTTCTTGAAAAATGGGCAGGTGATGAATTTAGAAGCGTCAACGGACAGATTGAATATCTTCTTAATCAGAATTTGGTCAATTCGGGGAGAAAGAAAAAAGAATAAATTTTATAATTAAAACAAAAGCAAAAGCAGAGAATAGTTTCTTTGCTTTTTTTATTGAAAAATCCCGGTAAAATAACCACTGATTACACTCCAGAAATTTTTTCCTAAGAAATAAATCAACGTTGAAGTGATAATTCCTTTTACCGTAAAAAAGATGATTCCGCCAATACCGAATTTCTTAAGCATTTTCTTCCACCTTGACTTTTTTTCCACATTCTCTTCGTTTGTAGCTTCTTTCGTTTCCATTTCTGCAATTATAAAGGTTTACTTACAAAGATAAACATGTTTATAATTAGTCCAAATAAAATCATTCAAAAAATTAAAATTTTCCAGGTTCATAATATTTTTTATCTTAGGGGAAACGAAAAGTTAAATTTTTATGTCAAAGAAAATCAAAGATTTCGGGATTGAAAAATCATTACAAAATTTAGGAATCAAAGATGAAAATAAGGGAACTTCTACAGGAGGTAAATTTTTTGCATCAGGAAAATCTATAGAAAGTTATTCTCCGGCAGACGGAAGATTAATAGCCAAAGTAAAACTATCAAACGAAAAAGATTACGACAAAGTAATAGAATCTGCTCAAAAAGCATTTTTGGAATTCAGAACGGTACCGGCGCCGAAAAGAGGTGAAATTGTACGTCAGCTTGGGCAAAAATTAAGAGAATACAAAGACGATCTTGGTAAACTGGTTTCTTACGAAATGGGGAAATCTTTGCAGGAAGGTCTTGGTGAAGTGCAGGAAATGATAGACATCTGCGATTTTGCAGTGGGTTTATCAAGACAGCTTCACGGATATACCATGCATTCAGAAAGACCTGGTCATAGAATGTACGAGCAATATCATCCGCTAGGAATTGTAAGTATCATCACAGCATTCAACTTTCCGGTAGCTGTTTGGGCTTGGAACACCGCTTTAGCTTGGATTTGCGGAAACGTTACCATCTGGAAACCATCAGAAAAAACTCCGCTTTGTGCAATCGCATGTCAGAATATTATGAATGAAGTTTTAGCAGAAAATAATCTTTCTGAAGGAATTTCTAGTGTATTGGTTGCAGACCACACAATCGGACAAAAATTGGTTGATGACAAACGAATTGCTTTGGTTTCATTCACCGGTTCTACAAGAGTCGGAAGAATGGTTTCTTCTAAAGTTGCTGAAAGATTTGGTAAATCAATCTTAGAATTAGGTGGTAATAATGCAATCATTATTTCTAAAGATGCTGATCTTGATATGTCAATTATCGGAGCGGTTTTCGGAGCGGTAGGAACTGCAGGACAGAGATGTACTTCTACGAGAAGATTGATTATTCACGAATCTGTTTATGACGAAGTGAAAAACCGTCTGGCAAAAGCTTACGGCCAATTAAAAATAGGAAATCCTTTGGATGAAAATATGCACGTTGGGCCGCTTATCGATGTTGAAGCTGTCAATCAGTACGAATTGGCAATCGAAAAATGCAAGAAAGAAGGCGGTAAATTCGTCGTTGAAGGTGGAGTTCTGAAAGGTAAAGATTACGAATCTGGTTGTTATGTAAAACCATGTATCGCTGAAGTTAAAAACTCTTACGAAATCGTACAGCACGAGACTTTTGCACCCATTTTATATCTAATTAAATACAAAACTTTAGAAGAAGCAATTGCCATTCAGAATGATGTTCCGCAAGGTTTATCTTCAGCAATCATGACTCAGAATTTAAGAGAAGCAGAATTATTCCTTTCTCATGCGGGTTCAGATTGTGGAATTGCCAATGTAAATATTGGAACTTCAGGTGCCGAGATCGGTGGAGCTTTCGGTGGCGAAAAAGAAACTGGCGGCGGTAGAGAATCTGGTTCTGATGTCTGGAAATACTACATGAGGAGACAAACCAATACTATTAATTACACAGCAAGTCTTCCATTAGCTCAGGGAATTAAATTTGATCTTTAAAATAATTTAGAATCAGGAGATTCTGTAGATGAGTACAGAATCTCTTGATCCATTTCACTTAAAATTTTAAAATTAATATGAACAATATATTAGAAATTCAGTCAAATAAAATAAAAGAAACCGTTGGTAAACATGTTTTGGCAGACGGTTTTGATTTTGTAATGGATATCGAAAACTCTCACGGATCTTGGATTCATGATTCTGTTTCCGGGAAAAATTTCCTTGATATGTTCTCAATGTTCGGCTCAGCTTCTATTGGATACAATCACCCTTATCTGGTTGAAAAATCTGATTGGTTGGGAAAAATGGCAATCAACAAGCCTACTTTGGCAGATGTTTATTCTAAAGAATATGCTCATTTTCTGGAAGTTTTCGAGAGAGTTGTTTTGCCAAAAGAATTACAGTATGCATTTTTTATTGAAGGTGGAGCTTTGGGTGTTGAAAATGCGATGAAAGCATGTTTTGACTGGAAAACAAGAAAAAATTTCGACAAAGGATTGGATATTGAAGCTGGAATATGCATCCATTTCAGACAGGCATTTCATGGAAGAAGCGGCTATACTTTAAGTTTAACCAACACTTCAGATCCTCGTAAATATCAGTATTTCCCTATGTTTGAATGGCCAAGAATTCTGAATCCTAAATTACATTTTCCAATTACAGAAGAAAATTTAGAAGAAACTATTAAAAACGAAAATTTAGCGTTAATTCAAATTACAGAAGCTATTTTATCAAATCCTGATCAGGTCGCATGCATCATTATAGAGCCAATACAGGCTGAAGGTGGTGATAATCATTTCAGAGACGAATTTTTTGTCGGTTTAAGAAATATTTGTGACGAGCATGAGGTTCTTTTGATATTCGACGAGGTGCAAACCGGAATAGGAATAACAGGCAAAATGTGGGCTTTTGAACATTTAAGCGTGAGACCGGATATTATTTCTTTTGGCAAGAAAACCCAGGTGTGTGGAGTTTTGGCGAATAAAGAAAAATTTGATGAAATACCAAACAATGTCTTCAGAGAAAGCTCAAGAATCAATTCTACCTTTGGAGGTAACTTTATAGACATGTTGCGTTTTCAATTGGTAATGGAAGTTATTGAAAAAGAAAATCTTTTAGAAAATGCCAATATTGTTGGTGAATATCTATTGGAAGGTCTTCAGAATTTGGCTCAGAAATATCCTGAAAAATTATCTAATGCAAGAGGAAAAGGTTTGATGTGCGCAATAGATTTACCATCTCCTCAGCAAAGAGATCACTTAAGAAATGAGCTTTACAACGATGGTTTAATCATTCTTTCTTGTGGCGATCAGTCAATCAGATTCAGACCACATTTGAATGTTACAACAGAGGAAATTCAGATTGCAATAGACAAAATCGAAAACAATATTAATAAAATTTAAAACTTTCAAATTTGGAATTTTAAAAAAAACGTTCTATATTTAGATACTCAAAATGTAATTATATGGAACGTAACACTAGAGTCTCAGTTTTTGAAAGCGATAAATCTGCAGAAATTCAGTTAATTAAGTCTAAATTAGACGATGCACAGATCACTAATGATGTTGAAAATAATTATCTCACTTTTACAACTACGCCTACAGCAACAAGTTTAAAAGTAATGGTAGATTTACATGACGAGAAGAAAGCATTTGAAATTATTGATGCTTATCTTCAACAAAATCAGAATCAATAAAAACAATTTCATAATTTTAAATTTTACTACTTCGGAACCGAAAATTAATTCTCATTAATTTTCGGTTTTTTTGGTGTTAAGCTTTTAAAAAATATTCTTACTAAAATTTTAAGGTGAAATCTACAGCATTGAATATGTTATTTCTTTATTTTCAAATTTGTAATATAAACTTCTTATGACCGATAAAAACGAAATCCATTTTAGAAAAGCGGAATCAAATGATATTGATACCATCTGGGAAATTATACAGCAGTCTATCGAACGCAGAAGAAGAGATGGCAGTGATCAATGGCAAAACGGATATCCCAATTTACAAACCGTAGAAAGTGATGTTTCTAAAGGGTTTGGCCATGTTTTGACAGTTAATAATGATGTTGCGGTTTACGTTGCACTGATTTTCAACGACGAACCAGCCTACAGTTCAATTGAAGGTGAATGGTTAACAACAGGAGAATTTGTTGTTGTTCACAGAGTTGCAGTTTCAGAAAATTTTGCGGGACAAGGACTTGCCAAAAAACTTTTTGATTATATTGAAGATTTTACGAAGTCTCAGAATGTTGCTAGCGTAAAAGTTGATACCAATTATGACAACATTGCCATGCTGAAGATTTTAGAATCTAAAGGATACACTTATTGCGGTGAAGTTGTTCTTGCAGGAGGTGTAAGAAAAGCTTATGAAAAAGTGTTGATTTAAAAAAACACAAAAGGTTAAATTAAAAACTCATTGATTCTTTAAGAAACTGTTTATTTATAAACTCTATCACCTTTGTTCGTTTAGTTCCGAACTAATTTTTACATTTGTCAAAATTTTTCAATAATGAAAAAAAGTTTAGAAGTAGATGAGAAAATCTTTCAGGATGCTGTGAAGTTTTACGGTACCGTTCTTAATCTACCGCCTTTGGCTTCAAAAATTTATTCGTACCTCATTTTCGATTTTGATAAGGTGGGAATTACTTTTGATGAGTTTGTTGAAGTCTTTTCAGCAAGCAAAAGCTCAGTTTCTACCAACCTCAATTTACTTATCAATTCAGAATTAATCATTGATGTTAATAAGATGGATGAAAGAAAACGTTATTTTTTTGCCAATGATGATTACAAAAAAATAAGGTTCGAGAAAATTGTTCAAAAAATGCAAGATGAATTAAAACTATTAGACGATCTTAAAAATTTCAGAAAAACGGAGCATAAAGAAGACGAAGAAAGAATTGAAGTCTACAAAGCTCTTTTAAACAAAAACATATCAAATATTCAGGAATCTCTTAATAAACTATAAAATGACAAACAAGCTTATACTATTTTCTGTAGCAGCATTTTCACTGACTGCCTGCAAAAAAGAAGCTCCGAAACAGGATGGCCCAAAACCTTTTCCTGTAGTTTCGGTAGAGAATAAAAATGTAGTAGGGTACGACACTTTCCCTGCAAGTATTGAAGGTAGAGTAAATAATGATGTAAGAGCAAAAATTCAGGGTTACATTACTCAGGTTTTGGTGGATGAAGGTCAGTACGTAAGTAAAGGGCAACCTTTATTCAGACTAGAAACCAATATTCTTACAGAAAACGCTGCTGCTTCAAAAGCAGGAATTGGTGCTGCCGAATCAAATATCGCTGCAGCTCAGGCTCAGGTAAATGCCGCTAATGTAGAAGTGAATAAACTGAAACCACTTGTTCAGAAAAACATCATCAGCAACGTACAGTTACAGACTGCGCAGGCCAATTTGGCTCAGGCTCAGGCTGGTTTACAGCAGGCTATTGCGGCAAAAAGACAAGCTGTTGCCAACTATAAAGGTGTAGAAGCAAACATTGATTACTCGGTAATCCGTGCTCCTATTTCCGGAGTGATTGGTAAACTTCCTTTAAAAGTGGGAAGTTTGGTAGGTCCTACAGATCAGGTTGCTTTAACTACGATTTCGGATACTTCAGAGATATTCGCTTATTTTTCAATGAATGAAAAATCGTATTTTGATTTCTTAGAAAATTCAGTTGGAGCCAATGTTCCGGAAAAAATAAAAAATCTTCCGATGGTTGAACTTGAATTGGCAAACGGAAGTATTTATCCTGAAAAAGGAAGAATCGAAGCAATTACCGGTTCTTTAGATCCTACAACAGGAACTATTCAGTTCAGAGTTTCTTTTAAAAATGCTCAAAAACTTTTAAGTAACGGAAACAGTGGAACCATAAGATTCCCTAAACGTTATGACAACGTTCTGGTAGTACCGGAAAGTGCAACTTACGAACAGCAAGGAATTGTTTACGTTTATAAAGTTGAAAAGGATACTGCCCGAAATACAGTTGTTGAAGTCATTGAAAGAATCGACAATTTAGCTTTAATAAAATCCGGGGTTAAAAAAGGAGAAGTAATTATTGCAGCCGGAACCGGAAATATAAAGCCGGGTACAGCCGTAAAGCCTAAAAAAGTAAGTATGGATAGCCTCGTTCAATCAGTAAAACCGAAATTCTAATGATAAAGAACTTTATTAACAGACCGGTTTTATCAACTGTAATCTCCATCTTGATTGTTATTCTTGGTGTTTTGGGACTTACAGCACTTCCGGTTACACAATATCCCGATATTGCTCCGGCAACGGTGAGTGTGAGAGCCAATTATACAGGAGCCAATGCTGAAACCGTAATGAAAAGTGTTGTTGTTCCTTTGGAAGAACAGATCAATGGGGTTGAAGGGATGGATTATATTACTTCAACAGCAGGTAATGACGGTTCAGCACAGATTCAGGTATTTTTCAAACAAGGAATAGATGCAGATATTGCTGCGGTAAACGTTCAGAACCGTGTTTCTAGAGCTAGCCCGTTACTTCCGAGTGAAGTTACCCGTGCGGGTGTTGTAACTCAGAAGCAACAAACGAGTGCTTTGATGTACCTTTCTTTCTATTCAGAAAATAAAAATATTGATGATGTATATCTTCAAAACTTCCTGAATATTAACGTGATTCCGAATCTACAAAGGATTAACGGAGTAGGTGAAGCCAACGTTTTTGGTGGTAAAAATTACTCAATGAGAATTTGGCTTGACCCTGCAAAATTGGCAGCCTACGGAATTACACCCAATGAAGTTACCACCGCTATTAATGATCAGAGTAGAGAAGCTGCAGCAGGATCTTTAGGACAAAACAGCGGAAGCTCTTTTGAATATATCATTAAATATGTAGGAAAATTCAGTGAAAAGGAACAGTATGATGACATTATCATCAAATCTCTTCCGGACGGACAGAATTTAATGTTGAAAGATGTTGCAAAAGTAGAACTAGGAGGATTATCATATAGTGGAGTCGGTGAAAACGGAGATTACCCATCAATCAGTATGGGGGTATTCCAAACTCCGGGATCCAATGCTCAGGAAATTATTGAAAACATCAAAAAACAGCTTAAAGAAAATGAAAGTTCTTATCCTGAAGGTGTAAAATATACATTTAACTTTGATACCAACGAATTCCTTGATGCTTCTATCGAAAAAGTAATTCATACTTTGATCGAAGCCTTTATCTTGGTATTTATTGTAGTTTATATTTTCTTACAGGATTTCAGATCAACATTAATTCCGGCGATTGCGGTTCCGGTATCTATTGTGGGAACATTTTTCTTCCTGAATCTTTTTGGATATTCATTAAACCTATTAACGCTTTTTGCATTGGTTTTAGCCATTGGTATTGTGGTAGATGATGCGATTGTCGTCGTCGAGGCAGTTCACGCTAAAATGGAACAAGGAATTTCCAATGCAAAAAAGGCAACGGTAGAAGCAATGGACGAAATTACAGGTGCGATTATTTCAATTACATTGGTAATGGCAGCGGTATTTATCCCTGTTACATTTATTACAGGGCCTACCGGGGTATTTTATCAGCAGTTTGGGATTACCTTAATTATTGCGATCATCATTTCCGCGGTAAATGCATTAACATTAAGTCCGGTTTTATGTTCATTATTCTTAAAACCACACGAAGATCATCACGAAGATTACAAGAATAAAAATTTCATTCAGAAATTCTTCTATAAATTTAATATCGGTTTCAAAACTGCAACTGAGCGTTACGGAAGAGGATTTAATTTTCTGATTAAACATAAATGGGTGACTTTAGTAATTCTTATCGTTACCGGAGGAATTATCTATTGGGCAAATGGAAGTATGAAGAAAGGTTTTGTACCTACAGAAGATAGAGGAATCATCTTTACAGACGTGCAGCTTCCACCGGGAGCATCAATGGAAAGAACCTACAATGTATTGAAGACTTTGCAGAAAGATGCCATGAAAATTCCGGGAATTCAGAATGTCACGATTTCTACAGGTAGAGGATTATTATCCGGAAACGGAAGTAATAATGGTCTTGCCTTTGTTAAACTTAAACCTTTCGACGATAGAAAAGGGGACGGCTTATCATCTGAAGAGATTACAAAAAGATTATTTGGTCTTGCAGGAAAAGTGCCTGATGCTAAAGTTGTTTTCTTCCAGCCTCCGAGTGTACCGGGATTTGGTAGCAGCGCAGGTTTTGAGATGGTACTTTTAGATAAATCGGGAGGTGATTTTGCTCAGCTTGATGCCAAATCAAACGAGTTTATCGGGAATCTGATGCAAAGACCGGAAATTGAATTTGCCCAGACTTCATTTAATACAAAATATCCACAATATTTAATGGAAATCAATGTTCCGTTAGCTAAACAAAAAGGTATTTCTGTAAATGATATTTTGTCTACAATGCAGGGATATATCGGGGGAATTTACGGTGCTGACTTTACCAAATACGGAAAGCAGTTCAGAGTAATGATTCAGGCGCTTCCTGAAAACAGAGTAAATGCTGATAATCTTAATCAATATTATATTAAAACCGGTTCCGGAGAGATGTCACCGATCTCACAATTTGTGACATTGACTAAATCTTACGGTCCTCAGTCTGTAGGTCGTTATAACCTTTTTACATCAGTAAAAATTACAGGCGCAAACAAAGCTGGTTACAGTTCGGGTGATGCAATTACGGCGGTGCAGGCGGTAGCTAAAGAGACGCTTGATCAAAATTATGATGTTGAGTTTACAGGTCTTACAAGAGAAGAATTAAATTCAGGATCTCAGACGTTATTGATCTTTGCTTTAAGTTTGGTGTTTGTTTATTTCATTCTTTCTGCGCAGTACGAAAGTTACATTCTTCCTTTAGTGGTGGTAATTTCACTTCCTCTTGGGGTAATGGGAGCTTATTTTGGGCAGAAAATAATGGGCTTAGAAAACAATATTTACTTCCAGATTGCATTGATTATGTTGGTCGGTTTATTGGCAAAAAATGCGATTTTGATTATCGAATTTGCTGTTCAGAGGAGACATCATGGCGAGACAATTGTAGAATCTGCAATTAATGCAGCCAAAGCCAGATTGAGACCAATTTTAATGACATCATTGGCATTCATCTTCGGTTTATTACCATTGGTTTTAGCAAGCGGAATTGGTGCGGTTGGTAACAGATCAATTGCAACAGGTGCATCGATCGGATTGCTAATAGGTACTATTTTAGGAGTATTTGTAATCCCGGTTTTGTATGTGATTTTCCAGACTTTACAGGAAAAAATAAAACCTATCAAGCACGAAGACATCAATTTAGCTGAATAAGAAATCTTTAAGATTTAAATAATGAAAAAATTATCAATAATTATAAAAGGAACTGCTTTTTCAGTGGTCACGTTCGCCGTTTTATCATCGTGCATGGTAAGAAAAGAGTACGAAAGACCTGCAGCGGCAGTTGACGAAAAACTATTCCGTACCGATATGCTGCCTCAAGACAGTACAAGTATTGCGAATGTTTCCTGGAAAGAGATTTTCACAGATCCTATTCTTCAGGGACACATTACAAAAGCCTTGGAAAACAATCTTGATGTAAGAATTGCAGTACAGAATATCACTTCTGCCGAAGCTTATCTTAAACAGGCAAAAGCAGCATACGAACCCACTTTATCAATCGGTCCGAATTACACTTTTCAGACACAGTCTATCAACACACAGTTTGGTCAGATTATCGGAGAAAGACGTTATGTAAACCAGTTTGATATTACGGCAACCATCGGTTGGGAAGCAGATTTGTGGGGGAAAATGAAGTCTCAGCAAAAGGCTCAGTTGGCTACTTATTTAGGAACTTTAGCGGCTCACAAAGCGGTAAAAAGTGATTTGGTAGCATCAATCGCTTCGGCCTATTTTCAGTTGTTGACTTATGATGATCAGAAAAGAATCATTGAAGAAACAATTAAAGTTAGAGAAAATAATTTAGAAACCACAAAAGCTTTAAAAGAAGCAGGAACATTGACGGAAGTTGCTGTTCAGCAAAGTGAAGCTTTGGTTTATAATGCTAAATCTTTACTGATTGACATCGATACGCAAATTCAGCTTTTGGAAAACACAGTAAGCATGTTGATGGGTGAGCCTTCGCAGACTATTGCAAGATCATCTTTAAGATCACAGTCGTTACCAGAAAGTCTTGCTTTAGGATATCCTGCAAGTTTGTTATCAAACCGTCCGGATGTGATGCAGGCAGAATTTAATTTAATGAATGCTTTTGAGTTGACAAATGTTGCCAAAGCTCAGTTTTATCCAACGTTAAAATTAACAGGAAGCGGTGGAGTACAGTCAGTAGATATCGACCATTTGTTTAGTGTAAACTCTCTTTTTGCCAATGTGGTAGCCGGTTTAGCACAACCAATTTTAAACAGAAGACAGATCAAAACAAATTACGATGTAAGTTTAGCAAATAAAGAAACGGCTTATCTGAATTTTAGAAAATCTATTTTGATGGCTGGAAAAGAAGTTTCTGATGCAATAAGAGTATTTTCAGTGCAGGATTCTTTTATAGATTTAAAGAAAAAAGAGCTGGATTCTTACAAAAAATCAGTTGATTATTCTCAGGAATTGGTCAACTATGGTATGGCAAACTATCTTGAAGTTTTAAATGCAAGTGTAAATTCATTGAATGCCGAGCTTAATATTTCAAATGCAGAATACAGTAAAATGAAAGCTGCAGTAGATTTGTACCAGGCTTTAGGCGGCGGATGGAAATAATGAAAAGTTAGTTATTATATATTCAAATCTTGTTAAGACGTGTACTGGAAACAGTGCACGTTTTTTATTTAATTAAAATTACAAACAACTGATTTTCTAAATTTTAAAATTATATTTCAATTTTTTATTGCATATACGTAGTTAACTACGTAGTTTTGTACATAAATTTAAACTCATGTTAGAAATTAATCTTGTAAACAATACCTATTCAAAAGAAATAATAGACTTGGTTCTTACTATTCAGCAAAAGGAATTTAATGTTCCCATTACAATTGAAGATCAACCCGATCTTATGCAAATCGAAGATTTTTATTTTGCCAATGGCGGAAGTTTTTGGGGAGCTTTCATAGACGGTGAGCTTGTAGGAACTATTGCTTTAATTAAATTTGATAAAAAAGCGGCGGCAATCCGAAAGATGTTTGTAAAAAAAGAATTCAGAGGAAAAGAATACGGTATCGCTCAGAAGCTATTGGAAATCCTGATTGCTTATTGCCATAAAAACGGAATAGATGAAGTATATTTAGGAACTGTATCGATACTCGAGGCTGCATTGCGTTTTTACGAACGTAATCGTTTTATACGAATTGAAAAAGAACAGCTTCCCTCAAAATTCCCTTTAATGACTGCTGATAATGTATTTTGTTTTCTAAATCTAAAATCATAGCTTATGAATGTCATCAACGAATCCGGAACTTTAGCTTTATCTACAAGATTACAACGCCTTAGCGAGCAATTACGTAAAGAGGGAGCCTTAGTTTATAAAGAATTTGGAATAGATTTCGAACCCAAATGGTTTCCGGTAATCTTTACATTACATCACAAAAATACACTCAGCGTTGTCGAAATTGCTAATGAAATAGGGTACACGCATCCTTCCACAATCAGCCTTTTAAAAGAACTTGAAAAGCAACAAATGATTATATCTAAAAAAGATAAAACAGATGAACGCAAACGCTTAATTGAATTGGCGCCAAAAGGCATTGAATTGATAGAAAAAATGAAACCTGCATGGGAAATTATCTCTAAAGTGTTGGAAGAGATAGCAGATAATGAGAATCATTTATTGAAAGCAATTAATGAAGCAGAAGAAAAAATTGCCAAACAGTCTTTTTTACAAAGAGTTTTACAATTGAAAAACAACCAATAAGTAATGTTAATAAATTGATTGTTTTTAATTTTCTTTTTATCGTTTCATTTAAAGAAAGTTTGCAAGTGATTATTAATATTAAAATAGTTCAAGGAAATTTTAATAAAAAGTTTGCATATGTCCTTTAAATACTTACTTTTGTACGGCTTCAGAAATAACAATCTGAAAAAGGGGAATTAGCTCATCTGGCTAGAGCGTTAGACTGGCAGTCTAAAGGTGACGGGTTCGATCCCCGTATTCTCCACTTTATAAAACCTTCCAATTCGGAAGGTTTTTTTAGATTTATTTAAAATAAATTTCGTGGTTATTAAATTGTCTCAAACCAAACGATTTGCTAATAACTATTTATACCCTTTTAGAAATTTTTAATTTCATTTAATTTTTTTGAATTGACCTTACTCAATAAAAAGCAATGAAAACAATTTTAAAGATAAATTTCCTCTAAACAGATAAAAATTATCATCTGCAAAAGATTAAACTATAAAATTAAATTAATATATTTGCCCAATTCAAAAAATATAGAGATATCATCAATTTTAAAAACAATCTTGAAATTTTCTCCCTTATTTTTAAGAATAAATTGAATAATAAACTTATTTCATAAACTATTGTAACCTATGAAGAAACTATTTTTACTTTTATTGACTATTTTTTCATTAATTGGATGTACTGCAGATGACGAGACTCTTGTTGATTATGTAGGAACATGGTCTGGAACTTACGAAGGAACCGAAAAAGGTCTTTGGAAATTCGTAGTTGCTTCCGACGGAAAAGTTACCGGAACAATGTACAATGAAACAAGCAATGAAAACTACAATATTTCAGGATTCCTGGACAGATCCGGTCAGTTGACTGCTGAATTGGTTTTACCTGCAGACGGACAATTTAACGGAACACTAAACGTTGAAGAAAAGGGAAGTGGAAATTGGACGAACGAGTCGCCAACTCCTGTCAGAAGCGGATCTTGGTCTGGAGAGAAAAATAAATAGACAACTATTATAAATTAAAAATCGGCTGCAAACAAAGTTTGCAGCCGATTTTTTTATTTAAACAAATCCCATTTGTACAACGTGAGAATCTCTTTTTACTGCAACAAAATGAATCACATCATCTTCCTCTGAAAAATGATTTTCAAAAATTACTTCATTTTGACTTTCCTGCAACTTTATTTTTTCTTCAAAAGACTCTGTAAGATAGTTTACAAAATCAATTTTTATACTCACAATTGCTACTTCATCAGCAAAAATAGCTTTATCCAAATGCAGACTTTTGTCCCACAATCCAAGGAAAATCTGAGTATTCTGATTAAAATTAGAAATATCACCAAACTCAAATTGCTGGAGTATTACTCGTCCGTCTTTAGTTTGTAAGCCATTTTTCACCGATCTTTTTCCTTTTTCATTTTCAACATCCAGATCTTTGATTTTGGTCATCGTCTTTGCAAACCGTTGATAGAGTAGGGCATCATCCGCCAATTCAATATATTTTGAGATGCAGGAACGGATTAACTTTCCAATTTTTGAGCAATGCCCAAATTCAGAACTGTTTTGCCTCACCTTTTCGTAAGTGGGGCTTTTTTTATAGGCAGCTTTATTGAACCCACTTTTTTTCCGAACAATATTTTTACCATTCAGATTATAAAAAACCAGATCACCAATGGATCCATTGAGTTTAATGAAACTTTCGTAAGTCGCCATATTTCTAAAATAGCTTCAAAGATAGAGATAAAAATTAACAATTAGATATATTGAAATATAATTAAAGCATAGTTGTAGTATAGTTATTGTATAATTAAAAAATTTAAATTATATTTGTATTTATAAATATCTAATTGATTTTCAAATGAATAAGGATTTGCGTTTTTCGGAAATTAAATTATATAAAAGGCTTGCTGTTTTAGCAATAATTTCAACGACAATTATTTCTTGTGGAAGCTCGAAAAATGTTTCTTCTTCTAATTCTAAGAAAACATCATCGAAAACAGTAAGTAAAGCTGAAAATCTAAGAAAATTGGATTCTGATTTCGATGGTAAAGTTCCGGGCTCTGTAAAGAGTCTTTTAAAAGATGCTGAAACGTATTTGGGAGCTCCGTATAAATTTGGAGGCAATAGTTCTTCAGGTTTTGACTGTTCCGGATTTACCGTGAAAGTCTTTCAGGATAATAATTTCAGATTACCCAGAAGATCTTCAGATCAGGCAGATTCAGGAAAATCTATTGATATTAAAACCGTAAAACCAGGCGATTTGCTGTTTTTTGCTACGGCTGGCGGAAGTAGGGTTTCCCACGTAGGGATTGTTCATACTATTGAAAATGATGGTGAAGTAAAATTCATCCACGCCTCAACCTCTAAAGGAGTAATCATATCTTCATTAAACGAAAAATACTGGAACAAAGCTTATCTTCACGCTCAAAGAGTTTTATAGTTACTACAAACTCTGTAAAGAATTTCATTTGAGCTAATTTTTCAAAAATAGTTAGTGCCTTTATTTAGCTTATTTTTTCATATGCTTCTTTATTTGTTTAATAAGTATAAGCACCTATCCTGATTATATAAAACAAGATAGAACATTAATCTTTGGCTGCAATTATTTTTAGTTTTGTAATACAACATTCAAAAGATTTTGCCTAACTTTTTTGTATATTTGGCAGTGAATTTTTTAACAAATTATAAACATAATTATGTCGTTACAACAAACTATTGAAAATATCTGGGACAACAGAGAATTATTGCAGAATGAAGACAGCCAAAAGGCTATAAGAGAGGTGATTTCTTTGGTTGACAAAGGCGAGCTTCGTACAGCTGAGCCTACAGAAAACGGATGGCAGGTGAATGAGTGGGTGAAGAAAGCAGTAGTAATGTATTTCCCGATCCAGAAGATGGAAACTATTGAAGTAGGTCCGTTTGAATTTCATGATAAAATGCCTTTGAAAAGAAACTATGCGGAAAAAGGGGTTAGAGTTGTACCGCATGCCATTGCAAGAGAAGGTTCTTACATCGCCTCAGGCGTTATTTTGATGCCTTCTTATGTAAATATTGGTGCTTATGTAGATTCAGGAACAATGGTTGATACCTGGGCAACGGTTGGAAGCTGTGCACAGATCGGTAAAAATGTTCACTTAAGTGGTGGTGTTGGTATTGGTGGTGTTTTAGAACCGCTTCAGGCTGCTCCGGTAATCATTGAAGATGACTGTTTTATCGGTTCCAGATGTATCGTTGTAGAAGGAGTTCACGTTGAAAAAGAGGCAGTTTTAGGTGCAAATGTGGTGTTAACCGCTTCTACAAAAATTATCGATGTTACAGGAGATACTCCTATTGAAATAAAAGGTAGAGTTCCTGCCCGTTCTGTTGTAATTCCGGGAAGTTATACCAAACAATATCCTGCCGGAGAATATCAGGTTCCTTGTGCTTTGATTATCGGTCAGAGAAAAGAATCTACAGACAAAAAAACATCTCTTAATGATGCTTTAAGAGAAAATAATGTAGCTGTTTAAATTTTTGCAAATGGCAATTCCTAAACAAATTTTTCAGACTTTTAAAACCGATAAGCTTCCCTGGCTTACGAAGTTTCATATCAAAAGAATGCTCAAAAAAAATCCTGAATATGAATATCATTTTTATGATGATAATAGAATTCAGACTTTTTTTAAAGATGAGTTTCCACCTGAATATTTGAAAGCTTATAACAGACTGACGATAGGAGCTGCCAAAGCAGATTTCTTCAGATATGCCATTCTTTACAAAAAAGGTGGTGTTTATTTAGATGTAGACAGCGGAATCAATAAGCCGATCAAAAAATTTATTCGTGAAGACGATGTAGCTCTTGTGACGGATGAAATTCCACAAACATATTATGTACAATGGGGTCTTGCATATGCTGCAGGACACCCATTTTTACAAAGAACATTAGAAATGATTATGGATAATATTAAAAACAATCCATATCCACATAATGTACATAAAACGACTGGTCCAACCGTTTATACAGACGCCGTGAAAGCATGTCTAAATGAAGATCCCACAATTCCGCATCGTTTCATGGGACCACATTATGACAATAATATGCAGTTTAAATATAAGTTGGGGAAATTCTTCCTTTACAGTGATAAATCTGAACACTGGAAGAGAAAACAGCTCACCCAAAACATCATAAAACCTGAGAATGAAGATAGCATTTGATGCCAAACGTTTTTTTTATAATACTTCAGGATTAGGGAATTATTCGAGAGATTTAGTTAGAATTTTATCTAGATATTATCCTGAAAATCAGTATTTATTACTTAATAAGAACAAATCGGAAAGAGGTTCCGATATTTTAGAAAACTCCGGTGTTACCTTTGTAGAAACCTCTAAAGGAACGATGTCTCGCCAGTTTAAAATGGGAGAAGATGCGCAGAAAGAAAATGCAGATATTTTCCATGGATTATCGGGTGAATTACCTTTACAATGGGATAAGAAACCCATCAAAAAAATCGTTACCATTCATGATCTTATATTTGTAAGATATCCTCAATATTATTCTTTTTTTGACAGAAAAATCCATCTTTGGAAATTCAAAAAAGCAGCTAATACTGCAGATAAGATCATTGCCATTTCAGAGCAGACCAAAAGAGATATTATTCAATTTTTAAAAGTCTCTGAAAGTAAAATCGAAGTGATTTATCAAGGTTGTCATCAAGCTTTTAAAGAAGAACAATCCGATGAATTTATTCAGAAAACCAAAGAAAAATTTAATCTTCCGGAACGGTTTATTTTAAATGTAGGAACGATTGAAGAACGTAAAAACCTTTTTAGCATTGTTAAAGCAATAAAAGACACCACAATTCCTTTGGTTGTTGTTGGAAAGAAAACGAAGTATTATCAGAAAATAGCAAATTTTATTCAGAAAAACAAAATGGAAAAGCAGATTCATTTTTTGGAGGGAGTTTCAATGGATGAATTAGCAGCCATTTACAAGCTGGCAGATATTTTTGTTTATCCAAGTTTTTTTGAAGGATTTGGAATTCCCGTAATCGAAGCTCTTTTTTCAAAAACGGTTACGATTACGAGCAATACAAGCTGTCTTCCTGAAGCTGGAGGCCCGGATTCCGTTTACATCGATCCAAAAAATCATCTGGATATTCAATCAAAAATAAAATTTTTATGGGATAGCGAATCTGAGAGAACACGCCGTTCTGATAAAGGATTTGAGTTCGCTCAGAAGTTCAATGACGAGCCCATTGCGCATCAGCTGATGAGTCTCTATCAAAAAAATATTTCTTAAAATTCTTGTGGAATTAAAAATTAGTTCTACATTTGTACCACAATATTCAAGGAAATATGAAACCGAATTTTTTAACAGTACATCATTATCATCATCTCTGCTAAGACGGAATTGATTGATATGCAACACAGTTAAAAATCAAAAAATAATTAAACCGTCTGAGTAAACAGACGGTTTTTTGTTTCTAAATTCTTTCACGGTAATTTATTTCAGACAATCAGTTCTTATTTACTCAGACTCAATAAAATTGAAATGAGTACATTAAAAATTGCCATACAAAAAAGCGGACGGCTTTATGAAGAATCTCTTCAGCTTCTCAAAGATTGCGGAATCCTCATTAACAACGGAAAAGACCAACTGAAAGTTTCTGTAGATAATTTCCCAATGGAAATCATGTATCTGCGAAATTCTGATATTCCCCAATATCTGGAAGATGGCGTAGTTGACATAGCTATTGTCGGCGAAAACCTCCTGCTAGAAAAACAGAAAAACATTGAAATTATCCAAAAATTAGGATTTTCAAAATGTCGAGTTTCTTTAGCCATTCCTAAGGAAATTGAAACCGATGATATCACTTACTTCCAGAATAAAAGAATTGCAACTTCTTATCCCAATACTCTTAATAATTTTCTTTTAAAAAATAATATTTCTGCAGACATACACGTCATTTCCGGTTCAGTGGAAATTGCTCCAAATATCGGTCTTGCTGACGGAATCTGTGATATTGTAAGCTCCGGAAGTACTTTATTTAAAAATGGTTTAAGAGAAACTGTTACTATTTTAAAATCTGAAGCTGTTCTGGCTAAAACATCATTATTAAGTAATGATAAACAAAGTATTTTAGAAAAATTTCTGTTCAGAATTCAGTCTGTTTTAAGGGCAAAAAATTCTAAATATATTTTGATGAATGTTCCGAATGATAAGATTGCGGAAATCTCAAATATTCTTCCGGTTTTAAAAAGTCCTACCGTAATTCCTTTGGCAGAAAAGAATTGGAGCAGCATTCATTCCGTAATTGATGCAGAACGGTTTTGGGAAGTTATAGATGAGCTGAAAGAAAAGGGAGCCCAAGATATTTTAATTATTCCAATCGATAAAATGGTGATTTAATATGAAAATTAATAAATATCCTTCCAAACAAACATGGTCTGAATTTGTAAAACGGCCAATTATAAAAAGAGAAGAAATGACAGAAATTATTGCTGAAATTTTTTCAAAAGTTAAAGAAAATGGTGATCAGGCATTAATTGATTTTAATAAAAAATTTGATAAGGCTGAAATTAAAAATATCAATGTTTCTGAAGAAGAAATAGAAAATGCAGAACGTTTAATAAATGGTGATTTAAAAAAAGCAATTCAGCAGGCAAAAGAAAATATTACAAAATTTCACGCTTCGCAAATTACCAAAATCAAAAAAATTGAAACTACAAACGGAGTCATTTGCTGGCGAGAAAACAGAGCTATCGAAAAAGTTGGAATCTATATTCCGGGAGGAACAGCGCCTTTATTTTCTACGGTTTTAATGTTGGCAATTCCCGCTCAATTGGCTGGTTGTAAAGAAATTATTTTATGTACTCCGCCCGATAAAAATGGAAATATCAATCCAGCGATTCTTTATACTGCTCAACTTTGTGGAGTAAAAAAAATATTTAAAACCGGCGGTGCACAAGCTATTGCGGCAATGACTTTTGGTACAGAATCGGTTCCCAAAGTCTATAAAATTTTTGGCCCAGGAAACCAATTTGTTGTCGCAGCAAAAGATTTTGCTCAAAAATACAACGTAGCGATTGATATGCCTGCAGGGCCAAGTGAAGTTTTGGTAATTGCTGATGAGCAGGCGATACCAGAATATTGCGCTGCTGATTTGCTTTCTCAGGCAGAGCATGGAAGCGACAGCCAAGTGATTTTTATTTCGACAGATTTAAGGATTTTAAATGAAACGATTGAGGAATTGAAAAAACAAATTAAACAGCTTCCGAGAAATGAATTTGCTCAACAATCATTGAATAACAGCCATTTTATTTTATTGAATTCTGTTGATGAAGCTTTTGAATTCAGCAACTTGTATGCACCTGAACATTTGATTTTAGCCATAGAAAATTTTGAAAACTATATCGATAAAATACAAAATGCCGGTTCTGTTTTTCTCGGAAATTACTCATGTGAAAGTGCCGGAGATTATGCGAGCGGAACCAATCATACGCTTCCAACTAATGGATTTGCAAAAAATTACAGCGGAGTTTCTTTAGACAGTTTTGTAAAAAAAATTACGTTTCAGAATTTGTCACAGGAAGGGTTACAAAATTTAGGTAAAACCATAGAGATCATGGCGGAAGCTGAAGGTCTTCTGGCACACAAAAATGCAGTATCAATAAGATTAAAATAAAAATATGACAACATTAAATATTAAAAAACTCGTTAGAAAAAATATATTAGAACTCAAACCGTACATTAGTTTCAGGGATAATAATCAATTTAAAAATCCTGTATTGCTGGACGCAAACGAAAGTCCTTTCGGCGAATATCATCGTTATCCTGATTCTACACACAAAAAAATAAGAGATAAAATAGCAGATTTTAAAAATATATATCCAAATCAAATTGCGATAGGAAATGGCAGTGATGAACTGATTGATTTAATCATCAAAATTTTTTGTGAACCAAAAAAAGATTCTGTTTTAGTGATGAATCCTTCATTCGCGATGTACGGATTTTATGCAGCGATTAACGAAAATGAAGTTATATCGCTCAACCTTGATGAAAATTTTGAGATTAAAAAAGAAGATTTTCTACAAACCGTTAAAGATAATCAGCCAAAGGTCTTATTTCTCTGTTCGCCAAATAATCCCACAGGAAATTCGATCCGTGATCTTGAGTTTTACATTAAAAATTTCAATGGAATTGTGGTTGTTGACGAAGCATATATCGAGTTTTCTAACCAGAAATCGTGTCTTGAACTTATTAATAATTATCCTAATCTGATTGTCTTGCAAACCTTCTCAAAAGCGTGGGGTTTGGCTGGAGCAAGAGTTGGAGTTGCTTATTCTTCAGAAGAAATCACTTCTCTATTTTACACGGTTAAATCACCATTTAACGTTAATAATCTGAGCCAGAACTTGGTTTTAGAAATATTAGATCAGGTAGAAGATTTTCAGAATAATTTAAATAAAATCTTAGAAGAACGAGACTGGCTAAACGATCAGCTTACCCATATTGAATGTATTACAAAAGTATATCCGACTGATGCGAATTTCTTCTTGATTGAGTTTGAAGATGTAGAGAACGTTTACGACAAACTGTTGGAAAATGAAATTTTGACAAGCAAAAGAAGTCCGCAAATCCCAAATTGTATCAGAATTAATGTAGGGAATAGAGAAGAAAATATTCAATTTATTAACGTTTTAAATCAATGCGAAACCTTATCGGTTTTTAAAACCTATAAGGTTTAATAGAGTTTCAAAATAATAAATTTACAATTATTTAAAAATGAAAAAAGTATTATTTATAGATCGAGACGGAACTTTAATTATTGAGCCACCAACCGATTTTCAGGTGGATTCTTTGGAAAAATTAGAATTTTATCCTGGTGTTTTTCAAAATTTATCAAAAATCGTAAAAGAATTAGATTACGAATTGGTAATGGTTACCAATCAAGACGGTTTGGGAACTGAAAGCTTTCCTTTTGAAAATTTCACAAAACCACATGAAAAGATGTTAAAAGCTTTTGAAAATGAAGGCATTGTTTTCAGTGACATTTTGATCGATAAAAGTTTTGAAAATGAAAATTCGCCTAATCGAAAACCCGAAATTGGAATGCTTGGAAAATATATCTACGGAGATTATGATTTAAAAAATTCTTTTGTGATCGGCGACAGGATTACTGATATCCAATTGGCAAAAAATTTAGGTTCAAAAGCTATTTTCATCAGTGAATCAAAAAATGAAAATGCCGAACTAACGACAAAAAATTGGAATGAGATCTATCAATTTTTAAAACAAATTCCAAGAAAAACTAATGTTTTCAGAAAGACAAATGAAACCGAAATTGAAATTGAAGTCAATCTCGATGGAAGCGGAAATTCCGAAATCTCAACAGGTCTTCATTTTTTCGATCATATGCTTGAACAAATATCAAAACACGGAAATTTAGACTTAAAAATTAAGGTAAAAGGAGATTTGCAGGTTGATGAGCATCACACGATCGAAGATACAGGAATTGTATTTGGTGAAGCGGTTTTACAGGCTTTAGGAAAGAAAAAAGGAATCGAAAGATATGGGTTTCTGCTTCCGATGGATGATTGTCTGGCACAGGTTGCAATAGATTTTGGCGGTCGACCGTGGCTGGTATGGGAAGCTGATTTTAAGCGCGAAAAAATAGGCGATGTTCCGACCGAAATGTTTTATCATTTCTTTAAATCTTTCACGGATTCTTCTAAATCGAATTTAAATATAAAAGTCGAAGGAGAAAATGAGCACCACAAAATAGAATCAATTTTCAAAGCATTTGCAAAAACTATAAAAATGGCGGTAAAACAAACGGATCAAAACTATAATTTACCATCTACAAAAGGAAGTTTATAATGATAGCAATTTTAAAATACAACGGCGGAAACGTAAGTTCTGTACAAAATGCATTGAACAGATTAGGAGCAGAATCTATCATTACGGATGATTTTGAATTGATAAAAAAAGCCGATAAAGTAATTTTTCCAGGAGTTGGAGAGGCATCTTCAACAATGAAAATTTTAAAGGAAAAAGGATTAGATCAGTTAATTCCAACTTTAAAGCAGCCTGTTTTGGGAATCTGTCTTGGAATGCAGTTAATGTGTAAAAGTAATGAGGAAGGAAATACAGTCGGAATGGGAATTTTTGATTGTAATGTAAAAAAGTTTCCGCCGCTTGACCTTGTTCCGCATATGGGTTGGAATATGGTTTTAGATTTAAAATCGCCATTATTTTCGGAGATTTCGGAGGAAGATGATCTGTATTTTGTTCACAGTTTTTATTGCGAGTTATCAGAAAATACAACTTCAGTTTGTGATTACATTTTGCCTTTCAGTGCATCGTTGCAGAAAGATAATTTTTATGCTACTCAATTTCATCCTGAAAAATCAGGAAAAGTAGGAAACAAAATGCTAGAAAATTTCTTAAAAATCTAAATAAAACTATTAAAAATGAAAATAATTCCCGCCATAGATATTATAGATGGAAAGTGTGTAAGACTGTCTAAAGGAGATTACAACACAAAGAAAATCTATAATGAAAATCCGTTGGAAGTTGCCAAAGAATTTGAAAATTTTGGAATCAGATTTTTGCATTTGGTGGATTTGGACGGTGCAAAATCTAAACATATTGTTAATCAAAAGGTGTTGGAAACTTTAGCCAGTAAAACATCTTTGCATATAGATTTTGGCGGAGGACTAAAAAGCGAAAAAGATATCGAAACAGCTTTTAATTGTGGCGCAAAACAGATTACCGTCGGAAGTATTGCCGTTCAAAATCCTGAGTTTTGTTTTCAACTCATCAAACAATATGGTGCAGAAAAGATAATTCTTGGAGCTGATTGTGAAAATAAGAAAATAAAAACTTCAGGTTGGATGGAAGAAAGCAATCAAGATGTTATCGATTTTATTCTTAATTATCAGAAAAATGGAATTAAAAATGTGATTTGCACCGATATTTCAAAAGATGGAATGTTGCAAGGAGCCTCAGAAGATTTGTACGCAGAAATTTTAGATAAAACAAATACTAAACTTATTGCAAGTGGCGGAATTTCCTGCATTGAAGATGTTTGTAAAATGAAAGAAATAGGTTGCAGCGGAACCATTATCGGAAAAGCGATTTATGAAGGAAATATTTCACTAAAACAATTGGAAAGTTTTATTTAACCACAAGAGTTCACGGAAAAAAAATGATTTCACAAAAGTCCCAAAGGGACGATTTAGCAAAGGATAGGATGAAGTCCTATCAAAAATGTAATTAAAAAAATTGTGTATTTGCATCATATCAATAAAATAAAATGCTAAAAAAAAGAATAATCCCATGTCTGGATATAAAAGACGGAACTACCGTAAAAGGAATCAACTTTGAAGGTTTAAGAAATGCCGGAAACCCAATAGATTTAGCCAAAAAATATGAAAATGAAGGAGCTGACGAATTGGTTTTTCTCGACATTACCGCCACAATTGAAGAACGGAAAACATTTGCTGAACTCGTTAAAAATATTGCCAAAGAACTCAGCATTCCATTTACAGTTGGGGGCGGAATTTCTTCTGTTGAAGATGTAAGAAAATTACTGGAAGCCGGAGCAGATAAAATCAGCATTAATTCGTCTGCAGTGAAAAATCCGTGTTTAATTTTTGACTTAGCTAAAGAATTTGGCAGTCAGTGCATTGTCGTTGCCATTGATACAAAATTGATAAATGATACCGATTGGGTTTTTGTAAAAGGTGGAAGAGAACAGACCTCTTTAAAAACTTTAGATTGGGCAAAAAGAACCGAAGAGTTGGGTGCAGGTGAAATCCTTTTGACCTCAATGAATGGAGACGGAACAAAAAACGGCTTTGATTTAAGACTTACAAAACTGATTTCAAATGCTGTAAATATTCCGGTGATTGCCTCTGGCGGTGCCGGAAAAGTCGAAGATTTTAAAAATGTATTTAATCAGACCAAAGCAACGGGAGCTTTGGCTGCAAGTGTTTTCCATTTTGGTGAAATTAGAATTGATGATTTAAAAAACGAATTGAAAAATAAAAATATTAATGTAAGATGAAAATAGATTTTAGTAAAACAAATGGTCTTGTTCCGGTAATTATTCAGGATGAAAGAACTTTGCAGGTTTTAATGTTGGGCTATATGAATGAAGAGGCTTTTAGCAAAACAAAAGAAGAAGGAATTGTCACTTTTTTCAGCCGTTCAAAAAACAGATTATGGACAAAAGGTGAGGAATCAGGAAACTTTTTAAGCGTAAAAAATATTGAAGTAGATTGTGATCAGGATACAATTTTAATTAAAGCAATTCCCACAAATACCGTTTGTCATACCGGAAGCTTCAGCTGCTTTGGAGAAAAAAATGTTAAAGGATTTTTATATGAATTAGAAGAAAAAATCAGCCAGCGAATTGATGATAAAATTGAAGATTCTTATACTTATTCTTTATTTCAGAAAGGGATTAATAAAGTTGCTCAAAAAGTAGGAGAGGAGGCTGTAGAATTAGTAATAGAAGCAAAAGATGATAATGAAGATCTGTTTAAAAATGAAGCTGCCGATTTACTATATCACTTTTTAATTTTACTGAAAGCTAAAAATATACATTTAGCAGATATTGAAGAAATACTTTTGGACAGAAATAAATAACTATTATCAAGCTACAAACTTATTGTTTAGATTGCAACTTATTTATTTTTTGCCACGAATACACGAATATTATCAAAGAAAATATAAATATTTGTGTATTCGTGACTTATAAATTCCATCATTTTATTTTTCGATAATTACTTTCTTTGTAACCGTTTCACCTTCAGATTTTACAGTACATAGATAAACTCCGCTTGATAGTTTTGAAACATTAATGGTCGTCTCATTTTCGTGGGTTGAAATTAGCCTGCCACTCATATCCTTTATTTCAAAATTGAAATTTTTAACTTCTTTCGGAATTTCAACATTCAAAATATCTTTTGCCGGATTAGGATAGATTTTAATAGATTCCAGTTTACTTTGAGAAGTTTCATTAGTTCCTAAAACTGAGGTCGCCACTGCAAAGTGCTGTAAAGCTCCTACCGCAGCCTTTCCTACATTGAAAACGTACGTTGGGTCTACATTGGCAAAAGTATCATTAGCGGTATGTTCATTTTGGCTCTGTGGAGTTTCGTAGAAACCGGTAATAATATCTCCTTTCCCTTCAAATGGAACATAATCTGATGAATATGCATTAGACATTACAGTTTGTAAAGGAGAATATAGCGTCGTACACGTTGCCAATTGTTGTGTAAAAGATAAAGAAGCAGCGTTATTTCCCGGTAAACCCGACTGATCACTTTCACATTTTATCGAATTACTCGGAGCAGAAAATTTACCTCCAACCTGATCAATATTGAAAACCAATCTCAGGTCTAACTGACGTACACCATTCTGAAAAACCACATTATTTACATAGTGATAACTACCCAAAAGCCCCTGTTCTTCACCCGAAAAATGAATAAACTTTATAGAATATTCGGTCGGAATATCTTTTAAAATTCTGGCAGCTTCCAGCAAAATAGACGTTCCGCTGCCATTGTCACTAACACCTGGGCCAACTATTGTATCGTAGTGACCGCAAATAATGACATATGTATTTGGATAAACGGTTCCTGTTTTTGTAATAACTAAATTTTTTGTGGTATTTCCGTTTACCGTAAAGCTGTCTTCAGTAATTTGACTTTGCGCATAACCATAGGCTTGATATTTACCTTTAAGCCAGTCCAAAGTATTATTATTTGCAGTTGAACCTGAAGTTTTTACACCAAGTAATGCAAATTCCTGCAGCAATGATGTGATATTAGCTTGCGTTACCTGGTTGGCTCTTGCTTGATAAGCCTGAATGAAATTTTGAGCCTGAACACTATAAGATGCTAATGAAAATAATAGAAGAGTAGTTAATTTTTTCACTTTTAATAAGATACTTTAATAATCTAGCAAATGTAGATAATAAAAAAATCCCGAGCAAAAAACCCGGGATTTAATATTGATAACAAAAAATTTTACATTATTTTACTTGATCTACAACTGCTTTGAAAGCTTCAGGATAGTTCATCGCTAAATCAGCTAAAACTTTTCTGTTTAATTCAATGTTGTTCTTTTTAAGAGCTCCCATAAACTGAGAGTAAGACATTCCGTGCTCTCTAGCTCCTGCGTTGATACGCATGATCCAAAGTGATCTGAAGTTTCTCTTTTTCTCTTTTCTTCCACGGTAAGCATATTGCATTGCTTTTTGTACCGCGTTTTTAGCAACAGTCCAAACGTTCTTTCTTCTACCGAAAAAACCTTTAGCTTGTTTCATTAATTTTTTTCTGCGAGCTCTAGAAGCTACTGCATTTACTGATCTTGGCATAATTTAAATTGTTTTTTTGAAAAGGGCGGCAACATATGTTACTCTTAGTGGCACCGTTTCAGGGTTAAAATGTTGAATTTGTTTGAATTCTTATAAACCGAATAGGATTTATAAAAACTACTTAATTGCTAATTGACGTTTAACGCTTTTTTCGTCCACTTTAGCTACGTAAGAAGTAGTAGTAAGATTTCTCTTCTGCTTAGTTTCTTTCTTAGTTAAGATGTGGCTTTTGTAAGCGTTTTTTCTTTTGATCTTTCCAGAACCGGTAAGAGCAAAACGTTTCTTAGCACCTGATTTCGTTTTTAATTTTGGCATTGTTTGCTTTTTTATGTTTTTGTTATCAATATCGTTTCAAATGTGCCAATGTAACAGTTTATCAATTTACCAATAATTGTTACATTGGTAAATTATTAGATTGTTACATTGATTGGGGCGTGTCCCTCACTCGTTCATTCCGCTTCGCTGCATTCACTCATTCGGGTCGGGCTCTTCATTGCAAGTCCTCGCTCCGCCGCATTTTCCGGTCTTGCTGTGGGCTTTTCATTACGATCCCTCACGCAGATAATTGGTGTGCAAAATTACGAAAAATAATAATACGAAAAGAGACTTTCAAAGAAAATCTCTTTTATATATCGTAAACCAAAAATATCAAAGTCTGAAAACTCCAAATATTTTGGTGTAATTATGTATTATTTAGCCGGTTTCTTAGGACTCATCATCATAATCATTCTCTTACCTTCAAGTTTTGGTAACTGGTCTACTTTTCCAACGTGCTCCAATTCCTGAGCCAGTTTTAAAAGTAAAATTTCTCCTTGGTCTTTAAAGATAATAGAACGGCCTTTGAAAAATACGTAGGTTTTCAATTTTGAACCTTCTTCCAAAAACTTTTCAGCATGTTTTTTCTTAAAATCATAATCGTGCTCGTCAGTCTGAGGTCCGAAACGGATCTCTTTTACCACCACTTTGATTTGTTTTGCTTTAAGTTCTTTTGTTTTTTTCTTTTGCTCGTATAAAAACTTTTTATAGTCTAATATTCTTGCAATGAAAGGTTCAGCTTTATCTGAAATCACGACCAAATCTAGTTCCTGTTCCTTGGCAATTTGTCTCGCTTTGTCAATCGGGAATATTCCCGGCTCTACGTTATCGCCCACTAAACGAAGTTCTCTTACGCGAATCTTATCGTTTATCATGTGTAAGTCCTCTTGTACGGGACGTCTCTGTGGGCCTCTGTTGTTAAATCTCTGTGCTATTGTATTAAATTTTATTGGTTAATTCTATTCTAAAAAATCATTCGAAACAAAATAAATTTGTTCAGAATAACAAGTGGATCTTATGCTTGGTACTCAACTGCTGTTTTTGAAGCTTCTTTGAAATAAGCTACAAAATCTTCAACACTCATTACTCCAAGATCTCCTTCTCCACGTCTTCTTACAGAAATTGTGCCATCCTTTTCTTCATTTTCTCCCACTACAATCATGAATGGAATCTTCTTCAATTCGGCATCACGGATTTTTTTACCCGTCTTTTCATTTCTGTCATCAATCAGACCGCTAATATCGTGATTTTCTAAAAGTTGTGAAACTTTTTTAGCATAATCTACATATTTTTCACTGATTGGTAATATCGTAAACTGATCCGGAGCCAGCCACAATGGGAAATCTCCGGCAGTATTTTCTAATAAGATTGCAATGAAACGTTCCATAGAACCAAATGGTGCTCTGTGAATCATCACTGGTCTGTGCTTCTCGTTATCACTTCCTATGTAAGTAAGATCGAATCTTTCAGGCAGATTATAATCAACCTGAATAGTTCCTAACTGCCATTTTCTTCCTAAAGCATCTTTCACCATGAAATCTAACTTAGGACCGTAGAATGCAGCTTCGCCATATTCTGTAACGGTATTCAGTCCTTTTTCTCTGGCTGCAGTTACGATTGCGTTTTCTGCTTTTTCCCAATTTTCATCAGTTCCGATGTACTTTTCTTTGTTATCAGGATCTCTAAGAGAAATCTGAGCTGTAAAGTCTGCAAATCCAAGTGAGCCGAAAACATAAAGAACCAAATCAATCGTTTTCTTAAACTCGTCCATCAACTGATCCGGAGTACAGAAAAGGTGTGCATCATCCTGAGTAAACCCACGGACTCTTGTTAAGCCGTGAAGCTCACCACTTTGCTCATATCTGTAGACCGTACCGAATTCTGCATATCTTTTTGGCAAATCTCTGTAGCTCCATTGTGAAGTTTTGTAAATCTCACAGTGATGCGGGCAGTTCATTGGCTTCAGCATAAATTCTTCCCCTTCATTTGGAGTTTTAATCGGCTGAAAGCTGTCTGCTCCATATTTATCCCAGTGTCCTGAAGTTACATATAATTCTTTAGCTCCGATGTGAGGAGACATTACAAATTCGTACCCTCCCTTTTTTTGAGCATCAGAAAGGAAATTTTCTAATTTTTTTCTCAAAGCAGTACCTTTTGGCAACCAAAGTGGTAAACCTGCACCTACTTTTTCTGAGAAAGCAAAAATCCCTAATTCTTTACCTAATTTTCTGTGATCTCTTCTTTTAGCCTCTTCTAATAACTCAAGATACTCAGTCAGTTCTTTCTGTTTTGGGAAAGAAATACCGTAAACTCTTGTTAACTGAGGATTTTTCTCATTACCTCTCCAATATGCTCCTGCAGCATTTAAGATTTTCATCGCTTTTACAATTCCAGTATTTGGAATGTGACCGCCACGACAAAGATCTGTGAAGTTATCATGTGTTACAAAAGTGATTTCTCCATCATTAAGATTAGAGATCAATTCTACTTTGTAAGGATTGTCTGCATACGTTTTTAAAGCTTCTTCTTTAGAAACAGGATACAATGAAAACGTTGATCCTTTTTTAGCATTTTCTAAAACCTTCTTTTCGATTTTTTCGAAATCTTTTTCAGATAAAGTTTCGTCCCCGAAATCTACATCATAGTAAAAACCACTTTCAATCGCAGGACCAATCGTCAACTTAGCATTAGGATAAAACGCAAGGATAGCCTGCGCCAAAAGGTGGGCAGAAGAGTGCCAGAAGGCTTTCTTACCAAGATCGTCATTCCATGTCAAAAGCTGTACCGTAGAATCTGTGGTTATAGGCGTGGTAATTTCGACTTGTGTGCCGTTTACAACTGCGGAAATGGTATTTCTAGCCAATCCCTCGCTTATAGATTTTGCCACATCCAAAGGAGTCGTTGCTCCTTCAAATTCTCTGACGCTATTGTCTGGAAGTGTAATTTTTATCATTGTTTACTAAGAAATTTTAAGTTGCAAAAATACGCTTTTTTTACGTCTTTAAGAAATCATACAACGATAATTCAAAAAAAATACAATTTATTTTAAATTTTCACGTTAACGATTCCTTTCAATAATCAAACAGTGGAGTCATATCCAGATGGTACGAAATAGTGAAAGTCTGCTGAAAGTTGCAGCCCGACCTGAACGAAGCTCATTTTTTGTGTGCTGAAAAGTTCTATTAAGACTACAATGTAAGCAAAAAATAGCGGGAGTGGTGGGCGGAAATTGCTGCCATAAAAAACACCAAGCTTTCACTTGATGTTATCTGTTTTTCCTGACTGGTTGTTTTTAGAAGATTTTTGAACATCTTCCTTATCAACATCGGATGGATTTTGTTTTTCTGAAGAGGCCGGAATATCTCGGAAGTCTTCATTTTGTTTTTTGGTTTCTGCGGAGTTGGCAGATTCTTTCTTTTTGTTATCGTCTTTTGAGTCCATAATTTTGAATTTTTAGAGTCCAAGAACACCGATTTTGCCGGTTTGATCTTCTATCTTATAATTCAAAGCCTTTGCCAAAACGAAAATACTATTAAGATTTTCCATTAATTGTTGATGACCTTCGCTTCTCAATTTGTTCTGATCTACAGATTTCACAGCTGTTTGCTTTGCTTTTTGCTGTACATTTTTGATATCTTTTTCAGAAATCCTGTTGATAAAAGAATCATCTAACGACTGTATTTCTACACTTGGCGTAATCCTGATATCAGCATTAGGAAGTTCTCTAATAATTAATTTCTTATTAATAGAATCTACTTCAATTTTCATCTTATTCAGATCATAAGAAACCTGTGCATTGGTCTTTGTATAAGTAATAACGCTGTTACTCGTCATTTCTTTCCCTAAAAACTCATAGCCGAATTTGGTTTTCTGCATGGCGGAAAAATCCTGTTCCAAAACAACCATTTTATTCATTTTGGAGATCTGATTGGTTAGAATATAATAATCAGACTTTTCAGTTTTCTCGCTCATTTTAAAACAAGACCTGAAACTGAAAAATAGAATCAGCATCAAAAGAATGCCCGCAACAAATGGAATAATTAATTTTAGATTTCTCAATTTTCTTTTTTAAATATTTCTCTGATTACCGACTTGTCATCTTTTTTTAAGATTTCCAAAAGGTCTCTTTCTACGTAACCTGTCGTCGGCATTTCTATCATTCTTCCAATTTCCTTGCCATATTTTTCGACAATAATTGTAGGAACTTTAGAAACATTATATTTTACTTCATCACCTGTAGGAGATTCTTTTTTACGGTTAACCGCAATGATCGTCAATCTGTTGTCTGGATATTTTACCTCATCCAAAATTTTCATCAATCTCGGAAAATCTCTATGACTGTCTTCACACCAGGTTCCGATAAAAACAATCAGATTATAAGAATTGATATTATTTTTTTTCAGTTCTCCAACAGCTTTTTGATCTAAAGCGTATTCATTAAATTCTTTTGTATACCATTCTGAATACGGCTCTTTCACAAACTGATCCTTAAGTTGGTGCCCCAAAAGCATTTTTCCGTCATTAGTTGTTTCCACTTCTCTGTTTACCACAACTTTCTGAGCATTATACTGCTGCATAGCCAAAGTAAGAACTGAAAAGGTAAAAATATTGGTGATGATTTTCTTACAAATCATATTTCTATTATTTTTCATTGTATTTGTGAATTTTTGATTTCAGATTAATTTTCGATAATTGTTTTTAAGTCAGCAGGCGAATAGTATTTATTTTTCAATACTTTATGGTCTGCTTTTCTGTAAACATTGAATTTTTCTCCTGATTTCTCATAGAAAGACTCAACATCTTTTGCTGCATAAAATTCTACGGTTTCATTTGCCTGTTCTTCATTATCGCAAGCTTTAGACATATTAGAACGCTGCACTTCATTGAACAATTCTACAAACTTGTCACCCAATCCGAATTCTAAAACCGCACCGCTCAAAACATACTGCAAATCACACAAAGCATCAGCAATTTCTACAATATCGTTATCGGCAATAGCCTGTTTTAGTTCGTTTAATTCTTCCTGCAAAAGTTCAACTCTCAAATTACATCTTTCCTGAGAAGGAATTTGTGGAGTATCTAAAATAGGCGCTTTAAAAGTGGTGTGGAATTCTGCTACTTGGTTCAGGCTGTCAATTTTATCCATGAAATTTTTTATTTAGGGCAAATATAAAAATTAGGAATGAGAAAATATGATTGATTGAGGTTTAAATTAACGTACTCAATAAAGTTGCGAGATACGAGATACGATTAATACGAGTTTTAAATCTCGAAACCTGAAACTCGAAATCCTAAATAAAAAAAAGGCCGCCCGTTTCCGAGCAGCCTAAAAAGATCTAAAGTTTAATTGAGAGGAAGTTAGTTTTTAATAAATCGTTTAGAAACTTCGCCCACCTGAATTACGTAAGCTCCTTTTACAAGACCGCTAACATTCACTGAGCCTCCTTTGAGTTTTCCTGAATTGATTAGTTTTCCACCCATATCGAAGATTTTATAATCTTCACTATTTGTATTTGAAACATTTAAAATGTCTCTTGCAGGATTTGGATATAATTTGATATCTGTTATTAAATCTTTTGTATCAAAATCTTCACCTCTTCCGGATGAAACAATATTTAAAGTATAATCCTCAACCTGTCCGTAAGTATAAGAACCGCAAGAAGATGACGGAACAGAACTATATTGCATCATCACTCTCATTCTTGTTGTTCCAAGAGTTGCAGTTGAAGGTATAGTAATTGATCCCGTTACCGGACTTGTCTGTGAACCTGTTTTCGTCCAAGCTAATTCTCCACTATCTGTAAAGTCTCCATCTTTATTGTAATCAATGTAAACTGCATAAGCTTCATTATATTTAGTTGAAGTCCAAACCGGAGTTACAGAAATCGTATAAGCTGAACCTCGTGTAACATTGGTGGAAACTGAAGTAAAGTTCTCGTAACCAGAAGTTCCTGTAGAAGTATTATTAATCGTTCCGAATTTTACATTTCCAATTCTTTCATCCGATGTATTCGTTGCTGCTGCAGAACAATAAGTAACTGTACTTCCAGCAAGCGTCGTCACAGAAACGGTATTGCTTGAAACAGAATTATTTCCTGCCGCATCTTTAGCTTTAACGGTAAAACTGTACGTCGTAGAAGGCGTTAAACTTGTTACGGTATAAGAAGTAGAAGTTGTAGAACCAACCAATGAAGCACCCTGATAAACATCATAACCTGTTACAGCAACATTATCTGTAGCGCCCGACCAAGAAAGATTCGTGCTTGAAGAAGTAGTTCCTGAAGCTGCTAAAGTTGGGGCCGTCGGTGGAGTAGTATCAGAAGTTCCTGAACCTGCATTTACCGTAATATTTGCATTATTTACATCAAAGAAAATATGATTTGAACCTTTTACCATAATTCTTCCTGTAGTCGTAGATGAATTTGGAATAACTACCGCCTGAGAACCATCGTTTGGAGTTCCTGAAAGCAGAGTAGTCCACGTATTTCCGCTGTCTGTAGACCAAAGAATATCTACGTTTGCAGCATTCACGCCGTTTGCTGTAGTTCCGGCAACATTCCAGGTTATGGTTTGAGAAGTGCCTCCCGAATAAGTTGTTGCTGTATTTTGAGAACTTACACTGAATGGTCCTGCAGTTCCGTTAACAGTAATTACTGCATCATCAGAATTATTTCCAGAACCTCCAGCTCTGTTATCACGAACTGTGAATCTAAAATTATAAGTTCTTGCAACGTTTGATAATGCTTCAACAGTAATTTCTGAGCCAGCTGTTGTTGTCGCACCCGTTAAAACAGAAGCCATTCTTGGGAAATATCTTGTAGGAGTCGTTTGTGGAGTCCACGATCTGAATGTTGGTCCTGTCGCTTTTGTAGCACTTGCCGCTGAACTCGCTCCAGTTTGAGAAGAAGATGCATTATTCATCTGTTCCCAGATATAAGTAAGAGCATCTCCGTTTGCATCAGTTCCAGCACCGGTTAGCATAAATGGAGTTCCTTTCGGAATGGTATAATCTGATCCAGCATTTGCAGTAGGAATAGAATTTCCTGTACTCGTACTTGTAGGACAGGTTTTAGCCTTAATATTATCTGTAATCTGCTGAATACTTACTGCATGGAAGAAAGAATCTGAATGCGCCTGAATATCCTGACCTGTAATTCCTGCATATCCCATAATAGTCGATCCGGAACCAGGTTCCATATTAACTCCGGTTCCTTCATTACTCATTGAGAATGTATGATTTCCACCAAACTGATGACCCAATTCGTGAGCTACATAATCGATATCAAAATTATCTCCCGAAGGGATTGCATCTGCCGGAGAAGTATAACCACTTCCTTTTGATCCGTTCACACAAACACAGCCGATGCAGCCTGCATTTCCGCCACCTCCGGAAGCTCCGAATAAATGCCCAACATCGTAATTAGCTTCACCAATTACTGAAGTTAAGGTCGATTGAAGCTGAGAATTCCAGCTGCTCATTCCTGAAGCTGCAGAATAAGGATCTGTAGAAGCATTGGTATAAATTACTGCGTCATTATTGGCAATTAAGACCATTCTTGCAGAAAAATCTTTTTCAAAAACTCCGTTTACACGGGTCATTGTATTGTTCATTGCTGCTAAAGCAAGAGCTTTTGTCCCTCCAAAATAGGTGGTATATTCTCCCGTGGACGACAAAGCTAATCTGAATGTCCTTAATTTGGCATCATCCGCATTGGGTCTTGCTGTAAGATTATCTGTGCTCGAAATTCCTTTCTGAGCAACATCAATCACTGTACATTCAAACTTATTAAGATCATCTTTTTTGTCTGATTTTCTGTAAACGACATAGGTTGAAAGATCTTTTGTATAAGGCTCAATAAAAACCGCAGACTTATCACCGTAAATTTCCATAGAAGATAAACCCAATGGAGAAATACTGAAATACACGGTTGAATTTGAATCTCCCATTCCTTCACCAACATAAGATTTGATATCCGGATACTTCGCAGCCAATTGAGGATCGAAATTAGAATTTTCCCTTACTTTGAAATGTTCCAATTTGCCATCAGAATTTGGAAAAGAAATGATAATGTCTGATTTTTCGCCAACAGCCAATCTTTTTGGAGCTTTTGCCAAAGCATTTTTCAATCCGTCAATATCTAAACTATAGATTTTCGGATTGTTGATTGTTGATTTGTTTTCAAAAATTTCTGAATTTGTTTCTCTAGAACTTTCAGACCAAAGACGGTCTGTCTGAGCGAATGAAATGCCTGAAACCAGCATTCCAATCACCAATAGTTGTTTTTTCATATAATATCTATTTTGACTTTGGAATATCAAAGCTAATAAAAATTATATTATGAAAAACAAAATTATTTAAGAAAATTTTAGATATTTAATTTAATAAATTATGCAATGCATTGAACAAACAATATATCATTATGAAAATACTTACATAAAATAAAAATAGCACACGTAAATTACGTATGCTATTCTTTTATATTAGTTTAAGGTAAATTAACCCTAAAAATTATTTTGTGATATCTCTACCGATAACCATTCTCTGAATTTCTGAAGTACCTTCACCAATCGTACAAAGCTTAGAATCTCTGTAGTATTTCTCAGCCGGGAAATCTTTTGTATACCCGTAACCTCCAAAAATCTGAACTGCATTGTTAGAAATTCTTACACAAGCTTCAGAAGCATACAATTTTGCCATTGCCCCTTCTTTGGTCATTTTTTGTTTTGCATTTTTTAATGTAGAAGCTCTCTGAATTAACAATTCTGCTGCATCAATTTCTGTTGCCATATCTGCCAACATAAAGTTGATTGCCTGGAATTCTGAAATAGATTTTCCGAACTGTTTTCTTTCTTTAGCATATTTTAAAGCCGCTTTGTAAGCTCCTCTTGCCGTTCCTAAACTTAACGCAGCAATAGAAATTCTACCACCGTCAAGAATTTTCATCGCCTGTTTGAAACCTTCACCAACTTCACCTAAACGATTCGCATCTGAAACACGAACGTTATCAAAAATAAGTTCTGCAGTTTCTGAAGCTCTCATCCCAAGTTTGTTTTCTTTTTTACCTGAAGTGAAACCAGCCATTCCTTTTTCTAAAACGAAAGCTGTAGAGTTATTTTTAGCTCCAATTTCTCCAGTTCTAGTCATTACAACAGCGATATCACCAGAAATTGCATGAGTGATAAAGTTTTTAGCTCCGTTGATTATCCACTCGTCACCATCTTTTACAGCTGTGGTAGACATCCCTCCAGAATCAGATCCTGTATTGTGCTCTGTCAATCCCCAAGCTCCGATTACTTTACCCGTAGCTAACTGTGGAAGCCACTTGTTTCTCTGCTCTTCATTTCCAAATTCATAGATATGATTGGTACACAATGAATTGTGTGCCGCAACTGATAATCCAATTGAAGGATCTACCTGAGAAATTTCATCCAGAATAGCAACATACTCATGATAGCCAAGACCAGAACCACCATATTCTTCAGGAATCACAATTCCCATAAAACCCATATCTCCTAACTGGTGAAATAGCTCTTTAGGAAAAGTCTGACTTTCGTCCCACTCCATAATATTGGGTCTGATATTCTTTTCAGCAAATTCCTTTGCTGTTTCCGCGATCATTTTGATATTGTTAATCGTTTCTGTGTTCATATTACATGTATAGTTATGTCCCAAAGATACTTAAATTGCCGAAATACGAAAATATTTTGTTTTGAAGATAAGTTGCAGCAAATAAGTAATTAATTGTCAGTAAATTAAATTTAAATTGTTAATAATATATTAATCTCAGTAATTAGCATTCCGCATGTTTATTTCTTACTTTAGCTATCCAATTTTTTACCCATGAAAAAACTTTTACTACCTATATTTTTTATATCTGTTTACGTTTCAGCACAAATTCCGGCGGGATATTATGATGGAACAACAGGATTGACAGGTTATGCTTTAAAATCTAAGCTTCATGAAATTACTGCAACAAAAAATGTCAACTGGGGTTACAGTGACTTGCCTAATTTATACAATCAAACCGATTTAGATCAATATTATGATCACGGATCTAGTAATACAACAGTTTTACTGGACATGTATTCCGAAATCCCGACAGGTCCTGACGCCTACGAATACACTTCTGCAAACCTGATCAGCACTTCCGGTGCCGAGGGGCTAGGCTACAATAGAGAGCATGCCGTACCTCAAAGCACTTTTAACAGTAATTATCCGATGTATTCAGACTTGCATTTTGTAATTCCTACAGATGCAAGGATCAATCAGTTGAGAAACAATTACCCTTACGGAATTGGGAACTCCACCATTCACTATACTTTTAGCAATACATCAAAAATTGCCAACAGCGCTATTCCAAATTATGTATATACCAATAGGGTTTATGAGCCAATAAATGAATTTAAAGGAGATATTGCAAGAATGCTGCTCTATTTTGCAGTGAGATACGAAAGCAAATTGCCGGTATTTAATTATTCCACTAATATTAATCCTGCAATAGATCGTTCACCTTTTGACGGAACAGCAGAGCGTGCATTTGATCCTGCTTATATTTCAATGCTTATTCAATGGCATACGCAAGACCCGGTTTCTCAGAGAGAAATCAATAGAAACAATGCGGTATATGCTATTCAGAATAACAGAAACCCCTTTATTGACAACCCGCAATGGGTTAATGCAATTTGGGTACAAACTCCAGACGCAGTTGCGCCACAACCTCCTGCCAATTTAACTATTACCCAATCCGGAGCTTTTTATACAAACATAGCATGGTCGCCAAGCGCTAGCACAGACGTCATAGGATATCATGTTTATCAGAATGGCGTTTTTTTAGCAACTACAAAATCAACATCTCTTGTTATTGATCATTTAAATCCTGCAACACCTTATGCATTTACTGTACGAGCGTATGATCAGGGTTATCTACAATCTGCAGACAGCAATACCGCAACTGTATCTACTCTTTCAACAGATTCAAATTCTAAAGATCTTTTAATTACAAAATATATTGAAGGAACAGACAATAATAAAGCTTTGGAGATCTTAAATAAAACTGGTCATGAAGTTAATTTAAACAATTACAGTATCAGAACACAGTATTATAATAGTATAACGGATTCCTATTATTTCGCAGGGAGTTTTGAACTTGAAGGCAAAATTCAGAATAACGAAAGTTTTATCATCCTCAATCCAAAATCTGCGCTGTCATGCGTTACAAAAAGTGATGCTTTATTTCTGACTGCGGGTGAAGCCTTAACTTTTACAGGAACCCAATATGTAGAGTTAGCCTATAATTCAACGACAATTGATGCTATAGGAAGTAAATTTGCAAGCAACACCAATGCAAACATCTCTCTGTATAGAAAAAATACTGTTACTCAGCCGACTTCAACTTTCAATAGTAACGAATGGGATTCTTATGCAAGCAATTACTGCCAAAATTTAGGAACATTAGCTACTTCTGAAGCCGAATTATTTGCTAAAAAAGAGTTTAAAATCTATCCAAATCCGGTTCATGAAAACATTTTTGTAAGTGGAAAAACTGAAAACGTTCAGAATGCTCAAATTCTAGATTATTCAGGGAAATTAATTTATAGCGAGAAAACGCCATTTAAAAACAAGAAAAATATTTCTGTGCAGAATTTAAAAAGAGGTTCTTACTTGTTGAAACTTGATGATAAAGCTTATCAGTTTATCAAAAAATAAAACTGAGATTTAAATTAAATAAAAACCTCATTACTTCATTTAACTTTGAGCGAAGTCTTTAAATTTACCACCAAAAACATATAAGCAAAAAAGCTAATATTTATTACTTATAATCAAATCTGCTTATATTTTTTATTTATAAGTAATAATGATTATATTTGCAAAATGATAGCGGTCATTACCGGTGATATTATAAATTCACAGCATGCAGATACTGAAGTTTGGATTACCAAGCTTAAAAATCTTCTCGACAAGTGGGGAAGTGCTCCTGAAACATGGGAAATCTACAGAGGCGACGAATTTCAATTTAAATGTAATATCGATGATGTTTTTTGGCATTTCTTAGCTATCAAATCTCTTATAAAAAGTCAGGAAAATTTAGACGTAAGAATTGCAATTGGAATTGGAGAAGAAAGTTTTTCATCCGAAAAAATTACCGAATCCAACGGTTCCGCTTACGTGAATTCCGGAAGATTATTGAATGATCTGAAGAGTGATGGCGACACTGTTTCCATCAAAACTTCCAATGATGCTATAGACCGTGATCTCAATATTTTATTAAAATGGGCATCCAAAGATTTTGATAATTGGACGATGGCAACTGCCGAAATTATCCACGAAATGATAATGAATCAAGATTATACACAAGAAGATCTTGCCAAAAAATTTACCATTTCACAGTCCTCAATCAGCCAAAGACTGAAGCGTGCAAACTACGAACTGATCGTAGAAACGAATCACTATTTTAAAAAGAAAATTTCAGAACTGTAAGCATGATTTTTATTCAACTCATATTGGCACATTTACTCGGAGATTTTATTCTTCAGCCAAATTCTTGGGTTGCAGATAAAGAGAACCGTAAACTGAAAAGTTCATATTTATATTTTCATGTGCTTATTCACACTGTTTTAAGTTTTATTTTCCTTTGGGATCTTAAACTTTGGTGGGTAGCAGTTTTAGTAGGAATCACTCATTTCATTATTGATGCCTGTAAACTTAGTTTTCAGAATATTCAGACAAAAAAGGCGTGGTTCTTTGTAGACCAGGCTCTTCATGTAGCTGTTATCGGAGGAGTTTCTCTTTATTTCAGCGAATTTAATTTTGAATTTCTAAAAGATCAGGAATTTTTGAAAATTTTAATGGCTGCTTTGTTTTTAACATCGCCAGCTTCAATTTTTATTAAACTATTGTTATCATCTTGGACTCCCGTGAGCGAAGGAGAAAACAATTTGCAAAGCGAATCTTTATCGAGTGCCGGAAAATACATCGGGATTTTAGAACGGTTATTGGTTTTCGCATTTATTGTAGTCAATCATTGGGAAGGAGTAGGTTTTATGGTCGCTACAAAATCTGTTTTCAGATTCAGTGATCTGGCACAGGCAAAACAGAGAAAACTGACAGAATATGTATTAATCGGTACATTATTAAGTTTTGGAACTGCTGTTTTAGCAGGAATTTTAATTAAGTAAAAGTATATAAATCTAATTATAACTGAAAACCTTTGATTCAAGGTTTTCTAAAGTAAAAAAAGTAAAAATTATGAGTCAAAAGCTAGAAATGCTGTATGAAGGTAAAGCAAAACAAGTATTTGCAACCGAAAATCCTGAAGAAGTTGTAGTACGTTTCAAAGACGATGCAACTGCATTTAATGCTCAAAAAAGAGGATCTGTAGATTTAAAAGGTGAAATGAACAACGCCATCACCACTCTTATTTTTGAATATTTAAATGAAAAAGGAATTAGAACTCATTTCATCAAACAACTAGACGAAAGAGAGCAATTGGTAAAGAAAGTATCAATTATTCCTTTGGAAATGGTCGTAAGAAACTATTCTGCAGGAAGCATGGCTCAGAGATTAGGAGTTGAGGAAGGAATTAAATCTCCGGTTACCATCTTCGATATCTGCTACAAAAAAGACGAATTGGGAGATCCGCTAATCAACGATCACCATGCAGTTTTCTTGGGTGCAGCTACTTATGAAGAACTAAACGAAATGTATGCATTGACAGGAAAAATCAACGAAATTTTGATCGATCTTTTCGACAAAATGAATATTATATTGGTTGATTTCAAAATAGAATTAGGAAAAACTTCAGACGGAGAGATCATTCTTGCTGACGAAATTTCTCCTGATACTTGCAGACTTTGGGATAAAGATACGATGAAGAAGTTGGATAAAGACAGATTCAGAAGAGATCTTGGAGAAGTTACTGAAGCGTATGTTGAGATCTACAATAGATTGAAAACTTTACTTAATAAGTAAAGTTTGAGAAGTTAGAAGTTAGATATTAGAATTTAGTATGAAATCGCACCGAATTGAAGATTTGAAAGTTTGGAGTAAATCAATGACTTTAGTAAAAGAAGTTTATCTGGTTACTGCTGAATTGCCAAATGAAGAAAGGTTTGGCTTACTTTCTCAAATCAGAAGATGTGCAGTTTCGATACCTTCCAATATTGCAGAAGGAGCAGGAAGAAATAACAAAAACGAATTTTATCAATTTCTTGGGATTGCGTTTGGTTCTACGTACGAATTACAAACTCAGTTACAATTATTAATAGATTTAAATTTTATTTCCGAAACTAAAATAGTTCCTTTAAAAGAACTTTTGACTGAGATACAGAAATGATTTATTCATTGAAGACAAGTTTAAAATTATAATTGAAGTTAACTTAGACTAATTTCTAACATCTAATATCTAACTTCTAATTTAGAAAAAATAGAAATGAAAAGTTTAGACATTCATAAAAGTGAATATTTAAAACAGTTTGAAACTCAAACCTACGGAAGAAATCTTTTCAGAACGCAGGAAGAAGAAAGACTGGATGCTCCAAACGAGGAGTGCGGGATCTTTGGGATGTATTCTGATAACGATCTGGATACGTTTTCTCTTTCTCAGTTTGGGCTTTTTGCGCTTCAGCATAGAGGTCAGGAAGCTTGTGGTATTTCTGTCCTTAAAGACGGAAAAATCACCAACATGAAAGATGAAGGTTTGGTTTTGGATGTTTATAAAGAGATTCAGGAACCTGAAACTTTTATGGGAAATTCTGCAATCGGGCACACCCGTTACACGACTGCAGGAGATAAAAAGAAGTATAATTTCCAGCCATTTTTTGCCAAAAACGAATATGACCAGATTATACTTTCTATTGCTCACAATGGTAACTTAACCAATGCGAAAGAATTAAAGAATGAACTGGAAGCTGAAGGTGTAGTTTTCAGAGCGACTTCAGATTCTGAGGTTATTTTAAGATTAATTCAAAAAAATCTTGACCTTGGACTTCGTGGTGCCATTAAAGCAACGATGGAGAAAATTGAAGGTGCATATTCTGTTGTCGGGATGACAAGAAACAAATTCTTTGCATTCAGAGACTTCAACGGAATCAGACCTTTGGTTTTAGGAGCTGTTGATGAGAAAACATATGTTGTTGCTTCAGAATCTGTAGCTTTAGATGCAGTGGGAGCTCAATATGTAAGAGATATTTTACCAGGAGAAATCATTTATACCAATGAAAACGAACCTGGAAAATTAAATTCTTACATGGTAAATGAGGAAAGAGGGAAGCAGAGAATTTGTTCTTTTGAATACATTTATTTTGCAAGACCCGATTCTACTTTAGAAAACATCAATGTTTACGAAATCAGAGAAAAATCTGGTGAAAAAATCTGGGAACAGGCTCCGGTAGAGGCTGATATCGTAATTGGAGTTCCAGATTCTGGAGTTCCGGCTGCAATTGGTTTTTCTAAAGCTTCAGGAATACCTTTCCGCCCTGTTTTGATTAAAAACAGATATATCGGAAGAAGTTTCATCGTTCCTACTCAGGAAATGAGAGAAAGAATCGTTAATCTGAAACTGAATCCTATTATTTCTGAGATCAAAGACAAAAGAGTAGTTATCATTGACGATTCAATCGTTCGAGGAACAACTTCTAAGAGATTGGTTAAAATTTTAAAAGAAGCAGGCGTTAAAGAAATTCACTTTAGAAGTGTTTCTCCACCAATCATTGCACCTTGCTATTTGGGGATAGATACACCATCGAAAGACGATTTGATTTCTGCCAATATGACAACAGAACAGTTGAGAGATTATTTGGGAGTAGACTCTTTGGAGTTTTTAAGTACTGATAATTTAAAAGAAATTTTAGGCTCTTCAAACCACTGCTTCGGATGTTTTACTGAAGAATATCCTGTAGCAAAAGGAGAAGAAATAGAATTATTTAATTAAGATTTAAATATCTAAATATTAAAAGGTCAGACTTACAATTAAGTCTGACCTTTTCTATTGAAATAAGATTGTTCTTTTCTTAGAATTTGTAAGCTAAACCTACTTGGAAAGCATTGTTTCTTACAGCATCCGAATTAGCTGGTCTGTCTTTAGCAATATCTGTTACACCTGCAACATATCTTGCTGTAATACCGATATTATCTGTGAAATAATATCCAGCACCTAAACCAATACCTACGTTGAATGTATTAAAATTATCTTTATAGTTTCCTGATTCAGCTAATACATCATTATTAGTTTCGTTTTTAGCCTTGTTTTTTGCACTAACCATGAAACCAAATTCCGGACCTGCTTCTACATATAAATTTGGAATAAAATTGTATTGAAACATTACTGGAACTGTAACATAATCAAGGTGGTTTGCATAAGAATATCTGTTTCCTGCTACTACATAATCATATTTGTCACCATATTGAGAGTATAAAACCTCTGGCTGGATACTAAATGATTCTGCAACCGGGATATTAGCAAATACACCTGCATTAAAACCGATTTTTGATCCTTGATCTTCTAAAGTTTCATTTTTTGATAATGAAGAAACGTTCATACCTGCTTTAATACCAAATCTTACATCTGAAGAAGACATTGATCTAGTTGTGGTTGTCGTTGTAGTCTGAGCAAATGCCAAAGATGTTGACAAAACTGCGATTCCTAAAATTAACTTTTTCATAACTTAAATTTTTTAATATTTTACTAATTCTAATTTTAAATTTTACTACCAAACTTTTGAGTTTGACGAGTCGTATCTTTCAAATTGTTTGCCAAAATGTAAAGAATGTGCAAAACATTAAAAAACCATTCACAATAATGAATGGCTTAAAGCGTAACATAATGAATATGAATTAATTAAATTCGAGATAATTAATATGCTATGAATAACATTTTTTTAAATTTAAATCTAAAAATTTAGTTTAAAACTTAAAATTCACTCAATGTTTTGTAATAATTAATTGATTTTTGAATGTTTTCGGTACTGCATTCGTGATCATAAATACAAGAACCAATTGCTGAAAGCAAAGAAAAATTGATTTTTGCATCAGTATTCTTCTTATCATTTAATAATAAGTTGAAAATATCTTCATCTTTAAAGTCACCCAAATCAATAAAGCTGAAGTATCTCTGAATATTTTCTATAATTAAATCTGCGTCTTCTTTAGAAATTAAACCTTCAAGATAAGAAAGATGGCTTTCGCAAATCATCCCCAACGCAACTGCTTCGCCATGAAGAATAGGATTTTCGCTTTGAAGACATAAACTTTCGATAGCATGACCGATGGTATGACCAAAGTTTAAAGTCTTTCTTACATTTTTCTCATGAAAATCAGCATTCACAACTTCTTGCTTAATTTCCATTGACTGCGGAATAAGAGGCTCAATCCCAACAGGATCTAAATGCTGCAACTTTATTAAATCTTCCCAATGTTTTTTATCTGCAATTAAGCCATGTTTTAACATTTCGGCAAATCCACTTTTCAGTTCTTTTGCGGGAAGAGTATCTAAAAATCGCGTATAAGCGTATATCTGCTCAGGAAAAGAAAATGTTCCCACCATATTTTTATAATGCATCAGATCGATTCCTGTTTTACCACCGATAGACGCATCACACATTGAAAGTAGCGTCGTCGGAATATTGATAAACTGAATTCCTCTTTTATAAGTAGAAGCTACAAAACCTCCCATATCGGTAATCACGCCGCCACCAAGATTGATTATTAAAGCTTTTCGGTCGGCCTGCATTTCTGTAAGAATTTCCCAAAGCTGATTGGCAGTTTGAATGTTTTTCATTTCTTCACCTGCTTCAATCTCCAGAATTTCAAAAGAAATATCGGTTTCCAAATTACCTAATAATATAGGAAGGCAATATTCATGTGTGTTTTCATCCACCAAAATAAAAATTTTGCTGAATGATTTTTCGGTCAGAAATTGATTGAGCTGCGAAAAATTTTCGTCTAATAAAGTAATCATCGTATGATTTTTTTATAATTAAAGCTATTCTAAGCTACAAAGTTATGATTCTTAATTTCTAACTCGTAACTAAATCACTATCTTTGCAAAAATATTTAGAATGAGCAGAGACAATAATAATTCAGGGAGACCTAAAAAACCTAGATCTTCAACAAGAAACTCAGACAGCCCTCGTTCTCTTAAATCTGGAGATTCCGGATCAAAACCTTTCAAGAAGTCATTCCCTAAAGCGGGAGAAAGAAATTCTGATTCTAAAAGAAGTGATGATACAAGTTATCAAGCTCGAATGAATAAGAAATATTCAAAAACTGAACAAGAACCATTTATTACAAGTTCAGGTGAAGATAAAAAGACTTTCGGTAAATCTGCTCCTAAAAGAGGAGGTAGCAGACCCAATAGTTTTGACGTTAGAGATAAATACGAAAGAGGCAGCCTGAAATACGGAAGAAGACCGGGAACTGAAGGAAGCGATAAAGATCAGGATAAAGCAAAATCTTTTGTACAGCAAAGAAGATTCAAGAAAGTTGAAAAAGACGTTCATAAAGATACTATTCGTCTTAATAAATACATTGCCAATTCCGGAATTTGTAGTAGGAGAGAAGCTGATGAGTTGATTACTCAAGGTTTGGTGGAAGTCAACGGAAAAGTAGTAACAGAAATGGGTTACCAGGTTGAAAAAACCGACAAAGTTGTATTTGACGGACAAAATATTACGCCTGAAAAACCTGTTTATGTGCTTTTAAACAAGCCAAAAGGTTATATTTCTACCACTAAAGATGACAAAGCAAGAAAAACGGTAATGGATTTGGTTGCAAACGCTTCTCCATACAGAGTTTTCCCGGTAGGAAGGTTAGACCGTTCTACAACCGGAGTTATTCTTTTGACTAATGACGGACACATGACGAAAAAACTGACCCATCCATCTTTTGATTCTAAGAAAATTTATCACGTTACCTTAGACAAAAAATTAACGAACGAAGACATGAAACTTATTGCAGAAGGTATTCGTTTGGATGAAGGTATTGCAGAAGTTGATCAAATTTCATTTATTGAAGGAAAACCTAAAAATGAAATCGGAATCGAAATTCATATCGGTTGGAATCGTGTCATCAGAAGAATTTTCCAACGTTTAGGATACGAAGTAGAAGCTCTGGACAGAGTCATGTTTGCAGGACTTACAAAGAAAAACATCAAAAGAGGTCACTGGAGAATTCTTACAGAATTGGAAGTGAATAATCTTAAAATGCTTTAAAACTGATATGTTTTAGTGACGAATTATGAATTTAATTTATCCTTGATATCTAGCATTAATAAAGTTTTAATGATCAAAAAATAATTTATAATATTCTTTATAAGGTCTATTATCACTAAATGATACAGAAGGTTTATTGAAATTTGTTTCAATAAACTTTTTTTTATTGAAAATTAAAAATAATCGTTGTTGGGGCTGTACTTCCAGATTCGATTTCTTTGGGTGGGAATAGATGGTAAGCGTCATTTTAAATATGAAATTTGCTGTACTATTTTATTATCAGTCGGAGAAAAAGTTTATTCAATGGTTACCTTTTCTGCAAATCAAAAAGGACGAATGCTTTTTAGCTCTCCAAGAATCAATGAGAAAAGATGGCAAAAACATCTTGTTTACAGCTTCAATTTGTGCTAATGAGTTTTTGAAAAATAGCAACTATTTTTGACCACATTACCACGTTTAAACTTTAAAAAAAAAATTGTCACAAAGTAAAAAATACCTATCAAAAAGAAATTCGTGTATTCGTGGCTAACAAAAATCATTCGAAATCAGCCTTCATCTGCAATCTGTTAGAAATCATTCCAATTAAAATTTGTAACAAGCTTTAATCATTATTCTTCTCAGCAAAACAAAAAATATTTCCAAGTTTGATGCTAGAATAGCCATTACTTTTTATTTTAGAAGAATTAATCATTGCTTTAGCTAAAATATCCGTAGGTAAAGGCTTTTGGCTTTCAAAGAGACCAAGCTTATTGGCAAATTTAATGATTCTGCTTCCCAAAACTTCTCCGGTTCTTTCAGAATCTTTTCTTTCGAGCATTCCAGGTTTGAAAATAGTAATTTTATTAAAATGAAGTTTTTTTACAGCTTCTTCCAGTTCACCTTTCATTTTAGAATAAAATATTTTTGATTTAGGATTAGCGCCATAAGCAGAAACCAAAATATAATCTTCTACATTATTTTCTTTCGCTGCTTTTGCAAATTGGTATTGATAATCAAAATCAACTTTTCTCTGTCCATCTTTACTTCCGGCAGCTTTTAGAGTTGTTCCTAGACATGAAAAGGCGACATCACCTTTCACTAGATTTTTCCAGTCTTCATATTTTTCAAAATCAACGACGTGAGTTTTTAACTTTTCATTGGTGAAGGATAACGGTTTTCTTACAAAAACATTCACTTCCTCAAAATCTTTATCGTGTAAAAGTTGATTTACCAAATCTTTTCCTGTGGCACCTGAAGCACCTATTACTAAAGCTTTCATAATAAATAGTTTTGCGTGATGATCATTTCCTTTTTTAAATTTACTAAATTTGAGGTAATTATTTTAAGATAAAAGATAAAAGATCTTTAGATAAATTAAACATCAACTATAATTAATTATTAATCATTTATCACTTATCAATAATTATTCATTACCAATTACTTATTACCCATACGAAATGGATGCCAACGAGATTTTAGATTATTGTCTTGCAAAAAAAGGAGTGACAGAAAGTTTTCCTTTTGATAACGAAACTTTAGTTTTAAAAGTAGGAATTAAAATTTTTCTGCTAATGTCTTTAGAAAGACAGCCTTTAAGTATCAATGTAAAAACCGATCCCGAATGGAGCGAAGAACTTCGTGAGCAACATCCACAAATTACAGGTGCATTTCACATGAACAAAACCCATTGGAATTCTGTTTCTCTTGACGGTTTGAAAAGAGATTTAGTTTTAAAAATGATTGATCATTCGTATGATTTGGTTTTTAAATCATTGACGAAGAAGGCGAAAGAGGAAATTGAAAATTCGTAAAATTGATTTTAGCTAAAATAATTCGATTATTTTTATTTAGTTGTGATTTATATTTAAATATAACTAACATATAATTAGCTATTTAATATAATAAATTTGTCAATAAAAAGTGACAATTACTATTGTAAATATCACTTTTATTTTTTACTTTGAAGCGTTGAAATTTATGCGCAAAAAAGTTTAAACACAAATTTATTATTAATCAAAAATTTTATTACAATGAAAAATTTTAAAAAATTATCTCGAAATGAGCTTGGTTCAATAAACGGAGGACAAAAATTTATTGCAAAAACTTCATGTGGTTTTACTGCTACAACTACCCAAGATTCGTCTCCAGAGCAAGCCGCAGAATGGTTTGAAAAAATCGAAAAAAATTACTGTAAGACACCAGTTTACAGTGGTACTGATATTGAGAATCTTGCATAATTAATGTATATTGATGCGCTTGTAGTGGTAATAATTACACTATAAGTGCAATTTTACTATGAAAATATCTATTATGCATTATTATAAAAAACTCTTTCAACTATTCATCTTATTTTATAGTTTTATATCTTATGCTCAATTATACAATCACGATACTTTGCGAGGAGAATTTGCTTATCTACTAAAAGCTAAACTTGATAAACGAACTGATCATAGAGATGAAGAACTTTTTTCATTGCAAATAGCTGATAATCGTGCATTTTTTGCAAGTACCATATCGCTGAAAGGTGATTCTGTAATGGCTAATTCAAAAACAACAACAAATAACTCAGACGGGAGTACAACTCTTGGTATAAAAGATGGGGTTGTAATTCCAAAAACAAATTTTAATTTTACCATTATACAATCAAATGAAAATGTACAATTTTTTGATTCGGCTTTTATGTCATTACTTACCTATAAAGAGCCTGTAATAAAAAATTGGAAACTTATTGATGAAACAAAAGTCATCAATACTATTAACTGTAAAAAAGCAGAAGTTACTTTTAAAGGAAGAAACTGGATTGCGTGGTATTCCCCCGAAATTCCATTTCCTTATGGTCCGATGAAATTTAGCGGATTACCAGGATTAATTATCAAAATAACGGACGATAAAGGTGATTTTGATTTTGAATTGGTAAAATCTGTATCTGATACTCAACTAAAAGGTAAATTAGTAAATATCAAGAAAAGCAGATATACCGATGCAATAGAAACTACACAACCCAAATTGAAACAAGCACAAAGAAATTCTGCTGCAAATGCTGCTGCTGTACTTGCAAGCTATGATACAATAATTATAGAAGGACAGGAAATGCTAAGACAAAGAGAAAAAGCAAGAGAAGAAAATAAAAAATACGCAAACCCGCTTGAATTAGAAAACTAAAAAATAAACTTTACTAAAAAATAAAATTCTCAGTCAGACTTTTATCCTCATCCAATCTTTCAATCAACTTTTCTAAACCTTCAAATTTAATTTCCTCATGAAGAAAATCTCTGAATTTTACAGTGATTTTTTCATCATAAATATCTCCTTCAAAATCAAGAATATAAACTTCAACGGTTAACTTATCACCATTAACGGTCGGGTTTGTTCCAACGCTTAACATTCCTTTATATTGTTGGTCATTAATAAATGTTTCAACAATATAAGCTCCTTTTTTGGGAAGTAATTTTATATTTTCAGTTTCAATATTTGCGGTTGGGTAACCAATCGTTCTGCCTAATTTTTTCCCATGCACAACCGTTCCGGAAACAGAGTAGGAGTATCCCAACATTTCGTTGGCCTCCAAAATATTACCTGCCAATAAAGCATTCCTTATTTTTGTTGAGCTGATATTATTTTCGTGGATGTTAATAGCTTCCATTTGTTCTACCTCAAAATCTAATTCTTTAGAAAGGCTTTGAAGCAATTCAAAATTTCCACTTTTATTTTTTCCGAAAGAATGATCGTAACCTATGATTAGATATTTGATATTCAATTTATCAACTAAGATCTGACGTACAAATTCTTCACCGGTAAGGTTTCTAAATTCTTCATCAAATTCTTTTAAAAATAAATTATTGATGCCGTATTTTTCCATTAGCAAAGTCTTTTCATCCAATGTATTGAGAAGCTTAAGATCTTCATTCGGATTAAAAACAAATCTTGGATGTGGCCAGAAAGTAAGGATTGCAGTTTCCAAATTGTGAGCAGAACCCAATTTTTTCAGTTCGTCGATGATGCATTTATGACCGAGATGAACTCCGTCAAACATTCCCAATGATAATGCTAGAGGCCTTTGAGAAGGATAATCACTAAAATTTCTGAAAACTTTCAAGATGAAAAAATTTTGACTGCAAATATAGCTATAATGTATTTATTAATGTAACAATTTACCAATGTAATAACGTAACAATAAAAATAGGCACTTTATTCAGTCATTTCTTGGTAAATTGCTAGATTGTTATATTGCTAAACTGTTAAAAAAAGCATGATAAAAATCTTTTTTTTAGCAATTGCAGGTTTGTGAAGATTCATTATATTTGCACCAAGAAAAAATTTAGCAATGGCAAACCAAATTAAAGGAAAAATTTCTCAAATTATTGGTCCTGTAATCGACGTAGTTTTTAATAATGTAGAAGCTATTCCTAGTATCTACGATGCTTTAGAGATTACAAAAGAAAACGGTGAAAAAGTAGTATTAGAAGTAGAGCAGCATATTGGTCAGGATACGGTAAGATGTATCGCAATGGATGCAACTGATGGTCTTAAAAGAGGCCAGGATGTAATTGGATACGGAAATCCTATTATCATGCCAATCGGTGATGCCGTAAACGGAAGACTATTCAACGTTGTTGGGGATGCTATCGACGGGCTTCAAAATATTTCTAAGGAAGGTGGTCTTCCTATTCACAGACCAGCTCCAAAATTTGATCAACTTTCAACTTCTGCAGAAGTTTTATTCACAGGTATTAAAGTAATCGACCTAGTAGAGCCTTACTCAAAAGGAGGTAAAATTGGTTTGTTCGGTGGTGCAGGTGTGGGTAAAACAGTATTGATTCAGGAGTTGATTAACAATATTGCAAAAGGACACGGTGGTCTTTCTGTTTTCGCCGGAGTAGGTGAAAGAACGAGAGAAGGAAATGACCTTTTGAGAGAGATGCTAGAATCAGGTATTATTAAATACGGTGATGAGTTTATGCACTCTATGGAAAACGGAGGTTGGGATCTTTCTAAAGTAGATTTAGAAGTAATGAAAGATTCTAAAGCTGCATTCGTTTTCGGACAAATGAACGAGCCACCTGGAGCAAGAGCAAGAGTAGCACTTTCTGGTCTTACTTTAGCTGAATACTACAGAGATGGTGGTGAAACAGGACAAGGGAGAGACGTATTGTTCTTCGTAGATAATATCTTCCGTTTTACACAAGCTGGTTCTGAGGTTTCTGCACTTTTGGGTCGTATGCCTTCTGCGGTAGGTTACCAACCAACATTGGCATCTGAAATGGGTGCGATGCAGGAAAGAATTACTTCAACTAAAAATGGTTCTATTACTTCAGTACAGGCGGTTTACGTACCTGCGGATGACTTAACTGACCCGGCTCCTGCTACAACGTTTGCTCACTTAGATGCAACAACGGTATTAGATAGAAAAATCGCTTCATTAGGTATTTATCCAGCGGTAGATCCATTGGCTTCTACGTCAAGAATCTTGGCTCCGGAAATTATCGGTGAAGAACATTATAACTGTGCTCAGAGAGTAAAAGAAATTCTTCAGAGATACAAAGCATTGCAAGATATCATCGCAATTCTTGGTATGGAAGAACTTTCTGAAGAAGATAAATCTGTAGTTTACAGAGCTAGAAAAGTTCAGAGATTCTTATCTCAGCCTTTCCACGTTGCAGAACAGTTTACAGGTATTCCGGGATCATTGGTAGATATCAAAGATACCATCAAAGGATTCAACATGATTATGGACGGTGAACTAGATCACTTACCGGAAGCTGCTTTCAACTTGAAAGGAACTATCGAAGAAGCGATCGAAGCCGGACAAAAAATGTTAGCGGATAACGCTTAATTAGAAATATAGAATAAAGAAAAAAGAGTAAAGACATTTTCTCACTCTTTTTTCTTTTCTCTTTACTCTTTAATCTGAGAAAAATGAATATAAAAATTTTAACACCAGAATACGTAGTTTTTGAAGGAGAAGTAGACTCAGTATTGTTGCCTGGAAAAAATGGTGAATTTCACCTGATGAAAAACCACGCAGGAATTGTTTCTTCATTATCTGGCGGTAAAGTAAAGCTTTTTACTAAGTCTGTAGACGAAGCTTATGCTAAAAATTTTACCAAAGAAAATGAAAATCAAAACGAAGTTTTTACGTATCCTATAAAAAGCGGTGTTGTAGAATTTAATCATGATAAAGGAATTATCCTTTGCGAATAATTAAAATCGAAGCTAAATATATTTTCAAAAAAGTGTAACTTTGGTTACACTTTTTTTATGCTTTGTAAAAATCTGATTTTATGAAACAAAGTTTAATCATGTTCTTTACAGTTTTGGGCTTCATTCTAAATGCTCAAATTATTAAAACGAAAAGAGGCATTATTAGTTTAGACGGAAATCATGTTGCGAAAATATCAAGCAAATCCGGAGAATATACTTTTATGGATTTGAAGGAAACTCCTATTTTTACGATGGAGTTTGTAGATAAAAGCGTAGTAGATTCTGTACGAGATAGTTATGTAAAGTTGAATCGTGTATATAACCGAGAAAAAACTTTAGATATGGATTATATTTCTCCGTCTGCATTCTCCGGTGATGAAAGATCTGCTGTCTATACTTGTATTAAAGCGTTGAAAATTATTGATGAAAGAGGAATCAATGTGAAAAATCTTGATGAACTTTTCAAAAATATGCCTAAACGCAAACTCGATACAAAAACAAAAGAAGCTTATACCACAAGATCTAAAATTGATAGATTAAATATAATCGTTAATAATGTCGGCGAAATTTTAAGCAATGGTGTTCCAGTGGGATATTTCACCAATTTACCTGTAAGTTTTGGTTCTGAAGATACAATTTCAGATAAAACATTTGTGGATATTGAGATATATGATGCTAAAAGTAAATTAATAGGAAGATACAGTACCACGACGAAAAGAATTACGACAGCAGGAGGAAAAGTTTTTACTTTATATAGAGAAATGTCGGGTCGGGCTTCTATTTTGAAGTTTCCTACTTACAAAGCACTTGCAGAGAGAATGGCAATTCTTGATCCTAATTTTATTAAAGTTCAGGATAAAATAATTGTAGGTGAAGTGGTAAAAGATGGAGTTGAAAAAGATAAAAAGTAAATTTTCTGAAATTGATATTGACCTTAACCGAAAATAAAATCCTGAAATAATTTTCAGGATTTTTGCTCTATTTATAGTTTGTCATTCCGTAGGAATCTCGGCCAATTACTTTATAACAAATACGCTTAGATTCCTACGGAATGACAAACTGATATTTAATTTTTATATTGAATATCGTAAAAAAAATTCAAAATTTACAAACTCAAAATAATTCCATTCTCTTTTAGCTGCTGCATCGGTTTTGAAAACCAGAACAATTCAAAATCTTCAAAGTTTTCTTCAAATTGAGTTTTAAGTTGTTGAAGCGTAATACGTTTAGGGTTTTCAAAAGTATTTTCTTTCAAAACTTTAATCAACCATTCTGCCTTTTCTTGCTCTAAATCTACCTTAACAATATTTGTTCGCAAATGGAACGTAATTCTCGTGTACGCCCATGAGTTCTGTTTTTTTGTTTTTATGTAATTCTCAGCGATTACATTTTTTGCTAAAAATATAATTTTTGAATTTCCTTTAAAACTAAATTGATCTTCTTCTAAAAGACAGTCATGAATATAATCCGGGTGAATTGTTGTTTTCGGAATTTTAAAATCAAACCAATCCTGCAAAGGAATTTCAAAATTAACGCCATGCATAAAATTAAAAAGCGACTTTTTCAACCCAAAACTAAATTTACTGTGATCGATTCCGGTTTTATCTGTAAAATCAATATCGTTATTGGCAAACTTAATTTCCTGCTTAATTGGAGTAACTCCAAATTCTTCAGGATTTTGTCCGACCGGAGAATGTGCGGTCATGGCAAACTGATGCCAAAAACCACTTTGCAAAATTCCCATTTCAAAAAGCTGGCGAACCATTTCTAAAGAATCCACAGTTTCCTGAACAGTTTGAGTAGGGTAGCCATACATCAAATAGGCGTGAACCATAATTCCCGCTTCGGTAAAATTCTTGGTAACTTTTGCCACCTGGTCTACAGAAACTCCTTTGTCAATTAATTTTAACAACCGATCACTCGCCACTTCCAGTCCACCCGAAACCGCAACACAGCCCGAAAGCTTTAAAAGAAAACATAAATCCTGAGTAAAGCTTTTTTCAAAACGAATATTTGTCCACCAAGTCACCACAAGATTTCTTCGTAAAATTTCTAAAGCAACTTCTCGCATCAGAGCGGGAGGAGCAGCTTCGTCTACAAAATGAAATCCGGTTTCGCCAGTTGTTTTAATTAATTCTTCCATTCTGTCAACCAGAATTTTGGCAGAAATAGGTTCGTAAATTTTAATGTAATCTAAAGAAATGTCACAAAAAGTACATTTTCCCCAATAGCAACCATGCGCCATTGTCAACTTATTCCATCTTCCGTCACTCCATAAACTGTGCATCGGATTGGCAATTTCGATGACTGAAATATATTTATCTAATTGTAAATCAGTATAATCTGGAGTTCCTATTTCCGATTGTTTGTAATCGTGTTTGGTAGAATTATTTTTATAAGTAACTTCTTGATTTTCAATTAAAAATGTTCTTTTGAATTGAGATTCTTCGCTTTGCTCAGAATGACAAACATTTTCATAAACCAATTCCAACGGAACTTCACCATCATCTAAAGTGATGAAATCGAAAAATTCAAAAACTCTTTGGTCTTTGATCTCTCTTAATTCAGTATTCGGAAAACCGCCGCCCATCGCAGTTTTGATGTGAGGATAATTTTCTTTTATAAATTTTGCTGACCGAAAAGCTGAATATAAATTTCCGGGAAAAGGAATCGAGAAACACACCAATCTTGGCTGAACCGATTCTAATTTTTCGTGTAGAATTTTTAGAGTAAAATCATCAATAAATGTCTGTTCAGAATTTAATTTTGAATATAATTCATCAAAAGAATTGGCACTTTTTCCTAATCTTTCGGCATATCTGCTAAACCCAAAATCAGAATCTACATTCTCAACAATATAATCTGATAAATCTTCTAAGTACAATGTAGCCAGGTGTTTAGCTTTGTCCTGAAGTCCCATATTTCCGAAAGCAAATTCCATATCATCGAGCTGATTGAATCGGGAAGCTTCGGGAAGAAAATTCATCGAACACATCTGCCTTGCTAGAGTAGGATTTTTATTCTGAAGAAATAAAATCACCTGATCAATTGTCTTTAAATATTCATCTCTCAATGCAAAAATTCGCTGTGAGTTTTCTGAAATATTCTGTAAATCAATTTTTGTATCAAAAATCTTTTGAATTCCACTTTTAGAAAATAATTCTAAAATCACTTCAATTCCCAAATCGATCTGATAACTCGAAATATTTTTAGTATTCAGAAAACCTTTAATATAAGCGGTCGCCGGATAAGGAGTATTGAGTTGCGTGAAAGGTGGAGTAATAAGAAGAAGATCTTTCAAAAGTAATTTTTTGCAAATTTATGGGTTTAAAAGGAAAAGAAAGATAATTTTTTGAATAAATAATATTCTAAAACTAAGTTTGTCATTCCGCAGGAATCTCAAGAAAGAAATTCAGAACTTAGATTCCTACGGAATGACAAATATATCGTTGATATGTTAGAGTAAATAGAAAATAATTTTCTACTATTCTACTGATAAAAAGCTAAAAAAAACCACTAGAAAATTCTAGCGGTTCTTAATATGTTTAAATGAAAATCAATTTACATTTGCTTGTACTCAATATTCATTTGTTTTTCCATTTCTGCGTAAGCTCCGGATTCTAATTTTTCTTTGATGCCTTCAAAAGCAGCCAAAGTTTCATTAATTTCTGAATCGGTGTGTGAAGCAGTCGGGATTAATCTCAATAAAATCATTCCTTTTGGAATTACCGGATATACTACAACAGATGTGAATACTCCGTAATTTTCTCTTAAATCTTTTGCTAAAAGTGTTGCTTCAATTGTAGTTCCTTGAATAAATACCGGTGTTACACAAGTATTAGTGTTTCCAAGATTGAAACCTCTTTCTTTCAATCCGTTTTGAAGTTTATTTACGTTTTCCCACAATTTATCTTTAATTTCGGGACGTGTTCTTAATAATTCCAATCTTTTTAAACCTCCGATTACCATTGGCATTGTTAAAGATTTAGCAAAAATCTGAGAACGAAGATTATATTTCAAGAATCTGATGATCGTTTCATCTCCAGAAAGAAATGCTCCAAAACCAGCCATAGATTTAGCAAAAGTAGAGAAGTAAACATCAATCTGATCCTGACAGCCTTGCTCTTCACCCGCTCCAGCTCCTGTTTTACCCAAAGTTCCGAAACCGTGTGCATCATCAACCAAAAGTCTGAAGTTGAATTTAGATTTTAAATCACAAATCTCTTTCAGTTTCCCCTGCATTCCTCTCATTCCGAAAACACCTTCAGTAATCACTAAGATTCCACCGCCATTTTCTTCGGCCACTTTAGTCGCTCTAACTAAGTTTTTTTCTAAACTCTCAATATCGTTATGTTTGAAAGTAAAACTTTTCCCCATGTGAAGACGAACTCCGTCAACAATACAAGCGTGAGAATCTGCATCATAAACGATCACGTCATGTCTTGTCACCAATGCATCGATACAAGAAACCATCCCTTGGTAACCGAAATTCAATAAATAAGCAGCATCTTTCTGAGTAAATTCTGCCAATTCTTTTTCCAATTGCTGATGTTGCTGAGTTTCGCCAGACATTGCTCTTGCGCCCATCGGATAAAACATTCCGAATTCTGCAGCAGCTTTTGCATCAGCTTCCAAAACTTCCGGATGATTACAAAGACCTAAATAGTCATTTGCGCTCCAGAAAATAACATCTTTACCTTGAAATTTCATTCTCGGACCAATCGGACCTTCCAATTTTGGGAATACAAAATATCCTTCTGCATAATCTGCAAACTGACCCAAAGGTCCCGGATTTTGTTTTATTCTTTCAAAAATATCTACCATTGTATGAGTATGTTTTATGTAAAAAGCCTTTTGTAACGTACTAAAAGGCTTGATTTGTATTAATTTATTTTTCTTATTTGATGAATTCTGTTTTGAAAACTTCATCGTAATTGTGGAAACAATTGTTAATGAAACCCTGTTCCTCCATCCATTTATCGCTGTATACTTTTGTGATATAACGCGAACCATGATCCGGATAAATCATTACGACAAAATCATTTTCAGTAAGTTCGTGAGATTGTGCATATTGCATTAATCCCTGAGTAACGGCTCCTGTTGTATAACCACCCATTATAGCTTCTTTCAAAGCAATCTCGCGGGTTCTGTACGCAGACATTTCGTCATTTACTCTTACAAATTCATCTACTTTATCAAAAAGAAGAGCAGAAGGGATTAAATTTTTTCCCATTCCTTCAATCTGGTAAGGATGAACATCTTCTTTATGAATTTCTCCGGTCTCGTGATAGCTTTTCAGAATAGATCCGTCAGCATCCACACCGATGATTTTGATGTTTGGATTTTTTTCTTTTAAGAATTTTGCAGAACCGGATAATGTTCCGCCAGTTCCTGTACACGCAAAAAGGTGAGTAATTTTTCCTTCTGTCTGTTCCCAAATCTCAGGACCTGTGGTCTGATAATGGGCATCAACATTTAACTCGTTAAAATACTGATTGATATAAACAGAATTTGGGGTTTCGGCAGCAATTCTCTTTGCTACTTCATAATATGATCTCGGGTCATTCGCAGGTACATTCGCAGGACATATATATACTGTTGCACCAAGAGCCTTCAGATAAGCTATCTTTTCAGCTTTTGTCTTGTCACTTACGGCAAGAATACATTTGTATCCTTTAATGATGCAAACCATTGCAAGTGAAAAACCCGTATTTCCGGAAGTAGTTTCTACAACTACAGAATCTTCCTTTAATAAACCTTTTTTCTCAGCGTTTTCAATAATATGAAGTGCGATTCTATCTTTTGTGGAATGTCCAGGATTATATGATTCTAACTTGGCATAAACTTTAGCAGGAATCTCTTTAGTTACCGTATTAAGTTTTACTAAAGGGGTGTTCCCAATCAAGCCAAGAATATTATCGTAAACATTACTCATTATTTGTTATTTTTTTCAAATAAAATCTGACCGCAAAAATACAAAAAAATAAATAATTTTTAAACTTTTCAGAAATTATAAGTGTTGAAAGTAAAATTATCTTTCTTAGTATTTCAAATACAGTCGCAAAACGCCGTCAAAAAGTAAGCCAGCTTTTAAATTTTGTTAAAATCTGTAGATAATGAAGTAAAAACCTTATTTTCGCACTAATTGATTTTATACTATGAAAAACTGGACTTTTAGGCAATGGAACACCCTCCTCGGATGGGTGACTTTCGTTATTGCATTTTTCACGTACTTATCGACTATAGAACCCAATTTTAGTTTTTGGGATTGTGGTGAGTACATTTCTTCAGCAGTAAAATTAGAAGTAACACATGCTCCCGGAGCTGCATTATTTCAGATTGTGGGAGCAGTAGCTGCCATTTTTGCTTTAGGTAAAGGTGAAAATTATTCTATCGTTATCAACGCAATGTCTGCATTATTCAGTGCATTTACAATTTTGTTTCTGTTCTGGACGATCACTCATTTTGTGAGAAGACTTCTTAATAAAGATTTTGAAGAAATCACAAAGCATCAGGAAATTTCTATTCTTTTTGCTGGAGTTATCGGGGCTTTATGTTTTACTTTTTCAGATACATTCTGGTTTTCTGCGGTAGAAGGTGAAGTATACTCAATGGCGTCTATGTTTATTGCACTTTTAGTTTGGTTGATTACAAAGTGGGAAAACGAATATCTTGAGAAAGACAATGAAAGATGGATTATTTTAATCTTTTTCATTTTAGGGCTTTCTGTAGGAGTTCACATGATGGGTATGCTTGCAATTCCTGCGGTGTGTTTGGTTTACTATGCAAGAAATTACAAATTTACTTGGAAAAATTTCATTTTTGCAAACCTGATTACTTTAGGAATTTTAATTATCGTATTTAAAATTATTTTCCCGGTAATCATGTCACTATTCGGAAGACTTGAAATATTCTTTGTGAATGGTTTAGGATTGCCTTTCCATTCCGGAACGATTGCAGGCTTTATCATTATGGTGGCGCTTTGCTATTTCTTTATAAAATATGCGAGACAATCTAAGAAAAATATTTATCAGACCGTAGCTTTATCAGTGGTTTATATGATTATTGGTTTTTCTTGCTGGATGGTAATTCCGATTAGAGCGAATGCAAACCCGCCAATGAACCTTAATGATCCTGATACTGCAATTGGTATGCTTGATTATTACAACAGAGAGCAATACGGAGACTGGCCTACAATCTACGGACAGAACTATACTGCATTTTTGGATGCAAACGGAATTCAGAAGAATGAAGACGGTAGTTTTAAAACTAAAAAAACAGGCGAAGTTTACGAGAAAGACGAAAAAACAGGAACATACAGAAAAACGAGTGAGCGTTTCAATTATATTTTTGATAAGTCGCATGTGAGTTTAATGCCAAGGATGTTTAATGATGATAAAGATGTAATGAGCAATTACATTTCTATGTACGGTGCACCAGATTTTCAATTTAATTATGCAAATGAAGATGTTGCAGACAGCCCGGAAGCAAAGCAAATTTTTGACGAATTGCGAACTAAATATGAAGACGGATCTATCACCGCTTCAGATTATTTAAAAGTAAGACCTTATAACTTAATCACTGTTCAAAAGCCATCTTTGATGCAGAATATGGATTATTTTATTTCATTCCAAAACGGTTATTATTTCTTAAGATATCTGATGTGGAACTACGTTGGAAGACAAAATGACCTTGAAGGAAACAGCGAGAATACAAAAGGTAACTGGATTTCTGGAATTGCACCAATCGATAATGCCCTTTGGGGAAATCAGGATGCGATGCCTGCAAAATTCAAAAATGAAAGTACGGTAGCATTTTTCTTCTTACCATTATTATTAGGGATTTTAGGATGTTATTTCCAGTTTAGCAGAGACTTCGGAAGATTCTATGCAATATTATCTTTATTTATTTTAACAAGTGTCGGAATTATTTTCTACACAGGAGTAAAACCTTTCGAACCGAGAGAGAGAGACTACGCAATGGTTGGTTCTTTCTACGCTTTTGCCATCTGGATCGGTTTGGGAGCGGGAGCAATTCTCTGGTATCTGCAGTCTAAAGTAAAATCAAATGCAGCAAATATCGGTTTTGGAGTATTATTATTAGGAATTCCGTTTATGATGGGCTTCCAAAACTATAATGTACACGACAGAAGCAACAGATATACAGCATACGATTATTCTTATTCAGTATTAAAATCATTACCAAAAGAAGATATTTTATTTGTTTATGGTGATAATGACACGTACCCGGTTTGGGCAATGCAGGAAACTGAAAGATTCCGTGATGATGTGAAGGTGGTTAACTTTACTTTGCTTTCGACTCCTTGGAATATCGATCAGGTAAAAAGAAAAACATACAATGCAAATGCAATTCCTAGCCAGCTAAATCATGAAGACTACAGAGATGGTGTGAATGACCAGATTTATCTGATGAAAAAGAGTGATTGGAAGAATATCATTTCCAATCTTCAGGATGCGGGAGCACCGGAAAGTGCGTTACAGCCTTTCCAGAAATATCTGGTTCAGGATTCTATGACTTTGAAGGAAGCAATGAATTTTATTAAAATGAAATCTCCTGAAAAAGATGAAGTTTTAAAAATGATTTTTGGTGAAGAGCGTTACGAAAAATATAATTTTCTTCCGGTAACTAAATTTGTCATTCCGGTAAACAAAGCAAATGCTGTAAAAGCAGGAATAATCAATGCTTCAGACCTTCCGAATGCAGTAGACCAGATTATTGTTGATTATAAATCGGGAACTTTGTACAAAAATAACCTGATGATGTTTGATATTTTGGCAAACTTCGATTGGAAAAGACCAATTAACTTCTCTTCCGGAGGTGTTTACGAAAGCGAAAATATTTTCTTCTTAGATGATTATCTACAGTTTGACGGTTTCAGCTACAGGTTGGTTCCTATTCATACACCGAGAAGCAGTGATGGAGAAATGGGAAGAGTAGATGCAAACTCATTATATAACGTAGTAAAAAATTACAGATGGGGTAATTTCAAAGATTTGAATGTTCATTTTGATGAAACGGCAACTTCAAACATTATGAGCTACAGAAGCTCTGCAAGTAGAGCAGCAGCAGCTTTGGCGTTATCTGGACAAAAAGCAAAAGCTTTAGAAATATTAGATATTGCGGCAAAAGAAATTCCTGCTGACAAATACAATGATCCTCGTTCTTTAAGCTCAATGGTTTACGGATATATCGTTGCAGGACAGGAAGAAAAAGGGTTAAAATTGGCTGAAATTCTTAAAAAAGGAATCTTTGAAGAATACGATTATTATCTATCCTTAAGTCCGGCTGAGCAGAGATTTGTAGGAAGACCAATGAGATCAAAACCTATGGAATATTCATTAGTTGTAACTTCTGTAACCGATGCTTACAAAAAAATAGGTCAGAACGAGAAAGCTTACAATTATCTTGTGAAATCTATTGAGCCGATTGATAAGAAATTTAATGTATTCATTAAAGATCTTCAGCAAATGGGCAAAGAGAAAGCAATGAAAGAATCTGAAAAGGTACAGAGAATTACGCCTTTCTATCAATATTTATTTGATGTGATGGAACCATTTGACTCCACTTATTCTAAAGAAAAGGAAGATCAGATTACCACAGCAATTATTAAAGCAACTCAGTAAAATAAATACTTAAAACGGAACTTCGGTTCCGTTTTTTTATGTTTGATATTCCTGAAATTTAGGATTATCTTTGTGTAACTAAAAAAACGCAATGGCTGAATCTCAAAACAAGAATCTCCCAATCTACGCCGTATTTTTTGCAATTATTGCAAAGCTTTATTTTTTGCTGACGCACCACATTCAGGAAGATGCATTTATCACCTGGAGAGTTGCCCAAAACCTGATGGATTATGGAGTAATCGGCTTCAACGGAGCTACAAAAATTTCAGCATCTACAACACATTTGTACGTTTTTGTTTCCTATATTTTTAACCTGATTTTCGGTAAAGAAAACTTTATAGAGCCGTTGCTTATTTTCAATACCACACTTTTCACCATTGGAAGTTTATTTCTGTCACATCTTTTATTTAAAAACAATTGGCATAAGGCGATTTTCATCTTTTTATTTGGAATTTTACCACCTTCTATAAAAATCTCAATTCTTGGAATGGAATACGGAATCTTGTTCTTCCTTGAAATGGCATTGCTGTATTATGGTTTTAAAAAAGAAAAAAAATGGGCTTTTATTTTACTTCCCACATTCATATTATTCACAAGAATTGACACCGTTATTTTTCTCGGAATCGTATTTTTAGTGGATATTTTTTGGAACAAAAAAATCAGATGGAGTTATATGTTAGGTGGAATTTTGGGAGTTGCTGTCTGTATTTCTTTCAATTGGTTTTATTTCGGTGAATTGGTCAATAATACAATTGTTGCAAAAAAGTTAGCGTATGACAAAGTATTTACTTTACAGCAAAATATAGAATATTTCAGAGTAAACTACGGAAACTTTTGGGGAATGCTGAAATTGCCGGGAGATTTTAATCCCCTTACCATTGTCATTGCTCTTTTTGAAATTGTCTGTTTTATTTATTTAATAAGACAGCGCGAAAAAAGGAACTATTTTCTCTGGATAATTTTTCTGTTTGCGTGGACAAAACAAATTGTTTTTCTTTCACAAAAAAGCTTGTTCGACTGGTATTATTGGGTTCCGCAGATTTTACTTTTTGTTCCGGTTTTGATCTTTGTTTTAGAACAGAAAATAAAGAGAAACCTTTGGCTGACTTTGTTGATTCTCATTTATATCTTACCGATGCTGGCTTTCCAAACCGTACATTCTATTGCCACAGGAAATGGCGAATGGAACTACAGAAGAACGATCGGATTGTTTCTCAATGTTTACGAGAAAGATAAGAAACAATGGATTTTGCTAGAACCAGCTGGCTATGTTCCTTATTTTTCTGGTTTAAAAACGATTGATGAAGTCGGATTGGTTGACAAACAAATTCAGGAAGAAATAAAAAAAGATAAACCCAATTATTGGTTAAATACCGTTAAAAATAGAAAACCGAAATATCTACTTTCCTACAATAATCTTTTTGAAGGTAAAGATTCGGTGTATTATAAAACACATTACCGTCTTTTGAATGAATTCAGAATAGACAATCATCTGAAAAGTGAATATCCGATTTTAGAAAAAATTTATAAACTGAAACCTTCAGGAACAGACTATAATCTGTACGAAAAAATTAAAAAATAATTTGGCTGGAAGCTGGATGTACGATGTTGGAAGCTTACAACTTAATGTAAATTCATCAACTTTAACCCTCGAACTCTCAACCTCTAAAATCCTCAAACAAAAATGAAATACTGTGCTTTTCTCCGTGGCGTCAATGTAAAAGGAACCAATATGAAAATGGCGGAAGTCTGCCAAGTTTTCAAAAATGCAGGAATGGAAAATGTAAACTCGGTTCTTGCTTCAGGAAATATCATTTTTAGCTCAGATAAAAATAAAGGTGAGCTTAAAACGGTTCTCGAAAAAGCAATGTCTGAATATTTTAATTATGAAGCATTCTTATTTGTAAAGACAGCAGAAGAAACAGAGTTTTATTGGACTAAAAATCCGTTTGATAAAAGCGAGGAGTTTCATACATACGCTTTTGTAGGAAGCGAAAATTTAGAAAATATACTAATGAATGAGTTTGAAAATACTTCAGAATCTGAAAACGAAAAAGCAGAAATTGTAAACAATATATTTTATTGGCAGGTTTCAAAAGGAAATACATTAGACTCCAGCTTTGGAAAAGTTTTAGGTAAAAAAAGTCTGAAAGATCAGTTTACCAGCAGAAATATTAATACTTTTGAGAAGATCCTTAAGAAATTTTAATACATTTTTTTTCATTGCGAGAAACGAAGCAATCTTTAATTTTTTATTTTTCAAAGTAATTTTTAACCCTAAAAACCGTTTAAAGGTTAAGTTTACAAATAATTTCCAATTATAAAACTTTCTCAGTATTTTTACTGAACTTTAATTTAAATAAAATAATGATTCAACATTTAGATAACATACAGCACAAAGATTCTAAAAACTTTTTCTTGATTGCCGGTCCTTGTATTATTGAGGGCGAAGATATGGCGTTAAGAATTGCCGAAAAAGTAATTGAGCTGACCAACAAATACAATATTCCTTATATTTTTAAAGGAAGTTTTAAAAAAGCAAACCGAAGCAGAGTAGATTCTTTCACGACAATTGGTGAAGAGAAATCTTTGGAAATTCTTAAAAAAGTAGGAGAGACGTTCAATATTCCTACAACAACTGATATTCACGAAAATGAGCATGCTGCTTTTGCTGCACAATATGTTGATGTTCTTCAGATTCCGGCATTTCTGGTTCGTCAAACCGATCTTTTGGTTGCTGCTGCTGAAACAGGAAAGTGTGTTACTTTGAAAAAAGGGCAATTTCTTTCACCAGAATCAATGAAATTCGCAGTTCAGAAAATTACAGACTCAAACAACGAAAAAGTGGCGATCATTGAAAGAGGAAATTCTTTCGGATATTCAGATTTAATCGTTGATTACAGAGGAATTCCTACAATGAGAAATTATGCGCCGGTAATTCTGGATGTTACGCATTCTTTGCAACAACCCAATCAAAGTTCGGGAGTTACAGGAGGAAGACCAGATCTTATCGAAACGATTGCTAAAGCAGGAATTGTAGTAGGAGCAGATGGGCTTTTCATTGAAACCCATCCAACTCCGGAAACAGCACTTTCTGATGGCGCCAACATGTTAAGACTAGATTTATTAGAAGATTTATTGCAAAAACTAACAAGAGTAAGAGAATCTATACTATAATTGTTAAAAAATACTTAATTTTAGAAATTATAAATAATTCCTTTTGAAAAAACTAGTTTTGCCACTAAGCCTTATGGTGCCGGTTTTGATATTCTCACAATCAAGAAAAAGAGATACCACGACGACAAGGGTTACCAATATTGAGGAAGTTGTTTTCCAGAAAAAAGTTACCGGGAAAACCAACGATGTTACCGCAGTAAGAATTTCAGCCAAAGACGCCAAAAATGTCGCAAGTATTTCTGGCGGTGTAGAAGGAATGTTAAAAACACTTCCGTCGGTAAATTCAAACACTGAGCTTTCTTCACAATACATGGTGCGTGGTGGAAACTATGACGAAAACCTTATTTACATCAACGATATTGAAATTTACAGACCTTTCCTGATTAGAAATTCTCAGCAGGAAGGTTTAAGTATTATCAATCCGGATATGGTTTCGGCAGTTAACTTTTCAGCGGGAGGTTTTGAACCGAGATATGGTGATAAGATGTCTTCTGCTCTTAATATTTATTATCGTGAACCTAAAAAGTTTGAACTTTCCGGTGAAGCGAGTTTAATTGGCGGAAGATTAACGACAGGCTTTGCATCCGGAAAAGAAGACGAAAACGGAAACAAAAAATTTACGGCTTTATTTTCGGGAAGATACAGAAATACCAATCTGGTTCTGAATACATTAAATGAAGACACCGATTTTAATCCTACATATTATGATTTTCAGTCGTATCTGAATTATCATGTTAACAGTAAACTTTCACTTTCATTTATCGGATATTATTCTAAGAATGATTACGAAATGGTTCCTAAAGAAAGAAGTGTAGATTTTGGAACGATAAACCAGCCAATTAATCTGTCTGTTTTTTATAATGGTAAAGAAAATGATCAATATAAAAATATGATGGGTACTGTTTCTGTAAACTATAAACCGTCGGATAAATGGAGATTTACACTAGACAGTTTTTCTTATCAGAATCGTGAAAGAGAATATTATTCTATTGCATCAAGCTATATTCTGCAAACTTTTGACCCGATTACAGGAAATCCTATAACGTCTTATGATGTGGGTGGACAAATTGAGCATGCCAGAAATGATCTTTTTGTAAGAACATACGGAACACAGTTAAGAGCCCGTTTTTCACCGAATGTGAATACGGACGTTGAATTTGGTTTTAAATATGAAAAAGAAAATCTTCGGGATTTAACCAACGAATGGAAATTGGTAGACTCTTCAGGATACAGCATTCCGCATCCGGTAGATGATCCGAGATTTCCGGATGCTTCAGATTTAGATTTATTTTACAGTATTTCAGGAGCTAACCATATTCAGCCAACAAGATTATCGGCTTATGCACAATATTCTCAGAAGTTTTACTGGGGTGCAAGTAAAGTTTTGGTAAATGGTGGAGCAAGAGTTGCACATTGGAGTTTCAATGATGAAACTATTTTCTCACCAAGAGCTCAGTTTGCGATAAAACCTGATTGGAATACAGAAATGTGGTTCAGGCTTTCTGGAGGTGTTTATTATCAGGCTCCTTTTTATAAAGAAATTAAAGATCTGAACGGTAATTTTAATCCTAATATAAAATCTCAGCGATCAATTCAGGCAATTTTAGCCAATGAAACTGAATTTGAGTTTGAAAACAGGCCATTTAAATTAACGACAGAATTATATTACAAAAAGATGGATAATGTAATTCCTTATTATATGGATAATGTGAGAATTCGCTATTCTGGTCAAAATAATGCTTCAGGTTACGCTTACGGGATTGATACAAGATTATTCGGCGAGTTTGTTCCTGGTGTAGATTCTTGGCTTTCTGCAAGTTATGCACGAGTTTTTGAAAATATTGATGGAAGAGGAAATATTCCGAGACCGACTGATCAGAGATTCAGATTTGCCATGTTTTACCAGGATTATATGCCTAAATTTCCACAAATGCGTGTGAATCTTACCTTAACTTACGCAATGGGATTACCAAACGGAGCGCCGGTTTTCACAGATCCTTATCAGTATCAGAAAACTTTGCCTTCTTACAAAAGGGTAGATTTAGGACTTTCGTATGCATTTGTAGATGCTGAAGCAAAAAAGCAAACCTATGGTTTCTTGAGCAATTTTGATGAACTGACGTTAGGTGTTCAGGTTTTCAATGCGTTTAACATCAATAATACGATTGCTAATCAATGGATTACCGATGCGAATACGAATTTAATGTATCCAGTTCCGGTTCGCTTGACAGGAAGATTCTTTAATGTGAAGCTTGAGTTTAGAATTAAATAAAATATAAAAGTTTTTTGCCACGAATACACGAATTTTATATTTAAATTAATTTATTAAAAATGATTCGTGCATTCGTGGCATTTTTAAAACCATAATTTGTGAAATTAAAATGAGAAAATATATCATCACCTTTCTGTTTTCAGTATTTGCCCTTTTATCTGCAAACGCGCAAACGAAAACAAACCCTCAATTATCAAAACTGTATCAGAATTATATTTCTGTAAAATCTGCTTTAGCTTCTGATGATTTTAAAAAGACATCTGCTGCGGCCGGAGAATTTCTTAAAACTGTATCTTCAATAAATTCAAAATCTTTAGACGAAAAAAAGTTGAATTCATTAAAATCTGATGCAAAAATAATTTCTTCAGCAAAGAATATCGATGCACAGAGAAAACCGTTTTACAGATTATCTGAAGTTATGATTGTGGTAGCTACAGAAAACAAAATTTCCGAAAAAACCATTTTTGTTCAATATTGCCCGATGGCTGAAGGCAGCTGGCTAAGTAACGAAAAACAGATTATCAATCCTTACTACGGAAGTTCAATGCTTAAATGCGGCTCAGTAAAATCTGAAATAAAATAATAAAAAAAAACTCAAATTGAGTTTCTTTTTTTATATCTCCAGTTTTAAAATCTTTTCTACCATTTTCTGATTAATACTTTCAGGAATAGAGCGCATCAAAAAATTCCTTAGCTGATTTCCTTTTTCCCATTGAGAAATTTTCCCGATTGTCCAGCTGTTTTTAACGATCGTATCTACTTTTTTTCTTCTGATGTTCTGAAACTCTTCAAAAACAGAATTAAAATCTCTATTTCTTCCTAACAATTTTCCAATGACATAAGCATCTTCAATCGACTGACAAGCACCTTGTCCCATATTTGGAGTGGTTGCGTGAGCTGCATCACCAATCAGACAAAGGTTTTCAGCATACCATTTCGGAATAGGAGTGAGGTCGATGATATCATTCAGAATAATATTTTCTGCTTTTGTGGCTTTTAAGATTTCCAAAACCAAAGAATCAAAATAGTTGAAGGTTTCAATTAAATCAAGGTTTTCTCTGAACTTATTTTCATTCACCAAAGCATACCAATAGACTTTTAGCTCTGAAATTTTTACAAAACCAAAACGTTTTCCTTTTCCCCAGATTTCCAAAGCATGATTGTTGTATTTTTCGGGAAGTTCGAAATTGGTTAAGCCACGCCAACATTTTTGCCCAGCATTTCTGATATTTCCATTTCCAAAAATCTGATTTCTGACCTTAGAGTGAATTCCATCAGCTCCGAAAACGATTTTACTTTCTGTTTTAAAACCATTTTCAAACCCTACAAGATAATTTTCTTTCTTCTGAATTTGCTGTAAAGAATGATTGAGTTTGATGTTTTCAAAACCTAAATTTTCGGCTAAAATATTCTGAAGTTCAGCTCTGTGAATCGCAACATTGCAAGAATTGAATTTCTTTTCTAAAGCTAAAACATTCGTTGTAGAAATAATTTTCAGCTTTTCATCTGTAATACAGATTCCGTGAATTTTATTTCCTGCGTTTTCAATTTTCTCTTTTAAGCCTAATTTGTCAAAAATCTGCATCGCATTAACGGCCATCATTATTCCGGCTCCGACAGGTTTTATTTCTGGTGCAGATTCGTAAATGGTAAAATTAAAATTTTGTTGCTTAAGAATGTTTCCTAGAGTTAAGCCGCCGATTCCTGCTCCGATGATTGAGATTTGATTCATTGTACTTTATTTATAAGCCACGAATTCACAAATAATTTTAAATTACATATAAAAAAAATTCGTGCATTCGTGGCAAAGATTTACTTCAAGTTTTTCAATTCATTCAACAATTGATTTTGCTTGTTGATGAAATTATTTAAGCTGTCCGTTTTCAAAGGATGAGCGTTTTGATATTTTTCAATTTCAGGAAGCGTTTTTTTGATTTTGAAAGCATTGTAAAGTGAATTCAATTTTGAGTAATTAATATTAGTTTGGATTTTTAATTTTTCAATATTTCTTACTTTTAAATCATATTTTTCAGAACTGTTTAAAACAAGGGCTAAAAGTTGTTTTTTTAGTAAAGAATCATGGATGTTTTTTGCTCGAATTTGTGCATCGTTATAATAGCTCTCAGAATTACTAATTATATCATTATAAATATTATTCACAACTCTTGTGTCATTCTGTAATGCTAAAAATTTCTCATGAAACTTCTTTAACTTTTCATCTTTCTTAATTTGTTCGTTGAAAATTCCATCTACGATAGCTTCAGAATTTCCCATTCTTTTAATAGGAAAACTTGATGTTGTATTTTCTGCTGCATTTTCAATAATAGTAGTGTTGTCTGATTTTTTTGAACAAGAAACTATTAATAAAAATAGAGTACAAGTAATAAGTATTTTTTTCATATATGTTTTTTTATTGGGTTTTTATTTTGACGATGAGAGAAATCTCTTAATCTTCTATTTATTGTAGAGATTCTTCACTCCGCTACGCCTCGTTCTGAATGACAGACGTTATGGTTAATTCATTATTTTAATGAGTTGAAGATACTCAAAAATTGTCACAAAAAAACGGAGCCTGAAAAATCAAACTCCGCTAATAATTATGTAAACTAAAAATTATTTACCTAAATAAGACTTCAAAATCTTACTTCTGGTATTATGTTTTAGTCTTTTAATTGCTTTTTCTTTAATTTGACGAACTCTTTCTCTGGTAAGATCAAAAGTTTCACCGATTTCCTCCAAAGTCATTGGATGTTTTCCGTTCAATCCGAAATACAATCTTACCAAATCAGCCTCTCTCGGAGTTAAAGTGTTTAATGCTCTTTCAATCTCAATTTGAAGAGATTCAAGCATCAAATCTTTATCCGGGCTTGGTGATTCTCCAGAACGTAAAACGTCATAAAGGTTAGAATCTTCACCTTCTACCAAAGGCGCATCCATAGACAAATGTCTTCCGGAGTTTTTCATAGATTCTTTAATATCTTCCTCGCTCATGTCAAGAACTTCAGCCAATTCTTCCGGAGAAGGTGGTCTTTCGTTTTCCTGCTCAAGGTGAGCGTAAGCTTTGTTGATTTTGTTGATCGATCCAATTTTGTTCAATGGCAATCTTACAATTCTCGATTGCTCTGCCAAAGCCTGTAAAATCGACTGACGAATCCACCAAACTGCATAAGAGATAAATTTGAAACCTCTGGTTTCATCATATCTTTTTGCAGCTTTCATTAATCCTAAATTCCCTTCATTAATTAAATCGGGCAAAGAAAGACCTTGGTTTTGGTACTGCTTAGATACAGAAACTACGAAACGAAGGTTGGCTTTGATTAATTTTTCCAATGCGGCTCTGTCACCTGCACGAATTCTCTGCGCCAAATCTACCTCTTCGTCTGCCGTAATTAGTTCTACTTTACCAATTTCCTGCAAATACTTGTCTAGTGAAGCGGTTTCCCTGTTGGTAACCTGCTTGGTTATTTTTAATTGTCTCATTTATTTTATGCTCAAAAATAGAGTTGCTATTACATTATACGTTCGAAACATTAAAAAGGTTACACAAGTTACAATAATTTTTTATTCAGTTAAGATAATGTTGAGAATGTAGTTGTAGATTATCTGAAATTTTTTATAAAGAGCTTTTTCCCGCTATCCACTGTATCTTTTTGGTACCGATCTCCGCTTCGCTACGTCCGCCACCAAAAAGGATGTCGTTACTATCGGGGCTATGGTTGTAGTCATAAATTCAACATTCGGAAAAATATCCGCATAGTTTGTCATCCTGAAAGGATCTAAGCTTGAATGTTTTCATTCTTTTTCTAATATTATATTGAGATGCTTCCAGCATGACAAAGTATGATAAATTATTACATTTAAAACAAAAAAGCGAAACCGAAGTTCCGCTATATAATTTAAGGTAAAAATAAAATTGACTTTTAAAATTCACCATTGACTATTCACTTTTTTAGAATAAATCGTTTAATAATTTCGCCAATCTTAAACCTCCGTAAAGAAGTTGTCTTTCCATGGTGTCATTAAATTTATACTGATAATCATAAGACAATTTTGATCCGTCCGGCGTTTGCGCATAGATTTTATTGGCAATCTGGTGAGAATCGTACAACCAGTTTTCTAAAGTCCCGGATTGAATTTGCTTTACTTCATCTTTAGATTTAATATCTAAAAGTTTTGCATATTCTGTGTAGCTGTATTTTTGTGAATCTACTAATTTTCCATCCCAAACTGAGTGAAGATTTGTTTTATCACCAAAATAAGTAACGTTGATTTTGTTTCCACCCAAATCTTCAGATCTTCCGGTGTGCATTGGCTGTGCCAAGTCTCCCATCATATGAATAAGGAATATCAAAGCAATTTTTCTGTCTTTTTCAGAAGTTTTTTCATCCTTGATCTGACTCGATAATACTTTGATCTGCGAATAAAGATTGGCTCCGGCCTGAGCTTTCAAATCTTTTTCAAATGCTGTAAAATCTGTCTGTGGATCAATGTTTACATAATGCCATGCTGAAGCCTGTTTCCAGGCACCGGTGGTATCAGATTTAATAAAATCCGGCCAGTTTGCCCAATAAGCCATTCTTTCTTGCCCCAACATTTTTCTGATTTCTCTCTTTGCTTTTCCGGAAAGATGATTTTCTGCAATCTCCGCAATCACTCGATGACCCGTTAATCCCCATGCATAAGAATAAACTGAACTTGCAACGAATGCCAAAAGCAAAATTTTAGAATAAATACTTTTCATTTCTTTAATTAATTTTCGAGTTGCAAATATAAGTCAGCCGCATGGAAATTTAGCTTTAAAATGATTTTTTGTTGGTTGGGGAACTGTTAATTTTACGTAAAGTATATTTCCAAATATCGCCGTAATTTCCATTAAATTTAAAACATTTCTATTTTAATAAAGATTAATATATAAGGAAATCAATAATTTATATTAAATTACATCATTAAACATAAAAATTTGAGATAAATACTTTTTCTATATAAAGAGATATTTTATCTTTACGATACCAAACATGATCACAGGAAAAAAATATGTACGATAACAGCACGATAGATATGCATTACAACAAGCTGCAGACAGATTTTAAAGCTGAAGCAGTAGCTGTAAATCTCTTAAAATATCACAGATCTGTAAGCAATATTTTTATTGACAGAATAGGAATAAACGACAGAGCTTATCTTAAAGACATTAAAAGCATTTCAAGTCATTACTTAGGTTTTGACGAGGAAGTTCTCAATATTAAAACGTATCGCGAAGGCATTTACGATTATCTTCCGGAAGGCGTTTTTCATCCGCCGTCACTCAATACATCAAGAAAAAATGTAGAAGGTGTTGTAAAAGAAATTCGTAAACAGAAACGGATAGAAGACGATGCGCGAAAGTTTTTCAGGCCTTTTGAATTAGAAATTTTCTTCACTGAAATCAGTGCTTTACTCAAAGAATATGATTTCGATCTGGCAAGTGATACCGATTCGCTTCTTAATATCTTCAGTGAACTTTGGCCAATCATTAAAATGCTGGACAAGCAGAATGCGTACATTTTTCTTCATGTTTTACCATTTTTCCACCAGATCAGAGGTGACAAAAAATGGTTTGAACGTTGCATGACTGCTTTTTTGAAAGTTCCCGTTGAGATTACTTTTACGCCCAATGAAATCGACAGAATGAAAGAAGACGATTCATCAATACTTCTGGGAAATTCAAGATTGGGTGTCACGTACATTGCGAGCGGAAAACATATGGATGGCGAAAGAAACTGGATTGTAAATATAGGTCCGATCCCTTATGACGAGATGAAAAATTATATTCCCGGTCATCCTTTTAGAAAAGTTTTACAGGCTTTGTATGATTATTGCCTTCCTGTTTCTGTAGATATTGAAGAAAATTTTATCACAGAAAAAAGAGATTATTCTTTTGTGTTGGAAGACGATCAAAGAAATACAAACAGGCTCGGTTATTCTACTTTTCTGTAAAATATTTTAATTATATTTACATTCATCAATCAAACTAAATATTAAAAGAAATAAATGGAAATTTCTTCAGTAAAAGGTATATTTTTAAGGTATATTTTGGTCCCGCTTATTGCTGTTATCATGATGGTAATTTTGGGGGTCATCAGAAAAAACAAACCTGCCATAAAAATCAGAGTTATTATTGTTTATGTACTCTTGTGCAGTTTGTGTCTTGCTCTGCCTGGTCTTTTCGGCTTTTCAGGAAATTCGTTTAATCCGTATTGGTATCTCATTTCTCAGATAATTTATCTTATTTTCGGGATTATTCATGTTAATTTGATGCATACGTTTTTCAGAAAGCACTTTCAGTCGCAGACTACAAGCATTACGTTCGAGTCTATATTGTCGGTAACCTGTGCTCTTGTGGGGGCTTATCTTTTTGTTCTTATTTTCGGATTGATCAGTAAAGGAGCAGGATATCCTGTAATGTCTGCTACCAGTGTACTTATATTTTTTGTGCCGTTGGTATTCTATTATTGCTACATTCAGTTTATCAGTATTCCTGTTGATATTTATAAAACATGGAGATACTCTCCGGATCAGAAACCACCCGATTTTGACGGAGCAGACTTTGACCGTTTAATGGTTTTAAATGTTGAATTGAGCAAAAATCTGGAAGATGCAAACCGTTTTAGAATTAAAGCTAAAACTTTACCGACCGGAGTAACTTTTGGAGACTGGTTTTTCCGTGTTGTTGACGATTACAATCACAAAAACCCTAAATCAATTATTCATCTTACAGATGAGCAAAGACAACCTTATTACTGGATATTCTATACTAAAAAATCGTTTTTCAGTTTTAGAAAATACATCGATTTCGATCTGGATATTACAACGAATACTATTTCGGAAAACGAAGTGGTAATTTGTAAAAGAGTTATTCAGCACGAAGAAGAAGGAAAAAATAAATAAAAATCAAAATCACACAAATAACAATATTACAATATGATACAGCCCATAAAACATTTTGCTATCAACTGGGTTGATGGAATGAAAGTTTCGCAGAAACATCTCAACGATCAGGATAATTTTTTAATAGATACGATAAGAGATGGTAATTCGCTTGGGATTACCAATTATAACTACGGTTTGCTGCCTCTTTCGAATGAGTTTACCGATAAAACTATTTTTGATGTTCACAATACGGCAACCAACGATGTGCAATTGTTTATCAAAAATTGCAGTGCTGTAACGTTGGCAGGTTATAGATTGGAATTGAAAGACAGGAGAGTGAGTGTAAAATCTTTGGCTAAGTCTTTAAATCTTGATGAAAATCAGATGGATGGAGAATATTATATTTTAATATCCGTAAATCCGTTTGATAAAGTACCTTTTGGAGATATTGATCCTGAAGAAATTCCGCCAAGACATCCGAATTCACACGCCAATTATCATATCGAATTGCTTCCGGTAAGTTCACTGAACAGTAATCATTCGGGAGGAAATTATTTGGTAGTGGGAAAGGTTGATTTCAAAGGCAATATTGCTCAGGTAAACACCAATTTTATTCCGCCGTGCACTTCGATTCAGAGCCATCCGGTTTTGATTGATTATTACAACGGATATGCAAAATCTATTGGAAATTTACAGCAATACGCATTTAAAATCATCCAGAAAGCTTCACATAAAAACCAGAATACAGCTTTAGCATTGAATGTAAAAGCTTTGTGTAATGTTTTGGTCAATACTTTTGGAGACATGTATTTTCAGTTCAGAAATATTATTCCGTATCAACCGCCGGTTTTCTTGATCGAAACTTTTGCTACATTAGCTTTAAGAATGTACAATTCAACGCAGATTTTAGTTCCTGGAGAATTGGAAGAGATGCTGAATTATAGCTTAGAATGGAGCGAAATTGCACCGCACACTTTATTGAATCAGCTTTCTACTGTTGCAGAAACCAATTATGACCATCACAATTCCGGCGAACCACTTTTATACATCAGTCAGATGCTGAGAAGCCTGGAAACTATTTTCTCAAAACTGAGCGAACTGGATTACATCGGACAGAGAAAAGAAAATATCATTGTTAATGAACAGGAAGTTTCTTCAAACACCAATCCAAAAAGAGGTTGGAGTGTTTTAGATTAACAAAAATCATTTTTAAAATAAATAAATCCCGATACTTCAAATTCGGGATTTATTGTATAAAATTGTCATGTCTAATAAGAAGAAAAAGTAAACACGATTTTGTCATTCCGCAAGAATCTAAGCAAAGATTTTAAGATTATATTTATACAAATAGATTTAGATTCCTATGGATTGACAAACTTGGCGGATAAGAAGTGTAAATAAATTACAGCACAATCATTCAAAATTAAATGTAAAAAATGAATACAGATAAAATAAGACAGGAAATTAGAGGTTTATCAGACGGAAAATTATTCTTCAATAATGCAGGTTCATCTTTAATGCCAAACATTGTAGTAGATTCAATGATCGATTATTTGCGACAGGAAGAACAGTTGGGTGGCTATGAAGTGGCCAATAGAAATGCAGAATTACTTGATAATTTCTATGCTGAAACTGCAAGACTGATCAATTGTAAACCTTCAAATATCGCTTTTATGACAAGTGCTACAGAAGCATTTGCGAAAGCGCTTTCGAGTATTATTTTTGAAGAAGGAGATACGATTATTACAACAGTTGATGATTATATTTCTAATCAGATTACATTTATTTCGCTTCAGAAAAGACTGAATATAAACTTACTCCGAATTAAAAAATTGGAGAATAACGAACTTGATTTAGAAGAACTTGAAAATTTAATCAAAGAACATCACCCGAAACTGGTTGCGGTTACCCATATTCCGACCAATTCAGGATTGATTCAGGATATTGAAGCAGTAGGAAAAATCTGCCGACAATATGATGTTTTATATTTGGCAGATTGTTGTCAATCGGTTGGGCAAATGGTTGTTGATGTCGATAAAATTGGTTGTGATTTTTTAACGGCAACAGGAAGAAAGTTTATGAGAGGACCAAGAGGAAGTGGATTTTTATATGTTTCAGACAGGGTTTTAGAGCAAGATTATGCTCCGATTTTATTGGATATGAGAGGCGCACATTGGTCAGAATACGATAATTACGAATTGTTTAAGACGGCTAAAAGATTTGAGCATTGGGAAGTTTCTTACGCTGCAGTTTTAGGGATGATGGAAGCTGTAAAATATGCCAATACGATTGGTCTGAATACTATTGAAAACTACAACAGGAAATTAAGTGAAACACTTAGAACAAATCTTAAAAACAGTGGTTTTAAAGTTTTAGATATCGGACAAAACCTGAGCAGTATTGTAACTTTCTGCGGACCGGATAATGATCTGGAAAATATACAGAAAGTGTTGAGAGAAAACAATGTTTTCTTTTCGGTAAGTTATAAAAATTCAGCATTAATTGACTTTACGGATAAAAAAGTTGACGGTGCTGTAAGACTTTCACCCCATTATTTTAATACGATAGAAGAGATTGAAAAGGTTTCTAATATTCTTAAAAATAGTTTATTATAAGTAAATTATTCGGTCTTCGCTGAATGAAACGCCTTTGCGAACTAAAAATCGAACTGCACAAAGAAAAACCTTTGCGCACTTTACGCTAAAATTTTGGATTATTATGATGCATCAAAAACTTTAATTACTTTTCATTAAATTCGTAAAAAATCAAAAAGATAATGAAGATTAAATTAACTATCTGTCTTCTTGCGTTTCTTAATTTCTATGAAGCTCAGGAAAATATAACGTATCAGAAACCATCTGCCGAAATTTTAAAGCTTGCAGATTACGACCGACCGCCAAGTGTTTTGACCAATTCTAAAAAAGATTGGGTTGTTTTTGTATACCGACCAACCTATAAAACTTTAGATGATCTCAATCAGCAGGAAATGAAATTGGGAGGATTAAGAATTAACCCCGTGACCAATATTTCGAGCTCTGTTACGTATTCCAACAATTTGAAAGTACGTAAAATGAACGATAAAACGGAAGTTCAGGTTAAAAATTTGCCTGCAAATCCGAAAATCACTAATACGTCATTTTCGCCGGACGAGAAAAAACTAGCTTTTACACATACTACAGATAAAGGAGTTGAACTTTGGGTCGTTGATCTTGAAACGGCAACAGCAAAAAAAATCACTAAAGATAATCTGAATGCCAATTTAGGAAGTCCTTACAGCTGGATGAAAGATTCTCAAAGCTTCCTGATTAAAGTTCTTCCTGAAAACAGACCTAAACTAACGGATTCCTCAAAAGACCTTCCTACAGGACCAATTGTTTCAACAGCAGATGGAAAAGTTTCTCAAAACAGAACATATCAGGATTTACTTAAAAATCCACAAGACGAGAAGAATTTTGAAATTCTTACTGCTTCCGAATTATATAATGTAGATCTAAACGGAGGCTTAAAAAAGATAAAAGATCAGGATTTATATTCAGGAATAAGCTATTCTCCAGATGGAAATTACCTGATGCTGACTACGATTAAAAAGCCTTTTTCATACATCGTTCCGCTAAACAGATTTCCAATGACCACTACGGTTTATGATGCAAAAGGAAATGTAGTAAAAACGGTGAATGAAGTTCCTTTAAATGAAATTATGCCGAAAGGATTTTCATCAGTAAGAACCGGAAAAAGAGATATGGGATGGAGATCTGATCAGCCTGCCACTTTGGTTTACGCCGAAGCTCTGGATGGTGGAGATCAGTCGAAAACTGTTGATTTCAGAGATGAAGTTTTCACTTGGGAAGCTCCGTTTACGGCTCAGCCAAAATCTTTCTTTAAAACAAAACAAAGGTATGGTGGTGTAAGCTGGACAAACAATCATTATGCTATCGTTGGTGAAAGCTGGTACGATACAAGAAACACAAAATCTTACTTGGTTGATTTAAATACAGGTAAATCTGAAGTCATAGAAGATAGAAATTACCAGGATGTTTACAGTGATCCAGGAAATTTTAATACGACAAAAAATGACTTCGGAAGATATGTTGTAGATATGAAAGGGGAGAAATCTTATCTAATTGGAGACGGATTTACAAAAGATGGTCAGCATCCTTTTATCGATGAGATGGATATGAAATCTTTAAAAAAGAAAAGACTTTATACCTCAAATCTTAAAAATGCCAAAGAGGAAATAATCGATATTATTGATCCTAAAAAAGGAGAAGTATTGACGATTCAGCAGTCGGCAAGTCAGTATCCGAATTATTTCAAGAAAAATATTAAATCTAATAAATCAGAAGCCGTAACCAATTTTGCCAATCCTTTTGAAAGCATCAAAGATGTTTACAAAGAAGTGATTACCTACAAGAGAAACGATGGAGTTACTTTGACCGGAACGCTTTATTTACCGGCAAACTACGATAGAAAAGCTAAAAAAGAAAAACTTCCGTTATTAATCTGGGCTTATCCTACAGAATATAAAGACAAGAATACAGCCGGACAAAATACTCAGAACCCGAACGATTTTACATTCCCGTATTACGGTTCTTTTGTCTATTGGACGGCAAAAGGATATGCCGTACTTGATGATGCTGCATTCCCAATTATCGGTGAAGGAAAAACTGAGCCGAATGATACCTTTATTCCACAGTTGGTTGCCAACGGAAAAGCTGCGATTGATGCTGTAGATAAATTAGGATATATCGACAGAACAAAAGTGGCAGTTGGAGGACATTCTTACGGAGCTTTTATGACGGCGAATCTTTTGACGCACTCTAAAGATTATGCTTGCGGAATTGCAAGAAGTGGAGCTTATAACAGAACGTTGACGCCTTTTGGTTTCCAGAGTGAGCAGAGAAATTATTGGGATGTTCCGGAAATTTACAACGCGATGTCGCCATTTATGAATGCTGATAAAATGAAAACGCCTATGTTATTGGTTCATGGTGATGCCGACAATAATCCGGGAACTTTTACTTTACAGACCGAAAGATATTTTCAGGCTTTGAAAAATCTCGGAGCACCTGTGAAAATGGTTCTTCTTCCAAAAGAATCTCACGGCTATGCTGCTAAAGAAAATATTCTGCATTTGCTTTGGGAACAGGATCAGTTCTTGGAAAAATGTTTGAAGAAATAAATGATAAAACCTCGCCCGAAAAGAGCGAGGTTTTTTGTTGACTTTTTTAGTGTGATATTTTTAAATCAAATATTTTTAAACCGCAGAAATTCTGCGGTTTAATATTTAGTCTAATGCATTTAGCAAAATCTCTTCGAGGATTATACCAAAAGCTCCTGTCGACTTATACAAATCCACAGGAGCTTTTAGAAAAAGCAGGCGTGCAATTTTGAAAAGCTCGCCTGCTTTTTAAAATTGTTTACTTAGCTTTTTAATCTTTGAAAATAATTATTTTGATCCTAAAACTGCAGCTAAATAAAAAAAGCGATCCAAAGACCGCTTTCAATATTATATTTTGTTTGCTTTAATTCTTCGGGCAGACATATCGAGAAAACGCTTAACCAGCATAAATGCTGAAATCGTTAATCCCAATCCAAGTGCGATCCACATTCCGAAAGCACCCATTTCTAAGGTTACACAAAGGAAATATCCTAAAGGAATTGTAATTAACCAGTACGCAATAAATGTAATGATTGACGGAATTTTCACATCCTGTAAACCTCTCAACATTCCTAAAGCTGTTACCTGAATTCCATCAGAAAGTTGGAATAAAGCTGCAATAATCATTAGTTTTGAAGCCAGCATAATTACTTCTACTTCTTCGGGTTTTGTGAAAAATGTAGGTAAAATATTTCGCCCTAAAATAAATATAACTCCACAAAGACACATAAAAAGAAAAGCAATTTTTAAATTGTTGATTCCTATTTTTCTTAATTCCACAAAATTTTGCTCACCTAGTTTTCTACCGATCATAACCGTTGAAGCGACACTGAAACCGATACATAAATTAAAGGTAAATGATGCCATGCTTAAAGCGATCTGATGTGAAGCAATATCGTGAGATGAAATTAATCCGCAGATAAACGCTGCTCCTGCAAAAGCGGTTACTTCAAAAAACATCTGTAATGCAGTCGGGAAGCCTAATCTTACCATTTTTTCAAACATTTTCTTAGAAAAAACCTGCATTTTTAATGAAAAATCTTTGATGTACTGCTTTGTTTTTGGTTCTTTCATTAAAACAAAATAAAGAAAGACAACCATGAAAATTCTGGCAATTAAACTTGCTAAGGCAGAACCTTTTACACCCATTTCAGGGAAAATCCAAATTCCTTCAATTAATACGTAATTCAGTACAATATTAATCACATTGGCAATAATGGTAGCTTTGGTCACTCCAATCGTATAAGATAATCCTTCAGAAACTTCTCTCAAAGTCTGAAATGCCATAAACGGAACAATGCTGATGGCCATAATCCATAAAAAATCTACAGTGTCGGGAATAATTTTTGCCGGCTGGCCAGAGTGATAGAGTAGAGGTAATCCCAAAAATAAGATAATCATCAGAATAATTCCGACTGACATATTGATGATAAAACCGTGACTGAAAACAGAATTAATCGTTTTGTGGTCATTTTTAGAGTGTGCCTCAGAAACCAATGGCGGAATGGCAAAAGAAAAACCAAGTGCCAAAACAAACATCGAGAAAAAGACAGCATTTCCCAAAGATACCGATGCCAAAGCGTCTGCTCCCAAGAGTTTACCTACAATGATATTATCAAAAAGGTTGACAGACACCTGCCCAACCTGCGTAAGCATTACCGGAAGAGCCAGCGTTAAGGCTTCTTTCGTGTAATTTTTATTTAAAAAGCTCATAATAGTTCAAAAAAAATTTGCAGTATAGTTACTGCAAATTTTTATAATGTATTTTAATTAATAATTAAATTATTTTCTAACAAAACTTGCAACGTCCTCTTCGGAAACCGTAGCTCCTCCAAGAATGATTAATCTTTCAACAACATTTCTCAGCTCTCTGATATTTCCCGTCCATGAAAGTGCTTTTAATGCATCAATCGCAGAATCATCAAATTTTTTCAACGCAGTACCGTGTTCATCAGCAATCAGTCCCGAAAAGTGATTCACCAAAAGATTGATATCTTCTTTTCTGTCATCCAAAGGCGGTACATATATTTCAATTACAGAAAGTCTGTGATACAAATCTTCTCTGAATCTTCCAGCCTCAATCTCTGTCTGCATATTTTTATTGGTTGCAGCCAAAACTCTCACATCAACTTTTATTTCTTTGTCGCTTCCTACCGGAGAAACTTTGCTTTCCTGTAGTGCTCTCAAAACTTTTGCCTGAGCAATTAAGCTCATATCTCCAATTTCGTCTAAGAAAATAGTTCCGCCGTTTGCCTGCTCAAATTTCCCCTGCTTATCTTTGATTGCTCCTGTAAATGATCCTTTTACGTGACCAAAAAGTTCAGATTCAATCAATTCAGAAGGTATTGCCGCACAGTTTACTTCCACCATTGGTCCCCTAGATCTTTCACTTAGATTGTGAATAGCATGCGCTACCAATTCTTTTCCTGCTCCATTGGGTCCGGTAATTAAAACTCTCGCATCAGAAACAGCTACTTTTTCAATCATTTCCTGAATTTTCTTTAAAGCCGCAGATTCACCAATCATTTGGTATTTTTTGTTGACTTTCTTTTTCAGGGTTTTATTTTCGGTCTGAAGATTTTTATTTTCTTTTTTTAATGTTTCTTTCACCAAAGCGTTCTTCACACTTGTAATCAATCTATTGATATCAATTGGTTTAGAAATAAAATCGTATGCCCCGTCCTTTAAGCAAGAAACTGCAGAATCGATGTCGGCGTGCCCGGAAATCATGATAAAAGTGGATTCTGGCTTTAGAGCTAAACTTTGCTTTAAGAGCTCAGTTCCTGAAAGTTTTGGCATTTTGATGTCTGAGATCACCAATGCGAAATCTTCTTTCTCTATTTGTTTATAGCCTTCCAAACCATCGTCGGCAATGACAAATTCATAGTCAGTTAGTTCATCCGAAAGGATACTGTGAAGTACTCCGGAGATTGCTTTTTCGTCTTCTACAATAAGGATTTTTTGCATAGTTGCAAATTTAAGTATTTTTTGCTTGAGTATTAGCAAAAATCATTCCCAAAAGTCTATTTTGAGTAATCTCTTCGCCCAAAAATTGCAGAACCTACGCGTACAGAATTGGCACCACACTCAATAGCAATAGGGAAGTCATCACTCATTCCCATTGATAACGTTTCGAGTTTTTTGATCTGGCTTAGTTCATCAAACAGATTTTTTAAAACTGAAAATTCTTTTTTGATTTGATTTTCATCTTCGGTGAAAGTTGCCATTCCCATCAATCCTGTGATTGCAATATTTTCGAATTCTCCGTTGACAAATTTTTCAAATAAAGGTTTGGCTTCTTCTATTTCCAACCCGAATTTTGTATCTTCTTCGGCAATTTTCACCTGAAGTAGAACTTTTATTGTACGGTTGTACTTTCCGGCTTCTTTATTAATTTCTTTCAGAAGCTTTTCAGAATCTACACTTTGAATGGTGTCAACAAATTCGGCAATATATTTAACCTTATTACTCTGAAGATGCCCGATGATATGCCATTGTATATCTTTTGGAAGAAGAGGGTATTTCTCAACCAATTCCTGAACTTTATTTTCACCAAAAACTTTCTGCCCCAAATCGTAAACCTCCTGAATAGTAGAAGTGGGATGCGTTTTTGAAACTGCAACCAATTCGACATTTTCCGGAAGACGTCTTTTTATATCGTTGTAATTTTCCTGAATACTCATAATTGCAAATTTCTGAATTTTAAAAGTGAAAAACGAATGAAATTTAAGTTTAGTTGAAAGGTTTATTGTAAAAATGCTTCGACTCCGCTCAGCGTGACATGGGTTCAAATAAACTTTGATAAGAAAGTTATTATTAAAGATGTCATGCTGAGCGGAGTCGAAACATATATTATAAGTGAAAAAAGATTAATTTAAAATCTCATTGATCTTCGGATACGCAGATACTTTTCTGAAAACAAATCGGTTTGATTTCTGTAGTTTTTCGATAAACAAATCCAGCTCATTAATAGAATCTGAATCGTTAAGATATTGATCGTGGGTAAGCAGAACCAAATGTCTTGATGTTTTTTCAAGATCATTAAAGAAAATGCTGTCTACTTTTTTTAGCATCGCTTCATGATTTCCTTTTAAAGTCATTTTATTGGTCGGTTTCCATTCCAGATCCCAACCTATTACCTTGTAGCCTGCTTTTTTTAATCTGTTTGCTGCTTCAGAAGAACTTTTAATATCGGTAACATTAATATTATTAAGCCTCCAAATATTTCTTCCTGGTGTTCTTGCAATTTTTCCAGGAAGTTTTAAGCTGTCTTTGGCAATATTAAAATCATTAACGACTGCCTCAGGATTTTTGTAAAAATCTGAATACCTGTTGTGAGCATGAGTATGACTGTGATTGGCAAGCTCAATCAAATGGTCTCTCCTCATCTTTTCGAAATCTTCTTTTTGTCTTTTACTGTCTGATGCATGTTTTCCTACAACAAAAGCCGTTGCACAAACATTTCTTTTGTGTAATATTTTTAATAGATTTTCAGTGCCACGATTGGGGCCATCGTCGAAGGTAAGATATATTACTCTTTTATCGGTGGGTACATTCTCATCATCTATTTGAGCGACTTTTGCGACGGGAGGCAGTTTGGTAAGAATTTTTTCGGTTTCTTTTACTTCAGTTTTCTGATTGCATCCTGTAAATAATGTTGATGTTACAGTCAATACTGTAACCATCCTTAGAAAAGTCTTATTAAATGACTTTTCCGCAAAAGTTTTTTTCATAAAGATTAATGGGAATTAAATTGTTAAAAAATGTTAAGTTTTACAAATTTTAGTTAACAAAGGTAATGCCAATTTTCCTATAAATATCACTTTTTAAGGATTTTTTAATTAAAATTATTTATCTAAATATTTTTTAAGCTGAATAGCATTTTTGATCGCTGCATTTCCCCAGGTATTATTAAAAAATACAAAACCTTTTTTTCCTGATTTTAAGATGTTTTCACTTAAAGATTTTATTTCATCTTCCAAATATTCAGATTTATAGAGTATAGGTTTTCCGTGAAGTCGGTAATAGAATAATTCAGGGTGATTGACGATGAAATTGTCAGGAAGGTTTCCAGGAAAACTTACTCCGGAAAAGATGATGTTTTTTGAACTTAAAATGTTGTAAATATCATCACGCCACCAAGTTTCGTGACGGAATTCAATAACATTTAAATACTTAAAATCTACATTATTTAAAATTAAATCCAGATTCTCTTCTGTATTTTTAAACGATGGCGGAAACTGATACAGAAATCCTGATAGCTTTTTACCTAAATTATTTTGAATATGCAAACAGAATTCTGCAATTTCCTCTTTGCAATCTTTCAATCGTTTTTCGTGAGAGATCGTTTTAGGAATTTTAATAAAAAATCGAAAATCATCTGGAGTTTCGTCAAACCATTTTTGGAGTGTTTTTGCAGTTGGTTTTCTGTAAAATGTGGAATTAATCTCAACAGCATTAAATTCCTTCGAATATAAAACTAAAAAGTCTTTACTTTTGGCATCTTCCGGGTATAGCGAACCCTTCCAGTCGTTATTGTAGAATCCTGAACAGCCGATATAGAGATTTCCTTTTTTCATAGTTTACTTAGAGTTTTAGGTTGTTGATTTATTTATGTTCAAATAAATTATTATTTGCTTTAAAATCAGTTATTTACCTGAAATAATCACACATTCAATAAAATAATCCGTACATTTAGAAATGTCAAACAAAAACACTTATGATACAAAAATTCAAAATTGCTTCTATTAATGTACTTTAGAGAGATTTGGGTTCCTTTATTAAATATTTAAAATAATAAAATCAAATCTTTTATATTGGAGCATCTCTACAAAATTTATTTAGATCCTTTTACTACGCTGAACTAAATATTTCTAAATCGTAAACTTACTGTTTACACAAAGCGTTTAAAGTTATTTTCTTTGAAAGATTATAATAAAATAAATATACATCATTATAGTATATTTTAAAATAGCACATTACTAAAATTATAAAATATGAAAATTTTGAAAAAAAGTCTATTCTTATTATTTGTGCCTGTTGCTCTTGTTATTTCGACTTCGGGACATCATTTTGAAACTGATCTTGCGAAACAATATCCTCAAATGGATTTAACGGATTTATTTGTTTTCGAATCGAATCAACCAAATAAAACTGTTTTCCTTTTGGATACAAATCCACAATCAAAAAAAGATAGTTTTAATTTTGCTCCAAATGGAATTTATAAATTTCATGTAGCCAATAATAAAGCTTTTACTGAAGGGCAAACTTTTAGTTTTACTTTTAAGGACAATAAAGTGCAATTTTATTGGGATGGAAATCCTGAAAACGAATTAGGTCAGACCGGTACGCTTATAGCACAAGGTCCTGTAAATCGTATTTTGGAACTCAACAACGGTATTAAAATCTGGACGGGAACTACCCAAGATAATTTTCAGGGAAATGCCGTAGGAGCCGAGCTTTTCAAGCATAAAGTACTAGACGAAGGCGTATATGACTTATCTGCCTTTGATGTAGGAGAAAAAGGGAATTATTTTGGAATAGGAAAATCTTCGGTTATAGTTTTTGAGGTTCCTAATGAGCTTTTATCAGATAATATATTTTATTATGCATCCACTGCTTTTGAGGAAGAGGCTAATCATTGGCATCAGGTAAATCATATTGCCAATGTATTATTTCCCCATTTTTACATGGGCTACGACAACAAATTAAGAAGTAAATACGGTTCTCAAGGAGCGGTGGAAGATGATGAAATAAAGCAAAATGTTATCAATAATCTTACTAAATATGTTACGACTGCTGGAATTCAAAAAGATCCAAAAGCCTATGTAGCAAAATTGACAGAGCGCGTTTATCCCGACGTAGTTCCTTATGAAGTGGGCACTAAAGCATCTTACACAGTAGATAAATTTAACGGAAGACCATTGCTTGATGATGCGATGAATGTATCTTTAGGACTTTTGGTGGGCTCCGAAACTGCTTTAGACGATCAGGTGAGTATAAAGCCCGAAAGATATCAACCAAACTTTCCGTTTACCATTCCAATTGATGATGATTATTTAAAAGCTTCACAAAAATCGGTTACGATAAATGTAGAAAATCAAATCGGAGCCGAAAAGAAAAATACTCAAAATACAAAAACTCCTCAAACTCCTATTAATAATTGGATATATTATATTGTAGGTGGTTTGTTTATCGTATTACTTATCTATTTTTTTACAAGAAAAAAGAAATAATATAAAATATTTTAATAGCTAAGTTAACAACTTCTCATTCTAATCAGAGTGAGAAGTTGTTATATTTAAATCCACAGAATTTAGTCGTAATGAGTTTAATATTACCGATAAAGAACTAAGGCTCATTGCCGCTGCCGCAATCATTGGTGATAACAAAATTCCGAAAAATGGATACAACAATCCTGCTGCAACCGGGATTCCCAAAACATTATAAATAAAAGCAAAGAACAAGTTTTCTTTGATATTTCTCAATAGTTTTTCGCTTAATATTTTTGCTTTGGCAATTCCTAAAATATCACCTTTAAGTAATGTAATTTCTGCCGTTTCTATAGCTACATCGGTTCCGGTTCCCATCGCAATTCCGACATTAGATTGCGCTAAAGCAGGGGAGTCGTTGATTCCGTCTCCGGTCATGGCAACGATTCTTCCCTGTTCCTGAAGTTTTTTTACTTCATTTAATTTATCTTCAGGAAGACAGCTGGCCTTGTATTTTTTAATTCCTAATTCATCTGCAACAGCTTTTGCGGTATTTTCATTATCACCGGTCATCATAATTACTTCAATTCCTTCATTGATTAAATGCTGAACAGCTTTTTTCGAGCTTTCTTTAATCTTATCGCTGAAACTTATAAAACCTAAAGCTTCATTTTCCTGAGCAATAAAAGAGATTGTATGCGCCTTTGATTGAATTTCCTTCGCTTTTAATTTTAAATCTTGCGGAATTTGTATTCCATTAGAAACTAAAAGATTTTCGTTCCCTAAATAAACAGTTTTACCATTGATGATTCCTTTCACACCTTTACCGGAAATATTTTCAAATTTTTCGACTTTTTCGGCTGAAATATGATCGGTTTTCGCTTTCTTGATCACAGCACTTGATAAAGGATGTTCTGAATTTTGATTTAATGAATAAGCCAGTTTTAAAATTACATTTTCAGAAGAGTTATTAACGGTTTCGATATGTTCTAAAGATGGTTTACCTTCGGTTAAAGTTCCTGTTTTATCGGTGATCAGAACGTTTACTTTATGCATTAATTCAAGAGCTTCTGCATTTTTTATAAGGATTCCGTTTTTGGCACCTTTACCAATTCCCACCATCAGAGACATTGGAGTTGCCAAACCTAAAGCACACGGACAAGCGACAATGAGAACCGCAACTGCATTGATAAAAGCAAATAAAGTTTTCTGACCTTCCGGACCGAAAATCTGCCATAAAATAAAAGTAATGACAGCAACAACAATAACGGTCGGCACAAAAACTTTAGCCACTTTATCGGTCAGCTTCTGGATTGGAGCACGGCTTCTGCTTGCATCATTGACCATTTTTATAATCTTCGAAAGCAAAGTTTCATCGCCTACTTTTTCGGCTTTCATCAGGAAAACCTGATTTCCGTTAATCGTTCCTGAAGTTACTGAGTCATCACTATTTTTCTCGACAGGAATAGGTTCCCCGGTAATCATACTTTCGTCAACGATAGAGTTTCCTTCGATTATTTTTCCGTCAACAGGAATTTTTTCGCCTGGTTTTACTTTCAGTATATCCCCAATTTTCACTTCCGAAAGCGGAACTCTTTTTTCTTCATTATTAACCATTAGATTGGCTTCATCAGGAGAAAGATTCATCAGTTCTTTGATGGCATTTCCTGTTTTTTTGTGAGCTAAAGCTTCCATCAGCTGTCCTAAAATAACCAACGTCATAATCACGCAAACCGCTTCAAAATATAAAGGAATTTCATGGTTGTGACCTCGGATTTCATGTGGAAGCAGATCTGGAAAAGCTAAAGCAATGATGCTGAAAATAAATGCCGCAGCAACACCTAAAGCAATTAAACTGAACATATTCAGATTCCAGGTTTTAAATGAAACCCAGCCTCTTTTCATCAAAAACCATCCGGAATAAAATAAAACGGGAAGCGTCAAAATCAATTCAAAAATCGCCTGTATATTATGTGAAAAAGGAAAATCGATCAGCATTCCACCCATTGAAAGAATAAAAACAGGAATGGTGAAAGCTAAAGAAATAATGAATTTTCTTTTTAAAATAAGATAGGTATCATCAGTTTCTTCTTCGCCTTTTTCGGGATATTTTACCAGATCCATTCCGCAAACAGGGCAGCCAACATTACTGTCGTAAGTTTTATCTCCTTCGCAGAACATCGGGCAATAATATCTTCCGGCCATATCATCCGTAACTTTTGGGGTTTCGTGATGTTGATGATTGTGGTGTTGATGGGAGTGGGAGGTAGAATTTTTAACCAAATCTTCTGTAATTTCCTCGAGATGCATGTGACAAACCGGGCAATCTGTTTTTTCGTCATACGTTTTATCACCTTCACAGAACATCGGACAATAATAGTTTCCAATATTGTCTTTGAAACTTTCCGGTAAATTAGTTGAAGAATAGGTCGGTTTATGATTAGGATCTTTTGCTAATTTTTCCTCAATCGGAACCAGATACATATTGCAATCAGGACATCTTTTTCCCTGTTGAAAATATACTTTATCACCTTCGCATTCCATCGGGCAGTAATAAACTGAGGATGGAGAAACACGGTCTTGAGGCTTTACAAAAGTATTTTCTGGCTTATTTGGATCTTCCAGTTTGTAATTTCCTATTTCTGAAAGTGATTTATTGAGATCATTCAGGTTAATATCTTTATCGGAAGTGATTTCAACGGAGCTGTTTTCAAGATTTACTTTTGCTGAAATATGGTCTAAACTATTCAGTTTTTCTGAAATTTTTTTTTGGCAACCCGAACAGGTCATTCCCAAAACTTTATATTGTTGGTACATAATTCTAAATTTATGTTACAAATTTCCAAAAATATAGAGAGAGGCTGTTATAGATTTAAGGATAATTGTTATAAAATTTGGCGGTTAAGATTTTGAAAGTGAAAAGTCGAAAATAATATTATACTTTATCCAAGGATTTTCTGTTGTGAACTTTAAGTTTTTTAAATTCGGTAGGCGTGAAGCCTGTACTACTTCTGAATTGTGATGACAAGTGCTGCACACTTTTGTAGCCCAATTTTCCGGCAATTTCAGTTAAGGTAAATTCATTATAAAGAAGCAGTTCTTTTACTTTTTCAATTTTCTGAAGAATAAAAAACTGCTCAACCGTGATATTTTCATTTTGTGAAAAGGTTTTTGATAATGAACTGTAATCTTTATGAAGCTCAGAACTTAAAAATTTTGACAGTAAAAAGCTTTCATCAATATCAAGCTTTCCAATTTTAATAATGATAAGATTTTTAATTTTATCAACCAATTGATGAGTCGCATCTTTTATTCTTTCAAAACCGGTTTCCTTTAAACGATTTTCAATGAGCTGAATGTCTGTTTTTGAAATTTCAGTCTCAGTTTCTACCTCACCTAAAGCGATTTGAGTGATTTTTATATTAAATTCTTCAAAAATGGTTGAAACAGCTGCAATACACCTTCCACAAACCATATTTTTTATGAAAATTTTCATAGCAAATTGCTCAATCTGTCTTTTACAAACTCTACTTTTGTTTTTCCGTGTGCTGCAGGATTTCCGTTTTCATCAAGGTTTACCATTACAATTTTATCAACCGTAATGATGGTTTGATGGGTCATTTTGTTTCTTACATCACATTTCAGTGTGAGAGAAGTAGATCCAAAAGATGAAACTTCGATTCCGATTTCGATAATGTCGCCCTGTTTTGCTGAGCTTACAAAATTTATTTCTGAAATAAACTTAGTGACTACTTTTTTGTTTTCTAGCTGAATGACTGCGTATAATGCAGCTTCCTCATCAATCCATTGCAAAAGTTTTCCTCCGAATAGTGATTGATTGGGATTAAGATCTTCCGGTTTTACCCATTTTCTGGTATGGTAATTCATTTTTTTATGATTGTTTTCAGTACAAATTTAGTTTTAAAAATAAGTTTTTCAAAAGATTATTTAATGAAAAATTCATCAGTTATTTGCGATATTATTACAAGTTTATGTTACAAGTGAATTAATCTATTAAAAAGTTTTGATTTGTAGTTTTTAATTGTATCTTGCACCTGTTTATATTTGGAATCAATATCATGTTCATTATTATGTTGCTTTTCTATTTATATACCAATCTTATATATTAATTTTTAATTTTTTTTTAAAATGAACATTTTTGTTTCAAACATCAATTACGCAACTAAAGAATATGAGTTGCACGATTTATTCGCAGAATTTGGCGATGTATCATCAGCTAAAATTGTAACAGACAGAGAAACTGGTCGTTCTAGAGGTTTCGGTTTTATCGAAATGGGGGACGAAGAAGGAGGTCAAGCTATTGAAGCTCTTAACCAGAAAGAATTTAACGGAAAAATTCTTAACGTATCTGAGGCTAAGCCAAGAGAAGAAAAACCAAGAAGAAGTTTTGATAATAACAGAAGCGGTGGTGGAAGTTATGGTAACAACCGTGGAGGAGGTAACTCTGGAGGTGGTTACGGAAGCAACAACAACCGTGGAGGTAACGGAGGCGGCGGAAGTCGTTGGTAAAAAAAATGAAGCGGCTTTTAAGCCGCTTTTTTTATGTCTTTATTTTTAAAAGAATTAGTTTAAAGTTGTTTTTCAGTTTTGTGTTACATCAATTAACTAAAAACCAACAACCATCAACTAATTGTCATTCTTCTTTTTCTTCTTTTTCTTATCCTTTCCTTTTTTGTCTTTTTTAGGGTTTAGGATTTCTTCAGCATACTCCAATTTAGGTTCCTTTATTTTTACAGGTTTCATTTCGATCTTAAGGTCAAAATAAGTTTTAAGATCATTTTGTGAAATCAGATTTTCATTAAATAAGAATTCCAAAATTTCTTTTCCAGAATTGTTAAAGAAATTAAGTGAAAGTTCTTTAAGCAAAAACTTTTTATAATCTTCAAGGGGGACAATTACAGAGTATCTGAAAATTCTGCCTTCTTTTTCGGTAGACAAATATCCTTTTTCAACAAGTATCTTCAGGTACGTTGAGACCGTATTCTGATGAGGCTTGGGTTCCGGGTGATGCTCCATAACTTCCTTTAGATAAAAGCTTTGGAGTTTCCAGAATAACTTCATTAGATTTTCTTCAGCAGAGGTAAGATGATTTATTTTCATATTTGAATTTAAATTTTATAAAGTAATAAGCTTACTATTTACACAATAATGTTACTTAATTGTAGTTTCCACCGGAATCACTTCGGTTGGCAAATCATTGCGCTGATACTTATTGTTGCAATAAAGATAAATAAAAGAAACCAAAACCGCGATGCCTGCGCCCATAAATACTTCTTTTACGGTATGTCTTTTCAGAATAATTCTAGTAATTCCCACCAAAATGGCAATCCCAAGCCATGCAAAACCAATTTTCACATCAAACGCAAAGAATAGGGCAGAGACCAAAACATTGAATGCCGTATGCATCGAGCTTTTAATATATAAATTACTGAATTGTAAAGCGAAAAGGAGAATTAAAATAAACAACATCACAAAGTCGATGAATCCATTTTTAATATAGTTGAATGTTAAATACGAAACAATACATACCGCGATGAAGATATACAGTGTTTTTCTTTGAACCCTGTTTGACACATCCATATTCGTGTATCGCCCTGTTTTTACATTCCAGACAATCCAGATAATTACCGGAAGAATGGTAATCAGTAAAATGGGCAAAAAGTGTGTGAAGGCCTCTTTAAACGTATAATTCTGAATACTGAAATACACAAAATAAATAACCAAAGAAACTAAAGGATTGAAAAAGTCTGAGATAATTCTTGAAATAATGTGTAATAAAGAGGTCTTTTTTTCTTGCATAATTAAGTTTGAAATGTAAATATAACATTATAAGTAAAAAACAATTGCTGTGCATGTAATAAAAAACAAAGTTTTTTTTATATTTTTGCTCAACTATTTCATAATAAATAAGCAAAGGCTAGCACATGAAAGAATTTTCTAAAGAGATATACCTGAAGTGGTATGAAGATATGACAATGTGGAGAAGGTTTGAAGACAAATGCCGTTCTCTTTATCTAAAACAAAAAATCAGAGGTTTTTTACATTTGTACAACGGTCAGGAAGCTATTCCTGCAGGTTTTACGCATGCAATGGATTTAACTAAAGACAGTATGATCACTGCTTACAGATGTCACATTCATCCGATGGCAATGGGAGTAGACCCTAAGAGAATCATGGCAGAGCTTTGTGGTAAAGCTACAGGTACTTCCGGTGGTATGGGTGGTTCTATGCACATTTTCAGTAAAGAACACAGATTTTATGGAGGACACGGTATCGTAGGAGGTCAGATTCCTTTGGGAGCAGGTATTGCTTTTGCAGATAAATTCTTTGACAGAAAAGCTGTAAACATTTGTTTCTTCGGAGACGGTGCTGCAAGACAAGGCTCTCTTCATGAAACTTTCAACATGGCAATGAACTGGAAACTTCCTGTAGTATTTGTTGTTGAGAACAATCAGTATGCAATGGGAACTTCTGTAAAAAGAACAGCTAACCATGAAGATATCTATAAATTAGGTTTAGGATACGAAATGCCATGTCTTGCTGTAGATGCAATGGATCCTGAGAAAGTGGCTGAAGCTGCTTACGAGGCTATTGAAAGAGCAAGAAGAGGTGATGGGCCTACTTTTATCGAAGCTAGAACTTACCGTTTCAGAGGACACTCAATGTCTGATGCTGAACCATACAGATCTAAAGACGAAGTTGCTATTCATAAAAAAGACGACCCGATTGAATTGATCAAAGAGAGAATCTTGGCAAACAGCTGGGCTACTGAAGAAGAATTGGAAGCTATGGATAACAAATCGAGAGATTTCGTAGAAGAATGTATCGAGTTTATGGAAAACTCTCCGTATCCTGATGCAGAAAAAGTATATGAGTATGTATATGCTCAGGAAAACTATCCGTTCTTAGATAAATTAGAAAATTAAAAAATATAATAATAATTAATTTGATATTCGTATTTGAGTTTCCCTAATCTCAAATCTCGAATCTCGAATCTCAAATCAATATAAATTATGGCAGAAGTGATTACAATGCCACGTCTTTCCGATACAATGACGGAAGGAAAAGTGGCTAAATGGCATAAAAAAGTAGGAGATAAGGTAAAAGAAGGAGATATTTTAGCCGAAATCGAAACTGATAAAGCAGTACAGGATTTTGAATCTGAAATTGAAGGAACTCTTTTATATGTTGGTGTTGAAGAAGGTTCTGGTGCTGCAGTAGATTCTATATTGGCAATTATCGGTAAAGAAGGCGAAGATATTTCTTCTCTGAAAGGAGGAAGTGCTCCGGCAGCTGAAGGAGCTTCTGAAGAAAAAAAATCTGAAGAAGAATCTAAAACTGAAAACGAAACTACAAGCGTTGAGCAAACTTCGGTAGAAGTTCCTGCAGGAGTAGAAGTAATTACGATGCCAAGACTTTCTGATACAATGACAGAAGGTAAAGTAGCAAAATGGCATAAAAATGTAGGTGACACCGTAAAAGAAGGAGATCTTCTTGCTGAGATTGAAACCGATAAAGCTGTTCAGGATTTTGAATCTGAGTTTAATGGTATTCTTCTAAAGCAAGGTGTTGAAGAAGGTGGTGCTGCTCCGGTTGATACTGTTTTGGCGATCATCGGACCTGAAGGAACTGATGTTTCTAACGTAGGTGCTGCACAGCCAGCTACAAAATCAGCAGATAAGCCAGCTGAACAAAAATCTGAAACGAAAACAGAAGAGAAATCGGTTGCATCAACTGAAAACTCATCTTCAGACAGAGTTGCAATTTCTCCTTTAGCTAAAAAAATGGCTCAGGAAAAAGGTGTTGATATCAACAGCGTGCAAGGTTCCGGAGAAAACGGTAGAATCGTTAAAAAAGATATTGAAAATTATCAGCCATCTCAAAAGGCAGAATCTGCTGCTCCGGCACAAAACACTGCAGCAGCTCAGGTTGCTTTAAGCTTTGTACAGGGAGAAGATACAGAAACGCCAAATTCTCAGGTAAGAAATATTATTGCAAAACGTCTTTCTGAAAGTAAATTCTCTGCGCCGCATTATTATCTGATGGTTGAAATCAACATGGATAAAGCGATTGAAGCTAGAAAAGAAATCAATTCTTTACCTGATACTAAAATTTCTTTCAATGATATGATCATCAAGGCGACAGCAGTTGCTTTAAGAAAACATCCGCAGGTAAATTCTAGCTGGGCAGGTGATAAGGTGATTCACAGAGGTAATATCAACGTTGGAGTAGCAGTTGCAATTCCTGACGGATTGGTAGTTCCGGTTCTGAAGAATACAGATCAGATGAATTATACTCAGATTTCTGCTGCTGTAAAAGATATGGCCGGAAGAGCAAAATCTAAAGGTCTTAAAGCAAATGAAATGGAAGGTTCTACATTCTCGATCTCAAACTTAGGAATGTTCGGAATTGAGACTTTCACAAGTATCATTAACCAACCAAATGCTGCAATTCTTTCAGTAGGTGCAATTATCGAAAAACCAATCGTAAAGAACGGTCAGATCGTTGTAGGAAATATCATGAAGCTTTCGTTAGCATGTGATCACAGAGTGGTAGATGGAGCAACAGGAGCTCAATTCCTGCAGACACTTAAAACATATTTAGAAAGTCCTTTAACTTTGTTACTGTAACTTTTTAAAATATAAATTATTAAAACCTCTCATTTCGAGAGGTTTTTTTGTTTTCAGTTTATTATTAAAAATATTTCACCTCAATTTTTCAATTATTTCTACTTTTAAAAACTTTGTTGGTCAAAAATAATATTCTACTTTAGTAAAAAAAATATCTAAATGAAGAGAATTATTATTGGAGTCTTTTGCTTTTTAAATATTACACTTTTGGCTCAAAATCAGCGTTTTGCTTATGAGTATAAATTTATATCAGATTCTACTAAAATTGATGATGTTAGTTCTGAGCTCATATATCTTGATATAGCTAAAAAAGGCTCAAAATTTTATAGTCAAAAGAATAATATTGCTGATTCAATTCATCAGGATCGAGTGAAAAAAGGAACCAGAGACTTTACGGGTATTGATTATGGTTTGGTGCCTTACGTTGTAGAAAAATCTTATCCTGATTTCAAAATAGATTTTTTCAACAATCTCGACATGAATAAATACAAGGTTTCTGACAACAGAAAAATGGATTGGAAAATTTTACCGCAGAAAGAAAAAATTGGCGAATTTAATACTCAAAAAGCTTCCCTTAATTTTGCCGGCAGAATCTGGACAGCATGGTTTATTTCTGACATTCCCATACAAGATGGTCCATACAAGTTTCATGGTTTGCCAGGACTGATTGTCAAAATTGAAGATAAGACAAAATCACATTCTTTTGTTTTAAAAGAGATTAAAAAACTTACTTCTGATCAGGAATGGATAAGTGACAGTGAGAAAAAAGCTTTCGGCAGTATCATTGCTATTGATCAGGAAAAATACAAAAAACAAGTTATAGATTTTAGAAATAACCCTACAAAAGGTATGCGCCAAATGATGTCCGGAAACACTAAAGTGATGATGATGGATGAAAATGGAAAGCCATTGGATATCGAAAAAATGTTACGAGACCGCGAAAGAGATGCTAAAGCAAATAATGCAAAGAATAATAATTTGTTAGAATTAGATTTGTTGAAATAATTCTAAAAAAAGTAACCTGTTGATCGTACAACAGGTTACTTTTTATATTGACTTCTCTTTTAAGAATTATAAAATATTATCCTAAAACAGTAACTCCTTTCTGCAACATTTCAAAAATTGCATCTTTACCGTTATCTGGTTTTACATTGACAGCACGGGTTCCGTTGAAGTGAAGGCAAGTGATATATCCGTTGGCAACGGCATCTGTACAGGTGAATTTCACGCAGTAATCCATTGCTAAACCTACGATTTCAACCAATTGAATTTCGTGATATTTTAAAAAATCATCCAATCCGGTTTTCATAAAATGATTGTTATCCTGAAAACCGCTGTAAGCATCAATCTCAGTATTTTTTCCTTTCTGAATAATGTGAGTTACTTTTTCTCTGTTTAAATCTTTATGAAATTCTGCACCGAAAGTTCCTTCTACACAGTGATCTGGCCACATAAACTGCGGAACACCATTTAGTATAATGCTTTCGCCAACTTTTCTGTTGTTGTTGCTTGCAAAGCTTTTGTGATTGGCAGGATGCCAGTCCTGAGTAAGAATTATTTGGTCGTATTGGTTTTCTTCCATTAAAAGATTGATGTAGGGAATGATCTCATTTGCTCCGGGAACAGCCAGTGCTCCGCCTTCACAAAAATCATTCTGTATATCTACTATTATTAATGCCTTTTTCATATCTAGTTTATATTTTTTAATTTAATAGAGAACCGCTTTTATAAAATACTAATGTAAAGTGCCTATTTATCGCGATTCATGTATTTTTTTTGTATTTTGATAAATTTACAAAAACTAAATGTCAAATATAAATCCAAAACAGGAATATCTGACAAAACGGCATTTTATAATAAAAATGCTCATCAGAAGATAGATTCAACATTAATAGTGTCGTAATAGTTTATCTTTGCACTAAATATATAGTTTTATGTCATTCGAATCGTTAGGATTATCACAAAATATTATTCATTCTGTTAAAAAATTAGGTTATCTAAAGCCGTTTCCAATTCAGGAGCAGGCTGTACCCGTTATTTTACAGGGTAAAGATTTGATGGGAATTGCACAAACAGGTTCCGGAAAAACCGCTTGTTTTGTAATGCCGATATTAGAAAAATTACAAAACGCAGAAATTAAAAAAGATCGTAATATACAGGTGCTTATATTAGTTCCTACCCGTGAATTGGCCATTCAGATTGATGAGGTTTTTCAGGCTTTTAAAGATAATCTAAAACGTGAGATTCGTACAATGGCTGTTTATGGTGGTGTTTCTATCAATCCACAGATGAAGGGGATGTATGGTGTAGAAATTCTTATCGCAACACCTGGACGTTTATTAGATCTTATTGATCATAATGCATTGAGCATATCCGGCATTCAGCATTTGGTAGTAGATGAAGCAGATAAAATGTTTCAATTAGGTTTTGGTGAAGAGATGAATAAACTTTTTGCCATGATGCCGGTTGCGAAACAAACTACCTTATTTTCTGCAACTTTAAATGATAAAGTTTCTGAAATAAAAGAGCGTTTATCCATCAATCCTGTGATGATAGAAATCAAAAAAGAGGAAGTGGAAATTGATCATATCGAGCAATTGGCTTATCATGTTTCTCCGGAAAATAAAGGTCCGTTTTTACGCTATTTAATTAAAGAAAAAAAGGTTGAAAAAGCTTTAATATTTGTTTCGTCTACAAGATCGGCAGATAATTTAGTTGAAAAACTGAAGAAAAATAAAATAAAAGCTGTTGCGATTCACAGTCAAAAATCTCAAGGGGCACGTAGAAATAATCTGGAAGAATTTAAAGTGAACGGAGCTCAGATTTTGGTTGCAACTGACTTAATTGGTCGTGGTATTCACATCGAATCTCTGCCTTGTGTTATCAATTATGAATTACCTCGATCGCCTTTAGATTACATTCACAGAATTGGTAGAACAGGCCGTGCCGGCGAAAAAGGAACTGCCATTTCGATTTTAACAGATGATGAATTGCAGCATTTCAGAGTCATTCAAAAGAAAATGGGTAAGAAAGTGACTTTGCAAAGAACAGAAGATATTAATTTACACGGTTATTAATATTTAAAATATTTTTTTTAATGATGCTGATTTAATTATTTTTAATTTACAATAATTAGATTAACAGCAAACTTTTCAGCAACAAACATCATAGTAAATATTTGTACAAGAATTATATATTTATCATTAAAAATGGACAGTTTAGAACATAAAAAATTTCCAATCGGTCGCTTTGAAATTCCTGAAAATATATGCGACATCAAACTCAACGAATACATTAAAGTCATTAAAGATTTTCCTGATAAATTAAAAAATCTAATTGCGGATTTTAACGATGAACAATTAGATACACAATACAGGGAAGGTGGCTGGACGGTAAGACAGCTTGTTAATCACATTGCAGACAGTCATATGAACAGTCTCATTCGTCTAAAACTTGCACTTACCGAAGACAATCCCACGATAAAGCCTTATGAAGAAGCCAAATGGGCAGAACTTCAAGACAGTGTTGATATGCCTGTAAAGCCTGCCATGAAAATAATAAAAGGAACGCATCAACGATGGACGGCCCTTTTAAAATCAATGACCAATAAACAGTTTGAAAGAACTTTTCATCATCCCGAGCACAACGAAAACCAAAACCTTCGGGTTTATCTCGCACATTATGTATGGCATTGTAACCACCATTTTGCTCATATTGAAAATCTGAAGAAAGAGAAAAATTGGCAGTGAAAAGTCTTCATAACGAAAATGATTTTAACGAAATAAAGCATAGAATTGCTCAGCTCTCAGAAAATTCTGAAAGAAAATGGGGGAGTATGAATGTTTCGCAAATGCTCGTTCATTGTGATTTGATTTTACAGATTGCATTAAAGAAACTTACTCTTCCAAGGATTAATCTCTTTTTCAAATCAATAGGAAATTTCACAAAAATAGAAATGCGAATTTTCAATAACGGAATTCCCCGAAATATGCCTACTTTTAAAAAAGTAATCGTTAATTTTGAGTGTAACTTTGAAGAAGCAAAAAATAATCTTTTACAAAGGCTAGACGAGTATTATTTTGCTTACAAAAACAACCTTTTACCGAATTGCCATGAGCTTTTTGGTGAAATGAAAGAAAAAGATTGGGGATTTATGGAGTATAAGCATCTCGATCACCATTTAAAACAATTTAATGTATGAGTTTCTTAGATAAAATATTTGGCGGAAAGCAGGAGCCGGGAGAGACAAAATCTTTCTGGAAAACGATAAGATCTGAAGAAGATCTGGAAAATGCTATTAAGCAATCTTATGAAAATAGAGTAGCAATCTTCAAACATTCTACAAGTTGCTTTATCAGTAAAACGGTTTTGAAAAATTTTGAGAAAGAGATAGAAAATTCAGATGACCAAAATGTAAGTTTTTATTTTCTGGATCTTTTGGCATTCAGACCTATTTCAAACAAAATTGCCGAAGATTTTGCGATTCGTCACGAAAGTCCGCAGCTGATTGTTTTAGAAAATGGGAAAGCGATCAATAATGCATCTCATCAGGATATTTCTTTAAGCCAGATTGTATGAGTAATATAAATAATTATCTGGCAAAGGTTTTTGAAGTTCCTGCCGAAAAAGTAAATTTATGCAGCATTCAGTATGAATTGAAAAAAGTAGGAAAGCACGAAATGCTTTTACAGGAAGGAGAAGTTTGCCGAAATACCTTTTTTGTAGAAAAAGGGCTTCTCAGAATGTATTCTATTGATAAAAACGGGAAAGAGCATGTGATACAATTTGCTCCTGAAAACTGGCTGATTGGTGATCGCAGCAGTCTTTATTTTAATGAAAAATCCCGATACTACATTGAAGCTGTTGAGGATTCTGAGGTGTTATTTCTGCAACCGGATTTTTTTAGTAAACTTATTGAAGAATTCCCCAATACGATCGAGAAAAATGATTTGATTATCCAGAAACATGTAAAAAGTCTGCAGGATAGAATCAATTCTTTATTGGGAGAAACGGCAGAAGAGCGTTATCTAAAGTTTATTAAAATGTATCCTGATCTTTTACTGAGAGTTCCGCAATGGATGATCGCTTCATATCTCGGAATAACTCCTGAAAGTTTAAGCCGTGTAAGAAAAGAGCTGGCAAAAAAGAATTTTGTTACCGATAAATAATCGTCGTTTTAAAATAAATTAAAATCACCGCACCAAACAATTAATCATTGTTTAGTGTGGTGATTATTCTGTTAAGATATTCCTGTTCTCTCAAAACTTTTTCATAAGACTGTTTCGCATAAGAAGGTGACAACTGATACCCGTCGGTCTGAAGCTGATAGATGTCGTTTTCTACATATCCCGTAAAGTTTACAGTATATTCATGAATAAACTTTTCTATCACTTTCCTTTTAATTTCGCAAATAGTGCTGTTCTTGATTTTCTGCAGAGAATTCAATATAAAAGATTTATCTCCACTGAATTGAATTACCTGAGTAATCATTGCAAAATTGCTCAATGGTTTATTATTGGCTTCGTGAACAACAGCGTGCGGGTCATCTTCAAATATCATGGTCTTATAGTTTTAAAGTAAGAAAATGGTCTAAATTTAAACTGAAGCTTTACCTTCTACACCGTCAGAATTGTCGGTTTTATTTCCTGTAACCGCAGCAGCTACAAAGGTAATAAGACTTACCAGTTTTCCAGCTTTGGTGTCCCAATAGTATGTATCTGTAGGCGTTACACGGATGATCGAAACATTTGGGTCATCTTTTCCGTCAAACCATGCATTTGCCATTGCAGACCATTTGTCTTCAATGGTTGATCTGTCTTTGTAGATCGCAGCTTCGCCAAATACAGAAAGATATTCTGAATCTGAATTGTTCATAAATAAAAGCTGCACTCTTTTGTCGTCTTTTATTTCAAAATTTTTGTTGCTGGTGTCACTGCTGATAAACCAAAGATTTCCGCTTTCGTCTGTTTCCTGAAGGCTCATCGGGCGAGTATTGATTGGTAAACTTTCAAGATTGGTGCAAAACATACAAATCTTAGCTTTTTCTGAAAGTTCTTTAATTTTTTTTGCTGCTTCTGCTTGGCTCAAATTTTCTGTTGACATAATAAAATAATTTATGGTTGTGGTGTTATCTTTAGAATAAGAAATTCTATGATTATTGGTCGCTTCAAAAATCTAACCAAAAATCTAAAATCATTTAAAAATAATTAATTTTTCGTAAAAACAGGTTAAAAACATACATTATAAATATAAATCTGACAACCGTGAAAGAAATTTGTGATCGAAATCATAAAAACACAATTTCTTTTGTTGTACATTTGATTTAGTTAAATGATAGATTATGCTTTTTAAAATTTGCCTTAAACTATCATCATTCACATCGTACAATTGTGAAAGATTTTGCTATTTACAATACTAAATACTTAATTCAGTAAAATATTTAATTATTGATATTATTTTAAACGTAAACTACTTATTCGTTTAAACTTTGTCACCTTCTAATATTTACTCATATCTTTTGTGAAGATTACCATCACAAGTCATCATCACACAATAGGAAGCTATGGTAATACATCAACAAATCCTGAAATCTGCAGGAGCAATCATTAAAAAGTATCAACCCAAAGATAAGATTTTCACAAAAGGAGATTCTGCTCAATATTACTTTCAGATTGTTTCGGGAAGTGTAAAAATGAATAATTACGACGAGTCGGGCAGAGAATATATTCAGAATTTTTTGAAAGACGGAGAATGCTTTGGTGAATCACTGCTTTTTATAGATCACAAATATTCTATGAATGCAATTGCGATTACTTTCTGTGAAGTTTTAATCCTGAAAAAGACATTATTTTTTAATTTAATACAGAAAAATCCAAAATTATGTTTTGAAATGAATAAGTGGCTCTCAAAAACAGCGTTTTAAACAAATAATGGCATAAAATGTGTTCACAAAATGTGACAGTAAAAACTTACAATTCTTAAAGATTATCTGAAGAATTTTTAGTCGCCAAAAAACATTCATTATTCAGCTTCTGCAATGAGAAATAAATGGTGATTACTGTATTAAAGAAAAATTTTTTATACCATGAAAACAATAAGTTGCATGAAGATCGATGAGCAATTGCTGAAATCGTACAGTGCGGAAATTAAAACTTACAAAAAAAGAGAACTTATTTTTAAAGAAGGAGAGTCTCCGGCTTTTTATTACCAGATTATAGAAGGTGCTGTAAAAGTGAATAATTTTAATGAAGAAGGGAAGGAGTTTATACATAATATTTTAGAAAAAGGACAAAGCTTCGGAGATGCGCATCTTTTTATTGAAAAAAAATATTCTGTAAACGCTTACGCTCTTGTTCCTACGACAGTAATAATGTTGCCTAGAAAAAATTTCATCAATCTTGTCAAAGAAAATCCTCATGTTTCTCTGGAAATAAATGCCTGCTTATCACATCGGCTTTATTTCAAAATGAAAATGATACATGATATGGTCTCACAGCATCCATCTGCAAGAATTCTTGGTCTGTTCAATTATCTTAGAAGTTATACCGATTGTGAAGATCAACATTCTTTTAATGTAAAGCTCACAAGGCAACAAATTGCTGATCTTACAGGTTTACGTGTAGAAACAATCATCAGAACCATTAAAAAAATGGAAAATGAAAATCTGGTAAAAATTAAAGATCGTAAGATATACTACTAAAATATGACTGAAATCATAAATTAAAAAATCTGTTACAGAGTATATTTGACCTCTTTTACTTTTAATAATTAGTATAAAAGAAAACACCACCAATCACCTAAATAAATATATCGATATGAAAACAGAACCTTTCTATTTTACCCAATAAGATTTTGAAATTTGCAGTTGTATAATCTCAGATTTAAACTGTAAAGTATGTCTTTATCAGTAATCTCTTTCTCCATTATATTTTTTGTAAAAGTTGGAGGAGTGATGCACAATTCGACTGTCAGGATATTATCAACGCATATAAATAAAATAGCTGATGCTTTTTATTAGATCAAAAATGATGTATCGAGAAAATACAAATCACAACTTCATTAAAAACAAATCTTATGGAATTTCAACAAAACTTACTCAACTATATCAGCGAAGCATTAATTACAACTAATGAAACCATTTCTATCGCTGAAAGTGTAACTTCAGGCCTTTTTCAGCTTGCCTTTTCACAAATGCCAAATGCTGCAATGTTCTACAAAGGCGGAATTACCGCATATGCATTAGAACAAAAAGTAAAAATTTTAAACGTAGATTATGATGAAGGTAATTCATGCGACTGCGTTTCTGAGCACATTGCTGAAACAATGGCACTCAGTGTGGCCAAATTATTCGACACCGATTGGTCTATTGCTGTTACAGGCTATGCCAACCCGATCAGGAGCTCTACGTACAAAATATTTTCATATTATTCTTTTGCCTACAAAGGTGAAGTAATTTTATCAAGAAAACTTGAACTTCATCCTAAAACGCAGGCATTGGGAGCACAGCAATATTATACAGAATTTATTTTGGGATGTTTTAAAAGTGAGATCAATAAGCTTTTGATACTAAAATAAAAATTATTTCATCTGATTTAATATATCAACTAGAAGTTAATAAAAAATCTTTCTGTTTTTGATTTTTAAAATTCCTTCTTTCTCCATATTTTTTATAACCCGGATGACGGTTTCTACACTCAATCCGGTAAGGGAAGCGAGTTGCTGTCTGGTTAAAAGAATTTGCAAAGCGTATTTTGACTGATCATGATGATGATCTTTGAGATAATTCATCAACGTTAACAGTTTTTGAGCAGGATTTTGAAATGCAATGCTTTCTGCCATCAAAAACTTGTAATGCATATGCTCAGAAAGACTCTGTATCGTTGTAAAATAATTGTCAGGGTTTTCCTGCAAAAGCTGTAAATATTGTGCTTTTGGCAATCTTATAATTTCAGATTCTTCTACCGCAACAGCATTTACAGGATACGATTTTTCTGTAAAAAGTGACGATATACCGACACCATTGCCGCTTGAGAATATTCCTTGAATAAATTCTTTACCTCCTTCATTATAATTATTTAATTTTACTTTTCCACTTGAGATCAGGAAAAAAAAGCTGGGAACTTCACCTTCATAAAATATAAAATCATCGGGGTCATAAGTTCTTAAATCTGCTCCAAAAGAAAATAAAATATCTTCATTTATCATATTATAGGGATTAATTGAAACTAAAAAACACATGCTTATGCTACAAAACATAACAATGCTAGGATTTTTAGACCTGTAAAGAAAGAATAATTTTATGCAAAAGTGAATTAATTCGCTACCACACAGATACCACATTACTGATTAAATACCAAAATTTTTGCAGAAAATAAATTTTTAATAAAATATTATTGCTCAGTTTGAATTAATAAATCAAAAAAAATATAATCTTTATTTGTTGATTAGAATCATAAAAAGAAATATGAAAATTCCGATACATTTGAATCAAGAACTTAACGAGAGAAAGGTTTGGCGAAATTTAATGTGTCATTTGATAATCAATAAATATTATTGAGGCTAAATTTTGCGCTTTAAACCGCATTAATAAAAAAACTGATAATAAGAACGTTAATCATATTGAGGATTGCATCTTTGATTATGATAGAGAAAAATTCTGCCCATAATGAATAATAATAGAGACAACACGCAAGACTTTAACGCAGAACACACCGCAAAAATTTTGGCTGACGAAGAAATAATCAGGCTTGCTAAACAAAATTCACCGCGTCTTTTAAGTAAATTTAAATCTGCATATCCCGAATTTTTTGAGCATCTTGCCTTAATTAATGGAAATTTGCAAAATTCTGAAATTATTTTTTGTATATATCTCAAGTTGAGATTGAGTACAAAAGAAATTGCTACTTACACATTTGTAACACCAAAGGCAATTCAGAATAGAAAAAATCGATTACGAAAAAAGCTTAAAATTTCTTCAGACACCGATATTTATAAATGGTTTGATCAGCTTTAAAAATCAGATCTCATAGATTTCGGCATCTGTAAAAACATAGAATCTTCCTTTTTTAGGGAGATTTTTTGTATCCAGACCAGTAAATTCGCTAAAGGCCGGAAGCAATAGTTGGTTTTCAGTGAGCACAAAACACGGAAGTTTTATTTTTTTAACCAAAGAATTAATCACAAAACCTGGGTGAATGTGTCCTGTAATCTGAAACTTTTCTATATTTTTATCGAAATCATGCACAAAAGAAATACCATCAATTTCCAGAGAATCAGATCGTGAATCTAAACACAATTTCTTCTCTAAAGTTTTTGAAATCCTGTCGTGATTACCTTCTACCAAACAGAATTTAATATCTGAATATTGATTTTTCCAAATGCAAAATTCGTCTACATCAGAATTGTTTCCGGCATGAAGCAAGTCGCCGACGATAATAAATTTATCCGGTTGAAAATATTCTATTAAAACCGAAAGCCTTTCAAGATCATTTTTCATAATATGACTCGCCAGAGCAATTCCGTTTTTACGAAAATGTGCCGTTTTACCGATATGTAAATCTGAGAAAATTAAAGCTTTTTCTTTTTTCCAGAATAGTGCACGCTGATTGGTTAAAGTAAGAGTTTCGTTGTTAATATTGATATTCTTCGTTACTATTTTCATTTTAATTTTTTGCTTGTCAATATCAGACTAAGATGTTTTTATAAAGAATAGATTCTCCACTGCACTTTAGTTCCGTTCAGAATGACAAAAAGTTTTAATAATTTTTCAATTGACTTATTGACGATTCATTTTATATTTCTTCCCGATTGTTTAATCAATTTCTGAATTCTCGCATCCAGATTTTCACTCGTTAAGGTTTGTCTTAAACTATCAACTTTTATCGGGAAACTCAAAGGTGTAAATTTATTTGAATATTTTAAAATAAGCTTAGATTTTTCAATTCGCTTAAAAGCTTCTACCAAACGTTGTTCCTGCAACTGCATATTGAAAACTTCGGTGTAAGCCTGTCTTACGAGAAAATGATTGGGATCGTAATCTTCCAATACTTTAAAAATCAAACCTGCAGAACTTTGCAATGCTTTATTTGACCGTTGTTGTCCGGGAAAATTCTGAACGACCATTCCTGAAATTACGGCAATATCTCTGAATTTCCGTCTTGCCATTTCTGCCGAATTGATACTGGAAATCACATCAATCATCAGATTTTCTCTCGTCAATATTTTTTCTAAATTATCTTCATTCAACGGTATTTCTTTATCGCTGAATAATTCAAAACCATAATCATTCATCGCCATCGAAAAAGAAATAGGCGCTAGTTTTGAAATTCGGTAAGCAATCAAAGCAGCCATCACTTCGTGCACCAATCGGCCTTCAAAAGGATACATAAAAAGATGATAGCCTTCACGGTTTTTAATTAATTCAACCAAAAATTCATCCTCCTTCGGAATGTGTGAGCGCTCTTCCTGATTGATTAATAATGGATGTAAAAATTTGAGTTCTTTTTCAGATGCTTTCGGGTTTAATGCTCCTGATAATTTTTCTCGTAAAAAATGCCCCAAATTTGAACTTAATGGTAACCTTCCGCCCAGATAACTTGGCGCCATCGCTTTTCCTTTAGATGCACGTACAAAAACCGTCATATCTTTTATCATTGCCACTTCCAAAACACGACCGGCAAGAATAAATTTCTCTTCTTTTTTCAGTCTCGAAATAAAATATTCCTCAACCATTCCTATATATCCGCCGGAAATAAATTTCACCTTCAACATTGCATCGCTTACAATTGCTCCCATATTCATTCGGTGAAGCATTGCGATTTTTCTTGAAATGACTTTGTGTAAACCGTCTTCCATTATGACAACTTTGTGGTATTCTTCGTAGTTTTTCAACGCACTTCCACCGATTGTCAGAAAGTCAACGATCTCCTTCCATTCTTCATCTCTGATTTCCTGAAACGTATATACTTTTTTAATTGTTTCGTAAATTTCATTAGGAAAAAAACCGTCACCGACCGCCAAAGTCATCAGAAATTGCACCAATACATCGAAGCATAAAACCTGCGGCTCGCGTGGTTCTATTACTTTTTGTTTTACGGCTTCTTTTAAAGCTGCTACTTCAATCAGCTCTAAAGAATGCGTAGGAACACAGAATATTTTGGAAGTCTCAAAAGGAGAGTGGCCACTTCGTCCCGCACGTTGTAGAAACCTTGCAACACCTTTTGCAGAACCAATTTGTATGACCGTATCAACAGGTTTAAAATCGATTCCTAAATCTAAAGATGAGGTCGAAACAACGGCTTTTAATTTTCCTGAACTTAAGTTTTCTTCAATCCAGATTCTTAAATGTGCATCAATTGAGCTGTGATGAATAGCGATTTGTCCCGCAAAATCAGGATAGGCATTGAGTAATAATTGATACCACATTTCACTTTGGCTTCGGGTATTGGTAAAAACAATGGTCGATTTAGATTCCAAAATAATAGGAACCACTTTATCCGCTAATTTTTGACCGAGATGTCCTGCCCAAGGCAAAAGCTCAACTTCATCCGGAAAAACTGAAATAATATCAATTTTCTTAAGCTCTTTAGCTGTAATTTTTGTTTTCATGATATCGTAAGGAATCAAAACATCCTGCGCTTCATCAAGATTGCCAATAGTTGCGGTAATTCCCCAAATTTTAAGTTTCGGAACATAGTGAAAGAGCTGGGAAATTCCCAATTCGACCATTACGCCACGCTTTGAGCCTAGCAATTCGTGCCATTCATCTACGGCCACACAATGCATATTATTGAAGAATCGCTGATGATTTTTTTGACCTAAAAGCAAGTGCAAACTTTCGGGAGTTACCACTAAAATTTCAGGCATATTTTTAACCTGCTGTTGGCGCACTTTCGGATCGGTGTCGCCATTTCTCACCCCAACTGCCCAATCCAAGCCAATCTCATCAATCGCTTCCTGCATTGCTTTGGCGATGTCTTTTGAAAGCGAACGAAGTGGTGTAATCCAAATCATTTTCAGACCTTTCTTATACTTGTTTGGATAAGTGAGAAAGTCTGAAATTAATGCTAAAAAAACCGAAAATGTTTTCCCGAAACCCGTCGGAGCTACAACCATTCCGCTGTACCCATTACCGAATTTTTTCCAGGTATTAATCTGAAATTTAAATGGAGAATTGCCTTTTTCCATCATCCAGTTTTGGATGATTTTGAAGCCTTCGGTATTTTCGTAGTTGCTCAAATTGTTTTTATAAATTAAATAATATTAAATCTACTGATTTAGAAGAAAAACTGCAGAGCAGTTTTATCTGTGTAGTAATTTAATTAATGTTATTAGCGGCGCTCCGTAGGAGCGCTATTTCTTTAAAACTTAGTTATAAGATAGAACTCCTACAGAGTTCTCCACTGTTTATGTTTTTTTCTTCTACACAGATAAAGCTCCTCGGGATCTTTGAAGAAACTTATTGTATCAGTTTTTTAATCTCTTCAATATCATCAATTTCGTCAACGGTTTTATCTTTCCGCCATCTTAGAATCCTGGGAAATCGCAATGCAACGCCGCTTTTATGTCGATTGCTGAAGCCAATTCCTTCAAAAGCAATCTCAAAAACCAATTCAGCTTTTACCGTACGCATGGGACCGAATTTTTCAATCGCATTTTTGTTGACAAACTTGCTGACTTCCATTATTTCTTTATCTGTCAATCCCGAATAGGCTTTTGCAATCGTAACTAACTTATCACCACTTTTCACGGCAAAGCTATAATCGGTGTAATAAGCGCTTCGTCTTCCGCTTCCTTTTTGGGCATAAATGAGAACAGCATCAATCGTCATCGGGTTGATTTTCCATTTCCACCAATCTCCTTTTTTTCGTCCTGAATGATAATGTGAATTTTTCTGTTTCAGCATCAATCCTTCACTGTTAATTTCTCTTGAATTTTCTCTTATTAAATCTAATTGTGACCATTTTTCAAAATCAATGGCCTGAGAAATTTTTATATTTTCCGGAGCTTCATTTAGTAGTAATTCTGCCAGCATTGCTCGTCTTGCTGAGATGGGTTTCTCCCTCAGATCAGTTCCTTCCAATTCTAAAATATCGTATGCAAAAACTTCAATCGGAATGTCAGCGAGCATTTTTTTTGTTAATGTTTTACGGTTTAGTCGTTTTTGTAATTCGTTAAAATTTAGTACGTTGCCTTCTTTCACCGCAAGTATTTCTCCATCAATTACAAAATTACCTTTCATCGCTTTTACGGTTTCAGCAATCTCCGGAAATTGCTCAGTCACCAACTCTTCCCCACGTGACCAGATAAAAACTTCATCATTTCTTCTGATGATTTGCCCGCGAATTCCGTCCCATTTATATTCGATGAGCCATTCATCGGGTTTTCCCAAATCTTCCAAATCTTTTTCCAAAGGATAAGCAAGGCAAAAAGGGTAGGGTTTTGAGTTGTCCGGATTGATATTTTCAGCAGAAATCAATTCTTTAAATGAAACTTCATCAGGCTGCCATTTTCCCATCAAACTGTGCATCAAAGTACTTGCTTCCTGTCCGGAAAATTTTGTCAGAGAATTAATCAATGTTTTTGACGAAACGCCGATTCTAAAGCTTCCACCTAATAATTTATTGAAAATCAACCGTTCTGTATAATCTAAACCGTTCCAGGAATTAAGAACGAATTCTTTTTTTTCGGCTTCGGTTTTTGTTTTCAATCCGATAATTTCATTCATCCATTCAGACAACGATTTTTCAATTTTTTCGGTTGGTGGCGGAAGAATTAACGATAAAGTTTCACCTAAATCTCCTACCGAAGAATAACTTTCCTGAAACAGCCAAAATGGTAATTGCGTGATTTCCAACGCCCATTCTTTCATAAAATTGGTGTTGACATTTCGCTTCGGTCTTTTGCCCGTAAACAAAGCGATGAACCACAATTTATCGTCATCCGGCGCACGTTCAAGATAATCGATAATGGCATCGATTTTAGCATTGGTTTTATTGGTGCTTTCGAGAGCGTTGATGAGTTCTGCGAAATTTTTCATTCTAATCTTTGTTTTATTTGGGCAGCTTAATCCGCCTTCCGTTCCCAATCTTTTTTTGCAAGACGTTCTATCTTTAATCGAAGCTTCAGTTTATGCAAAAAAAGGATTTCCTCTCAAGTCGGGCTGCGAGCAATTCGACGTTTAAAAATTAATAGGCCGCTCCTACGGAGCTTTTAGCTATTTTTATTCTGATTTGCTATTAACAGGTCACTCCTACGGAGCTTTCAAAACCTTCAATGTTTAATTTTAATAATTAATCTTCTTTTTTATCGGACACAACTTCCTTTTCAATGACTTCATCATCATCGTCTCCATACAAAGTTTCCACCACATCAGATTTAATTCCGATTTCGTTTAAATATTTAGAAAAAACTTCAGTCTGTCCGTGCGTTACGTGAACAATTTCAGCCTCTGTAGCTTTTATTGCCTGTAAAAGACCTTTCCAGTCTGCGTGGTCACTCATTGGAAAACCTGCGTCCATACTTCGCCATCTTCTGGCGCCGCGAACCTGCATCCAACCTGAACAAATCGCTGTTGCCGCATCCGGAATTTTCTTAATCACATTGCTGTCTAATAAAGCAGGAGGCACGATTACAATATCGCCGGCAACGTGTTTGATGCTTTCCCTAAAATCTGGAACTTCGTAATCAGGAAGAACTATACCAACTTCTTCAAAAGCTTTATTGAGTTTTCCGATCGAATAATGAACGTGAATTTTTCCCATTCCTTCAACCGCTTTCATAATCCTTTGCGCTTTACCCAAAGAATAACCTATAAATACAGATGTTTTTTGATTTTCCTGATTTCTGAGAACCCAATTTTGAAGTCTTTTATTTAAATCGGGAACTTCCAACCAATTATAAATCGGAAGCCCGAAAGTACTTTCACTAACAAATTCATTACATTTTACCACATCAAAAGGAGTGCTCAAACCATCATCCTGTACTTTATAATCTCCCGAAATAACACTTACATAACCTTTATATTCGAGACGAATCTGCGCCGAACCAATAATATGACCGGCCGGATGGAGCGAAAGCTTTACGCCATTGATGTCTAAAACTTCACCATACTGTAAAGTCTGGCATTCAATATCCGGAGAAATTCTTTGATGTAAAATAGGTTTTGTAAAGTGATGACAAAGATATTTTTTCATTCCCCATCGAGCGTGATCAGCGTGACCATGAGTGATGACTGCAAAATCAACAGGCCGCCAAGGATCAATATAAAATTTTCCCTGCGGACAGTAAATACCTTTGTTTGTAAATGTAATGAGTTTCAAAAGTGTGATGATTAGTGTATTTTGAATATTCAAAAACCTAACCATTTTCATTACAAATCAAAAAACCGATACAGAAATTTAATCTACCTGAAGCTTCAACGAATTTTTCAACGAAGTTTTATAATATTCTGAAGGAGTTTTGCCAATTATTTCTTTAAAATAACGATTAAAAGAAGATTTTGATTTGAAACCTGCTTCATAAGCTAATGATAAAAAATTGATATTTTCGTTTTTCTGAATAGTATTTTCTACCCTGTTTTTGAAATATTCTATTCGATATTCGTTGATGTATCGGTAAAAAGGTTTGTTTTTGTAGCCGTTCAGCATTTCGCTGATCTGGTATTTATTGATTTTTGTTTGTGAGGCCAATTCATCGAGATTCAAATCACAATTTCTGAACAATTGTTGTTGTTTTACCATTTCGTCCATTTTCTGCCACAATTCACCAAATTTCAATTCATAATCCATTGTATTCAAAAAGGGAGTTTCGGTGTCAATATCAATATCTTCGCTTTCTAGCGTGTTTTTAACGGTATTTTCCGGTGCTTTTCTTAGTTCTGTACTAATATTTTTTTTAATGATCAAAAGACAAATAACAAGCAGGAGAAAATAGGAGACACTTCTTATCAATACATTGATTTCCTGTATTTTTTCAGGATAAAAAAACAGCGCTATTTTTGTGAGAACAAGAATACACTCCATCATAAGAATACATACAGAAATTCTTTTAATGATATTAAATTCAACCCTTTCAAGAGTTTTGCTTTTATTAATTATTAAAATACTTTTTAAAGGATAATATAAATTGATGGCAAAAAGTAAAACTAGACTAAAGGTATTGTACAGATATAGAAGCTTTTCATCAACACGGTTTAGAATTATAAACACGCATGAAACTGTAAAATACGCAATCATTAAAATAAATAACGGAATAAAAAGATACCATTTTCTGCCTACTGAAAAACCCTTTCTGGTTTTACTCAAGGTATATAAGTAAATCAGCGGGCCATAACAGACCGAGATAAACGTATTCATTTGCAATCTGATACTTTGGTCTGGAACGAATGTGAAAATAACAAACTTGATCGTCAGATGCACCGCAATGGCAGAAATAAGAAATATAAATAGATAATTGGAAGAGGTTTTTCTCTCTCTGAACTGTAATAACCAGAGTGCGACAACCGCCTGAAAAGCCCCGATAATAATGATATATTGCATTCTAGCTTTAGGTTTGTACAAAGTAAATTCAAAATTGGTATTCTGCAATCTTCAAGTCGATTATATATCTGTTAAAAATTTATTTTTCCTATTAATATTCTGTTCATAAATAAATAATAAATAGTTTATTCAATGTAAAATGCTATTAATCAATGTTTTAACAGTATCAAAACAACGAGTGATACGTTTTTTATTTTGATTTTTTTGTAAGGACGAATCGGTACATCATTCTGTGCAGTTTTGCAGAAAAAATAAATCAATGAAAAATTCTGCTGGTTTTTTAAAGCATAAATCGAGAATTATACAGGTATCTGCTTTTTTCTTGTTCGCTTCTTTTGGAACCATCCATGCACAAACTGTAAAGGGAACTATTGTAGGGAAAACAAACGGTGCACTTCCCGGAGCCAATATCTCTATTGTAGACGCCGATGCAAAAGCCGTTTCATCTTTAGACGGAGATTTTCATCTGCTTTCACCAAAATTAGGAGAAGTAACTCTTAAAATTGAATATATAGGGTACGAAACCCAGGTTTTTCCGTATACCATAAAAGAAGGAACAAACGATATAGGCTATATTACCATTGTACCTGAAGAAAAACTGATTTCAAATAAATTAACCGACATTCAGGAAGTAATGGTTTCACGACCCAATGCTTTGACCCAGGCGAAAGCCTACGAAATTAAAAAGAACAGCAACGCCATCATGGAAGTCATTGCAGCTGATGCAATCGGGAAGCTTCCGGACAGAAATGCTGCTGAAGCGGTGCAAAGAGTTCAAGGTGTTGCTGTTGCAAGATATCACGGTGAAGCCGACCAGGCAACAGTGAGAGGAACTCCTTTTGCATGGACCTCGGCTTTGTTCAATGGAAATCGTTTACCAAGCGCAAATGTTTTAGGAAACAGGTCTTTCGTTTTGGATGTTGTTCCTTCAGAATTGATTCAGTTTGTGCAGGTTTCTAAAGCAATAACTCCCGATATGGACGGTGATGCGATTGGTGGAAGTATCAATTTTATTACAAGAACGGCTCCCGCAAAGAAAACATTGAGCGTAAGCGGGGCAGGAGGTTACAATACATTTTCTCAGGACGGAACGTATAATGCATCAATTGTGTATGGCGACCGTTTTTTCAAAAAGAAATTGGGAGTGCTTTTGTCGGGCGCAATTTGGGACAGACAATGGGGTGCAGATTCTTTTGATGTGACTTATAATACAAGCGCAGCAAATGATATCCAAAGAAAATCGATCAATTCGGTAATGATGAAAAGGTACATGGGAACGAGAAGAACGATTGGTCTGAATGGCGGATTGGAATACAAATTCAATGCAGACAACAAAATCTACTTCAGAGGAATGTTTAATAAATTTGATGACATTCGTCCTGTTTATGAAACGTATGTAGATTACACCAACAAGCGTTATCAATACAATTTCAGGTATTCACATTATCAAACCGAGCTTTACGGGATGGAATTGGGTGGTGAGCACAGCCTTTCTTCAAAATTAAATTTAGATTGGATGCTAAGCGATTATCAGGCAAAATATTTTCTTGATACTCCGCCTACCAATTCTACCAAAGGTCTTCCTATCGCAACTTTCAGACAGAAAATAACCGGCGGATTCAATAATCTTTCCAGTGACGGAAACCGATATTGGGGATTTGATTCGCCAGACGGAATTGGTGGCGAATATATGGACTACAGCTCAGATATAACCAGCCAGAACGACAGGTTAAGTGCCGACAAACTGCTTCTTTCACAATTGGTCATCGCCAAATTAGATAATAACGAAAGAGATAAAATTGCACGGGTAAATTTAAAATATGATGTGAATCCTAATATTTCAATAAAATTAGGAGCTAAATATCGTGATAAAGACCGTACCAGTACTTACGGATACAATACAGTTTACCTTCCGGGAGCTTCTTTGGGGATCCCAAATTCGCCATCACTGCTTACCTTGTCACAATTGGCAACTACAGATGCGCCAAGCGGAACTGCCTTTCTGGGAGGGATGAACGGAAATTATGATTCTTATATTATGAATCCGCCAACTAAAGACCAACTTTTTCAGATGTTTTCTCCGGAATTTTTGAAGCAGAATGGTTTCAGAGATTTTTCGAGTGCCGAAACCAATGCAACAAGCGTTTACACAGGTGAAGAATCTGTTTTTGCAGCCTATGCGATGGCAGAGATCAAAGCAAGTGATAAGCTCAAGATTGTTGGAGGTTTCAGAAACGAATCCACAAGAATGACCCTAAACGGTTCAAAAGCTACCAAAGAAGGAACTCCTGCAACCACCGTTATCATTGAATCTATTGTAGAAAGTAATTACAACGCCTTTCTTCCTATGCTTCACTTGCGTTATAATATTTCGCCAAAAGCAAACATAAGATTTGCCTATACAAAATCTTTCATCAGACCCAATTTTGGTGATTTGTCACCGGGCTCGAGTATAGATAATACGTCAACACCGTTCACAATCACAAGAGGTAACCCAGATTTAAAACCAACTTTCAGCCACAACTTTGATGTAATGGGTGAATATTATTTCAATAATATCGGGATTCTTTCGGGAGGTGTTTTTTATAAAAAAATATCGGATATCGTATTCTCAGATACATCTATTCTCAATATTGGCGGAACTAACTACAATGTAACGCAGGCAAAAAATCTGCAGGATTCAAACTTAATAGGTTTTGAAGCAGGCATCAACAAACGTCTCGATTTTTTACCGGGTTTTTGGAATGGTTTCGGGATTGAGTTTAATTATACCTTCATCGATTCTAAAGTTGAGGTTCCGCGTACCGACTCAAGCGGAATACAATATTTTGATAAAACATCACTTCCCAACCAATCTAAAAATCTTTTCAACGCGATTTTATATTACGAAGGCAACAAAATAATGGTTCGTCTTGCAGGAAATTACAGAGGGAAATCAGTTGAAACCATCAACCAAAAACTCGGTCCGCAATATTACATCTGGTCCGACAAAAATTTTACAGTTGACTTTTCTGCAAGTTATGACATTACTAAAAAGCTTAAAATCTTTGTTGAGCTAAATAATTTAAGCAACGAAAGTTTACGACTTTATATGGGAGACAATAAAAAAAGAGTCACCTCAAATGAATGGTACGGAAGCAGAGGGCAACTGGGAGTTCGCTGGCAAATATTTTAATTTAATTTATATGAAAAAAATAGTGTTTACATTGGCCGTAATTGCCTTTGGAACAACGGCAAATGCGCAGATTAAAGACAGTTTGAAACGTGTCGTAAAAATGGAAAACGCCTATAACTTCAGAGATACAGGTGGCTACAAAACTGCTAACGGAAAAGAAGTGGTTCTCGGAAAAGTTTTCAGAAGTGATGCCATCGATAAGCTTTCTGATAAAGATCTGAAAACTTTCAAAGACAGAAAAATTACAACTGTTGTCGATTTCAGAGGGGTGGAAGAAGCTAAAAAAGCTCAGGATCGTTTACCCCAAAATACCAATTATCTTTTGTGTCCTGCAGGAAGCAACAACCTTCCGAATGCTCAGGATATGGTGAAATTTTTGAAGGATAAAAACTTCTTGTTTGATATGTACGGAGAAGGTGGACTTCCTTATTTCGGAGAGAGATACAGATCGTTATTCGTTCAGTTATTGACTTTAAAACCCAATGAAGCCTTACTTTTTCATTGTACAGGTGGTCGTGACAGAACGGGAATGGCATCGGCTTTATTCCTGAAAATATTAGGAGTTCCACAAGAGGTAATTGAAGATGATTATGTTGCTTCCAATTTTTATCTGGCGAAAAATCCGACGATGAAAAATATGTATTCCGGACTTTCAAAAATGGCAGGAATGAGTGAAGCTGAAATCAAAGCACAAATGGAACTGAGACCTGAACTCATCAGAAATTTCTTCGGAGCCATCAATAAAAAATATGGAAGCGTAGAAAATTTCTTTCAGGTTGAGATGGGAATCGGACCACGTGAAATTGCTGTTTTAAGGCAGAAATACACCAAATAATCAATTGTGAATAGTCAATTTGCTTTGCTTGTCAATTTTTTAAATTACTTTCAAAATTCATTACTGACTTACAAAGCAAAATTGACCATTTATTTATAAAAACTCAGTTAGAATTAAATTTAGAATAGGCTGTCTCAAATTTGAGATGGCTTATTTTTGCTAAAAATAAATGAGAGTGTACTAAATTCACCATTAAGGAAAAGTCGGGACAACATTCTACAAAACCTTTATTAATCAAAAAAAAAGAGATGCTTTACAACAACTCTTTTATATTAACGATCTAAGGAATCAATTTTTCTTCCTTTAATTTTTTAAACAAATCAATAAAAGATTCTTCTGTATTTTGATATTCCAGAAAACCTGATTTTCTACTGTTACTCATGTCAGTCATTACTTCCAGAGGTCTTCCCAAATCTAAATCGGTATGCCACGCTGAAGATAAACGGTCCAAATTGTTTTCTTTTAAACCATATTCTTCAGCAATTGTTTTCCAAACCCCATGATTGTTCTGCATTTCTTTTTCAAGAGGCTTAATTTCATTTTCGAAACCGACAGCTTCTATTTCAAACCAATCTGCAAGTCTTTTCCAAAGCCATTTCCAGCGAAACACATCACCGTTTGAGATATTAAATGCTTTATTTTTAGCTTCTTCTGAAGTTGATGCCCAAACCAATTGTTTTGCCAAAATTCTGGCGTCTGTCACATCAGAAATTCCGTTCCATTGCGCAGAAGATCCCGGCCAGATAAATTTACTGCCTGTTTCTTTGCAAATACTTGCATAAACAGCCAAAGTAGTTCCCATATTCATCGCATTTCCTACTGCATACCCAATTACAGTATGCGGTCTGTGAATGCTCCAGGTAAAACCCTCTCTTTCAGAAGCTGCATAAACCTCATCTTCCTGAGCATAATAAAAATTAGGAAGGGGAAGTCTCGGTTGTTCTTCTCTCAAAGGAGTTTCAGGTAATTTTCCTTCTTTTGCATAGGCTTCGAATGGTCCTAAATAATGCTTTAATCCTGTAACCAAAGCAACATGTTTTACAGATTTTTTGGGAGACAAAACATTTAACAGATTTCTAATCAAGGCGCTGTTTACACGAATGTTTTCTTCTTCTGTATCATTTCGCATCCAGGTTGTGAAAAAAATGTGAGTAGGAGAAATATTTTCTAATGCTGTTTCTAAACTTTGTACGTCCAGTAAATCAGCTTTTACCGGGATCAATCCTTCAATATTAGTGTTTATATTTCTGGATATTCCGTAAGTTGTCCAGCCTTGAGATATAAGTTCCTGAGCGAGATTGCTTCCCGTAATTCCCGTTGCACCGACAACCAATGCGATATTTTTATTGTTTTCCATAATGTAAAATTTCTTCTACAAAATTATGGTGGTGATCAGCGAAAATACTTGATCTACATCATGAGTTTCAGTTGACCTCAGTCAAGTTTACATTCAGTAAGCATTAACCTTTCAACAAAATTTTCTTACGAATCCGGCTGATCGTTTCCGGAGCCAGACCAAGGTAGGATGCAATGAGATTATGTGGAACTCTTTTGATCATTTCGGGATTTTTTTGAACTAACTGAAGATATTTTTCCTCAGCTGTATAACTGTTTGAAGCTATTAAACGATAATCTTTTGTCACCAAACTATTTTGATACAAAATCCTAAAGTAACGATCCATCACCGGAATCTTAAGCATTAGTTTATCATAATCTTCAAGAGTGATCATGAGCAATTCTGTTTCTTCAACTGCATCGATATTTAAAACCGCTTTTTCCTGATTGATAAAACTCTTAAAATCTGAAATCCACCAACCCTCAAATGCAAACATATTGATGTTTTCACCTCCTTTTTCATCAGTAAAATAAGACTTTAGCAAACCTTTATTGACAAAAGAAAGGCATTTACAAACATCGCCTTCCTGCAACAAATATTGTTTTTTCTTCAATTTTTTAACCGAAAAAAAAGACTGTAGTTCAGTTTTTTCTTCTTCAGTTAAACTGACTTTGTTTTGAATATGAGAAATAAGAATGTCAAACATTTGAAAAAATATAAAACAAAATTAAGGTTTCTCATCAGACTTTTCAAAATCATAGAGATTGATTCCTACTTCTTCATTTTTAGTTTTATATACCGCTGTTTCTAAAGGATAGAAAAAGAATTCTCCTGCGCCCCGAATTTTTGCATCTTGCAAATGTCCGGCAATTGCAGAATAATCCTGTCGTCCTAAAGTAATGTGAAGATGAAGCAACGGTTTTTCGTCAAGTACAGAAACATTTCCAGAAATATTGGTAACTTCCATTTGTTCATCAAACTTTTTATCAACATAACCTTTCGTTGAGAAATCAAAAAACCTCAACGTTGCTTCACTTACCGCACCAATTCCTGTTACCTGACCAGATTTGATATTCTGATTTAGTACAAAATCATTCAAAGCTTGTAGAATGCTAGATTTGTCTTTAATGCTAACAATATAATTGTTTTCAACTTTTTTGGCGGTCCAAAGTTCGCCTTCTAAAATTCGTTCGTTCATAGCTTATTAAATTAATGGTTGATTTTCTTCAGAACTGTATTTTAAATAAAACCACAAAAGCGCAAACAGATACAAAGAGTGGAGTAGTTGTGCTTCAATAGCTGACCAATTTTCAATAGAACTGCTTCCCAAAATCAAAATACTCATCAAGGCAATTGCAGAATATATCGTTAGTTTAAGTTTAAAACCAATTAAAAGAGAAATTCCTATAATCGCTTCTAAGAATGGCAAAACATATCCGAAGGGCGTAATAAACGATTCAGGAATTGCCGATTTCTCCATAGATTTTACCATTCCTTCGGTGAAGGTCTGCAATTTTGGTAATCTTACCAATCCGTGTCCAGCTAATGAAATGGCAATTGGAAGTCTTAAAAAGAAAAATATGGTTTTAAAATCTTTCATAGTTTACTGACTTTTCAGTTTTTTCATAAATTCTGTGATGGCAGGTCGCAAGTCTTCAAATAAAGGATGTTGCTTGTTTTTTAGCATCACTTCTGTGAAAAGCTTTAGCCCTAAACTAAATTCGTTTGCGGTATTTTCATCCTCAAAAATATTTTTAGATTTTATCACCTCAAAAATTTTAAAAAGATCATCATGATTTTCAAATTCAAAACTTAGTTTTTTTTCAGCTGAAGAACCATCTTTAAGCGACAGTTCATTCAGTTGAAGTTGGTATTTATTATTTCTTTTTTCCATAATTTATCCTTTTGGAACAGGTGCATTTTCTTCTATTAACTTTTCTTTCTTTAATTCTGCCCAGAAACCTGCAGGAATTTTTGCTTTAAATGAAGCTGCATTTTCCTGAGCCTGCTTAACGGTGTGAGCTCCCGGAATCACTCCTGAAACCACGTCTGGAGCAGCTGCAAACTGAAGAGCAGCCGTTCTTACATCTATTTTATGATTATTAGCGACACGCTGTAAAGACGCCAGTTTTTCTTTAACTCCCGCTGGAAAGTCTCCATTATATAAATAACGGTCTTTACCGGACAAAAAGCCTGCACACAAAGGTGCACCGACAACAATTGAAATATCTTTTTCAGCAGCTTTCGGGAAAACTTTATTCAAGTCATCTTTGTGATGAATCAATGAATATTGACAAGCAGATAAGAAAATATCTGGATCTGAAACTTCGATGGCTTTTAAAATAGGTTCAATCGTGTTTACGCCAAATCCCCAGCCTTTAATCAAACCTTCTTCACGCATTTTGATCAATTCGGGCATCGCTCCTTTTGCGGCAATATCAAAATATTTTTCCCAATCGCCTTTCATATCTTTGTTATCAGGAGACAGATCGTGAATGAAAACAATGTCTAATGAAGCAACGCCCAATCTTTGCAAGCTGTCTTCTACACTTTTTCTGGCTCCAGCAGCAGAATAATCGTAGTCATAGGAAAAATTGAGTTTTCCTTTCCATAACCCGTCTAATTTGAAATCATCGTGAGGCTTCAGAATTCTTCCGATTTTTGAGGAGAGTGTAAATTCGTCACGTTTTTTATCTTTCAAAAATAATCCCATTCTGTGTTCGCTAAGACCTAAACCATACCAAGGCGAAGTATCAAAATAACGAACTCCGGCGTTCCATGCTGCTTCAATGGATTGCAGACATTCAATATCCGGATTGGCATTAAATCCGTTTCCTAAAGCAACTCCGCCAAAGCCTGATTTATTTTTTGGTCTGAATCTTTTTCCAAGCCCTGTATTTTCAAATTGTTCCATACTATTTTCTTTTAATAATTGGGATGCAAAAGCAGGAACGGCAGATGATGCCATTAATCCTGCAGCTGCGAGTCCGCTGTTTTTTAAGAAAGTTCTTCTTTCCATTTTATTATTGTGAGTGGTGATTTTTAAAATTTAAAAAGCAGTGACCAGATCGTCAATAGTTTTCAATTCTTCTTTGCTTAAGCTAATATCAATTGCTTTTGCATTTTGTACAGCCTGTTCCGCATTTCTGGCTCCTGCCAAAGCAATGGTAATTCCAGGTCTTTCTATTGTCCATCTCAAAACAAGTTGTCCTAAACTTGCATTATGATTTTCTGCAATTGGTTTTATTTTATCTAAAAGCTGATTTGTTTTTTCAATAAACTCTGGCTGGAAGTGTGGCAGTTTTGCTCGGTGATCTCCTTCCTGAAATTTGTAATCTGTAGTTATTTTTCCTGTCAGCAAACCTCTTTCTAAAGGACTGTATGCTAAAATAGATTTATTGTGCTCTATACAGTAAGGAACTGTCTCTTCCTCAATTCCACGATTGACCATACTAAACGGAATCTGGTTGGAAACTAAATTCAATGTTTTTTCTGCTTCTGCCATTTGTTGAGCATTATAATTACAAACTCCGGCAAAACGAACCTTTCCCTGATCGATCAATCTTGAAACGGCCTCAAAAGTCTCGTCAATCGGTGTGGTAGAATCCGGCCAGTGAATTTGATACAGATCGATGTAATCTGTGCCTAATCTTTTTAAACTTTGTTCGCATTCATAGATGATGCTTTCTTTTCCTGCATATTTATAGACATCAATATCTTGTCCATCATTATTTTTGCTATGCATTGCAAAATCTCCTTTCGCCAAATCCCAACGCATTCCGAATTTAGTAAGAATCTGTACTTTATCACGGGAAATGCCTTTGATCGCTTCACCCACTATTTCTTCACTTGTTCCCTGTCCGTAAATAGGAGCGGTATCAATAGAACTCACACCAACATCGTAAGAAGCTTTTATCGCTTCAATAGCGTCATTTCTATCTGTACTTCCCCACATCCAGCCTCCTGCAGCCCAAGCTCCAAAGGTGATTGCTGAAATTTCTAAATCGCTGTTTCCTAATTTTCTGTATTGCATTGTTGTATATTATTTTTTATGATGAATTCTGAATAATGAAAGATGCAGAATAAGCTTTACAAATTTTTAAAAAAGCTTTAAAACGCTCTTAATCCTATAAATCTCAATCCTATTTCTTAATCTTTGGGTATTACGAACATTTTTTGACATCAAAAAATCAACCAAATTCGATTTCTTAAAATATGACGACAACTATTTAATTTTTTAGAAGAACCTTTCTCCGGATACATGCATTCACCTGTGTTAACAGCGAAACCCTTTCTTTAAAGAAGACAAGCCAAGATTTGACGAGAGGTAAAATATCTTAATGAAAGTCATTCTCCCAAAATATCAAATTTCTGTTTTTAGTCACTTTAGAATTGATAAATCTTACGGAAATTTGCAAAAAATAAATCAATGAAGATTATAGATATTGAAAGCTGGAACAGAAAAGAGCATTATGAGTTTTTTTCAAAAATGGCGAGCCCGTATTTTGGGTTTACAACAGAAGTTGAATGTACCAAAGCTTACAACACAGCCAAAGAAAATGGCATTTCTTTTTTTGCCTATTATCTTCATAAATCGATGGTTGCGGTAAATTCTGTAGACGAATTGAAATTGAGAATTGTTGACAATCAAATTATTTTATTCGATGAGGTACATGGGGGAAGCACAATTGGCAGAGCGGACGGAACTTTTGGATTTTCATTTTTTCATTATTCTGAAGATTTTGAGACTTTTAATGAAGGACTTCAAAAAGAAATTAAATCGGTGCAAAATTCTACAGGTTTAGGAATAAGCAATGATGCATTGCCGATTAATCACATCAGACACACCACAATCCCATGGAGATCTTTCTCAGCTTTGCTTCATCCTACCAATTTCGATCCTAAAGAATGTATTCCGAAGATTACGTTTGGGAAATTCAGTAATCGTGATGGCAAGAAATATCTTCCTGTTTCTATTGAAGCGCACCACGGATTAGCAGACGGAATTCATTTAGCAAAATATATAGAAGAATTTGAAAGACAATTAAGCTTATAGCGGTTGATGGTTTTTAGTTGATTGTTTATGGATTAGAGTTCAAAATACTATAAACTAAAAATATATTCTTTTTTCAACCGCAAAAGAATCAAAAGATTGTACTTGGATTGAGTTATTCAAAAGCTTGCAAAACGATTGGCTATTCAGGCTTTTTAGATTTTGTAAACTTTTGAATTTTTATTTTTTCAATCATTTCTTTTGAACCTTTTGCGGTAATATATTTTCAATAAAGTAAAAAGAAAAATCCTGATTTCTCAGGATTTTATTACCAATTATTCAGTCCGTTTTCTAATGCTTTTTTATAGTTTTCTTCATCAAAAGAGTAGAGGTCAGGAGATTTGTGGGCACCGCCACGACGTTGCTCGTCTAATTTTCTAAGAATACCCAAATTCTTTATTTTTCTGTAGAAATTTCCACGGTTGAGCTCTTTCCCTAAAATAGTTTCATAGAGTTTCTGTAGTTCTGAAAGCGTAAATTTTTCCGGTAACAAATTGTAGCCAATCGGTTTGTAAGAAATTCTTTCTCTAAGCGTTAATAAAGCTTTTTCTATAATTTCACGGTGATCCATTGCCAGGTCTATTTCTTTGAGCTGGCTGAGATAAACCCATTCACATTTGTCACTAAGCTCATCCACAACAAGATTTGCATTATCGGGATTGTATAACGCATAATAACCTATAGAAACAAAACGTTGTTTCTGCCACAGAGATTCATCGAAATCTTCAAAATAAACTTCGCTTCTTTTATTTTTACCAAAAACGGCAAACTCTTCCAAATATACATCTGAAATTCCTGCTCTTTCTTTTAAAACGCGCTTAGCGGCATCGTCTAAATCTTCTTCTTTTTTTACGTAACCGCCTGGTAAAAGCCATTGCTTTCTATAGGTCATCTGAAGGAGAAGAACCTTTAATTCACTTTGATCAAAGCCAAAAACGACAGGGTCTGCAGAAAGGTGTGGAAGAAAAAGATCCTTTGCCTCCTCAGATTTCTTTAAAAATTGTTGTTGTGAATCCATAAAACTATTTGTGAATACTTATTGCGACAAATTTAAGATTAAAATTTAAGACTAACTTAATAATGCCATTTACAAGCTGCTTTTTTGGTTTTATCTTTAAAGAAAGTTCATAATGAAGCAATGATGTTTTTGTTCTTAAAATAAGTGTAAGTCAATTAAAATCAATTATTTACTTAAGTGATTTCATTTAATGCTATCCTTAAAAGCGACAATCTCAGATAAAATTATTGTCTCAAATTAAGAGATTATCAGTAAAAGAGATTATCTTAGCCTCTTAATTTTAATGTATATGATAAATAATGAAGTAAAATCTAAAAGGAATTATACCATTCCTCTGATTACCATTACGCTTTTATTTTTTATGTGGGGATTCATCACCTGTATGAATGACATCCTTATTCCATACCTGAAACAGCTTTTCAAACTGACCTTTTTCGAATCGATGTTGGTGCAGTTCTGTTTCTTTGGAGCTTATTTTATAGGTTCGCTAATTTACTTTCTGGTTTCCACATCAAGCGGAGATCCCATCAACAAAGTAGGTTACAAAAAAGGAATTCTTTTTGGGATTTTTCTTGCGGCTTTCGGTTGTATTTTATTTTATCCGGCGGCAACATTCTCTTCTTACGGATTGTTTTTAGGCGCTTTATTTGTTCTTGGATTAGGCTTTACCGTTCTTCAGATTACGGCAAACGCTTATGTTTCGCTTTTGGGTTCGGAAGATTCTGCATCAAGCCGACTGAATATGACGCAGGCTTTCAATGCATTCGGAACAACGATCGCTCCGGTTTTGGGCGGACATTTAATTTTTGAATTCTTCTCTGCAGCAGACGGATCTTTCTCTGCTGTCGCAACAAGAATTCCTTACTTAATTTTTGCCGGAATTTTATTATTGGTGGCTTTATTGATTTCAAGAGTAAAGTTGCCATCATTCCAAACTGCGGAAGAAGAAATTGAAAAAGGCTTTGGAGCTTTTAAGTTTAATCACTTAAAGTTCGGAGTTTTTGCGATGTTCTGTTATGTAGGTGGGGAAGTAGCGGTAGGAAGTTTTATCATCAGCTTTCTGGAACAGCCTCAGATCATGAATCTTTCTGAAGTAGTAAGTAAAAACTATCTTTCTCTGTATTGGGGTGGTGCGATGATCGGCCGTTTCTTAGGTGCTATTTCATTAAATCATTCGATCAGTCAAGGGAAAAAAGCATTATATATGTTGGGAGCTGCAGCTGCGGTTTTCCTTGTGATCTTCAGTATTGTTGATCTTACATTTTCACAAATCAGTTTCTTCTTAGTATTTATTGCTTTAAATTTTGTGGCATTCTTTGTAGGAAAATCTGCTCCGGCAAGAACGTTATCGATCTTTGCAGGAATCAATGTTTTATTATTAATCTCAGCGATGTTAAATCACGGCGAATTAGCAATGTACAGCATTTTAGGAATCGGAATTTTTAACTCGATTATGTTTTCTAACATTTATACGCTTGCTATTTCAGGATTAGGAAAATATACAAGTCAAGGATCTTCATTGGTTGTAATGGCTATTTTAGGAGGTGCGATTGTTCCTATTTTCCAGGGTTATTTAGCAGATGTTTTCGGAGTACAGCAATCATTTATTATTCCGGTGTTCTGTTATATTGCCATCTTAATTTTTGGTGCGTATTGTACTAAATATTTAAGCCATGTGAAGCAGGATGCTGAAGCAAAATCTGGACATTAATATTTTTAATTTTATATATTGAAAAACCTGCTTTGAAGCAGGTTTTTTTGTTTGATTTACTAGATAAGCATGAGGTGAAGCTTGCGCTGGTACTATAATAATTTATTAAGTTGGTGCTGGCTCAAGTATCTCGTTCGTAATGAATGCAAAGACTAACAAAAATTTTGATAACTTCTGAAGCTGGCGCGAGCGTCTCGCTCGTGCCTAACACTAAAGATTTACATCAATTTTCAAAACATCTTCAAAATCATCACAATAATTTCTTGCACTGCTATATTTCCATTCCCAAGGTTCTATAATAAAACCAGATTCAACAGGGTTTTGATGGATGTAATTTAATTTTTGTTCAAAAACTTTTAATGACCATATTTCTATGGGTTGATTATTCTGCTGCCAAAATTGATATTCTTTCACATTAGAATTTTTACTCCCTGCTTTTTTAAACATCCAAAGCATCCATTCTTTTCTGCTTTCTTGGTTGTTTTCTTGAATTGCAGTCAGCATTTTTCTGGATGTGAACCCTTTAAAATCCCTAATCAGTTCTGAAGGTTTTCCATTACCAGAACGAAATATTAAATGAATATGGCTAGGCATAATACAATAGCCGAAGATGATCATTCCTTTATTCTTTCTACAATAATCTAAAGAATTGATGATAATGTCGAAATATTCTATTCTGGTAAAAACATCTATCCAATAAACAGTTGCAAAACTTATAAAATAAGCACCATCTTTTTCGTGAAATTTATATTTTCTACTCATTGTGTTTTGTTAAAATAAAAATACACTTTTTTGTCTAGGTAACTACATACAACTCTACACCAATTAATTTTGGTTAAACTTTTTAAAAACAAAACAACAAAGACCAACTATTAAATTAGTAGGTCTTTTTTTATTAAAAAATTTAATTTTAACAAATGAAAAAAATTACTTTTCATCCTTATCAATCTGAGCAGTTTGATTTTCATAAGAACTTATCCACAGATTATGAAATTTTGCTCCACTCTCATAAAAAGCAGTCATCGCATTGTTATAATATTGGTCATTTTTCGCCGAATCGAAATGAGCTTGTGGGATATAATTACGCTGAATCGCAGTTTGCTTTAGTTTCTGATACCCTAAATGTTGAGCCATCTCCGAAAGTAATTCAGTCCTCAATAATTCCCAATTTTGAACAGCATTATTTTGGCTTGGGACATCTAAGGAATCATAAAGTTTACCCCATGCTTCTAAAACAGCAGGAGAGTCTTCAAAAACGATGTCAATTTGATTTAGACCAGATACGAAGTTTTGATGTGTGGGATTACCTCGAAGAGAAAAAAGCATTAGAAATAAATCCCTTTTTGACTTGTCTTTATTTTGTTCGTTATCTAATCTTCGACCGATTTGTACAGCTTTTACAGGTGAAACTGCTATCCAATAGACGGTAAATGCTAGAATAAACAAACTAATAAACCAATAAACAATTTCATAGTAATCTTTAGTTGTCATAATTATAGTTTACTACTAAAGTAATCAAAAATATATAAAGACCAACTAAAATAGTTTGATCTTTTTTTAATTCTTAAAAATTTACAAAATGGAAAATTTCATAAAAAGATTAACTCCTAAACAAAAGAAACAATTTGAAAAAATCATATTAGTTTTAAAAGAAGACTCCCACACATATCGTGAGATAAATGCAATCATGTTTGCTTTACAGGAATATATTCAGAATAATATGATATTTAAAGGTTAGAAATGGAACGTTTTATTTCATCTACTTCATGTTCAATTCTTTCCAGTGATTCAAAATTACCCTCTTTAAGCTCATTCAAAGATTTTTCAACATCATCAATTCTCGTTAAAATGTCATCTAATAAACTGATTATTTTTTGAGTATCATCCCTGGTTTTTATATAATAAAACCTAAAGTAATATACGAGTATATTGATAAACTTATAATGCTGTTCCCTGATTTTGATTATTTCCTAATAAATGAATATTATATTCAATTAGAGCCCGATTTTAAAGAGCGTAAAAAACTCTACAGTTTGGCGAGCGAGATAAGAACTGTAATGGTAAAATTGGGTTATACTGAAGTTCCTCCTAATCGGAATACTGTACATGTTTTAACTGAAAAAGGAAGATTAGTAAAATCGAAAGGTGGGCATTTTAAATATCTTAAAAGCCTTGAACCTAAAAAAGATTGGTTTAAAATGATTCCGATTATTTTATCAATCGTTTTTGGAATATCAATGGCTGTTATAGGATTTTTGAATTATAAGCTTAATAAAGATAAAGACAGCTCAAATATTGAAAAAGAACGATTAAATAAACAAGTTGATTCTTTAAAAGAAAAAATCAAAATATTAGAAAATAAAGAAATTTGAATCACTTCTTTTATTGAATTATATTTCATATTTTTAAACAAACTAAAAACTAAATAATTATGGCGCAATCAAATTTAAAAGTGGGGAATATTGTAGAATTAAAATCAGGAAGTCCTGAAATGACTGTCAGAGAAGTCATAACAAAAGAGTTTTATTTTGGAGGGGGTTCTGGAGAATTAGAATTTAATAAAATTAAAGTTGACTGGTTTGTTGAAACAGAAAGAAAATCTGCTGAATTTATAGAACAGCAATTGAATAAATTAGAGGACAACCAAGACCATTGAGGCTTTATTGAAATAAGAGGATTAATTAATTTTAATCCTCTTTTATTTAAAATATAGAGTGTAAAATAATATATAATTACCTTTGTCTATTACCATATTGTATCTTGTTAAAAGTGGTTTGGTTATAAAAAAGCACGAGCTGGAAGCTCGCGCTAGCGTATGATATAAATACAATTCTTACGGTTTCCACAATAAATAAATACATCCAAATTCAAAATCTTCCGTACTGAAAGTAAAATATTATAAGCATATTAAAGATTAAAATAAAACACAACCTACAATAAGTATAAACCAACAAATCAAGCATTCCGTACACCCACAAAACCTCTAAACCGATAGTTTAAACCCTCTGCACACCTACAGAATATCTAATCCACCAGAATAAACTCTTCTTCATACTGCAAAAAGTTTAAACCAACTGTTTTACTCAAATGAAAAAATGAGTATCTTCATACTTGAAATATTTAAGATAATTTCTAACAAAAACACACTTGATTATGAAAATTTCATTGACAAGGCTGAGTACTAAAGACTTGGCTACACTTACACAACGTATTATCAATACATCGGATTCCGGTACTTATGGAGTTATTACCAACCATCCGCTTCTTACAGAGCTCAAAACAAACTATGCAGGTTACGATGCTGTTTACGCCAAAGAAACATTCAGTGGTAGAGGCGGAGATGTTGCGGGTGCAGACAGAAATAGGGACATTGCTTTCAGAAGCTTAAAAAACTTCCTGAACGGATACCGAAAAATGGCTACCATGCCCAATTATCATCTTGGTGAAGATTTATTTGAGATTTTCAAAACCTACAGTCTCAATCTTGACAAAATGAGTTATTCATCGCAAACCGCACAGATGAAAAAGCTCATTGAAGAGCTTGAAACTTCGGAAAATATTCAAAAACTCAATGCACTTTTATTACTTCCTTCTTTTAACGAAATGAAGGCTAAACATGATGCTTTTGAATTGTTATTTGCAGAACAGGCAGGAGCAAATGCCAATCTCAGACAAATGAAAAATGCATCGGCAATACGCAGAGATCTCGAGAGAATCTTAAAATCTTTTCTGTACATGATTGCCGCTATGAAAGACATCCAAGATTGGAGATTGTTGTATGCAGATATGAATGAATTGGTAAAAGCTGCAAAAAATTCCACGTTAAATAAACCCAACGATAACATACAATAAGCATAAAAAATTTCCTTCCTTTGGAGGGGTGGCGAAAATTCAAAGAATTTTTGACGGGGTGGTTGTATAAAGGTAGACCAACGTCAATTCGAGTGTCCCGATGCAATCGGGATGTATCGAGAATCAATGACCGGAAGGAGAAAAGCTGTTTCCATCAAAAACTTCTCGATACGCTTTTTTGCAAAAGCTACTCGAAGTGACGGCTTTCCGGAGAAGTATACTTGATAATAAAAAACGAGAACCTGTAACAGGTTCTCGTTTTGGGTTGTAAGTAATGTTCTCGATACAAATTCTTTTCAGAATTTTACTCGAACTGACGGGGATGATCATTAATCCTCCAGATAAATTTCTTTATCTGATTTTCTTGATTTTAGTAGCATAAAAGCTAATCCCAATCCAAGTCCTGCAACCAAAGCAATTTTGGTTTTCTTTCCGGGAACGGGAAGAATGGTTTCTCCATAAATTCGATGAGGTTCTGACGAAGGTTCAAGTACATTTCCCGAATCGGATGGTGCGTTTTTAAGTTTCATCATTAATCGCATTCCTGCAGAAGCGGTATTGATAATGATTTTTGGAAACATCTCGTAAAGATTTACTAAAGCCCGTGATCTAAAATCCGGGAAAAGATCTTTCTGTGGCTCTTTTGCCAACTGTACAATTTTTTCAGCGGTATCTCTTGGGTCTGAAGCAAACGGTGGAATTTTAAAATCAAGTCCTGAAAACTTTGCAGAATGCATATTTCCCGTTGATCTCTGAATTTGCGGATAAAGATTGGCAATATGGATATCGGGATAATCTGAAATTTCGCCATGAAGACATTCCATCATTCCACGAATTCCGAATTTTGTTGCCGAATAAACTGCACTGTACGGAGCGGGCATAAATCCGCCAATTGAAACATTATTGATCAGAATTCCCTCATTTTGTTCCTTGAAAAGCGGTAAAACAGAATATGCTCCGTGCATACATCCGAAAAGATTGGTTTTAATGACATGTTCGTGAAGATCCATCGGTATTTCTTCAAATTTTCCACTTGCCATTACTCCGGCATTATTGACCCAGATGTCGATTCTTCCAAATTCCTGTACGGCAGCTTTTACAAGATTTTCTACCTCTTCAGCTTTTGAAACATCAGTGGAAACGGCAATGGCATTTACGCCTAAATCTTTGCAGATATTTAATGTTTCATCTAAAGCTTCCTGACCTCTTGCTGCGATAACAATATTGCAGCCTTCAAAGGCAAAGGCTTCAACGGCAGCTCTTCCGACTCCGCTGGTTCCTCCTGTGACTACGACAGTTTTACCTCGAAGGCTTCTTTTTTCTAAACTGTTTTGTGATTTCATATTGTGATATATTTTATATTGAGACAAAGTATTATCTGTTACGTATCTATTTTTACACCAAATAAGGATTTTGAAGACATTAATTTTAAACCCACTCATTATAAAACAAAAAACACGGACTTATTGTCCGTGCTATTTTTGAAATAATATCTAAATCGAATGTTTTATCTGTATAAATCGAGTTCTAGGAAATTGTTGTTTTTTTGAAGTTCTTCTTTTCTTTCTTTTTCAATTAATTTTAGCATCTCATCCTGAGAATATGTTTTACCATCGAAAGTAATTGATGCTGAAACGGATACAGGGGCTGAAATACTTGAGGAGCCTGAAGTTTGTCGCAGATTTTTTGCAGGATCTTTTTTGTAATCACTCCAAAGTTTTTTGAATTTCTCTTCGTTGATAACTATTTCCCTTGCTTTTTTATTTAAAATTTCATCCGGACTCACTTCTATTTTTCTTGTTCCAATAAGTGTAAAACTATGGTCACCTTTAGCATCTTCGGCTTTTACAATTAAACCCGGAAGACCACAAAATTCGTGCGGACCGTCCTGAATTGGGATTTCGGGAGCAAACCAAACATTCCATTTTCTTCCATACAAAGTTGTTGTCGCTTTTTGAACATCATATCCTAAAACCTTAGATTTTTCGTTGCTTATTTTCCAATCAAGTTTTTTATCATTATTAATCAATAAGTCGTTTGAACTAATTTCTTTTTTCAAAGTACGCTTATAATCAGGATATGTTTTTATAACTTCTGTATTTACTTTAGCTTGCTTCAAACTAGTAAAATCAAAATGCACCTTCTGCGTTGTCCGTGCATCTTTAAATGCTGCAGTCATGGTAGAATCATAAACAGCTTTTACCTGACTGTAAAATTTCGATCCTTTAGGTGTAGTCTGCAAAACCATGTTTTCAGTATCTGATTTATCGCGGTTCAGTGAATCTATTTTGAAAGTGTATTCGTAAATGAACTGGTTAGATTGTGCAAAATATAAGGCTGTCATCATTAATAACAGAATAGATAATTTTATTTTCATACTGTGAATTTTGTTAAAATTAATTATTGAAAGGTGATACTTTCTTCTTTGGTATTATATACGATTATATTTTTGTTACTTCCTCCTGTTTTTGATACCGTTTTCGCATAAAGTAGTTTAAAATCTTTTGGATTATAAATAGTTACCGTATTGTTTTTCTCGTCTATCGTTACTTTTTCAGCATTTACCAAAGAGATGTTTTTTGTTTTTAACATTACATTTCCGTTCAGAATAATTGTACGACTTTGAGTATTTCTTTTGATGTTATCTCCTTTATATACCATTTTAGGTTCAGACTGTACTTCCTGAGCAAAAGTATTTTGAGAAAATAAAAGGAGTGTGAAAATTCCTGAGATTGTAAAAAGTCTTTTCATATATATTCAATTTTATAAAACGAAAATACACTTAATTCTCAATGCTGTGGAAAATTTAATATTATTTATGATTTCTAAGAATTTTTTAACTAAAACATTGACAGTAAAAAGCTTCACGCGAAAAAAGACAAGAGATATACAAAACCGGAATTAAAAATAAAAGCAGAAAAGGAACATTAATCAAAGCAATAGAATATTGTTTCTTATAAATCCTGACAATAGAATCTGTAATAAAACCCACCATCAGAATAATCAAAACAAATACAAGCAGAAATGCAATACCCAAACCGGCATCAGTACGATGCTCACGTTGACGATTGGCTTCGAAAGCCATTTCAGAATAGAAATATAATAAGAGCAAAGGGATTGCTATAGCCAAAATTCTGATGATAATGTGTTTGGTGATTTTCATAGATTCAAATTAATTATTTGTTTGTCACTTTCATATTCTTTTTTAAACTTTGTGAAGAAAGATCATTTTCAAAACTGAACGGAACTGACTTTAAAGTCTTTCCTTTCTCCGGAATTAAGACATTAAAATGCAAATGCTCACCGGAAGCAAAACCGGTCATTCCACTCAAACCAATCGGTTGATTTCTTTTAACTGCATCACCTACTTTCACCAGGCTTCCGTCTTTTTTTAAATGTACATATTGCGTAAATAGCCCGCTGTGAGGATGATAAATAGTGATGTAATTGGCATAAGGAATCCATTTTCTATCGTTTCCGCCATATTCATAATCTTTAATAACACCAACTACAAAACCATCATCGGCACTCGTGATGGTATCACCGGTTTTCATATCAAAATCTACAGCATACCTGCTGTAATCATTATCGTGACTAAAGCTTCCTTTATTGGATTGCATAATATGGTATGTTTTACCTTTCGGAAAGGGGAGGGCAAGATTATTTTGTTCAATAATTTTATCATTATCACCAAATGCCTGATTTATATTGAGTTCTAATTTTTCAACATCGATATTTTTAGCAAATATTTTTATTTCAGCAAAAGAATTTTCATAGGCTATCACTTTCAAGGTATCATCAATTAAATTTTTACTTTTTAAATAGTCCGAAAAAATTTTAATTCTCAAAGGACAAGCCAATGGATTCTCGATTTTAAGGGAAAGTGTATCGTTGCGATAATTTTGTTTATAACTATTTCTAAACTGATTCAATTTCACTTTCGGAAGTTCCTGTGCATCATAAAAGGAAAAACAAAAAAATAAAAGAAGAGAAATAACTTTAGAGAATCTCATGCGGCTGAATTTTATCAAAAATAAACATTTTTATCACAAATATTTGAAAATTAAACTTTTCTCATCTTAGTTTTGACTACAACAATCTTTGATTCGGTCACATCGGTCTTTTCATCATTTTTCAACTTTGCAGTATAGAAATTAATCAATTAAAACAATCAAAAAATGGACACACAAAAAGTATGGTTTGTAACCGGAGCGTCAAAAGGTTTAGGATTAACCTTAGTAAAAAGATTACTGAATGAGGGATATTCTGTAGCCGCAACTTCAAGAAATCTTGCTGAACTAAAAACGGCAGTCAATTCTGAAAGTGAATCTTTTCTTCCTTTAGAAATGGATTTAATTAATGAAAACAATGTTGCTGAAGCCATTCAGAAAACCGTTGAAAATTTTGGCAAAATTGATGTTATTGTCAACAACGCAGGATACGGTCAGTTGGGAACTTTAGAAGAATTAACAGATGAAGAAAGCCGTAAAAATTTCGACACCAATGTTTTCGGCTCACTCAATGTTATCAGAAAAGCAATGCCTTATTTAAGAGCTCAAAAAAGCGGACGTATCATTAATATCGCTTCAATTGCCGGACTTACAGGAGATTTTGCAGGTTGGGGAATTTACTGTTCTACCAAATTTGCAGTAGTGGGTTTCACAGAAGCCTTAGCGGCAGAAATAAAAGAGTTTGGTCTTCATGCAACCGTTGTTTATCCCGGATACTTCCGAACTAATTTCCTTACAGGCGGTTCATTAAGAACTCCTGAAAATGAAATTGAAGAATACACCGCAGCAAGACAACTTCAAACGGTTCACGAAAAAGAAATCAACGGAAATCAGCCTGGAAATCCTGAAAAAGCAGCAATAGCTTTTATAGAGCTTGCTTCAATAGATAATCCGCCAGTGCATTTAATGTTGGGTTCAGATGCATTTCAGTTTGCAGGAAATAAACTGGATGCACTTCAACAGGAAATTTCAGAATTTAAAAACCTGAGTATATCAACAGATTACTAAATTTGTAGAGGCAGTAGTTTTCTGCTGCCTCATTTTTCAATTATGAATAAAAGAAAATTATACACCATTGATACGATATCTGAACTGCATAAAATTTCAGGATTATCGCAACCGGAACATCCTTTAATCAGCCTTGTTGATTACAGTCTGGTGAATTATCAGATCGACGAACCGGAAATTAACTGGATTCAGGATTTATATTTTATCGGTTTGAAACGTGACCTTCATGGAAAAATGACTTACGGACAAGGGAAATATGATTACGATGGCGGATTGGTGTCTTTTATTGCTCCGAGACAACTCGTCGGTTTAGACATCAGTCGTCAGGAGAAGAAACCTTCCGGCTATATTCTAGCTTTTCATCCCGATTTTTTGTGGAATACTGATTTGGCAAAAAAAATTCACAATTATGATTTTTTCGGATATAAAGTAAATGAAGCCTTATTTCTTTCAGAAAAAGAAGAACAGATCCTGATTGGGATTTTTCAAAGTATAAAACAAGAATATCAGTCTGGAATTGATCAGTTTACACAGAATATTATCATTTCCCAGATTGAAGTTTTACTTAATTATTGTGAACGTTTTTATCAGCGGCAGTTTATTACCAGAAAGAAAACCAATCATCAGATTTTAGATAAACTTGAAATCTTTCTTGAAGACTATTTTACAAGTGAAAATATCATCAATAACGGGCTTCCGAGTGCGCAATTGATCGCTGAACAGTTAAACATTTCGACCAATTATTTAAGCAGCTTACTCAAATCTCTTACCGGACAAACAACACAGCAGCACATCCACGGAAAACTGATCGAAAAAGCCAAAGAAAAACTGTCTACAACCGAACTTTCTGTAAGTGAAATTGCTTATGAATTAGGGTTCGAACATTCACAGTCTTTCAGCAAATTATTTAAAGCTAAAACGGAGGTTTCACCTTTGGAATTCAGAAAATCATTTAATTAAAATTTTAAGTTTAAAATTTATTCGGCTACAACAAACTACTTTTTGGATACATCGATCATCAGATGAAAACTGAACTTTGCATCATAAATAATAGTCAAAAAATGAAAGTATTTGTTACAGGCGCTACAGGTTTCGTAGGAACTGCTGTAGTACAAGAATTATTAGCAGCTGGTCATCAGGTTTTAGGATTAGCGAGATCTGAAGAATCAGCAAAAAAATTAACTGAAGCGGGTGCAGAAGTGCATCGTGGAGATTTAACTGATTTTGAAAGTCTGAAATCGGGAGCTTCCGTTTCGGATGCGGTGATCCATTTAGGATTTGTTCACGATTTTACCCGTTTCGAAGAGATGTGCGCTTTAGATAAAGAAGTGATCGAAACTATTGGTGATACTTTAGTGGGAACCGATCGTCCTTTTATCATTACTTCCGGTACAGCTCTTTTTTCAAAAGATGGAATTACCACAGAAAATGATCTTCCAGCAAACAATCCGCATCCAAGAATTGCAACAGAAAATGCAGCAGATGATGTAGCTGCAAAAGGTGTAAAAGTTGCCGTTATAAGATTATCTCCGTCTGTTCATGGGAAAGGAGATATAATCGGATTTGTTCCGTTATTGATTAAAATTGCCAAAGAAAAAGGAGTTTCGGCTGTTATTAATGATGGAAATAATCTTTGGCCGGCTGTTCATAGGTTAGACGCTGCAAAATTATACCGTTTGGCTTTAGAAAAACCATTTGAAAAAGGAACAAGATATCACGCTGTCGCAGAACAGGGAATTCCTTTTAAAACAATTGCCATACAAATTGCAGATCGATTGAATATTCAAATTGTTTCTCTTAATTCTGAAGAAGCAGCAGAACATTTTTCATGGTTTACGCATTTTGCTAAGTTAGATAATAAAACATCAAGCGAAGAAACAAAAAGATCGTTAGGCTGGAATCCTGAACATCCAACGTTACTGGAAGATTTGCAGGGTTCAGTTTATTTTAATGAACATCAATAATTTGTATCTTTATTATTCTTAAAATTTGATTTAAATTCCAAAAACACTTACAATCATGTCTGATAATCAGCCGATAAGATTAAAAACCATTTCCGAATTTCATACGTTGCGAGGTTTACCAAAACCAAAGCATCCATTAATCAGTGTGATTAATTTTGAAGATATGGCAGAAACTTCAGTGATTGGCAGACAAAATTTAATGTTTGATTTTTATATGATTTCTGTAAAAAGAGATATGACTCACAAATACAGATATGGGCAACAGGATTATGATTTTGATGAAGGCGTAATGTTTTGTATGGCGCCACATCAAATTTTAAGTGTAATAAGAGAAGAACAAGGTAAAAATCCTTCCGGATGGATGCTGATGATTCATCCGGATTTTCTTTGGAATACCCCCATGGCTTCTGCGATCAAAAAATATGAGTTCTTTGATTATTCTGTAAATGAAGCTTTGTTTTTATCTGAAGATGAAGAAATAAAAATTCAGCAGATTATCGAAAATATCAAGCAGGAATATCAGACAAATATTGATAAATTCAGTCAGAATATTATAATTTCCCAACTCGAAACGCTTCTCAATTATTCTGAGCGTTTTTATCAGCGTCAGTTTATTACACGCCACAAAGCGCATCATCAGTTTTTAGAAAAACTGGAAAATCTTCTTAATGATTATTTTGAAAGTGATGATATAAAAGAGCAAGGATTGCCAAGTGTTCAGTTTCTCTCAGAAAAGCTGAATATGTCGCCTCAATATATGCGTAGTCTGCTGAAATCATTAACCGGACAAACTACACAACAGATTATTCACGAAAAACTGATAGAAAAAGCCAAAGAAAAATTGTCAACAACCGATCTTACTGTAAGTGAAATTGCTTACGAATTGGGCTTTGAACATTCACAATCTTTTAATAAATTATTTAAATCCAAAACTGATATTTCGCCTTTAGAATTTAGGAAATCTTTTAATTAAATTTTAGCGGGAAGACTTTACGAGCTCACTTTCAAAAATAATATCTTTAATTAATTTTTCAGTATAATAAAACAAATCGCTGTTATCATTCATCTGATTTTCAAGAACAATAATATGTAAATCTCCTTTGGGAATATAAATATTCAGCGAAGAAAAACCGTCGCCTAATCCTGTGTGACCAAGATATTGTATTCCATTGGTTTCAGCAATTCTGATATTGTAACCATAACCCATTTTCTCTTTGCCAAAAACATCATGCTGTGATTTTGCAGATTCTGAGACCATCAATCGATAAGATGCAGCACTTAAAATTTTACCTTTATGAAGTTGGTTATTCCAAATTACTAAATCGTGTGCAGTAGAAATAACTCCGTCTGCGGGTAAATTTTCGTCATTGATCATCGAGTTTTCTACTTTCGAAAATTTATTTTCTTTATTGATGTAGCCAAAAACCAGATTTCGTTTATCCGATGCAGAATAACAGAACGTATCATTCATTTTAAGTTGTTTAAACAATTTCGCAGCTAATTCTCGGTATGATTTTTTGGATACATTTTCAACGATTTTTCCTAAAAGAATATTCGAAAGATTTCCATATTTAAAATCAGTTCCAGGCTTAAAAACCAATGGTTTTTCAACATCCACGATTCCATGAGTATGATTCAGAAGCTGATGAACCGTTACAGAATCTGCCCAGGTTTGCTTCAAAAAAGGTAAATATTTTTTGATAGGAGTGTGAAGGTCAATTTTTCCTTTTTCCACTTCTTTTAAAACTAAAACAGATGTTATTTGTTTTGTATTTGACATGATTTCAAACTGGTCATTCATTTTCATCGGAGTTTTATTTTCAATTTCTGAAAATCCGAAAGCTTTAGAATAAGTCGTTTTCCCATTTTTATTAATCAGAATGACTCCGTTAAAATGTACAGGTGTTTCAATCTGTATAATACTGTCAATTTTATTTTGCCAGTTTTTGTGAGTTTGTGAAAAAATATTGACGGTGAAAGAAAAAATAAGAAATGCAGAAATTATCTTTTTTGAAATCATTATTCTGTGAATTTTTTAGAATTTCAAATATACATTTTTGAATGTTTTTTATTGCTATTAAAATCTTTTACATTTAATATTTTTTTAATACGCACCTATTAGAAATAATCTGTTAATCACTATCTTTACTTAAGTTTTCTCATTAAAGGAGATTTTCAAACTTAAATTTTCATGCTCAATTCTACTCAATCAGGCATTTCCAAAACTGTAATTTGGTCAATGTCAATTATTTCAGGCCTTGTCGTTGCCAATAATTATTATAACCAACCGTTGTTGGGACTTATTGCAAAAGATTTTTCGGTAAGTGAAAGTGCAGCAGGAAAAATCTCTGTACTTACACAGCTCGGTTATGCTTTTGGTTTACTGCTAATTGTTCCTTTAGGCGACAAATTTCTAAGGAAAAAATTAATTTTAATCGATCTGGTTTTAGTTTTCGCTGCACTTTTGTGGATGACATTTGCCACAGAATTGTGGATGCTGTACGCTGCAAGTTTATTGATCGGAACGACTTCGGTAATTCCTCAATTATTTGTTCCCATCGCTGCCGAATTATCTTCAGAAAAAGACAAAGCAGCCAATATCGGATTGGTTGTTTCGGGATTGTTATTAGGGATTTTACTTTCCCGTTTTGTAGGTGGAATCGTAGGTGAACTTTGGGGCTGGATATCTATGTTTGGAATTGCTGCAGGTTTAATGCTTTTAGTCTGGGTTTTTGTGTATAAAATGCTTCCGGAAGTACAGCCTAATTTCAGAGGAACTTATTTTGAACTCATGAATTCTGTACTGCAATTGGCAAAAACACAACCTGTTTTGCAGTTGGCATCTTTTCGTGGCGCGATGGCATTCGGATCGATGTGCGCATTGTTCACAACCTTGGTTTTTCATATGGAAAGACCGCCTTTTGAGGTCGGAGCTTCTGTTGTAGGAAGTTTTGGATTGGCAGGAGCTGTAGGAGCTTTGGCAGCCGCAAAAGTGGGAAGCTTACAAAATAAAATGAGTATCAATCGTATTATTTTATATGCTCTTTTGATCCTGATCGGAAGTTGGGGATTCACTTATTTTGCAGGAAATACATATTGGGGATTAATTATCGGTGTAATTTTGATTGATCTTGGCGTACAATCTAGTCACATTATGAATCAAACCAATTATTTCTTATTGAAAACGAATGCCGTAAATCGTTTGAATACTGTTTATATGGTTTCTTATTTTATTGGTGGTTCACTTGGAACTTTTTTCGCTTCTTTGGCGTGGCAATATGCACAATGGGAAGGTGTTTGTCTTGTAGGGATTACAATGGGATTGCTGGCATTAATTGCACATATAATTTTCAGTAGAAAAGTAAGTTTAAAATCTAAAATTATTTAATTTTCATGATTACATTCAACTGGTACTATTTGGCTCTGAATAAGTTCTCTGTGCTTTTTCCCCCATTGATCTAGTTGTTTCCAAATGGGAACCAGCTCTTCTGCGATTTCTGTTAATTCATAATCAACTCTTGGAGGAACTTCGGCATAGACGGTTCTTTTGACCAATCCTTCTTTTTCCATTTCTCTCAACTGAAGGGTAAGCATTCTTTCGGTTATTCCTGGGATTCTTCTACGAATTTCACTGAAACGCAGTTTTCCATTTTCAAGTTTACATAAAATCAAAAGCTTCCATCTGCCACCGATTTTACATACTGCATACGTCAAATCACATTCTTGCGTAAGATATTGAGCATTAATACTATTCGTGGAGTTTTCTTTTTTTGTTCCCATTACTTACAAATTTGTTAGTACCAAACAATTAGCTGTGTACAGTGCAAAGTTAGGGTTTCAGATTAATTTTGTGTCATTAATTTTACCTGAAACACTTGGCGACAACAGAAATCGCTGAATTTATAACTAAAGATTTACAAAAATAAAAACCTATATGAAGAAGTTTGCATACATAGGATGTTTAGGATTTATAGCAGTCATTACAACCGAGTTTGGCGTAATAGGAATTTTACCTCAAATTGCCGAACATTACAAAATCAGTATCGACAAAGCCGGATATTTATTAAGTGCTTTTGCCTTGATTATTGCCCTTACCGGACCTTTCATGACATTACTTACCTCCGGATTCGATCGAAGAAAAGTAATGCTCACAGCAATTTCCATTTTTTTGATTACAGGAATTGTCTCTTCATTATCACCACCTTTTTGGCTTTTAATGATTGTGAGAATACTTCCTGCATTTTTGCAGCCGGTTTATATTGCTACCGCTTTGTCTGTTGCCATATCTAAAGTTGATAAAAAATATGAAAATCAGATGATGAGTATTGTTTTTAGCGGTGTTGCAATTGCGATGGTTACCACAGTTCCTTTTGCCACCTGGCTTTCAAGCTTATATTCGTGGGAATCTTCATTCATCGTTCAGACAATTGTAAGCCTAATTGCTTTATTTGTTATTTACTTTTCATTACCATCTATTCCGGTAAAAGAAAAGAAATCATACGGAAGTCAGTTAACAATATTAGTACAGCCAACATTTATTATCAGTACGGCAATGAATTTTTTCATGATCACAGCATGGTTTTCCACATACAGTTATTTTGCAGATTATCTTAATAAAGCCAAAGGAATGAATATGACCATGATAAGTTATATGCTCTTTTTATTTGGAATTATCGGAGTATTTGCCAATTGGGTTGCTGGGAAAATGCTAGCCAAAAGCATCATGAAAACAACAGCTTTTTTTCTTTCAGGAACTATTTTAATACCTGTTTTGTTGTATTTTTCAGAAGAAAACTTCTTTGCCAATATTCTTGTGATCGGAATATGGGGCTTTCTCTATTCTCCGAGTTTTCTTAACGCTTCAACCTACATGATTTCGTCTGTTCCTCAATCTATGGAATTTGCCAACAGTCTCGCTACATCATTCGGAAATTTAGGTGTTACATTAGGAACGACTTTAGGTGGATTTATGATTGTAAATAAAGGCGTTGAATATAATCCCTGGATAAGTCTTGTTTTTGGAGTTCTTGCTTTCTTAATGATAATTTTAAGAAAAATAGTAGAGAAAAAACAGGAAACATTACAATTATGCAAAGAATAAATCGGCTTAATTTTTTACAATCCGACAGATAGGCTAACTTTGACAAGCTAATGATTTTGATGGTTCAATTTTTTTTTAACTCATATTTTCTTGGTTGAAAAAACGAATCATTATTATTAATTTATTAAAATTTAAAAATATGAAAATAGAAATCTGGTCGGATGTGATGTGTCCGTTTTGCTATATTGGAAAGAAAAATTTTGAACAGGCTTTAGAAAATTTGTCGTTCAAAGATGAAGTAAAAGTAGAGTGGAAGAGCTTTCAGCTAGACCCGACTTTACAGCATTCTGACACAAAAACAACGGCAGAATATTTCAGAGAGAAAAAAGGTTTCCCGGAAGAACAGGCAAAACAAATGACTAATCAGGTGATACATATGGGAAAAGCTTCAGGAATTGATTTTAATTTTGAAAAAGCTTTGATTACCAATACTTTTACGGCTCATAAACTTCTTCATTTAGCTAAAAAATATAACAAATCTTCAGAAATGGAGGAGGAGTTGTTTAAAGCTCATTTTCTGGATGGGAAAAATGTGGGCGAAATTGATACGCTTGTTTCTTTGGCCGTTTCTTTGGGCATTGACGCTGAAGAATCAAAAAGATCTTTACAGTCTGAAGAATTTGATTACGAAATCAATCAGGATATTTTGGAAGCCAGAAACAATGGGATTTCTGGAGTTCCATTTTTTATTTTGAATGGTAAATATGGCGTGTCGGGCGCACAACCTGCAGAAGTTTTAAAAAATGCCCTGACACAAACTTACGAAGAAACGGTTGTTCCTTTTAAAGATAATACGCAAAACAATCTTTCTTGTGATGCAGATGGTTGTTCAATTTAATATAATATAGTCATGATTACATTAAATAAAGAATTGAGCTATCCAATTTCCGAAACTCTTTTTGTTTTTGCATTAGATTCAGAAGCAGGAAAAGTATTTGATCACACCCGAAAATCAATTACCGGAATAGGAAAAGTAAATGCAGCCATTGCATTAACAAAAGCAATTCACGAAAAAAAACCAAAACTGATTGTCAATCTTGGTTCAGCAGGCGGTTACGGCTTTAAAAAAGGAGACGTAATTTGCTGTACCAAATTTATCCAGAGAGACATGGATGCCCAAGGTTTAGGTTTCAAGAAATTTGAGACTCCACTTTCAGGTATTCCTATAATTTTGGAAAACGGACTGAAAATGGATCATCTGAAAGAAGGAATTTGTGGAAGTGGTGACAGTTTTGAGATGAATCACATCAATACAGAATACAATGTTATCGATATGGAAGCTTATCCTTTATCGTTGATTGCGATGCAGGAAAACATACCTTTTCTATGTTTAAAATATATTTCGGATGATGCAGGAAGCGATGCAGCAGATGATTGGTCGGTTCAGGTACATCTTGCTTCAGAAGCATTTAAGCACATATTATTTACAGAAGTATAAAATTTAAACCAATCTAAAATTAAAATATGAAAGCAATTATTTTAGAAAATGCAGGCGGAACAGAAAATTTAAAACTTACGGGAATAGAAAAACCAACTATTAAACAAGGTGAAGTTTTAGTTGAAGTAAAATCAATAAGTATCAATCCAATAGACGTAAAAACCCGTTCAGGCAAAGGAGCTTTTCAAAAATTGAAAGACGAAAATCCTTTGATTTTAGGTTGGGATATATCTGGAATTGTAGTTGAAACCAATTCTTCGAAGTTTAAAATGAATGACGAAGTTTTTGGAATGATTAATTTTCCCGGACATGGAAAAGCCTATGCTCAGTTTGCCACTGCTTCTGAAAATCATATTTTTTTTAAACCAAAAAACATCAATTTTGAAGAAGCTGCAGCAACAAGTTTAGCAGCGTTAACCGCTTTTCAGGCAATTGAAAAAGCTGAACTGAAAGAAGGTCAAAACGTTTTGATTCATGCAGGATCGGGTGGAGTCGGGCATTTTGCAGTTCAGATCGCAAAATATTTGGGAGCTTCTGTAACCGGAACTTCATCTGCCAAAAACAAAGAATTTGTTTTGAGTTTAGGAGCAGATCAACATATTGATTATAAAAATTATGATTGGGAAAATTCCGAAGAAAAGTTTGATTTTATTTTAGATACTATCGGTGGTGAAAATATTGATTATTCTGTGAAAGTTCTGAAAGAAGGAGGGATTCTGATTAGTATTCCAAGTGGCTTGAATGAAGATGTTGAAGAAAAAGCAGCTTCTGTAAAAGGAAAAGGATTTAAAATGATAGTTCAATCTGATGGAAATGATATGCAAAAACTCGCTGAACTGTTAGAAAAAGGATTTTTAAAGCCTCATATTTATAAAACATATCACTTCAAAGAAATGTCTGATGCTCATGAAGAATTGGAAAAGGGGAGAACGGTAGGGAAAATTGTGGTAAATTTTTAGAAATAAAAGATTAAATCGATCAACACAAATGAATTATGGAAAATATTTCTGAAATAATATCGCATTTTAATTTTACCCAAACCAGAAAATCTAAACAGTATTTAGCATCATTTTTCAATCAAAAAAGCTTTAACAAAAATCAAACTTTATACACTCAGCAAAAGCTGAAGATGTTTTTAGAAAACTTCCAGCTTATCAATGATTATAAGAGTAGTGAAAATATCGTTTCATCGATTCAAAAGTTTTTAGGTGAGGTTAACACCGACAATTATAATCTGTTGACAAAAATTATGTACAGAGAGTTTTTCAACCAAACCAATAATAATATTGCTTTGTTTATTGAGTTTTTTTATCGTTTTGGGGTTATGTTAAAAAACTTTCAGAAATCAGACTGTTGTAAAGATTATTCTGACGAGATTGATAAGTATACTCAATTTATCGATTCTTTATCTGTAAATGAATATCACCATAAAGTCTTGGATTTCAAACAAAGAAAAAATATCTTAACCACAATAGAAGCTGAAGTTAAAAACGGAAATTTTATTTCATTCTGGAATTTTTTCTACATGTTTGATGTTTATTCAAGCATCGCAAAAGGAATAAAACAAAACAATTTAAAATTTCCTCAATTTAATTCTGATGCCAGTTTTACGATTGAGCATTTTTATCATTTAGACTTAAAAAATGCGGTTCAAAATACTATTGAAGTAAAGGAGAACAATACAATTATATTTACAGGAGCCAACATGTCCGGAAAATCAACCGCCATGAAATCGATAAGCATTATTGTTTTGCTTGCTCATTTAGGAGTTGCTGTTCCGGCTGAGAATTGTAATATTCCGTTTTATGAAAGTATATTTTTGCATTTTTCTGTAAACGATAATCTGAAAGAAGGTTACAGCCATTTTATGCAGGAAATCGTAAATCTGAAAAATGTACTTCAAGAGTTGAAAACAAAAAACTGCTTTGTCGTCTTCGACGAAATATTTAATGGAACCAATATTAATGATGCTGCCAAAATAACGGTAGATACTATTGAAGGATTATCTAAATACGAAAATTCAATGTTTATTTTTTCAACACATTTAAATCTGATAGAAAATTATTTAGTGAACAATAAAAATATTATGTTGCTACATTTGGAATCTTTTCTTACAGATAATAATTTAACATTTACTTATAAGCTAAAAGAAGGCTGGTCTAAAATGGAAATCGGAAAAATACTTTTTGATAAGCACGGATTAAATGATCTATTAAAACAAAATTATTAATAAACCTACACATGAAGAACTATATATTTCTGGCATTTGCGATACTTTTCGAATCTGTCGCAACATCTTTTTTAAAAGCATCTGAAGGATTTACAAAACCTTTGCAAACTGTAATTTTTGTTGTAGCAATGTCAGCTTCATTTTATTTACTCACACACGCCATAAAAGTTATTCCAATCGGAATTGCGTATGCAATTTGGTCGGCCGTGGGAATCGTTTTAATTTCTTTGGTTGGGTATTTTGTTTATAAACAAACTCTTGATCTTCCTGCAATACTTGGAATTCTTTTGATTATAATCGGAGTAGTGATTATCAATGTATTTTCAAAATCGGCATCTCATTAATTTGAAGATGAAAGTTGAATGTATCTAAACTTGAAAAAATATTCAATTTAACATAATGTAAATTATAGGACTTTTTGTAATTACGGAATAGAGTACTTAAGATGCATTATTCCTAAACTCAAAATTAAATTAAAGCCAATTCAGGTTGTCAAAGATTCATGGTAAATTCTTCAAGTTCTTTTTAATTTTAAATGATACACTGAAATATATAATTGTCGAAAAACTTTACGTTTATTAATTATACAATTTCCTTAAATAAACTGCTGATTATAATTTTGATTATACGATAAAATATCAGTGAAAAAATTTTTAAGCGATTCTCAGCGATTAGAATTTGAAGGAAAAATTTCAATTTGTCTCAGATTAAAAATACAATGTTTAAATTAGCAGTTATAATGTTTAACATAATATTGAAATCATGAAAAAGTATATTGTATTCGGAGCATTGTCTGTTTTGATGATAAGCTGTAATAAAAAAAATGAAACTGTAAAACCTGTAGCTACTACAGATTCTCTTGAAGCTCCGGCTGAGCCGGTAATTGATACTTTAGGAGCAAAAACTTTTTGTTATTTGGGGGTTACCGGCAAAGACAGTGTTTTTGTAAGCATTGATGATAATTTAGGCACACTTTCTGGAAAAATGGCTTATAAAAATAGCGAAAAAGACAGTTCAAAAGGTGAATTATTTGGATTTAAATCCGGTGATACTTTAAAACTGACTTATCAATTTGCGTCTGAAGGTACAACCAGCAAAAGAGATATTTTCTTCATTCAGAAAGACAATACTTTAATGGAAGGAATCGGAAGCCAGAAAGATGAAAACGGATTGATGCGTTATGCTGACGAAAAGAAAATAATCTATAAAGATGGGCAAAAACTTGAAACAGCTGATTGTAAAATGGTCACAAAAGCTTTAAAGTAAAAATTACTATTAAATAAAAAAATGCAACTCTTGTGAGTTGCATTTTCATTTATAATTCACCATTAAAAGTTTTAATAAACTCTTCAACAGCAGTATTATTAGTATTCCATGAAGTTATCAGACGGATTGCTGATAAATTTTCGTCTACTTTCTTCCAAACATAAAATTCAAATTTTTTAGATAAAACTTCAATGATTTGATTGTCTAAAATAGGAAAAATCTGATTGGTATAAGTGTCAGAGAGAAACTGCACTCCCCTTTCAGACAAAGCATTTTTTATCTTCATTGCCTGCTGATTGGCATTCTTGGCCAGCCCAAAATATAAATCGTTCTGCATCAGCTCCAAAAACTGAATTCCCAGAAGCCTTCCTTTTGCCAATAACGCTCCTTTTTGTTTGATATTAAAGGCAAAATCTTCCTGTAAAATTTTATTATTAACGATAATTGCTTCTCCTAATAAAGCTCCGTTTTTAGTTCCGCCGAGATAGAAAACATCAGTCAATTGAGCAATATCTTTTAATTCTAAATCACTGATTTCTGAGGTTAAAGCATGCCCCAACCGCGCACCGTCCATGAAAAGATAGAGATTGTTTTTCTTGCAAAATGCTGAAAGATCTTGCAGTTCTTTTTTTGTATAAATCGTTCCGAGCTCTGTAGAATTTGATATATAAACCAACTTTGGCATCACCTGATGCGGAATATTCTGATGGCTCTCCAAAACAGGAATAATATCCGATGGAAATAGTTTTCCGTCTTCCTTTTCAATACTCAAAATTTTATGTCCCGTTGCTTCAATCGCTCCGGTTTCATTATTCAAAATATGACCGGTTACAGCAGAAATTACACATTGATAAGGTCTTAAAATAGATGATATAACAATCAGATTTGCCTGCGTTCCCCCGGATACAAAATAGACATCAGCATCCTGTGCCTCAATCTTATTTTTAATTAAATCTTTAGCTTTTTTAGAATAATCATCTTCACCATAGCCTGCCTGTTGATCGAGATTATTGCGAAGGAGAGATTCTAAAATCTGAGGATGACAACCTTCGGAATAATCGTTTTTAAAAGAAAATTTCATAGTGTAAAATTAAAAAATCTTAAAATAACAAGACCAACATTTAAAAAATATTTTGTTAGATTTGTAATGAAAATCATCTAACATTTTGAGAACAACATTAACAGAAGAAAATTATCTGAAAGCTTTGTTTCATGTAGTTGACCATGAAGGAAAAGTCACGATTAATGAATTGAGCAAATTTCTTAACGTAAAAATGCCGAGCGTTAATAATATGATGAAGAAATTTGCCGATAAAAACTGGGTGATTTATGAAACTTATAAACCGCTTAGAGTTACCGAAAAAGGCAGACGTGAAGCGGCTTTGGTCGTAAGGAAACACCGTCTGACCGAAATGTTTCTGGTCAAAAAGATGAATTTTGGCTGGGAAAACGTGCACGAGATTGCAGAACAGCTGGAGCATGTACATTCGCAGATTTTCTTCGATAAAATGGATGAGATTTTAGACTATCCGAAATTTGATCCTCACGGCGAGCCCATTCCCGATAAAGACGGAAATATTATTGCTCAGGATCTGCAGCAGTTAAGTAACTGTAAAGTTGGTGAAACTGTAGTTTTTGCTTCTGTTACGTTATCTGATGATGCCTTTCTTAATTACCTTACTGAAAGAAAACTTCTTTTAAATACTAAGATTAAAATTCTTAAAATTGAAGATTTCGATAAATCAATTACCATAGAAATTTCAGGAAAAACAGAAGTTCTAAGCAAGAAAGCGACAGAAAAGATTCTGGTAAAGCATTAAAAAAAGCGGATTAAAAATCCGCTTCAAAAATATAATTAATAATTAATTATTTCAAATATTTGGTAATTTCTTCGTCTGTAGGCTTTACTTTGCTTACAAAACTATCAATTAGCTTCCCGTTTTCATCAATTAAAAACTTGGTAAAGTTCCATTTCACTTCGGTATCTTTTACTCCGTTTAATTGTTTTTCAGTAAGATATTTGAAAACTGGAGCGGTGTCATCTCCCTTCACAGAAACTTTAGCTGCTAGAGGAAAAGTAACTCCATAATTTTTCTGACAAAAAGCACCAATCTCAACATTTGTTCCCGGTTCTTGTCCGCCAAAATTATTTGCAGGGAAACCAACAACGACCAGTTTATCACCATATTCTTTAGAAAGCTTTTCCAAATCTGCGTATTGAGGGGTAAAACCACATTCTGAAGCAGTATTTACAACAAGAATTTTCTTTCCTTTAAAATCTGCAAAGTTAATTGTTTTGCCTTCTTCAAGAGCGTCTACTTTGTAATCGTATATTGTTTGTGACATAGCCTGTTTTGTTTTTACTTTAGAAACTTCGCTTTTTTTCTGAGCGCAACTGTTAGAAAACGCCATAAAAGAAATAAGCACTATAAAAAAATTCTTCATTTTGAGATATTTATTTAAAATTTAAAATTGTTAGCAGGAAATACTTTATTGATTTCCACTTTGTAGAGAAGCATCACGTAATCGCCGTCTTTTTTGGTGCTCGATGATTCTAATCTGAATGGCATCATCAAATTCCCGACCTTTTTGTAATCTGAATACGTTAAAGTTTCATCTTTTTTTATTTCCTTTAAAAGCATGAATGATTTAGTATCAAAATAATAGTAGTTTTTATTAACGTTTTTAGTCAGTTCCACTTTATGGCAATAGATCTCTCCTACTTTTTCTTTCCCTAAATATTTTGCTTCAAAACCTTTATTTTCCCAGTCAATAAAATCATTATCAAAGCTTTCGGGAACATATTCTTTATACTCCTGAAGTTTATTGGCTGCATAATTCATGGCGTACCCTTTATTGCCGTCATACCCTTCAATGGCGGTATCTTTTCCTCCTATTGTAATGACAGTCTTGGTTAAATTGGGTCTTTGCTGATATATTTTGATAGGATATTCGTCTTTAATTCCTAAAATTACTTTTCCTTGAAGTAATACTGAATTTAAAAGTTTCCAATTGGTTAATCCTCCCGATAATTCTATGTTTTTTTCAATAATTTCTTTAGCAGTCTGAGCAAAAGACAGTTGAGAAAAAATCAGGACGAAAACGATGAGTAATTTCTTCATTAAATCAATTTATAAAATCAAATATAAGGCTTTTTTAATTTGAAAATGAGGCAATTTGAAAATGAAAGCCGATAATGTAACATTTTCAAATTATCTAATTTAAACAGATTTTCAAATTAATTTTCTGGCTTTTTCCAGATCTTCAGGTGTATCAATTCCTACTCCGAGGAAATTGGTTTCAATCAACTTTATTTTCATACCATATTCCAGATAGCGAATGCATTCTATTTTTTCTGAAATTTCCAAAGGTTTCATTTCCAATTTTGAAAACTGAAGCAAAGCATGTTTTCTGAAAGCATACACACCGATATGTTTGAAATAATCAACCTGATAAGAAATTTCTCTGTGAAAAGGAATTACAGAACGGCTAAAATACAGTGCAAAACCGTTGTTATCAGTAATTACTTTTACATTATTTGGGTTTTCTATTTCTTCTTTTTCGTGAAGTTTTATTTTTAATGAAGCCAAAGAAATTTCCTGGTTTTCATCTTCTTTAAAAACTTCAATCAATTGTTGTAAAGGTTCTAATTTTAAGAACGGCTCATCTCCCTGAACGTTGATCACAATATCGCAATCGATATTCTGTACAGCTTCTGCAATTCTGTCACTTCCTGTTTCATGTTGCCCCGTCATTACAGCTTTTCCGCCATTGTTTTCAATTTCGTTAAAAATAATTTCAGAATCCGTGGCTACAAATACTTCGTCAAAAAGTCCGGTTTCCACAACATTTTGGTAGGTAGTTGTAATGACTGTTTTTTCACCCAATATCTGCATCAGTTTTGCGGGAAAACGGCTGGCTTCATAGCGCGCAGGAATTACAGCGATAATTTTCATTTTATTTAAATATAAATTATTAAAATTTGATTTTTAGCTTAAATAATTAACTAAAAAGATGATTCCGTAAATCCAAAAGATGTACAGAAACGAGTAAAAAAATCCAAATGCGAAACTTTTCAGCAAGTCACCTTTACATTTTCTTGAATTTTTAAATACCAATCGTAAAGCTCGGAAAAAAATCCAATATAGCATTGCAGCAAAAAATAAAATTGCCGCCCAAAAGAAGAATCCTAGAAAATATAATAGAAAAGCAAACACGATTGAAATTAAAAACCATAAGATAATTGAAGCAATAGCTCCACCAATTCCGTCTCCTACAGCAGGCGGATCAAACCCGGAAACATCTGGTAAAGAAATATTATCAGAATATTTTTCAACTCTTTTTTTATGCAAAATATGCCCGACATTATCTTTTAGTTTCAAACCAAAATATAATCCTGAACTGATAAAAATAAAAAATGCTCCGGCTAAAATAGATGTTGAAACAATAGAATTTTGAAATAAAGATCGGTGAGAATTTGTTCCTGAAAGGCAGACACTCAAAATGACCAAAATGATAATCGCTAAAGTGAAATAACTTAGCCATTTTGTTTCAAGAAAAGTTTTCCTTTGGAATTTCATTAATAAATCTGAATAATTTAATTAAATATTTCGGCCTAAAAAAATTGCCGAAGTAAACCTTCGGCAATTTATGTGATTTTTCTTAAAGTTCAAATTCTACAATAAATTAAAAAATTATTTTAGATTATTTAAAGCGTTTTCCAATTTAGGCATCATCAATTCAATTTCTTTAATATCTAAACCTCCAACAGAAGCTCTGAACCATGGCTCAGATTTAGCTTCGCCAAATGCAGAGAAAGGTACTAAAGCAACTCCAGCTTCATTGATTAAATAAAATACCAAATCAGAAGAATTTTCAATCGCTGTTCCGTCAGGTTTTGTCTTTCCGATATAATCTAACTTGATCGTCAAATAAAGTGCACCCATCGGTTCAATACTTTCAACAGTTAAACCTTTCGTTTTCAAATCCTGAATTCCGTTGTGAAGAACCTTTAAGCTTGCTTCCAGTTTTCCTTTAAAATCATCGATAAATGTATTGACATTATCAGCATTCTGGAAATATTTTGCAGTTGCTTCCTGCTCCGGTTTTGGTGCCCAAGCTCCAACGTGAGTCAATAAAGCTTTCATTTTATCAATAATATGAGCCGGACCAAATCCCCATCCTACACGAACTCCGGTTGCTGCAAGACATTTTGAAATACCTTCAATATAAATGGTAAATTCTCTCATTTCAGGGAAAAGAGATACCGGATCAACGTGTTTTGCACCAAAAGTAAGATTAGAATAAATCTGATCGTACATTAAATATAATGGCTTTTCGTCTGCTCCTCTTTTGCTGTTTTCCTCTAAAATCATTTCACAGATTTCTCTCAACTGAGCTTCTGTAAACATGGTTCCTGTAGGATTCAATGGCGAACAAAGTGCTAAAAGAACAGCTCCGCTTAAGTGAGGTCTCAAATCATCAGCAGTGGGTAAGAAATTGTTTTCCGGAGTTGTCTTCACTTCAACAGCATCTGCAGAAGTAAGATAAGCGTAATGATTATTATTCCAAGACGGTGTAGGATAAATTACTTTATCGCCTTCATCAACAATTGTTTTATATACGGCATAAATCAACGGTCTTGAACCTGCTGTAATCAGAATATCGTTTGCTGAATAATCAAGATTCCATCTTGTTTTAAGGTCTTTAGAAACTTCACTTCTTAAAGATAACAATCCGTTTGCCGGTGGATAATTGGTTAAATTATTCTGATACGCTTTCTGAATTTCTTCTTTTAATTCTGCAGGAATCGGGTAAAGATTAGAATTCAAATCTCCAATCGTAAGATTGGCAATCTCTGCTCCTTTCGCCTTTAAATCATTTACTTCATTACCAATTTTTACAATTTCAGAACCAATAAGGTTCGCTGCTAATTTTGAAACTTTCACTTTTTATTATTGTTAGATATTAGATACTAGATGTTAGATGTTAGAATTAAAAGTTGAAATCTAACATCTAATTATTTTAATTCAATTGAAGATCTTTTCTTACTTCTTCTATTTTTGCTTCTAAAGCTTTTAAAGTTTCCTCAAAATCTTCTTTTGAAGTTATATTTTCTTTTACAGAAACATAGAATTTAATTTTGGGTTCTGTTCCTGAAGGTCTTACGCAAACTTTTGTTCCGTCCTGAGTGTAATAAATTAAAACATTAGACTTCGGAATATCATCCATCACATGTTTTTCATTTTCAGAAACTACGAAGTTGGTTTGCTCTTTAAAATCTTTCACTTCTTCAACTAGTGAACCAGCCAATGATTTTGGAGGGTTTTCGCGGAAATTCTTCATCATTTGCAGAATTTCTTCGGCTCCGTCTCTTCCTTTTTTAACGATATTAATTAAACCTTCATAATACATTCCGGTTTCCTGATAAATCTCAATCAGGTATTCGTACATCGTTTTTCCGTTCGCTTTACACCAAGCTGCAATTTCGCAGGCTAAAATGATACTTCCGCAAGAATCTTTGTCACGAACGAAATCTCCGGTCATGAAACCAAAACTTTCTTCACCACCGCAAACAAATTTTTCCTCGCCTTCAAAATCACGGATCATTTTTCCGATCCATTTGAAACCTGTTAATCCAACTTTGCAGTCAACACCGAATTTTTCAGCAATATCAAAGAAAATATCTGAAGTGACAATCGTTGAACCGATAAATTCTTTACCAATGATTTTTCCTTGTTTTTTCCACTGATCCAAAATATAATATGTTAAAATCGTATTACACTGGTTTCCATTTAATAACTGAATTTCTCCTTCCAGATTTCTAACGGCAATTCCCAATCGGTCTCCATCGGGATCGGTTCCGATTACGATATCTGCATTGGTGATTTTAGCTAAGTCCATCGCCATTTCCAATGCTGCAGGTTCTTCCGGATTTGGAGAATCTACCGTCGGGAAATTTCCGCTCGGAATCATTTGTTCTTTAACTAAATCAATCTTTTTGAAGCCTGCTTTTTCCAAAGCTTTCGGCACAGTTGTATAAGTTGTTCCATGAATAGATGTGAAAACAATATTTAAATTTCCTTTTCCAACATCCTGATATGAAGAGTTTTCGATACAGGCATCGATATAAACATCATCCTGCTCCTCTCCGATCCATTCTATCAAATCATCATTTCCTTCAAATTTTATTTCTTCAAATTTTACCGAATATACTTCATTGATAATCGCTTCATCATGTGGCGGAACGATTTGCGCACCGTCATTCCAATATACTTTGTAACCGTTATATTCAGGCGGATTGTGAGAGGCTGTCAATACAATTCCTCCATTACATTTTCTGTCACGAACAGTGAAAGATAATTCCGGAGTTGGTCTATGGTTTTTAAACAAAAGAACTTTTATTCCGTTTGCCGTTAAAACATCAGCCACCAGTTTTCCGAATTCTTTTGAATTATTTCTTACATCATAAGCAATTGCAACGCTAATTTCTTCACCTTGAAACTGCTGCAACATATAATTCGCAAGTCCCTGTGTAGCTTGACCTAACGTATATTTATTTAAACGATTGGTTCCAACACCCATAATTCCTCTCATCCCTCCTGTTCCGAATTCTAATTCTCTGTAAAAAGAATCTTCCAAATCAGGAGAATTGCTGTCGATTAACAATTGAACAGCATCCTTCGTTTCTTTATCAAAGGAATCATTTAACCAAAGTTTCGCTTTTTCTAATGTTGTCATATTTGTATATTTTTTTAGTTGGAAGTTTTGAAGCAGGGAGCTGGAGGTTTTCCATCATCCTGTTTCAGGCTTCCATCTTTTTTACTCTTTTATTTGATTTCTAAAAGCTATAATCTGATTCATTAAACTATAACTTTCATTATATAATTTATTAAATTCTTCTTCCGAAATATATCTTCTGTTTTTTGCTTTATACAAACAGGTAACTACTTCAGCTAATGATCGTATCGAATATCCTAAAAATTTTCTAAACTCTAATTTTGATTGCAAAATACAGCCTTCAGAAATATTTAATGCAATAGAATCAGAAGCTCTTCTAATTTGAGAGGTGAGATTAAAAGATTCGTCTTTTGGAAAATTTAAAATTATTTTATAAATACTTTCTGCAAATTCCATTGATATCTGCCAAATTCTCAACTTTTCAAATTTAAAACTCATCTCATTTGTGTATAATTAATAAATTTTAACTTCAAACCTACTTAACTTCCCTCATCAAGCCTCCAACTTCCAGCTTAGTTCAATTTTTTATTCTCTACTCTCGTTGTTTTATCAACTTTAAAAGCTCTGATAGGATCGTTATAATATACAAATTTTGCTGTATTTTTCACAGTTCCTTTTAATGTATCTTTTACGTTGACTTCTGCGTAGTTTCCGTTTTGAGAATCTACATTCAAATTGACAATTTTCCAGTAAGGAGCAATTAGACTTGCAGTGTCTGAGATTTTTATTACCGCATCTTTAGTTGCACCTAAAAAATTAGCGCGGCTTTTGTTCTGCATATCTATTTCGGCTCTTCGTGTGTTCAATGAACCCATAAAAGTAGCATAATTTTTTAAGTTTAATTTGAAATTATCAGTTTTAATTTCACTCGAAATATTCATTTCTACAGAATCTGAAATTGAAATTTTTTCCAGATTATATTTTGAATAAATCGTGATATTATAGAAATCAACGCCTTTAGTTTTCCTGCTTTCTTTGATGGAAAGGGTTTTGTCATCCACATCAATGTCCAGATTTCCGGCTATATTCGGGTAGGTCTCTACTTCTACAAAGTTTTTCGGTCCTCTTGCATAAAATACACGAAACTTTCCTTCAAGATCTAGATTGACGAATTCTTCAACATTAATTTCTTTCTTCTCTAAATTTCCTTTTGGAGAAATTTTACCACAGGAAATGATCGAAATAAAACTTATTAAATAAAGTGTTTTTTTCATTTTAAATACAAATATTACCATTAAGATTTATATTAATAATTAGAATAATTTTCAGTTGAAACACTATAAAAAATAGCTCCTATAAAAATAATCATAATCATTATTGCAATAATTAATGGTTTCCAAATTGTCTTTTTAGGATATTTTTCTTCATCAGGAAAATATTTAGGAACAAAATACTTCGCAAGCAGACTTCCTCCACCAAAACCGCACAAATATGCAAGAAAACTTTTAGGGTTTTCTGGAATATTTACAATTATTATAGAAATTATTGTCAGTACAATAGAAACTATTAAAACAGTATATGCTTCTTTTTTCTTTTTAATATTAATCAAATTCTGATAAAGTAGAATTCCACCAAAAAGAACAGACATGAAAATTGAAAAACCTAAAATTGCATTTTTAGAATAAATTTTGGGGTTACTATTTTCCATTTTATATCACTTCGTCAATATTATAATTTTTATGCTCTCTGTTGGTTCTTATAATCATTTCTCCCAAGAATCCTGCGATGAAAAGCAATGTTCCCATCAACATCATGGTCAATGCAATAAAAAACCAAGGATTATTGGTAATTAAATGTCCATAAATTCCTCTTGCTACATCAATCAGTTTCGAAATTCCCAGCCAAAAAGCTGAAAGAAAACCTACGATAAACATAATCGTTCCTACGGCTCCGAAAAAGTGCATTGGTCTACCGCCAAAACGACTTACAAACCAAAGAGTTACCAAATCTAAAAATCCTCGAACGAATCTTTCGGTTCCAAATTTTGAGGTTCCATAAGGTCTTGCCTGATGCGGAACTTCTTTTTCTGTAATTCTTCTGAAACCTGCATTGGCAGCCAAAACCGGAATGTAACGGTGCATATCTCCATAAACATCAATTGATTTTACAACCTGTTTTTTATACGCTTTCAGACCACAGTTGAAGTCGTGCAAATAAACTCCTGAAACTTTTCTTGCTGCAGCGTTGAAAAGTTTTGAAGGAATATTTTTGGTCATTACATTATCAAAACGCTTTTTCTTCCAACCCGAAACGATGTCGTAATTGTCTTCAATCACCATTCTGTAAAGCTCAGGAATTTCTTCCGGGAAGTCTTGTAAATCTGCATCCATCGTGATAATAACATCACCGTGTGCTCTTTCAAAAGCGGCATGTAAAGCCTGAGATTTTCCGTAATTTCTTGAAAATTTTATTCCGTGGATTTGTGGATGCTGAACTTTTAAATTCTCAATAATGCTCCACGACAAATCTGTACTTCCGTCATCGATAAACCAAACTTCATACGATAAGTTACTGGTTTTGCAAACGTTGTCGATTCTTGTAAACAACTCTTCGAGAGATTCTTCCTCGTTGAGTAACGGAATTACTATAGATAAATTCATTTAATTTTAATAAAAATTATTCTTGATTAATTACTTCCTGATGGTTTGTTTTCTTTCTGAAAAACGCTCCAAAAAAGACAGACAAAATTACGTAAAATATAAGAATTGCGGCAAAATATCCTGAAAAATGACTCGCTGTAAGCATATCTTTATCTTTTATCGTCGCAGGATCAAACCTTTGAAGACCTTCCTGATATTTTTGCTCCAGCTCATCAATGTCTTTTTGATGCTTCAGAATCTTTTTTGCTGACTGATATTCTTTATCCAATTCAGATTTCTGGCGGTGTACATATTGGTAATTTAATAGTTTTTTCGCATCCGTATCGATGAAATTTAAGAAAGAAAAGATACTTACGATAGATAAAATTCCGCCTACAAACATCGGAACGAATGCTCTTTTAAAAGCTTCCTTAAAATTCATTTGATGGTTATTCCAATGAGATTTTACAGACCAAAAAGCAAATAAAACATAGACAATCGGCAAAACAAAAGCATTGACTTTCAGTGTAGTATCAAAATATTCGATACCTGAAAAAAATGTGTAGACTGTAAAAAAGATAGCCATTGTAACGGCATACAATAAAATTCCTAGGGTAAGTGGACTTTTCGTCATAATTCTAATTTTTAGAAAATTTCTTAAAAAATATTGCTCTAAATTTCAGCGTTTTAGCCTTAATAAAGGGATTTTTAAAGATTTTTCCTGTAATAATATTTTTAATTTTAAAATAAGTTCCTATCTTTGCAACGGCAAGTCCTAAACAACCAGCTCCTGAGAATCCTCCAGGGTGGGAACGCAGCAAAGGTAATTGGTTGAGCGGTGTGATTTAGGTAGCTTGCCATTTTTTATTTTTATAAGTTAAGAGATTAAGATGATTTTATTTAAATTACTTAATCTCTTAATTTTTTTTGTTATATCTCGAAACTTTCTCCGAGTTTAGGTAAAACCAATTCAACATTTTTATCAGCAAAATGCTTCGCTGCATTATCATGATTAATTTCAATTGCTGGGAAAGTATCAAAATGACATCCGATTACTTTTGGAGTTTTCAATAATTCTGACGCTGCAAAAGCTGCTTTTCTTGCACACATCGTGTAATGACCGCCAATTGGAAGAATTGATAAGTTTAAATTCCCATACAAAGCCGGAAATAACTGCATATCGGCCATTACGCCTGTATCTCCAGCTAAATAAACATTTTTACCTTCAGGAAGTCTGAAAATATATCCTACAGGCACACCACCGTAGCTTCCATCAGGGAATGAACTTGTATGATGAGCCGGAACCATCGAAATTTTAAGGTCATCAACTTTTGCAGATCCTCCTAAGTTTACATCGTCCGTATTTTTAGCATTTTTAAAGTACGCACAGATTTCCGGCTGACCGATAATTGTAGCTTCAGGATGATGCTGCAAAACCTCTTCTACATCAGCAATATGATCGCCGTGAGCATGAGTGATTAAGATATAATCGATTTTCTGCGCTGAAATATCAAAGCCAGATTCAGCTTTTTTATAGTTGTAAAAAGGATCACAAAGAATTGTTTTGTCTTTGTACGTGAACAAAAAACAGTTTTGTCCTAAGTATTGTATTTTCATTTTAAATTTATTTTTGAATTTTTTTTTTTTAACGCAAAGAGCGCAAAGAATTTTTTAAATACTATATGTTTTTAAGTTCGCGAAGGCGTTTCACTTAGCAAAGTTTTGAAGATTATTTCGAAGGAAATTTATCTTCTATCAGTCTTAGATTTATTCCATATTCTAAATATGCTTTGCAACCATCTAAAACCGTTGTAAAACCGCCTGTGTTATCATTAATTACAGATAAAAGTTCATCGCCTGTCTCAGAATATCCGTAACTTTTGATAATGACTAAAGTTCCTTTTTCCATTTCTTTAAACTCGTAATCTACATTGTTAGAATACAACCCCCACTCTGTTTTTATCAATCGATTTGGAATAATCTGGAGAACTTTTACTTCAGATTTTGCACCGTACATTTCCCATTCCCACGTAATTGTTTTACCTTCTTCCAGCTTGCCAGTTGATTTTGTAAACCAAAAATTGGTGGTAATTTCTGGATTAATAAATGCTTCAAAAACCTCTTGAATTGGTTTTCTGATCAACATCTGAGCCTGTACAAATATTTTAGATTCCATAACAGAAAGTTTTAGCTAAAATAATTAAGTCCCAAAACTGTTAAAACAGCCATCATCAAAGTAAGTATACCAACTTGCTTCAAAAATGGATCGAGCTTTTTCGGCTCTTTTACATCCATTATATTTCTTCTCAGTTTCGCAACCGGAATCAATAAAATCATTACAATAAATACGTAATATTTCTGTAACTGAATAAAGTTGTTGATACCTAAAAATACCAGAATAAGAATCAATGGAAGCTGCAATAAAACCATTTCGTAAATCATCGCATTTCTAAAACCAATTCTTAAAGCGAAACTATTTTTTCCTGATAATCTGTCGCTTTCGATGTCACGCATATTGTTCAGATTCAAAACTGCCATACTCATCATTCCGATTGCTGTTCCCGGTAAAAGAATATCCCAAGAAAACGTTTTTGTAAACAGAAAATAACTTCCGCAAACCGAAACCAAACCGAAGAATATAAAAACGAAAATATCGCCCAATCCCATATATCCGTAAGGTTTTTTACCTACCGTATACCCGATTGCAGCCAGAATACTTGCCACTCCCAATCCGATGAAAATATAAAACTCATTCATATAATCCGGAATGAAAGCCAGATACAAAAGTGCGACAGTCGCTACCAGAGATAAAAAAGAGAACAAAATGACAGCATTTTTCATCTGTTTTGCGGTAATTCTACCCGAAGCTACTGCTCTGGCTTCTGCTTCACCAATTCTTTGGGCATCGGTTCCTTTTACACCGTCTCCGTAATCATTCGCATAGTTTGATAAAACCTGATACAGCAAAGTCACCAAAAGCGCCAAAGCAAAGATTTTCCAGTCCCAAATTCCTCCTTCTTCTCTGAGTCTCCATTTTGCAATGAAAGAACCCATGATAATTCCGCTTAACGAAAGCGGTAACGTTCTCAGCCTTGCGGCTTTTATCCAATCGGTCATAATTATAATTGATAAGAGATAATTGATCAATGATATATCTTTTATCGTTAATCAATTATCATTTATTATTTTTGTACTTCTATTTTATAAACGCAGTAATTCAGCAGCCTTTTAAGCTTCGTAAAGTTTAAAGCAACGATTTTGAAGCGTCCTGCAGAGGTATAAAAAGTAATACTTCCTAAGTTTGTTTTTCTTTGCCAAAAATACTGAGAAATTTTCACAGTTTGAAGCTTTTCTACCTCAAAAGTTCGGTTATCGATGTCCCAAATTCCTGATTTTAATCTTATGAATCTCTCGCTGTAAAACAATTTTAAATTTCTGAAAGAAATCAGAATAAATAATTCGGCTAAAACAATGTAGACAATCACTAAAAACCAATAATTTACAAGCAACTCTTTTTCAATAAAGAAAACCAGAAGTAAAGGCAGAACAATCCATTGAAAAGTATGGACGATAATTAATCTGAAATTAGGCTTTAAATAATCTGTAAAAACCGGATTTTCTTTCCAAATTGTTGAAATCAGTTTTGCTTTTTCAGTATTATTAATTCCGGGAACGGCTGCAACTTTTTTTTCATCTTCCTCATTTTTTCCAATCTGAAGAAATTTCACAAAAGAAATATTCATTTTTTTCTGAATCCAGTTCTGTGTTTCAGTAATCACCTGAACTTTTGATTTGTTGACAATTGAATTTCGGGTATTGAACAATCCGTACTCAAAAGAAAAGCTCTGGTTGTTTTCACTGATTTTAAAGTTGAAAAATTTAATCAATGTACGAACCGTATTAATCAGAATTCCAACAATAATGACAACCACAACAATCCCAAGAATAACAGGAATAGAAAATGCCAAAAACTGAGACTCTAGAGTATCGTAATCTAACTGCGTTTCAAATTCAGCCTTTTTCAGCAGGTTGCTGAGTTCAGAAAATCCATAAATCAGTAAACTGACCAGTGCAAAAAAGCTTTGAATATAATTTGCCGTAATACCATATTTTAAAATACTGAACGTTGAAATTTTGATTGAACGAAGTTTTTCAACTTCTTGGTTTTCGGTAATTTCAACACCTTCTTTTAAACTGTTTTCGAGCCGAGTTTCTGTTAAAAGATATTTTTTAAGGTCAATTGCATTCTGTTTTGTTAGTGCCGAAATTTTGACTTCTTTTTCAGAACTTCCAGGAGTATCGATTTCGAGTTTGTAGATATTAAAAAACCGATGAACAAAAGGTTGTGAAATATTAACTTCCTGAATATTTTCCTTTTTAATCTTAGTTACCGATGTATTGATGATTCCTTCATGAATGACGAATTCCTCGTTTTCTTCATCAATATAATATTTAAAATGATAGTATTGCAAAACCGCAGAAACAATGAGAATTAAGAGTCCGGCAATAACAGCAAGAACAATAATCCAAGGTTCTATTTTGTCTTTTCTGACAAAAAAAAGAATGACGAAAACCCATAAGTTTTTAATCACCATTCCGATATTGTAGAGAAAAAGCAATACAATACCCGTTTTCGACTGTCTTTGAGGCTGAAAAAAAGAATTAAGCTTCTCCTCCATCGTCTGTTTTTTCTTTCGAAATTGTTCCTCTGATATGATGATTAATTCCTTCAGCAATATCTTCAGGAAGCCCATTTACAGTAACATCTCCACCATTAACTCCAGCTGTAAAAACCGAAACCGATTTTAAGCCCAATATTTTAGAAAACCAGCCCTGCTCTACTTTGATGTGCTGAATTCTGTTGAACGGAACAATAATCACGTTTCGTTTCAACCAACCATATTGGTACACCAAATCTTTTTCACGAACTGCGTATTTCCTGAATTTAAAACCAATCAGAGTATTCAGAAAAAGAAAAACAATCATCAGAAAAATTCCGATGACAATTGCCCAAATTTGAATAAGACTCAAATTGAAATAAAAAAAATAAAAAGCTGCAGCAACCGCTCCGATTAGAAAAACAGAGAATAAACCCAAATTAAATAAAATAATCCGGAGATATTTTGGCGATACCGAAGTCAGTTTTAAATCACTAAAATCAGGAATTTCGAGATCTAAAATCTGTGGGTTTTGAAAGTTTTGTTCCATTAAATTAAATATTGAAACTCAGTTTAGGTCTGAGCATAGCGCAGTAAATCAGCATTAGAAAACCAAAAATTAAATAGTAAGATTCTTTGGGAGAATAGTATATGAGCCTGTTCCAGAAGTTGGCATTATCATAATTATACTCATCAATACTCAAATAGCCTGCATCTCCACCACCACAGCCAAAAACAGTAGTATATTCTAAAGGCTTTTTATAGAGAACATATAAACTATTGGTACCTTCCATATCAAGACCGTACCTTTCCTGCTTCGTTTTCAGCATAATATTAAGTAAACCAATAATATCTGCATAAACATTTTTGTCGGAAAGCTGAAATCTTATTCCGGTTTGGTCAACATTATTTTCTTTTAACTGATTGATTTCTTCAATGAAATTCTCTTCAGTTTTTGCATCAAAACCAGGTTTTACATTGATTGTTTTGTAACTCCATCCCTCTTTCGGAATTTGTGTATATTCCGGAATCTTTTCTCCTTTTTTAGCTTTATAGGGAAGTCCAATATCTAACACCCTCATGCTCATTTGATAATAAACAGGTGTTGCATAATAAAGAAACAAAAGCGGAACTAAAAGTGCACTGATAATTCCGGCAACATAATATATTTTTTTATGCTTTCTCATTTCTAATATTTTTTTGAATATCAGCAAATTGTAAATAAATTATTTTTAACGGTCTGTTTGTCATTCAGAAGGAATCTCGATACGCTGGAAATAAATAAGTTTAGATTCCTGCGGAATGACAACTCGAACGTTGATTTCAGCTGTAATTAAAAACGGATATTCCCGTAATTTTTAGAACTTCCCTAAAATTACAAAATAAATAGGTAATGAAATCACTCATTACCTATTACTTATATTTATATTTTAAGAAATCCACTGATCTTTTCCAAAGTCAGGCTTTCTTTTTTCAAGGAAAGCATTTCTACCTTCTTTTGCTTCTTCAGTCATGTACGCCAAACGGGTTGCTTCACCCGCAAAAACCTGCTGACCAACCATTCCGTCATCTGTAAGGTTCATTGCAAACTTCAACATTCTGATCGACATTGGAGATTTAGCTAAAATTTCCTGCGCCCATTCGTACGCTGTATCTTCAAGCTTATCATGAGGAATTACAGCATTCACCATTCCCATATCGAAAGCTTCCTGCGCATTATAATTTCTTCCTAAAAAGAAAATCTCACGTGCTTTTTTCTGTCCGACCATTTTCGCTAAATAAGCAGAACCATAACCTCCGTCAAAGCTCGTTACATCAGCATCGGTTTGTTTGAAAATTGCGTGTTCTTTACTCGCCAAAGTAAGATCACAAACTACGTGAAGCGAGTGACCGCCACCAACTGCCCAACCTGGAACAACTGCAATTACCGCTTTTGGCATAAAACGGATCAGTCTTTGAACTTCCAGAATATTCAAACGGTGTCTTCCGTCTTCACCTACATAGCCTTGCTGACCTCTTGCTTTTTGGTCGCCTCCGCTGCAGAACGCCCAAACTCCGTCTTTAGAACTTGGCCCTTCTCCTGAAAGCAATACCACCCCAATTGACGGATCTTCTGATGCATCATAAAAAGCATCGTACAATTCTGAAGTTGTTTTTGGTCTGAACGCATTACGGATTTCCGGTCTGTTGAAGGCAATTCTTGCCACTCCGTTGCATTTTTTATAAGTAATATCTTCGTATTCCTTTACGGTTTTCCACTCGATCATTTTGTAAAAATTTTCCCCAAATATACGGAATTAGGGAGAGAATTTTGATATGGTTAATGAGTAATTAGTGATGGGTAATTTTATGCGAAATTTTAAAGGAATTATTTCTTTGTCATAAAGTTTTTGATTCATAGAAATCAAGGCAAGTATATTTTTCTGCTGAGATTCCTGCGGAATTTTAAAAAAAAAAAGAGAATTAAGTAATTTTTCTGTCATTCAGAATGAAGCGAAGCGGAATGAAGAATCTCAACAGCTTTCATTTTTTATATTCAGAAGTCTGAGTAATTTAAATTCTAATATGTAAATTTGAATAAAGATTTTTAAAATGAGTACCTCCGAACTACAAATGAAACTTGATTTAATTAACAGAATATCAATATTGAATGATGCCAGAATTATCAAAGAAATTAAAGAACTACTAGATTTTGAACTGGATGAAAAAGTGTATGAACTTAATCAATCCCAAAAAGACAGAATTGAAGAAGCTCGTAATGAATATAAAAATGCTCAGACATTAACTGAAGTAGATGCAAATAATGAAATTGACCAATGGCTCAACGAAAAATAGTCTGGACTAAAAAAGCCAATATTGAACGTAAAGAAATTTTAGAATATTGGGTTGATAAAAATAAATCAGCAAGATTCAGTAAAAAATTGAATTTGCTTTTTGTTGAATCTTTAAAGCAAATCTGTGTTTATCCAAATCTCGGTAGAAAAACTAGTGATGAAAAAACAAGGGTTATCATTGTTAGAAACTATTTGATTTTTTATGAGTTCAACGGGAAAGAAATTATTGTACAATCTGTTTGGGATGGCAGACGCAACACAAAATAAAAAGCCGGCTCTTACGAATCGGCTTTTACATTTTTACAATTTATCCAAAATCTTTTGTGGTAGAACTTTCGTCAGTTGCTTTTTATACTCTTTATCTGCAAAAACTACTTTCCAGTCTTTCTTATCTTTTGAAACGGCAACCATTTTCATTGGGGCGTTGATGATGTAAGCATCTTCTTTAGCAAGATATTCCACGCTGCCTTTACCATATTTTTTTTCGAGCATTTCTGAGACTGATTTTTTCATCTGCTCGTTCATTGAACTTACATCTGCTTTCAGCTTCAAATAATAGCTTGTAATCGAAAAATTTTCGCCTTCAACTAACTCAGGTTTTCCTACTGAGATAAATTTCATATCCAGAACATCAATTTTCACAAATGGATTATTGTAAGTCATGTTCAGCATTTGCGTGAACTGATACTTGTTAACAATCGTGAAGAATTCTGGATAAATAGCATCAACAGTCTGGTCTAGCTTTTTATATTTGATGGTATTGGCAAAATAAACCATCGATTTTCTGATTGCCTGATCATCTGAGTTTACCTTTTTTTGCGCAAAAGAAAACAGAGAAATAAGGATGAACAGCGCTGTAATTAATTTAGTTTTCATTAAATAATTTATTTAAGCATTATAAAAGCCGCCTCTTTCGAGACGGCTTTCAAATATATTTAAAAATTTCCGATTAAGGAACTTTTACCAATTCTACATCGAAGATCAACCATGCATTTGGTGGAATAACTCCTCCTGCACCTCTTTCTCCGTAACCCATTGCTATTATTAAGATAATTCAATAATAAAGGTTTAATAAAATAATTTTGAATATAATTATTTCAAGATACCAATACTTGAATACAACCTTTATTATCTCCATTCTTTGAAATAAAAATACAAAAAAGTTTGGTTGATAAAATATTTTTTTTATATTTACTACAGTTAATATAAAAAAAATATTTATGAAAAAAATTACATTTCTAGCGTTTTCGTTAGTATTTTCGCTTGCATTTGCAAACACTAACACTCCAGCGCAATCTAGCGCAAAACCAACTTCTATCAGTACTAAAAAAGTAACTCCTCCTGGTCCTTTGAATAGATATATAATTAAAACGGAAGACGGTAGATCATTTACAGTATTTGCTTATTCATATAAAGAAGCAGAAGCTATTGTAATTAAGCAACTAATTTCTGAAGATTTAGGTCTTGACGCAGGACAGGGTCCTATTTATGGATAAAAAAATTATTTTAAATTAGAAACATTATGCTTTATTATAACAATAAAGCATTTTTTATATTATGATAAAATATATATTATTATTCTCCATTTGTTTGATAAACATATCATACGCACAAAAAAACAAAACATTAAATATAAAATATAAAGCTGTTTACAATTATATTTCAAAGCCCGATTCTACTAAAAACTCTATTCTTGAACAAAAAATGATTTTATATGTTGGAGAGAAATTTTCTTTATTTCAAAATTTTTATAAAGAGAAACTAGATTCAGTTGATATAGCTCACACAATTAGCAAAGGTGATATTATAGTTGATTTGAGTAAAATAAAAATTCCAAAAATTAATTATATTATTTTAAAAGATAATACCATTAATAAAATTGTTTTTACAGAAAAACTTGAATCTGCAAATATTGGATATATCGATGATATTTCTGATCTTAACTGGCAAATAACTAATGAAAAAACAGAGATAAATGGATACAATTGTATTAAAGCAAAAACCTTCTTCAGAGGAAGGCATTTTATCGCATGGTTTACTCAAGAAATACCATTTCAGGATGGTCCATATAAATTTTCTAAGTTACCTGGATTTATAATACAGTTGAAAGATGCACAAGAGTATTTCATTTTCAATTTAATTAGCTTTGAAAGACAAATCAATAAGCAAATTCTTTATGATGAACAATTCTTTACAATAGATAAAAAAGATTACTATATAAAAAAAATAAATTATTATAATAATCTATTTCTGGAAACGAACAAAAGCAATCAAAAAATGAAAAAAATTACATACAATCCAATAGAACTAAAGTTATGATTCAATTTTAAATATACTCTATTGTAAAATAGAAGATTATATAAAAGCCGCCTCTTTCGAGACGGCTTTCAAATATATTTAAAAATTTCCGATTAAGGAACTTTTACCAATTCTACATCGAAGATCAACCATGCATTTGGTGGGATAACTCCTCCTGCACCTCTTTCTCCGTAACCCATTGCTGGTGGAATCAATAAAGTAGCCGTTTCACCTTCTTTCAATAACAAGATTCCTTCGTCCCATCCTTTGATTACCCTACCAGTTCCAACAGGAAAATCAAGAGGTTGATTTCTTTTATATGATGAATCGAATTCTTCTCCATTTGTTAATTTACCTGCATAATGGACAAAGACATTGTCACCTGCTTTTGGAGCTTTACCTTCAGTTTTTTTAGTAATTTTATAGTAAAGACCAGATGCTGTAACCTGCATTCCTTCTTTTAAACCTTCAACTAGTTTCAACTGATTTGCTTTAAATTCTTCTTCTTTCTTTTTTTTCTCTGCTTCTTCTTTAGCAATGAAAGCTTTATTATTTTCAGCGATTTTACTTTTTCCTTCTGTGAAAGTTTTAGCCGCATCATAGTTTTTATACTCATCACCTTTACTAAAAACTTGTACTTTCTCAAGTACAATATTTGTTTTTGGTTTATCTGCAGAATCCTTTTCAACAGCAGCAATTGCATCGATAGTTTCAGTTCCTTTTACAACTTCACCAAAAATAGTGTGTCTTCCATCTAGCCAAGGTGTTGCCACTTCAGTAATGAAGAACTGAGAACCGTTTGTGTTTGGTCCAGAATTCGCCATCGAAAGAATACCTTTTCCTGTATGTTTAAGGTCGTTTTTCTCGTCTTCAAATTTGTATCCCGGATCTCCTGCTCCAGTTCCTTTTGGATCACCTCCCTGAATCATGAAATCTTTGATTACTCTGTGGAAGATCGTTCCGTCATAAAAAGGAACTCCTTTTGCTTTTGATTTATTATCGATTTTTCCTTCTGCAAGACCAACAAAGTTAGCCACAGTTACCGGTGATTTTTTGTCTTCAAACTTTACAATAAGGTTACCTTTTGTCGTTTGAAGATTAGCATAAAGTCCGTCTTTAAGCCCTTCGTAAGTTTCTTTGTCTACGTTCATCTTTTTATAAATTGGAGTACAGCTTAAAAGCGAAATGCTTGCCGCTGCTAAGATTATATTTTTGTTTAAGAATTTCATTTATAGTACTTTTAATTTTATAATTAAAGGAATATCGTTATCAATTTTATTTTCGTCTCCGTAAGTTCCGTAAGCTAGTGATGATGGAACGAGAAGTGTTATTTCTTCGCCATTCTGGATGTATCGAAGTGCATTTTCAACAGCTTTGAGCTCATCAAAATGTCCGAATCTTGCATCATTTCTGCTTATTGATTTATCATAAATTTTAGTCTGATCAAAATCGTAAAGGTCATACGAATATGAAACTGTAGACTCATCAGGTCTTCTTTCCCGCTTATCAAAACCTTCTACTGTTGTCCAGTAATTAAGCTGTGTCGGGAAAAATTTTATGTTTTGACTTGCAATCCAATCCTGAATCTGCTGTCTTTCGATCGTATTGAGATTTTTCATGCGATTTTTAGAAACATCCAGATCACTCTGGCTCAAAACACCGCCAACCGGTGGATGCACCGGGTTGTTTCTTTTGCAGCCCAACAGGCTTAAAACTGATATGAAGACTATTTTTTTCATAAAAACTTTTGCGAAAATAAGCATTTCGGGAATCAATTACAAAACTTGATGAATTTATATTTTGAAACTATTGAAAATTTCATTAAGATGCTCATATTATTAAAGATACTTTTACTTTAATGATAAATGAATTGCTATTTTGCGAGATAATCTGGTAGAAAAAAAATCGGGAAATAATCCCCGATTTTATATTGATATTTAATTCTAAAATTAAACTGTTTCTAATGCATGATCAACCAAAACTCTCCATCCGAAAGGATCTTCAGAAAGGTTGTTTTGTAAATCCACTAAGTCATTTTTAAGGATTACAGCAAAGCTTTCTTCGTCTGAAAGTCTAGGTAACTCAAGTTTTTCTTCATTATATCCTAAAGCCTGGAAAACAGTAGTAACAACTGCGGTTCCTACACCCCAAACCTCTTTCAAAGTTCCGTTTTTCTGAGCTTCAATAACATCTTTTACTTTAATAGGCTCTACTTTTATTTCAAAACCTCTTTTCTTAGCCAATTGAATGAAACTATCTCTTGTAACACCATCCAAAATTTTCTCTGAAGTTGGTGGCGTATAGATGGTATCGTTTATTCTTACGAAAACATTCATCGTTCCACTTTCTTCAAAATATTCGTGAGTAGCATCATCAGTCCAGATAATTTGATCGTATCCTTCTTCCATTGCCAATTGAGTCGGGTAGAAAGAAGCAGCATAATTTCCTGCAGCTTTAGCAGAACCTACTCCACCGCTTGCTGCTCTAGAATAATGATCTGAAATTTTTACAGAAACAGGTTCTGTATAATACATTTTTGCCGGTGTCGCTACAATGGCAAACATATATTTATTGGCTACTCTTGCCTTTAGAGCTTCCTCAGTAGCGAAAATTAACGGCCTGATATATAGTGAATTACCTTCTCCTTGCGGGATCCATTCTCTGTCAACATCAATTAAAGCTTTCAAGCCATCCAAAAAGATCTCTTCTGTAACCTGAGGCATTGCCAGACGAGCAGCAGATTTATTGATACGTTCAAAATTCTTTTCTGGCCTGAAAAGGAAAACCTGTCCGTCTTTGTCTTTGTAAGCTTTCATACCTTCAAAGCAAGCTTGCCCATAATTCACTCCCATCATCGCAGGCGTAAACAATAAAGGCCCGTAAGGAACCAATTTTACCTCGCCCCATTTTCCATCCTCGTACTCACAGATAATCATGTGATCGCTGAAAGTATTTCCAAAAGAGAAATTATTGGGATCGAAAGTAGAAATTCTAGAGTTTTCTGTTTTTTGAATTATCATTTCTTAAAATTTTTATGATGTTCTACAAATTTAACATAATTTTCCAAATATAAAAATTTTAGATTAAATTTGAAAAAAAATACCTTGGAAAGAGAGATAAAGACCACTAATGACGGTAGTAAAACATTGTTTATCAATGAATTAAATGAAAACTACCATTCTCATCACGGAGCGCTTCAGGAAGCTGAACATGTATTTATTAAAAATGGATTAAATTTAATAAATGATTATGAAATTAACATTTTAGAACTCGGTTTTGGAACAGGTTTGAATGTTTTGGTAACAATTAATGAATATTTAAAAACTGATAAAAATCATATCATCAACTATTTTACGCTTGAAAAATATCCAATAAATGAAGCTGAAATTGAAAACCTGGCGTATTTCGAGCTTTTTGATAACCCTGAATTAAAAAATATTTATCAGAAAATTCATCAATCAGAATGGGAGAAATCAATAGAAATTACTAAAGGTTTTTATCTTCATAAGATTCAATGTGATTTTTTTGATCTTAAAAACATTGATTTACCGAAGATTAACCTTGTCTATTATGATTGTTTCGGCGCAAGAGTACAGCCGGATCTTTGGGAAAAGCCTTTATTTGAAATGGTTTCCGACAAAATGAATGTAAACGGACTGTTAACAACCTACTCTTCTAAAGGAAGTGTAAGAAGGGTTTTACAAGACCTCAATTTTAAAGTTGAAAAAAAACAAGGGCCTCCGGGAAAACGAGAAATGATTAATGCTATAAAGTTATAGGCTATTATTTATAAATGATTAATGATGAATGATGAAGGATAAGTTATTGAACATAAAAAGTCTTTAATTTTGTTAAAACTCATAATCCATAACTCTAAACTTCTAACTATTTTCCCTATTTTAGCTAAGCAAATTATTATTTATGATTGACAATATTAATGTAAGAGTGTATGCATGTGTTGTAAAAGACAAAAAAGTTCTTACACTTTTTGAGGAATATGCAGGTGAAGCTTTAATGAAATTTCCCGGTGGCGGTTTGGAATACGGAGAAGGATTGATAGATTGCCTGAAACGTGAATTTGAGGAAGAATTGAATGTGAATATTGATATTGTAGAACATCTTTATACCCAGGAAGATTTTTTAGTATCGCGTTTCAAAGAAAACGAACAGCTCCTTACTATATATTATATGGTAAACTTAATTAATGAAGAAGACTTTATTATTCTCGATCCCTGTATTGAGAAAATAGACTGGATTCCTATTGAATCAGTAGAAAATCCTTTCAGTTTGCCTATCGACAAAATTGTATTTGATAAACTGAAAGAAAAATTCCTGTAAATATTTACAGGAATTTTTTTATTTTGATACTTTAAAATCGGTTGCTCCGGGATACGGTTGCAAATAACCTGAATTCCAGTTGGATTGCAACAGTGATTCTAAAAATTCATCCGTTCTGTTCTTATGAGGATTGTATTGATCTTTCAAATCGATATCAGCCATTTTTCCTTTTACATTCCACCAAAATGCGCTCCATCCGCCACGTAATTCCTTGATGATTTCGTATACATTTTTTCCGGTTGCCCTGTTCATTAATTTAGCAAAAACCTGACCTTCCGTAGTTGTAAGATCTCGCAATTGTTTTTCATATTGATCGGCCAGCATATTTTGTCTGTCTTTTACATATTTTCTTTTAGCAGCGGTATCCAGATTATTCATTTCTCCCTGAATATCTCTGTATTGCTGTAACGCAGTTAAAAATAATGGATAAACCCTGTATAATTTTTTATTTAGAAAGAAATAATAATTTTTATCGAGTTGATTATTAAATTTAGGCTTGTTCAAAAGAACCAGCTCATCCATCACAACGACAGTTTCACCGTTGATTTCGTAGAACTTAGCTTTTTGCCTTGCATCGTAGTAGTATTTATTGCCAAACTCGTCAGTTTTCAATTCTTCCGGGGGATATTGGCTTAAAGGTTTGATACTTATAGAATCTTTCTGCTGCCCGAAAATACCGATCACAAAAAACAAGAGAAAAAGACAGACGATTTTATGAAATTTCATTATTTTTACACGTATTATAACAAAATTTGACAACAAAAATCATTCCCTTTATATGAAATTCGAAAAGAAATCTTTGAAATTTTTAGAGAAATATTTAAACACTTCATCGCCAACAGGTTATGAGCATAACGGGCAAAAAGTCTGGATGGACTATATTACTCCATACGTAGACAAAGTAGAAGTTGATCATTATGGAACCTGCTACGGAATTATCAATCCTGAAGCAGAATTCAAAGTGGTAATCGAGGCTCACGCTGATGAAATTTCCTGGTACGTAAACTATATTACTGATGACGGGTTGATCTACGTAATCAGAAACGGAGGTTCAGATCAAACCATTGCACCTTCTAAAGTAGTTCATATCCACGGTGAAAAAGGAATTGTAAAAGGCGTCTTCGGATGGCCGGCAATTCACACAAGAAGCACTAATCAAAATGAACCGACCCCAAAAATTGACAATATTTTTATCGATTGCGGAGCGATCTCAAAACAGGAAGTTGAAGACTTAGGAATTTTTGTAGGATGTATGATTACGTATCCTGATGAATTTTTCGAAATGAACGATCGCTATTTTGTATGCAGAGCTTTAGATAACAGAATCGGAGGATTTATGATTGCAGAAGTTGCAAGGCTTTTAAAAGAAAACAAGAAACAAATTCCTTTCGGTTTATACATTACCAATTCAGTACAGGAAGAAGTTGGTCTTTACGGAGCAGATATGATTGCAGATACTATAAAACCTAATATCGCAATCGTTACAGATGTTACCCATGACACGACAACACCAATGATTGAAAAGAAAAAAGAAGGTGATCAGAAGTGTGGTGACGGCCCGGTTGTGTTTTTTGCTCCAAGCGTACATCACACAATCAGAGAATTGATTATCGACACTGCTAAAGCAAAGAAAATACCTTTCCAAAGAGCAGCAGCAAGCAGAGCGACAGGTACAGATACAGATGCTTTTGCGCACTCTAACGGCGGTGTGCCAAGTGCTTTGATTTCCTTACCTTTGCGCTACATGCATACAACGGTAGAAATGGTCTCTAAAGAAGATGTCGGAAATGTGATTCAACTGATTTACGAGACACTTTTGAAGATAAAACCAGAAATGAAGTTGAAGTATCATTAAAATGAAGAATCCATTATATTATTTAGTCCGAAAGCCAACTATAATATCAATTACAACTGCGCTGTTTTTTATTTACATCACTTTTTTAATGATATACAAACTTTTTAATCCACCAAAGATAGGCTCCGGATATAATATGATTCTTGAAATGCTATTAATTTTCAGCATCGTACCTGTTGTATTATTTATAATTGACAGATTACTGGTTATTAAAATTAATAATATCAAGTTAACAATCATTGAAACAATAGTGATTGGGAGTATTCTCTCATATTATTTTGTGTTTGTCAATCCATTTTAATTATAAAAAGTAAAAATGAAAACTAAGCTTATTGCTCCCTCCCTTTTATCTGCAGACTTCGGGAATCTGCAAAGAGACATTGAAATGCTGAATAATTCTCAAGCCGACTGGTTGCACATTGATGTGATGGACGGAAGATTTGTTCCAAACATTTCGTTCGGTTTTCCGGTAATGAAAACAATTCAGCAACATGCGAAGAAATTTGTAGATGTGCATTTGATGATTGTAGAACCTGAAAAATACGTTGAAGAATTTATCGATTATGGTGCCAATCTTGTCTCTGTACATTACGAAGCGTGCACACATCTTCACAGAACAATTAACCTTATTCAAAGTAAAGGTGCAAAGGCGGGTGTAGTTCTTAATCCTTCTACACCGGTTTTGATGTTGGAAGATATTATTGCAGATGTCGATTTGGTATTATTAATGAGTGTAAACCCAGGTTTTGGCGGACAAAAATTCATTGAAAACACGTATAAGAAAATCGCTGAAACGAAAGATCTTATTTTGAGCAATAATTCCACAGCTCTTATTGAAGTTGACGGTGGAGTTAATTTAGACAACGCTTCAAAATTGTTTGAAGCTGGTGCAGATGTTTTGGTTGCCGGGAATGCGGTTTTCTCAACAGAAAGCCCTGAAAGAACTATTGAGCTTTTGAAAATTTAAATAAAAAAGGCAGTCTTATCAACTGCCCTTTCTTCTCATTAATGAGAGATTATATGGTTATTAGTTTTCTTTTTTTTCTGATGACAGCTAATCTGATTAGCTGTTTTAATATGATATAAAGGTGGTAAAATAAATTATATCAACCTATCCGTAAAAACACGGAATTTTCAACTAATAATATTTATCGTAATGTCTAATCTTAGAATAATTCAAAATTGATTATCATAAATTCAATGATCATATAATTATTTAAAATCAATCTAAATAGTTGTTTTTATAAAAATGTAATTTAAATTATGTTTTTTTAGGACTAAATGGCAGATAAAATGATTGTCAAAACATGAGCATAAAAAAAATCCGGAAATTATTCCGGATTTCTTATTTAGTAGATTTTACTTAGAAAATCTCTCTTCCTGAGAAATGAAATTGAGCTTCAATTAATGCATTTTCGTTAGAGTCTGAACCATGCACAGCATTCTCTCCTATGCTTCTGGCAAACATTTTTCTGATAGTTCCTTCAGCCGCTTCAGCAGGATTTGTAGCCCCAATTAAAGTTCTGAAATCTTCAACTGCATTGTCTTTTTCTAAAACTGCAGCAACAATAGGACCTGAACTCATAAAATCAACTAATTCTCCGTAAAAAGGTCTTTCTGCGTGTACTTCGTAGAATTTTTTAGCATCAGCAACAGTAAGTTGAGTTAATTTTAATGCTTTAATTTTGAATCCTCCTTCTGAAATTTTTCCTAAAATAGCACCGATATGACCGTCAGCAACTGCATCTGGCTTAATCATTGTAAATGTAATGTTTGACATAACTGAATATTTTTTTAATGGCGCAAAATTACGAAAAATATCCAAAATATAATTTTAATTTAATTTTAACACTAAATAACTTTTATTAACAAATTTCAAAAACATTTTTGGCACAGTAATTGTTATTATTAATTCGATTCTCATGTTTAATTTGAGTTTTCATGGTTATTAGTTTTTACCCAGCTTCGGCTGGGTTTTTTTATTTTTAATAATAGGTATTTAAAATTGTAAAATTCGTAAGTTTATAATAAGAATAAACTTAATAAAATAATTAATTGCTTCAAAATCAATCAAAGAAATAAATTAAAGTTGAAAAAAAACGTTGAAAATTATTTGTTGTGAGAGTTTTCTTCTGCCTCATCCATGAGCTTTACATAGGTAGAATATCGCGTAGGCTGAATTTCTCCGGTTTCCAGAGATTCTAAAACAGCACACTTTGGCTCATTCACATGCATGCAATTGTGATATTTACACTCCTCCCTTTTCTTGAATATTTCGGGGAAATAATGCTGAACTTCCTCTTTTTCAATATCAATCATCGCAAACTCACGTACACCAGGAGTGTCGATCACGTTTCCACCAAAGTCCCAAAAATGCATCTGAGCAAAAGTTGTGGTATGTTTCCCTTTTAGATGAGTGTCAGAAATTTCTGAAGTTCGCAAATTAAGGTTTGGCTGCATCGCATTTACCAATGTAGATTTACCGCAACCCGAGTGACCAAAAAATACAGAAGTTTTATCTTTCAGTATGTCAACAAGATCATCCAAATTAAGTTTAGAATAAGAAGATATTTCCAAAGTTTGATACCCAATTTCGTTATATAGAAATTCAATATCTTTTACAATTTCAGATTCTTCTTCTGATAAAACATCCATTTTGTTAAACAAAATAAGCGGCTTTATATTATAAGCCTCGCAGCAAGCGAGAAATCGGTCAAGAAAACCGAGAGATGTTTCGGGATGTTTTAATGTAAAAATAAAACACGCCAAATCGATATTTGAAGCAATTATGTGTGCTTCTTTTGAAAGATTTACAGATTTTCGAATCAGATAGTTTTTTCGGGGCTCTATTTTTGTGATCCAGGCAACATCATCCTGTTCAAGCTGAAATTCAACAAAATCACCAACGGCTAAGGGATTTGTAAGTCTGGTTTTTATCAGTTTAAATTTTCCACGAATTCTCGCTTCAAAAATTCTTCCGGTTTCTGTTTCCAAAACCTGATACCAACTTCCTGTAGATTTAATGATTTTTCCTTTCATACGATAACTGCAAATATAAGGAATTAGGTTTTAGATATAGGATTTAGTTTAAATCACATTTGTTGAGTTATAAATTCTAAATCCTAATATCTTTTTTAAAACCAATCTTATTTATTAATCATAATATTGTTTTGAACCTCAATAGATTCTTCGTGAATCGCTTTGAATACTTTTTCAATAAAATCTTGTGACATTCCTGTTTCTGAAGCTTTTTGTGCAGCATATTCGGTAATTACTTTCCAACGATCCGGCTGGAAAATGGCAATATCATTCTCTTTTTTCAGTTTTCCGATTTTCTCAGAAATTCTCATTCTTTGGGAAAGCAATTCGATAACCTGAAAATCAAGATCAGAAATCAAGGTTCTGTGTCTGCCCATTTCATCATCGAAGCCAGCCAATCCTGTGCTTCTCACTTTAAGATTAGAAATCATCTCACCCAAAACTTCCGGAGTAATCTGCTGTGAGGCATCACTCCACGCTTCGTCAGGATTACAATGTGATTCAATAATAGCGCCTTGGTAACCTACATTCAATGCCTCCTGAGTAATCCCTGCCAATCCTGTACGGTTTCCACAAATATGTGAAGGATCAATTAAAATAGGAATATTGGGAAACTGACTTTTAAAGTCTAATGCAATCTGCCAGTTTGGGTTGTTTCTGTATTTTGTTTTTTGGTATGTAGAAAAACCTCTGTGAATAGCTCCCAGATTTTTAATATCCTGCCCCAAAAGCCTTTCTAAAGCACCAATCCATAAAGCTAAATCAGGATTTACAGGATTTTTTACCAAAACTATTTTTTCAGTTCCTTTTAATGCTTCTGCAATTTCCTGAACGGTAAAAGGATTCACTGTAGAACGTGCACCGATCCATAAAATATCAACATCTGCTTTCAATGCAGCATCTACGTGATGAGCATTGGCAACTTCAGTTGCGGTTTTAAAACCATATTCTTCCTTTACTTTTTTTAGCCAGTTTAGACCAATTACGCCAACACCTTCAAAGCCATTCGGTTTTGTTCTTGGTTTCCAGATTCCTGCACGGAAAATAGGAACCTGTGCATGGGTTGCTTTAATTCTTTTGGCTGTTTCCAGCATTTGCTGCTCGCTTTCTGCGCTACATGGCCCGGCGATGATGAGTGGCTGCTGAAACTGATTAATCCAGCTGTTTTCCAAATCTGTTAAATTCATATTGTTGTAAATTTATATTTTTAAATTAAAGTCAATAGTATATGTATTATAAAATTTATTTTTATAATTCTTTCAAAAAAATGTCGTTCAAAGATTGTTGTGAAATCAGGAATCTAAAATTGAGTCCTTATATTTTTTTAAGAAAGAAATTAAATTAGCTATACCAATAAAATCGATAATAACTTCTAAAATTTCTATAATAAAAAGAGGCAAAAGAAAGATAACTGCTTAAGAAATAAGCAGGTGTAGTATTGATTTTTGTAGCAAAATCAGAGGTATATGGAATGTTGGAATGTTCCACTTTTTATACTATAATTTATCTTTTGTTTTGTAAATATTTAGCAAATATATAAAAAATTATGACAAATCGAACTTCATCAGATCATCAAGATCTTTTAATAATGGATTCATCTCTACAAATTTCTCGAAGATTTTCTTTTTGGTAACAATTTCTATCTTCAGATTTTCGTGATCTTTTTTAAATTCAAAAACTATAGAATGGTTGTTAACTTTGTGTTTAAAATGATTAAAAAACTCTATACTTATCTTATCAAACTCTCCTTTTGCAGAATCTGAAGGATAAGAAATCTGGATTACTTTTTCGTCTATTTTATGGAGCTTAAAAGCTTTTATGGCATTGAAAACTACCGGATCTTTGGTGCGAAGTTGCTTTAGAAGCTCTGTCCATTCATTTTGAAGATCAGTTTCAGTAAAGTGGTGTTCCGGCAGATTATCTGTGTTAACAATAACAGATTTCTCGGTTTCATCAGTTTTTTCTTCTTTGTTTATAAAAGAATTGATACTAAATCCTGAAGAGATGTTAGGCTTTGATAGTGGTTTTGAAGCTTTTTTAATAACTTCTAAAGGTGGCTGTTCAGGTGTAGGCTGAGGCTGAACTTCTATTTCAACTTCCTGTTTTTTCTCCAGAGTTTGGGTAGGCAACTTAACTTCCTGTTTCTCACTAAGGAAAGGAGCTAATATTATAAACTTTTTTTTTTAGCTGTTTCGCCACCGGCTGAAAGAGACGATAATTGCATTAAGGCAATTTCTACGGTAAGTCTAGGATTTTTTGAGTTTTTATAATTGATATCTGCGTGATTGCAAATTTCTATTCCGTCGATTAGATTTTGCGGACTCCATTTTTGCCCCTGCTCTACGAATTTTAGTTTAGTCTGCTCACTAACTTCAATTAAATCTATTGTTGAAGAATTTTGAGCCATCATCAGATCTCGAAAATGGTTTCCAAGTCCGGCAATAAATAGATGTGGATCAAAACCTCTTTTTACAATTTCGTTAAAAGCAAAAAGTATTTCCGGAATTTTATTTTCTTTAGCAAGATCAACAATTTTCAAATATTGATCATAATCTAAAATATTGAGTACTTCAGCAGCTTTTGCAAGAGTAATATTTTTTTGAGAAAAAGTAGAAAGTCTGTCAAAAATAGAAAGAGCGTCTCTCAATGCACCATCAGCCTTTTGTGCGATCAGGTACAATGCATCATCCTCGTACTTTACATTTTCTTTTTCTGCAATACCTCGTAAATGTTGCTGGATATCAAGAATCGTGATTCTCTTAAAATCATAAATCTGACAACGCGATAAAATAGTTGGAATAATTTTATGCTTTTCGGTTGTTGCCAAAATGAATATAGCATGAGCTGGAGGTTCTTCTAATGTCTTAAGGAATGCATTAAATGCAGCGGAAGACAACATGTGAACCTCATCAATGATATACACTTTGTATTGCCCAACTTGAGGTGCAAAACGTACCTGATCAATCAGTTCACGAATATCATCAACAGAGTTATTGGATGCCGCATCAAGCTCATAAATATTATAAGCAAAACCATCCTCGGAGACAGAACCATCTTTTTCGTTGATTTTTCTTGCCAGAATTCTGGCACATGTAGTTTTACCAACGCCACGCGGCCCACAGAACAAAAGAGCCTGAGCCAACTGGTTTTCTTCAATAGCGTGTTCTAAAGTATCTGTGATATGAGATTGCCCAACAACGGTATCAAACTGTTGAGGGCGGTATTTTCTTGCAGATACGATAAAATTTTCCATTGCCCAAAAGTAAGAAATATAGTTTTAATTTAAAAGTTTTAGTTTTCAAATTTTAGTAAACTCATTTTTACTTTTGGGTAACAGAATGTTATTTACTGTAAGCGTAGTCTATAATATCTACCAGTGCTTTTTCGATCTTCTTTCTACCTTCTTCAGTTTTCATCTCAATTCCGCAGAAAGTATTTCCGTTGTAACCGGTGTAAAGATTCAAATGATAAATACCAGCTACCAAGATTGCTGTAATAGCTCTGTACTCTTCAGCTTTATCACCAAAATGAGGATCTGTAATGTTTTTGAAGAGCTCTTCTCCTACTTCTTCTCTCTGATCCAGAAGTTTTTTAAGAACAGGTCTGCTCTCAGACATTTCCCAAACTAAGATCTTCTGTAGTTCTTTGTTTTTCTTTAAGCTTTCAAACTGGTTTAGAATCGCCTGTTTAGACATTTCTTTTCCACCGTCAGATAAATCAATATCACTTGCTGGCTCAAATTTGCTCCAGTAATCCTGTGATTTAATGTATTCATCAATTAATTTGTCTGTGCTTCCGAAATATTCATAGATTAGTTTTTTATCAAAACCGGCAACAGCAGCAATTTTGCTCACCATTAATCCTGAATATCCTTTAGTTTTCAAAATCTTTCCTACTGCATTCAGTAGTTTTTGTTTTGTTTTTTCTTTGTCTCTAATCGGACCTTGTACAACTTTTCTGGGCATCGTTTCAATTTATTTGCTAAAAAGCAATTATTTAATATTTAAAAATCTTACACAACATCTAATCTTTTGTTTATAAAAGTCTTAGAAGGTTTCTTTAGTTATAAATATACATCTCTTGAGGGAGAATTGTATAAGATATATTTCTATTAACTACGATTTTTTTCATCATCCGGTTTTACTCTGTAAGAAACAAACAAATTATTTTTTTTATATTTCAGTTTTTTGTCAAATAAAGATTGCAAAAATAAGGCATCTAAATTAAATAATGATTATAAAATAATATCAATTATTCAATAAGTTTAAAATATGGATACAATATAATCATAATTTATACTAATTAAAAATTACAATCATAATAAAAACATTTTACTGTAAATGATATAGTGAATTAAAATAATTCACAATTCTTAATTAAAATTACGTTTTTTTTCAATATCAAATTAAAATTTAAAGTAGATGTTTTATTGTTTTTTTTAAGCACCTCTGTACTGTTGCATGTTTAGTGCCATTCTCACTTTTTATTGTAACTTCTTTTAATTGTTTTACTGTTTCACAAATGTATCTTTGCAACCTGCAATTCAATGTAAATGAAAATTATTCCTATAAAAGAAGGTAATTTTATTGCCGATCAATCTAAAAATTTTAAAATTCTCGAAGGAAATCAGGATTCCAAAGGAATTAAAATGTCTATTCAGCCTTTTTTAATCATAACCAAAAATGATTATATCCTTTTGGATACAGGCGTAGGCTGGAAAAATAATGAAGGTGAATTGATAATAAATGAAGTTTTAGAAAAAGAAAATATTCAGAATACCCAAATCACGAAGGTTCTTCTTTCTCACTTACATAAAGATCATATTAACGGAACTTTAGTGAGAACAGATTCGGGTTTTGAATCTAATTTTCCTAATTCTAAAATTTATATTCAAAAAAGAGAACTAGACTTTGCCTTTGAGATCCGTGGAAATCCATCATTCGATTTTGAAATTTTAGAAGCACTCATTCAACAACCGAATATTGTCTGGATGGATGATGATCAGGGAAAAATAAATAATGAGATTTATTATGAAGTGGTAGGCGGTCATACCCCTTTTTTGCAGGTTTTCAAAATTGTTGAGAATAATGAAATTGCTTTTTATGGTGCCGATAATCTCCCACAAGAATCTTATTTAAAATATCATGTTGCTTACAAAAGTGATTTTGATGGTAAAAAAGCAATGCAGCTCCGCATAAAATGGCAAAAAGAAGCCATTGAAAATAACTGGAAAATTCTTCTCTATCATGATCTTGAGAAGAGCATTTTGCAATTATAATTCATAAAACTCCTGCAAAAAATATGTGCAGGAGTTTTATTGTAAATCTTAATATTGACTCACTTTATTTAAAAGCTCAACATCTTCAGAACTTAATTTTAACTCAGGAGCAGCAAATAAAGTTTTCAGTTGAGATTCGCTGGTTGCGCTCACAATTGGAGCCGTTACTAAAGGATTTGCTAAAAGCCAAGCTAATGCAACAGAAGCCTGAGTGGTTTCTAATCTCGTACTGATTTCATCCAATGCTTTTAAAACATTCAAACCTTTGTCATCTAAATATTTTCTGACGCCCTCTCCTCTTGCGCTTTTATTCAGATCATCTTCACTGCGATATTTTCCGGTAAGAAAACCTGCCGCCAAAGACCAGTAAGTAAACACACTCAAGTCATATTCTTTGACAAGATCAGCATATTGAGATTCAAATTTTTCTCTTTCAAGCAAATTATAATGTGGCTGTAATGCAACATATTTAGGAAGGTTATTTTTCTCTGCAACTTCAAAAGATTCTTTCAGTCTTTCAGGTGAAAGGTTTGATGCAGCAATATGTCTCACTTTTCCAGCTTTAATAATTTCATCATATGCTTCTAAAGTTTCTTCAACAGGAGTTTTCTGATCATCAAAATGTGTATAATAAAGATCAATATGATCGGTCTGAAGTCGAGCAAGAGATTCATCAACCGACTTTAGGATATGCTTTTTACTTATATCAAAACCATGTCCTTTGGTTTCTGAACCTACTTTCGTTGCAATTACAAGATCATTTCGATTGTTTCTTTCTTTCATCCATTTTCCGATAATTTCTTCTGACTGACCGCCTTTTCCATTTACCCACCATGAATACGTATCGGCTGTATCAATAAAATTAAAACCTCCCGCTGTAAACTGATCCAGAATATCAAAAGACTCTTTTTCATTTAAAGTCCATCCAAAAACATTTCCGCCAAAATTGACAGGTGCTACCAAAAGATCAGTATTCTTTATTTGTCTTTTTTCCATAAACAGATTATTTTATTAATTAAGCTAATTTAAGCACAACGTTTTAAAAAGTCGCTTCACAATTCAGTTTTAATAAAATGCAGTCAATAGAAAATTTCGATAAACAATTAAACTAAATCTTGAGGTAAAAAATATTTATGAATAAGATAATTTGTTTTAAATTTGTTTTTTCAAACAAAGGAAATGGTGTCTTCCTTACCCAACCGCATTAAAAAAGCTGATGGCGCCTGATTAGTTGAATGTTTTACCATTTAATCAGGCTATTTATGTTAAAAAAAAATAAAAAATCGGTTTTCAGAATTCTTCTTATTTTAAATCGTTTATTTTTCAGAAAGCATCCTTCTGTATTTTTTGTAGTGAAATGGCTTTCCATTACTGCACTTATCGGATTTTTTATAGGAGGTGCATCTGCTTTTTTCTTACAAACTTTAGAATGGGCAACGCAGTTCAGAGAAAATCATGTTTGGATTATTGTTTTTTTACCTTTGGGTGGATTTTCGGTCGGCTTACTCTATTACTATTTCGGGAAAGATGTTGAAGCGGGCAACAATTTATTATTAGAAACCATTCAGCAGCCTGCAAAAACAATTCCCTTTTCAATGGCGCCAATGGTGTATTTGGGAACAATAATTACGCATTTTTTCGGAGGTTCCGCAGGACGTGAAGGAACAGCTTTACAAATGGCAGCAGCAATTGCGGATCAGTTTTCAAAACCGTTGAGACTTTCAGCAGACGATCGGAAAATTTTAATTATATCAGCGATTGCAGCAGGATTTGGGTCGGTTTTCGGAACACCATTTGCCGGTGCAATCTTTGGATTAGAGGTTTCTCTTACAGGGAGAATAAAGTATAAAGCTTTATTGCCGGCCATCTTTGCATCAGTTATTGCTGATTGGGTTACCAAATCATTAAACACTCATCACACCGAATATTTTATCAGTTTCGTACCTGAAATTTCATTGTTAAATATTTTATATGCTGTTATCGCTGGTATATCTTTCGGTATTTGTGCTGCATTTTTTGGTAAGACAATTCATAAAACCGGAGATTTTTTTAAATCTAAAATTTCTTCTCCACCACTGCGACCATTTATAGGAGGAATCATTATATTATTATCAGTCTGGTTAATCGGAACGACAAAATATCTTGGTTTAGGAATTCCAACGATTTTAGATTCTTTTTCACAACAACTTCCGGCTTATGATTTTGCACTAAAAATCATTTTTACAATTATTACACTGGCATCCGGTTTTAAAGGCGGTGAAGTGACTCCGTTATTTTTCATTGGTGCAACATTAGGAAATGCTCTGGGATATTTTATCCCTTTGCCTTTAGCGCTTTTAGCAGGAATGGGGTTTGTAGCAGTCTTTGCGGGAGCAACCAATACGCCGATTGCATGCAGTATAATGGCTATTGAATTGTTTGGAATTGAATGCGGAATTTATGTTGTTATCGCATGTGTTGTTTCGTATTTACTATCGGGGCAAAACAGTATTTACAAAAGCCAGATTATCGGTACACCTAAACACAAAAGATATTGGAAAAGAGACGAATATCTTTAAATAAACTAAGACCGAAGAGTATGAGTTCGGTCTTAGATATATAAGATTTATTTTTGCAATTCCGGGATTATAATTTGTTGTAAGCTAGATTTAAAATCTTCTAACTGTTTTTTTATCTTTTCTTTTTGTGAGGAAAAGAAAGAGATTTTCTCAAAAAGGTCTTCGTAATAATGTATTCCTTCTAAAAGGTTAGATTTAAAAGTTTTCCATTTTTTAATTTGAGAATTATTGAGTTCTGCCGAAAAATTTAAAATTTCATTCCTTAAATGATCAACATACATTTTCAGTTCATTAATAAACATATTTGGTCGGTCGGTTTCAGGAAGAATATTTCCATTTCCATAAATATGCTGAATCATTTCCGAGAGAGAAACTTCTTTATCAAAATAAGCCAGATTCGGTCCCGGACAAACAACAACACCTTGTTTTTCACCTTTTATTTCGATTCCATTTTCTAAATAGGCTGAATTTACCAAACCTACACAAAGACAAGCTTTATCAGTTATTTCTTTTTTTTTAGACTCAAATTGTTTCTGAGTAATTTCACTTTTTAAGGCGTCAAGATCCTTCAGTTTAATATCCTGATATTTTTTTGAAGCTGTACAAATACCTTTTGGAGAATATTCTTTGCTTAATGCCAATAATTTTTTAGGACACGAGCTGCCAAATTTATTTTTGGCTTCTTTGTAGTGTTTTAATATTTCATTTGAAGTGCCTTTTACCGTATTAAAAGGAACTCCCAAAGGAGAAATATTACTCAGATAATAATCATCTTTCTTCGATTGTGCCAAAAGATCACGCGTTTCTCGATCTACTGAAGTCGCTTCGGGAACCAATAAAAAGGGCGAGCCCCAACCAATACTGTCAACCTCGTAATTTTCAAGAAGAAAATCATGTTCCTCAGAAGTTCCTACTCCACCCTGAACGGTAATTTTCATTTCTAAAGGCTCAGCTGGAATATACTTTTCTTTCTGCTCCAGCGCTTTAATCATCAGAGAATGTGCTGAAGAAATCAGTTCATTTTTCTTTAATCTAAATTCTTCCATGATTGGGCCAAGCATTAAACCTTCTGTCGCAAAAGCATGTCCGCCACAATTAAGTCCGGATTCAACTCTGTATTCTGAAACCCAAAGCCCTTTTTTAGCCAAAAAATTCCCCTGAATCATCGCAGAACGAAAGTCACTTACTTTAAGAATAATTTTCTTTTTTATATAATTATCAGAATCTGGAAAGAAGTCATTAAATTCTTCAATATAACTATACAATCGGGGATTCATTCCGGCAGAAAGCACCATTGATGAAGCTATTTTACTTTGTGCAAACCCTCTGAGAGAAGCATGTGCATCATTGTAAATCACAGGAAGCTGCTTATTGTTGAGATAATTATCTTTATCAACTTTGGTCATAATATTGACATCAATACTTCCGGGAGTAAGATTTTTCTCAATAAAAGTTTTAATATTTGAAGTAATAGAATCTTTCTGATTCAGTATATTCTGTAAACCACTTTTAATCTCGGATGTATTGGGCAGCATGGCCATGAAATTTTTCAGGGCATCGGTGTTTTTAGAAATTTCATCTTTAAAAGATTCGAATTTTTCTGTAACAATATCATCCATCATATCCAGATAATCTGTAATTCTTTTGGCTCTGTAATCTTCGGTTTTTGAAGAAATTCCAAAATAATTAAGATTAAATTTTTTACTGTAGAAATTTTTCATCTTCTCTACAATTTCGTCATCGATGATTGATATAACTGAAGAAATTCCGTACTGTGCAACACGAATCGGGCTGTCAATCGTGTAAGATAATCCCATTACAGGGATATGAAAACTGTGTAAAGGCTTGTTAATCATTATTTTAAACAATAATATTTTACTTTCATGTTGATGAAAGCGATAATGATCTGAAAACCTGTATTCTTTACAAAAGTATATAATTAAGATAAGCTATGCAAAAAATAGTGATGATGATATGAAGATGTACGTGCAGACTATTGATTGAATATAATTTTTTTTATAAAATCAATCAAAGATTAGGTACCACATAAGTAATGTGAGGCATAGTATTTGCAATTTGTAGATTATACATAATTAATACCAGCACCCAATAATATGAAAGTTACAGACCTAAAAATTAAAAATCTTGTTGAATACAGAAATGAGATTTTTACAATAACAGAGATTTTTCAGAATGAAAGTGATTATTTTGTAAAGATTGAAAATGAAAATCACTCTCTTTCTGTACCTGCAGAGCAAATCAGCCCTATTCAGATTACAGAATATTGGCTAGAGAAATTTGGCTTCTTGAAAACATATGCTTCAGATGACCATATTATTCGTTACGAAAGACCAGAATCTTTCATTAAGTATGATATTGACTTAAACTCTAAGAAGATTTTTGAAGGTTTAAAAATTTATGGAAATTCGATAAGATGTAAATATATACACGAATTCCAAAATATCTTCTCTTGTCTTTTTGGTAAAGAAACTACAGTTTTTATGAAGAGCTCTTTTCACAAAGCTGCTGTTTAAGAACTGTTCGATTAAATTCAGATATTCAAAAGATCCCCGGCTAATTGTCGGGGATCTTTTATGTTATTCTTATTTTATTTGAAGCTTCTACCCAATTGATTTTGCTGCAATTTTTACAGACCCCTGCATTTCCTTCTTCTTTTTTTTCGGTAAAGCCACAAAATGTACAAGAAAAATAACCTTCTTTTTTGATATACCTTGTCGGATAATCCAAAGAATTCAACATAATAGGAAGCCCATATTTCACATCTTTATCTTCATAAAAGAAAACGCTGATCTCCCCGGAAACTTCTTCAATAGCAAACTCAATTTGACCTAAATGTGAAATTCCTTTCACTCTCAATTCTGCAAAAAACTCATCGCTGCCCAGATTTTCTTTTTTAAAGTTATCAATGGCAAAAACGCCGTGCTCAATAAGGCATAATGCTTTACCTTCAAATAAATTTTCTATTTTTTTGAATCTCCCTATTAATGCTGTAATTGTAGAATATAAAATGATGATTACCAAAAAAACAAGCATTGATGAAACAATTCCTACTTCTTTATAAAACATAGGATCACCTGCGGCAGAGCCTAAACCAATAATTACCACTAACTCGAAAATAGAAAGTTGTTTCACTCCCCTTTTTCCTAAAACACGGAGACTTACAATGATGGTAAGAAACATAATGATGGTTCGGAGAACTATTTCCAGAAGAAATCCCCAGTCTTCGGTCCCTAAAAACAATTCTTTCCAGGTAAAGTTTAATAAAGTTGCTATAAGCATGATTTAATTTTAGATTCAGAGATCCAAAAAATACGCCACGGAAAAATTGAGATAAGTAAATCGGATGCTTTTAGATATTACTTTTTCGAAAAAAGCTCAACAATATAATTTTGTTGAGCATTATAATAAACAAATTATGCTTTAAAACGTAATTCTGAGAATCTTCAGGGTTTGTGGATTTCTCCGGACAGATAAAACAGCTTAAAATCATTTAAACAAGATAAACATCTAAAGCTGAATCGAAATGGAAGGTACATTGGAAAAAGCCAATCCCAGTGCTAACGATTGCTGATTTAGTGATGTCTTGTTCCTTTTTGATGATATGAAACCTGTTGACTTGCATTGTAATTATCATTAAGATGTCGTTCATTAAAACCAGGTTCCACATGATTCTGAACAGGTACATTATTTTCTGGAGTTTCTAAACGTAATTTTCTTCCGTTTTTATAAACATCCCCTTCAGCAGTGCGATACATTTGATTTTCTTTATATTTATTTCCATCAGGTGCAGTAAATATTTGATTTTTGTTTGCTCTGTTTTTTCTTTTGTGGTTTAAAAAAACTAAAACTCCACCCGCTACAACTCCTAAAGCAATTTTTACTGAATTTTTCATATAATTAATATTTCTTCAGATAAAACAAAAGTATTGCCAATAATAACTGATGTGGTATCTCTAAATTTTTATTTAAAAAAAAGACTGTCAACTAAACATTGACAGTCTTAAAAAACTTGAGTTAAAAACATAGATACAAATATTGGATTGATACATCTATACTTCAAAAATATAAATATTGCTTTTATTTTTTTATGATCTAACGCATAAAAGCAATATGATGATATTAATCAACAATTAAAGGTCAAATTTCTACATAGATTTCTTTTCAACTCCGATAGGAAACACTAATTTTGCGTCTCATATTTAGAATAAATAAAAATAACAATGAAAAAGATACTTTATTCTGCTTTATTACTTTTTTCTGTAATAATCAGTGCTCAAAAAAACACATTATTACAAGCAGATTTCTGGAAATCAAAACCCAATGTTGAAAAAGTAAAGCAGGAAATTGCCAACGGCAACAATCCGTCTGAGTTCAACGGAAGTACTTTTGATGCAGTTTCTCTTTCACTGACTAATAAAGCTCCTTTGGAAACTGTAAAATTTCTTCTTGAACAGAAAGGAAATTCTGTAGATAAACTGACGCATGACGGTAGAATTTATCTTCACTGGGCTGCAATGGCTGGAAATCCGGAAATCATTGAATATTTTATTTCTAAAGGTTCTGATGTAAACAAATTAGATACTAAAGGTTTAACGCCTCTTGCATTTGCTGCTATGTTTGGTCTAAATGATCCTAAAGTTTATGAAACATTTTTCAAGGCTGGCGTAGATCCCAAACATCAATATAAAAACGGAGCCAATATTTTACTTTTGGCCATAGGAAATGACAAAGACGGATCGTTACAAAAACTATTCACCTCAAAAGGTCTCTCTATTAAAGATACAGATGAAACAGGAGCAACTGCTTTTGACTATGCTGCAAGTTTCGGGAATTTAGAACTTTTAAAATCATTAAAGAATCAGGGAGTAAAGGCTTCAGATAAAGCTGTGATTAATGCTGCTCAGGGAACAAGAGCCGTTACAAATCCGCTTTCTGTTTATCAATATTTAATTGATGAAATAAAATTGAATCCTTCTGCAACAAACGCAAACGGAGCAACCTCTTTACAGATTATTGCTAAAAAAAATAATCAAAAAGAAATCATCGATTATTTAATCAACAAAGGAGTTGATGCCAATAAAGCCGACAGTGAAGGAAATAATGCATTAATCATCGCTTCAGGAGGGCGAGATCTTGAAAATGTAAAAGCAATTGCAGCAAAAACTAAAAACATTAATGCTGTAAATTCTAATGGAGAATCTGCTTTAACACAAGCTATCCAAAGTGGTTCTGCAGAAATCGTTAACTTTTTAATTTCGAATAAAGCAGATGCAAAAATTGTTGATGCGAAAGGAAATAATTTAGCTTATTATTTAATTCAGTCTTACAGACCCGGACCACAAAAAGGAGCAGATGAATTTTCAGAAAAATTAAATATTCTTAAATCAAATAATGTAAATGTTACTGCTTCGCAAAAAGACGGCAATACACTACTCCATTTAGCGATTGCAAAAAACGATCTTGATCTTTTGAAAAAATTGAGCGATCTTAAAATAGATGTTAATTCTGCTAATAAAGAAAATATGACTCCACTTCACAAAGCGGCTTTGGTGGCAAAAGATGATCAGGTTTTGAAATATTTGGTTTCATTGGGTGCTAATAAGAGTGTCAAAACAGAATTTGACGAAACTGCTTACGATCTTGCTTCAGAGAATGAAAGCTTAAAAAATAATAATGTATCAATCGACTTTTTAAAATAATATTATATGAAATATTTTAAAATTCAGGCTTTAGGAATTTTAATGGCACTATTTTGTTCAAGTTTTGCCAATGCTCAAGCTTCAAAATATAAATGTATGCTTCAGTTGACCAGTTATGGCGGTGAAGGAGCTTATGTTGTTGTGTCTTTAATCAATCCAAAAGGAGGTTATGAAAAGACGCTTTACATGATGGGACCCGATGCAAAATGGCACGATACATTGAAGGAATGGCATAAGTTTCAGAGCAAAAAGCCTGTAAAATTAAATGCAATTACCGGAGCTTCTGTAGCAGATGGAGACAGAAGTATTTCTACGTTTTCGATTGAAGATAAATATCTGAACAAAGGGTATAAAGTGCGTTTTGAAACCGCCGTAGAAGATAAAAAATACAATGTAGCCGATTTAGAAATTCCTTTTACAACAGATGCAATTATCAAAAAAACAGAAGGAAAAGGCGGATACATTAGATATGTAAAACTCAATAAGCTTTAAAAAAAACCTGCAAATGACCTTATCAATTTGGAGGTATGCCCACTTAACTTTAGCAATACTGACTTTTTTATTCTTAATAGTAGCTTCTACCACGGGAATAATCTTAGCGTATGATTCAGCACAGGAAAAAACTCAGCCTTATCGCGTTGATGATTTCAGTAATATAAACCTTGCACAGTCTTTACCGGAGCTGCGCAAGGTTTTTCCGGAAATTACAGAGATTAGTGTTGATCATAATCAGTTTGTAACCCTTGAAGGAATAGATGATAATGGTGAAAACATCAAAGCATACATCGATCCTTTAACCGGAAAAATCCTGGGAAAATCGGTTGAGAAAAGTAAATTTATCAATTGGATAACCTCACTGCACCGATCTTTATTTTTAAAAGAAACCGGAAGATTTACGATGGGAGTTGTTTCTTTTTTATTAATGATCATCAGTATTTCAGGGCTTATTCTGATTATCAAGAGGCAAAATGGAATCAGGCATTTTTTTGACAATATCAAGAAAGACTTTTTCTCGCAATATCTGCATGTCGTTTCCGGAAGAGTTTTATTAATTCCAATTTTAATAGTTTCTCTTACAGGTACTTATCTTTTTATGCATCGTTTTGAATTAATACCAAAAGGAAAAAATGAAAAGATTGCTCATAAAATCACCAATTCTGAAACTCAGATAAAGTTAGCTGACTTCCCTATTTTTAAAGAAACAAAACTCAGTAAAGTCAAGAAAATAGAATTTCCTTTTATTGAAGATGACGCCGAAGAATTTTTTGTTTTAAAACTGAAAGACAGAGAAATTACCGTTAATCAAATTAATGGCGAAATTGTAAAAGAAGAAAAATATCCGCTGACTATTATTTATGAAAATCTTAGTCTTACCCTTCATACAGGTCGTGGAAGCGTGGTTTGGTCAATAGTTTTAGGGCTTTCTTCCGTTGGAATTCTACTGTTTATCTATTCAGGTTTTGTCATTACTTTTAAGCGAACCAGAAATAAAATCAAGAATAAATACAAATCTGAAAATGCGGAAATTGTCATTTTTGTAGGTTCAGAAAATGGTTCGACTTTAGGTTTTGCCAATAAAATTCATTCTCAACTCTTATCAGACGGAAAAAAATCATTTATTACAGAGCTTAATCAATACAAATTTTATCCTAAAGCAGAGCATTTTATCATTTTTACTTCAACCTATGGTTTGGGTGATGCTCCGACTAACGCTTCCAACTTTAAAAAACTTTTAAAAGAATTCCCTCAAAATCAAAGTGTAAAATATTCTGTAGTTGGTTTTGGATCAAAATCTTACGAAGATTTTTGTGGTTTTGCGATTGAAGTTGACCAGTTATTATCCGAACAAAACTGGGCAGAACCTCAACTTGAAATTTTTACAGTCAACGATAAATCAGCAGCAGAATTTACAGAATGGGCAAAGCAATGGAGCTATGAAACAATGATTCCTTTGGCAACTGCACCTTCTTTATACAGCGAAAAAATTCCTTCTTTAAAGAAAATGAAAGTCATTGGAAAAAGTGAAATTGTTGATGAAGTAACTACTTTTAAAGTGATTTTAAAACCTAATTCTTTAGTGAAATTTAAGTCTGGAGATTTGCTGGCAATTTATCCTGAGAATGACCATAAAGAGAGATTCTACTCTATCGGAAAAGTAAATGGAGCCATTCAGTTGGTTGTAAAACTTCATGAAAATGGTCTCGGTTCAGGATTTTTACATCGCTTACAAGAAAATCAGGAAATAAAAGCAAGAATTATTAAAAATTCCGAATTCCATTTTCCTAAAAAGGCTTCTAAAGTCATTATGATTGCCAATGGAACCGGAATTGCACCATTTTTAGGAATGATTGATGAACAAACCGGAAAAACAAAAACTCATTTGTATTGCGGTTTCAGAAAATCAAGCGAGCTGACTGTTAATTACGAATATTTTGCTCATGAAAACATTAAAAAAGGAAAATTATCGTCTTTTAATTTAGCATTTTCCCGTGAAGAGGAATCTCAATATGTAATGGATTTGGTTGAAAGAGATGCTGAATTATTTACCAATTCATTGGAAAACGGAGGTTTTATCATGATTTGCGGAGCATTAAAAATGCAGCATGATGTGGAAGATACTTTAAGAAAGTTGTGCACCTTAAAAAATAAGGATTACGAAACTTACAAACTAAACGGACAGATTTTAACCGACTGTTATTAATTTTAAAACACATGAAGAGTCTGAAAAGTTTTTCTCATTTATTTCTGATCCTGCTTTCTTCATCAGTATTTTCCCAGGTTCAAAGAAGCAGATTGGTTACTTTAATGGGAAGTAAATTTGAAATTACTTTGGTAGATAAAGATTCTCTTTCAGCAGAAAAAAATATTGATAAATCTGTAAGCGAAATCCGTAGAATTGAAAATTTAATTTCAGAATGGAATCCGGAAACTCAAATTTCGGAGGTCAACAGAAATGCCGGAATAAAGCCTGTGAAAGTTGACGCAGAAGTTTTTGCTTTAACTGAAAAGGGGATTTATTTTTCTCAATTGACTGACGGAGCTTTTGACATCAGCATTGTCGCAATGGATAAAATCTGGAAATTTGATGATTCTATGAACGAATTACCCTCTGAAGAATCCATCAGAAATTCGGTAAAAAATGTGGGATATCAAAATATTATTTTAGATAAAACCAATTCTACTATTTTTCTTAAAAATAAAGGAATGAAAATAGGTTTTGGGTCGATAGGAAAAGGCTATGCAGCTGATAAAACCAGAGAATTGATGAAAAGTTTTGGAGTAAAAGCAGGCATCATCAATGCTTCAGGAGATATTTCAACCTGGGGCACACAGCCTGACGGAACACCTTGGGCGATTGGAATTAATAATCCGTTTAAAGATGATACAATTGCAGCAGTTCTTTATTTAAAAGAGAATGCTGTTACCACATCGGGAAGTTATAAAAAGTATGCCGAGATTAATGGAAAAAGATATTCCCACATCATGAATCCCAAAACGGGATATCCTTCAACAGGATTAACCAGCGTCACCGTTGTAGGTCCGAATGCAACAATGGCAAACGGCTTCAGTACTTCAATAATGGTTTTAGGAAGAAAGAAAGGTTTAAAACTAATAAAAAAGTTCCCCGATTATCAATATTTACTGATCACTGACGCAGGGAAAATTATAAAAAAGCTCACTGAATAGATATAAATATGCCATTCTAAATTCCAGAATGGCATATTTATTTTTTCTCAGTGTAAAGTGTCAATTTTTATTTTTGTAAATAAAATAACTAATAAGTAGCGTAAGGTTAACGAGTACGGCAAAAGAATTTGACAAAATAATGGGTAGCTCGTTTTGCTCAAACCCATACCAAACCCACAGCGAGAGCCCTGTAATAAGAATAACAAGCATTAACCAGGAGATATCTTCTACGTTTTTTGTTTTGAGAACTTTAATCAGCTGCGGCATTGATGCGATGGCGGTTAAAGCGCCTGCAATTAGCCCTAAAATTTCTACATCCATTTTTTTAGTTTATCCGTTAACGATAATTCCACCATTAGGATGTAAGACTTGTCCGGTCATTTGCGCAGAAGCATTGGTTGCCAGAAAAAGATACGACGGCGCAATTTCTTCGGTGCTCGCATTTCTCTGCAAAGGCGGCTTATTTTGATCTTCCTCTTCTTCGCCAAACGTCTCTTTGGTAAGCGGTGTTGCAACTGGTCCGGGAGCCACGGCATTTACTCTTATTCCTTTCTGTTTTGCCTGTAACGCCAAAGATCTTGTAAAAGAAACAATAGCTCCTTTTGTCGCTGAGTAATCTAATAATTCTTCGTGCCCCTGATAAGCGACTGCAGAGGTTGTATTAATAATAGAACTTCCCTCTTTCAGGTATGGGAAAACAGCTTTTGTAAGAAGAATCATCCCGATAATATTTGAGTTAAAAGTAGTGCGAATATCCTCTTCCTTTAGCTTTGTAATATCATCATTTGGAAATTGAATTCCTGCATTATTGACTAAAATATCAATACCGCCCCACTTTTCTACTACTTTTGATGTTGTCTCCTGACAAAAACTATTATCATTAACATCTCCTTTAAAAATCATGCATTGTCGACCCAAATACTCAATTTCTCTCTTTGTTTTTTCAGCATCTTCAATATCTGAGTGAAAAATAATAGCAATATGAGCGCCTTCTTCAGCAAAAAGTAAAGCTACTGATTTTCCTATCCCGCTATCTGCTCCGGTAATTAAAACTGTTTTACCATTAAGTTGTAATCTGTTCATATTTTTGTGGTTATGGTTTAAAATAAAATTCAGCATAAAATTATACACTGAATTTTTTTATTTCTTAACCACAGTAAAGCAAATTGTATGCTTTTATGATAGAAAACGATGATAAAATGAAAGATGTGGTATTTTATTTTAAATCTATCATTCCGTCAGAGAGCTGCTTCCATTGTATTTTTGATGCGCCAACCATTCCACCAAAAGCTATAAACATATTTTTTATACTGCTGATGATATCTGTATTTTGATTAGGTTTCTCATTTCTCCCGTAAATCGCCATTTTTATATAATCGGTACCTTTTGAAATTACAAAAGTAGAAGTAGTGCACAGCGAATGGTAATGTACCGTTTTACCTGCAAATTCATTTCCGGGTAATTTTGAAGGACGGCATTGCATCATTAGGCGATTGGGATTACTTTTATCGATCATATCAATGCGTACCCATTGATAATCGTCTGATTCAGTTTTATTACTTTCTGACAATAGAATTTTGATATAATCTCCTATTATAGGTGATCTTTGTACTGGGTTTCCCGAAGAATCACATAGCGTAAATGCTACATTAATTTCTTTACAATAAGATCCCCATTTGTTTATTTCAAAGAAACGTTCTTTAAGTGCGTTATATTTTACTTCGGCTTCCTGTGCGTTTTGAATTTTTTGGATACTTTCAGTATCATGGAAACTGCCTTTTATCTGCAAAGGAATTCCAGGAACCTTCTTTGCCTTCATTGATTTTACCTGCATTAATTTATTCTAGTATAATTTGTTGAAATTTTTTTTCTCTTTATAGCGTGAAGTGATTATCAAATTCACTAAAAGCTATAGCATAATATTCTTCTGTAAGTTTGATACAAAAATAATATATATCACATTGAAATGAAAATATTTGTGTTTTTTAATTGTCTTTAAATAGATAATGATTACTAATTTCTGAGAATCAATATATTAAATTAATAATATGCAATATTTTAAAATGATTTTTCGTATTGTATAATAGTTTAAAAATAGTGAATTTTATTGATACTAAAAACATTTTTTATGATTTTATTTGTTTATTGTTTAATTATTTGGTTATTTTATAATTTATTTAGTAATATCATAAACGATTAAAAATGATTAATAAAAAATAATAAGTGAAAATTTTTACAATTAATTCATGCATATATTATTATTTTGAGTATATTTGAAATGAAAATTTTTTTTTCATCATTTGTGTTTTTATTAAACCCTCCGACTTGGAGGGTTTAATTTTTTCCTACACTTTCCGTTTCTATTCGTCAAACTTATTTTTTAAGCTTTATACTTTTTATAGTGTATACAAATAGCTGTTTTTTGAAATTCTCAAAAAAATATTTTCATAACTTACAGATTCAATTACCAACACTACAAATTTTTAATTATGAGAATAGGTTTAATAGGATTTGGAAAAGCCGGAAAAGCAGTGGCAAACGTAATATTGCAAAACCCTGAATTTAGTCTTGAATGGGTTTTAAGGAGCAGCAGGAATATGGAAAATACATCTGTAAAAGAATTACTTGATGTAAAATCCAATGATAAGGCTCTTGTATTTTCTGAACAAAGTATAGAGATCAATGAACATTTTAGTAAACATCCGGTAGATGCAATTATTGATTTTTCTTCTGCAGAAAGTATTTATAAATATGGAAAAGCTGCATCTGAACAGAGAATAAAAATTATTTCTGCAATTTCTCATTATGGAGATGAGGAAATAAAACTCTTAAAGGAACTTTCCAAAATAAATACGGTTTTCTGGTCACCAAATATAACTTTAGGTGTCAATTACCTTTTATTTGCTGCAAGCCTTCTTAAAAATATCGCTCCAGATGTAGATATAGAAGTTGTTGAAGAGCATTTTAAAGCAAAAAGTGGTGTCTCAGGAACTGCAATTAAAATAGCAGAAACTTTAGATATAGAGAAAGATAGTATCAGCTCAGTCCGTGCGGGAGGAATTGTGGGAAAACATGAGGTAATCTTTGGATTTCCTTATCAAACAGTGCGTTTGGTTCATGAATCAATTTCGAGAGAAGCATTCGGAAGCGGTGCACTCTTTGTGGCAAAACAACTTAAAAACTACTCAAAAGGACTTTATAATTTTGAAGACATTCTTAGACCTTTCTTCTTCGGTGATGCAAAAAATAATCTTTCATAGAAACTATTCTTATTTTGAAAATATAGTTAATTTTTCATTTTTACAGAGTTTTAATTGTTAGATTCCGTAAATATAAAAGAGGGGGCTCAATTAAAAATATTCGCATTTTTATAAAAAGGCACACAATATGCTTATAACAAGATATAAACCTTAAAAAAATATTATTATGAAAAGCTTGTTATGGTTAGTAGCCGTTATCTGTATTATTGTTTGGCTTTTAGGAATGCTGAACGTTATACCCGGAATGAGTACCAATTATTTAATTCATGTACTATTAGTAATTGCAGTAATTGTAGTTCTTTACAATATTATCTCTGGTAGAAAACCTTTAGATTAGAAAAAATAATTAATAAAATTAGAAAAGCTGAATAGTAATATTCAGCTTTTTTTTAGGCTAATTATAGAATTTTATTATTAAAAATTTTCGAGCTTCTAGCAAAATGTATTCAATTTAAGTTTTAATTCGCCATCGAAATCTGTACGAGACAAAATATAAACTTAATAATAAACCAAGTCATTCAACACTTAAACTAATTAATATTCAGTTAATTAAAATTATTGTTTTTGATATTCTATCCTAATTATTACGTCACGATTTATAAATAGCCCCCACAATAAGTTGTTGATGAAATTTTATGATGATATATTTGTTACAGATAAAACAAGACACTTAAATCATTCATATATAATAACTTTTCATCATTCAGTTTTCATGTAGAACATCAGGGTTCTGACAATCTAGGAAAAAGAACCCTGTTCTCTACAATTCTTTCTAAATTAGACACCAGTATCACATTCTATTAATAGAAAAACCGAATCTTCTTTGAAGGTTCGGTTTTCATTTGAATACGTTTAACGTTTACAGTTAAGAATTATTTTGATCTTCGAGTTCTTTAATTCTCTTTTTAATAAAGTCAGCTGGTCTTATCCCATTTTGTTCAAGGAAAATATTTGAGAAACTTTGTCTGTTGCTAAAACCGGCAGCTGAAGCAATAGACTCAATAGAATACTTTCTCCACTCTTTATCATGATAAATCTTCTGGGTTGCGTAGTTGATTCTTAAAGCATTAATATAAGTGTTGAAATTGCTTCCTTTATATTCGTTGATAACTTGTGAAAGATAAGATGTATTTGTTTTAAACTGCTCTGCGAGCTTCTTCAGCGTTATTCCCTGTTCTAAGTATCCTTGTTTATTTTCGAATGTATGAATATCATTGAGAAGCTTTTCTACAATACTGCTATCAAACTTTATATTTTTGTCCCCCGAATCAATTACTTCAGATTTTACAACAGCATCAACTACTTCATTCTGATTGCTTTCTTCAAGCTTTATTAATAATTCATCATAGTTTTTCTGGATATTCCTTTGTTTTCGGATTCTGAAGTACATTACAATTCCTAATGCTATAATAATTGCTAAACAAATAAATATGAGTAATTTACTATAAGAATTAGTTTTCTCTAAATTTTCTTTTGTCTCTAAAAGCTTCTTTGTATCATATTCTTTATAAACGCGCGTAGAAAGATGTTTAAAATCTGACGAAATTACACTATCTACCTTAAGAAGCTGATTGGTATAATACAATTCTTCTTTATGATTATTACCTTTACGATAATATTCGATTAATTCTTCATAATTGCTTCGTAATTCTGGAAGAATAAATTTATTTTTATTGAATATAGAGTCTACTTTTCTGTAATTTTCCACTTCAAGATTTTGATCACCCAGAAGCTCATAACTTTTACCCTTATAAAAATAAATATATGAAGCCCATGTAAAATCATTAACCTTTAATAGTTCAGGTAGAGCTTTATCAAAATAATAAATTGCTTTTTTGTAATTTTTATTTTTAAATTCAGAAACGCCTAAACTTTTTGTAAAATAACTTTTTTCTAAGTAAAATTCTTTTGTCTTTGGAGTTTTTTCTGCTGCTTTTTTTAATAAACTAGCGGCTTCTGCATTCTTACCGAGCATTTGATAACAAATAATCGCCTGATGTAAAGAATTTAGATAACCTTTTGTATTATTAAACACCAAATTAACATCTATATCTCCATCAATTTTAGTTTCAAAGAAATTGATGCATTGTTGAAATATCTCTAAAGCTTCTTCATAATAGCCTAAATAGCTTTTAACAACACCAATATGATAAATATTTCTATATTTTAAATATTCATCCTTTGAATCTTTTAAATATTCATAAGCTTTTAGATATTCTTCTAAAGCAAACTGGAATTTTCTTTGGTTGAAATAATAAACAGATCCTTTTGTTAAATAACCGTTACCGATCAGATCATTATCTTTAGAATTTTGTGCAACAGCCAATGCACTGTCTGCATAAATCATTTTTTGATTTTCAGAGTATAAAATTGCATCTTTATACGCCTGAAAAAGCTCTGAATAATTTTTTTCTGATTTCGCTTTTTTAATATATTGATTTACAAATACAAGTGCCTTAGGATCATTTTCCTCGTAAGCCCAGTACTTTTCTCTAAGCTTTGAGTAATAATCCTGCGAATACATTATACTTATAATGAAGAAGCAGCTAAACGTAAAAATTCTTTTAAGCATCAGATATTTCTAAGAAATTTCATTCAAAAATACATAAAAACTATTTATTATAAGCTATTACAAGGCTATCAGTTTGATTATTTAACATACCATTTATTTAAATTTTTGTATTTTTGTAGGGTAAAAATTTATAAATCGTACCTGGATATATTTGCAACTAAATATATATTTAACTATTTTCGAAGAGCTTATTAAGACCAAATATAATCATTAATCCTAGAATAAAATGAAAACAAAATTTATTGCACTCAGCCTTATAGTAGCTGGAATTTGCATAGCAAGTTGTAGGCAAGACGACGAAAACCCAGCAGAAGAAACTATTCAGTCGTCATTAAAACAAGATTCTACTGAAGAGCTTCAAAAAAATGGAAATGACTCTATGGTAGTAGAAAATTCGGAAACTGATCCTCCAAGAGATGGAGCGCATTGGAAAGTGGATGAAATTAAAACTGAAAATGTAAAAGTAGATTCTACATTATTACCAAAGTTTAATCTCGACAACTCAACAGATCCTCCAAGAGATGGAGCACATTGGAAAGGAAAAGAAAACTAAAATTTTTGACAATACAAAAAGGCCGGCTGAATATTTCAGCCGGCTTTTTTGTATTGTATTCCTGAATTAAAATTATTTGTCAAAACCAATATAATGAAACAAAAATTATTGCAATTAGTTTAATTGGTCTCATCAATCTATTGCAGAGAAACTGATTAAATATTATAGAAAATTAGTAATAGTAACTCTCTTTACAATCAAAAAACTCAATAAATATGTAGTATCGGTCTTCAGTGGAAAATTTCAAAGAGAATCCAATAAAATTCCTATGCAATATTAGAAGCTACTGAAATGAATATAAAATTAAAGCTTATTTAAGAATGAAGCAACAAAAAACTTGTTGAAATTTCAACAAGTTTTTTTTAGGTAATGTGATCTAAAAAGTTGTGATTTTATATAAATCTTTTAAGATTACTTAGCTTTAGCCTGAAGTTCAGCTTCTTTAGCTTTCATTTCAGCAACTTTTGTCTGATTTTTCAGCATTCCGTAAATATCTTTTAAAACACTTACTGCATCGATATTATTAGGACTTGCCTGATACCATTTTTCAGCGTGAGGTAAAGCTTTATTGAATCTCTCTTTTCTTGCTTCAATTAATGTTGTCGCTTTATCCGGATCTGATTTTCTTATTGCATTGATTTCTTCAACCGCTTTAGAATCGTCACCAATAGTTGTATAAACTAAGTTTTGATAAGCGTTATCCTTTAATTTAGTATCAGTAGAAGCCAATTCAATTGCTTTGTTAAATGAAACAACAGCATCAGCCTCTGTAGCTGGAGTTTTTGATTGCAAAACTCCTAAGTTATACCAATTTGTAGCATCATTAGGATTCTTAGCTAACTGCTCCTTAAGATTTGACATGAATTGATCTGTCTTACCTGTTGCGTATAAAGCTGAACCATGATACTCTTTTAATTTAGCATTATTAGGATATTTAGCTAAACCTTTTTCGATTAATGCCAAAGCTTCGTCGTTTTTCTTTGCATTTAAAAGCAATGTTGACAAAGTTTCATATAAATCTGGCTCTACACTTTTAGTTTGCTCTGTTTTAAAATCAGAGTAATCTTTTGATGAACTTTTCTTCAATAGTTCCCATGTCGCTTTATCATAAGATGATACCTGGCCTGTTTTATTTTCTTTTGCCGTATAAGTTGTCTGAACTCCTGTATACCCAGAATTAATCAAATCAGTATAAATTTTAATTGATTCATCTAAGTTATTTGCCAATGCATAACTTAAACCAGCATAATACTTATATGTTTTATCTTCTTGACCGTTTGCTTTAAGCAAATCATAAAGTTCTATGAACTTGGGTCCTGCAACCGTATAATTTTTTGCATTATACGCATCCATCGCTGCTTTATTAGTAGCCTGAACCTGAGCATTTACATCTTTTTTCTCTTCTTTCTGCCCAAAAGCAAAAACAGAAGAAACGATTGCTATACCTAAAATTAGCTTTTTCATAAATAAGAATTTTATTATTTTTTATTATTCTTCAGAATCTGAATTTTCAGTTTCATCAACCGAATTTTCATTTTCTACATTATTTCCTGTTTGTGTTGAAGTGTCTTCTTCAGTCGAAATATTTTCTAAAGATTCTTCTCCTTCAATTAATTCCTCTTCCACATCTTTATCCATTGCAACTTTTGCGATAGCTGCAATCTCATCATTCTTTTTAAGATTGATCATTCTTACGCCTTGAGTATTTCTACCCATCACACGCATTTCATCCATATTCATTCTGATAGCAACACCAGATTTATTGATAATCATCAAACCATCTTCGTCTGTAACATTCTGAATAGCAATTAGATTACCTGTTTTTTCAGTAATATTTAGTGTAATTACACCTTTTCCGCCTCTGTTGGTAATTCTGTAATCTTCAACTGCTGTTCTCTTACCATATCCTTTTTCAGATACGACAAGAACTGTATCATTTTCCAGATCGTTCACAACAATCATACCAATAACCTCATCATTCTCATCCATCGTAATACCACGAACACCGATAGATCCTCTACCCACTTCTCTTACTTTTTCTTCAGGGAAACGAATACATTTACCATTTTTAGTAGCGATCATGATCTGAGATTCACCGTTGGTAAGATAAGCACTTAGCAATTGATCATTTTCTCTGATCTCAATAGCGTTGATACCATTTACCCTAGGTCTTGAGTAAGCTTCTAAAGACGTTTTCTTAATCGTACCGTTTTTAGTAATCATCACCACACTCATCTGGTTGATGTAATCTACATCTTTCAAATCATTGGTTCTGATATATGCTTTAATCTTATCATCCGGCTCTATGTTGATTAGGTTTTGTACCGCTCTTCCTTTTGCCGTTTTAGAACCTTCAGGAATTTCAAATACTCTTAACCAATAACATTTCCCTTTTTCTGTAAAGAACAACATATATTGGTGATTGGTTGCAGAAACGATATACTCTAAGAAATCTGAATCTCTCGTCGTTGCCGCTTTATTACCAACACCACCTCTACTTTGAATTTTGTATTCTGAAAGCAGCGTTCTCTTCACATATCCTGCGTGAGAAATGGTAAGAACAACCGCCTCGTTCGGAATAATATCTTCGATAGACATCTCACCTCCTGAATAATCGATTTCTGTTCTTCTTTCGTCGCCGTATTTTTCTTTTATTTCAATTAATTCATCCTTAATAATTTGAAATCTTCTTGGTTCATTAGCCAAAATATCTTCCAAATTATTAATCTCTTTCATAATAGCATCATATTCATCACGGATCTTATCAAGCTCCATTCCTGTAAGACGAGCCAAACGAAGATCAAGAATTGCCTGAGCCTGAATTTCTGATAATTCAAATGCCTCAATCAAACCTTCTTTAGCACCTTGTGGATTGGCACTGTGACGGATAATTGCAATAGCTTTATCTAAAGAATCCTGAGAACCGATCACTTTCATGAAACCTTCAAGAATGTGGGCTCTTTCTTTAGCTTTTCTAAGCTCGTACTCTGTTCTTCTTACAATCACCACATGTCTGTGCTCAACAAAATGGTGAATAATGTCTTTTAAATTCAACTGCTCTGGTCTTCCGTGCACCAAAGCGATGTTGTTTACACTGAAAGACGTTTGTAGTGAAGTATATTTATATAATAAATTCAGAACAACATTAGGTATTGCGTCATTTTTTAATTCATAAACGATACGCATCCCGTTTCTGTCTGATTCATCTCTGATCTCATAGATACCCGGAATTTTTTCATCTTTTACCAACTCAGCAGTTCTGGCAATCATTTCAGCTTTGTTTACCTGATAAGGTATCTCGGTTACGATGATTGCATTTCTGTTGTGTACTTCCTCGAAGCTTACTTTTGCTCTAAGAACCACTCTTCCTCTTCCTGTATGGAAAGCATCTCTTACCCCATCATATCCATAGATGATTCCACCGGTAGGAAAATCCGGAGCAACAATATGTTGCATCAACTCGTCAATCGTAATTTCTCTGTTATCAATATATGCACTGATTGCATCTACAGCTTCAGAAAGATTGTGAGGCGCCATATTCGTCGCCATACCTACCGCAATACCTGATGTACCATTCACCAAAAGATTTGGGATTTTTGTAGGCATTACGCTCGGTTCAGTTAAGCTGTCATCAAAGTTATTTTGAAAGTCAACTGTTTCTTTATCAAGATCTGATAAAATTTCGTCTGAAACTTTTTTAAGCCTTGCTTCGGTATAACGCATTGCTGCAGGCGGATCACCATCCATAGAACCAAAGTTACCCTGACCGTCAACCTGTGGATAACGTAAACTCCAGGGCTGAGCCATTCTTACCATTGCGTCATAAACTGAAGAATCTCCATGCGGGTGATATTTACCTAAAACATCCCCAACAATTCTTGCTGACTTCAAATATTTTCTGTTTGAGAAGACCCCCAAACCATACATACCATAAAGCACTCTTCGGTGTACTGGCTTAAGACCATCTCTTACGTCCGGTAATGCTCTCGAAACAATAACCGACATCGAATAATCAATGTAAGATGATTTCATTTCATCAACAATGTTGATAGGAATTAATCTCTCTCCTTCTTTTTGCATATATAAGTTTTATTGTAATGATAATCAGACTTTTAAAAATTGGTCTGAAAACTATTTATTTTGAATAATTAATAACGTGCTAAGTTACAAAATTTTTACCGATTTTTGCCTGAGAAATCAAGCAAAATTATCTTAAAAAATATTAAAATATGAGTGTATTAAGTATAACTTTTCACTGCGTAAAAAGCAGCCTGGATGAGTGGGAAAACTATGTGGATGAAACTTTAGTTTTAATGACTGAAAACCTGATGGATGTTGATAAGTATATCTTATCTGAAGTGCACAGTGATTTTATAGACGAAGGCAAAAATTACAATCTTCTTTTGATTTTTGATGATGAAGAAAAAAGAACAGAATTTATGGAAAGTGAATTATTAAACATCACTGAAAGAATTGAAACAAAGTTCGGACAAGATGTAATGATTTTTAACACCTCATTGAATCCTAAGAAGAAGAAATTTTAAATATAAATCATAAAAAAGCCCTGAAATCAGGGCTTTTATTTTAGTGTCTACCGTGGTGACCTTTATGTTTTCTTCGTCCGTTATCATGCTTATCATAATAATAAACTCTCTTTTTAGCATGTCCTGGAGCGTAATACCTTGCACTTCCGCCATAAACTTTCTTGGCCTGACCAGGGGGAAGTCTTCTGCCATGATGCTCGTGAACTACACAAGAAACAAGCATAGTACCGATTACCATCACTGCTCCAACTATCTTTAATAACCCTCTCATAAATCTTACTTTTTATTTTTCTGAGATTTATGACTACAATCATAATGCCAAAAAACATTAGCTCAATAATATCAAATAATCAGATTATTATTTATTTCGATTGCTCGGATGATGTTCTTTTAATTTTTCAACTTTTTTATCGTGCCCGGGAGGCATCGGTCTTCGACTAGGATGTGGAATGCAGGAAGAAATAAATCCTGCTGTAATGATGATAGCGATTGTATTTTTCAGGAGTTTCATACACTTTGATTTAAAATTATGCTGTAATCATACAATCAAAATGCCAAAGGAGTTCTTTAATTTTAATATTTAAAATACATTCGGACTTCTTCTTTCCAACATAACAAGATCTTTCCATTCACCGTGAAGCTGACCGACTTTTTCTCTTTTACCTACCATTCTGAATCCGTTTTTCTGATGAAATTTTATGGATGCTTCATTTTCAGGAAAAATATTTGACTGTAAAGTCCAGAATCCGTGGTTTTCACTATCGAGAATCAGTTTTTTCAAAAGAACCGAACCCAAACCTTTCCCAACATAATTATTATCAAAATAAATACTTACTTCGGCAACACCTCTAAAGCAATCTCTTTTACTTACAGGTTTTAAAGCACACCAGCCGATCACCTCACTGTTGTCATCTTCCAAAACCCATCGGCAGTCATTTAGAAAACTTGTATTCCAGGATTCTACGCTAGGCAGCTCGGTATCAAAAGTCGCAATTCCGCTATCAATTCCCTGTTGGAAGATTTCTAAAACTCTGGTATCGTCATGCGGAAGCATTTCTCTTATCTCGTAATTCATTTTTTAATGATATTTTCTTTTATTTTTTCTTTTAATTCTGGAATAATGAGTCTGTTGATCATCTTTATCTTCAGAAATCACACTGATATTTCCGTCTACTTCCAAAATAGCAAGCTTTACATTTTCCATCGTTTCTACTCCATGTTCTCTGATTGCTTCATTCAGTTCATCAAAAGTAATTTTTACTTTTCTTAAAGCAACCTGATCCACATTCCCATCTTTTACTAAAATTACAGGATCTGCTTCCATAAAACTTGCAAAACCACGATTGGCAAACATTAATCTTTTTAATGTAAAATTAGCAGCAAATAAAACAAGCGCCGCTACAATTCCACCTTCTAAGGACGTATTTTCACCAACCATTGCATTCTGTACGGCGTTTGAAATCAACAAAAGCAAAACAACATCTCCTGCGTTGAGTTGTGAAAGCTGATTTTTCCCAAACAAACGGATTGCGATTACCATAAAAAGGTAAACGCAGAGCGAACGGACAACTACATCAAGAATAGGATTCAAAGTATAGAAAATTTAGATCAAATGTATACAATTAGCGGAAATAAAAAAACTGCTTTTTCAAGCAGTTTAAAGAAAATCATTTCGTTTGTTTCTTTTAATTATCTATTGTTGATGTCTACTCTTACAGGCATTACAAAAGATGAAGCCAGCATATTTTCATTCAGCTTATTGGCATCCACTTTATACTGAAGATGAGAAAGCACATTTTCTATTTCCTTACTTACATTTTTGCAGTCACCTTTTGAACGAACATTTACAATTTTACCGTTTTCTTCAATATCAAACTTCACTTCCGAGTTTACAATTCCTTGCTTGTAATCTGAGCTGGTAAAATCAAAATTATCCATCAAAAGACTTCTGATTTCATTGAATGCATCATTTTTATTTAACTGCACTTCCTGAATCGTATTGTTTGATGTTGTCTGAGCTTTTACGTTACCTGCGATTGCTGTTAATCCTAATGCGAAAAGAGAAGCAACAAATATTTGAATTTTATTTTTCATATGTAGATTTTTTATTGTTTTTTAATTGTCATATGTTATCGCCAGTTAATTTGTTTTTACATCAAAATTGTAAATAGCGATTTCATAACCATTTGATTTTAAATTATATATTAAACTTGTTTTAAATTCTAAATCAAAGATATAAAAAAATATTCATACAAATTTCACATTGAGTTAACATTGAGTTAACATTGAAATACAATATACTGATATTCAATTAATTGTGTTTTAAAAATAATTGAATTGTTAACATTGGAAATTAAATTAGCTTTAAATTAAAATCACTTTTAAACAGAAAAAGCTACAAACATCAGTTGTAGCTTTATATAATTCTGTCATTAATTACTTATTTTGTCCCGGAGCAAATGGTTTTGCAGATTTTGTCCCAAAAACCTTTTTAGCCTGTCCAGGAGGCATAGGTTTTGATTTTGAAGCTTTAACATGCGTTGATGACCTTACTTCACAAGACACAATGGTCAACGAAAAAGCCATTAGAGCTAAATAAATTTTAATTGATTTCATAAGATTTTTTTTTAGATAAGGCAAGTATGAGACCAAGTTACATCTCCTTCTTCAAATACTTCCCTGTCAAACTTTTCTTCGACTTGATTATCTCTTCAGGAGTTCCTTTAGCAATAATCTCTCCGCCATATTTTCCACCTTCCGGTCCAACATCAATAATATGATCTGCCAATTTGATGACATCCATATTATGTTCGATGATGATGAATGAATTTCCTAATTCTACCAACTTATTGATGGCATCCATTAAGATTTTTACATCTTCAAAATGAAGTCCCGTTGTCGGTTCATCAAGAATATATAAAGTATTTCCTGTTTGTCTTTTTGCTAATTCTGTTGCCAGTTTTATACGCTGGGCTTCACCTCCGGAAAGTGTAGTCGATTGCTGTCCCATTGTAATGTAACCCAAACCAACATCCTGCAAAGTTTTTACTCTTGCAAAAATCTTAGGAATTGGCTGGAAGAAGTCTACCGCTTCATCAATGGTCATATCCAACACATCGGAAATTGATTTTCCTTTGTAACGAACTTCCAAAGTTTCTCTGTTGAAACGTTTTCCGTTGCAGGTTTCACAATGAACGTAAACATCCGGTAAAAAGTTCATTTCAATGACTTTCAAACCTCCTCCCTGACAGGTTTCACATCTTCCACCTTTTACGTTGAAAGAAAATCTTCCCGGTTTGTATCCACGAATTTTAGATTCAGGCAATTCTGAAAATAAGTTTCTGATATCGGTAAACATTCCTGTGTAGGTTGCAGGATTTGAACGTGGCGTTCTACCAATCGGTGTCTGGTCTACATCTACGATTTTATCAATATTATCAAGACCTTCCACTTTTTTGTATGGCAAAGGCTCCTGAACGGCTCTGTAAAAATGTTTGTTCAGAATCGGATATAATGTTCCATTAATTAAAGAAGATTTTCCGCTTCCTGAAATTCCTGTAACTACCACCAGTTTTCCTAAGGGAATTTCAAGATTTACATTTTTAAGATTGTTTCCTGTAGCACCTTTTAAAACAATACTTTTCCCATTTCCTTCTCTTCTGACTTCCGGAATGGCAATTTTTCTTTTTCCCGTAATATAATCTGCGGTAATGGTATCAGCGTTTAGCAAATCTTTCGGTTTTCCCTGCCAAAGAATTTCACCACCAAATTTTCCGGCTCTCGGACCAATATCTAAAACCTCATCGGCTTCCATGATCATGTCTTTGTCGTGCTCTACAACCAAAACAGAGTTTCCGATATCACGAAGATTTTTCAATGAATTAATCAGTCTTTCGTTGTCTCTTTGGTGCAATCCGATACTTGGTTCATCCAGAATATAAAGCACATTCACCAACTGCGAACCAATCTGCGTTGCCAAACGAATTCTCTGAGACTCTCCACCAGAAAGGGTTTTTGAGCTTCTGCTCAAACTTAAATAATCTAAACCTACATCCAGTAAAAACTGAAGTCTGGTTTCGATTTCCTTTAAGATTTCATGCGCAATAATCGAATTTTTTTCTGAAAATTTATCTTTTACATCGGCCAACCATTCTTTTAAGTCGGATAAACTCAAACCGTTGACCTCAGCGATATTTTTCCCATCGATTTTAAAACTCAAACTGGAAGGCTGAAGACGAGCTCCTTTACATTCCGGGCAAGTTTCTTCCGTTGTAAAATGTCTTTCCAGCAAAATTGCTTCGTAAGATTCTCTTTCCTCAATCAATTCTTCCATAAAAGGAATCAAACCATCAAAATTGATTTTAATTTTTTTGGAAATTCCTGCGTATTTTAAATCTTTATTAAATTCTTTGTTACAACCATGATAAATATAATCCAACGCTTCTTCCGGAATATCTTTAAAAGGTGTCGCCAAACCTAAACCAAAAATTTCAAGAATATTTTTGATTTGAGAAAGTATATATTTATTAGATTTAATATCTTCCAATGGCAACAAACCACCCTGATTGATAGACAATTTGGGATTTTCAACAAAATAATCGGTGTTGATCTTTTTAATCGTTCCTAAACCTTTACAGCTTGGGCAGCTTCCCTTTGGTGAGTTGAAAGAAAAAGTATTCGGTTCGGGTAAAGCTAATGAATGACCTGTTTCGGCATCCATTAAATTTTTTGAGAAATATTCGATCTCTGTACTTCCCAATTTTTGAATTCCGATTAAGCCTTCGCCCATATCCATTGCCGTGCGCAAAGATTTTTCCATTCTGGCTTCTGAGGCACTTTCTCCGATTATCCAACGGTCTATTACGATGTCGATATCGTGGGTTTTGTAACGGTCAAGTTTTAGATCATATTCAATATCCGTCAATTCACCATCAATTCTTGCCTGTCCGTAGCCTTTTTTGGCCATCTGAACAAAAAGCTCGTGATAATGCCCTTTTCGGGAACGAACAACCGGCGCCATCAACATGATTTTTTCGTTCTTATAATTTTCTTTAATGGCATCAAGAATCTGATCTTCGGTATAGCTTACCAACTTTTTCCCTGTCGTTTGAGAATAAGCATCAGAAACTCTCGCATATAAAAGACGCAGGTAATCGTACAATTCTGTAACAGTTCCTACGGTGGAACGGGGGTTTTTGTTGGTCGTTTTCTGCTCAATCGCAATAACGGGTGAAAGACCTTCGATCTTATCAACATCAGGACGTTCCAAACCACCCAAAAACTGTCTTGCATAGGCAGAAAAAGTTTCGATATAACGACGCTGGCCTTCCGCAAAAATCGTATCAAAAGCCAATGATGATTTACCGCTTCCCGAAAGTCCGGTAATTACGACCAATTCGTTGCGTGGAATTTTTACGTTGATGTTTTTAAGGTTATGTTCACGAGCTCCGTAAACTTCTATATATTCGGTTGATTTACTCATAATTTGATGTGACTTTACCTGAAAATCACGCTGTGCAAAATTACGGAATTTTATGGAATTTATAGTGTTAAAAAATGTTAGTAATTTTGATTTAATTAAGTAAAAAATTTGAGTTTTAATTCTTTCTAAATTTAGAAATGATTAAAAAAATTATTCTCGTTTTTACTTAAATTTACAGTGATTTAAATTTAACCATGAACAGACTACGCGAGCACATTGAAGAAATTATTTCTCTTACAGATGAAGAATTCGATTATATAAAAACGTTTTTCACCTTTAAAAATGTTCGAAAAAATCAGTTTTTGGTGCATGAAGGTGACGAAGTAAAATTTGAATTTCTTACGTTAGACGGAATTTATAAAGTTTTTTATATTGACGGAAACGGAAAAGAGCACATTCTACAATTTGCGAAGAAAGATTGGTGGATGACCGATTATATTGGATTTTTTAAAGAAAAAAATGCAACGATGTTTGTAGAATGTCTGCAGGATGGAGCCGTTGCATGTCTCACTTTAGAAGGCAGAGAAAAATTAGCTTCAGAATTTCATAAAATGGAATATTTCTTCAGAGCAAAGCTTACCAATGGTTATATCGCATTGCAACAGAGAATCATTCTTTTACTATCAAGTACCCCTCAACAACGCTATGAAGAATTTTCAAAATTGTATCCGAATCTTATCTCTCAAATTCCCAAAAAATATGTTGCTGAATATTTGGGAGTAAGCCGTGAAACTTTAAGCAGGCTTTATTCAAACAATAAATAAATTTTTGAATATAATCCTAATGAATCAGATTATAAATACAAAATTCCGAAAAACTTAGATCAATTAAAGTTTTTCGGAATTTCTTTTTATTATTGAGAGTTTTAACTCTTTTCTATTTCACAAACGAATTGTAAGAATTAAGAACAGATTCATACGCCGAATCCATTTCGTTGATATTACTGTCTGCAATTCTTCCGGTAGATTTGGAATCTCTGATCAGTTTTCTGTATTTATCTAAAAAGTCAGCCGCTTTTTTGTTTACATTTTCAAACTCAGTTTTTTTGTAAGCATATTGCTGTTCTTTTACATTAAAAACTTTATTTGTATTAATAGCAACCACTTTCTCAAACTCATCATACTTTTTCTGAGCCTCAGCTTCATTAAAGCCTCCTGTATACTGCTTATCTAAAACATCCATTACAGAATCCATAGAAGTCATCAAAGTTTTAGAAGAAAGTATAAATTCTTTCATAGGATGATCTTTAAGAATCACTTCTTCTGCTGTATCGGTTGCAGGTTTTATTTTCGTTAAAACATTTTCACCTGCGGTAAAAAACGCCTGCGCCTCGGCATTAATATCTTTTTGAAGCGCTTCTGCTTTCGCTCCTTTGTCGTCTTTGTAGTCTTCGGAAGTAATATATGATTTCAGCTCTTCATATTTTTTTTCAATGCTTTCTCTTTTTGCTTTATATGTATTGAAATCTGTTTCTATAATCGTTTTATCATTTTCAAATCCGGAAGGAATTCCTTTTATCTTACTGAGTGAATAATCCATAGACCCAATCACAACCGGCATACTGTAAACTGTTTCACCTTTAGATTTTTTAACTGCCGCTTCAGCATATTTTACGATATTTTCAATGTGTCTTGAAGAAGTTTTGTAAGAATCTAAGAAGTCATTATTAAAATCTATTATAGCCTGAGATTCATTTTCTCCGGCTTTCAGAACGGCATTTCCTATTTTATCCATTCCTTTTTTACAGCTTACACTTGCTGCACTCAGCGACAAAGCCAGTGCAACCATCATTACTTTTTTCATATTTTATAGTTGGGGTTTAAAATTAATTTTCAAAAAAATCGGTGTCTTCGTTGCTTATTTTCACGAGATATTCTATTCCGTCGATTGCTTTTGCTACAATTTGGTTTCGCAAAATATTGGCCATATTTTCCCAATACATTCTTCCGTAAAAAGAATAATTGTTGGGCACAATTTCCACTTCTACAGTTCTTACAAAACCTTCTTTGGGCTTATTGCTGATCATGGTTCCGCGTTTTACACGAACGTCTTTCAGCTCGTCTTTTAAAACCATACGGCAGTAATTCTTAACGTCTTCCAGAGAAATTATTTTATCTCTCGTCGTTAATGCATATTTATAAGCCTGAATACTGTCTGAACCTTTCTGCTCTTCTGCTCCGCCGATTGTTTCAGTCAGCAAAATCATAGATTGCGACTTTAACTGGTTGGAAAGTTCGGTTCCGGGACGCATATGATTGGCAAAAGTGCAATGTGTAATCCAAAATGCAGCGTAGGTGTGATCTGTTTTTTCTACAGGTTCCATGATCACGTAGTTGAGTTCCTGTCTGATGTTTCTTTTGGCGTTGTTTACTTTCTGCACCATCGATTTCATTTTATCTGACATTTCTCCCAGCATGCCCTTCACATTATCTCTGTTTAGCAAAGAAAATGCTGCAATTTCATCTCTAGTGAGCTCAAGAACGTTTGAAATCATATCAACTGCATTTCTGTTATTGAAACGTTCCATTCCGCCTTTTCGTACGGTATATAAACCTTTTTTAAGATTATCTGAAGGAGTGAAAGGAATTTCGGTGTATTTCCGTCCTTCTCCGTCCTGAACTTCATCTACATACAGAAAATGCTCAGCTTCTTCGGTAATCAACGGGATATTATTTCCCATAATATCTAAGCTGTATTCTGTTTTTTTCCAGCCACGATTGTATACAGGAAAGGCATTCAGCACAAAAGTAAAATTGTCTAAAATTTCTGCCGAAAACTGTGGTGGAAACTCAAAAGTAAGCCACAGATATTCTTTTCCGCCAAGGTATTTTTCAATCTCTTCTTTTCCTTTCAAAAAATTTAAGTCTTCAGGAAGTTCCCTAATGAAAAGATCTCTTGACAGACCTGTAACTTCCACAAATTTGTGACTGTAGATACTTTTGATATCGTCAATAATTTTTGTTTTTATCGACTGCTCATGAAATATCTGTTCATAACCTTCTGCTTCCTTATTTTTCACATAAGTTATCCCTTCTTTGATAAACATTGGGTTTCCGTTGCTTGAAACGGTGCTGTAAGGCAATAGCTTATATACAAAATCAAGATGTTCGAAAGCTGGGTTTGAGCAATAAATGCTTAATGTCTTCGGAAATTTTTCGTTTGTAAATTTCGAAACATCAATTCCGATGGTTACTTTCCTATAATCTTCAGGTCTTCCCTGAAATCTGGAAATCGGAATTTTATTGAGTCTTTCATCTAAACTGTAACATGTATTTCCTACAAACATAATTGCAGTCTGTGCCTTGTTTGTTCGTACGCTTCCAATCGGTGTAAAAGGAATATTCAGTTGTTTATCTGATTCCGATTTTACAGTGGAATTCATGTGCTTTCTGAAAAAAAACTCGGTATGCTCCAGCAATATCTCAGATGACTCAAACGGCGAAGTATAAGCCAAAGCATGAGCCGGAATAGGATGTGTATAAATGGACGGTGTTAACAGCTTAGCAAGTTTTTCTAAGATTCTTGCATTAACAGTCTGAATTTCGTTATTCGCTTTAAAAATTTCGGTGCTGAATGCATCAATCAATAATTTTACAAAAGGATCTAATGACTGTGGACTTTTCAGTCCCCAAACTTTTGTAGCATTCTGAAGCATTCTCGCTTTTACGGATTCTTTGGAATAAATATTCTGATCTAAATTCATAAAATTTTATTACAAATAAATATTTAATCGATGGACATCGGGCTTAGAAAAAGTTCGGTAGAAAAACTGAAACGCTCGCCTGTAGCTTCCATTTTTGCATTGATCCCTATTTTTACTTTTTTCTTGATTTCCGTATGTTCTTTGGTATCATAGTTATGCTCTACAAATCGTATGTGAGCATCAATTTGTGGCTGTACAATTCGTGGTTCGTATTGCAAAATCTGTCTTTTAAGACTTTTAATAAATACATTTTCCCAAACTGCTGATGTTACGCCGTTATCGAATTCCAGATTCCAAACATCGTTTCCGTAGTTGTCATCATATCTGTTTTCTCCTTTTTTCGTCGTGATCAAAAGCATGATATTATGTGCTATGCTTTCTCCCATATCGCAGGTATCGATACTTCCACCTTCGGACATGAGTGTAGACGGTACAAAAGGCATTCTGTAATTTGGTGTGTCCATAAGTGATATTTCGTTATTTCTCTTTGGTGTTATTTAAAACGAAATACCAAATTAATCATTTTTGAGAAATAATACCTTATGGAATATTAAAATTATTGTTAAAAAGGAGAGTTTTGAAAACCTGTGAGAATTAATTGATGTGATTTATATCGTTTAGCTCAGTTTGGGATAGGAAATACTAATAATTGTTTTGCATAGATTCGGGATTTTTTAACGCAAAGATTTATCTTAAAACTTTATATTTTAAAGAAGCAAAGGCAAATAAATTGCTTCGCTAAGCTTGATAAAAAGATTTATAAAATAAATGATAGCAATTCGTTTAGGAACGAAATGTAAAGTCTTTAATGATCAATTGCTGTATTTGTAAAATGCATAACGGACTAATCATTCTTTTGCACAGCTTTTTAACGCAAAGATTTATCTTAAAACTTTATATTTTAAAGAAGCAAAGGCAAATAAATTGCTTCGCTAAGCTTGACAAAAAGATTTACATAATCATTTGAAATAAATGATAGAAATTTGTTTAGGAACCAAATGTAAAGTCTTTAATGATCAATTGCTGTATTTGCAAGATGTATAATGGATTAATCATCGTTTTGAATAAATTCGGAAAGATTTTTAACGCAAAGATTTATCTTAAAACTTTATATTTTAAAGAAGCAAAGGCAAATAAATTGCTTCGCTAAGCTTGACAAAAAAATTTACATAATCATTTTTATAATAAACGATGGCAATTCATTTAGGAACGAAATCTAAAGTATTTTAATGATTAATTGCTGTATTTGCAAAATTATAACGGATCCTTTGCATAAATTCGGGATTTTTTAACGCAAAGATTTATCTTAAAACTTTATATTTTAAGAAGCAAAGGCAAATAAATTGCTTCGCTAAGCTTGACAAAAAGATTTATAAATTATTTGATAAATGATGGCAATTCGTTTAGGAACAAAATGTAAAGTCTTTAATGATCAATTGCTGTATTTGCAAAATGCATAACGGATTAATCATTCTTTTGCACAGCTTTTTAACGCAAAGATTTATCTTAAAACTTTATATTTTAAGAAGCAAAGGCAAATAAATTTGCTTCGCTAAGCTTGACAAAACGATTTATAAATTATTTGTTTATTGTTTTTGTTAATAATAAACTTGCATTTTAGTATAATAATGAATTTGTACAATTTTCTTGATAACTGAATTTTGATAGTAAAATTACTTCTGTGCTCTGTTTATTGTAATGACGGGATATTTTTAGCCCTGATTGAACGGTTTGTTTGAGCTCTTTTCGTTATTTGGCGGCGGTAAAGCCGCCGCCAAATAACGAAAAAGCGAGTAGTGAAAGCAGGAAAGAGCTTCAAATAAAAAAAATCGATATTGTCATCAGCATAGACAAATAGCTTTTCCAACAGTAACTATTCTGCTTTTTTATTTCTATTGATAAGATAATAAACGGGAAGCCCGAGAAGTACGATCAAAAACCCCGGCCATGTATATTGCTGTTTATAAATTAAAAGTAATACGCAAAAAGCGGTTCCAATTAATAAGTAAACTATTGGAGTGACCGGATATAACCAGGTTTTATAAGGTCGTTCAAGGTTAGGTTGTTTTATTCTAAGGTAAATTACTCCGAAAACGGTAATCATATAAAATAAGACGATGACAAACGAAATCATATCTAAGAGATTTCCATATTGTCCGCTCAGACAAAGTATTGAAGCCCAAACTCCCTGCATCCAAAGTGCATTTCCGGGAACCTGATTCTTGTTGTTATCAACAGCAGATTTAAAGAAAAGACCGTCTTTTGCCATGGTCTGAAAAACTCTTGCGCCAGCTAAAATTAATCCGTTGTTACATCCAAATGTAGAGACCATTACCAAAACAGCGATAATTACTGTTCCTGCACTTCCAAAAATATTCTGTGAAGCTGCAACTGCTACTCTATCATTGGCCGCAAACGCAATTGAATCTCTGTCTAAAGCATTGATGTAAACAAAATTGACAGCAATATATAAAAGCATCACTGCAGAAGTTCCGAGAATCATTGCTTTTACGACATTCTTTTTCGGATTTTCTATTTCACCTGAAACAAAAGTTACGCTTTCCCAAGCGACCGAACTAAATACCGATCCTACCATTGCAGCAGCGATTCCGCCCATTAAAGTCATTCCTGATATAGGTTCCCAACCTGATTGCAAAAAAATACCTTTAGCATCTTGTTTTAAATTATTGAAAGAATTGGTTCCAAAGCTGAAATTTTCAGCTAGATGTGAGGCATCTACCAAGATGAATCCCAAGGCAATCAAACCCAGCAGCGCTACTATTTTTGATCCTGTAAAAACATTCTGAAGTAATTTTCCACTTTCTACGCCTCTTGTATTGATGTACGTCAGCAAAATAATGACCGCGATTGCCAAAATCTGAATCCAGGTAATCTGAAATGTTCCGCTTTGAAAAATCGGAGCTGCATTATTCAATTCCGGGACCAGATAGGCTGTAAATTTTCCGAATGCCATTGCAACGGCCGCAATAGTTCCTGTCTGAATGACTGTAAAGAGTCCCCATCCGTATAGAAAACCCATTTTTTTACCGAAAATTTCGGTAAGATAAGTGTATTGGCCTCCAGCTTTAGGAAAAAGCGACGATAATTCACCATAACTTATCGCTGCAGCAACAGTCATTATTCCGGTGATTACCCAAACGATAATCATCCAGTATCCCGAGCCCAGATTTCGCATCATATCGGCGCTTACGATAAAAATTCCGCTTCCGATCATTGAGCCCATCACCAGCATAATGGCGTCCCATAATTTTAGTTTTTTCTGCATATTCAAGTATTGCGTTCAAATATAAATAAATATGCAATGGTTTTTAGATTTTGTTTGCAATTTATAAATGATTGTTATTTATCAAGTTTATAATCATTTTAAATTCAAATTTTATTATTAATTTTGAAGAAAATATTAGTAATGAAATTTAAGGCAATATTAGTTTTAGCAGCAGTAAGCGTATCAACTTTGGCTTTTGCTCAGGAAGCAAAGAAAAAAATGGGTCCGCCGGAAGGTAATGCAATCGTTGGAGATACTTATGGTTCAGCCGTAGCTTCTACTGCAGAATCTAAAGCTATTTCTGTTGAAAAATTAGGCAAAAAGCTTAAAAAAGAAAATAAAAAAGTTGAAAACGTTGCTGTAAAAGGTAAAGTAACAGATGTTTGTGAGAAAAAAGGATGTTGGTTAACCATTCAAACTGAAGATAATTCTCAGTTTTTTGTAAAAATGAAAGATTATGCATTCTTCGTTCCAACTGCTTTAAAAGGAAAAACGGTTGTATTAGATGGAACTGCTGAAAGAAAAGTAACGTCTATTGACGAACAGAAACACTACGCAGAAGATGCTAAAAAACCTCAGGCAGAAATTGATGCAATCACTCAGCCTAAAGAAGAAATCAGATTTGTAGCTAATGGAATTAAAGTGGTAAACTAAAACTAACCTTGTCATCTGAGCTAAACAAAATAGAAATATTCCTCTAGTCGCCCTGAAGACAATGAAAATAAAAAAAGCGGAACAATTGGTTCCGCTTTTTTTAGTCTTCTATCTTAAAATTGACTTCTGCTTCCAATTTAGGATATTTGGTATCGGAAATATATCTTTTCCCGGTACAGTCAATTTCCAGCCAGCCTTTTCTTTTCTTTACATCTCCCGCTTCCACAACAAAAGGGATAAATGATATTTCATCTTTACCCTCTTCAAAAACTTCTTTGTACTGAACTGCAATATCCAAAATACATTCATGCTCAGTATTTAACTTTACGTTTCTGTAAACAACGTCATAATGTGTTTCCTGATTCTCGGGAATCTCTTCATAAGCTTCCCAGCCTGTCGTGTCAGAATTGAGCTCACTGATTGCTTTTAAAGCATAATACAAAGAAATAGTATAATATTTTCTTGTTTCTTTTCTTGAATAGTCATCTACGAAATGTCCGCCTTCAAAAAGAATAGTCGGCATTCCTGCTTTTATAAAATTATCGCCTGTAGAAGTAGGATAGAACTCATCGGAATATCTTCCGATCTGATTCGGAATTAATTCCTTTAAATGATTGTAAACATAGGCAATCACTGCCATACATTTCTTTCTGTTATCGGTAACGGTACGTTCAATATTTTCTGAAGGCGCCAAAAAGGATAAGGTAGCCGGATGAATTCCGTCTGTAGTGAAAATAGTTCGCTGTTCGTGAAGGTTCAGTGCATAATCGTATTTTTTTGATGCAGCCAGATTCTTAAGGAACTTAATCTCTTTACTCGCTTCATTATGAAAATCTCTGTTGAGATCTATTTCTGATGCAGTAAGTCTCGTCCATCTTTCAGAACCATCTGGGTTTAGCATGAAAATAAAGTCTAAACTAATCTTGCTGAAAAGCTCATTCTTCACATCCGGATAATTATCTAAACTTTTCAATAGATCAAGCATGGCATGGGTCGCATTAGATTCGTTCCCGTGCATTTGTGACCAAGCCAGAATATTGATTTTACCCGTTCCAACACTTAGCTTATAAATAGGTTTATCTAAAAAAGACCTTCCGATCTCTTGAATATAATCGCTGAGATGCGTCTGTAAGTAAGAAAATAATTTTTCAGGGGAAATATAGCGATTAGGAAAATCAGGATTTGCAATGTAGAAATGTTCAAAATTCATTCAATAATAATTTACATTCCTCAAAATTAAACATTTTGATTTTAAAAATAAAATTAACATTTGTAATGTAGTTAAACATTGTAAATTGCCAGTTTGTCTGTTAGTAAAATTGTGGATTAATAATAATTTAATGAACTACATCTATATAATTGTTTTTCAATTATTTATAATTTTTATGTAAAGTTATAAAACATATCTACTTTAAGTGTTTATAAGCCTAATTTACCAAAAATGAGTGTAATTAACTTAAACAAATTTATTGTGGAAAAGATATAAGACCATGACTTATATACAAATGTTAATTGTGGATAAAGTGGATTACAGATTGAAAAATTCAGCTTAGATTTGGTTTCAAATAAAACTTCTAACGTAATTAAAAAACATAGTATTTGACAAGAGTATTATATCTTAAATATTGTTAAAAGTGCACATCCATAACAATTGGCAGCAGTAATATTTCAATTTATAGAGAGGAGTAAGCTTAAAAGAGGCATTTAAGCGATATATAAACCGTCTCCTACTCCATTGTTCTTTAAAGGAAGCACAAAAGTCCTGTCAATGGTACAAGTAGAGAATTTAGCTATACTATAAAAGAGCTTATAATTCTTCGATTTCAATTATTCGTTTTACTTAATGTTTTACTTTAAGTAAGAGTTTATCAGAAAATTATTGTGGAAATTTTGTTTAATAATTTGTCACAATAAATTTTATCAATATTATAAATAACTGGAATATAGTTGTTTATTATTATTTACTTTTGTATATCTCATAAGTTTTTACAGTTTACATTTGTACTTGCGTGATGTAAATTTATTATTTACATTTGTAAAAGTAATTTTTCAGCTTATTGTATGAGTTTAAATGAAAGAATTTCAAAAGTTATAGAGTATTCAGGTTTTACTCCATCGGAATTTGCAGATGAGATCGATGTACAGCGTTCGTCAATTTCTCATGTGACTTCCGGAAGGAATAAGCCTTCCCTAGAATTTATCATTAAAATAAAATCTCGTTTCCCGGAAATCTTATGGGACTGGTTGGTGAATGGTGATGGTGAAATGTTGAAGTCTGAACTTCCCGATACTGAAGAAACAGTAACAGAAGAAAAATTGAAACCGACTTCTCTTCCCGATTTATTTACGATGATGAATGACGACAAAGATTTTGGCAGTGAAGAACCTGTGCCTGAAAAAACAGTCGCAATCGAGAGTCCTCCAGAATCAATTAAAACATATCAAAGTAAAGCAAATGAAAAAATATTCGATTCTCAGCGATTAGAAAAGCCGAACGAACAAATCATTAATCAAGTCATTGAAAATCAAACTAATAAGATAAAACGTATTGTATTATTCTATGAAAATGGAAAATTTGAGAGTTTTGAGCCATAATAACTAAATTTCACTCACTATTTTCGGAAACAAAAAAGCTCGGTTAAAATAACCGAGCTTTACATATTTTAAATAGAAAATTATTTTCTTCTTCTGTCTAATTCTTTCTTAATTAAACCCAATTCTCTTCCGGTTTGTCCGGCAACAGACGTGTTTTCTCTGGCTCTTCTGGTAAGATATGGAACAACATCTTTTACAGGTCCATAAGGCAAATATTTAGCTACATTATAGCCCTTATCAGACAGATAAAAGCTAATGTTATCGCTCATTCCATAAAGCTGTCCAAAATAGATGTGAGGATTGTTATTTTCTAATCCTTTGGCTTTCATTTTATCCATAACCAGTTCAGATGAAACCTCGTTGTGAGTCCCAAAGAACGCAGAAACTTTATCTAGATGATTCATTACAAAATCGATTCCGGCATTGTAATTTCTATCGGAAGCATCTTTGGTTGGCTGAATAGGATCTGCGTATCCTTTTTCTGCAGCTCTCGCTCTTTCTTTCTCCATGTAAGCACCACGAACAATTTTGTAACCGATAAAATAATTCTTTTCTCTTGCTCTCTGAAGATTTTGCTCCATATATTCAAGACGTCCGGTTCTATACATTTGAATGGTATTCCAGACAATTGGTTTTTCCTGATTATATTTTTCCATCATCTCTTCGCAAAGCTGATCTGCAGCACCCTGCATCCAGGTTTCTTCTGCATCAATCATTACTTTTTTATCATTCTCATGACAAAGTTTGCATACCTCATCGAATCTTTTTACTACTCTCGCCCATTCTTCTTTTTGACTTGAAGTAAGCTCAGATCCGTTTCCGACAGCTTCATACAAATCAATTCTTCCGAATGCGGTGGGTTTGAAAACGATAAAAGGAATAGCAGGATTTCCTACAGAAAATTTAATAATATCCTTAATTTCCTGACACACGGCATCAAAAGTTTCCTCATCTTCTTTGCCTTCAATTGAGTAATCGAAAATACTTCCAACGCCTCTTTTGAAAAGCTGTTTCACTGCTTTCATGCTTTCTTCACGCGTTTCACCACCTACAAACTGCTCAAATAATGTATTTTTTACAATTGCATTGACAAATGGGAAATTATTGTGAACGGTAAAATTCAGGACAGAAGTTCCAAGATTTGTCAAAGCTGGCTGTTCAATCATTTTAAACATCCAATAGGCTTTTCTTAGTTGTGCATCAGTTTTATCGGCAAATGCAACTTTAGTATCGTTGAAAATGGGCATTCCTTTTTGTTAATTTAATTTTGCAAATGTAAGAATAACCTGAGCTTTTTTAAAGCTTTTTTTCTACAATTTACCTTCAATTCCGTTCAACAGCATTGCAAGAATTCCGATGAAAACCCAGAACCGTAAAATATTGAGCGTAAGAAACTTAGTTCGTCTTGATGAATTTAAGAGAAGATAAATACAGATAACCATTACAAACAGACCTCCGGTAAAATAATAAGACATAAAACCTGAAATTCCGGTTTTGGTGATAAGCTTCATCGAAACTGCCATTGTGATGATCAGTAAAGAAATAAGTATGATCTTGGTATTCTTGCCTTTAAAATAGTTGGGGATTGTGGTATAACCAAAAGCTTTATCAACACTTTTGGTTAAAGTATCTTTTACAATATCTATACATAAAAGAAACAAAAACAGAAAAACAGCCATTAAAAAAACTTTCTTTGAAAAAGTCTGGTAATACACCATCATCCCGAAAAAAGGGTATAACGTCAAACTAACAAAAGTAAGATTATTAAGAATTAGAATTCGGCTCAGTTTATGACTGTAAAACCACATAAAGAACTGATAAACAACAAAGAAAATTAAGACTCTGTAAGAAATATAACTTGCTACTCCGAGCGAAATTACCGTTAAAGCCAGATAAACGTACAGAAAATATTTCTGCTGAATAAAGCTCTGAATTCTTGTACGGAACGGCTTTACAATATGATCTTTTTCAAAATCGTAAAACTGATTGATGATTCCGCCTGCAAGAATGCTTAAAACAGTACAGAAAATAATGCCGTGAACTTTGAAATCGAATACGAATTTGCTGAAAGATTCTTCCTGATTAAAAAGAAAAAAAGTAGAAACGTATAATGCAAAAGTAAGTAATGCAGCCACAAAAAATCTAGCTCCCAAAAGAAAGCCTACCAATTGCGAAAACCTGTAAAACAGAGATTTGGAAACAAAATTTTTCTGTTGGAAACTTTCTTTTTCAGAATTCATTCCCGCGGATTTTAAAATCTGTAAATCACTTCTTTCTGGAAGCCATCAAGCATTTTTTCTGCTTTTTCGTAGTCTTTGGTGAAACCTAAAATATAGCCACCACCGCCACTTCCGCAAAGTTTCAGGTAGTAAGCATTAGAATCTAAACCTTTTTTCCAGATATTGAAAATACTTTCAGGAATCATGGGACGGAAATGTTCGTAAGCCCAATGAGAAAGCTTTTTGAGGTTTCTAAAAAACGGGTTCATATCTTTTTTAAGGAAAGAATCGATACAAGCGTTGTTGTAACGAATAAACTCTTCTTTCAGCGTTTTACGGAAACCTTCGGTCTTCATTTTTTCAAAGAAAATCTGAATCATCGGTCCTGTTTCGCCTGTAATTCCTGAATCAATCAAAAAGATAGCGCCTTTACCTTCTTCACCTTTTGGAATGGCTACTTTATCTAAATTTTCTTTATTTTCGATAAGAATAGGAAGATTCATGTAGCAGATTAAAGGATCCATTCCTGAACTTTTACCATGAAAGTAGCTTTCCATTTCGCCAAAAACGGCTTTTATATTTTTAAGATTATCTTTTGAAATACTGTCAGGATCATGTTTTGTGAAGCTATATTTTTCGAAAATTGCGGCAACCAAAGCTCCTGAACTTCCCACTCCATATCCCTGAGGAATATTAGAATCAAAGAAAAGTCCGTTTGAAATGTCTTCTTTTAGACGGTTTACATCTATTCTGAATTGCTCGGGAAGACTTAAATTTTCAAGAAAATCAGCGTATTTCTGTAAATGCTCGTTTGATTTTTTCTCAAATTGTGAATCTGAGTCTGAAAACTTGAGAGCGCCTTTATAAAAGCTGTAAGGAACTACAAGACCTTGCGAATCTTCTATCATTCCGTATTCTCCGAAAAGGATAATTTTAGCGTAAAATAAAGGGTTCGTCATCTTGTGTAAATATCTTTATGCAAAGTTACTATTATTCTGCTGAATATTAACAAATTTTAAGCCATTGTATGACTTATATCTTGGTTTTTAAGAATCTGATCAAAATTGCTCCTGCTGCAAAAAACACTGACATCGAGATAAAGGCATATTGCATATTATGAAACCTTTGGATAAACACACTGAAAATAAGCATTCCGCAAATGATTGCAATTTTTTCGAGTACATCATAGAAACTAAAATACGTTGTGTTTTCCATAGAATTTTCAGGTAACAATTTTGAGTAAGTCGATCTCGACATTGCCTGAAGACCTCCCATTACTAAACCTATCAACCCCGCCAATCCATAAAACTGAAGCTGCACATTCGGATTTTCCTTATTTAAAGAATAAGCAGATAAACAGCAGGCGATCCAGATAATCACAGCAATAGTAATTACGTTTTTGTTCCCAATTTTTTTAGATAATCTTGAAAATAAGAACGCACCAAAAATCGCAATAATCTGAATAACCAGGATTGTAATGATTAATTTATATTTATCGGCTTCTTTAGGAAAAATTACTGTACTTCCGAAAGGAACTGCCATCAAAAAGATGGTCTGCATTCCGACACTGTAAAAGAAGAAACTCGATAAGAAAAACTTCAAAGCTTTATCTGAAAAAAGCTTGTTCCCTACTCTGAATAATTCTCTGAAACTCTCTTTTGCAATATCTTTATAGAAACTGATATTATCTTTTAAAACTTCAAAAAAGCCACCTTGCTCTTCATGTTTTTTAAAGATGTTTTTATAATTTAAAAGCACCAAATCTTTAGGAAGTTTCTCCTTCACGTCTCCAAATTGCGGTAAATGTTTGAATGTATATTGTGAGAAACCAAACCACCAGGCACCCGTCAATAAAAAGCTGATTCTTATATAAATTTTAGCCTGATCCGGTCCTTTTGCAACCACCTGAATCAACACCAAACAGATAATCAGCAAAACTACAGAACCAATATACCCGTAAATATATCCTTTTGCAGACAATGCATCTTGTTTATCCGGAGTGGCGATATCCGGCAAAAACGAATTGTAAAACACCAAACTTCCCCAAAAGCCGACACTCGCTGTAATACTGAAAAGAAGCCCCAAAAACACATTTTCCATTCCTGTAAACATGGCCAATCCCATACAAGAAGTTGCTCCTAAATAACAGAAAAACTGTAAAAATGACTTTTTATTTCCAATCGTATCTGCCAAAGAAGATAAAAATGGAGATAATAATACCACTAAAAAGAATGAAATAGCGTAAGAAAAACTTAAAACCGCTTCCGGCTCATAAGTTTCTCCGAAAACCTTGATCATATTTCTCACCGGAATTTCCTGAATTTCCTTCGCTTCTGCTACGTACTCTTTCTTGTTGTAAGCAGTGGTAAGAATCGTATAGTAAATTGGGAAGATCGCAGAGGTAATTACCAAAGAATAAACAGAGTTTGCCCAGTCGTAGACCGCCCAAGCTTTCATCATCTTTGGATTATTCTTTATATTTTGAGTTGGTTGAATTTCTGTTTCAGACATTTTCAAACGAATTAGTTGCACAAAAATAGAAAAACCGCTGAACATTCGGAGGTTTTTATTTTTTTTAGTCTAAATTTTATTGATTTGTTAAAATGAGAAAAGTTTTGTGACCACAGAAAAATTAAATTTCGGACATAAAAAAACCAAAAACACGAATGCTTTTGGTTTTCAATATAACAATAAACTAAATTTACATATTTTCAATAACGATTGCGGAAGCACCACCACCACCATTACAGATAGCCGCAGCACCGTATTTAGCGTTATTTTGTTTTAATACATTAATTAACGTTACAATAATTCTTGAACCAGAACTTCCAAGCGGATGTCCTAAAGCTACTGCACCACCGTTTACGTTTACTTTAGCAGCATCTAATCCTAGGATTTTATTATTAGCCAAGCCAACTACAGAGAAAGCCTCATTGAATTCGAAGAAATCGATATCTGAAATCTCAAGACCTGCCTTTTTAAGAGCAATCGGTAAAGCTTTTGCCGGAGCTGTTGTAAAGTTTTCAGGCTCCTGAGCAGCATCTGCATAAGAAACGATTTTTGCCAAAGGTTTTAATCCTAATTCTTCCATTTTCTCCTTAGAAACAAGTATTAGAGCAGAAGCACCATCATTTAAAGTAGATGCGTTTGCTGCAGTAACCGTTCCTTCTTCTTTTTTGAAAACTGTAGGAAGTGTAGGAAGCCTGTCGAAATTTACCGCTTTATATTCTTCATCTTCAGCGAAAATCACAGGATCACCTTTTCTCTGTGGAATTGAAACAGGAACAACTTCTTCAGCGAATTTCCCTTCGCTCCAAGCTTTTGCAGATCTTTTGTAAGATTGAATTGCAAAATTATCCTGATCTTCTCTTGTAAAACTATAATCTGTTGCACATTTTTCGGCACAAACTCCCATGTGAACTTTGTTGTAAACGTCTGTAAGACCGTCTAGAACCATTCCGTCCTGCATTTTTACATCACCTAATTTTGTAGCATTTCTTGCATTATAGTAATGAGGAACCATTGACATATTTTCCATACCTCCTGCGATAATTACATCGGCATCACCTGCCTTAATCGCCTGTGCAGCCATTGAAACAGCTTTCATTCCTGAAGCACAAACTTTATTGATCGTTGTAGAAGGAGTTTCGTTTGATAATCCTGCACCTAAAGCCACCTGTCTTGCCGGAGCCTGGCCTTCACCTGCCTGCAGCACATTTCCCATGTAAATTTCCTGAACGTTTTTAGGATCAAGATTTATTTTATCTAATGCTCCTTTTACAGCTGCAGTACCTAATTTTGTAGCCGGAACTGTAGACAAACTGCCCATAAAACTTCCTATTGGAGTTCTTACTGCGGAAACGATGAATACTTCTTTCATATCTTCTTTAATTTAATTTTATTAATTTTTTCGTTTAATTCAATTTCAAAATTTACTGAGTTTGCTGCTTATTTTTCACGAAAAGCATAATGAGAGCTCCCAAAAACTCTGCAAACCAGCCCCATCTCAGCTTTATTGTTCCTGCAAAAGCTTCCGTCCAAGATTTGAAAGGTAAAAAACTGAAGTAGCTCGCCGCCTGATATTTTACAGCAAATAAAGTGAACACAAAAAGGATCAACAGAAATACGGCAAAAGTATTGACTAAAACCAAACGGTTGTTGACAATCCCGAAAAGCGCACATGCACAGAATATCCAGCAAAATATAGCCAGATAATGATCAAGCTGCCAATAGTTCCAATTTCCGATAATAGGGACGTGAACAAGCGGAAGAAAACTTCCTACGATCACCAAAATCAACCCTAAAAGCTGTAAATTTTTCATTGCTTTATTTTACAATTTTAATTGAATCTTACAATGCCAAAATACAAAAAAAAACATACTTTTTATAAGTATGTTTTAAAATCATTTATTTGAGATTGATAATATTATTTAAACAGATGTATTCCGTAAAATTTATCAATTATTTAATCTTAATTTAATTTTTATGAATATTTAAAAATTAATATTTAGTAATTATAAAGCAATCTGTACTCCATATTAACTGTATAGCAAACCATTATTATTAAAAGTATTGCAAAATATTTCTGAAAATTAAAATGTCAATGCCCAAAGATCTATACCGATTTGTATTCCTTTTTTGTTACGAATCAATGCGTCATTATTAAAAATAGGGGTAAAATCTTTCATTACATAAATATTAAATCCGAAATATTCTATCGAAATTTTACCACCAAATATAAAAGGATTTAATCCTTTTGATACTGATTCCCGGTTATAAACACGGTTTCCAAAATCATTTTTATACTGAAGATGCATTTTATCATTTATTTTAGTTCCGCCATAAAGTCCTACTCCTATGCGCAATTGTTTTTTGGTATTATCAATATAACGTACTCCTTCGTAATCTTTATATTTTGGATTTAAAACAAATATCGCTTCTATAGGGACGTAAATATAATCTGTTCTCAACCATGCACTTTTGAAGTTGTTTCCTCTAAAATCTGTGATGTAAAGATTTTTATCATCCTGTGCAAAGATTCTATCCCCGGAAGGAACGATAGTTTCAAGTCTCCATCCTAATCCTAGACGGTAAAAAACGGGGCTTGTCGTTTTACCTAACTGATTTTCATAACGCAAAGAGAAGTTTCCGGACATAGAATTTTTCAGTTCATTTCCTTTAGAAAAATCGAAAAACTTCTTATTTGTAAAATTGATCATAGAGATACCAGCGACGTATCCAAAACTCTTTAGATAATTCTTGGGATCTTCGGGCTCATCATATTCAGGCTGTTCAAAAGTAAGATCCAATAAAGCACCTCTTGCTGTTCTGAATAGATTATTATTTTTAGTAAGATTGCTTTCAAAAAGTGCTCTTCTTACCGTTTTCCCAGTTATTTCTTCGTATTCATCTTTCTGTCGATCGATTTCGTCATTTATAATCGCTTCGTATCGAATGGCTGCTGTATTTTTCTGTTCATTCATCTCGTTCTCAGAGATCTCACCGCTTTTCATTTTCTTTTCAAGCAGATCAAATTCAGCATTCATTTTGTTTCGTTCTTCAATAACCACGCTGTCGATTTTGTTTGTATAATTTTCCATCTGTTTTCTCAAAGTTGTTTTACTTTGGGAATAGCCGATTAAGAACAGAAACATAAAAGCTCCCGTTAAAAGTATTCTTTGTTTCATGTTGATGAGTTATTGTTTTTCGTCTGTGTTGTTGCTGCTATTAAAAATTGTAATAAACTCCGGACTTACGCTTATTCTGTTAATTTTAATAATCCCTAGCCTTTTTGTATTTTCAGGTGCATTTTTTTTCTGTTCGACACTGTATTTGCGCTGAAAAATAAGATCGTTTGCGGTAATATATTTTACCTTCATTTCTTTCACAACTGGTTTTGTTGTCGCTAACTGAGGCGATTCATTAGTTAGCTGTTCAGGTTTGTTATTAATCTCGATCTCAGGTTTTACACCAATCTGAAACTCTGTATTTACAATTTTCGGAGTTTCTTTTAGTCCTTCATTTTGGTTTTCAACCAATATTTCGGATTGTTTTTTCTGAGTCTTTTCTGATTTAATTATTTCAGAAGTAGTCCTTGGTTCTTCATTTTTATTCTCAGCAATAGATTCAATATTCTCTGTTGGTTTACTATTATTTTCAATAGTTTTTTTAACTGCAATAGTTTGTTTAGATTTTGAAAATTGATCAGAATTAAAATAAAACAAAGTTCCAAAAGAGGCTAAAAGCACAATTACTGCTGCATATCTCCACCATTGAAACAGCGGTTTTTGCACCGTTTCAGAATCATTATCTAATCCCAGTTCAATTTGATCCCAAAGACTTATAGAAGGCTTTATTTCGAGGTCTTCGTAATCAGTTTTTAATTGTTTCAGTATTTTTTTGTCCATTTTCTTTTGCTTTTAAATAATCTGCAATCCATTTTTTGGCTTTGCTGAGCTGACTTTTGCTTGTGCCTTCCGATATATTCAGAATTTCTGCGATTTCCTGATGCTTTTTATCTTCAAAAACGTACAGATTAAAAATCAATCGGTAGCCCGTCGGCATTTGAGAAAAAATTTCTTCGATGTTAATTTTGTTTACACTTTCATCCAATTCCTCTTCCTGATAATCATCGGCAATTTCGATATCTGAATAAAGAATATTCTTATTTTTCCTTACAAAGCTTATCGAATCGTTGACGACAATTTTCCTCAGCCAAAACGGAAAACTTTTCCAGTCGTTGCAGTCGTTGATCTTATTGAAACACTTTAGAAAAGAGTTTAATAAGATATCTTCTGCATCATGAATATTATTAGTGTAAGAATTTGAAACCGCCAGCATTTTAGCCGAAAACAAATCGTAAAGCGCTTTTTGAGCTCTCCGATCCTGTTTCTTGGCAAGTTTAAAATTTTCTTCTAAATGCTTCATGTACTAGTTTCTATCTATAAGACGTTACAATTTGAAAATGGTTGCCTAAAAGTAAAAAAAATTGCACCTTTTTTCAAAGGTGCAATTTTAATGATAGTATGAAATAAAATTATTGCGCAAAAGAATATCGTGGACCACCTGCCTGGAAAATCGCAAGCATTCTGCTTTTTTGGTCTGTAGAGAACATAAACATTGCTCTGTCATCAACATAATCCATATAATTCATGGTCATTTCTACAGGATTTCCTGTACAGCTGCTGTAATGTGGATACGTCGGCGCACCATAATTAGCAGTGTTGTGTGATGGTGTATCATTACAATAATCAGTTCCGCAAGTTGCATCTCCCCAAATATGACGAAGATTCATCCAATGCCCCACTTCATGTGTGGCAGTTCTTCCCTGATTAAAAGGATATACAGCTGTTCCGGTGGTTCCTACATATCTAGAATCTATAACTACGCCATCCGTAGCACTGGATCCTCCCGGAAACTGGGCATAGCCTAAAGTTCCTCCTCCAATCGTACACACCCATAAATTTAGTTTAGTTGTAGGTGATATCGGTGATAAACCTCCCTGTGCAGATTTTTTCATTGTATCTCTAGTTCCCCAAGAAGTTTTTTTCGTTGATTTTCTTACGACCTGATCCAAAACGAATCTTATTCCCACATTTGCTTTTACATTAGAAAAAGCTGTTGGAACATTATTATAATCACTGTTTGTAGCGTTGAAATCTTTATTCAATACATCAATCTGTGATTGAATTTGTGACTGTGAAATATTTTCTGCAGAATTTCTGTACAAAACATTTACTACAACAGGAATTTCAATAACTCCGTTTACTAATCTGGATTCAAAATTTTCGTTGAGTTTTTTTTGGGTAAACATTTCAATATCTGAAATCTTCTTTGCTAATGAAGGATTTTCAGCGATTTGATCTTTCAAAACATCATCAGCTGCACAGCTCCTTCGAGCAGTAACATCAGTTGTGGCATTCTCTTCTGATTGGTTTTCGATTTTCTCGTCAGACTCACAGCCTGCCAGAATAGCAGAAACTATTCCTAGCATAAAAATTGCTTTTTTCATTATAATTTGGTGTTAATTATGTTAAATTGTTTTATTATTATTAAATAAATAACAGAAACATTACAAATGTAACATTTTTTTAACACCACACTCTATTTTAATAAAAAAATATTAAAATTTGCTGATTTCAGGGTTTTAACTGGTATAATAAAATAAAAAATGTACCTCTTTTGAAGATACATTTAAATTATTATTGAAAAAAAACACCATTTTTAGTGCTTCACTTCTTTTAATTGAGTAGGATCATGTTTATGTTTAAAAACAATAGCAAAAGCAATGGTTACAACTAACGCATAACCGGCAAAAATATACCATGACGTTTGCCATCCCGCTAGTCGCAAGGAAGGATCAGTCTGAGAGAAAACATAATGATTTACCACTTCCTGAGCACCCAACATTCCTATTGTAGCTCCGAAACCATTGGTCATCATCATAAAAACTCCTTGTGCGCTAGAACGAATGCTTTTGTCTGTTTCTTTATCAACAAATAATGATCCCGAGACATTGAAAAAATCGAATGCGATACCATAAACAATCATCGATAAAACAAACATCCAAACTCCTCCACCCGGATTTCCAAGACCAAATAATCCGAATCTCAGGAACCAAGCAAACATCGCCATCAACATTACTTTTTTAATTCCGTATCGCTTTAGAAAGAACGGAATCAATAGGATACAAAGTGTTTCTGATACTTGTGAGAGTGAAATCAACGCATTTGCATTATTTGAACCCCAGGTATTTGCATATTCTGGAATTTCTTTAAAACTCGTAATAAACGGATTTGCGTAGCCATTTGTAATTTGTAATGAAACACCCAAAAACATTGAGAAAATAAAGAATATCGCCATCTTTTTTTCTTTAAACAAAGCAAAAGCTTTTAAGCCTAAAGCATCAGATAAGGTTCTTTTTTCTGTACTTTTATTAACTTCACAATTAGGAAGAGTAAATGAATAAATGAACAAAATAATTCCTAAAATACCCGAAACAAAAAACTGACTGTAACTATTTTGAAAGCTTGGAAAATCAGATTCATTTGAGAAGTTAAATTTTAAATTTCCATCCTGAATTCCGGCAAAATTTACAAACAACATTGCGCAGATAAAACCTACGGTTCCCAACGTACGAATGGGCGGGAAAGATTTTATCGTGTCATAATTATTATTAACCAAAACGGTATATGCAACCGAATTAGAAAGCGCAATCGTTGGCATATAAAAGGTAACGCTTAAACCATAAAGAAGGAAGAGTTTTGAAAATTCTACATTTTCCCCTGCTGACATTCCGTAATAACCTGCCCAGATCAAAAAAACTGCTGCAAGAAAATGCGAAATTCCCAGAAGCTTTTGAGCCTGAATCCATCGGTCTGCAATGATTCCCATAATAGCAGGCATAAAAATCGATACAATCCCCTGCATAGCGTAGAACAGTCCGATTTTGGAACCCAATCCTACCGAGCCCAAATAATTTCCCATGGAAGTAAGATAAGCTCCCCAAACCCCAAATTGGAGAAAGCTAAGGATGGTCAATCGTAATTTTAAATTCATCTTTTAATTGTAAATATCTCTTTAATCTATTTTCTTTTTCCGCCTTTTGATCTCTTCCTGAATTTCAAGAGCGGTATCAAAATCTTCTTCTTTTACAGCTTCATCGAGCAATTTTTGTAATTCTTCCATTGAGACAGACGTCAAACTATCTTCAGGATTTACTGTTTCAGAAAAGGTCTCTTCTTCTTTGGCAACTTCTTCCAGCTCCAATAAAATTCCGGCTTCGTTTAAAACCTGCTGTGTCGTATATATCGGTGCATCAAATCTTACCGCCATTGCAACAGCATCTGAAGTTCTTGCATCAAGAATCAGCTCTTCCTCGGTTTCAGAATTTTTAAAATTGATATTTGAAAAGAAAACGCCGTCTACAATCTGATAAATGATTACAGAAACCAATTGATAATTCGTAGAAACGATAAATTTTGTAAATAAATCGTGCGTTAGCGGACGCGGCGGATGAATGTCTTTTTCTAAGCCTAAAGAAATGGATTGTGCTTCAAAATTCCCGATAACAACGGGCAGTTTAATGTTTGTTTCTTCATGTTCCAATAACAATGCGTACGCCCCCGATTGGGTCTGGCTGTACGATATTCCGCGTATGATTAGCTGTTTATAATCCATGACTACAAATATAAATTAATTTTTTATTGTAGGTTTTACTTTTTAGACAAAAATAAAAGCCCGGAAGCCGAGCTTTTATGTGTGAATTGTGAATTAACTGCGTTGCCAATTTTGCTTCGCAAGTGAATCTTTTAAACTATATTTAAAAAATTGACAAGTGAAACGAATTGACTATTGCCAATTCATTTTTATCCTTTCAATGCTTTAATTTTCTCAGTTAATGCAGGGATAATCTGGAAAGCATCTCCTACAACACCGTAATCAGCTGATTTGAAGAACGGAGCTTCAGCATCACTGTTGATCACAACGATTGTTTTAGACGAGTTTACTCCAGCCAAATGCTGAATTGCTCCAGAAATACCAATTGCAATGTAAAGATTTGGTGCAATTGCTTTACCAGTCTGCCCTACGTGCTCTGTGTGAGGTCTCCATCCGATATCTGAAACCGGTTTTGAACATGCAGTTGCAGCACCTAAAACATTTGCTAAATCTTCTACCATACCCCAGTTTTCAGGACCTTTCATTCCTCTACCTGCAGAAACTACTACTTCAGCTTCTTTTAAGTCTAATTTACCTGAACTTTGTTCGTGAGAGATTACTTTGGTGTCTTCATTGGCAACAGAAAGATTTTTCACTTCTTCCGAACCAGAAACTGTACTTTCTTTAACACCAAAAGCATTTTGAGAAACGGTAATAATTACTCCTGTTCCTTCAGCTTTTGCATGCATGAAACCTTTCCCAGAAAACGCTTTTCTTTTTACCTGAAATGGAGACTGACTTTCCGGAGCTTCCAAAACATTGGTAATTAAAGAATAATTCTTCATTACCGCCAACATTGGTGCTACAGAAGAAGCATCTGTTGTGTGAGGGAAAACAAGAATATTTCCGTCTGCAACTTCACTTACCGCTTGTGCATAAGCTTTTGCTGAGAAATTTTTAAGACCTTCGTCTTTGATATTGATTACGTTTGAAGCTCCATATTTATACAATAAATCTGAAGAATCTGTTGGGTTTACAGAAATTGCCGTAACGGTATCACCCGCCTGATCAGCCACTGCTTTAGCATAAGAAACTGCCTCAAAAGCTGCTTTCTTGTAAACTCCGTTTATATTTTCTGCGTATACGAATACTGCCATTATTTTAATTTTTAGGTTTTAGGAATTAGATGTTAGGAATTAGGTTAAAAAATAGTTTTAAACTATGACCTTATACCTAAAATCTGTTATCTTTTTTTAAATTACTTTAGCTTCCTCATGAAGAAGTCTTACCAACTCATCCAAATTATCAGGAGAAACGATTTTTACAGCTGCTCTTGGCGGAACAGAGTCATAAGATACTCCCTGAACTTTCACCTCAGATGAAGTAGGTTCTACCACCTGCAAAGGTTTTGTTCTTGCTGACATAATCCCTCTCATGTTTGGAATAATTAAATCTTTTTCGTCAACTAATCCTTTCTGACCAGCAATTACAGCAGGTAATTTAACAGAAATAGTTTCTTTACCTCCTTCAATTTCTCTCACAGCAGTCGCTTCACTGCCATTAACATCTAAACCAACAGAAGCATTTACAAAAGACTGATTCAACAATTGAGCAACCATTCCGGGAACAGAGCCACCGTTGTAATCAATAGATTCTTTACCACAAAGAACCAAATCATATCCTCCATTCTGCGCTACAGAAGCAATTTCTTTCGCCGTAGAATAACTGTCTTTGGGATCAAGATTTACTCTTACTCCGTCATTTGCACCAATTGCCAAAGCTTTTCTGATTACCGGCTCAGTTGTAGCATCTCCAACGTTTAAAACTGTAACTGTAGCTCCTTGAGACTCCTGTAATTTGATCGCTTTTGTTAATGCGAATTCGTCTAACGGATTGATTACCCACTGAATTCCGTTTTTGTCGAATGCAGATTTATCTGCTGTAAAGTTGATTTTTGAAGTAGTATCCGGAACACTACTGATGCAAACTAATATTTTCATATGTTGTTTTAATTTTTTTCTTTTTTACTTCTAAATTGAAAAACTTCTGAAGTATTTTATTTTGTTTGTTACGTTTTGTAAATATAAATAAAAAATATATTATGCATGCATAATACTTATTTAATTATTATTCAGCGCATTATAAGTTTCTAAGACTTTGGTTTTGTTGCTCTAAACTCAATCTTGCTTGGTAAAACTCTTGGGTTCATCTTCAAAATATCCAGCACCAAACTTCCCATATCTTCCGGCTGAATTTTCCAGGCATCTTTTTCTGACGGACTATTTCCGTTAAAATTGGTTGCTATCGAACCAGGCATGATAACGGTAGATTTAATATTATACTTTCTTAAATCAATCATTGCAGCTTGAGTAAAGCCTACCACGCCAAATTTGGAAGCATTGTAACCGGCTCCATTTTCAAAGAAATTAGCACCTGCTAAGCTTGAAATCGTAATGTAATACCCTTCAGTTTTCTTTAATTCTTCAACTGAAGCTTTTAAAGTATAGAAAACTCCTGTTAAATTGGTTTCAATCATATCATTCCACTCTTCAGAACTTAACTCGTCAACAGGTTTGAAAATCCCCAAACCCGCATTGGCAATTACAAAATCTAATCTTCCGAATTTTTCTATGATACTTTTAACTGCATTTGATTCATCTTCAAGGTTTTTCACATCTGAAATTAGCCCTAAAACATTTGCTGAGTATTGCTTTAATTCATTCTCCACTTTTTCAACATCTTCTTTTCGTCTTCCCGTAAAAGCAACCGAAACTCCATTTTCAAGTAATATTTTTGCGATTCCGTATCCTACACCTTTTGTTCCGCCCGTAATATATGCAACTTTATTTTCTATCATTATTTAATTTTTTAGAACTCTAAAATAACAAAAACGCCCCAATTGAAGCGTTTTAATATACTGAAATTGATCAGTAATTTATTTTTTGATGAATTTTTCTGTAGAAACACCATCTTTTGTTTCAATATTGATCAAGTAAGTTCCTGCAGGAAGACTTCTTACATCAACTTTATTGTCGTTTAAGTCTGTAGAAACTTTTCTTCCGCTTGCATCAAATAATTCTACATTATTGATTTTTGAATCTGATTTTATTGAAACAAAATCATTAGCAGGGTTAGGATATATGGAAATTTCTTTTCTCTTTACTTCAGTATCACTAGTACCCAAAACTCCACTTATATTGAATGTATCTAATCCCAGAGATACTGCAGTACCTGTTTGCATGGGTGAGAAATGATTAAATCCAAAATAATATGTTCCACTCGTTGTAGGAGTAAATGTCGCGGTATATTGTGTCCATGCAGTATTTGCTACAGTTGTTGAACTCCATAATGTAGTACTTTGTGCTGTTGTCGTCGCCTCGTTTCCAACAGTCAATTTGATACTTTGTGGATTTGTACCACCGAAATTTCTCAAATAAAAAGTCATCGTATATGCATTACCTGTAGATAAACTATATGGCTTTGAAAATAACCATCTATTAGTAACGGCCGTTGTGCTATTATTTGAGAATACCATTTGTGTCCCTGCTTGTGGATTTCCTGCGGTAGCATCTGTAGCCCAAGCCCCTGTCCATCCATCATTTTGATAAAAACCAGCAGTAGCATTATCAAAACCGTAAGAATATGGTGTTCCAGCACCAAGAGTTTGAGCAGTAAACAATTTATATGGTCCTATCCATGATCCATTTACAGTGTTATTTTTACTTCTAACATAATATTCATACATTGTATTGGCAGATAATCCGCTACTTATATCCACAAAACTTGTAGTTGTTCCTGCTACACTTCCAGACACTGCCGGTGTATGACCAACGACACCTTTTGAATAGTTATATCCCGTTACACCAGTTGCTGCCGTCCAATTAATACGACCACTTGTTGGCGTGATGTTAGATGTTGTCATTACTCGTCCCGGTTGAGGAGAAACTCCATTAATAACATGAACATTATCTATTGCTCCTAAGAATTTATCATTGGAAAAATTTTGAAAAGCTATATAAATGGTTTGCCCAGCATAAGAACTCAAATCAACACTTTTATTCTGCCATGTTGCTTCTTCACCATTAACAGTTAAAATAGGGGTATTAAAACTAGCTACAGTATTTCCAGTTGTAGAAATATATACCTTGTAAGATTCTTTGTATGTAGGATCAAATGATATTGCATGCCAATATAACGTATTAGTACCTGCAGGAAGTGCAATTGCAGGTGAAACCATCCAATCATTTGAGGTTCCAGGAGGTGTATACCACGATGTAGACAAAGCAATATTATTACCAAACTCTTCTTCAGAAGGTACCCAGGCTGCATTTACAAAATTAACATTGGTATTAGGAGTAAGTCCATCAACATTATATAATGTCCAATTAGTTAATGGTCCATTATTAGCTTCAAATCCAGCACTAAAAACTTGTCCAAATGCTATTGCTGATGCTGTTAACAATAAAGAAGATAAAATTTTTTTCATAATGTGTGTTTTTTTTATTCACAGTAAATGTAATAAAAAAGTACAACATACTCTACATTTATTTAAAAATAAATAAAAATCCTCAAGAAAAATTCTCGAGGACTATTATTTTAATAAAATCAATTCAGTTTTTAAGACTTAGAATAATTCTCAAAAAACATTGGGATACTCTCAATTCCTTTATAGAAATTAAACAGTCCGTAATGCTCGTTTGGTGAGTGAATAGCATCTGAGTCTAGACCAAATCCCATTAATACAGATTTAGCACCCAAAACCTGCTCAAACATTGAGGTGATAGGAATACTTCCACCACCTCTGTAAGGAAGAACCTCTTTACCAAAAGCAGATTGCATAGCATTTTTAGCTGCTAAATATTCTTTAGTATCTGTAGGTAAAACATAAGGCATACCTCCATGATGCGGAGTCACTTTTACTCTCACATTTGCAGGAGCAATTTTCTCAAAATATTTTGTAAACTTTTCTGTAATTTCTTCAGGAGTCTGATACGGAACCAAACGCATTGATATTTTAGCTGAAGCTTTAGACGGTATCACCGTTTTTGCTCCTTCACCTGTATATCCGCCCCAAATTCCGTTGCAATCTAAAGTTGGGCGGATAGATGTTCTTTCTAAAGTTGTATATCCTTTTTCACCTTCTACATCATTTAAGCCAATTGATTTTTTAAATTCTGCAGGATTGTCTTTAAGCTTATTCATTTCGGCTCTTTCTTCATCAGAAACAGTTTCTACATTGTCGTAAAAACCATCAATTGTGATTTGGCCTTCATCATCAATTAGTTTGGCAATCATTCTTGAAAGCACGTGAATAGGATTCGGAACTGCACCACCGTAAAGTCCGGAATGTAAATCTCTGTTTGGTCCTTCAACTTCTACTTCTACATAGCTCAAACCTCTTAAACCTGTAGTAACAGTGGGCTGTTCGTTGCTGTAAATGTGTGTATCTGAAATAAGAATGCAATCGCACTCAAGCTTTTCTTTATTTTCGTTTACCCAGTCACCTAAACTTACAGAACCCACTTCTTCTTCACCTTCCAAAATAAATTTCACATTACAAGGCAGAGAATTGGTTTCCATCATGGCTTCAAAAGCTTTCACCTGCATAAAAAACTGTCCTTTATCATCTGCTGAACCTCTTGCAAAGATAGCTCCGTCAGGATGCAGCTCAGTTTTTTCTATGTATGGCTCAAAAGGTGGTTTTTTCCATAATTCTAAAGGATCGGCAGGCTGTACGTCGTAATGACCATAAACCAAAACCGTAGGAAGATTCTTGTCTATTAATTTCTCACCAAAAACAATAGGATATCCCTTGGTTTGGCATATTTCAACATTGTCTGCTCCTGCATTTTTAAGATATTCTGCGCACACTTCAGCACACTTCAAAACGTCATTGCTGTAAGCCGGATCGGCAGAAATAGAAGGAATTCTAAGTAACTCAAACAATTCATCTACGAAACGCTGTTTGTTTTCGTTGATGTAATTTAATGTTTCTTGCATTGTAAATTAAATTTTTATAAAATTAAAAAAATTGTGGTGCCACAGCAAAACAAATAGGCTTTATTTTCTTCTGATTAAAATTAAAATGTCTTCAACAAAAAAATCCTGCAAAAAAGCAGGATTCATATATTTTATTTTAAGAAAATTAATGTTCTGCTTTTGCAGGCACTTCCTTCTTCGCAGCAGTAGAATCAGTAGTTTTTGGAGCTACAGTTTCGTGAGCACCATGAACTGAGTCTGCATGAGCAGGAGTAACCTCTCCGTGAGCAGTACCGTGAGCTTCTGACCCACCTTGGTGATCATCAGAATATCTTTCTGTACCTTCTTCCATTTTGATCATATTCTTATTTCCTCCAGCCTGGATTTTTTTACAGCTTACCGCTATCGTTGCAAGAGCTAAACATATAACTAATTTTTTCATATGCAGATATTTATTTTTAAGTCTAATGAAACCACCTTATTTTTATGAATGTTTGAGCTTCAAACAACTTCTGCGATTCCTTCTTGAATTTTTAATTGCCCAAAAGTAAGAAATATTGCATTTTTCGGCAACATTTTTATACTGATTTTAATATTATTTTACCTTTTTTGGATTGTGTAAAAATAAGATACTGATTTCCGCCATCTTTCAACTGATATTTTTTCTTGATTTCTTCCGGTTTTGAGGGATAATTTTTGGAGATCAGATTAAACTGTTCTTTTTTCTTAATATCTTTTGAATCAATCACATTCATTTCTAAAATTCTTCCCGGAAAATCTGAAATTTTAACATCAGAAGTGTATAAATGCGTATTGGGATGCAGTTTTTTTAGGTTAAATTGACTCGAAATTAAGTTAAAAATTCCTGCTTTTAAAATTGTATTATTGGGAATATAAATAAATTGTTGCGGTTCAGCATATTCTGCCTGAGCGTTTTTCTCTGCATTAATCTCAAAACTAAAATCATTTTCGCCGCTCTCAAGATTCACACAATTACACATAATTTCTCCTGAATAATTTTTAGAAAGGAAAACAACAATCTCTTTTACATCGTTTCTAACAGCAATAATTTCAATTTTAGAAATATTCTTTAAGACCGAAATGAGGTATTTTAAATCAATTAAAGGAGACAGCTTTATAATGACTACTTCAGAAATGGACAACAAATTGTCCTGAATTTCCAAAATATTCGGTGAAAGATCTTCAAGCAGAAAAACTTTATTTTTATTCTGATCTCGTCGCGCAGGATCGAGATAAATTACATCAAAATTTTCATTGTTTTCCCTAATAAAATCTTCTAATTTTTCGTTAATGAAGTTCGCTTTTTTCCCTAAAATGTTCCAATTATGCTTTACGATATCTAAAAGTTCTTTATTTTGTTCGACTAAAGTGATTTCTTTAAAATTTTTAGATAAATAATAAGCATCAATACCAAAACCGCTTGTTAAATCGATGAATTTATTTCCTTTCAGAATTTCAGATTTATAAAGCGCTGTTTTTTCTGAAGAAGACTGTTCCAGATTGAGTTGTGGCGGAAAAACAATTCCATCTTGCAAAAGAAAAGGAAACTTTTTCTGAGCCACCTGTCTTCCTTTGATCTGCTGAACGATTTCCTGCATAGAAACTTCAGGAAACGGGGATTTTTTTAACAACAAAGAATGTAAATCGGCATTAAGATTTGCATTGATGTAGTTTTGAATTTCTCTTTTTGAATGCCACGAATGCACGAATTTCTTTTTAAAATATTAATAATTATAAAACTATTCTTTTATAATTTAATTTTGACTCACCAAAATTAACAATAATAGCTAATTTATTTTCAGAAACTTTTAGGTAATTAATTGCCTGTGCAAGATCAACTTCTGCAATCTGACTCTTTCCTTTAATTTCCAAAATAATTTTTTCGCTAATTACAAAATCTGCATAAAATTTATGAGGAAGAATAATCCCTTTATACACCACTTCATATTCCTTTTCTCTTTCATAGAATATTCAAGCTTTCCGAAATTCTATCTCCAAAGCATCTTTATAAACAATTTCAGAAAATCCATGTCCAAGATAGTTATGAATTTCCATACAAATTCCTATAATTTCATATGACTCTTCTTTGTAAATGACATTCATATATTACTCCATTTGTGTTTAATACAAATTTAATAAATATATTCGTGCATTAGTGGCATTAAATACGATTACTCTTTACTCAAACATTTCAGCCCAACGAACGGCTTTTATTTTTTTTTCGCTGTACAGTTCTTCTACCGGCTTTTTAACGTCTAATTTGGGATATAAATTTACTCCAATCAACTTTATTTTGCCTTCTTCAACCCACTTTTGCTCTTCAACAGCATGATCGTAAATGTTTTTCTGAATAATTCCTCGTTTTAAAGATTCCAGATAACCTCCGTTTTCTTCGATTTCAACAAAGAAAGCCCAAGATTTATCCGCAATCTGTTGGGTAATATCTTCAACATAATAGCTATTGTTTGAGGCATCTTCAAAAACATTGATAATACTTTCGTATGCCAAAACAATCTGCTGCTTGAAAGAAATTTCTTCTGAAATATCTGTACTTTTTTCAACCAAATAATTGGTACTGTATACTGCATCTGCCCCGCCAATCATTGCCGAAGCCAATTCTAACGTCGAGCGAATGAGATTATTTTCATTGTCAGAAATTGCTTTGTTTCTAAGTGACGTTTCAGCAAAAATATATGGAATATCGTCTAAATCATATTCTTTAGACAATTGATTGAAAACCAATTTAAAAGCACGAATTTTAGCCATTTCAAAGAAATAATTTCCTCCAACGGCAATTCTGAAAATGAGTTTATTGATGATTTCTGACCCGTAAACTTCGATTAACTCTTTTGTTTTGGCCAACGCAATACCCAATTGTTGGTAAATTGCAGCCCCGGCATTCTGATGAAGTGAAACATCTACGCAGATATTTCTTTTAAAGGCTTTGGCTAGAAGCTCTTTTACCAGCTGATCATTAATTTTTGCATTGTTTTCATCAAAAACATCAATCAAAGAGAAATACTGATCTTCGTCTTGCGGACTAATGTGCTCTGCTAAATCTTTATTGTTAACAAAAATCGTTTTCTCTACCAAATTCTCTACATTTTCATTCAATAAAAATGCAAAAACATCATCTTCAAGACTTTCGTGATATGTTGCTACCAAATGCGTGCTTTCTTCCACTTTCGGAAGGTTTGCCATTGGCTTCTGAACAGAATTATAGAAAGGTTTTACATCAATTCCTTCCAAATTTTCTTTTTTCAGAATTGGGTAGATACCTTCAGTTTTAAGCTGTTTTTTAACAAGATTTTCCCAGCTTGAGAAAGTTTCTGAGTTTGACATAAGTGATGGGTAATATGTAATGGATGATGAGTAATTTTGATTCGCTGACTAATTAAGTCCACAGCGAAACTAGTTGACAATGCGCTTCAAAATTTATTTTTTAGCAATATTGGCGCTGTCTACAACGAGGATGAAAATTTCTTCGTTGGGCTTTTTCATAAAATAATTTTCTCTGGCGTATTTTTCTTTTTCAGATTTATTATTCATCAGTTTTTTGTAGAATGTATCATTCTTTTCGTATTCCGATTTATAATATTCTAGCTGATCTTCGTATTTATTAATTTCGCCATTGAGCTCATGGATTACCAAAAAAGATGTTTTATCAAAGAAAACCATCCACACCAGAAACAAGAAAATCGTCAGAATATATTTGTTTAAAACATAACTCTGAAAAAATTTATAGATTTCCGATTTTGGTTTAATGTCTTTAATGAGCTCTTTTTCTGCCATTTTAGTGTTTTCTTAATGAATTTTTAATAACTGTTGTTAAAAAATCAATCGCGACAGAATTCTGTCTCATATTTGGAATAATCAAATCGGCCTCGTTTTTTGACGGTTCGATAAATTCCTGATGCATAGGCTTCAAGGTAGTCTGGTAACGATGTAAAACCTCATTCAGATCTCTTCCTCTTTCTTGGGTATCTCTTTTGATTCGCCTGATCAGCCTCTCGTCTGAATCGGCATGTACGAATACTTTTAGATCAAATTCTTTTAGTAATTCTTTGTTCGTTAAAACAAGAATTCCCTCAACTACCAAAACATTTTTCGGCTCAACCGTTACATGATCGCCTGTTCTGCCGTGCGTTACAAAGCTGTAAAGAGGCTGCTCGATTGCTTCGTTGTTTTTCAAAGCTTTCACATGCTGAATCAATAGATCAAAATCGATGGATTTTGGGTGATCATAGTTCAAAGCTTCCCTTTCTGTAAGCGTAAGATTATGATTATCATTATAATAATTATCCTGAGAAAGAATATTCATTCCTTCAATGTCAAGTTGCTGTATAATTTTATCAACAACGGTAGTTTTGCCCGATCCTGTACCTCCGGCAATTCCTATTACAAGCATTCTGTTTGTTTCTTTAGAGTTTTTACAAAGATAGTATTTTAGATGAAATGAGATGTCAGAAATTAGAATTTAGAGTTTAGTTTAGATTCAAAAAAAACTCCGACGTTTGCCGGAGTTTATATTATACGATTTCGCTTGTTAAGCTTCTTGCAATTAATTTTTCATGCATCGGTTTCAGAATATCCATTGAGCCTGTTTTTACGGTGCATTTGCCTTTAAAATGAACCAACATGGTGCATTGCTCTGCCTGTATCGGATCGTGTTTGCAAATTTGAATCAACGCTTCGATCACATCGTCGAAAGTATGAATATCGTCATTGTGCAAAATCAATTTGTACACTTCATCAGTATCATCCAAAACCAGAACTTCTTCTTCGTACTGTCGTTTCGGATCTTCATAATCTTTTATGCTGTTATAAAAAATCATTCCTTTTATATTTAAACATCTAATTTATCTAAAATATCGTCTACTATATTGGGTTCAATATATACCAATTCAACCATTTCGACGCTTTTATTATTCATTTTCAAGATCTTAAAATGATAATTTTCCAAATCAAATTCCTGATTTTCTTCCGGAATATCTTCCAAAGCATGCAAAATGAATCCGGCCAATGTATTGTATTCACTTTCTTCAGAAAGGGTTAATTTTTTAGGTAAAGATTCGTTGATCTCATCTAAAGGCTGAGTCGCTTTTACCCAATAGGTATTTTCAGCAATTTTATCAACCAGTTTTTCTTCGTCATCTTCCTCATCCTGAATTTCACCTACCAATTCTTCCAAAATATCTTCTAATGTAATAATTCCTTCGGTACCACCAAATTCATCAATTACAATAGCCAAATGTCTTTTTTTCTGTTGGAAAATCTTTAAAAGATCTGAAATTTTCTTGCTTCCGACTACGAAAAAAGCTTCTCCCATAAGGCTTTTCAAATCATCATGACTGAGGTTACCTTTTCTTTTAACAAATTCTCTGATGATTTCTTTTGTATAAAATACACCGATGATATTGTCGATTGAATTTTCGTAAACCGGAATTCTAGAATATCCGCTCTCAATAATTTTATCTATAATGACATTAAGATCCTCTGTAAAATCAATAGAAAGTATATTTTGTCTCGGAACCATGATTTGTTTGGCCGAATGGTCGGTAAAATCAAATGCATTTTTTATGATTTCGTAGTTCTCTTCCTCAATTTCACCGCTGTCGGCACTTTGCTTTACCAAAAGCTGAAGCTCTTCTGTAGAGTGAATTTCCTGTTCTGATGCAGGGTGAATTTTCATTAGCCTTAATACCCCATTCGACATCAAATTCATCAACCAAATAAATGGTTTGAAAATGGTGTAAAAAACTCTTAAAGGAACAGCCGTTGCCATCGTAGTTGCCTCTGCTTTTCGTATTGCAATAGATTTCGGAATTAATTCACCAAAAACAATATGCATTACAGTAATGATCAAAAAGCTGATCACAAGAGAGATTGTAGTTACGGTAGATTCACTGAAATTTATGTTTAGTGAATGAAAGATATTATCAATCACATGATGCATTGCACTTTCGCCAACCCAACCTAATGCAAGTGATGCTAATGTAATACCTAGCTGTGTGGCAGAAAGATACTCATCAAGATGCTTGATAATGTGCTCTGCCTGTTTTGCCATAGAATCACCATCGGCAGCTTTAAGCTGAATTTGCGAGTAACGAACTTTAACAATTGAAAATTCTGCGGCTACGAAAAAGCCATTTAATAATACAAGAAACAAAGCTAATAGTAGCCTGACTATGTCCGAGTCCATTTAGAAATTATAATTTATGTTACAAAGATATATAAAATTATGATAACAAAAAAAGCACCGAAGTATCGGTGCTTTTATATTTTTTGAATATTTTATTACGAATTTTTCAAAGCTTCTGCTCCAGAAACGATTTCTAAGATCTCGTTTGTAATAGCAGCCTGTCTTGCTTTGTTGTAGAAAATAACCAAGTCGTTTTTCAGATCCTGAGCATTGTCGGTTGCTTTGTGCATTGCCGTCATTCTCGCACCATGTTCTGAAGCTACAGAGTCTAAAACTGCCTTGAAAACCTGTGTTTTAATAGATTTGGGAATTAAATTATCTAAAATTTCGTTTCTATTAGGTTCAAAAATATAATCAGTTTCAGCCTGACCTTCTTCTTTCTCAGTTTCAACCATTGAAATCGGAAGAACTTGTTCTGTAATCACTTCCTGAGTTGCCGCGTTGATAAATCTATTGTAAATTAAATAAACTTCATCAAATTTACCTTCAATAAAGCTTGACATCACACTTTCTGTAATGTTTGCTACTTTATCAAAGCTAAGATTATCGAAAATTGCGCTTTCATTTGAAAACACTGCACGGTTTTTTCTTACAGCATCATAAACTTTTTTACCAATGGTAAGAACTTCAACTTCGTACTGAGCGTTGTTCTGAAACTGTTGGTTTAATTCTTTTACAACAGACGAGTTAAAAGCACCTGCCAAACCTCTGTTTGAAGTTACAGCAATAAATAGTACTTTTTTTACTTCTCTCTTCTGAGCGTAAACAGAAACCTGATCAGGATCTGAACTAGAATTTACATTCTGGATGATCTCCTGAAGTTTTTCAGAATAAGGTCTCAACATTACGATGGCATCTTGTGCTTTTTTTAGTTTCGCAGCCGAAACCATTTTCATAGCACGTGTAATTTGCATCGTAGATGAAATTGAACTGATTCTTCCTCGTATTTCTTTTAAGTTTGCCATATCGGGTTAGTTGTTGGTTGTCGGTTGTTGGTTGCTAGTTTTAGAAAATTCTGTCAACTATCAACCAAAAACCATCAACTAATTTTTAGTTATATTTTGCAGCTATATCATTAGCAGCCTGCTTAAGAACACCAGTAATATCGTTATCGATTTTCCCAGCTTTAAGAGCAGCCATCGTTTCAGGGTGCTTAGATCTTAGGAACTCGATATACTCGATTTGGAATTCTTTTACTTTTTTGATAGGAACGTTTCTCATTAAATTCTCTGTACCAGCATAGATCATAGCAACCTGGCTATCTACAGGAAGTGGAGAATTCACTGGTTGCTTCAACAGCTCTACGTTTCTTTCACCTTTAGAAATAACAGCTAAAGTAGAAGCATCAAGGTCTGAACCGAATTTAGCAAATGCTTCCAATTCTTTATACTGAGCCTGGTCTAGTTTAAGAGTACCAGAAACTTTTTTCATAGATTTGATCTGAGCATTACCTCCAACACGAGATACAGAAATACCTACGTTGATTGCCGGACGAACCCCTGAGTTGAACAAGTCTGACTCCAAGAAAATCTGTCCGTCTGTAATAGAGATTACGTTAGTTGGGATATATGCAGAAACGTCACCTGCCTGAGTTTCGATGATCGGAAGTGCCGTTAATGAACCACCACCCTTTACAATTGGTCTTAGAGACTCAGGTAAATCATTCATCTGGCTTGCAATAGTATCATCAGCGATTACTTTTGCAGCTCTTTCCAATAATCTTGAGTGAAGATAGAAAACGTCTCCAGGATAAGCTTCACGGCCCGGTGGTCTTCTCAATAGTAGAGAAAGCTCACGGTATGCTACCGCTTGTTTAGATAAATCATCATAGATAATCAAAGCCGGTCTACCTGAGTCTCTGAAGAATTCTCCGATAGATGCACCTGCCATTGCAGAATAAACCTGCATAGGAACCGGATCTGAAGCGTTAGCTGCAACAATTACTGTATACGCCAAAGCACCTTTATCTGATAACGTTTTTACAATCTGAGCTACTGTAGAAGCTTTCTGCCCGATTGCAACATATATACAATATACTGGCTGACCAGCATCAAAAAATTCTTTCTGGTTGATAATTGTATCAATAGCAACAGTAGTTTTACCTGTCTGTCTGTCACCAATGATAAGCTCTCTCTGACCTCTTCCTACAGGGATCATAGAGTCGATTGCAACGATACCTGTTTGTAAAGGCTCAGTTACAGGTTGTCTGTAGATAACACCCGGAGCTTTTCTTTCTAATGGCATTTCGTATAAATCCCCAGTGATAGGACCTTTACCATCAATTGGGTTACCAAGAGTATCAACTACTCTACCCAACATCCCTTCTCCTACTTTGATAGAAGAGATTCTGTTTGTTCTTCTTACGGTGTCTCCTTCTCTTACTAATTTACTTTCACCTAAAAGAGCAACACCTACGTTGTCTTCTTCAAGGTTTAGTACAATACCTTCTACATCGCTAGCAAATTTTACCAACTCGCCGTATTGTACATTTTCTAACCCGTATACACGAGCGATACCATCACCGATGGTAAGAACTGTACCTACTTCCTCAACGTTTGATTGAGTGTCGAAGTTGGCCAATTGCTGTTTTAAGATCGCAGATACTTCTGCTGGATTTATTTCTGCCATTGTATGGTTGTTTTTCTTTTTTAAAATAATTTTTATCTTCCTAAACTGATATTAAAACCGTTTCGTGGTCTTGAATCTTGAATAATAACTGTATTAGTCCCGTTTGTAGCATTTGTCATTTCATTCCTCTTTTTAGAATATTCGAAGCCGACTTTTTTAGATAGTATTTCAAGCCTGTTTATATCTATCGAGCCATCGTCTTTTAAGATTCTTCCTCCATAAAGCATTTTTATAAAGTTATCAGTGATATTACATCCAACCAAACAATGCGTAAGATCTGTTTCAAAATACACTGTATCTAAATCAGCAGACATTACCTCAAAATAACTTACAAAACCACCTTTATTACTATAATTAATCTCTTTAGGATCATTATAATTATTAAATTTCAGGTAAAAAAGATCTTTCCCATTCAATGATATAATATTGAATGAATCTTCAGCTACAGGATCTTTAAAGACTTTAACAAACTCTTTTCCGTCTACAGTCGCAATATCTTTTTTAATTTTAACTTTTTGTCCAAAAACAGAACAAGAAATTACTACTGCAAAACCAAATAAAATTTTTTTCATGTGTTTGTGTTTTTATTATTTTAATTCAATTGAAAGTCTTTTTTAATCTTATTCAATTGTGATTTTACAGATGCATCTATCTGCTGATCTCCCACTCTTAAAATATAACCTCCTAAAATTGCAGGATTTACATTTACTTTAATGTCAAAATTAGCACTTGCATTAACAAGATTTGTAGATTTTAAAATCTGCTCAATATTTTCGTTAGAAAGCTGTGTTGCAGTCGTCAACGTAATTCTCTGGATACCGTTGATATCTTCAACTTTATTAATGAATTGCTGTGCTACATTTTTCAGCTGACTTTCTCTTCCGTTTTTAATGATCAGTCTGATCAAATTCTGAGAAACAGGCGAAAAGCTTTTGAAGATTTCGTTTGCTACCTCAGTTTTCTTATTTGCGTCGATGTAAGGTGTCAGGAAAAATTTGTTCAAATCTTTAGATTCAGACATCAGCTTCACCACATCTTTCATTTCAGCAAAAACAGTGTCGGCTTGCCCAGATTCTTTTGTGAAATCTAGTAAACCCTGTGCGTATCTTTTGGCTACTTTAGATGTAAGCATTCTTAGTTAAGATTTGATTTGTTTAAATAATTCTGAACCAACTCATTTTGAGCTTCGCTGTTTTCAAGCTTTTGCTTCAGGATAGATTCTGCGATATTTACAGACAAAATTCCAATTTGAGACTTGATGTCTGCCATTGCAGCATTTTTCTCAGCATTGATGGTTTGTTTTGCTGCTTCGATTAATTTATCTCCTTCAGACTTAGCTGCATCTTTAGCTTCAGCTACGATTCTGTCTTTAATTTCTCTAGCTTCTTTTAAGATAGCATCTCTTTCGATTTTAGCCTCACGCATAATTCTTTCGTTATCCGCTTTTAGAGTTTCCATCTCTCTTTTAGCCAGTTTAGCCTGATTAAGAGCATCCTGAATGTTGTCTTCTCTGGTTTTCACTGCAGAAAGAATTGGTTTCCAAGCAAAAGCTTTAAGAAGAACGACCAATAATAAAAATACTACTGCTGTCCAGAATATGTTACCAATTGAAGGGGTTAATAAATCCATTTTATATTCAATTATTATTTTTAATTTGTTTTTAACTTTTTTAAAAGAATTCTACAAACCAACCGTTTGTAGAATTCTATTTGTTTACTATTCTTATTTACCTAGTAATGCTACTACGATACCGAATAGACCAGCACCTTCGATAAGAGCTGCTGCGATAATCATTGCAGTTTGGATTTTTCCTGATTGCTCTGGCTGTCTTGCAATACCTTCCATTGCGCTACCACCAATTTTACCAATTCCTAATCCAACTCCGATTACTGCTAAACCAGCTCCGATTGCTGCGATACTACCTGTCATAATATTATATTTAAAAAGTTATTTTTTTATTCTAATTTTAATTAGTGATCGTGGTGAGGCTCTTCTACAGCCGACCCGATAAATAATGCCGTCAACATCGTAAAGATATAAGCCTGTAAAGCCGCTACCAATACTTCCAATACATAGATAAATAATGATAAACCTAATGATACCGGTGTGATTAAGTAAGTTTTCATGATAAAAATCAAAGAAATCAAACTCATAATGATAATGTGCCCTGCTGTCATGTTAGCAAATAGACGAATCATCAATGCAAAAGGCTTAGTGATAATTCCTAATAATTCTACAGGAATAAGGATAATATAGATTAAAATTTTCCCACCGAATGGCATGTTTTTCCCCAAAGGATCCAACATGTGCATCCAATATGTTTTTCTACCGCTTAAGTTTACAATTAATAATGTAAATACTGCAAGAACCATTGTAAATGCAATGTTACCCGTTGTATTTGCAGCTCCCGGAAGTAAACCTAAAATATTAAGAAGCCATATAAATAGGAATAAAGTAACCAAATATGGTACATATTTTCTATATCTTACAGAACCGATGTTTTGTAAAGCAATATCGTCTCTTACAAAAACCACAAGCGGCTCGATGAATTTTGCTATTCCTGAAGGAACCTGAGATTTTTTATAACTTGCTGCTGAAGCAAAACCGATGATTAATAAAATAATAGCAGCCAAAATCATTTGAGCAACTACTTTAGTAATTGAGAAATCTAAAGGCTCATTATTTGTTGGATGCCCCTCATGCATTTCTAGATCCCCTGCAGCATTTGTAGAATAAATTTTGTTGTGGTGTACTTTGTAGAAATTACCATCTACTTCAGCAACCTTCTCTTCTTCATGTCCGAATTTTTCAGAGCTGAAAACTTTCAAACCGTTATCCCAAAGAATGACAGGTAAAGAAATTCCTACAGAATTGTGACCTTCACCCCAAAGATGCCAATTGTGTGCATCCGCGATATGGTGCATAATAAATGGAACAGGATTGTACGCTTCCTCTTTTGCAGTTTCCGCAGTACCTTCATGTGTTTCTGCAAACGAGAAGCAGAAGACAAAAAGATAAAGGGCGATTAACAGTTTTTTAAAACTCATGACTTGACTTTTATTTCTAAAATTTTTGCAAAAATATAAATTTTTATTCGATTTTTGGTAATTCTTCAAGTTTATATTACATGATATTAGTCTTGTTTTTTAACTAATTTTAAAACAAAAATAACTTCTATCAACAGGTAAATCCAGTACAGAACGAAGTAAGGAACGATATTAAGCTCAAAATCTTTCTCAAACATCGCAACATAGCCTATTGCGAAAATTTTAAAAACCACAAAACCCAGAAAAATAAATCCTATTATATTCTTTTTTTCTAAGGCAAAAACTACCAAAATCGTTAACAAACTGATTAGTGTAACAAAAAACATCAGAAAATGAATTTTGTAGGACAGCATCACTACATTATTTTCTGCTAATTGCCATTGTATAATAAATAATACAGCAGAAAACAGTAAAAACAATCCTAATCCTTTTAATACAACTAAAAACTTTTCCATTGGCTGCAAAACTACCAAAATTTATCAATATCGTTTTAATAATTAAAATGACATTCACACATTATTGGCAATGGCGCTATAATTTAATTAACTAAAAAATCTATTCACAAAGTATTAAATTACCTTTCGTTAAACGACAGTAACTCATTTCTAGATGATGTCAACTTAAATTTTAGAATGTGAAAGAGATAATTATTATTAATTCAAATATCCTTGTCAAGTTTTTGAAGCTTGACAAGGATATTTGACCGTTTTCTCTTCCACTATTTTTTAAATATCAATCATATCAAGGTTTTTAGATATAAAATTGTTATTTTTGCAAACCATTTAATTAATTAAAAGTATGTTTAATAGTTTACAGGATAAATTAGACAAGGCCCTTCATAATATTACCGGACGTGGAAAAATTACCGAGATCAACGTTGCGGAGACCGTAAAAGAAATTCGTAGAGCATTGGTAGATGCCGACGTTAACTATAAAGTTGCTAAAGATCTTACCAAAAGAGTTCAGGATAAAGCTTTAGGACAAAACGTTCTAACTTCGCTTACTCCGGGACAATTGATGACAAAAATTGTTCATGACGAGTTGGTAGATTTGATGGGAGGTTCTCAGGAAGGCATCAATCTTTCAGGAAAACCGTCTGTGATTTTGATTGCAGGTCTTCAAGGTTCAGGTAAAACTACTTTTTCCGGAAAGCTTGCTAATTATTTAAAAACTAAAAGAACTAAAAAGCCATTATTGGTTGCGTGTGACGTTTACCGTCCTGCAGCTGTTGATCAGCTGAAAGTTCTTGGCGGGCAGATCGGAGTGCCTGTTTATAGCGAAGAAGGTTCTTTGGATCCTGCAAGTATTGCTCAGAATGCTATTAATCTTGCTAAATCGAACGGTCATGATATTGTAATCGTCGATACAGCAGGTCGTCTTGCGATTGATGAGCAGATGATGAAGGAAATTAAAACCGTTCATTCTACAATTCAACCCAACGAAACTCTTTTCGTAGTAGATTCAATGACAGGTCAGGATGCGGTGAATACTGCAAAAGCCTTTAATGATACTTTGAATTTTGACGGAGTTGTTTTAACTAAATTAGACGGTGATACTCGTGGTGGAGCTGCTTTAACGATTCGTTCGGTAGTTGAAAAACCAATCAAATTTATCTCTACAGGTGAGAAAATGGAAGCTTTAGACCTTTTCTACCCGGAAAGGATGGCCGACAGAATCTTAGGAATGGGAGACGTTGTTTCCTTAGTAGAAAGAGCTCAGGAGCAGTTTGATGAAGAGGAAGCAAAAAAACTTCACAAAAAAATCGCTAAAAACGAATTTGGTTTTGATGACTTCTTAAAGCAGATCAATCAGATCAAAAAAATGGGTAATATGAAAGACTTGATGGGAATGATTCCTGGAGTCGGAAAAGCCATTAAAGACATTGAGATCAGCGATGATGCCTTTAAACATATCGAGGCGATTATTCATTCTATGACTCCGGATGAGAGAAGAAGACCTTCTATCATCAATACTCAGAGAAAAAACAGAATTGCTAAAGGTGCAGGAAGAAAAATTGAAGATGTAAACGCTTTGATGAAACAATTTGACCAAATGGGAAAAATGATGAAGATGATGCAGGGACCTCAAGGAAAACAAATGATGCAAATGATGAGCAAAATGCCAAATATGCCGGGAATGGGCGGAATGTTTGGAAAATAATTAAATCAAATTTTTAATATATAAACTCTCAGATTTTTTTTCTGGGAGTTTTTTTGTGTCTTTAGCATAAAAAAAATCCAACTCAAATGTTTGAATCGGATTAAATTTAAATCAAATTGATCAATTGTAATTCATCAAAATATAAGGTTTCTGATTGTTTTTCGAATGATAATTACTTCGCAAAAACGTACTTAATACCGATACCTACAGAAGCAAGATTTACTCCGAAATTATAAGTGTCTTTTGAATAATCTGTATCATTTACTTTATAATTATTGTATCCAAATTCTCCTAAAGTAGCTTCAACAGACCAATTTTTATTAAGGAAGTAATCTAATCCCGGTTTAATATTGACGCCCACTGTTGTGAATTTTGTTTTACCGCTATTATCATTAAAAGCATAGTTTCCAAAAGTGCCTACAAAACTAGAATGTGCTTCAAACTCTTCTCTTCCAAATTCGATCGGAACTTCAAGTTGTGCGAAGAAAAATAATTTTTCAGATAAAGTCCAGTATTTTCTTACAAAGGGCGCAATTCTAAATGCAGACTGCTCATTGATGTTGTTAAATCTAAAAACTCCCGCTTCCCCGTTGATGGTTTCGTCTTGTGTAAATTTAGTATTAACGTATCCTACTCCGGCTCCTACCGCTAAATTTGGAGCAACAAAAAATCCGGCAGTAGGCATGATGATGACGGTATTTTTTCTACTGTTTACATTATTATCTTTTTCATGTGCATAAGAAATCTGACCCGAAAGATAAACCGTTCCCTTATTGATTTGCGCAGTCGAAAACCCAAAAACAGCAATCGCAACTGCTAAAAATATATTTTTCATTTTATTTAATCTTGATTTTACTAATTATTTAACGAAAACGTATTTTACGCCTAATGTTACAGAAGAAAGCTTAACGCCTAGATCCGTTTTATTGATGTTTTTAGCGCCTTCTAAGTCAAGTTTATAAGAATCAAACCCAAACTCTCCAATTGTAGCTTCAACCGTCCAGTTTTTAGTAATAAAATAGTCTAAACCGGGTTTTATATTAACTCCTACCGAAGTATAATTTGCATCGTAAGTATTCATGTTCCCTACATAATAATCTCCTATGATAGGATTGAAAGGCTGAGACTGATATTCGTACAATTCAGTTTTACCAAATTCTAAAGGAACTTCCAGCTGCCCGAAAAAGTAAAGTTTATCACTCAAAGCCCAGTATTTTCTTGCAAAAGGACTAATTGCAAAAGCAGATTCTTTAGTATATTTCGAATACAGGAAAGAAGTACCGCCATCAAAAAGTATATAGCTTTGAGAGCTTTCATTTTTTGTAAACCCAATACCTAAACCTACTGCGAAGTTCTGTGCAACAAAAAATCCGGCTGTTGGTAATACTTTCAGGTTTTCTACATAATTATTTGAGCTTTCGGTTCCGTCTTTATAATAACCTGCCTGGCCTGAAAGATAGACTGTTCCTTTGGCAATTTGTGCAGATGCTAATGCGCCCGCCAATACTGCGATAGTAAGTAATATTTTATTCATTATTGTTTGATATATTTTTTAAATGTAAAAAAATCCTGAGAAAAAATCTCAGGATTTATATTAATTTATGTTTACTAATTATTTAGCAAATACATATTTAACACCGATACCTACGTTAGCAAGGTTTAAACCAAAGCTATAGTTGTTTGTAGCATCACCGTCTTTTGGTTTGAAGTTGTTGTAACCGAATTCACCAATTGTAGCTTCAATAGTCCAGTTTTTGTTTAAGAAATAATCTAAACCTGGCTTCACAGTAACACCTACTTGAGTGTATTTAGCTTCTGTAGAAAGAGAAGAAGTAGATACAACGTTTCCAGCTGTAGTTACAGAAGAATTTTCAGTTTCTGTTTTTCCAAACTGCATTGGTACAGCTAACTGACCGAAGAAATACAATTTATCAGATAAAGTCCAGTATTTTCTAGCGAAAGGAGCAATTACGAAAGCAGGATTCTTAACTTCTGCAGTGTTTACTGTTGTAGACACAGGAGTTGTAGTTGTAGAAATCAAAGTACTTTTTTGAGTTTGGTAACCAACACCTACACCTACTGCGAAGTTTGGAGCTACGAAATATCCTACTGTAGGAAGTACGTTGAAGTTTTCAACTTTAGAATTTCCATTGTTAGTTTCTTCTTGAGAATAACCAACAGATCCAGATAAATATACAGTTCCTTTAGCAATCTGAGCGTTTGATAACCCGAAAAGTGCAACAGCACTTGCAATTAATAATTTTTTCATTTTGAATAATTTTATACTTTCTTGACTGCAAATGTATAATGACATCATTTAATATTAAAATTTGTTAACATGATTAATATCACCCGTCAATACTCATTTTTTTCGAATTAAAATCGCACTCTTGAGAGATAATTATATTTAATTTAAAAAAATCAAAAAAAATACTCCAATTTTTCAACTGGAGTATAATATAAGGTCACTTATAAATATTTTACTTTAAAAAGAAGTTCACACCCAAATTGATGGCTCCAAAATTAGAATCGATTCTTCTGTCTCTATCTCTGTCCCAATCTCCTCTTTCACTTCCTATGTTTTGATATCCTAAATACAGCTCTGCTTTAGGTAACTGAAAACCTACTTTCGGATATACATACAAACCGCTATCAATGCCATCTTTAGTAGAAATTGCACCTCCCAGATCAAGACCTACAAAAAGTGGAAGCCCATTAAATCTGTATTTTCCTGATGCAGCCAAAGGAATAAATCCGAAATCTTCCCAACGGTCTTTACCGAAAAAATGAGAATATCCTGTAGCAACACCTACATCCAGACCTTTGGTGATATTCCACATATATGCCGCATCAACACCTAAAGTAAATGAAGCAAAATCTGCAGCATCACCAACTGGCGCACCAATATGGCCTCCCAATTTAAAACCTTCCTGCGCCTGAGCTGCTCCGCCCAAAAATGCGAATGCACCCAACAATAGTAATTTTTTCATTTTAAAAATTTAAACGTTTGTTATTAACTCAATGATTGTTTGTAGCAAACACAATGCCGCAGAAGCGTATTTAAACAAAAAAAGCAAGACAAATAATTGTCTTGCTTCGTAATAGTTTTATTATGAATTAGTTTCCTCCGAATTTGAAACCAATACCAATTTGGAAAAAACTGTTTTTTAACGTTTCATTTCCTTCCGGATTTTTAATAAGATTCGAAACCCCTAAGTTATATCTTGCATCAAAGAACAATCCGTTTTCTAATGTATATTCAGCGCCAATAAAAGGTGCTAAGTTTAACGTATTAACATCATCTTTTACATCTTCAGTTGTGCTTGTAGACTCTGAAAATGATTCACCCATAGCAGATCCTGATAATGTTGCACTAGCTTCAACTTTTGCTGAAGTAACGATACCTACATTAAGACCTAACCCGAATGCTAAACTTTCTGTAGCATAATATTTTGCACTTACAGGAATTTGTACAGTCCCAAATTTCCAATCTGATTTTTGAGTTCCTGTTACCGTTACACCCATTTCAGTGTAAGATACTGATTCTTCTTGCTTACCTCCGATTGGCGAATATAAAACTTCACCTTGTACAGCAAACCTGTCATTGAATTTATATTCAGCCATTGCACCAACATAAAAAGTTGATTTTGAATCGAATTTATAAGATTCTCCATCTCCTTCTGCGTTTAACATTGACAATGAATACCCTGCCTTTGGACCAAATTTAAATTCTTGCGCTTTAACAGCAACTCCCATTACTGCTACGGAAGCAATAAGTAATAATTTTTTCATAGTTTAAAGTTTTTTTAACAAATTTTAAGAGCCCAAATATATCACTTTTACTGGAATCACAAAATATTTTTAAACTTTTTTGAAAAATTATGACAAAATGTATTATTCTCTGGTTCTTTTATCTTCTTCGTTATATGCCAAGATAATCTTTTTCACCACAGGATGACGTACCACATCTTCTTCTGTTAGATACACAAAACCAATCTCTTTCACATCTTTTAAAATTCGCATCGCTTCTTTCAGACCTGAATGCTGCTTTGGTGGCAAATCGATCTGCGTAGGATCTCCTGTGATGATAAATTTTGCATTCATCCCCATTCTCGTAAGAAACATTTTCATTTGAGCATGAGTTGTATTCTGCGCTTCATCCAAAATTACAAAAGCATCATCCAATGTACGGCCTCGCATAAAAGCCAAAGGCGCCACTTCGATTACTTTTTTCTCCATAAAGCCTTCCAGCTTTTCGTGGGGAATCATATCACGGAGCGCATCATATAAAGGCTGCAAATAAGGATCAAGCTTTTCTTTCAGATCTCCCGGTAAAAAACCAAGACTTTCCCCCGCTTCTACTGCAGGCCTCGTCAACACGATTCTTTTAACCTCCTTATCTCTTAAAGCTTTCGCTGCCAAAGCAACACTGGTATACGTTTTACCGGTTCCTGCAGGTCCGATTGCAAAGACCATATCTTTTTTCTCGGTTTCTTTAACAAGCTTTTTAAGATTGGTCGTTTTAGCTTTAATGATTTTTCCGTTAACCCCTTTTACAATGATATCCTGATCAAAGACAAGCTGTTTTTCGTTTTCATCTTTTAAATTGAGAATATTTTCTACGTCTTTCAGCCCGATAGAATTGTTTTTAGAAATAAAAGCGACAATATCGTCAAGCTTTTGCTTAAATATATCTAAAGCTTCCTGATTTCCCATCGCAAAGATAAAATGATCACGACCTGTAATTTTAATTGTCGGAAAGCTTGATTTTATTAAATTGAAATATTGGTTGTTTACTCCATAAAAGTTTTTTGAATCAATACCTTCTAAATCATACGTTAATTCAAACATGCAAATATTTTTATATTAGAATTTAAATTTAGAAGTTTTTTTTTAATTTTAAATTAAATTCTTATCCACAATAGCTGTTTCTTTCTTTTTATTTTAGATAAATTTGCAGTTCATCTCTTTTATTCATGTCAATTATTACCCTCACTTCAGATTTCGGACGTTTAGATTACAGAGTTTCGGCTATGAAAGGAAAAATTCTGTCTTTAAATCCTGAGGTAAACAGCGTAGATATTACCCATGATATTCAGGCTTACAACCTTATTCAGACGTCTTATATTGTAAGAAATGCTTACAAATATTTCCCAAGCGGAACCATTCATATAGTTTCTGTAGACAGTTTTTTTCATAAATCAAGAAAAAATATTTTATATAAAGCAGACGGGCATTATTTTCTGGCAGCAGATAACGGGCTTCTAAGTCTGGTTTTTTTTGACATCAAACCTGAAGCGATTTACGAAATCACGCTCAACAACAGATTTGATGATGTGGTAAACTTTACTTCTACCGACGTTTTTGTTCCTGTGGCCGTACATTTGGCCAATGGCGGGCTTCCGGAGGTAATCGGCAGAAAGATAGAATCTGCAAAACAGCTTTTGTTCCCAAAACCGGTTTACAATGAGCCTGAAAAAATGATCATTGGCGAGGTGATGTATATTGATAATTTCGGAAATATAATCTCAAATATTAATAAAGATTTTTTTGAAAGTTTAGCTAAAGGTTTTGAAAGTTTCACCATCAAATTCAGGAACTTAAGTCTTTCAAAAATATATTCCAGTCATACCGAATTGGTAGTAGACTGGGAAAGAGAAACCGAGTATCATGGGCAATCTGCAGCCATCTTTAATGACAGCGACCAACTAGAATTAACCATCTATAAAGGCAGCAAAAAAAATGGTGCAAAAACGCTTTTCGGGCTTAATGTGGGAGAAAATATTTACATAGAATTTTTCTAAAATTATCTATTTCATAAAAAAACCGATTTTTTTTATATATTTGTCAAAATCTAAAATTTAAAAATGGCAGAATACAAATTATTGCTTCCTTCCATGGGTGAAGGCGTGATGGAAGCTACAGTTATCACTTGGTTATTCAATGAAGGCGACCAGGTAAAGGAAGATGATTCGGTAGTAGAAATTGCAACAGATAAGGTAGATTCAGACGTTCCGACACCAGTTTCGGGGAAAATTGTAAAAATCCTAAAACAAAAAGACGAAGTTGCAAAAGTAGGTGAAGCCATCGCTATTTTAGAAATTGAAGGAGAAGGCGGAAACACAGCTTCTGAAGAAGTAAAAACTGAAACTACAGCTCCGGACGCAGCAACCATTCAAGCAATTGAAGAGCCTTTAAACGCAACTGCTACTTCTCACGTAGAATTTTCGGGAGATCTTTATTTATCTCCACTTGTAAAATCTATCGCACAACAGGAAAACATTTCTGAATCTGAACTAAAAACCATCAAAGGAAGCGGTTTAGAAGGAAGAATTACAAAAGAAGATATTTTAGCACACGTTGCCAACAGAGGAAACCAGCCTCAACAGGCAGTTCAGCAACAAGCGGCTCCTGCTCAGGCGACAGCTACTCCACCAGCAGTAACTTCAGCGCCGGCAACTACAATAAGTACAGCTGCAGGTGACGAAATCATTCCTATGGACAGAATGAGAAAAATCATCGCTGAAAACATGGTGAAAGCAAAACACATTGCTCCACACGTTACTTCTTTCATCGAAACAGACGTTACCAACGTTGTAAAATGGAGAGCTAAAAACAAAGACATGTTCGAAAAACGTGAAGGTGAAAAATTGACTTTCATGCCTATTTTCGTAAAAGCAATTGTAAAAGCAATCCAGGATTTCCCAATGATCAATGTTTCTATCAATGGTGATAACATCATCAAGAAGAAAAACATCAACATCGGTATGGCAACTGCTTTACCAGACGGAAATCTTATTGTTCCTGTAATTAAAAATGCCGATCAGTTATCACTTTCAGGTTTAGCAAAAGCAATTAATGACTTAGCTTACAGAGCAAGAAACAAAAAATTAAGACCTGAAGATACTCAGGGTGCAACATATACTATTTCTAACGTAGGAAGCTTCGGAAACCTGATGGGAACACCTATTATTCCTCAGCCTCAGGTTGCTATTATGGCAATCGGAGCTATCGTTAAAAAACCGGCTGTTCTTGAAACTAAAGATGGTGATGTAATCGCAATCCGTCAGTTGATGTTCATGTCTCACTCTTACGATCACAGAGTCGTAGACGGTTCTCTAGGCGGAATGATGTTGAAGCACGTTCATGATTATCTGCAAAACTGGGATCTGAACACAGAAATTTAACTGTAAATGATGAATGATAAGCTATAAATGATTAAAATTGTCATGTTGAGCTTGTCGAAACATCTCTAAAATATGAACCTTCGAATTTTTCGGAGGTTTTTTGTTTTTAAAGTAATTCATTATCATTTTTAATACCTGTTGTGCATTTTCGAAAATAGCATCAAGTTACTGATCACTAGAACTTTGCATTTCTTTACTAAATGAAATACCTTTGTTTACCTTAGAAAAAAATACATTTCTTATAAACTTGGTCTTTCCTTGTGATAAAAAAACGCAATGAAAAACAAAGAATTATAAATAAATACTCAAATTAAGCTAAACAAAGCCGTTTCACTTATTCCGAAAGATAATGATTCAAAATACACAACTTGTTTTTAATCTATAAAAATAAATCTTGAAAACTTCTAAAATGAATTTATTATGAATTTCAAAATTTAGTAATCAGAATTGGCATTAAAATTTTCATATTCGTAAAAATTAGTTTAGATTTGAGACATGCGTAGAATATTGGTCTACATCCGAAAAGGTCTGAAAAAATCTTTCGATAACATTCGAAATGAACAGCTGAAACATAATTTGCTTCAGGCAATTCCTTTTTGGATAGGCTCGGTAATCACGGGCTTTTTTGCCGTTATGTATGCTAAGATCTTTGCTTGGGGAGAAAATCTGCTTCATTTCATTTTAGAATGGCACGACTGGATGATTTTTATTATCGCTCCCATCGGATTTGTATTATCCTGGTGGCTGGTGAAAGAATTTGCGCCCAATGCTAAAGGAAGCGGAATTCCACAGGTAATGGCCGCTGTAGAATTGGCAAACCCTAAAGAACACACAAAAATCAGAAGTCTTTTAAGTATAAAAATCATTGTATTTAAAATCATTTCTTCCGTTGTTTTGGTAATCGGAGGCGGAGCTGTTGGTCGTGAAGGACCAACGATTCAGATTGCTGGCTCTATTTTCAGAAAAGTGAATGAATATCTTCCCGAATGGTGGCCGAAAATATCTAAAAAAAATATGATCATGACCGGTGCTGCAGCCGGATTGGCAGCTGCGTTCAACACGCCTCTTGGTGGAATCGTATTTGCAGTTGAAGAATTGTCAAAAACACACATCAATTACTTTAAAACAGCGCTTTTCACGGCAGTTATCATCGCCGGTTTAACCGCGCAGACTTTAGCAGGTTCTTATTTATATTTGGGCTATCCTAAAACTAATGATGTTTCATTGATGGTGATGTTTCCTATTATTTTGGTTGCAGGCGTTGCAGGAATTTTGGCGAGCCAGCTTTCAGTAACTATGCTTAGGATAAATGATTGGAAAAAAAGAAAACTGAAAAACGACAGAGCCAATGTACTATTTCTTGTAGGATGCGCTTTAGTCATTGCTTTCATTTCATTTTTTATAAGCCGAGAAGTTTTAGGTTCAGGAAAAGAAATTATGGAACGTGTTCTGTTCACCAGCGACAAACATGAAGATTGGTACGTTCCTTTGCTAAGAATGCTTGGCCCTGCCCTATCTTTTACTTCCGGAGGTGCAGGCGGAATCTTTGCCCCGGCTTTAACGGCGGGTGCAAGTATTGGTTCTGTAATTTCGGGTATAATTCATTTAACTCCTAATGAAACCAACGTTGTAATTCTGGCGGGAATGGTTGCGTTTCTTACCGGAATAACGAGAGCTCCCTTTACCTCTGCCATTATTGTTTTAGAAATGACCGACAGACATTCTTTGATCTTCCATTTAATGTTGGCTGGAATGGTTTCCTCTTTATTTTCGATATTAGTAAGCAGGCATTCTTTATATGATGTCTTGAAGATGAACTTCTTAGCAGAAATTAGGAAAGATTAAAATTTTCTTAAAAACATACCACAAATATCACTTATATTAGAATTGTATTCAATTTTTTCTTAACTTGGGAGAGAATACAAAAACTAATTATTATGAAAAGACAATTACTCAATGTAATGCTGTTAGGGTTTCCCGTATTTGGTTTCAGCCAGATATTTCTGGAAAACTTTGATGGAAATGGTCAGGGAATAGCAGCCTGGACCGTACTAAATGTAGATGGATTAACACCTGCAACCTCTGTAAATTTTATAACTAATGGATGGAACCGCATCGACAGAGATGGAGCTAACGGAAGTTTTGGAGGTCCTGCCGGAAATTACGCAGCAATGAGTACCTCATGGTATACACCTGCAGGAACTTCAAATGACTGGCTAATCTCACCAACAATTCCTGTTTCCGGAGCTTCACCTACTTTATACTGGGATGCAAAAGCGCAGGATGCAGATTATCCCGACGGCTACAAAGTAATGCTTGCTCCAAATGCAGGCAACACAGTTGCAGATTTTACAGTTGAACTTTACAGTACCACCGGTGAAAACAGTAACTGGACAAGCAGAGCAGCAAGCTTAACTCCTTACATAGGTCAAAACGTTAGATTTGCTTTTGTAAATAATAGCACAGATAAATTTATGCTGATGGTAGATAACATCAAAGTAGATTTTACCTATGTGGCACCACCGCTTTCTTATTGTGGCCCTCTTTCTTTTCAAGACAGTTTATTTGGTGAAGATGGCGATGAGCCAATAACACTGGTAAATTTTGCAGGCATTAATAACACAACTGCTGCCACTGCCTATACAGGAAACAGTCATGAATTTTTTCTTTCCCAAACAGCTACTGTTACATCCGGCCAGTCGTATGACATTACTTTAAAAGGGAATACCGGCGGAAACTATGCGAGTAACTTTGCAGTTTTTATTGATTGGAATCAAAACGGAAATCTTAATGATCCTGGAGAAGTTTATGCCGTAACACAAACTATTACCAACTCTACAGGTACAGATGCTCTTCAGGCTGTACACACTATTACGGTGCCTACAACCGCTCTATCGGGCAATACAAGAATGAGAGTTAAGAAAATCTATGGAACTACAGATCTTACCGATCCTTGTGAAGGCTCAGATTACGGACAGGCAGAAGATTACACGGTAAACGTTACTTCATCTTTATCTGTAAATGATGTTGCTAAAAAAGATTCAAATCTAAAAATATATCCTAATCCTGTTTCTGATATTTTGAATATTGATTCAGCATCAAAAATAAAATCAGTGAAAATATATGATATGAGTGGCAAAAATGTGTTAACTGAAGTAGTAAATACAAACAAACCAACGCTTAATGTTTCCAGCTTAATCTCCGGAACATATGTAATAACTGCAGAATCAGAAACCGGTTTGCAGTCTGCAAAAATAATCAAGAAATAATTACTTTATTCAATAATGAACTAAAAGACCTGTTTTTGCGGGTCTTTTTAGTTTTATAAATAATCTACTACATATTGCATATTTCAAATAGATTTCATATTTTTGCACCTCGAAATAATTAACAAATTCATTTAACATTATGAACAATTACGAAACTGTTTTCATTTTAACTCCCGTTCTATCTGAAGCTCAGGTGGAGGAAGCAGTGAACAAGTATGTAGATCTTTTGAAAGAAAAGAACTGTGAGATTGTCACTAGAGAAAATTGGGGATTAAAAAAATTAGCTTATCCTATTCAACTTAAAAAGAATGGATTCTACACTTTAATCGAGTTTAAAGGTGAAGGAACTGTAGTTGCTGACTTAGAATTGGCATTCAAACGTGACGAAAGAGTAATTCGTTACCTGACTACAAAACTAGACAAGCACGCTATCGAGTACGCTGTAACTAGAAGAACTAAACTTAAAGCTTCAAGAGCTTAATTATTTATTAACCCAAAATTTAAAAAAGACAAGACATGGCAATAGATGATATGGCTAAACAAGCCTCAGCTGGAGGAGAATCTGAAGTAAAATTCCTTACACCACTTGATATCAACACTAAAACTGATAAAAAGTACTGTAGATTCAAAAAATTCGGAATCAAGCACGTTGATTACAAAGACGCTGATTTCTTATTACAATTCGTAAACGAGCAAGGTAAAATTTTACCTAGAAGATACACTGGAACTTCTTTGAAATATCAAAGAAAAGTTTCTTCGGCTATCAAAAGAGCAAGACACCTTGCTATGATGCCTTACGTAGCTGACTTATTAAAATAAGACAAAAAGAAACAAGAGAAAAGAGAAAAGATTTTGATCTTTTTCTCTTTTTTTAAGTTGCTGAATAAATAATTTAATTCTAACGATTTTTAGATTGAAGAAAAGAAATAATTTTTAAGACATTGGTCTTTCTTCTTTTTTCTTTGTTCTTTTCTCTAAAACTAAAAAACGGACAACAACAATGAACATTATTCTTAAAAAAGACGTAGAAAACTTAGGTCTTGAATTCGACACAGTAAACGTAAAGCCAGGTTATGCAAGAAACTTCTTGTTACCTCAAGGTTACGCTCTTTTAGCTACTCCTAAAAACATTGCAGCTCTTGAGGCTACTTTGGAAGCTAGAAAAGAAGAAGAAGCTAAATTAATCGCTACAGCAAACGGTGTAGTAGATCAATTGAAGAAAACTTCTATTACTATCCCTGCAAAAGTAGGTTCTGGTGACAAATTATTCGGATCTATCAACAATGCAGATCTTTCTGCTGCTCTTGCTAAAGCTGGAGTTACTGTTGATAAGAAGTATATCAAAATCCCTGGAAACACGATCAAGAGAACTGGTAAAGTAACTGCAAACATCAGATTACACAGAAATGTTGAGTACAACTTCGAATTCGACATCGTATCTGACGCACTGGTAGAAGCTCCTAAACCAGCTGCTCCAAAACCAGTAGCTAAAGTAGAAGAAACTCCTTCTGAAGAAGCTTAAGAATTCAAGAGATTTTTCTCTAAAATATAAACCACTTCGTTTGAAGTGGTTTTTTGTTTTTATTATTTTTTAGAAGCTATTTCCCGCTATCCACTCATACTCCTCACGCCACCCACTCTCCCGCACCAAAACCCTCAAACTTCCCCACTCCTTGTTGCGGGGTAACCGTTTCTATCGGGGCTAGGAAACCTGTCTTTCATTCCATTTCTGTTATTGCGAGGAGCGTAGCGATGAAGCAATTTCAAAATAAAACGAGAAGCAAATTAAAAACTACATCTACTTTGTCATTCCGTAGTAATCTAAACTCTCTTTGTAGAGACTTAGTTATGAAAACTATCGCCTAGATCCTTTCAGGACGACAAACTTTTTGAAAATCTTTATTATTTTTTTTAAAGAGATTGCTTCGTCACGTCATTTCTCGCAATGACACAAAACTTCACACCAAAAATTCTAAAACACTTCACTTCCAATACTCTAAAACACTCTCACCCTAAAACTCTCCCACCTAATTACGCCCTTTCAATTTATGCAGATATTCCGTCGGAGGAATTCCAATTACTTTTTTGAAGATATTACTGAAAGAAGACAGACTGTTGTATCCCACCATCATGGCAATTTCATACATATTGTACTTTTCTTCAATCATTAATTCCAGAGAGCGAGTAATCCTCAATGCACGCAGAAAACGGACGTAATTCATCCCTAAAATCTCTTTAAACTTTCTGGAAAGCGTTCTTGTACTCATTCCGAATTCTTTTGCTGTAGATTCAATCGTTAAAGGCTTTTCAAGGTTAGCATGAATGTATTGGGCAACCTTCAATAAAGTTTCATCATTAGGAAAAGGATGCTGAACCGGAAATGCAAACTTTTTGTCTCGCTTGCCAGGTAAAATACCTTTTAAAGCTTTAAGGAAATAATAATTATCACCATCATTCTTTGTGATTTTCCCACCCCAATCTTCTGTATATAAAATCATTTCTCTCAATAAATGACTGACGGAATAAATATTAATTTCATCAAAAAAGCCATTTTCGTTTTCCTCTTTTTTAAAATAAAAATTATACAAATCTACTTTCGGGCTTGTAGAAAAAATATAATGCGGTGTTCCAGCGGGAATCCACATGAAGCATCGTGCCGGTAAATACCAGTGTTTCAAATCAGTAAAAACATGTACAATACCGCCTTCTGCATACACTAATTGCGCAGAACTATGATGATGAATCTCTGTTTTCACATTGCCTGCAAGAACATGATAAATATAAAACTCTGCATCTAATTCTTCAACGGCTCCAAAATGACTGTCATTCATAAAATAAAGGTATGAAAAAAAATCAAATTGGCGTAAATGGACAAATATTTTTCTGTTTTCACAAATCATGTCTTCGTTATCACTGCGTAAATTTGCAGGATCAAAATCAATTTAGCAAAAAACCTTTAATAAATTTATGAAAATGATATTTAACGCACACAGATATCACTGTATGGCGTTGTGCTTATTACTGATAAGCAATCTTTTACATTCACAGATGATCGATTATCAACATCTCAGCTTACAGCAAGCAGTTGAGATCGGATTAAAAAACAATAAAAAAATTCAGATCAGTCATTTGAAAAACGAAATGTCGGAAACCAAAGAGAAAGATCTCAAAATGGAAAAACTCCCGGACATTGAGTTTCATACAAGTTACAATCAGGTTTCAAATCTTTTTCAACATGAAAATGGCGTATTTGGAAAAGCGACAAAGTATGACATCATCAATGGAATGTATGATTTTACGCTTTCGGCTTCTATTCCTGTTTACATAGGTGGAAAAATTAAAAATACAGAGAAAAAAGCAGCCATTGACACTGAAATTTCTTCATTAAAAACACATTTAGATAAAAGACAATTAACGATGGAAATCATCACCGCTTTTCTTCAGATTCATCATTTAAAAGAGCAGCAAGGTTTGATTAATGATAAAATGCACGAAGATTCTGTCAATATTAAACAAGTGAAAGCCTTAAAAGCAAATGGCGTTGTAACAGTAAATGAAGTATTGAGAACCTCGTTACAGCTTTCTAACCATAAAATGAGCTGGACAGAACTGGATAACGATGTACAGATTGCCGAACATAAATTAAAAACCATTCTGTCACTTCCCGAAAATCAGGAAATGCATGTTGATACAGAAGATTTGATTTCAGAGAATGCAGAAATCCCTTACGTGGATGAATTAACAGAAACCGCTTTACATAAAAACGAATCTGTTGAAATGGCGACCAAAAATCTTTCGTTGAAAGAATTAGACAAAAAAATTACAAAAGCGAATTATTTACCGAAAATAACCGCAGGAGGAGAATATTTTTTAAAATATCCGAATATGATGTTTTTTCCGCCCGAACCTTATGCCTATCGTTTAGGAATGATTGGAGTCAATCTTACGTATCCTATCGAAAGTCTGTATAAAAACAAATACAAAATGCAGGAAGCAAAGGAAAATATTAATCTTGCAAAATTGCAGATTGAAGAAAATGAAGAGAATATCAGACACAGTGTTTACGAAACTTACAAGAAATTTGAAGAAACCGATCAGAAGGTAAAGATTGCAGAAGAAGCGATCAACCAGGCTAAAGAAAACTACAGAATTGTAAGAACAAAATACACCAACAAATTAAGCTTGATTAGCGAATTAATTGATGCTGACAATGCTTATTTAGAAGCTCAATCTAATCTAATTTCAGTAAAAATAAATCGTCAGCTAAAATATTACCAACTCCAGTACGCAATTGGAAACCTATAAAAACTATGGCACAAAAGCAATTAACAAGAAAGGAAAAAAGAATCAACAAAACGATTACTTTATTGGCGTGGATTCTCATTATAACAGGAATTACCGGAATGCTGAGCTTTTATCTTTTTTCTCGAAAAAATGTGACGACAAACGATGCGCAGATCGAACAATATATAACGCCGGTTTCAAGCAAAGTTTCGGGGTTTATTCAAACTATTAAGTTTAATGAAAATCAGTTCGTTCACAAAGGAGATACTTTAATTATAATCGATAATCGTGAATTTGTCAATCAGGTAAAAATGGCTGAAGCCAGCCTTAATGCCAATTCAGAAAATATTAATACCATCGAAAGCGGAGTAAATACCAAAGCAAGCGACACTAAAATTATTGATGCCAAAATTGCTTCCGCCAAAATAGACATCTGGAGAACTGAGCAGGATTTTAAAAGATATAAAAACTTAGTTTCAGAAGATGCCGCAACTGAACAACAGTTTGAAAATGCCAAAGCTTCTTATGAGCAGGCAAAAGCAAACCTTTTAGCTTTAGAGCAGCAGAAAAATGCAGTGAAAGCAAGTGTAAATGAACAGGAAACAAAAGTTGCTCCGGTAAAAAGCCAGATTCAGCAAAGCTCTGCAAGTTTGAACAATGCTAAGCTTTTCCTTTCTTACACAGTGGTTACAGCGCCTTATGACGGTTGGGTCGGTAAGAAAACCATTCAGGAAGGTCAGTTGATTAAAGAAGGTCAGGCTTTGGTTCAAATTGTCAGCCAAGAAAAATGGATTATTGCCAATTATAAAGAAACTCAGTTGGGGCAGATCAACCAGAATAAAGAAGTTATCATCACAGCAGATGCTTATCCTGACGTAGAATTTAAAGGAAAAATAGTTTCGGTTTCTCCAGCTTCAGGTTCGCAATTCTCATTAGTAAAGCCCGATAATGCAACAGGAAATTTCGTGAAAATAGAACAAAGATTTCCCGTGAAAATTATTCTTAATAATCATCAAAACAACGAAAAACTACTTTCCGGAATGAATGTTCTGGTAAGTGCTAAAAAGATTTAGAGTTTGAGTGTTTTAGAGTTTTAGAGTTTTAGAGTTTTAGAAGAAAATATTCTGCTCGAATTTTCAAATTATCTCATTGTCAAATTTTCAAATTAAAATATTTTAGCGAAAAGACAGAATCGCAAGTTTGCCATCTTACCTTTACTTTTACACCGTTGCCCTTTTGTCTTTTCGCATTTTGTTTCAAAAAAATCATGCAACACAATACAATTTATCATAGATGGGTACCGCAATGGCTGAAGATTCCTCTTTTGGTTTTAGCGCTGTTTCCTCACCTGATGTTGTTGTCGATATTACATTCTAATAGCGCCTTCACATCTTCTTTTATGGATGTAGATTCAGACGATATTCAATATTTAATGATTTTAATGTACGGAACATTTGTGGTTACACTTTTAGTAATACAGCGGTTTATGGCGTATTTCAGTGTGAAATATTATGTACTTTTAATGTCTTCCATTTCGGTCATCATACTTTACTTATTATCGGTTACCAATAATTATTATGCTATTTTGGTAATCAGGTTTTTGGAAGGAATTTTCGGAGTATTGGAAGGTGCTATTTTTTTACCGCTAATTATCGCCGAATTAAAAACCAGACACGCCAAAATCATCGCCTATCTTTTCATGTATTCCATTATGTTGACGGGCGGAACGATTACGACTTCTTTATTAAAATCTAGCATTGAAGATTACGATTTTCAGCATATGATTTTAATGATGGTTTATTTTCACGTATTTATTTTAGTAATCGGAATTGCTATTTTTAATAGAAACAGATTTTTCCCTAAAAAACCTTTGTATCAGCTAGATATTACAAGTTGGTTTTTACTTTGGACATGTTTACAATCAGGAGGCTATGCTATTATCTATGGGAAAAGATTGATGTGGTTTGAATCTGACATCATTATTGTAAGTTTTTTCATCTTTCTGATTTCGGGAGGTTTATTTATGTTAAAACAGAGAAATTCTAAGCGTCCACTTTTTCATTTTGAAGTTTTTAGTTCTAAAAATGTGATCGTCGGAATGTTATTGTTTTTTATTTTTTATTTGATTCGTTCAGGTTTAAATAATGTCTACGCCATCATGGCAACCGTGTGGAAATGGCCTTGGGATTATATCGTTGATATACAATATTGGAATGTTGCCGGAACACTTATCGGCGTTTTTTTATCCGGAATTTGTTTAACTAAAGGTGTTTCCTCAAGAATTGTTTTCTTTACCGGATTTATTTTATTGGCGGTTGATTGCGCCTGGTTTACTTATACATTTTATCCAGACACTACCCTTTCAACGATTTGTCCGCCTTTATTTTTGCAAGGAATTGCGCAGGGTTTATTATTTACGCCTTTGGTTTTCTTTTTAATTTCAGGAACGCCGGAAGATTATGTTGCCAATGCTACGGCTTTAGGAACCACAACCCGTTTCTGGACTACCGCAATCGGTTATGCTTTAATGCAGAATTTAATGCTTTTTTTAACGTTAAAACATTCTGATGCTTTAAGTTCTGAATTTACTGATACAAATCCGATTTTTTCCTCGCAATGGAATCAACTTTTTGGGTCAAATATCACCCAGCTTCCCATAAATGAATCTTTATCCCTAACCGCAGGAGCTTTTAAAGCTAAAATAAATGCGCAGGCAATATTGTTGTCTAATATGGAGATTTTTACCGGATTATTTTGGTTAGCTTTAATAACAGCATTTGTGGTTTTACTGTATCATCCGGTAAGGATTGCCGTCAGAAATATTATGTAAAGTTTTTAGGCAGAAAATTTGCTATCATTCATGAAATTGATTTATGGAAATTCAGGAAATCGTCTCAAAACAGAAAGCATTTTTTAAAACACAGCAAACGAAAAATATAAGGTTCAGAAAAATGTATCTTGAAAAACTTCGGGATGTGATTCTACAAAATGAAGATCTTTTATACGAAGCTATTTACAAAGATTTTGGAAAGTCAAAATTTGATACATTTACCACAGAAATTTCCTTTATTTTAAATGATATTAAGTATTATCTAAAGAATTTAAAATCGCTTTCAAAACCTAAAAAAGTACGCACAAATCTTGTTAATCAGATTGGAAAAAGCAGGATTCATTCTGAACCTTTAGGAAATATTTTAGTAATCGGCGCATGGAATTATCCTTATCAACTTTCGTTATCTCCAATCGTTGCAGCTTTAGCAGCCGGAAATTGTTGTATTTTAAAGCCAAGCGAAATTGCTGAAAATACCATGAAAGCAATGGTAAAGATCATCAATGAAAATTTTCCACCAGAATATTTATTCGCTTACGAAGGCGGAATTGATGAAACAACAGAACTTCTAAAGCTGAAATTTGATAAAATATTTTTCACAGGAAGTACGAAAGTAGGAAATATCGTTTACAAAGCTGCTGCAGAAAATTTAACACCGGTTGTTTTAGAATTAGGAGGTAAATCTCCGGCAATTATTACAAAAGATGCCAATCTTGAAGTAGCAGCCAAAAGAATTATTTGGGGCAAATTTTTAAATGCCGGACAAACCTGTGTCGCTCCGGACTACTTATTGGTCGAAGAATCTGTACAGGAGCAGTTTTTAGAAATGCTACGAAAAAATATTCAGCAATTTAAATATGAACCTGAATCTGAACATTATACAAAAATCATCAACAAAAAGAATTTTGAACGGTTAATTAAATTAGTTAATCATGAAAAGATTTATTTTAGAGGAGAATATGATGAAGAAAAATTATACATAGAACCAACGATTCTCACAAATATTAATTGGAAAGATGACGTGATGCAGGAAGAAATTTTCGGACCAATCTTACCTGTAATTTCTTTTACTAATTTCAATTTAATTTTAAATGAAATTATAGAATTGGAAAAGCCTCTAGCTGCATATCTATTCACAAATAATGCTGAAGAAAAAGAAAATTTCACGAATAAACTTTCTTTTGGAGGCGGCTGTATTAATGATGTAATGATGCATTTAGGAAATGAAAATCTTCCATTTGGAGGTGTTGGGAATTCCGGAATCGGAAATTATCACGGAAAATTTGGTTTTGAAACTTTTTCACATCAAAAAGCCGTTCTACAACGAGCAACCTGGGGCGAAGCAGACATAAAATATCCACCATATTCAGAGAAAAAACTAGGCTGGATTAAAAAATTTATGTAAAATAAAAAAACCGGGATAATTTCCCAGTTTTACTTTTATGACTTTGGAGCCCACTGATTGAAAAATGCTTTCGTTTTTTCCAAACTGTATCCTTTTCCTTCTTCCAAAACATCACTTTGCTGGATGTGGATCATTTTACCATTTTTATCTAAAACAATAAAAACAGGATAACCGAATTTCTCTCCAGGATTTCCATACTGACTAAAAACTTTTTCATTTTTATTATCCGGAGAATAATTTAAGTGATAATAAAGATAATTTTTATCAACCATTTTCTTCAATTCCGGCGTTGTCTGTACATATTGATTAAATCTCAAACACCATATACACCAGTTTCCACCCGCCTGAATCATAATATTTTTACCTTCTTTCTTAGCCTGAGCTACCAGTTTATTAATATCTGCTTGTGCATCCGCTTTAGGATCGTAAGGTTTAGGCAGCTTTGCTTTTTCTTCTGCCGCAGCCTTTTTCTTCGCTTCCAGTTCTGCTGCATCACTCTTTACCAACAAAGCTTTATCGCTTGAATTTTTAACTTTTGTTGGTTTTTCAATCTTCTGAGCCCAAGCCAAAGTGCTTAAAGCTAGAAGAGCTACTAACGACATTTTTTTCATACTTTAAAAATAAAAATAATAGTTATTACCAGCAAAAATGAAACCATATTTTTTTTATCACTAAATTTGCATACTTTATGAATTTTCTGATTAAAATACTTTTCCTGATTTCTAAGATGCCGCTTAAAATATTATATATTTTTTCGGATATTATCTTCTTTTTAAATTTCTATTTTGTCGGCTACAGAAAGAAGATTATTACTCAAAATTTAAAAAATTCTTTTCCTGAAAAAACAGATCAGGAAATTAAAGAAATAAGAAAGAAATTCTACTTAAATTTCTCAGATTATTTGGCTGAGACTGTAAAGTCATTCAGTATTTCTGAAACTGAAACACGTGTCAGAATGCAGCATATCAATCAGCATTTATTTCACGAGGCTAAAGCTGAAGGTAAAAATATCATTCTCATGGCAGGACACGTTTTTAACTGGGAATGGATGAATGCTTTGGCAACACTGACTCCACAAAAAAACTCACATCCGGTTTACAGAAAGGTAAACAGCAGCTTTTGGGAAGATCAGATGAAGAAAGTCAGAAACAAGTTCGGAAACGAAGCTTTAGAGGCTAATGAAGTTATTTTAAATATTTTCAGGAACCAAAATGACGGTGAATCTATTTATATGTTTGTAGCAGATCAGACTCCGCATGTTGCTCACGTCAATTATGGTTTAAAATTTTTAAACCAGCGAACTCCTGCTTTTATCGGTTATGATAAACTGGCAACAAGAATGGATCTGATTTTCATTTATTGTGAAATGAAGAAGGTGAAAAGAGGTTTTTATCAGGTTAATTATCACAGAATTTATCCGGATGGAGAAAAGTTTGTAAAAAATGAAGTCGTAAGAAAATTTCATCAGCTACTTGAAAATACGATCAGAAAAAATCCCGACAATTATCTTTGGTCACACAGAAAGTGGAAATATCAGGATTCTATTAAAACTTATGATGGCGAATAAATGACAGAAAATTCTAAAAATATAGCCGTAGTTATTTTAAACTGGAACGGTAAAAACTGGCTTCAAAAATTTCTTCCAAATGTTATCCGCTTTTCTCAAGAAGCTGAAATTTACGTTATCGATAATGATTCAACAGATGATTCCATTGATTTTTTAAAACAAAACTTTCCTACTGTAAAAATTGTAATTAATGATAAAAATTATGGTTTTGCTGGAGGTTATAATGAAGGTTTAAAAAAAATAAATGCAAAATATTATTGTCTTCTGAATTCTGATGTGGAAGTTACAGAAAACTGGATCGAACCTGTTTTAGATTTATTTAAAAAAGATAAATCAATTGCTGCAATTCAGCCGAAAATTTTGTCCTTTAACAATAAAAATTATTTTGAATTTGCTGGAGCTGCAGGAGGTTTGATCGATAATTTGGGGTATCCGTATTGCAGAGGAAGAGTTTTTGATGATTTGGAAGAAGATCAAGGGCAATATAATGACGAAACAGAAATTTTCTGGGCATCTGGATGTTGCTTCTTCATAAGATCAAAAGATTTCTGGGAGCAGAATGGTTTTGATGAAAGATTTTTCGCGCATCAGGAAGAGATCGATCTTTGCTGGAGATTGATTAACTACGGCAAGAAAATATTTTATACCGGAAAATCACAGGTTTATCATGTGGGAGGCGGAACTTTAAATAAACAGAGTGCTCAAAAAACTTTTCTTAACATTAGAAATAACCTTTCGATGATGGTGAAAAATCTCCCTTTTCCTCAATTGATTTGGGTGATATTTATAAGAATGGTTTTAGATGGAGTTGCTTCCTTATATTTTGCCTATAAATACGGGTTTTCTCATCTTTGGGCTGTAGGAAGAGGACATTTTGGGTTTTACAGCCAGCTTCCCGGAACACTTAAACTTCGTCAAAAATACCAAAAATCAAATTTTAACCAAACGAAATGGCTTATTTTCAAGCATTTTTTAAGTAAATAATTCGTAACTTATAATTTATAAATTATTACAATGGATTTCTGCGCATTAGATTTTGAAACCGCTACTCACGAAAGACATTCTGCTTGTGAATTGGGAATATGTATTGTTCAGGATTCTAAAATTGTGGAAACTAAAACGTGGCTTATAAAACCGCCAAGCTTCCCGTATTTTCATCAGAGAAATATTGATGTGCATGGCATTTTACCAAGCGATGTAAAAAATGCACCAAGATTTGATGACATCTGGTACGAAGTACAGGAAATGATGTACGGTACATTGATGATTGCGCATAATGCGAGTTTTGATGCAGGGGTTTTGAAAGGATGCCTTGATTATTACGGCATGTTTACCCCAAAATTAAATTACCTCTGCAGTATTCAGTTAGCTAAAAAATCATGGAATTATCTTCCAAAATATGGTTTAAAACATCTTGCAGAATATCATAATATTCAATTTAAACATCACAGAGCCGGAGATGATGCAGAAGCTTGTGCCAGAATTTCGCTTTTAGCTTTTGAGAAGCTATTTATTACAAGTAACGATGAAGTTTCAGATTTTATGAAGCAGAAAATCAAAATGCTTTAGTCATCAAGTTTCCGCTTACACAATCACTGTTTTCAACGGATACTTGAGAACATCTTATTCAAATTAATTGCTTAAAACCTGAGATAAAAGATTAAATTTGGGAATATCAATTTCAAATTGCTCTTTGGTATCTGAGTTTTCAACCAAGTATTTCCCACTCATATTTCCTACGCCTGAACGCAGCATCACGTTAGAAAAATATGCAAAATTATCCCCGATTTCCACATCCGGAGTCAGACCTATTACACCGTCACCGACAACTTCTGTAAACCCAAATCCTACATCGAAAATAAGCCATTTTCTTTTGAGAACCTTAATCGGGAAGTCACCATCGTTTTCTATGACGATATTATATTTAAAAACATAACGGTTTTCTGAAGGATAAGAATTCTTGCTATCATATTCAGGATCTACCGAAACCTTGATATTAGAAGTAATTTTAGAAAACATTTCATTCAATTTAAAACATTAAATACAAAAATCTCGCCTTTTTTGAAGGCGAGATTGTAGATATATATCTATTTAAAAAAATATTATAATCCTAAGCCTTTTCTTTCGTCTCCACCCAATAGAATTTCTACCGGATTGTCGATCCCTTCTTTTACCGCAACAAGGAATCCTACAGATTCTTTACCGTCGATAATTCTGTGATCGTAAGACATTGCAACATACATCATTGGACGAATAACAACCTGCCCGTCAACCGCAACCGGTCTCTGGATAATGTTGTGCATTCCTAAGATAGCAGATTGTGGCGGGTTGATAATTGGCGTAGACAACATAGACCCGAAAGTACCACCGTTTGTAATCGTGAAAGTACCACCAGTCATTTCGTCAACCGTAATTTTACCGTCTCTTACTTTGATAGCCAAATCTTTGATATTGGCTTCAACACTGCTGAAAGACATATTCTCTGCATTTCTCAATACCGGAACCATCAATCCTTTAGGACCTGAAACGGCAATTGAAATATCGCAGAAATCATAGTTTATTTTGAAATCTCCGTCAATTGATGCATTCACATCAGGATACATTTGTAATGCTCTTGTAACCGCTTTTGTAAAGAAAGACATGAAACCAAGTCCTACTCCGTGTTTCTGAGCAAATTCTTCTTTATATTGTTTTCTTAATCTGAAAATCTCAGACATATCAACTTCGTTGAAAGTCGTCAACATTGCAGTTTCGTTCTTTACAGAAACTAATCTCTGAGCGATTTTTCTTCTAAGAACTGAAAGTTTAGTCGTTGTAGTAGATCTAGCACCTGTAGCTGTTAAAGAGCTTCCTCCCATTGCCGGAACAGCAGCTAATTCAGCATCAGATTTAGAGATTCTTCCGTCTCTTCCAGAACCTGAAACCTGAGCAGCATCAATTCCTTTTTCGTCAAGAATTTTCTTGGCAGCCGGAGAAGGAGTACCTGTCGCATAAGACTGAGGAGCAGCCGGAGCTGGTTTTGGAGCTTCAGCTTTCGCAGGTTCAGCAGCTTTAGGCGCTTCTTCCTGTTTTGGAGCTTCAGCAGCAGGAGCAGCACCTTCTGGTTTTGCAGCAGCCATATCAATTAAACAAACAACCTGACCTACTTGTACTACATCACCTTCTTCTGCTTTTAAAGTGATAATACCACTCTCTTCTGCAGGTAATTCTAAAGTTGCCTTGTCTGAATCTACTTCAGCGATTGGTTGATCTTTTTGTACATAATCACCATCTTTTACAAGCCAAGTTGCAATTTCAACTTCTGTAATTGATTCTCCCGGTGAAGGAACTTTCATTTCTAAAATTGACATATCGTATTTTTTATTTTTTTAATTGATATTAAGTTTTTTTAGACTAGAAGAGTAAAGACAATAGATAAAAGACTTTTAAAACCTAATTTCTAACCTCTAATTTCTAACTTCTAATTTTTTATTAAGCTGTTACCGGTCTTTTCGCCGGAGCATCGTCTCTGTCGAATACTCTGTTGATTACAGCATTTTGGTTTTTCTCAAACATTTTGTGACTTCCCGGAGCCGGAGCACCACTTGGTACCGGCGAAACAACCTGAATTCCTGTATCTCTGAAATTTCTTAAGATATAAGACCAAGCTCCCATGTTTTCTGGTTCTTCCTGAGCCCAAACGATTGATTTTTTGTTTGCATATTTAGCAAATACAGCTTCGATAGCGTCATTTTGAAGCGGATATAATTGTTCAAATCTTACTAATGCAACATTTTCACAATTCAGTTCTTCTTTTTTAGCTAATAATTCGAAGTATAATTTACCTGAACACAATACTAATTTTTCTACTTTCGCAGGATCTGCAGTAGGATCATCTAAAATCGGCTGGAATCCTTTATTTGCGAAATCTTCAAGCGGAGAAACCACTTTTGGATGTCTTAATAATGATTTTGGACTCATTACAATTAATGGTTTTCTGAACGACCATTTCAACTGTCTTCTTAATAAGTGGAAATAGTTTGCTGGTGAAGTAATATTCGCTACCACCATATTTTCGTTAGCACAAAGGGTAAGGAATCTTTCTAATCTTGCTGAAGAGTGTTCTGCTCCCTGACCTTCTGAACCGTGAGGCAACAACATTACCAAACCGTCCTGAATTTTCCATTTTTCTTCTGCTGCAGCCAAATATTGGTCGACAATAATCTGAGCTCCGTTTACGAAATCTCCAAACTGTGCTTCCCAAATCGTCAAAGTATTTGGCGATGCCATTGCATAACCATAATCGAATCCTAAAACTCCGTATTCTGAAAGGTGAGAGTTGAAAACATCAAATCTGCTTTCTGAAACTTCTTTTAAAGGAACATATTCTTCTTCTGTATCTTCAGTTTTTACAACAGCGTGTCTGTGAGAGAACGTTCCTCTTTCTACATCTTCACCAGAAATTCTTACATTGTTACCTTCTACAAGAAGGGTAGCATAAGCCAGCCATTCTCCTAAAGCCCAATCTAAAGAGTTTGCTTCAATTGCCTTGATTCTGTTATCAAACAGCCTTGTAATTTTGTTGATGAATTTTTTATCTGCAGGAAGCGTTGACATTTTAATTGCCAATTCTTTCAACTTCGCTAAATCATATTTTGTATCAACGGCATCCTGAACAGCTCCTCTTTTTGCAATCGGGAAATTCGTCCAGTCATCTGCCATGAAAATATCCATCACATTCTTCTCGATTTCCTTAGAAGCATCAAAGTCTTTATCTAAAAGCGCTTTGAATTCTGTTTCCATTTTGGCGATAACATCATTTGAAGTCACGCTGTCTTTCAACAGTTTTTCTTTATAAATCTCTCTTGGGTTAGGATGTTTTGAGATCAGTTTATACAAATTAGGCTGAGTAAATCTTGGCTCATCCCCTTCGTTATGACCATATTTTCTGTATCCTAATAAATCGATATAAACGTCTTTACCAAATTTAGCTCTGAAATCAGCTGCAAAATGCATCGCATGAACTACCGCTTCAGCATCATCTGCATTCACATGCATTACAGGCGATTCTGTTACTTTTGCAATATCTGTACAGTATGTAGAAGATCTTGCATCCATATAATTGGTCGTAAATGACACCTGGTTATTTACAACGATATGAACTGTACCTCCGGTTTTGTACCCTTCCAAAGTCATCATCTGAGCTACTTCGTAAGCAATACCCTGACCTGCCAATGCACCATCTCCGTGGATAATGATTGGTAAAACCTTAGAATAATCTTTATACTTATCATCTACTTTTGCACGGCAAATACCTACTACCAAAGCAGCAACAGTTTCTAAGTGAGACGGGTTCGGCGTCAAATTAATGGCAACTTCTTCACCGGAAGCTGTTTTTATTTTTTTAGATGAACCTAAGTGATATTTTACGTCACCTGAGAATACATCTTCTTCAAATTCTTTTCCTTCAAATTCTGAGAAAATCTGCTTGTAAGATTTCCCGAAAATATTTGTAAGAACATTTAATCTTCCTCTGTGAGCCATCCCAAGAACAACCTCATCAACGCCAAGTTGAGAAGATCTTGAGATCAACTGATCCAAAGCTGGAATTAAAGTTTCACCACCTTCAAGTGAGAATCTTTTCTGGCCAACAAATTTCGTATGAAGATAATTTTCAAACGCTACCGCCTGATTTAACTTCAACAAAATTTCAGTTTTTTCGTTTGCAGAAAGAACCGGGTGGTTTTCGTTTACCTGAAGCCACTGCTTAATAAAGTCTTTCTCCTGAACATTGTTGATGTGCATATATTCAACACCAATAGAATCGCAGTAGATGCTTTGCAAATGCGTGATCAAATCCTGTAAAGTTGCAGGACCTTTCATTCCTGTTTCAACTGCGCAGTTGAATTTTGTATTTAAATCTGACTTGTCTAGACCAAAATTTTCAATATCCAAAGTCGGCGTATAATGCCTTCTTTCACGCACCGGATTGGTTTTGGTAAACAAGTGACCTCTCGTTCTGTAAGCTTCAATAAGGTTTACCACCTTAAATTCCTTCTTGATGTGCTCCGGAACCTCACCATTTGAAGTCGCCTGAGAAATCTGCTGTACTGCAGGTGAAGATTTCACCGAATTTTGTACATACTGGATGCTTTCGTCATCACTGTAGTTCTCAATCGCAAAATCAAAGCCTTGAAAAAAGGCTTTCCATGATGGTTCTAAGGAGTCAGGGAATTTTAAGTATTGTTGGTATAAATCCTCAATTAACTGAGAATGAGCTGCGTTTAGGAATGAAAATCTGTCCATTATTACAGTTTATCTATTATTAAATTTTGTTTAACGTATTAATCTTCAAATTTAATAAAAAAAACCGAGTTGGGATAGCCTCAAAACCTTAAAAAAAATATAAAAAAGATAATTGGGAAAAAATCATCTGTAAACAGCGAGAGAAAGTTTCATATTAACATTCTGACCATCTACAGGCGGCTCTATAAAGGTCTGATAAACATCACCATAGCGCATTTCATCTTTCTTTGCTTTTTGTATAAGCTGCTGAATTGCTTTTATTCTCGCCGAATAAGATCCTTTGTAATACATCACATAATTTTCTGTGGGGCTCACAGATCTGAAACTGAAATTATTATCTGCAATTCCTATTTTTTTTGACAATGGAATTCCGAAAAAATAAGACACCTCGTTATCTTTAAAATTGTCGGCATCAGTGATAAGAACAGGGTATCCTACTTCATCATTTTTTTTGCCTAAATCCATCGTTACGAAATTATTTATTTTGTTGTAATTCATGACGATGTTTCTGTACAAAGCATCTTTTTTATTGGAAGTACTTACATTCACTCCCAAAATCATTTTTTCTTCTTCTTTTTCAACCATGAGACTGTCATATTTTATCGCAGCCAGCTGATTATCTTTTTCCACCTTATTGCTTAAAACATTTTTAAGATTAAGCATGCTTTTATCAATATTCTCTGCAAATTTATCTTCCGTCCAAAAATTCTGGGCTCTTGATAAAACCGATAATTTTGGCGTATGAACATACCAGGTAATTTTTGTTTTTTCGGCTGAAATCGCTGTAAATTTCACATCAATCAAAGTAGGATTTTCATCTTCATCTTCAAAAAGCTGATATCTCAGCGTTTTGTTGGGATTTTCATATCGGATGAACATCTCGCCTCCATCTTCACTTTTAGGATCATTGTAGCTGATAGCGCTTCCTTTTCCTTCGTAAGGAGAATAATAATCAATGGCAATACTTTTTGAACTTGAAAAGAAATTATTCCAACGGGTGAAATTCTGTAAATTATTAAACTGATTAAAAACCTTTTCCACAGGATAATCAATCTCTTTTTCTATGGTAAACTCTTTACTTTCATCTACAAAATAGTACATGGAAGCTGCATAAGCACCCACCAACAAAATTATAATAACCGCTATGATTTTGAAAAAACGCATCGCACAAAAGTAATACAAATAAAAAAAGTGACCAATATCTTGATCACTCTTGTTTTTTATTTTTGATGGGTGATGGAGGTTTGATGCTTGATGTTTAATATTCGGCTGTAAAATTTTAAATCAAAAACTAAACTTGAAAGTTATTAACTCTCAAAAACATCCATCTTCCAGCATCAAACTTCTAACTCCTTATCCGATATGAGTTCCCGGAGGAAGCATTGCCCCTTTTTTCACCACAACAATTCCGTCCTGTACCGAATGTGTTCCGTAGTCACCATCCTGGAGATGTTTTCCTCCAATAATTCTTACATTGTCGCCGATGTAGCAGTTTTTATCTAAAATCGCTTTTTCGATATAGCAGTATTTTCCGATTCCCATATTGGGTAAACCTTTTCGGTCGTTATCTACAATCTCTAAAGTATTTTGATAAAAATCGGCTCCCATAATATATGAATTTACAATCGTGCTTCCTTTATCAACTCTTGTACGGTTTCCAATTACAGAATTTTCTATTTTATCTGCCATAATGATACATCCGTCTCCGAATACCGCCTTACTTACATAAGAGCCATTAACTTTAGAAGGTGGAAGCATTCTAGCACGCGTAAAAATAGGTGCTGAAGAAAACAGATTAAACTGCGGGAAATCGTGACAAAGATCTAAGTTGGCTTCGTAGAAAGATTCAATTGTTCCTATATCTGTCCAATATCCTTCGTATTGGTAACTAAGTGTTGTATATTTTCCGATAGAATTTGGGATAATATCTTTTCCGAAATCATCTCCTGCACCATCTTCAAACATTTTTTTGAGAATACTTTTAGAGAAAATATAAATTCCCATCGATGCTAAGAATTCTTTTCCTTTCACTTTGTTTTCATCTGAAACTTCAGATTGCAGACCGTCAAGCTCATCAAAGCCCGGTTTTTCAACAAATGAAGTAATATTGCCTTCATCATCAGATTTTAAAATTCCAAATCCGGTCGCATCTTTTGCATTGACGGGAATGGTTGCAATTGTAACATCACCACCATTATCAATATGAAAATCGAGCATTTCATTAAAATCCATCTGATACAACTGATCTCCGGAAAGAATAAGAATATACTCATAATCGTACTTCTCAAGATGCTTCATCGATTGGCGAACCGCATCTGCAGTACCCTGAAACCAACTATCGCTGTCAACATTCTGCTCAGCCGCCAAAATATCTACAAAACCCTGACTAAAAATATCAAAGTGGTAAGAATTTTTGATGTGCGAATTGAGGGAAGCCGAATTAAACTGGGTTAAAACCAATATCTTATTAAGCCCTGAATTAAGACAATTTGAAATCGGAATATCTACCAATCTGTATTTTCCAGCAATAGGAACAGCGGGTTTTGATCTTGTATACGTTAACGGAAAAAGCCTTGTTCCTCTACCTCCTCCCAACACAATGGAAATGACGTTGTGTTTCATAAATATCTGCGTTTTGTTTAATTTTTATATAGTGTTAAATACTTTTCTGCTGATTTTTCCCATGCAAAGTCAAATTTCATATTAGACAAAATCAATTCATCCATTTTCGCTTTGTCTTTGTAAATATTCAAAGCACGGCTCATTGCGTGAATGATATCATCTACCCCTGGGTAAGTAAAATTCAAGCCGGAACCTCCGGTTGTAATATCTTTTACAGTATCTCTCAATCCTCCGGTGTAGCTTACGACAGGAACAGTTCCGTAACGCATCGCATACATCTGATTGAGACCACAAGGTTCAACTCTAGAAGGCATCAACAAAAAATCTGCCGAAGCGTAAATTTTGTGAGAAAGATGTTCTTTATATCCGATATCTGTGGCAAAATTCGAGTATACAGAATCAAGCTCTCTCAACTGTTGTTCTATATAAGCATTCCCTGAGCCAAGCACCATAATGTTTAACCCTCCAAAACTTTGCTTTATGCTTCTCCAGATTAGATCCGGCAGCAAATCAGCACCTTTTTCTGTGGCAAATCTTCCGATAAATGCAAATAAAGGAAGATCAGGATTTAAGCCATATTCCTTACAAAGTTTAATTTTATTTTTTTTCTTCGTTTTTAAAACGTTTTTACTGTTAAAATTAAAATCGATCATCGGATCAGTCTGAGGATTCCAGACATCGGTATCAATACCGTTGATAATCCCGTATGCTTTAGAAAACTCTTCTCTTACTAAACTTTCAAGACCTCTGAAGCTCACAAACAATTCTTCAAGATAACCTTCGGAAACTGTCGTAAAAGCACCGCAGCATTTAATCATACTCGCCAAAGGATTGATAAGGCCATTCCAATCCAGAAGCCCCCATTTATAATGATCAAAAGCAGGCATATAGCTTACCATATCCCAACTCATCATTCCCTGATATTCGCCGTTGTGAATGGTTCCGACAGTTTTAACGCCTTTCAGAAATTCAAATTCGTAACAGTTTTCTATCATAAAAGGAACCAAACCGGTGTGATAATCATGACAATGCAAAACATCAGGACGTATTTTCATGGCAGACAACCAATGCAGAACGCCATGTTGGAAAGCTAAAAACTGAAAATTTTCATCAGCATATCCGTAAGGATTTTCGCGGTCAAGTAATCCCGGTATTTTCACCATAAACAATTCAAATCCCAAAACATCTGTGGTTTCTTTCATAACCTGAACCTGAAGCATATTGGATCCCTGATGAATAAAACCGTCAAAAACTATTTCAAAATCATAATCATACACAAAATGCTTGTTGTACCAAGGCATTACCACTTTTGCATTGACGTCTTTTATTTTATTCTGATATTTTGGTAAAGCACCGACCACATCTGCAAGTCCGCCAACTTTTGCTACGGGATAACATTCTGTACTGAGGTGAAATATTGTCATTTTTTATGTTGTTTAATCCTATTTAATTTATAATTTTTATCTTTTTTCTGTCTTAAAACAATTCCGGAAAGTGGCGGAAGATTGAGACTGATTGATCTTGGACGATTCATCCATTCATCACGATCTTCTCTGAAAATATTCGGATCTACTCCGCTTCCACTATATTTTTCATCATCAGAATTAAGAACTACTTCCCAGTGCGTTCCTGAATTTATGCCAACTTTATAATCTAAAACATTAGGCGTAAGATTTAAGATCACCATAAAAACATCATCTCTTTTCTTCCCTTTTCTTAAATAAATATAAACGGAATTATCGTGATCGTTGGCTTCAACCCATTCAAAACCGTTGTGGTTAAACTGATTTTCAAAAAGTGCTGTTTCATTTTTATAAAGATGATTCAAATCTTTCACTAACGTTTGCAAACCTTTGTGTACCGGATATTGCAATAAATGCCAATCTAAGCTTTTCTTAAAATTCCATTCGTTGGTTTGCCCGAATTCATCTCCCATAAAAAGCAATTTTGCTCCGGGATGGGTAAACATATAAACATACAAGGCTCTGAGATTGGCAAATTTCTGCCATTCATCACCTTTCATTTTATAGATCAAACTGGCTTTTCCATGTACCACTTCATCATGTGAAAGCGGAATCATATAATTTTCATTATACATGTACATTGACGAAAAAGTGAGCTTGTGGTGATGGTTTTTTCTGTCTGCAGGATCTTCTTTAAAATAAAATAAAGTATCATGCATCCAGCCCATCATCCATTTCATTCCAAATCCTACGCCACCGTCGTGCACAGGTTTTGTAAGCATTGGAAAATCTGAACTTTCTTCGGCAATGGTCATTATATTATCTCCGAATTCTTTATAAACAGCGGTATTAAATTCCTGTAGGAAAGTTTTCGCTTCAAGATTTACGTTTTCACCAAAAATATTAGGTTCCCATTCACCTTCATTTCTCGAATAATCCAGATGAAGCATAGACGTTACTGCATCTACCCGAAGCCCATCTGCATGATAACGATCGAGCCAGAACACTGCATTTGAGATCAGGAAAGACTTCACTTCATTTCGTCCGTAATTAAAAATATATGATTTCCAATCCGGATGAAACCCTTTTCTGGGATCTTCGTGTTCATATAAATAAGAACCGTCAAAACGATGCAAACCATTGGCATCACCCGGAAAATGCGAAGGAACCCAATCTAAAATAACGCCAATATTATTTTTGTGAAGTTCATTAATCAGAAACATTAAATCCTGCGGAGAGCCGAAGCGAGAAGTTGCGGCAAAAAAACCGGTTATCTGATATCCCCAACTCGGATCATACGGATACTCCATAACGGGCATAAATTCTACATGCGTAAAACCCATTTCGGTAATATAAGGAACCAGTTTAGCGGCTATATCTCTGTAATTCAGAAACAATTCAGGATGATCTTCATTTCGCATCCATGACGCTAAATGTATTTCGTAAACAGAAATAGGCGCATCTAAACTGTTTTTTTTCCAGCGTTTTTCAAGCCATTCTTTATCTTCCCATTCGTACCAGTTGGTAGAAACCATGGAAGCTGCCTGCAGGTTTTGTTCCCAGCTTAATGCATAAGGATCGCTTTTTTCTAAAATTTGTCCCTGAGCTGTTTCTATTGCATATTTATAAAGTGTACCCCAGGAAAGCGCAGGAATAAAGCCCTCCCAGATACCGGATTGGTCCCATCTGGGAAAAAGAATATGTTCACGGTGATTCCAGTTGTTAAAGTTTCCTATAACAGACACTTTTTTCGCATTCGGAGCCCAAACCGAAAAATAAACCCCCTTTACTCCGTCTTTTTCAACAGAATGCGCACCAAACTTTTCATAGAGCTTGTAATGTTTACCTTCTTTGAAAAGATATACATCGTGATCCGTAAAAAGGGTGTAGGTTTTCACAAAATTCATCATAATCGGTTTTTGGTCTAAATCATCTGCATCTATCTTTACTGAATAACGATGACTATCAAATATATGAAATTTTCCCTTGGCAGAAGCTATTTTTAATCAATATTAAAAAGAATTCATAAAAATATTTTTTATAAATTTAAAAGTTTTAAACGGTTAAAAACACTTAATGAAATTTACACTCAATACGGCAGAAAAAGACAGCAGACCTATTTTTATCACCGGAAACTTTAATAAATGGAACCCTAAAGATTACAATTTCAAACTCGATATTTCGGATGAAAGTACATACAGCATTGAGATTGATGATCAGTTGCTTCCAGATGAGATCGAATACAAATTCACAAAAGGAGGCTGGGAAAATGTAGAATTAGACCAATACGGAAATATTACGCCAAACAGGAAAATCCAGAAAAATTCGGCAAAAGCTATTGATTTTGTCGAAAAATGGAGACTCAACTGGGGACCTTTCAAAGACGAGTTTTTCCCTATTGTTGAAATTATATCTGAAGAATTTTACATTCCACAGCTGGAGCGTTACCGCAAAGTCTGGGCACTTCTTCCCTACGATTATTATATCTCAGATAAAAAATACCCCGTGCTTTATCTTCAGGATGCGCAGAATTTATTTAACGAAGGAAGCCAGTTCGGAAATTGGGAAATCGACAAAAAACTATCAATACTTGCTGAATACGGTCGTGGAGACGTTATCGTAATTGCGGTAGAACACGGCAGTCAAGACCGAATTAAGGAATATATTTTTGATAACGACAATATCACAAAAGGTTCCGAAGGAAAAAAATACATCCGTTTTATTGCAGATACATTAAAACCTTTCGTTGACGATCATTACCGCACCAAAAAAGACCGTGAAAACACAGGAATCGGCGGAAGTTCTTTAGGCGCTTTAATCAGTATCTATAGCGGATTTTTATATCCAGAAGTTTATTCAAAACTGTTGATTTTTTCGCCTTCACTTTGGGTGGAACCCAACAACAGATTTCCGATGATGAGTTTTAAAATTCCCTATAAAATGAAAATTTATTTGTACGGAGGCGAAAAGGAAGGTTCTAAAATGGTAAAAAGAATCCAGCTATTCGAAAATTATCTGGAAAGATGGGAAAAGAAAAATCTTTTTGATTTTGAATTTAAAACTAATATAAATCCCGAAGGTTTTCACAGCGAATTTCACTGGTCTCAGGAATTTCCGAGGGCAATCGAATGGTTGTTTTATAATAATACCGAAAACCCTGTAGAAGTAAAACCTCATTAAGACACTATTAAAAATTAGATTATGAAATTATTCAACAAAAAAAATAAACAGTACACACAGATCTTTCAATTATTTACAGAAGAAACCTGGGCTTTACATTCTAAAAATTTCAACAAAAATATAACACTGCTTTTCGCAGGTAAAAAACACGAAATTTTCATTGAAACCAGTGAAGAAACTATTATTTATTATATAGGTCTAGGAAAAGAAACTTTACAGAATTTTGAATTTCAACAGATTGGAATGAAATTCTCCCAGACTCAGAAAAAAAACATACAAACCGTTCCTACCCTATTGATCTCTGAATTTATTAACGAAAAACAGTTTGAAGAGTTCGCAAAAGGAATGCTCCTGGGAACTTACGCTTATCCATTTGACAAAAATCATCCTTTTTGGAACGAGTCTTTTGAGCTTCACTTCGGAAATTTAAGTCAGAAAAAACTGGAAACTATTTCTTTAAGAATAGACGCCATTTGCGACGGACAAGCAGCTTGCCAGGATTGGCTTAATAAACCAGCTAATTTAAAAAAGCCTGAAATTTTCAATACTTATCTTAAAGATCTAGCCAAGAAAAACCAATTGAAATACACCGTTTTTAATAGAAAAAAATGCGAAGAATTGGGTCTGGGAGCCTTCCTTTCGGTAAATCAGGGAAGTGCTTATGATGCGGCTTTTACCATTTTAGAATATAAAACAACGGAGAAAAATGCCAAAACTTTCGGGCTTGTAGGAAAATGCGTTTTATTTGATACAGGAGGAATATCCATTAAGGCGTCAGACAATATGCACTACATGAAATCTGATATGGGAGGCGCAACAGCCGTGATTGGTGCTCTCATTTATGCATCACAAATGAAACTTCCCGTTAACATTACCGCGATTTTACCGATTACAGACAACGCAGTTTCAGAAAATGCCTATTTGCCCAGCGATGTAATTACTGCTTACAACGGAAAAACAATTGAAGTTTTAAACACAGATGCAGAAGGCAGAATGACTCTTGCAGATGGTTTATCTTATCTTTCAAAAAATTATAAAACCGATATTTTGATCGATCTTGCAACCCTTACGGGAAGTTCGGTAAGGATGTTTGGAGATACTTGCGGGGCAATGTTTTCGAACAATGAAGACTTGAAAAACCTGTTGCTTAAAACAGGTGATAAAACCAATCAGCGACTATGGAATCTACCTTTATGGGATGTTTGGTTGGATGATTTCAAATCTGACGTTGCCGATTTTAAAAACATATCAATGAAGCCTCTCGGTGATTGTATTATCGCTGCAAAATTTTTGGAGCAGTTCATCAATGGTCATCCAAACTGGGCACATCTCGACATTGCAGGAGTGGCGTTTGGAAACGTAGGATATGCTAAAGATAAAGCAGCAACCGGCTTTGGAGTACAACTATTGGCCGATTTAATTGAAAATTATCATTAAAAATTAGTTTTTTAAAAATTTTCTTCTTATACTTGATTAGTAATTTTCAAAAGCACATCGATTATCAATTTTTAGTATTAAATAATCAATAATCATAAGCTTTTATTTTTTATAATTTAATAAAAATTAAAAATCATTATATGAAGGAGAAAACCATCGTGTGCATTTCGTGCTACTATAAAGGTTACGATTTTATGGATGAGATGAAAAAACTCGGAAATAAAATTATCCTCATTACGTCGGAGAATTTAAAAGACAAAAACTGGCCATGGCACGCTGTTGATGAAGTTTTCTACATGCCCGAACTTAAACCTTCGGTTTGGAATCTCGACCATCTTATTCAGGGATTTTCTCATTTGATGAAAAGCCGAAAAGTAGATGCGGTTATCGCCTTAGATGATTATGATGTTGAAAAAGCAGCTCTGATTCGTGAGACATTCCGTATCCCCGGAATGGGACAGACAACGCATCGTTATTTCAGAGACAAACTGGCCATGCGGCAAAAAGCAAAAGATTCCGGAATCAATGTTCCTGAATTCATCGCCGTGTTTAATGATCAGGAAGTAAAAGATTTCTGCGATAAAGTTTCTCCGCCATGGGTGTTAAAACCACGATCAGAAGCTTCGGCCTCAGGAATCAAAAAGTTAAAAAACCAGGAAGAACTTTGGGAAGCGTTTGAAAAGCTTGGCGAAGAGAGACATTTATTTCTTCTCGAAAGCTTTAAACCCGGTGACGTTTATCACGTTGACAGCTTAACATTTAATAAAGAAATTGTTTTCACCTCTGCTTCAAAATATCTTGCTCCTCCGATGCAGGTCTCTCACGAAGGTGGCGTTTTCCGCACCAAAACTTTAGGTAGATATTCTGAAGAATTCAAAGCTTTAGAAGAAGCCAATGCAAAAGTTTTATTGAATTTCGGTTTACAAAACGGGGCTACTCACACAGAGTTTATTCGTGGTAAAGAAGATGGAAAATGGTATTTCCTTGAAACCTCTTCAAGAGTGGGAGGCGCACATATTCCTGATTTAGTAGAGGCTTCGAGCAATATTAATATTTGGCGCGAATGGGCAAAAATCGAAGATGCGCTTTTAAGAGGCAATCATTATGAAGTTTCAAAACCTACAGGATATTATTCAGGATTAATTGTCGCATTGATTAAAGATTTAGCTCCCAATTATAAGGATTTTGAGTGTGAGGAGGTCGTAAAATTTCTTCCAATTGATTATCATGTCGGAATTGTTTACAAATCAAGCGATTCTGGTATTGTTCAGGAAAGACTAGATTTTGCAGCAGAAAAGATTCACGCTGAAATGCTGAATGTACTTCCGCCGAAAGACAAACCATCAAGCTAAGATGTTAGATGTTAGATGTTAGATGTTAGATGTTAGATGTAAAATTATTATCTATTACTCATTACTTATCAATTATAAAAAATATGCCACATATAGAACATACTGATTATTACTCACACATATTAGGAACAAGCCTAAAGGTAGAAATTACAGGACATTATGGCTATCCTATTATTATGTTTCCGACTTCTCAGGGTTTATATACTCAAAACCATGATTTTCACCTGAACAGCAGTATCAATTATTTTATTGAGCAGGGAAAAGTGAAACTATACAATATACAGACGATTGATTCGTGGAGTTTTTATGACGAAAAAATTTCTCCTCAGCAAAGAATCAGAAATTATGAAAAATATGTGCAGTTTCTGATTCAGGAGTTTGTTCCTTATATCCAAAAGATTCATCAAGTACATCGCGTTGCTATTGCAGGAGCAAGTTTCGGGGGCTATCATGCAGCGAATTTTGCATTCAGATTTCCTGATGTGATTTCTCATTTATTCTGTCTTTCGGGCGCATTTAGTATTAGAAATTTTATGGATGGATATGATGATGATCTGGTTTATTTTAACTGCCCTAGAGAGTTTGTGAAAAATGATGAGGCATGGAAATATAAACACATGCATATTGTTTTGAGCACCTCAGATGAAGACATCTGTAAAGATAAAAATGTGGAAATGGCAGCTATTTTAGCCTCCAAAGGAATTGATTTCTGGTACGATGAAAAAAGATGGATCAATCACGACTGGCCTCTCTGGAGAATGACTTTCCCAACATATATAGGCACATTTTTCTAATCAAATAATTCAAAATATTAATACTAATAAAAAAACAAAATTATGGCAAAAAAAGTAGGAATTTTATTCGGGATGGAAGACACTTTTCCGTGGGCATTTATTGATAAAGTAAACGAGCTCGGAAAGGGAGAAATTATCGCTGAAGCAGTGAATATAGATAAACTGGAACAAGGTGCAGACTACGGATATGCTGTAATTATCGACCGAATTTCCCAGGATGTCCCTTTTTACAGAGCTTATCTGAAAAACGCAGCTTTAAATGGAACCTATGTCATTAATAATCCTTTTTGGTGGAGCGCTGATGAAAAATTCTTCAACAATGCTCTAATGACGAAACTCGGAATTCCTTTGCCTAAAACAGTTTTGCTTCCTTCACATGAAAGACCTACCGACACTTCAGAAACTTCATTCAGAAATTTAAAATTTCCACACGATTGGGAATACATCTTTGATTATGTAGGATTTCCGGCATACATGAAACCTCACGACGGCGGTGGCTGGAAAAGCGTTTACAGAGTAGAAAATCCGCAGGATCTTTGGGATAAACTAAGCGAAACAGAGCAATTGGTCATGATGGTTCAGGAAGAAATTGTATTTCAGGATTATTACAGAGTGTATTGTTTAGGGCAAAAATACGTTCACATCATGCCTTACGAGCCAAGAAATGCACCTCATCTGAGATATGAAACAACGCATCAGACGGAAGGTGAAGATTTGAAAAAACTACTGAAAACAATTCATGATTACACCATTAAGATGAACCAGGCTTTAGGATATGATTTCAACACCGTTGAATTTGCGGTAAAAGACGGAATTCCGTATGCGATTGATTTCTGTAATCCAGCTCCTGATGCAGACAAGAACTCTGTTGGAGAAGAAAATTTTGCATGGATTGTAGAACATTCTGCAAAATTAGCCATTGAAAAAGCTAAAGAATACGTTCCCGGAAAACCTAATATTTCGTGGGGAACTTTTGTAAAAGATTCTGTAAAATAAAACATTAAAAAAAACACTGAAAAAAAAATGCATCAATTTACAATAGGAATAGAAGAAGAATATCAGATCATCGATGTTGAAAGCCGCGATTTAATCTCTCATGTTTCAAAAATCATTGAAGGCGGAAAGGCTGTTTTAAGTGAAAATTTAAAACACGAAATGCACGAATCAATGATTGAAATGGAAACCGGAATTTGTCAAAACATTCAGGAAGCTCAGGCTGAACTCACCAATCTAAGAAGACATCTTATCAATACAGCCCATGAACAGGGGCTTCGTGTTTCCGGCGGTGGAACTCATCCTTTTTCAAACTGGGAACACAATACCATTACAAACGGCGAACGTTACAATAAAATCGTAGACGATATGGGCGATGTTGCCCGTGGAAATCTTATTTTCGGACTGCATGTTCATATCGGAATTCCCAATCGTGAAGAAGGCGTGAGAATACAGAATGTCATGCGTTATTTCTTGCCGCATGTCTATGCGCTTTCAGTGAATTCACCTTTTTGGATCGGCAGAAGTACAGGTTTTAAGTCTTACAGACAGGAAATTTTCGTAAAATTCCCAAGAACAGGAATTCCAAGTTACTTTAATTCTTTGGCTGAATTTGACAGTTATGTTGATCTTTTGGTAAAAACAGGAACCATTGATAATGCCAAAAAAATATGGTGGGATCTGCGTGTTCATCCGTTTTATCCTACTATTGAGTTCAGAATTTGTGATATGCCTTTAAGAATTGAAGAAACAGTTTGTCTTGCGGCGATTATGCAAAGTTTAGTAGCTAAAATCTACAAACTGCATCAGCAAAATTTAAGTTTCAGAAGCTACAGAAGACTCTTACTTAACGAAAATAAATGGCGTGCTTCCAGAGATGGGGTTCATTCGAAACTGATTGATTTTGGTAAAGAAGAATCGGTGCCTTATCCTGATCTTTTAAAGGAACTTTTAGAGTTTATTGATGATGTGGTTGATGATTTGGGATGCAGAAAAGAAGTAGAATATGCCTGGAAAATTCTGGAAAACGGAACGGGTGCAGATCGACAATTGGCGGTCTATAAAGAAACCGGAGATTTGAAGAAAGTCGTTGATTATATGATATCTGAAACAGAATATGGCATTACGCACGGCGAATTTGCTTCATTATAAATTCATAACTTTGCAGAAATTATGAAGTTATGAAAGATGTAAGAATTGCTTTGCTGGATATGAATAACAATCAGGCGAATCAAGGTTTTAAAAATATTAAAGAAATTTCTGAGAATTTTAAGAAGCAATCAGACGAAAATATAAGCATTACAGGTTTTGATGTAAGATATAAAAACGAAATTCCAAACATTGAAGATTTTGATATATTCATTTCTTCCGGCGGACCGGGAAATCCGCATCATGAAGGTTTTGAATGGGAACAAAAATTTGCAGATTTTTTGGATGCTGTTTATGAATATAACAATCATAATGAGACAAAAAAATATCTTTTTCTGATTTGTCATTCTTTTCAATTGGCGAGTATTCATTGGAATTTAGGAAATATCTGTAAAAGAAAATCTTACTCTTTTGGAGTGCAGCCAATTCATAAAACAGAAGAAGGCGAAGAGGAATTTTTATTCAAAAACTTACCCGATCCTTTTTATGCAGTAGATTCCAGAGCATACCAATTTATTGAACCTGATTTAGAGCGTTTTGAAGAATTGGAAATGAAAATTGTGGCGATTGAAAAATCTCGTCCTCATATTGATCTGGAACGGGCAATTATGGCAGTTCGTTTTTCTAATGAAATTTTCGGAACGCAGTTTCATCCAGAAGCCAATCCTGATGGAATGATTGAAAATCTGAAAGACGAGAAAAATAAAGAAGCAATGATTGAAAATTACGGTATGGAAAAATATCTTGAAACCGTAGACCGAATTAATGACGAGGATAAAATAGTTCTTACACAATCTCAAATTTTACCTCACTTTTTGAGCGATGCTAAAAAAAATATTTTGAAACAAAAGAAGGCAACAGCCTGATCAAAAATTCAAATAAAAACAATTAAAATCGAGCATTAATGCTCGATTTTTTAAATCACAAAAAGAAAAAAATATGATCCCGAAATACAGAAAACAGTTTAATGAAGAATTCAGCAGCGAAAAGTACGATCAGCTTCAATCAATATTAAAAGAAAAAAGCGGCCTATTACCAACATTCAGATTGTCTGAAAGTCCTATTTTTTTAACTCATCAATTCAAAGAAAAATTAGTTTCCGCAAGTGAAAGTATTATTGATCAGATTAAAAATTTTCCTGAAGGAACTTTAGAAAATTCAATTCCGGAAAACTGTAAAGTTCCCAATGATACCAAACAGCCTCATTTTTTTACCATAGATTTTGGAATCTGCAGAAGTGAAAACGGAAAAATAGAACCTCAACTGATAGAATTGCAGGCCTTCCCCTCTCTTTATGCTTTTCAGAATGTTTATGAAGATACTTTTTGTGAAGTTTATCCTTTCTTAAATCAATTAAAAAACAATATTTCGGATGAAGATTATCAAAAACATTTATATGAACTGATTGTTGGTAAAGAAAATCCCGAAAATGTTATTTTACTTGAAATTTATCCTGAAAAACAGAAAACTGCAATTGATTTTGCTTTAACAGAGAAACTTTTGGGCATAAAAACAGTTTGTATTACAAAAGTAAAAAAGCAGGGAAACCAATTATTTTACGAACATAATGGAAAACTGATCAGAATCAAAAGAATTTATAACCGCGTAATTTTCGATGAGCTAGATAAAATTCCTGGCCTAAAAACTGAATTTAATTTCCGTGAAGAGGCCGATGTAGAATGGATTACTCATCCGAATTGGTTTTTCAAGATTTCTAAATACATTCTGCCTTTACTTAAGCACGAATTTGTTCCGAAAAGCTATTTTCTACACGAGTTCCCTGAAAATGAAAACCTTGAAAATTTTGTTTTAAAGCCTCTGTTTTCTTTTGCAGGAAGCGGCGTGAATCTAAATCCAACAAAAGAAATTGTTAATGCTATTTCTGATAAAGAAAATTATATCTTACAGCGAAAAGTAAACTACGAACCTATTTTTGAAGATATCAATGGAGATTTTTCAAGAGCAGAAATCCGTTTACTTTATGTCTGGAAAGAAAATGAAGAACGACCTATTTTACTTCAAAACCTTTCAAGAATGACAAAAGCTGCAATGGTAAATGTAGATTTTAACAAAAAAGATGCAATCTGGATTGGCAGTTCTCATGCGTTTTTTGGGGAAGAGTAAAATATAAAAAAATCGTTTTTAAGAAGCCTGAAAATGAATTTTGATATTGTATATTAGCGGTAATTACTCTGAAAAATAGAGTTATTGCTTTGAGATTCAACAATAAACAAAAAAGGAGTAAATTAACTTTACTCCTTTTCTTTATTTAAAATTTATCGTCTTCGAGCAATTCTCTTGCCTGATAATCCTGAACAAGGTCGATCGCATTAGAAATTACATCACTTAAGGCAGTGATAAAAGTTCCCTCTTCTGCCATTCCCATTGCATGTTTCAGCGCATCAATTTCTTTAGGAATTGTCTCGTAGCTTACATCTCTTCCCGAAGATTGCATTCCATCGATTATTAAACCATTGATTTCTTCTTCTGTTCGTCCACGAAGGTGTTTTTCATTTCTGATAATAATATGATCAAACATTCTTCCGGCAATTTTTCCGCATAATCTGATATCTTCATCTCTTCTGTCTCCCACACCGGAAATTATTCCTATTTTCTTGGTAGATTCTACATTTTTAAGGTAGTCTTCAATCGCTTCGTAGCCTGCAGGATTGTGTGCAAAATCAATTAAAACTTTAAAGTTTTTGAATTTAAATACATTCAGTCTTCCCGGAGTAAGCTGTGCACTTGGAATAAATGTCCGTAGTGAATTGGAAATATCTTCAATCCCAAAACCATAAAGATAACAAGCCAAACTCGCTGCCAAGACATTATCGATCATGAATTTTGCCTTCCCTTCCATTGTAATCGGGAAATCTTTTACTTTGCCGATTCTGATTTTCCAGTCCCCTTTTTTAATGGTTACAAAACCTTCTTCGTAAACACATGTTATGCGACCTTCTTTAGCGAATTTTTTAATGTATTCGTTATTTTCATCCAAACTAAAAATAGCAACATTACTCGGCAAATCATTGATGATTCTCATTGAATACTCATCTTCAGCATTCAAAACACTCCATCCGTTTTTCTTTACGCTATCTAATACAACTCTTTTTACTTTGGTAAGATCTTTCAGATTGTGAATATCATTCATTCCTAAATGATCTTCTTTAATATTGGTTAAAACGCCGATATCACATTGAGAAAACCCTAATCCTGAGCGGAGAATTCCACCACGGGCAGTTTCCAGAACAGCAAATTCTACGGTTGGATCTTTTAGGATAAATTCAGCTGAAACAGGTCCGGTAGTATCCCCTTTCGTCAACATCGTATTCTGAATATAAATTCCGTCGGATGTTGTAAAACCTACTCTGTAGCCATTATTTTTAACGATATGGGAAATTAATCTTGTGGTTGTCGTTTTACCATTGGTTCCCGTAACTGCAATAATCGGAATGGTAAATGGTTTTCCTTGCGGATACAGCATATCGACAACCGGAGCAGCAACGTTTCTTGGAAGCCCTTCGCTTGGCGCCAAATGCATTCTGAAACCAGGTGCTGCATTTACTTCAATGATCGCTCCACCACTTTCTTTCAAAGGTTGGGTAAGATTTTCTGCCATAATATCAATTCCGCAGACATCTAAACCAATGATCTTTGAAATTCTTTCTGCCATTGTAATATTTTCAGGATGTACCATATCGGTTACATCAATAGAAGTACCGCCTGTAGAAAGATTAGCGGTAGATTTCAGATAAACCACTTCTCCTCTTTGAGGAACCGTTTCTAAAGTATATTGAAGTTTTTCAAGTAATTCTAAAGTATCTTTATCAACCGTAATTTCGGTCAAGACATTTTCGTGGCCATATCCTCTTCTCGTATCTTGATTTTCTTTTTCAATTAGTTTCTCAAGATTAGACTCACCATCACCCACAACGTGAGCAGGAACTCTTCTTGCTGCAGCAACCATTTTATTATTGATTACCAAAACTCTGAAGTCGTATCCGGTAATATATTTTTCAACAATTACTTTTTTTGAGTATTTCTGAGCGTGTTCTAAACCTGTCACCGATGAAACCCAATCATTAACATTAATTGATGAACCTTTTCCGTGATTTCCGTCTAAAGGTTTGATCACAATTGGATAGCCTATTTTTTTAATAACATTTTTAAGTTCTTCCTCATCTACAATTAAATCTCCCATCGGAACAGGAATCGCAGCATCATGAAGCATTCTTTTTGTCAGTTCTTTATTACATGCGATATCTACAGCAATCGAGCTTGTATTTCCTGTAATTGTCGCCTGAAATCTTTGCTGATTAACACCGTAACCTAGCTGCACCAAAGAGTTGCTTCCCAATCTTATCCAAGGGATTTTTCTTGAAACCGCTTCTTCAACGATACTTCCTGTTGAAGGTCCCAATCTTACACGTTCTCTGATCTCTTTCAGCTTCTGAATACAAGCATTGATATCGTATTCTTTATTTTCAATTAAAGCTAAAGCAATTTCTACCGCTTGTTCAGCAGCATAAATTCCGGCATTTTCTTCGATATAATCAAACACTACATTATAAACTCCGGGAGTTTTTGTCTCACGTGTACGCCCAAAGCCGGTTTCCATACCCGCCAAAGTCTGAATCTCTAAAGCGATATGCTCGATCACATGCCCCATCCAGGTACCGGTTTCTATTCTATGAAAAAAACCTCCTCTTGTACCTTCAGAACAACGGTGACTAATGAGTGACGGCATAAGCTGTTCTATCCTTTCACGAAAACCTTCAATTTTATTTGTAGGGAAATTTTCCATTTCCTCCAGATCCAAACGCATCTGTATCAGCTTCTTTCTTCGTATACTCCAAATATTTGGACCACGCAACGCCTGTATCTTCTCAATTTTCATAGTTTAGCTATACCTTATTTTATTAATAAAAACATCTTTCTAAATCAAAGATAATGCAAAACCTCAAACAAAACCATAGCGCTATTAAAGATTTATTAAAAAAATACACTTTCTGTAATTAATTATAAATCAAAGTAAATACGTTAAAAAGCGGTTTACATTTCATTAACAATTTATTATTTTTTAAATTTGCAAGCTATGAAACCTGTTGGAAAATTAATTATTATCGGTGGAGCTGTTAATAAAGGCAGTTTTTCTGAAACCGATTACGATCAGAATGTTGAAAAAAATCTTAACTTTTTTGAAAGAGGAATCTTAAGAAAAATCATTACTGAATCTAAGAATAAAGAAAACTCAGTTATCGAAGTCATTACTACGGCTTCGCAGATCCCGCAAATAGTGGGTTCTGAATATAAAAAAGCTTTTGAATTTTTGGGAGCCAAAAATGTTAATATCCTTGATATTCACAACCGTGAAGAAGCCAATTCGGATGCTATTGTTGCAAGAGCAAATGCAGCCGATGTTGTCATGTTTACAGGCGGCGATCAACTACGACTGACTTCCATTTTGGGAGGTACAAGATTTCACGATGCTATCTTACTTAAATATCAGGAGCAGGATTTTATCTATTCCGGGACTTCCGCAGGAGCTGCTGCAGCTTCTGAGAATATGATTTACCAGGGAAGCAGTTCTGAAGCTTTGTTGAAAGGTGAAATTAAAACCACACAAGGTTTAGGCTTAATCGATAATGTAATTGTAGATACTCACTTTGTGCAAAGAGGAAGAATCGGAAGACTTTTCCAGGCTGTAGTAAACAATCCCCGAACTTTAGGCATCGGGCTGGGTGAAGACACCGGACTTTTCATCCATAATGATACCATGACCGCTGTAGGATCTGGATTGGTAATTATTGTTGATGGAAGATTTATTAAAGACACCAATCTTACCAACATCAATTTAGGTGAGCCTATCTCCATTGACAATTTGACTGTTCACGTAATGTCAATGAATGATCATTATGATTTGACGACAAGAAAACTGACGATAGAAAACTCTCAGTTTAACCCGATACCTCAAACGTAAAATATCATTGATAATCGATAAATAATAAATGATTTTGATTTGTATTTAAAAATTAAAATCATTTAAAATCAAAAACTTAGATCATCTATCAATAATCAACTATCCTTTTTATGAAAATCATTATCCACGGAGGTTTTTTCTCTGAAAGTGACCAAAGCAATGAAGTGAAAATTGCCAAACAAGATTCTTTAAAAAGCATTGCTGAAAAAGCATATCAATATCTAGAAACCCATTCTGCGGTCGATACTGTGGCTTACGCAGTTTCTCTTTTGGAAAATGATGAGTTGTACAATGCTGGAATCGGTTCGCAAATTCAAAGTGACGGCGTTATCAGAATGAGCGCAGCATTGATGGATGGTGAAACTCAGAAAATGAGCGGTGTTATCAATATTCAGGATGTGAAAAATCCGATTTTTGTAGCAAAAGAACTGATGAAAGAAGATGACAGAGTTTTAGGCGGAAACGGAGCTAAAATCTACGCTCACAATAACGGATTTGAAAACTTCTCAACAGAGATTCCTCAAAGAAGAAAAGAATACGAAGCCAAACTAAATAATGGCGGAAAAGGAACTGTTGGTTGTGTTGCCATCGATAAGAACGGAAAATTAGCTGTTGCCACTTCTACAGGTGGTAAAGGTTTTGAGATTCCGGGAAGAATCTCGGATTCTGCAACGGTAGCCGGAAATTACGCCAATGAATTTTGTGCCGTAAGCTGCACCGGAGTTGGTGAAGATATTGTAAGCAATGCCACGTCAGCGAAAATTGTAACCAGAGTGACAGATGGAATGAGCTTACAAGAAGCTTTTGACAAAACTTTTACAGAGTTAAAAACCATCGATGGTTTTGCCGGAGCTATTGCCATTGATAAAAACGGAAATATTTATCATCAGGATTCTTATCCTACCATGGTTTTTGCAAGCTTTGATGGAAATCAATTTGATATTTTCAAATAATTTTAACATATTTTTATTAGTCCCGAAAAATTTTTGGCACACATTTTACATAGTTATTAATAACAAATTTAATATTATAACTTTAAAATCAGAAATCATGGGAAATAAGACAAACGGTTTATTAGCTTTATTAGGAATAGGTGCATTAGCATATTGGAAATACAAAAAATCTACTCCGGAGCAGCAGCAAGCTGTAAAAGACAAAATCAACTCTGCGAAGGATAATTTGAACAAATGGGGAAATGATTTGAAAGATAAGGCAAATGAAGTGGCTTCCCAGGCGCAAAGTAAATTTGACGAAGCGAAAACAAAAGTAGAAGATTCTGCATCTAATATTTAAGATCTGAATTTATAAACTTAAAAATTTAACATTCATATACAAAAAAGTCATCACTACGATGACTTTTTTTGTGCTGAAAGGGCATAAACCATAGGAATTTTATTTCCAAATTTCTCTGTTCGCCATTTTCCTTTTGCGAACTCTTCAATGTGTTTAAAACACGGATATGGAGACCAGTCAAACTCCTGAAACTTTTCTATAACCATATTTTTATCAACTAAATTTTGCATTACTTCAGATAAGGAGTGGTTCCACATCACATAATCCTGAACGATTTCTGCAGAAAAATCGGCATACGTTCCTTCGTACGTTTCAGCAATGGGTTTTTCATTAAAATAATTATATGCAATATCTTTAAATTCATCATCAAACATCCAAACAACAGGATGAAATTCTGCCATGATGAACTGTCCGCCCGGTTTTAAAAAATGATCAATTACGCCCGCCCACTTTTCAAGATCGGGAAGCCAGCCAATTGTGCCGTAACTCGTGAAAACTATATCAAATTTTTTGTCTAAAATAGTAGGCAAATCGTATACATCAGAGCAAATAAATTCTGTATCCGTATTACATTGCTTCGCCAAATCTCTTCCCGCTTCAATTGCTTTATCTGAAAGATCAATTCCGGTAACCTTTGCTCCCATTCTCGAAAGCGAAATAGAATCCTGCCCAAAATGACACTGCAAATGAAGGATTGTTTTACCTTTTACATCTCCTAACAGTCCTAATTCTATTGAATTTAATGAAGTTCTTCCTTTCAAAAATTCATCTACAAAATAGAAATCAGATTTCAGATGCGGCTCCACTTTAGCGTTCCAGGATTTCCTGTTAATTTCTAAATAGTTTTCCATCGTTTTTTTCTGTAAATATAATTTTTTTCCGAAAACCTATATGCTTTATGGTTTCCCGTAAAAAAAAACAAGAATGCAACTGTAGTTTTGGAGAAAATTAGAATACTGATTCTTGTTTTACAAAAAAGAAAAAAACAATATTATAAATATCTATCAACCATGAGTAAAAATTCTTTAGGAGCATCAGATCTATTTCTAGGCGTGCTCGCAATATTATTAATCAGCGTGAGCTTTTATCAAACCTGGGTTGGGCTTGAGCAAATTTTTGGCAATGCATCATTTGTAATCGCACTCGTGCTTTCTTTGCTTTTATTATTTCTCTGCTGGATGCTTCGTGCGGCAAAACTTGAAGGTAAATCTACCGGAAGCTTGGTGGGAATTTACATATTCATTGCATCATTTTGTTTTATTGCCAATTTCAACGCTTTGTACACAAGATTTATGCGTACAGACATCTATACCAACGAATTAAAAACAATTAATGAAGATTTTAATACATTGGAAAACAATATAGAGGCTAAATTAAATTATAAATATCCGAAAGAAACCACACGAAATATTGAGATTAAGAAAAAACAATTAATGGCTCAAATTGTTGATCCTGCAAACCAGGGAATCGGCACAAGAGCGCAATCATTAATCAGAGATATTGAAAAAATGACGGGTCAGAAAGTAGATCTTTTAACGCCAATTGGAAATGATTATGAAGATTTAGCACAAAGAATGGGAAGTCAAATTGATAATATGGTAATGGATTTGTCACCGGATGAAAAAAATCTAAAATCAGATATCAATAATTCTGTTCTGAAATGGAATAAAAGAGTACAGGAGTTTTTACTATTACCTAAAAAAGAAAAGGATGATTTGGCGCAATCGCTTATAGATAATGCCTTAACAGACTATAATAAACTTGGAAACCGAGGCAGTAATGTTTTAGGAGAAGATAAATTTAAATTCGAACCTTTACTTTCTCAGACACAAAACGTTGGAAAAATCGGTTATGCTTTTGAGCACGCAATTAAAAACTTCGGAATGTATCAGTTTGTTGTTTTGGCAGGATGTATTTTATTAGACTTCGTTATTGTGATCATTATTTTGTTGGTGACAAGTCCCGATAACAGAACCAATAACAGCGTTTTAGGAAACAGAAAAAAAGGCAGAACATTAATCCCTAATAAATAAATTACCATGATCAATAATGACAAACCTTTTTCTTTTGACAACTATGATTATGACAACGACTTTAAAAAATTCGATGACTTTACAGAGCCTCAAAACGAGATTGTAACGAATGAAAATATTTACACGCTTCCTGAAATAGAAGATGACGGTTTTGTTCCCACCTCAAACGGCAGTACAACCACCGTGAAAAATAAAGACAGTAATTTCGTTTTCTTTTACGGAACCTCTGCCTCGGGAAAATCGGTTATTTTATCAGCGATTTTATATTATTTGAATTCTTATGCCGGAGTTTTGCGACCGAAATTAGGAAGCCCAAATTCCAGAGAAGCCCAAATTTTATTGGCCGATTTTTTTGAAAATATAAAGAAAGGTATTCTTCCCAACCGAAGTACGAGAGATCATGTCACAAGATTAGATTTTGTATTTGACCCGAATAATCAATCGAAAAAAGTTCCTTCCATTAATATTTCATTTTTAGAAACTGCTGGAGAAAATCATAACGAAATATCAAGAGGCGGAAGATATCACGCAGATATTGAAGCCTACCTAAACTCAGACATTCCGCTGAACTTTTTGATTGTAACAAGCTATGACAAAGCGCATCATGAAGATTCTAAAATCGTGGAGTTTTTAGATTATCTAGAAAAAAAAGGAAAGAATCTGAAAAATGTAAATGTACTTCTTGTGATTTCCAAATGGGATAAATCCGGAAACACAGGCGTAGATAATGAGCAACATCTTGAAAACTTCATCAGCGAAAGATTGAGCATGACCAATAACCGAATTGATACGTACAACCTCAGCAAAACCTTTTTTACCATAGGAAATGTGCAGAATCAGGCTGGAATTGAAAAAATAACACTCCTGAATCTGGAATCGGCAGAAGTCATTGCAAAGTGGCTGTATAATAATATTGTTGGCTACGATTTGGATTATGAAGGTACTTTCTGGGAAAAAATAAAATTTAGCTTTTCAAAATAGATGAAAAAAATAAATGTCTTCGGATTTGCAACATTTGGAACGCCAAACGGTTTTACACAATCTTGTATTTATGGAAATAAAAATTTAGAAAAAGCTCTAAAAACCTTCGACCTAAAAACAGATGCCATACAATTATTATCTCCCAATGACCGTATTTACTCGATTAGAAAAGAAGGTATTGCCGATAAATTTATTGTCTCTTATTCTGTCTACACCTACGCAAAGGAAAAAAATTCTAACAGAACAGGCACTTTTATCGGTACAAGTTTGATCTTTTCTGATGAAGTAGCTGATGAAAATTTAATCTTAAACTCATTGCATCAGATTCACCAGAACTTAAAAAATAATAATGTAAGCAATAATGTTTTAAATATCAATCATTCAAAAGAGTTTAATCTCACCAATGTTTTTGATCAGGATTTCGAAAAAATTGAATACAACAGCAGAAAAGTAAGCTTTATAGACTTGGAAGGTTCAGATAAAAATCTTGTTATTTTTACCAATAAATTAGACAGTAATTCCATTCAGAATCTGTTTAAAAAAGCTTTGGAGATTTTACCAAAATATGATACGCTGTTTTTTATAGACAGTAAAGAAATTGCTGAATTTGTTTCTCAAAAAAGACTTTTCAGATTAATTGATGTCAATATTTTAGAAGAAGAAATACAAAATTTTCAAACTGAAATTAAACAACAGGTTCTCAATACGATTTCAAAATTTAAAAAACAAAGTAAAAAAATTGAAGACGACGGAAGAAACGAATATGAAAATTTAAAGAAGCAAATAGAGCAAGACAAGAAAATACATGTTGAGAATGGTCATAAAATAGAGAAAGCAGATAAAAATTTGACAGCTTTAAATAACTTACACGCTAATTTTTTACGAAAATTCAATGAGTTTATTTCTGCTTTGGAATCCGGAAAAAAACTGGAAGAAGTCAATAATTCTATCAAACAAATTGAGAAAGAATTTTATGCTGAAAAAAGAAAATTAGATCATCCGGCTCAAATTTCTTCTTTCAGTAATCATCGAAATCAGAGTTCTTTTCCTTTACAAAGACCGTCTTTATCAGAATTTCCCCATCATACAGAAGAAAAGCAAAGTAAAAATACAGTCTTTCTGATTATTTCTTTTGTGTTGAATATTTTATTGATCGGTGCATTGATATTTTTCACAATGTTTTACGAAAAGGAAAAGCAACAGGAAGTAATTCCGGAAGTTTCTCCTGTACATCAGGAAACAGCTGTCAATGAAACTTCTGATAACGAAAACGTTTGGAAAAGCAAACTTAATCCTTTGCCTAATAAAATGGCTTTGAATGCAGAAAACAAAAATCTTGATTTGAATAAACTTACGGACAGCACAACACATGTTGAAGAGATTGTAAATTTAATCTTTGAAAAAAATAAGATAATCAAAGATGTTTATCAATTTCAAAAGAACGATTATGCAGATGATTTAATTAAAGAAAACCCTCATGCATTCGATTCAAAAAGAGTTTTAATAAGAAAAGATTCATTACTAAAAATACCATTCTATTCGGAATCTTCTCACAAAAATGTATCTGAAACAGACATTTATCAAAGTGCAGATCATTAAAATAAAATTTTATTAGCTAATCTTTAAGTTTGCAAAAATCCTGAGTATTTAATCATTTCTTTTGATATTTTTGTCGTAAAATCTTATCTGTAAATTTTGATATTACTGAAGATGGATAACAATGACAATGTAATTATATTGAAATGATTTATAAAACTTTTCTCCTCTTTCTCTTCCCAATGATTATCTTTTCGCAGAGTAAATCTTATAAAGTAATTGGAGTAAAAGACGGTGATACTGTAGAGATATTAATGGATGGGAAACCACAGGTCGTAAGGCTTTCACACATTGATTGTCCGGAAAAAAAACAGCCATTTGGAAACAATGCAAAACAGTTTGTATCAGATGTATGTTTTGGAAGAAAAGTTAAACTTTCTACAGGCTGGAAAAAAGATCGCAATAAAAGATTGCTTGCCGAGATTATATTATCAAACGGCAAAAATCTTAATAAAGAGCTTGTAAAAAACGGTTTGGCCTGGCATTTCAAAAGATACTCGAAAGATAATAGTTATGATGATTTGGAAAAACAGGCAAGAAAACTGAAATTAGGATTATGGAAAGACAAAAATCCGGTGGCGCCTTGGGAATGGAGGAAATCACGAAAAAAAACCTCACACCGCTCAGTGTCTACTTCCAATAAATAACAGAAAAAATTCCGGCTGTAAGACAGCCGGAATTTTTAATATTTTATCTGTAAAAATTATCTAAATAATACTCAATATTTCTGAAAATCATTCAGAAAACTGATCAATAAATCTCTTTAATTGCAGATCTCCAAAACCATAAATCGTATATTTTTTATTAAAAATTCTAAAAACTTCATCAAAGCTTTCAGCTGTCTTTTGAATATCTTTTATCTGATTTTCCAAGATTCCGTTAAACCTATTTTCGTTTGCAACGACCAATTCTTCAAGATTTCTCACAATTTCTGATGAAGCCTTTTCCGATAAATTATTTTGTTGAAAATCTATCCAAAGATTAGAGATTAATTTGCTTTCTTCAGCATTAATTTCTTTTGAAGAATGAAATAGTTCCAACAAATCTTTTTCATTACTTTCTGCAAACCCTTTTTCTCTATTTTTTGGGAAAACTCTAAAAAGCTTTGTGTTATTTAAATTCAAACTTGAAACTAAAAACCAAAAATTCACCTGACAAAACAAGTCGTCTTCAAACCAGAAAAACACATCAGAATCCTCTGGAATATTTTGTATCCTTTGAAATTCTTTTACAACCAATTCATCATAATCACTTTCTGAATCGTAATTTTCTGTGATAAATTTCTTACGATTTTCAAAGAAATTATTGTCCGAAACAGGTCCATCAATTAATGCTTCACGCCAGATAATGATTTCACCTTCCAGATTATTTGGAAATTTTTCGGCTAAACAATCGCCATTCAGAATGTGAAAAGTATTCATCTGCAAAGAATTTATGAATTAAGAAATTCTTCCAAAGAAACCGTTTTCTGTTCACCAGCTTCCAAGTTTTTAAAAGTAACCGTATTGTTTTTCACCTCTTCTTCACCTAAGAAAACAAGGTTTTTAATACCTTTCTTTTCAGCGTAAGTAAACTGCTTATTGATTTTTGCACTTTCAGGATACAGCTCTGCAGAAATTCCTTTTTCTCTTAATTGGATAATTAGTTTTAAAGCTTCTGAGGTTTCTTCTCCGCCAAAGTTGGCAAATAGATATTCTACATTCGAAGTAGCTTCTTCAGGGAAAAGATTAAGCTCTTCCATGACCAGATAAATTCGGTCTAGACCAAAAGAAATTCCGATTCCTGGAATATTTTTCACTCCAAAAACTTCAGTAAGATTGTCATATCTTCCGCCACCGCCGATAGAACCCATTTGCGCTTCATCTGCTTTCACTTCAAAAATTGCTCCGGTGTAGTAATCTAAACCACGCGCCAAAGTAATATCAAAAACAAGATTCTGAATATTAACTCCCAAATTCAGAGATTGTGTAATCACAAATTCAAGTTCTTCAACACCTTTCAAACCTATTTCATTTCCGGCAAACTTTTCTTTCAGCTGAAGAAGATTTTCTAAAGCATCATTCGACTGATTGAAAAGGAAATCTAATTTATCAATCGATTCCTGAGAAATATTTCTTTCTAAAAGTTCCTTCACTACTCCATCCTTCCCTATTTTGTCTAATTTATCAAGAGCAACGGTGAAATCAATCAGCTTATCTGTAATTCCGGCATATTCTGCCAAACCTGAAAGAATTTTTCTGTTGTTGATATGAATCGTTACCGAAACTTTCAACTCAGCAAAAGATTTTAAATATAATTGAACCAAGTCAACTTCCTGCCACAAACTTTCGCTTCCCACAACATCGGCATCACACTGATAAAACTCTCTGAATCTTCCTTTCTGTGGACGATCTGCTCTCCAAACCGGCTGAATTTGGTAACGTTTGTAAGGAAATGTTAGTTTCCCGTGATTCATTGCTACAAATCTTGCGAAAGGAACCGTCAAATCATAACGAAGCGCTTTATCCGTAAGACTTTCGGCACTAAACGGTTTATCTAAAGCTTTCTGAAAATCGGTCAACATTTGAGTTTTCTTTTCTTCTTTAGCTTCGTTGATGCTTGAATTTAAAATCTTAAAAATCAAACGATCTCCTTCTTCACCGTATTTTCCGGTCAATGTTGAAAGGTTTTCAAAACTTGGTGTTTCTAAAGGCTGAAACCCAAATAATTCGAAATTCTTCTGTAATATATTGATGATGTATTTTCTTCTCGAAACTTCCAGTGAGGTAAAATCTCTCGTTCCTTTTGCTAAGCTTGGCTTCATTTTTATAAATGATAATTGATAGTTGATAAATTATATTCACTACAAAAATAAGGAATTGAAAGGACTTTTAAATCAATAAAAAAGCCGTAGATCTTATTTCTGCGGCCTTCACTTTCATCATTTGTTTTTTAGTGTTCATTTTACACGCTTTCTAGGATTTCTAAAATCTCTTCGCCGTAGTTTTCAATCTTATGTTTTCCGAAACCTTTGATGTCTAGCAACTCTTCTTTTTTAGCAGGTTTATATTTTGCAACAGATACGAGCTCTTTATTGGTTGCTATAAAATACGTCGGAAGATTTTGTTCTTTTGCTTTTTCGGAGCGCCAAAGCTTCAGAGCATCAAGAATTTTAGCTTCGTCTTCGTTCAGCAATTCGTCATCCGCTGAATATTTAACTGCTTTAGAATCTTTCACGATTGTTTTATTAACGGCAGATTCTATGTCATTAAAATACAATACTACCGACCAAAACTGTTCGTCGTGTACAAATGCAGTCTCAGTTTTAATAATTTCATGATGTTCAAGAAAATGATCGATTTCTCTTTGGTCTTCACGCAGAAATTCATCTGCAATTCTGATTTTTAAAACTTTTATTTTCATCATTTGTGCCTTTAAAGTTTATCAATTATTTGATTATCCGTTTTAATCCTACAATTATTTTAATGCGAAGTGCGCAAAGCTTTTCTTGACAACTCGCTGTATTTAAGTTCGCAAAGGCGTAAACTTAGCAAAGAACTAAAAGTTTATCATAAAAAAAGTGTAGGTTGATAAATGGATATTATTTACCCCCCAAAAGCAGAAGTTCATCTACTCTGATTTCGGTAATATATTTTTTCACCCCATCTTTATCGTCGTACGATCTGTACGTTAATTTCCCTTCAATGGCAATCTCTTTTCCTTTTGGAACATATTTCTGAAAAATCTCAGCCGTTTTCCCAAAAGCTACCAAACTGTGCCATTGTGTTTCTTCTACTTTCTCACCTTTTGCGTTGGTGTAATGATCGTTTGTAGCAAGTGATACCGAAGCTTTCATTCCGCCGTTTTCGAAGTTTACTGTTTCAACTTCTTTACCTGTAAAACCAATTAAGGTTACTTTGTTTCTTAGTGACATGACTTTATATTTTTAGATTAGCGATTTAGATAAGAGACGTTCACTTGTTTCTCAAATCTCTGTTGCAAAGATTCATCAGATTGAAAAAATTAGTCGGTGATAAACTATTTAAATTCGTTTGTAGTCGTTTGAAAATGGATATATAAAGAAAATCAAGATTTATTTTATAAAGATTTGATTAGCTCATCTTCGTATATTTGGAAATTTGCGAAAATAAAACCCAATTGTAATGAAAAGTAAAATATTATTTCCCATGCTGCTATTTTCTATATTTATAAATGCACAAAATGAATTAGACAAGACTGATAAAATAATTGATGAAATGTGCTTAAACTTTAAAAGTACTGAAAACTTAAACGATTCTTTAAGAATAGAATCTTTAACCCAAAAATTCATTCTTCCTTATTTAAGTCAATTTTCTGATTCAGATTATGAAAATAAAATGGAAAATCTATACTTCAGATTTCAGAAACGTTGTGAATATTTCAGAGATTATTTGCAAAGAATAAGTCCTCCACAAGGTGAAAATTGGATGAAGCTAAATGCAAGACCTGAAATTAAAGTGTCTGATAAAGAAATTAATCAATTTAAAAACAATTCAAATTTTTACTATTTTGAATATTCTGGAGAAAAAACGTTGGTAAATACAGACAAAAAATATTGGACAGAAATTTTTGAAGATGGAACGAGCTCAAAATTACTTTATACATGGCTAGGTAAAAACAAATTCGAATTAGAATTTATTGAAAGTAATAACAACACAAGAAAGAACTTTAGTAAAAAAGGAGATAAATATTTTTATGAAATAATAAATAAAGAAAGCAACTATTATTGGGTTATTGTAGAAATTCCTGGGCAATCTGAAATTTTAAAATTTAAGTTATTTAACGAAAAATTAAACTTTCTTCATTAATTAAAATCTTGGTAAAGATAAACTTTGTCGCAATAAAAGCTGATAATTAAAAGAATCTAAAGATTGTTCTGATATAGCAAAATTAAAAAGAGTTTTTACACAACTTTAAACAGGCTTTTAAAATAACACAATCCTTATTTAACCTGATTTCGGGTTAAGCAACAATAGTAAATTATTAACTTTGAGTCCATTATATATTTAATTCAAAGGTGAATTTTATTCATTTATAAAGTATGCAAAGAAGAATTAACAAGTTGATTTTATAAAACTTTTGCTCAAGCTTTGCGAAGCAAATTTATTTGCCTTTGCTTTCTAAAATAGAAAGTTTAATTATAAAATCTTTGCGTTTAATAATTTAAAAAATATTATCAAAATCTCTTATCCCGAACTGAGGTTATTCAATATTCTCAGATAGTAATTAAGCATTTACGTTAAATGTTTTTACATTCTTCCATTCGGAAACAATATTGTCAAGATGTAAAATGATATTCTTGTAATGTTAAACAATATTGGCATGATGTAAAGTTATATTCTTGTATTGCTAAACTATATTTTCGCCTTGTAAAGTTATATTTTTGAAATGCAAATTAATATTTGAGCATTGTAAACGAATATTCTTCCATTGTAATCATTAAAACTCCCTCCTAAAATTAGAATGTTGCGTTGCCGTAAAATAATCACAGAAAACCTGATATACCGCAGAATCAATATGACTTGCTTTAATTCCTAATTGAATATAAATCTGCAAAATCTGATGCGATAAATTGTCGACCAAATCTGAAGAATAATCATGAATTTCTAATTGTTTTTCCGGAGTTATTGCTTTAGACTCATTCAATAAACCTTCAACTTCGTCAGCAAACTCAATCACTTTCACCATCGATTTGTTTATTTTTTCATCGAAAAATTTTAAGTCTAAATAAGATCTTATTTTAATTGCTTCTTCAGAAAAATGAGAAGCCATCCCAAGATAATTAACCAATAAAGTTAAATCTGCAAAAATTCTGAATGGGATTTTGTCCATCGCATCACCAGTGAAAAATTCATCGTAAATAAAACTGTAATCTTCCGTGACTTTTATATTTTCAACTTTAAAAGAATACGTTCCGGTTGCTTTCATTCCCATCGATTTCCAATTCGGAATTATCTCAGTCTGATTTTTAGAAATAACAAAAGACCTGATCAATTCATTTCCTGAGTCGTCCAGCAAAGGATTTCCATTTTCCGTCAAACTCGCATTTAAAGTAAAATGACTTAAATGTGGAGCTCCAGTTGCAAAATGCCAAAGTCCGTTAATCAGAAAAGTTCCATCAGTTTGCTTTTCTGCAGTTCCACCAACCATTCCACTTCCTCCGAAACAGGTTTTGGGATTAGAAAAAAGTTCTTTCGCAATATTTGTTTTTAAATTTCTTGAGAAAAAATTAGCACCCGAACATAATGTCAACATCCAACCTAAACTTCCGTCGATTTTTGACCAATCAAAAAGGAGTTTCAAACCTTGATTTAAGCGTAATCCCAATCCGCCATACACTTTCGGAACCCAGATCTGAAGCAATCTTTCCTCATGAATCTGATCAATAATTAATTGCGGAACTTCAGAAGCCCCATGCATTTTCATTCTTATTTCTTTAGGTGTAAACATACCTTTTATCTATTTCTGAATAATTAAAAAGATTATTTTTAAATCAAAATGGCACTTTATAATCCTTATTATTTCAACGCAAAGATTTTTATTTCTGTTGTTATTATTTAAGAGGCAAAGAATAATCAATAAAATTGATTTAAAGCATATGTTTTCAAGCTTCATCAGCGACTTGTCGCCATCTTTGCTCCTTAAAATATTAATCTCAAAAATTAAAATCTTTGCGTTTTAATCCACAATAAGCAGATTAAGTCGCTGCAACCGATTTAGTGTAAACATACCTTTTAGTCACAATTAACTTTATTGATTTAAGTGGAATCTTATAATTCTTATTTTTCAACGCAAAGCTTTATTTCTATCCGTTTATTATTTAAGAGGCAAAGGATAATCAATAAAATTGATTTTAAGTCTGTATTTTCAAGCTTCATCAGCGACTTGTCGCCATCTTTGCTCCTTAAAATATTAATCTCAAAAAATAAAATCTTTGCGTTTTAATCCACAACATCAGATTAAGTCGCTGCAACCGATTTAGTTTTAATAATTTTTCGCCACTCCAAATAACCGGAAATTGCAACAATGAACAAGAAAGCCGTCAAAACTGCATACAAATAAAGACCTTTGTGAATCAATAACGGAATTGCAATGATGTTACTGATATTAAGTAAAACCCAGTTTTCAATTTTTCTCCGAGCCATCAGCCACATTCCAGCCCATGCAAAAGCACTGACTAAAGAATCTAAAATCGGAACATCAGAATCTGTAAAATTCGTCAGGAAAAAATAGAAAACAGCACATGTTCCAAGTACGATTCCTACGGTAATTAATTTTTCATTTTTGGTGGTTTCGGAAATGGTGGTCTCAGATTTTCGTTTTCCAAACTTCCAGTACAGCCATCCGTAAATACTCATTACCAGATAGTAAAGATTAAGTGTAAACTCGGCGTAGAGTTTAGATTGTATCATCACATAAAGTGTTAATGAAATTCCGGCAATACCAAAAAGATAATTATTAGAATTGTTTTTTCTTGCCAATAAAACCTGAAATACTGAAAAGAAGACACCAAGCCATTCTTGCCATGTTGTCTGTTGTAAAATGTCCTGCATCAAATTAACTTAAATAAAATTAAATGATGAGATGATAAATCAAAATTCCCTACGCTGGAATTACCCAGATCAGGTGTGGAAAATTTTCCCGGGTATCATCTCAGCCGCAATTTGCAGCACCCCATTGATGGCGCAAAATTGAGATTAATTTTTGGAACTAAAAAATTAATCTCAAAATTTTTATTTTAATTATAAGGCGTAAAAAAGAAAGAAATTTTCTGACTGATTTCGCAAAATTATAGATGAGAAATACTAAACAATCTGCTTGATTAGCATAAATCCGGATTAAACGATAGCTATGAACTACTAATTTTTAATTCGTTGTTTGTTTAACACAAAGTTTGATTTTCTCACATCTTATTTTTAAGGAGCAAAGATGAATTGATTAATTGATTTTTATTAAGCACTCGCTTTATACAAGCTTCATCAGCGACTTTGTCGCAATTCTTTGCTCCTTAAAATAATAAGCTTAAAAATTTAAATCTTTGCGTATAAGATTTTGTTAAATTTCTTATCCTGAACTCAGGCAAATTAGATAAATCTGAAAAATTAAAAGGAAAACTTGAAAATGGTTTTCGATAACTACAAAAGATTACATTTAAAGAAATTCAATCAACCCATTTTCACAACCGTTTACAAACGGATATTTCGTACCTTTAAATCTCAAATAAATTTATTGTGAAAAAAACTTTCAAAAGAACACTCAGAGTATCAAAATATGTAATTTATAAAGAAACACTTGTTGATTATAAAGAACATTTTTGGTCTTTTCTAGGTGCCTTTTTCGGAATCGGACTGATTGCTTTTCTGCAATCTCACTATTTGTTGCAGCAGGAAAATGTATTTTTGATAGGTTCATTTGGTGCATCAAGTGTTTTAATCTACGGAGCCATTCAAAGTCCGTTGGCTCAACCAAGAAATCTTGTCGGCGGTCACGTCATTTCAGCTATCGTTGGAGTTACCGTTTACCAGATTGTTCCGGATATTTTATGGCTTTCGGCGCCTTTGGCTGTTGCTTTTTCCATCATTTTGATGCAGTATACCAAAACTCTGCATCCGCCGGGTGGCGCAACTGCATTAATTGCCGTAACATCTCCCGGAAAAATTGCTGATCTAGGATATTGGTATGTGCTCTCTCCTGTTTTGTCGGGCTGTATTATTTTACTTTTAATAGCTTTATTTTTTAATAATATCACCAAAAACAGAAGCTACCCCACAAGTTCGAGATGGAAGAGACTTTTACATAAAAAACACAAACACAGTTTGAAAAATTAAAGAATATGGAATGTATAGAATGCGGTGAAAAAATCATTGGCAGATCCGATAAAAAATTCTGCAATGATGCCTGTAGAAATGCTTACAATAATAAGCAGAACAAAGATTCGAGCAACCTAATGCGGAATGTAAATAATAAACTCCGTAAAAACTACCGTATTCTGAATGAAATTAACATCGACGGAAAAACTAAAATCCCAAAATCTAAACTCGATGGCTTAGGTTTTGATTTTAATTATTTTACAAATATTAAAGTGTATAAAAACGGCTCAGAATATAAATTTGTTTATGATCACGGCTATAAAATTCTTGAAGAAGATTACGTTTTAATTGTAAAAAATCAGTTTTGATACATGATAAAATTCAAATATAATTTCAACCGCAAAAGAATCAAAAGAAATGATTGAAAAAGAGACATTCAGAAGTTTCCAAAATGTAAAATTTTCATTTATTTTTGTTTTGTTAGCCTTTGAATATCGAAATCCATCATAAAATCTTTTGTTGCTTTTGCGGTTAAAAAATATCAAGTATTAAATAAAATAATGTAAAAAAGCATGATGAAAGAAATTGTATTAATCACCGGCGCAAGCGGAGCCATTGCAAAGGTGCTTTCCCAAAAAATCGAAAAAGATTATACAGTACGTTTTTTAACCCGCAAAAAGAAAGCCGAAAACGAATTTGAATGGGATCTAAACAATAGCACGATAGATGACCGGGCATTCGAAAATGTAAGTCACATTATTCATCTAGCAGGAGCCAATATTTCTGAAAGACGCTGGATAGAAAAGCGAAAAAAAGAACTGATCGACAGCAGGGTAAACTCTGCAAAACTGATTTTAAATACGCTCAAAAACAAAAATACAAAGCTAAAATCTTTCATTTCTGCTTCCGGAATTAATTTTTACGGAATTAAAACAACAGACAAAATATTCTCAGAAAATGATCCTGCAGGAAACGATTTTCTAAGTAAAGTTGTTCAGGTTTGGGAAAAAGCAGCTGATGAATTTACAGAACAAAATGTAGCGGAAAGAGTGGTGAAAGTAAGAACTGCCGTTGTTCTATCTAAAAATGACGGTGCTTTAGCGAAAATGATAACACCAATAAAATTTGGAATTGGTTCACCGATCGGAAGCGGAAAACAATATATGCCCTGGATTCATGTTGATGATATCTGTGCGATTTATGAATTTGCCTTAAAAAATCCTGAAATTCGGGGTTCTTATAATGCTTCGGCACCGCAGCATACGACTAACGAAAATTTAACACGGATAGCTGCAAAGATTTTGAAAAAGCCGTTGTTTATGCCTAACGTACCGGCGTTTGTTTTAAAACTTATGTTTGGTGAGCTTGCCGATATTTTGCTTCAAGGCTCAAGAGCTTCATCTGAAAAGATAATAAAAGCTGGTTTTAACTTTAAGTTTCCTGTTTTAGAAGGAGCTTTGGAAGATTTACTAAAAAAATAATTATTAAAAGATTGAAAATATAATGCAAGAGCCTCATGTAAGTATTGAAAAGACAGAGATTTTATCTGATAACTGGTACACTTTAAAAAAAGTAACTTTTACTATTAAAAATGAAAACGGAGACACCGAAACCCAAAGCCGGGAAGCCTATGACAGGGGAAACGGAGCCGTTGTTTTATTGTATAACACTCATTCTAAAAATGTAATTTTAACGAAGCAATTCCGTCTTCCTACATACATCAACGGAAATCCGACGGGAATGCTGATTGAAGCTTGTGCCGGACTTTTAGACAACGATAATCCTGAAGATTGCGTTAAAAGGGAAGCTGAAGAAGAAACGGGTTACAAGATTTCGAAAGTAGAAAAAATATTTGAAGCTTATATGTCTCCCGGATCTGTTACAGAGATTCTGCATTTTTTTATCGCAGAATATTCTGATGATATGAAAATAAACGATGGCGGCGGACTGGAAGATGAAGGCGAGAACATCGAAGTGCTGCAGCTTCCGTTTGACGAAACACTTTCTATGATTGACAATGGCGAAATAAAAGATGCCAAGACTATCATGCTTTTACAGCATCTTCGTCTGAAAAATATTCTTTAATATTTAAACCAAAAATCTAACGTATTATGAAATTTATATTCACAATCGGTCTTTCATTATTGCTATCTTCTAATTTTTTTGCCCAGAAAAATGAAAAGTTGAGCACGAAAGATGCCGCTATAATTGAGCATTTTAAAAATGATTATAAAAAGAAAAATTATAAAAAATTTGACGGTAAAATTCTTGTAAAAGAAAATCTGGCACAGTTTGATAACAAGACCGTTTATTTTGACAAAGCCGATAAAATCACGACGACGATTCTAAGAGAAGGTCTCATTTATCCACAGCTGTTAACAGACTTCCAAATGCAGAAATTCCTGGATGAGACGACAGATAAAACACAGAAAAGATTTTTGAAACTGCAGAAAGATCCAAAAGCTTCTTTTGATGTAAATAATATCAAGTTTAGTAATACTTCTGAGCTGACATTTCTGACTTCAAATATTAAAACGAAGCGATTTAAAACCTCTGTAAAAGATATCAGATTAAATACAACCTCAACGTATCTTTTTGAATTGATGAATGATAAAGCAACAAAAAATATTTCTTTAGAAGAGTTTATTAAAGGGGCGAAACTGACGTATATTGATACTGAATAATCACTTTTACTTTCTTATGAAGTCATTATTATCTAATTTTTTTTCAAAGTAAAGTTGTAGAAATTTTAGTTAAACAATAAATCTTGAGAAAGTATTGATCATTCCGATCATTTAGATAAGCCGGATTTGCTGGCAAATTGTATTACGAAAACGGAGTTTTAAATTTAAAAATGAAAATAAGTAATATTGACCATCTCGTCTTAACTGTTGCTGACATTGATAAAACCATAGATTTCTATACTAACATTCTGGGTTTTGAAGTCGTAACTTTTGGAAACAACAGAAAAGCTCTGACTTTCGGAAATCAAAAAATCAATCTTCATCAAAAAGGAAAAGAATTTGAGCCTAAAGCAGAACATCCAACAACAGGTTCGGCAGATTTATGCTTTATCTCAGAAACAGATATTGATGAAGTTTTAGAAGAACTAAAACAGAAAAATATAGAGATCATCGAAGGAGTTGTAGAAAGAACTGGAGCAATTGGAAAGATTAAATCGGTTTATTTCAGAGATCCTAATTTGAATTTGATTGAAGTGAGTAATTATTTTTGAAGTGAATTGTCACTGAGCAATTCTGAATTAATTCTATTTTTGTAAAAAATAACATTGAAAGCCATTAACATTATTACAATATTGACTCTATTATTTTCTTGTCATTCAAAAAATGAAAATAATAAAATCGTTAATCTCGGTTCTGATCAAATAAAACTTAATGATACTTTAAATAATCAAACGCAAAAAAAGCAATCCTACGAAATGAGCGACAGAGAACTAATTGAAAATGTAAAATTAGCAATAAACCCTAAATTCCAAGATTGGGTACTTTTTAAAAACGGAACTTACATTATTTTCGATGATATAACTAAAGTAAAAAATATTAATGATGAAGCAACAGTTTTGATGAAAGAATATGGTCCCGTTTTCGCTGGCGGACCTGCCGGAGATTTTAATACAATTCATTTAACAAAAACCGAGGGATGGATTGTTGCAGGCCACGGATATGGAATGTATACCTATGTTTCTCCTTCTGAGATTCAAAGCCAATCTGCTAATGATATGGAAATTGTTTTATTTGGGAGATCAAAAAGAGATTTGGATGGTAAAAAACCAGAAATTATTTATGTAAATAAAAGTAAATAAGTCCTCTTTCTAAATACTCACTTCATAAATATTCTTCATTTCCGCCATCACAAAAGTACTTTGTGTACTTCCGATAGAATCTACAGAACCCAATTTATTAAAAACAAAATCCTGATAATGTTTCATATCTCTTACCTGAACTGAGGTTAAACAAGTCTAAAATTGTGCAAATTAAAAATATTGACCATCTCGTCTTAACTGTTGCTGACATTGATAAAACCATAGATTTCTATACCAACATTCTTGGTTTTGAAGTCGTAACTTTTGGAGACAACAGAAAAGCTCTGACTTTCGGAAATCAAAAAATCAATCTTCATCAAAAAGGAAAAGAATTTGAGCCTAAAGCAGAACATCCAACGACAGGTTCGGCAGATTTATGCTTTATTTCAGAAACAGATATTGATGATGTTTTGGAAGAATTAAAACATAAAAATATAGAGATCATCGAAGGTGTTCTAGAAAGAACTGGAGCAATTGGAAAGATTAAATCGGTTTATTTCAGAGATCCTGATTTAAACTTGATCGAGATAAGCAATTATTTTTAAGGATAATTTATTTAAAAAAATCGATGCTTATTTCATTTTGATAACTACTTTTCCCTTTGCACGACCACTTTCGATATATTGTAATGCATCATTGGTTTTTTCAAAAGCGAAAACTTTATCGATGACCGGTTTTATTTTGCCGGTTTCTATGAGATGAGTAATTTCTGAAAGCTGTTTCCCGTTGGCCGTCATAAACAGAAACGAATAGTTTACATTCTGTTTTTTTGCTCTTTTTCTTATCTTACTGCTTAAAAATCTTGTTGCCAATTTTACGTACCAGGGTAATCTGTGTTCTTCCGCAAATACCGGCGTTGGCGGACCTGATATTGAAACGATTTTACCTCCAGACTTTATTACCTCAAAAGATTTTTCAAGCGTTTCGTTATCCTGGCTGTTTAGCACGACATCATAATCAATTAAAGCATCTTCAAAATCCTGCGTTTTATAATCAATCAAAACATCTGCACCAAGATTTTTCAAAACATCAAAACTTTTTTCACTGGCAGTGGTTGCTACCGTTGCACCCATATATTTTGCAAGCTGAATGGCGAAAGTTCCCACGCCGCCAGATCCTGCCTGAATAAAAACTTTCTGCCCTTTTTGAACATTCGATTGCTCAATTAAAGCCTGCCAAGCCGTCAAACCAACCAATGGAATTGAAGCCGCCTCTTCCATCGAAAGATTTTTAGGTTTTAGAGCGACATCTTTTTCATCAATTGAAATAAACTCTGCAAAAGTACCAATATGAAAATCTGAGGGTCTAGAATAAATTTCATCACCCACTTTAAAGTTTTTTACCTTCGCTCCTGTTTTTACGATAATGCCGGCAACATCGTGTCCTAAAACTAAAGGCATTTTATAAGGCAAAATAAGTTTAAACTCACCGCTTTTTATTTTTGAATCTAAAAGATTAACACTTGCTGCGTGTATTTCGACAAGAACTTCGTGATCTTTTACAATAGGTTCGGGAAGGTCTACCAATTCGAGTGGACTTTCTTTTTTATATCGGCTGATACTGAATGCTTTCATATGATATTTATTTTATTATAAGCTGATCTGCTTCCTTTAGGTTGATAATTAAAAAGCAAGTTTGGGAAAAAATTTCCTGATGAAATGATGATGTCTTCTTAGTCGTTGATTACTATTTTTCACCATTTTTTCAGTGGGTAATTTTTTCTGTGAATCTATGATAAGTTGGTTAAATTGTAGAAACTCTTCGTCAGTAAGATACTGAAAATAAACCGTTTCTGACGAAGAATTGTTTTTAAATATGGTTATGCCAATTCTTTTACGAAAAACTGTTTGGTATCTCCTACCGGAACATCAAACTGATTTTTTTCTAAAGCTATCAACAACTCGTCTGCCACTTCAGAAGGCGGAATTCCGTTTGCTCCGCCGATTTCTGCAGAGAAATCTGTATTGACCAATGGTGGATAGACTTCGTAAATCTGAATATTATTCCGCTCCTCAAACGTTTGTCTTAAAGCTTGTGTATAGCTGTGTAACGCTGCTTTTGATGCGCCATACGTTGGTAACATTTGATGACTTAAAAAAACTGCAATTGATGAAATATTGATGACTGCTGCTTCCTTTTTTTGACTTAGATACGGAAGTAAAAGTTCTGTAAAGTGGATAACGCTGAAGTAATTGGTATTCATCTCGGCAGCAGCTTTTTCGTGTGCGTTTTGCGTTTCATTTAATAAATATGCGAATGCTGCGCCAGCATTGTTGATGATGATATTGAGTTCGGGATAATTCGTTTTCAATTCTTCTGCGATGCGAAATCTATCTGCCTCAACCGAAAGGTCACCCTTAATTGCAACTGCGCCCTCAAGTTCTTTCAAAGCATTCTGAAGACGTTCTTCATTTCTTCCGTTAATAATGATATTATTTCCTTCTGCGTGAAGTTTTTTTGCAATTGCTAAGCCTATTCCGGCACTTCCGCCACTGATGAATACTGTATTTCCTGTTGTTTTCATTTTTTGTTTTGTTTAAATGTTGTGTATTGTTGTTGAGGTCGAGTTTGCGACAGGGATTGCAGCGACATCCTTTTGTGAAACAAAAGATATAGCGGAAAGCCCGGCCGTTCGCCCAAATTATTTTAGTTGTTAAGAGTCGGATAATCGGTATACCCTTTTTCGCCCGGAGTGTAAAATGTTGCCTGATCCGGCTGATTGAGTGGTGCATCGTTCTTGAAACGCTCTACCAAATCGGGATTGGCAATAAAAGGAGTTCCAAAAGAAACCAAATCTGCATCACCATCCTGTAAAACTTTTGTAGCGGTCTCTTTGTTGAATCCGCGGTTGATAATCATGGTTCCGTTGTAGATTTTACGGAAATGTTTCGCCACTTCCTGGATAGCAAAAGAATTACCTGAAACGTCGGTAAAAGGCTCTATCAAATGCAGATACGCCAAATCGTAATCATTGAGACGAGTGACAATATAGTTGTACAATGCAATGGTTTCATCGTCGACCAAAATCCCCATAATGCCGTTGAGTGAAGGATTGAGACGAACTGCAACTTTTTGCAAATCTGCGATTTCTTTTATAGCATCCAGAATTTCGAAAAGAATTCTTGCCCTGTTCTCTACAGAACCACCATATTCGTCGTTGCGGAGATTGGAATTTTTGCTAAAAAACTGCTGAAGCAAATAACCGTTTGCACCGTGAAGCTCTACTCCATCAAACCCGGCTTCAAATGCATTAAGCGTTGTTGTTTTGAAATCGTTTACTGTTCTTTTAATATCTTCCGTCGTCATCGGCTGAGGTTCCTGCGATGGCTGAAATCCTTTTGCTGTAAAGATCTGCTGCTCAGGATTTACATTTGATGGCGCCAACGGTTTTTCACCATTATGCAAGTCGGGATGAGAATAAGCTCCTGTATGCCAAAGTTGAGCGAAAATTTTGCCTCCTTCGTTGTGAACAGCTTTTGTTGTAAGTTTCCAACCTTCGATTTGTGTTGCATTGTAAATTGCAGGAACATTGATCACGCCAACCGCTTCGGGACTGATGAAGGTGCCTTCTGTAATAATCAAACCTGCGGAAGCTCTCTGCTGGTAATACTTAGCAGTTAATTCTGTTGCTTTATTTTCTGGATTATCTGATCGACTTCTGGTCATTGGAGCCATCACAATACGGTTTTTTAGATCTAAGTTTTTGCTCTTGTAAGCATCAAAAAGAATGTTTTCCATTGTATTTTAAATTTAATTCGGTAAATTTACTTGCGTTTTGCAAGTACAAATCTATAACATTACTTTCAAAATGCAAGTGTTTTATTTAATTATTTAAAAATAATTTTATGTCCAATCCAAAAAAGAGATCAGATTGCCCTATCAGCAGCTCATTAGACGTATGGGGTGACAAATGGTCATTGCTGATTGTAAGAGATTTGATGTTTGCAAAACAATGTACCTACGGAGAATTTCTAAAATCTGACGAAAAAATAGCAACCAACATTCTGGCTTCACGTCTTTTGATGCTTGAAGAAAATGGTATCATCAGCAAACAAAATCATCCCGACAGCAAGGCTAAGGTTTTATACAAACTCACCGAAAAAGGTATCGATCTGCTTCCGCTGTTGATAGAAATTAATCTGTGGGCAGAAAAATATTCTAAGATTCCGGAAAGCCAGAAGATGATTTTAAATGAAGTGAAGAAGGATAAAGCAGGGTTTATTGAGGAGAGAATTGAAGAGTTGAAGAGGGAGGTTTTATAATATTTTGCACTTTTTAAAGATATTTTCAAAAAGCAAATAAATTAATAATCAAAAACTTACGAGTTTCTAAATAAAATTCCTTAATTTTGCACCCCGAAATAAGGATTGTACGTTATGAAAAAAATAGGTGATTACAGAAAACTTCTTGAGGTAGACAATACCGCTACTTTGAAAGATTTGAAAACAATTTACAGAAATGTGATGAAAGATACGCATCCTGATAAATTTGTGAATAATGAAGAAGGAAAACTGGCTGCGGAAGAAAAAAGTAAATCTGTGATTGAAGCCTATCATTTTTTGGTAAGCATCAACCCTGAAACTCAGGAAAAATACAAAGAAGAATATACGGAAACGATTACCACTTCAATTATTACTGATTTCTATCTTGAAAAATCAATTTTGAAAGTCCAGCATTTGAATGGTAAAATGTTTGAATACATCGGAGTTCCAAGAAATACGTATATCAAAATGGTGAATGCAGATTCGCCAAGCCGTTTCGCAAGAAGACATATCTATGGGAATTATACCTTTAGAAAGTCTGGTGAAGTAATGGCTGACTAATTTCTGAATAAAGATAAAGTTGTCAACGACAGCTAAAAATATAAAACCGTATTCTGAGAATACGGTTTTTTGCTTGCTGTATAGTAAAAATTTAATTTCCGTTGAGATACGTTTTTATCGTTTCCAAAACACCAAAACTGTCATTGGAACACGCTTCATATTTCGCAGCTTCTTTTACTGATGGATGTGCATTTTTCATAGCGTACGAATAATGAGCATTTTTCAGCATTTCAATATCATTCAGATAATCGCCGAAAGCCATCGTTTGTTCAGGAAGAATATTTAAAGATTTTTGAAGTTTCTCAATTGCATTTCCTTTATTGGTATGTTTATTCATAATATCCAGCCAATATTTTCCGGAAACAACGACCACCAAATCTTCATCTTCAAACTTTTTCAGTGCAGGATACAGAAACTCTTCTGCGCTCACCGGATGATACACTGCAATTTTAAAAACAGAATCATCAACTTCCTGAGTGAGGTCTTCCTTTTTCTGATTTTCAATATAATATTGTGTAAAATAATCTACAAAATTCTGGTCTGTACTTTCGTAATACGAACTATCTCTTGCACTCAAAACCGCTCTTGCATCGGAAATTTCTCTTACGGTACGAATAATATCTGCAATTGATTTCTGGCTCAATTTATCAGCAAACATTTCTTGATTTTTATACACTACATACCCTCCGTTTTCGGCAATAAAACCTATTTCGTTTTCAATATCACCAAAATATTTTGTGATTCCAGACATTTGTCTTCCGCTTGCAGGAACAAAAAGAATATCCCTTTTTTTCAGTTCTTCATACACCTTTGGAAAATCGGGACTCACCTCGTATTTTGAGTTTAGAAAAGTTCCGTCCATATCGGTTACAATCAGCTTTATATCCTTCATAAAATTCTTTTTTTCTTCTTCTTATTTCTAAAACCTACACAAATATAGACTTTAAAATCTTACAGTTAGATTCCGTATCTATTACCAATAGGTTGTTTAATTTTAAATTTCCTTAAGATTAATTCTTAAACAAAATCTATTTCGGTAGAACTTAACTCATCTTAATTTTAAAATAAACTTTGTTTATTCCTTTTTTAACATTAAGATTTCCATTAAAACTCTTCAAATTTTCAAGAAATCAAATTGATTTATTTTTTATCGAGCTTAAAATCTAAACTTTCTTAATGGTTTAGAAAATTAATCTATTCAAATAAATAATTAAACTCTTTTCTGTATTGAGAAGGACTTTTCCCGGTATATTCCTTAAATGTTTTATTGAAATAACTGAAGTTATTAAACCCCGATTCAAAACATACTTCCGTAATGCTTAACGGCTTTTCGGCAAGCAGTTTTAAAGAATGGGTAATCCTATATTCATTGACGAATTGAGTAAACGTTTTATTGGTGATTTTCTTGAAATAACGACAAAACGAAGGCACTTTCATGCTTGCCAAATCTGAAATCTGCTCCAAAGTAATCTGATCTTTAAAATGATCTTTTACATAATTAAAAATGTGGTTAATTCGCTCGTTGTCTTCCACCTGAGTTTGGAGATAATATTTTCCGGCATTTAAAATCCGGTATTCCTGAGTTGAAGCGAGTTCTTCCAATATTTTAAGAAATTTCATCAACTTATCCAAAGATGATGATTCATGCATTTCTGTAATTTTCAAACCGACTTCTTTTTTTATACTTTCTGAAAATACAATTCCGGCTTTTGCTTTTTCCAACAGATTGGTTATTTTTTGCATTTCGGGTAACGTCCAGATTTCTTCGCCTAAAAAATCAGGCTTGAACTGAATGACCATTTCATAATCATTATTGGTATTTTCATTGGTCATTCCGCAATGTGGAAGATTAGTTCCCATTAAAACCAAATCTCCATCAGAAAAATAGGAAATATTACTTCCAATTTGTCTCTTTCCGGAACCTCCGCATACGAAAATCAACTCAATTTCAGGATGATAATGCCACACATGAGACTTTATATTTTCATTTCGTAAAAACTTTAAACTCGTAAAACTGCTTCCCAGATTGGGTTTCACAGCTTCGAAGGCAGGATGAGAATGTTTCATAGGAAAACCATTAATTCATACACAAAATTAACAATTTATATTTAAATAATTAATTTAAAGGTTAAAATAACACATAAATAAGAAAATTATGCAGTAGAAAGGCGTTGCGGTTTGATCTAAATTTGCAGTATTAACAAATGAAAAAATTAATCGTATGAAAAAAGTATTTACATCAGTTTTAATGATCGGTTTCTTATCCATTTCAATGAGTGCATTGGGTAAAGAAAAAGACTTTTCTCTTTCATTTGGAAAAGCTGAAGCAGAAACGGTAAAATTTGAGATTTCGAATGCCAAAAATGTATCGGTAGTCATTTACAATGACTTTTACGGAGAGCTGTTTTCTGAGACTTTTGAAGACTATAATTCTGTAAGCAAATCTTACAATTTTAAAGATTTAGATTCAGGAATTTATTATTTGGTTCTTGAGTCTCAACAGAAAATTGAGAAGTATAAAATCAAAGTAGATTCTGATAAAAAGGTATTGATTGAAAAAGAACCTGTTTCAGAAATATTCAAACCTGAATTTTTGATCAACGGTAATATGGTTACATTACAGTTGTCTGGTGTAAAAAATACGGCCAAAATTTCAGTAACAGATTTTGATGATACGGTTTACTACAATGCTACAAAATCGGCAACGAACGGTGAGATTAAACTTACTTTTGATTTAAGTAAAAAGACCGCCGACAGCTACATCATCACTGTAGAAGAAAATGGTAGAGTTTTTAATAAAATAATCAGAGTGAGGTAATTACTCTACTCTGATAAAAATATTTTTATATAGTTTTTTTTAAAAGTTAGATTTTTTCTGAATTTCAGAGGAATCTGACTTTTTTTATTGGATTTGTTTTAAATTTTAAATGCAAAGTCCGTAAAGATTTTTTACTACTCAATTTTTATTTCAAGTCTGAAGGCCATTTATTTAGCTGAAAACATTAAGTTTATTAAAATGTAACATTCCTAAGTGACTTTAACCGGTCTTATCACGTTGTTTATGGAACCGACGAGGTTATTCACCTATCTGTTTGGGTTTTGGATCTATCGGTTGCGGTTGATTGACCGTAATGATAAGGTTATTTAATCATCTATTCGGGTCTTTTATAGGTCTGTTGAGGTTAAAGATATATCCGGAATGCTTCCGAACCTATAAATTAGGGTCAGATAACGTATTGGCACTTTGTATTAACCTATAATTTACGGTTCAGTACCCCGACATTTGGGTTATGGAACGTATATTTTGGGGTTCGGGAGACTGCAGGATAGTCTGGAGACATATCGGGAGTATTTCAGAACCTGTCGGAACCCTTCAAAAACCTCAGCAACAAGTTATGCAGCGAGATTTAAATAAAAAAGCGCATCAATCAAATTGATGCGCTTTTAGGTTAATTAAGGCTGTTATATTAGTCTACGTGTTTCGGAGTAAATCCGTCTTCACTTAGTTCTCTGTGATCATATTCTGCTTTCATTTCAGCATCGTAATCTACTTTTTCATCTTTACCCATTCTTCTTAGAATTGAATCGAATAGTGAATACACTACCGGTACAATAATCAAAGTAAGGAATAATGATGAAGTCAAACCACCGATGATTACCCAAGCAAGACCATTATTCATCTCCGCTCCTGCTCCTTTTGCAATCGCAATCGGGATCATACCGAAGATCATCGCAATCGTGGTCATCAGGATCGGACGAAGACGTGCGTGGTTGGCCTGAATCAAAGCGTCATGTGTAGTTGCTCCTGCTGCTTTTCTCATATTGGCAAAATCGACAATCATAATTGCGTTTTTCGCTACCAAACCAATCAACATGATCATCCCCAACATCGTAAAGATGTTTAATGAATTTCCGGTGATGGCCAAAATAACCATTACCCCGATCAATGCCAAAGGAATTGAGAACAATACCACAAACGGATACACAAACGAGTCATACAATGAAACCATTACCAGATATACCAATACGATAGCTGCCAATAACGCAATTCCTAACGTACCGAAACCTTCGGTCTGGTTTTCCATATCACCACTCCAAATGTAGCTTACCCCTGCAGGCTTGGTTTTTTCGTTATCCATAAACTGAGCTGCCCATTCGTTGGCAACATCTCCTACAGGACGACCTACAACTTTAGATTTTACTTTTACAGAAGGTGCTTTGTCTCTACGTTCCAATAAACTTGGTCCTGAACCCATTTTCACATCTGCAAACTGACTTAGTCTGATCTGTTCACCGTTAGGATTTGTAAACATAAGATTTCTTACATCATCAATCGACTGTCTGTTGGCATCACCAAAACGGATGTTGATGTCATATTCGTATTCTCCGGCTCTGAATTTCCCGTCTGTATTTCCACTGAATGCAGTCTGCATCGTTTGTCCTACACTAGAAAGATTTAAACCTAAAGAAGCCATTTTATCTCTGTCAATATTTACCTGCACTTCAGGGTTTCCTGAGTCAGTTGATAATTCTGCATCTACAGAACCCGGAACTTTTTTAAGCAAAGCTAAAATTCTGTTGGCTTCTTTATTAGCAGTTTCGTTATCCTGAGCGGTTACCACCATTTCAATTGGTGCATTATCTGCTCCCATCAATCCGATTGGTGCTGTTTTAAACTCAACTCCGGTGAACTTTTCTTCTAAAGCTCTCTTTATTTTTGCTGATTTAATGTCTGTACTTTCGTTACGCTCAGATTTATCAACCAAGATTACCTGAATTTCTGATTGATACAATGTCGCCTGCGCACCACCAAAACCTGATGACTGCTGACCAACCGTTGTAATCATATCTACCACATCTTTATCATTTCTAAGGTATTTCTCAACCTCCAAAGTCAATTGATTGGTTTTTTCTACAGAGGCATCTTTCGGTAACTCCATCTGAACAAGGAATTGGCCTCTATCCATTTTAGGGAAGAATTCACCACCAATAAATCCGAATGCCACCAACATAAATGAAGAGATCAAAATAATAAATGTTACAATAACAGTCATCACTCTTCTTAATGTTGTTTTTAAAGCCCATTCAAGAATTCCAGAAATCCAGTGTGTGAATTTCTCTAATTGTTTTTCAAACCAAAGGATAAATTTCTCAAAAGGATTTTTACCGGTAAGGTGTACTAATTTACCAAATCTTGATGATAACCAAGGAATAATGGTAAATGAAGCCAATAATGAGAACATTGTCGCAATAACTACTGTGACGCAGAACTGTGCCAGGATATCAGAAACTAATCCTGAACTCATTGCAATCGGTAAGAATACCACCACAATTACCATCGTGATCGCCGTTACTGTAAATCCGATCTCCGAAGCTCCGTCGTATGCTGCACGAATTCTGCTTTTCCCCATCTCCATGTGACGGTAAACGTTTTCCAAAACTACAATCGCATCATCCACAAGAATACCTACAACCAATGAAAGTCCTAATAAACTCATCAAGTTTAAGGTATACCCCATCAGATACATCCCGATTACCGTTGCAATCAACGATACCGGAATAGAAACCATTACAATAAATGCATTTCTGATGTTGTGAAGGAATAAAAGCATTACCACTGCCACCAAAATAATCGCTAAGAATAAATCGAAGATTACGTGATCGGCAGCTTCTAAAGTAAACTCTGTAGAGTCATCTACAATACTTACTTTAACATCCTGTGCTTTATAATTGTTCTGAACCTGAGCAATTGTTGACTGAACCAATTCTGAAACCGCCACCGCATTGGCATCTGACTGTTTCTTTACCTGCATCAAAATCGTAGGATTCTGATTAAATCTTGCCACTTTCTCTACATCTTTCTGGGTATCGAAAACGGTTGCAATATCAGACAGACGCACCTGCGCTCCGTTTTTATTAGAAACGACAAGATTATTCATTTCAGCTACATCTCTGTATTTTCCAGAAAGTCTGATCGTAGATCTTGAAGTTCTAGTTTTCAAAGCTCCCGTAGGGAAATCTAAGTTGGATGAAAGAATTGCCTGCTGCACATCACCAATTGATAGACCGTAACCCTGCAATTTCTTCTCATCTAAATTTACCTGAATCTCTCTCTCCTGTCCACCCACAAGATCAACCTGAGCAACACCGTTTACACGGGAGAAAATAGGCTCTACTTTTTTATCTAAAAGATCATAAAGCTCTTTATTATTCAGTTTATTACTGGTAATACTAAGCGTCATGATCGGTAGATCATCTAACGAGAATTTTTGAAGAGAAGGCGGATCTGCATCTTCCGGAAGATCTGCCAGAATAGCATTTACTTTTCTCTGTGCATCATTCAACGCATAGTTTACATCGGCACCAGTGTTCAGCTGAACCATGATTACCGATAAACTTTCGTAAGATGAAGATTCTACTTTTTTTACGTTTTCCAAAGAACCTACAGCATCTTCGATCTTTCGGGTTACCGAAGTTTCCACCTCAGCGGGTGAAGCTCCCGGATAAACCGTAGAAATAGTTACCATATTGGTTTCAAACTTCGGAATCAATTCGTACCCCATCATGGAGTAGCTTAATAAACCTCCCAACGTAAGAATCGTAAACAATACGATAACGAGGGACGGCCTTTTAATGGATATTTCTGCTAACTTCATCTGCTGTTACTTTACGATATTGATTTTTGAACCGTTATCTAGGTTAATTTGACCGCTGGTAATTACCTGCTCGCCACCGTTTAATCCACTTAAGATCTGAACTTTGTCACCGTACACTTTTCCGGTCTGCACTTTAATCATTTTAGCAGTTCCGTTGCTTACGATAAATAATTGTCCTGAGCTTACTCCGTTTACGAAGGCTTCTGCAGGAACGGTCAACATATTTTGAGTTTCAGCACCGTTGTTGGTTTTGAAAGTCGCTGTTGCGTACATACCCGCTTTCAGGTTTCCTCTGTTCTGAACTTCAATTTCAACAGGGAAATTCAAAGATGCATCACTTTTAGGAGCGATGAACGTAATTCTCCCGCTGAAAGAATCGTCCGGTAAAACATTTACATTAATTGACACTTCCTGACCCAGCTGAATTCTTCCTATCTGGCTTTCGTCAACCAAAACCGAAAGTTTCAATGAATTGATATTTACAATTTCAAATAAAGCAGTTCCCGGTGCAACCACCATTCCCGGCTCAACCATTTTTTTGTTGATGGTACCGCTGATTCCCGCTCTGATGCTTGTATCATTTACTCTTACACCCTGAGCTCTTACTGCAGCCTGCATATTTTTTAACTGTAATCTTGAGTTATCAAGCTGTTGCTTCGTAACACCACCAGTTTTATAAGCATTTTCGTAACGTTGATTGTCGATAATTGCGTTCTGCAAATTGTTTTGCGCCTGAGTAACATCTACTTCAATCGCGTCTCTTTTGATAGTTGCCAACACTTGACCGGCACCTACTTTTGAACCTTCTTTTACCAAAACACTTACAATACGTCCTGAAATCTCAGAAGACTGCTGCATTTCCTGCTTTGGAATAAAAGTTCCGTTTGCACTATAATCGGTATCAATATTTTGTCTTGAAACAGTAATTACATTCACGTTGATCTTGTCAACCTGTTTTGCTACTTCTTTTACTTCAGTTTCCTGTTTCTTTTTGTTATCTGCAATTTTCCAAGCTGCCAAACCAACAAGTACGGCTGCTACGATGATATATATTAAAGTTTTTTTCATTTGAAGTTATTTATTAATTAAAAGTCAAATGCAATCGCCAAATCTTTAGTAATTTTTTTGTACTACAATTCATAGCGATTTCATGTTGTTATGGGTTTTGTAAAGTATTAAGTTCGCCTTTAGCTTTTATTAATTTAATCTCAGCCTGTTTGTAGTCTAATAATGCTGTTGTGTAATTCTGCTTTGCATCTGTTAATGCATTTTCAGAATCTAAAACTTCAGTTAATGTTGCTAAACCGTACTGATAATTTGACTGGGTGTCTTTCTGTACTTTTTCGGCAAGCGTAACGTTGTTTTTCATGCTCTCAATATTGATCAATGAATTTTCAATATTGGTAACCGCATTTTTATATTCTAAACTTAGCTGAAGCTGTGTATTCTGAATATCCTGATCAAGATCTAAAATATCGATTTCAGCCTGCTGAATTTTTGATTTTGTAGAACCACCCGTAAAAATCGGAATGTTTATATTTAAACCAATCGCAGAATAATCACTCCAAAGAACTCCGTTATTCAATCCGTTTGTTAAAGGGAATTTTTTACCCATTCCGGCCCAACCGTAGTTTGCCTGCAATCCAACCGTAGGATAAAGATATGCTTCAGTAGCTTTTTTGTTATATACTAAAAGCTCTCTGTTTTTCTGTAAAACCTTAAGCTCAGAACGTCCTTCAAGATTTACGGCATCAGCTAAAAGCTGTGGTTGAGGTTCGATTGTTTTTTCTTCGAGCTCAATTTCTGTATCAATAGGAATTCCCATATAAAACTTCAGAGAGTTCTTTGAAAGCTCCACCGCATTCACCAATTGCTGTCTGCTTGAGCTGATATTCGTCAACTGAACATTGGTACGGTCTAAGTCTATTCCTTTTGCCAAACCATTATCTACCAAACTCTTAATTACGTTTCTTACTTTTTCTGTATTTGTGTAACTTACATTCAGAGTTTTAAGATTTTCTTCTTGCACAAAAACCTGATAATAGGCTGTTGCTACATTTTCGATCAATTGTTCGTTGGTCAGCTGAGCATTTAAAACATAAAATTCTCTGGTAGATTTTGCTGCTTTAAGGCCTGTAAAAACTCTTTGGTCAAAAATCGTCTGATTAAGAGTTACAACAGCCTGTGACTGCCAAGCCTGCCCCAATTGTGCACGAATTCTTTCACCTCCAAATTCAAGCAATGACTCCTGAATCACCGGATTGTAAGTTACCCCTGCAGTAGCCCCAATCTGTGGTAAAGCTCCGGCTCTTGCTTCATTGATTTTGTACTCTGCTTTTTTAATCTGCAAAGCTGCTTTCTTTGCCTCAGCTTTATTTTGTAAAGCCTGCTTAATAGCTTCCTGCAGCGACACCTGTTGCTGTGCATAGGCAGATGAAGAGCCGAAAATCATAAATGCAGCAGCTATCCCAATTTTTAGCTTCTTTGCAGTTATACGTTTTCTGTTCATAATTTTATACTTCGTTTATTTTTTGTTTTCTCTGTTTGAATCTTTATTCCTAAAGGACGATCTAATTCTTAAATTACTTTAACAGTTTTTAATTAATTTTTAAAAAGCATGTTAAGAATGATATCTTTTCTCTCTGCAATCAACTCATCAAATTCTTTATCTGTGACATTCATATTTTCCATAAATAATGGTCTGATGGCACTTGGGAAAATGAGTAAAGCGATCATATTGAGGATAAAATGTACCGGTTTCATTTTTTCGATGTTTCCCAGTTCCATTTCTGTTTCAATATCTTTGTAAAGCTTTTCGAGATCGTCAGTTTCAATATCTTTTTTACGACAGTTTCCTTTATTAATCTGTGAAACGATATAAGTTTCCAGATAAGGATACTGAAGGCTTGTAGAAAGGCTTCCCTCAATAAATTGGCCTATTTTTTCTTTAAAAGGAAGATCAGAATTCATAATGATTTCAGATTTTTCTTTTTCTACTTTTTGTGCGTCATCAAAAATAATCTGAATCAGATTATCTCTTGATCTGAAATAGTAATTAATAAGTGTTCTGTTGACACCTGCTTCATCAGCTATTTCCTGTGTTGTAGCATCAAACTTCCCTTGTACAAAGAATAAATTCTTTGCAGTTTGCTTGATTAACTCTTGGGTTTGATCTTTTTTTTCTTGTTTTGACATTTTTGTTAAACAATTTTGTGCAAATATAAATCAATCATTCGTTTTGACAAAATTGTTAAACAAAATAATTAATGTGATTTTCATCATATTTATGTCAGCGGATCACATATTCATGATTTATTAATTCGTATAAGATCTTTGTTTGATTATATTTGCAGAAATTATAATGATGAGAAAAATTTTATTACTGATTATTCTTTTATTTTCATTTTCAATAAATGCACAATGTAATAATTGTGCAAAAAATTTTGGCGAGTGGGTTTTTGATGATACTGTTGGAATGAAAAAAACAAATGATGGATTTTTATTCGTATACCATCCAAACAATTCTTACACTACAGCAAAAATGAAGAAATATGATTTTAATTGTAATCTTCAATGGGAAAAAACAGAAGTGATACAATCATTTAATGTAGATGAATATGGAAATATTTATACATTAGGAACTGATGGATATTACATGAATTATGTAAATAAATTGACCAAATACAATTCAAATGGTGTATTGATATGGCAAAAGCAATTCACTGGAGAAGTAAGAAGGCTCGCAAAAAACATTTTTATACATCAAAACACTGTAATAGTTACTGGTGTGTATAATTATAATTTAAATTTTTTTGGTCTGATAAACTTTACTAATAACAGCGGAAATACATCACCGTATGCCCGAGCTTTTCTCGCTAAATTTGATACCGATGGAAACTTTTACAATGCTATTCAGTTGGGACAAAATATTGAAAACTTTAAAGATTCTGCGATGGATAATGATGGAAATATATATATTTCTAAAGTAGATGCCAACTTTCAATATAGCAAAATTGAAAAATTTAACACCAACTTACAACTAATACTTTCAAAAGAGATTTCAAATAACACTGGAGTATATTGGGCTTATTGCCCAACTAATTTACATTATAATAAATTGAACAATAAAATGTATGTTTATGGTAGTTTTTCAATTGCTACTAAAATAGACAATGTAAATTTTTCTACAGGAAATCCTAATAACGGAGTTATACAAAGTATCATCTCAGAATTTGATATCTCAACCTTAAATCTTACAAGACATTTACAGTTTTACAATAATTCTAATTTGCAAATACCTCAAGAGTACAATAATAATACATACACACTTAATAACGCTTACTTTGCTGAGACTAATGATTATCTTTACGGATTTGGTAGCTTTTCTAAAAATATGACTTTAGGAAATACTAATTTAACATCATCTAGTACTCTTTCAAGTTCAGGCTACACTTACAATCATGAAGATTTAGTTTTATTTAAAATAAATCTAAGTAATTTTCAGCCAGAGGTTTTATTTAAATCGAATACAACAATGCAGCCCAATCAATATGGATCATTAAATGCTGCCGATGAAATATTCATTCATAATGATGAAGTATATGTCTCGGCAAACTTTACTGCTAAACCTATTGTATTGAATGGCACTACAATAAACAATAATAGTGGTAATGGAGATACCGATGTTTTATTTTATAAATATAATGCAAATTCGCAAAATTCAGTTTCTTCAAATTCTCCTGTTTGTATCAATTCAAACATTCAATTAAATGCGACAGGAGGAGCAATTTACAACTGGACAGGACCAAACGGGTTTACATCTAGTCTCCAAAACCCGACTATTCCTAATTCTACTTTAGCAAATGCAGGAACTTATACATGTCAGATTTCAGGATCGGGAGCATGCGACGGAAGTTTCACTGTAAATGTTGTAGTTGGTGACAACATCGCGCCAGTTCCAAATACAGCACAACTTCCCGACATTTCAGGAGATTGCAACACCATAATTTCTAATATTCCGACTGCAACAGATAATTGCGTTGGAACTATTATTGCTACAACTACAGATACGCTGTTTTATTCAATTCCAGGAACATATATCATTCATTGGACTTATCATGACGGAAATGGTAATTCATCGACGCAAAATCAAAATGTTGTTGTTTCAGCAACTCCTGAACCAACGACACCAAATTCAACCCAGAAATTTTGCGCTACAAATCAGCCAAACATTTCAGATATTCAGATTAACGGGCAAAATATAAAGTGGTACGATGCAGCTGGAAATATTTTAGCGACAACTACTCCACTTGTAAACGGACAAACTTATTTCGCTTCACAAACGATTAACGGTTGCGAAAGTACTAAAATCTCTATTCAGGTTACGGTAAACAATACACCAAAACCTGTTGCAAATGTAAATCAGGATTTCTGTGAATCTGCAAATCCTACATTAGCAAATTTAGTGGTAAACGGAATAGGTTTAATTTATTACAATGCCACAGGAAATATTTTACCGCTTACCACTCCACTCGTTCATGGGCAAACTTATTTCGTTACCCAGACTTTGAATGGTTGTGAATCTGAAAAACTGGCAATTACAGTAACACTTTCACAGAACAATATTCCGGCAGACAATTACAGAACGTCACTTTGTAATGTTTCTACAGGCAATACAATGGTTGTAGATCTTACTTCATACCAAAGCAACATTATTGCAAATCCTAATAATTATATTTTCACCTTTACCACTCAAGCAGGAGCTCCAATTCCGAACCCGGCAAATTATACTTTAAATATAGGCTCAAATGTGATCAATGTAAAAGTTGCAACGGCGGATGGATGTTTTAAAAATGTTGTTTTAGAATTAGTCTTAAATCCGAAACCAATTATTACACTTCCAGAAGATTTTGATTTCTGTAAAGGCAAAACGGTAACTCTAGATGCAGGAACAGGCTATACATCGTACTTATGGAATACCGGAGCGACCACACAAACAATTTCCGTTTCAAGTCCCGGAAATTATTCTGTGACCGTTACTAATATGTTCGGATGTAGCAATACCGATACTATTCAGTTGAGTTATTCTGTTTTAGCGGAAATTGTTTCGGTGAATATCAATAATAATTCAGTCACGATCGTTCTTTCAGCTTCCGGAAATTACGAGTATTCTTTAGACAACTCTTCTTGGCAAGATTCTAATGTATTCAGTAATTTAGGAATGGGAGAATATATTGTTTATGTAAGAACAAAATCTGGCTGTATCATTGGCCAGAAACCTTTTTCTATCTTTAATATTCCAAATGCGATCAGCCCGAATGGAGACGGAATAAATGACAAATGGAAAATTGCAGGTTTAGAAAATTATACAGGATCGGAAATTCATGTTTTCGATAGAAAAGGAGTTTTGGTTTTCAAACAAATCATCAATAAAAAGCCTTTAGAATGGGATGCTAAAATCAAAGGCTCACCAATTCCTACAGGAAATTACTGGTATTCTATAAAAGTTTCAGACGGCAGAAATTATACAGGCTGGCTTTTGATAAAGAACAGAGAATAACACAAAAAAGCGAGCAGAAATTTCTGCTCGCTTTTTTATTATGTAGATTAATAAAGTTTAAACTAACTTAATTTTATCATCTAAAATATCGACGATTTTATCTTTATACAAGCCGCCTAAGGCTTTTTTGAAGTTCTTTTTGCTCATCTGCAATTCATCTTTGATCTCTTCCGGTGAAGACTTGTCTGAAAGATGAAGGAGACCGAAATTTTCTTCTAATTTATTTAGGATTTTCTGCTTAAACTCATCAATATTCTCAAAACCTACAGGCTGAAGTGAAACGTCAATTTTCCCATCTTCACGAATATCCTTGATATATCCTTCTTCTTCTGAAAGCGGATATAGTTTTTTGTAAACATCAGAAGTATAGATTAATCCGATATATTTTTTGTTGATAACGACATTCCAACCCAGTTCGCTTTCATTCATCATCAACAAATCAACCTTATCTCCTTTTTGGAAAGGAAGATTTTCGTATTGTGGATTTCTTTTAAATTTTGTAGTTCCGGTAATCAATTTCAGCTCATCATCTACATAAAGATGAACAAGGTATCTTTTACCTTCAATAATTTTTGTCTTCTGCTGTTTGTAAGGAATGAAAACATCTTTGATGATTCCCCAATCCATAAAAGCACCGGTTGGTAGACTTTGCACACAGCTCATCACTGCAAACTCACCCACTTCAGCCAAAGGAATTTCGGTAGTTGCTTTCAGTTTGTTATCATCCTGATACACAAAAACTTCAATCTCATCACCAATTTCTTTTTCTTCACGAATAAAAACTTTAGACATAAAAGCACTTTCGCCTGTCTCTGATTCAAGCATCCATCCTGAATTGTTTTTTTCTGAAATTTTTAAAGTTTGGGTTTTTCCGAGTTGCATTAATGATAAATTTAGTTGGCAAAGGTAAGGAAAATAAGTGGGAGAGTTTTAAGGGTTTTTGAGTTGGAGAGTTTTAGAGTTAGAGTTTATTATAATTTTTCAAATCATTTTTAAGATTTTGAGATTCTTTCAGATAATCTGTTTTTTCATCATTATTAAATGTTCCAACAGATTTTATGAGTCTATCGTTTTCATAATAGCATCTTAATTCAGAAAGTTTTTGAGGCTTTTTTAAATATCCGTTTTCGTCAATGGTTTGATATTTTATTGAATGCACAAAAACCAATTGGTGATTTTCTGAAAAAAAATATTGGGTTACAATGTTCCAGGCTGATAAACCAACAAAATGCTCCATCTTTTTAAGCGCAGCGTCTTTATAAAATCCTTTTAATTCAATTCCGTTATCTGTTACCTGATTTTTATCCATAAAATATGAATAAGGAATTGTTGTAATTTTAAAATCTTTGGTTTGATTAATTTTTTGAACAGTTTTCCTTACAGGTTCAATATTTTGACCAAAACTCAATCCCGATAACATAATGAGTAAAAATGGAATCAATTTTTTCATCAAAGAATTTTAATTTTTAGATACAAAATCCATCAAATCTCGTCTGCTGCTTTCAAAATCAAATACATCACCAACGACAAAATATTTTTGCTTATCAACACATTTCGAAAATAATGATTTAGCCAAAGCAATTTTATTTTTATCAAAACTAAGATCTTTTACCAGAACACTTATCTGCTCCGATGTAAACATTGCGTGACGACCTTGTTGATTAATGAATATGATTTTTTTATCATCAAACCATGCATCTTCTTTCATCTTACTTAAAAATTGCTGGAAAGTTTGATTATCCATCACATTAGGATAATTTATGTTTCCCATGTTTCCTGAATTTCCGTAAGGATTATTCCAGATATCATTCCAGTTATTAAAACCGTAATAACCATTTTGAAGCGGATAAGAATCTAAAAGATATAAACCTTCGTCCGTGAAAAAATCGAGAACCAGTCTGCTGTTATTTTTAACATTTAAGGTTGTTCTGTACATCAAAAATCCGTTCTCGTAGATTGAAATAGGAATTTTTCCCGATGGTAAATCAAAGAATCTATACTTGCCCGAATTGTTCGCAATCAACTGATCTGCCAATTCAACAGAAAAATTTCCCTGTTCCGGAATTCTCAGGAAAACTTCCGCATATCCGTAGTTATTATTCCATTGATAATTTGAGTTTGCAGGTCTTCTGTTTGTATTATTCTGATTATTTGAATTTCTGAATCCTGAAGTATTATCTGAATTATTATTTCGAGAATCTTGCTTTTTACTTGTTGTAGATTCAATTTCTCTTTTGGAGACTTCGTTTTTTAAAAGTTCACCTGCTTTTCCTGCTTCCTGCGCTAAAAATAATAGTCCGGATAAGATTGAACAAATTGTAAATATTTTTTTCATAATGATTTCATTTCATAGTGAATTCGCTGTCTATTTCCATGCCAAAAATGGATAATTTTAATTAAAATAAAAATTAAAATCATTCAGTTTAACCTTGTTAAAAATATTGAATCCAAGCGAAGTTCAGACAAAAAAAGAGAAATCAAAAATATGATTTCTCTTTGTAATATAATGTATGATTTTTCAATTACATGTGAAGTGCTCTCTTTCCGGTAGCATCCAATGCAGCTTCCTTCACAGCTTCTGCGTAAGTCGGGTGAGCGTGAGAACTTCTTGCGATGTCTTCTGCACTTGCACGGAATTCCATTGCAATTACCCCTTCAGCAACCAAATCGGCAGCTCTAGCTCCAATCATGTGGAAACCAAGAACCTCATCCGTCTTTTCGTCAGCGATAATTTTCACCAAACCGTCGATATCACCACTTGCACGGCTTCTTCCTAATGCTCTCATTGGGAAAGTTCCGATTTTGTAAGCAACACCTTCTTCCTTCAACTGCTCTTCAGTTTTACCAACTCCGGCAACTTCAGGCCAAGTGTATACAACACCAGGAATTAAGTTATAATTAATGTGAGGTTTTTGTCCTGCCAAAGTTTCAGCAACGAAAACTCCTTCTTCTTCAGCTTTGTGAGCCAACATTGCCCCTTTAATTACATCACCGATTGCGTAAATGTTTGCAACATTAGTCTGTAAATGATCGTTTGTTTTCACTCTTCCTCTTTCGTCAAGCTCAACACCTGCTTTTTCAAGGCCAAGACCTTCTGTATAAGGTTTTCTACCTACAGAAACCAAACAGTAATCTCCTTCAACGGTTACTTCTTCTCCTTTTTTATCTTTAGCCGTAACTTTCACAGAATCTCCATTTCTTTCAACTGCAGAAACCGCTGTAGAAAGCATGAATTTCATTCCTTGTTTTTTAAGAACTTTAGTCAATTCTTTACTTAAAGCTCCATCCATTGTAGGAATAATTTTATCCATAAACTCAACAACCGTAACCTGAGCTCCTAATCTTAGGTAAACAGAACCTAATTCAAGACCGATTACTCCACCTCCGATTACTACTAAATGCTTAGGAATTTCTTTTAAATTTAAAGCTTCTGTAGAAGTAATCACTCTTTCTTTATCTAACGTGATAAAAGGTAAAGATGAAGGTTTAGAACCTGTTGCAATGATCGTATATTTAGATTCTATTGTTTCTGTAGAACCGTCGTTTTTAGTTACTTTAATCTGAGTTGCAGATTCGAAGCTTCCAAGACCTTCAAAAACAGTGATTTTGTTTTTGTCCATCAAAAAGTTAATACCTTTTGTAGTCTGCTCTACCACTTCGTTTTTTCTCGCAATCATTCTTGCAATATCTGCTTTTGGCTCGTTAATGATAATTCCGTGGTTTTCAAAATTGTGCTTTGCGTTTTCGAAATGCTCAGAGCTGTCTAAAAGCGCTTTTGAAGGAATACATCCAACGTTAAGACAAGTTCCGCCTAAAGTTGAATATTTTTCAATAATTGCTGTTTTGAAACCCAATTGTGCAGCGCGAATAGCAGCTACATAACCTCCAGGACCAGAACCGATTACGGTAACATCGAATTGACTCATTTTATATTTTTATTTTATTATTATCTGATTAATTAATTCTTACAAATTTAATGATTAATTATCACGCACCCAAGTGAGTTTTGTCAAGTTTTTTGTTGCGGGATGATGGATGTTAGAAGATGGAAATTTAATTGATTGAGAATATTTTTCAAGCAGGAAGTTTGAAGATGGATGATGGATGTTTAAATGATTGAGAATATTTTTTAAGCATCTGACATCTAGCCTAATCTACAAATTCAATTTCCCTTCTCCAAAAACTTCTTTATTTCCAAAAAAGTTTCCACCGCCAATGTACCATTGGAGATTTTCCAGATATTCTATTGCATTTTCAGGTTTCATTTCTGCAACTTCCTTTTTAGCTATAATTCCCTTGAACCATCTGCTTAATTCTGGAGCGGTTTCGGATTCAACAGTGTATTTAAGCCAAATTCTTTGACAAAGTCTGCATTGAATGATGCTTACTTCTGCATTTTTATTACTGGTAGAATCTTTACCAACTATTGAAGTTCTATATTCAGATTCACTTAAGTCGTGTTTTTCGCAAACACAACCCAGTTTCGGAAGTTTTTTCATGAATGAAATATTGATTTTAAATAAAATTGAGATGCAAATTTAAAGAAATATAAAGATTTTTATTTCTTCATCAAATCCAACAAAATCTTCTCATATCTATCTAAAATAATCTCCTTAGAAAATCTTGATTTTATAGAATTTTTTATCGCATCCTGATCATACGACTGATGTAAAATCTGCATGATTTTTTGTGAGAAATCTTCGTAGTTTTCAATATCAGAAATTTCACCGTTTATTCTGTCTTGAATAATTTCGTTGATTCCGCCACGACAATTATTAGCCAAAGAATAAGTTCCACAGGCTCCCGCTTCCAATAAGACATTGGGAAAACCTTCGTAACGCGAAGAAAGAATAAATAAATCTGCGAACTTCAGAAATTGATACGGATTCTCTTGTCTTCCATGAAAAACAACCTTTTTTAAACCTAAAAAATCTTTCATCTGATTCAGCAATTCACGATCTCTTCCATCTCCTAAAATATGAAGGATAATTTTTTCATTTTTAAGCCGTGAAAAAACTTTCAGCAAATTGTCGAAACCTTTTCTAGCCGACAAATTGCCGATGGCAACCACGTTTTTATAATTGTATTGAAAGCTTTCAGGTTTTGTAGAAATGAGAAGTTTTTCATTGATAAAATCAAAATCTACAGGATTATTGATTTTGGTGATTTTATGTTTTTTTATATTGAAATTATGTACAAGATCATTCATCATATCATCGCTTTGCGCAATAATCTGTTGGTAATTGTTGTAAAAATTATAGAAGAATTTTATTTCTTTTCTGGTGACATGCTCAGAAACTACATTGGTTTCTCTTGCAATAAATTTAATTTTTGGAAAAACCTTTATAAATAAAGATAAATAGGCATTCACCTCACCAAATCCTGAAAAAACAATATCGGGTTTTCTGCGATAAATTTGTGAAAGAATCGGTTTTAAAGAATTTCTGATTCGTTCAATATTCAGATCAATAATTTCGATGTCTTTTTTAAGAAAATCCAGATAACCACCTTGTTTTCGTAAAAGCAAAATCTTAGGTTCAAAACGATCTCTGGAAAGATGATTTGCAATGGTGGTAACGATTCTTTCTGCACCTCCGGTTTCGAGATCCGGCAGAATAAACATGACAGAAATTTTCTTATTCATCCTAAGATTTTTTAAAGTATTTCAAAGGAATTCAGTTCTCACAACAGGTCTGGAAAGTCCTGAGAATGATTATTTGTAATATGATTTATTAAAAATTTATGCTCTTTCTGATCAAAAAATATATACCAAGACGTATTGTTGTTTGCTTTATATTTTATAAACTTTTTACCAAATTTCTGATAAGCTAATGGTGAATTTTTGCTGATAGGTTTCATTACATTAAAATCTATAAAATCATAAATTTTATCTGCATAAAACTGACAATCAACTCTAAATCCAAAATATTCTTTAGCATATAAAATCTCAACTAATTCTTCAATAGATTGATGAAATTCTTCAGAATAAATAACTATTTCTTCCAAGGTAAATTTTCAATAAATTTCCTTGTTCTTCTCCTTGATTCTTCTGATGTTAATCCTTTCGCAAATCGTTCATCAAAATCATCTTTTAAAGCATATTCAGCTTGGGATTCTGCAACATGACTCACCGAAGTTTTTCTATTCTTAATCTCAATTAATTCTGCAATATCTTCAAGCTCATCCATTTCTTTTATCCACTGAATGAGTTCTTTTTTAGCTTCTGTTATTGGATTTTCCATTTTAATTTAATCAAAATTAATTGGCAACATCACTGATAAATTTTATTCTCAGCATTCTTACTTCTTCGTCAGAAAGCTCATCCCCAAACTCATCAAGCAAAACTTTCATGCTGTCGCTTTCAGATTCGTTCATAAATTCCATAAAATCATCTACAACATCTTCATCAAAATTATCTTCGATATAATAATCGATGTTTAGTTTTGTCCCCTGATAAACAATACGCTCCATCTCCTTTAATAAATCATTCATCGAAAGGTTTTTGGCTCTTGCAATATCTTCAAGATCAATTTTTTTATCGGTACTCTGAATGATAAAAACCTTGTGGCTAGATTTATTCGCAACCTGCTTCAAAACCATATCCTGAGTACGCTCTATATTATTGTCGTCAACATATTTTGCTATAAAATCGGCAAACTCTTTTCCGTATTTTTTGGCTTTTCCCTCTCCAACTCCGTAGATTTTAGCAATCTCTTCAACAGTAATTGGATATTGCACAGTCATATCTTCCAAACTAGGATCCATAAAAACCGTATAAGGTGGAATCTGATGTTTTTTGGCTACTTTCTTCCTAAGATCTTTTAAAAGGGCAAATAAATTTTGGTCTAAACCTCCACTCGACTGCATCTGTACCTGGTCACTTTCAGCTTTTGTTTGTGAAAGATCAAATTCACGGTCTTCAGCGATTAAAAAAGGATCTTTTAAATCATCGGTTAAAACTTTTTTACCCTTTTCAGAGATTTTTAAAACACCGTATGTTTCGATGTCTTTCTGTAAAAAATTTTGTACAGTTGCCTGTCTTAGAATTGTTTTCCAGTAATTATCTTTTTCTGATTTTCCAAAACCGAAAAATGAACTTTGCTCTAATTTGTAAGACTTTGTAACAGCATTTTCTTTTCCAACAATTACAGAAATCAAATCTTTTGATTTAAATTTTTCTTTTGTTTCGTTGATTAATTCCAGTGTTTTTCTTAAATCGTCTGTAGCATCTTTCAGCTTTGGCGGATTTGATGCATTGTCACACATTTTGGCTCCGTCACCATTTACCGGATCAAAAGTTTCACCAAAATAATATAATATATACTGTCTTCGGCTCATAGAAGTTTCAGCATAGCCGACTACTTCATTTAAAAGCTGCAAACCGATTTCTCGTTCAGAAACAGGTTTTTGAGCCAAGAATTTTTCTAATTTTTCAATATCTTTAGGATCATAGAAGGCCAAGCAATATCCTTCTCCACCATCACGGCCTGCGCGACCCGTTTCCTGATAATAACTTTCCAGAGATTTTGGGAAATCATAATGAATCACGAAACGTACATCAGGTTTATCGATTCCCATTCCGAATGCAATTGTTGCTACAATAACATCCGCTTCTTCCATCAAAAACTTATCCTGATTGGCAACCCTCACTTTCTGATCAAGACCGGCATGGTACGGAAGTGCATTGATTCCGTTTACCTGAAGAAGCTGTGCAAATTCTTCCACTTTTCTTCGGCTTAAACAGTAAACAATTCCGGATTTCCCTTTATTTTTATTGATAAACTTTACAATTTCTTTATCAATATTAACTTTAGGAGTGACTTCGTAAAATAAATTAGCTCTGTTAAAACTTTCTTTAAACACCAAAGCATTGGTCATTCCTAATGTTTTTTGGATATCATCCTGTACCTTCGGGGTTGCAGTTGCTGTTAAGGCGATTACCGGAACGTCTGCAATTTTATCAATGATTTGCTTTAAATTTCTGTATTCTGGTCTGAAATCATGCCCCCATTCTGATATACAGTGCGCTTCATCGATTGCAACAAACGATATTTTTACATCTTTCAGAAATTCCAGATAATCTTCTTTGATCAAAGATTCCGGAGCTACATAAAGAAGCTTTGTTTTACCGCTTTTTATATCATCAAAGACCTGTTTGGTCTGAGTTTTGTTAAGAGAAGAATTAAGAACGTGGGCTACACCGGTTTCAGAAGAAAGACCATTTACTGCATCTACCTGATTTTTCATCAGGGCAATAAGCGGTGAAACAACAATTGCCGTACCCTCAGAAATAAGAGCAGGAAGCTGATAACACAGCGACTTACCGCCTCCTGTAGGCATCAGTACGAAAATATCTTTTCCGTTTAAGAGATTATTAATGATCTCTTCCTGCTGTCCTTTAAAGGTAGAAAACCCGAAGTATTTTTTTAATTCGCCTGATAAATTGGCTTTTTTTGCGCTCATCTAATTTTGTATTGCTAAATTTGCATCCAATCCAAAGTTATAAAATTTTTACTGAAAATAAAAGCAATAGAATTTTTTAGTAACCAAATTTATATTAAGTATAAATTGAAATCTTTGGCAATCTACATACTAATTTCGTTATAAAAATGGAAAGAGACAAAATTATCTCAATAGCAAAAAGCACACTGACCATAGAAATTTCCGAACTGGAAAAATTAAAAGAAAGAATTGGAGACGAATTTATAAAAGCAGTACAGCTTATTCATTCTGCTACAGGGAAACTCATTGTGGTTGGTATCGGAAAATCGGCTCATGTAGGAAATAAAATTGTCGCTACGCTAAATTCTACAGGAACTCCATCTCAATTTTTGCATGCTTCAGAAGCTATTCACGGAGATTTGGGTGTCATTCAAAAACAGGATGTTGTTTTATGCATTTCAAATTCGGGAAATTCCCCTGAAATCACCAATCTTGTTTCTTATTTAAAAGATTATTCTTCTGCATTAATTGGAATGACGGGAAACAGAAAAAGCAAACTTGCAGAATTTTCTGATGTCATTTTAGATACTCATGTAGATTTGGAAGCATGCCCGAATAAACTGGCTCCAACAAGCTCTACAACCAATCAAATGGCTTTGGGAGATGCTTTGGCAATTTGCCTGATGGAACTGAATGAATTTAAAGAAAATGATTTTGCTAAATTTCATCCGGGTGGAAGTTTAGGTAAAAACTTAACGGCAAGAGTTGAGCAGTTTCTTTCTTCAAAAAAACCTCAGGTTTCGGAGGATTCTTCGATAAGGGATGTTATTATTTCGATCAGCGCATCAAGTCACGGTATAACCGTTGTTACAGATAACGATAAAATCACCGGCGTTGTTACCGACGGAGATTTGCGAAGAATGTTGATGAAAGGTGACGATATTTCTAAAGTTTTGGCGAAAGATATTATGTCTGCAAATCCTAAAACAATTGAGAAAGATGTTTTGGCAAAAGAAGCTATGAAAGTTCTGAAAGACAATAATATCGGACAATTAATTGTAACTGAAAACGGGCAATATTTCGGAATTATTGATCTTCATACATTATTGGACGAAGGAATTAATTAAATTTTTGATCCTATTTATTAGGTTCATTTTTAATTGATGGAAATAAAAAAATAGAAAATACGGAGGTGATTTATATGAGTTTTATGAAATTTCAGTTGCCAATACTCAAAACAATTTGAAGTTTTAAAATCTATTTTGAACGAATTAGGCGTATATACTATTTAAGAAGAAATTAAATATAAAATACCGTTTACATTTCATATAAAATTGATGAATTAAAATTGTATTAGATAAAGAATTAGCTTATCAAAAACAGTAATTAACTAAAATAATTGTTATAATTGCAAATTGAATCTCGGTATTCATAACATAAATTTTATGGCAGAAGATAAAGACATGTCTTTTTTTGGACATATTGGGGAATTGAGGGGGCATTTGATCCGCTCTATTCTTGCAATAGTTATAGCGGCAGTGGTTGTCGGTTTTAATATCAACTGGATTATGGATCATATATTTTTTGGTCCCACAAGAAATGATTTCCCCACTTTTAAAGTCGTAAACGAGTTTTCACAATGGATTTTAGGGGAAGACAGTATTACGTTGCCTGATGAATTTCCGGTGCGAGTTCAGAGATTGTATCAACAGTTTAATGTGATGATGGCAGTTTCTATTTTTGGAGGAATTGTGGCGGCTTTTCCTTATATTGTTTGGGAATTGTGGCGATTTATCAGTCCGGCTCTGCATCCTAATGAGAGAAAAAATTCGCTTTTTATTATTAATTCGGTTTGGATTTTATTTATGACCGGAGTTTTATGCGGGTATTTCCTGATTTTACCTTTTGCAGTTAATTTTGGAGTTATTTTTAAAATTTCAGACATCATTATTCCGTTATACGATCTCAGTGATTACACTACTCTGTTTTTGCAGGTTGTTTTAGGAATGGGCGTTGTCTTTTTATTTCCGGTTTTAATTTACTTCCTTACCAATATCGGAATTCTGAATCCTACGTTTATGAAAACATACAGAAGACACGCTATTGTTTTGATTATGGTTGTTGCCGCAATTATTACTCCTGCCGATGTTTTAAGCATGATTATGGCTGCGTTGCCACTATTATTGCTTTATGAATTCAGTATTGTAATGTGTGGTTACACTTATAAAAAGGTGCAAAAACGAGATGCCGCTATAAAAACGGTTCAAAAATCTTAAAAAATTAATATACATAATAGCGGCGCGAAAATCGATGATTTTCGCGCCGCTTGTTTTCAGAATACTCATCAAAAAACAGACATTCTTAAATAATATTCTTTAATTTTGATTTAATTAAATTTTAAAATCAGATGAAGAAGTTTTCATACTCACTTTTATTGGTTTCCGGATTAGCTTTCGGGCAGTTTTTCGAAAAAGGTAAAACATTTACAAAACAGGATACTTTAAAAGGTTCTAATACCGAATTCAGAAATTTCTGGGATGTAAAAAAGTATGAACTATCTGTGGAACCCGATTTTCAGCAAAAAAGTATTACCGGAAACAATAAAATAAGTTTCGAAATTACCAGAGATATTTCAAATCCTGTTTTTCAGATTGATCTGCAACAACCGATGAAAGTTGATGTGTTACAATGCAGTTTTCCGACTCCTAAACCATTTAAAAGAGAAGGTGATTTTATATTTATTTCATCGCATAAAAACTTTAAAAAAGGAGAAAAATACACCATTGATATTGGCTATTCCGGAAATCCTACGATTGCCAAAAGAGCACCTTGGGACGGAGGCTGGGTTTTCACAAAAGATGAAAAAGGAAATCCGTGGATGAGCGTTGCCGATGAAGGAATTGGTGCTTCAATATGGCTTCCTACAAAAGATATCTGGAGTGATGAACCCGATAACGGAATCATTATGAAAATTATTACTCCAAAAGATTTAGTTGGAGTCGGAAATGGAAGATTAATTAACAAAAAAACTGAAAACAATAAAAATATTTTCACCTGGGAAGTTAAGAATCCCATCAATGCCTATTCTATCATTCCGAATATTGGAAAATATGTAAATTTTAAAGATTCTTATACCGGAGAAAAAGGAAATATTGATCTTGATTATTGGGTGATCGATTATAATTTAGAGAAAGCAAAAAAACAGTTTCAGCAGGTAAAGCCAATGTTGAAAGCGTTTGAAGATTGGTTTGGTCCTTATCCTTTTTATGAAGATTCTTACAAATTGGTTGATGCACCTTATTTGGGAATGGAACATCAGAGCAGTATTGCTTACGGAAATGGCTATCAGAACGGATATTTAGGAAGAGATCTTTCAGGAACAGGAGTTGGTTTAAACTGGGATTTCATCATTATTCACGAAAGCGGACACGAATGGTTTGCGAATAATATTACAGCAAAAGATCAAGCCGACATGTGGATTCATGAAGCTTTTACCAATTATTCTGAAGTTCTTTTCACCGAAAATTATATGGATAAAAAATCTGCGGATATGTATGCTCAGGGAATTCAGAATAATATTGAAAACGACATTCCTATTATCGGAAAATACGGAGTACGAAATGAAGGAAGCGGCGATATGTATGCCAAAGGCGCAAGTATGCTTCATACGATGAGACAGATCATTAATGACGATGCAAAATTCAGACAGATTTTAAGAGGTTTAAATAAAGATTTTTATCATCAAACCGTCACAACCGAACAAGTTGAAAAATATATTTCAGAGAAAGCCGGTTTTGACTTTACAACAATTTTCAACCAATATTTGCGTACAACCGATGTTCCTGTTTTAGAATATGCTCAAAAAGGAACAGAATTGAAATTCCGTTTTGTAAATGGTGTAAAAAACTTAAACCTTCCGATAAGATTTGGTGAATATACCATTTCACCGAGTGAATCTTGGCAAACGCTGAAGCTTAAGAATTCAAATCCGGTAGAGTTTAGCAAGAATTATTATATCAGATATAAACAGATTTAATGAAATTTTAAAAGGCAAAATCATAAGTATGGTTTTGCTTTTTTTAACTAAAGTTTAGCAAAAAATTATAAATCTCACTGTAACAATTTCAATTTAAAATCAACTACTTATCAATAAAATAAACCTAATGAAAAAAATAGCAATAAGCTTAGGAATTCTTGCGGTGGCTTTCGTACAAGCGCAATCTATAAAAACAAACATCGACCTGGTAAATGTAAAAGACGATAAAATAGCCGTAACGATGGAATTTCCGAAAATGAAATCGAATGACGTGAAATTTCACTTTCCAAAAACAGTTCCCGGAACTTATTCTGTGGATGATTACGGAAGATTTATAGAAGGAATAAAATTTTTAGACAACAAAGGAAAAGAAATCGCTTTTACCAAAGTGAATGACAATACGTATTCTCTGAAAAATGCAAAAGCATTAAGTAAAATTACGTATTTGGTAAACGACAGTTTTGATGAAGAAAATGGTACGGATAAGCATAAAGCCGTATTCTCACCTTCCGGAACTGATATCGAACAGGGGAAAGTTTATTTGATTAATACGCACGGTTTTGTGGGTTACATCGATAATATGCAGGATGTTCCGTATCAATTGGTGATTCAGAAACCTAATGATTTTTATGGAACGACCGCTTTGGTAGATCAGGATAAATCTGAAGCAACAGACACTTTTACATTGGCCAATTATGCTAAACTTACCGATTCTCCTTTGATGTATTCAAAACCTGATTACATCACATTCAATGCTGGCGGAATGGATCTTGTTTTGGGTGTTTATTCTCCAACCGGAAAATATAAAGCAGCAGATTTTAAAGAAAATTTAGAAAAAATGGTCGTTGCTCAAAAGAAATTTTTGGGTGATATGAATACCAACAAGAAATATGCAATAATGCTTTATCTTGCAGGAACCGAAGGTCCTCAAATCAAAGGTTTCGGAGCATTGGAACATCACGAATCTACAAGTGTTGTGCTTCACGAAATGATGCCTAAAGAAGCGATTGACGAAGCTATTGTCGATGTAGTTTCTCATGAATTTTTCCATACCGTGAATCCTTTGAAGACGCATTCTGAAGAGATTCATTATTTTGATTATGCAGATCCGAAAATGTCTCAGCATCTTTGGATGTATGAAGGCGGAACCGAATATTTTGCCAATTTATTCCAGATTCAGGAAGGTTTGATTACAAAAGAGCAGTTTTTACAGAGAATTGGCGATAAAATTAAAAATTCTAAAAACTACGACGATACCATGCCTTTTACGGTGATGAGTAAAAACATTCTTCAGGATCAGTATAAAGATCAGTACAGAAATGTCTACGAAAAAGGAACTCTTTTGACGATGTGTCTTGATATTGAACTGAGAAAATTATCAAACGGAGAAATGGGTTATCGCGATATGATCAGAAAATTATCTCAAAGATTTGGTGAAAATAAACCTTTTAAAGATGATAAACTGATCGACGAATTGGTAACCATTACAGGATATCCGCAGGTAAAAGATTTTTACAATAAATACATTGCAGGAAGTCAGCCAACGCCTTATGCAGAATATTTAGCTCAATTGGGTGTAGAAATCAAGAAGCAGGAAACTCCACCGATGTTTTGGTTTATCAAAGATCCTGCGCAAACCGGATATGATGAGAAGAACAATGCTTTTGCCTTTGATGATCACTCTGCTTTATCTTCATTCTCAAAAAGTATCGGATTTAAAATTACCGATCAGGTTCTTGCTTTAGACGGAAAAACCATTAATATTCAAAATGCTCAGGAATTTATCAGCTATGCACAATCGATAAAAGAAGGTCAAAATGTTACCGTAACCGTTCTTCGTAAAAACGGTGATAAAATGGATAAAATTGATTTGAAAGGAAAAGCGGTCTTAGATAAAATAACAATGGAAACATTACAATTTGAAGCCAATCCTACTCTTGCAGAACAGAAACTTCAGGATCAATGGTTGACTGGAAAAAAGTAAGTTAATTTAAGTTGTTGATAGTTGATGGTTTGACATGCTATGTAATAATCAAAAATTATATTATTCAACGAATTTAAAATAAAACAAGCGGGGAAATTTTCCTCGCTTTTTTGTAATTACATTTCAGCAGTTCTGCAAAATTATGTATATGAGCAGCAAAATCATCTGTATGCCTCAGAAAATGATCTCACCACAACGCAATACCTGCTGTACACCTCGCAAAATCATCTGTATATGACACGATGTCACATGTATGCTTCGCAAAGTCGTCTTATCGTATCGCAAAACGAAGTGTAAGCGTCGCAAAATCATCTGTCTGTAATGCAATGTCATGTGTATTGTTCGTAAAACCATCTTATCTTAAAGAAATGCTTGCTTCCCGTTGGTAAATACCGTCTGTCTCTTAAGGAATATCATCTGATTACCACAGAATGTCATCTGTCTGCTAAGGAAAGCCGTCTGACCGCACAGGAATATCGTCTGCCCCTTAAGGAATTTCATCTGTCTGCCAAGGAAAGCCGTCTGCCAAAGAAAAAACAGCATCTTTGTTAAAAAATGCTATTTTCCAGATTGGTTATAAATAATTTCCTTTACAAAAATTTCATATTCACGGAAACGAAAATTATGATAACGATAATAGTATTTTAAAAATAGTAAAGCGAGGAAAATCTTCCTCGCTTTACTTTAATATTTTATTTATACAATTCCGGTTCGATAGGATTGTTATTCTTTTTGAAACCTTCTTTTGCTTTTTTCTCCATTTCTCTGAAAACCAGATTAGGATCTGAAATTTCTTTTCCGTCTGCAGATTTAGTTTTAAACACAACTTTATTGGTTTCCGTGTTTTTCATCATCATCTCGCGCATATTTTTCGTAGGATCGTTTTTATACGCTTTCCAGGCTTTTTTAAACTGAGCTTCATTAATCTCAATATCCTTCCCTCCCATTCCGTAAAGTTGAACTCCTTGCGGAAGATTCATCTCCTTTTCTGTAGTAGCTTGAATCGTTTTATTTCCAACTAAAGTCAGGGAATGCGAACCTGTTTTATCTTCAATTTTCACAATCAAACCGGGAAGTCCGTAGAATTTATACGGTCCGTCCTGAAAAGGTAAATCTGTCGAAAACCAAGCCGTCCATTCTCTTCCACCGTATTTTGTTGTTGCTTTTTGAGCATTGTATTCACCAATTTTCTGCTTCTCGGGAAGAATTTTCCATTCCGGTTTTTTATCTTCTTCAATTTTATAGCTGTCGCTGGAAATCTTTGTGAAAAGGTGAGTTTTAAAATCAGGATATTGTTTGGTAACCTTGTAATTAATCATTCCCGGTTTATCGTTTCTACTTATACTGATGCTGTTGGGACTCAATTTTAATTGTCTCTCCAAATCTGCCTGAGAAGTAGAATCTGCAATAAATTTTTCCTGACCGTAATATTTTGATCCGCTTTTATCAATATCTAAAAGCATTATTTCTTTCAAAACGTTTGCTTTGTCTGTAGAATCGGGAATGAATTTATAATCATAGAAAAAACGGTTTTGAGCAAAACCTGTGAATCCTATTATTAATAACAGCGCTAAAGATATTTTTTTCATGCTATTTTGTTTGATTAAGTTCTATTCTGTTGTTATCTTTTTTTATTTTTTCTTTCAGGCGTTCTTCCTGACCCTTCATCTGATTACCGGTTCCCTCTTTCATAATCATTGTCATACCGTTCATCTGTATTTGTTTTAAACCTTTTGTGGGATCATTCTCATATTCTTTAACCAATTTGTCATATTGTTTTTGATTGACTAAAATTTCTTTTTCGCCAAACACATCTTTTGGAATTTCCGTAAGATTTTTTACAGCCTGCAGGTTAAAGACATGTGATTTGCTTTGATCTTCCAATTTCACAATCAAACCAGGAAGACCATGAAATTTGTAGGGACCATCCTGAATCGGAATATCTGAAGTGAACCATGCCGCCCATTTTCTTCCACTAAATTCAGTTTCGGCTTTTTGTGTATTCCATTCTCCGATTTTTTGCTTCTCGGAGCTTATTTTCCAATCTATTTTTCGGTCATCAGCAACTTTATACTGATCCCTCAAAATTCTGTTATGAAAAAAGACTTCATATTTCGGATATTTTTTGGAAATCGAATATCTTATGGAGCCTTTTCGTCCATCCGTCTTAACATTCATCATCCCCGTTGAAGCCAACTGTTTTTCCAAATCAACTCTCATAATAGAATCGGAATGGTAAGCCGTATAGCTGTAAAACTTGGATCCCGAATCAGCAACATCAAGATTCATCATCTCCGTTTTCACATCGCCTGTGTTGGTAGAATCTGGTATATAACGGTATTCGTAAGTAAAACGTTTGTTTTGAGCATCGGCAAGAACACCAATCATCAATACACAGAAAACGGTTATTAGTTTTTTCATTTTAAATTATTTTGAAAATATTTAAGGCTTGTTTAAAGATTATTTGAAAATAAAATTTTTAAATAATCTTCTTTTCTCCCCATCTAAACGGAGGAAATTATCTTGAAAATTGCATCAAAATCGCCCCTTTAGGACTGGGGAATAATTTTGATGCAATTTAAAAAGGCTCTTAAAATTTAAGATTATTTTTGTTTTGTTTTGATATGAATTTCCCCGGTGTCTTTGCCTGAAACTTTCGTTTTATTAATGTTAATAGATTCGATGTTCTTTGGATCAAGACTTTGCATCTCTTCATTTGAGCTTGCATTCCCATCAATGAAATATTTTACATCACCAGCAGAATTAGCATTAATCATATCTTTTACGTTTGTTTTGAAAGTTCCTCCTGTAGAAATAATTTTACTATTAGAAGGCTTTGAAAAATCTGTATAAGAAGAACTAGCTGAATAACTTACTTTTGGTACATGTGCATCAACAGCAATTATCCAAGGATTTCCCTGCATTTTTTTTGTTTGCTCTCTCACAATTTCAGCCTGTTGTCTTGCCACTTCAGCTTGTTTTGCAGCGAGTTCCGCTTTTTCTTTAGCCAACTTTTCCAGCTTTCTTATTTCTTTCTTACTAAGACCCGGATAATTTTTATAATCAATATTGGGAACATTATAAGAATACATCTTTATTTTTGGAAAATTTGGAGGCGTTGATGAAGTTGGCGGCAACGGAACTTCAGGAACATCAAACCCTAGTTTGGCGTAATCTCTGGCTGCGTTCTTATATTCATCAGATTTAAAATATTCTCTCGATACTTTCAACTGCTCTCGCATTTTCTGAAGAGCTTCAGCATTATTGTAATTTTGTAAGCTTGAAATTTTACCAATTTCTTCAGATAACTTGCCAATTTCTGCTATATTTTTCTCGAAATCTTCACTTTCCGGCTTAAGAGTTTTCAAAACTTTTGATTTCTCTTCAATTTTTTTACTCAGTTCTCTAATTTTCTTCTGGTGTACATCAACTTTAAATGATGCTTTTGGAGTAACAATTTCCTGTGGTTTTTCTACCTTTTGTGGTCTTACAGTATCTTGTTTAATTTCAGAAACAGCTTTCTCAATTTCGTTATTTACTTCTTTTATTTCTTTATTTTTCGCATTAACCATATAGGCGAATGCAACAGTGAATAAAACCGGTAAGGCAAGTATTCTTCGCGCATACCCGAATTTCGTTTGTGGTTTTTGTAACATTTTGAGGCGTTTTTTAAGGTTTGAACTTAGAAACGGACTAGTCGCAGGCAACGGTTTTCCGGAAAAGTGGCTTGCTAAAAGCATCTGCGCAAATGCTTTTGTGTCCGATTGTTTGACGGCTTTTTTATCAGCCAGATATTCGTGTATTAAATTGATTTCTTTTTTGATTATGTGAAAAAACGGATTGAACCAAAAAACAGAAGTGAGAATCTCTATAAAGATCTTGTCGATAGAGTGTTTTTGTTCAATATGAACCATTTCATGCTTTAAAATCTGTTTTCCTACTTCTGAATTGATGACAATCGTGTTTTTCCAGAAAAGATTCTTGAAATAAGAGAATGGAGCTTCAGAAAGATTGGTTTGGTAAAAATTTACACCTTCAAAACTTTCTTTTTTAAACTGTCTTTTGAGTTGTTGGATCCTAAAAATCCCGTACATGAATTTCCCTAAAAAATAGAGAGAAACCAATCCCAAAGCTGAAAAAATAATTCTAAAATAAATGTCGTCATGGCTTATGGTTTTATTTGTATTTAAATTTTGTAGCTTATTAAGCAAAACAAAAAGATTCTCATTTACCTCAATCGTAAAATCTTCCACTTTAATAAGGGGCAGCAAAATCGAGATCAGCATTGCCGACAAAAGATAAAATCTGTTGTAATGATGAAAGGTCTTGTCTTTTAAAGACAACCGATAATACAAAAACATTACACCCGAACAGATTGTTACTTTTCCGAAATAAAAAATAAGAGCTTCCATATTAGTCTTTGTTTTTAAGTTCGCTTAATAACATTTCAAGATCTTCAACGGTCATTTCGTTTTTTTCAACCAAAAAAGAAACGGCACTTTTGTAAGAACCTTTGAAATAATTTTTCACCAGGCTTTTCATCGTTTTCCCCGAATACTGCTCTTTTGTTACCAAAGGAAAATATTCGTGCTGTCTTCCGTACACATTATAATCTACAAACTCTTTATCTTTAAGAACTTTCAGAATTGTAGAAACCGTATTGGTATGCGGTTTGGGTTCAGGATAAAGATCCAAAACATCTTTAAGAAAACCTTTTTCGAGTTTCCATAAAAACTGCATTACCTGTTCTTCTGCTTTTGTTAAAGTCTGGATGATCATAATTTTAATTTAGAGTAAGCGATAAAATTACTAAAAAAATCGTATCACTAATAAATTAGTTATACAAATGTAGAAATATTTTCAAACTGTACAACTATTTTTTTAGTGATAAAGATTAAAAATAAATAAGTAATTGGCAATCAGATGAATAAAAAACACCAAAATATGTTAAATTTTTAATTAATGAAAAATATGGAGTTACTAATCATCAGAGAAAACGTGATTATTAGTTAAAATTCTTAAAACTTGTTAAATTTTATTAAATAAAATTAAAATGAATGCGCACAGAATGAGAAAATATATTTATTTTAGTGCTTTAAAAATTTCTAATGAAAAGATATACTCTACTTTCTGTTTTAATGTTGTTGATATTTAATGTAACATCAGCGCAGACATCTTCTGTTTTCGGGTCGGTTACTGAAGCAAAAACAAAAATTGAAAACACTGTTCCTTTAGTTTTGGGACATCTGAAAAAAATAAGTGAATCACAGAATGACAACACCATTCTTACCAATGGTACCGCTGCTCTTAAGAAGGAATATGATGCTGTTGCTTTAGAATTTGATCTTTACAGAGGAAATATGGCGAGCTGTATTGTAAATAAATCTTCTAAAAAATCAACAAAATGTATGAATTATCATACGCAGTATTTCAGAAATACTTTGGGAATCTATGATAATTTCATCAATTATATTACAAAGAAAAACGGATATTTAGGAGTGGAAGACGAGGCTATAAAAAAAGATTTTAAACCTACAGAAATTGCAACTAAAATCGATACCGACTTTACAGCAGCAGCAAAAGCAGCAGGAAAATTAAAAGGTACCGCAAAAGCATCATACTTTGAGCAGGTAAAATCTGAAGATTTTAAGCTGGCTCCTTTCGATACTTTAGTTAAATAAATCTTACTTAAACATACAAAATCCCGTTTCAATGAAACGGGATTTTTTTTACAGTTTTTTATATTCGTCACTTACTACTCTTCCGTCAAACGGCTCACTCCACACAACGAAAACTTTCTCGTCTGCAGATCTTTTTATTTCTGCCTGAATCACTTCATATTCACCATTTTCATCTTGTCTTTCAACAATAAGGTCTACACCCTTTCCCACTCCCTGATCAATTGCTACTTTGTATCTTGTATCATCTTTTACAAAATCTTGTTTGCTAAAATTTATACTTCCCATAATTATTTATTTTATTGTTACGATAAGCAATTAATAAACCATTATTTATTTAAACTGAGGATTTTTTGAGGCTGATAAATTCAGCAATTAAGACACAAAAAAAGGAGAACCATTTCTGATTCTCCTGTTGGTAGCGGGGACACGACTCGAACGTGCGACCTCCGGGTTATGAGCCCGACGAGCTACCTACTGCTCTACCCCGCGGTATATTTTTAAACGTCTACCGAAAACGTTATACTTAGTAGCGGGAACCGGACTCGAACCGATGACCTTCGGGTTATGAGCCCGACGAGCTACCTACTGCTCCATCCCGCGATATATCTTTATAGTGTTTACCGAAAACACTTAGCTTAGTAGCGGGGACACGACTCGAACGTGCGACCTCCGGGTTATGAGCCCGACGAGCTACCTACTGCTCTACCCCGCGGTATATTTTTAAAACGTTTACCGAAAACGTTACTTAGTAGCGGGAACCGGACTCGAACCGATGACCTTCGGGTTATGAGCCCGACGAGCTACCTACTGCTCCATCCCGCGATATTGGATTGCAAATATACGAATATATTTCAAAACCGCAAGCGATCCTTTTAAATAAAGCATTTTCATAAAATATATTTAAATATTCGTACATTTGTTTATGGCAAAAATTTTGAAAATCTACCCGGACAATCCACAGGAAAACCTTATCAATGAGGTCATTAAATCCCTGAATAATGGCGGACTGATTATTTATCCGTCTGATACTGTTTATGCTTTAGGCTGTAATATTTTTGATATCAAGGCCATGGAAAAATTAGCGCAAATAAAGAAACAGAAATTAGAAAAATCAAAATTCTCAATTATTTGTAATGATTTAAGCCATTTATCAGATTTTACAAGACCTATTGACACCTCAGTTTTCAGGTTTCTAAAAAGTCATCTTCCAGGTCCTTTCACATTTATTCTGGAAGCAAATAAAAGTCTTCCTTTAGCTTATAAAAATCATAAAACAATCGGTATCCGTGTACCCGATCATTCAATTCCGCAATTGATTGTTGAAAAATTGGGCCATCCAATCGCATCAACTTCCATTAAAGATGATGATGAAATTATTGAATATTCTACAGATCCGGAACTGATTGCTGAAAAATATGATCATTTGGTTGATATTGTAATAGATTCAGGATATGGTGATAACATCGCATCAACCATTGTAGATCTTACTTCGGGCGAACCGGAAATAATCCGTCAGGGAAAAGGAGAAATTTAGAACAGTTATTGAGATGAGTCTGAACGGAAGATATTCTTTAGGCATTGTACTTACTTTTGTATTGCTTGCCGCTTCAATGCTGTATTCAATCCCATTAATCAATTTATTTTTCAATTATAAAACTTTAACCGCTGATCTTTTTTTCTATAACAGGCTTTCATTGTGGCTGGTTTTAGTTCTTGTTTTGATTTATAATTTTTTCTTAGAAAACAGATCATTTTTTGTTTGGGAAGAAAAAAAGTATTCGCCTTTATTTTATTTAGGCGCAGTAATAAGCTTGTATTTTATTTGCTTATTTGGTGGTGCTTTTCTGAATGCGATTATTATTTTTTTAACTCAGGAAAAACCTAGCGAAAGACTTTTAGACCTTAAAAATTTATTTAAAAACAATTATTTTCTGATCATTTTCACCTGCCTTACCGCCGGAGTTATTGAAGAATTACTGATGCGGGCTTACATTCAGCCACGAATCGAAAAAATATACAACAGTCCGATGTTGGGAGTGATTGTTTCATCTCTTTTATTCGGAATTTTACACAGTACTTACGGAACAATCGGTCAGGTTGTTGTCCCATTTTTTATTGGGATTGTATTTGCTCTGTTTTATAAAAAATATTCAAACATTAAAATTCTAATTGTCTGTCATTTTCTGATCGATTTTATCTCAATGATGCTCATGAATTTTATTGATCCTAAACATTTATCTTTACTCAACTTATGAAAATCATAACCTCTCCTGCAAAATTAATGAACGTAGAAAACTCAACAGATTTATTGAGAAGTTCTACCCCGAAATTCATCGAAGAAGCAGAATTAATCCAATCTCATTTAAAGCATAAATCTCCAAAATATCTTTCTGAATTAATGGAAATTTCGTCAAAACTGGCAGACGAAAACTGGGAAAGAAACCAAAAATGGAAAGCTAAACCTACCTCAAAAGAATCTGCTCCGGCAATGTTTGCTTTTACAGGCGAAGTATATCGTGGTCTGGATGCAAAAACATTAGACAAAAATGCGATTGATTATCTTCAGAAAAATTACAGAATGCTTTCCGGGCTTTATGGTTTGCTGAAACCTTCAGACAAAGTAATGCTTTATCGTCTTGAAATGGGCAGAAATTTCGAATTTGAAAGCTATAAAAATCTTTACCAGTTCTGGACAGAAAAAGTAACGGATCAACTTAATTCTGAAATGAAAAAGAACGAAATTCTCCTGAATTTGGCAAGCGGTGAGTATGTAAAAGTTGTAGACAGAAAAAAACTCAATCATCAAGTTATCGATTTTGATTTCTACGAAATGAAAGATGGAAAGCTGAAAACTATTGTTGTTTACACGAAACATGCAAGAGGTATGCTGGTGAGATTTTGTGCAGAAAACAATGCAAAAACATTAAATGACGTAAAAGCATTCAACTATGAAGGGTATTTAATTGATGAAGAAAAATCAACCGATACAAAACTCGTTTTCACAAGATAATGACGTTATCACAACTTAAAAAGCATTTTTCAGATTCACTTTCGGAAGTTTATACAGATTCTGAAAGTACCTTTATATTTCAGATTTTTACTGAACATATTTTATGCTTAAATAACTTTCACCAAAGACAATCTGCAGATTTGGAATTGTCTGATGAGAATATAAATAAATTCCAGCAAATCATTTCAGAATTAAAAACAGGAAAACCTTATTTACATATTTTAAGTGAAACTGAATTTTACGGAATGAAAATTTTTGTTGATGAGAATGTTTTGATTCCTCGTCCTGAAACGGAGGAATTGCTGGAAATGGCGATTAAAGAGATAAAAAGATATATTTCAAGAATTGAATATATCCATTTAAGATCGAAACAAACAGATTATAAATGGACTGAAGAAGCAAAATATCCACCTTCGCAAGAACAGGAATTAAAAAGAGTCAAAATTTTAGACATCGGAACCGGAAGCGGAATTATTCCTTTGGTTTTAAAAAAACATTTTCCGGAAGCAGAAATTACTTCCATTGATTTTTCGGAAGCAGCTTTAAAAACAGCGAAAAAGAACGCAGAATTTCACCAGCTAGACATCAATTTTATTCATGCCGATTATTTGAGTTTAGATTTAAATCAGAATTTTGATGTGATTATTTCAAATCCGCCTTATATTGGAATTGATGAAGAGAACGAAATTGCAGATTCTGTAAAAGAATTTGAACCAACAATGGCGCTATTTTCTCCGACTTCTGATGCTTTGATTTTTTATCGAAAAATTGCCGAAGATTCTAAAAAATATTTAAATGAAAACGGTTTACTTTTCTTAGAAATCAATCAGAGATTAGGGAAAGAAACGGTAGAACTATACAAAGATTTTTCACAAGCTGAACTCATAAAAGACCTTAGTGAGAATGACCGTTTTATTTTTGGAATAAAATAATATTAAATTCAAAAGTTCATATAAAGTTAATTGTAATCAAATTCCGTTTTATTTTTATATTCTTAATTTTATCCCACCAAACAATAAAATTATATTATTATGAAAAATTTAATGAAAAGCGCATTACTAGCGTTCGGAGTTCTATTAACGATTACCAGTTGCAGTACTGATGCAACAACTTTAACGGATTCTGAAATGACAAATGCTAATCTCGCAAACAAAAGTGCGAATAGTAAAAAACAACAGACTTATCAGTTAAAAGTAGGTACCATCCACAACGGGGTAAACTATATGAACGGAAGTTATGATATGGGCGGAATTTATGCAACCGATGTGAATACAGGAATTGTTTATGACGGATATATCACTTATTCTAACGGATACGCCAAACTACCCGGATATTTTAACGATCTTCCAGCTGGGACTTATGAAATCTCTGCTTATCAGGGACAAGGAGGCTGGGTTGGCTACGGTTCTACAACAGTTACCCTGACGCCATCTTCAGTGGGACAAGACGGTTATGTGAATGTATATATTCCAATTGCCTGGGAAGAATAGTAATTTTCAACACAATAAAAAAGACTGTTTTCAAATAGAGAACAGTCTTTTTTATTTCAAATAATTTGAAAGAGTTTATTAATTAATTCTTTTTCTAATAAATATTTCATACGCTAAATAAAGTAACGGAAGTGACATAATACCAATAAACATAGAGTTGTGAATTGCACTTTCAGGCTGACTAATCACAGCATACACAAGGCCGAAAAATGCACCTCCCAAATGGGCAGCATGCCCCAGATTATCCCATTGTTTAGGATTTAGCATCATATAAACAGAATAGCTGAAATACAGTAATCCAAAGATGAAACCCGGAATTGGAATAGGAATGAAAAAGAAGTAAATTCCGATATTCGGCATCATAGCAATTGCGGCAAACAAAATCCCTGAAACCCCACCACTCGCTCCAATTGCAGAATACCATGGTTGTTTTTGATAAATAAATAATGAAAAAATATTTCCTAAAAGAATAGATCCAAAATAAATAATAAGAAATCCTACATTTCCGAATCCCTGTAAAATTACCGGACCGAAGAAATACAATGTCATCATATTAAACAATAAATGCATTATATCTGCATGAAGAAATCCGGCAGAAAGCACTCTTACATATTCTTTTCTATGGAGAATTGCCCCAACACTGAATTTGTATTTTTCAAATATCTCTTTATTATTAAATGCGATAAAACTGATAATTGCAGTGATTGCAATAATTAATATTATGATATTCATATTTTCTATTTTTCGTTATCATCACTGTCAAACAAATCGCCGATTGTTCCGCCCTCATCGTCTATGATGGGAGAGGTAAGATCTGGTTCTTCGTACACTTCCGGCTCCTCTTCTTCAGGTTCAGGAATTGTGATGTTTATATTTTTAACCTTAAATTTTGTAAACTGATTTCCGATCGCTTTAATTCCTTTTACGGCTATAAATTCGTCGATATTTACGATTTCAGGCTCTCTTTCTTTTCCTTTATCTTTTGCAAAAATAATTTCTGCGGTAGAATTATTAGAAACTATAATTCTTTCGACAAATGACTTCGGATGTTCAGATGGCATAAAAGTCTGTACATTGGTATTGTTTTCCAGTAAGAATCTTTTGATGAAATACATATCTTTTTCTCCGTCGTAATAAATGCAGGTTACCGGCTGATGAGGACGCCATTTTTCCAAAATAATATACTCGTCGTCAAAACGGTTTCCAAGATCAAAACTTACGAGTTTGGCTTCTCCCTGTGCATTAATGGTTAAGATTTTATCATCCCCTTTAAAGTTTCCGAGGAGCGTTCCCCTTACATCCGCATTCAGTCTTCTTACCGTTTCGTCAAACCAGATTTTTCTTGGTGCCAAAGTAGAAACGCCTTCTTCCTTCAAATCAACTTTTTTTACAGAATATTTGGTTACCAAATTACCTTTAGAATCTCTTCCTTTAATCGCAAGTTCAGAAAAATCGATTTCCATTTTGTTCTTTCTAATTCTCGGATTGGGTTTTAATAAAACAGTTACAACCTCAGCTTCACCGTTCGGGTTTGCCGAAAAATAAAGCATTTCTGAGCCTTTTACATCGGATGCTAAAGGATAATCTGTATTTCGGGTAACCCCCGTCACCGAAAAACGCTTCATATAATAAGGTCCGTCTCTGCCTTCACGATAAATCATGTTGTAAACGGTGCGTTTATCGTTCTTTTTCCAGATGGCAACGTGTTGAATGTCTTTACCAATGAAGGTTTTGGCTTCTACTTTCACGACTTTCATGTTTCCGTCTTTTCTGAACGTAATGATATCGTCGATGTCTGAGCAGTCAAACAAATATTGGTCTTTCTTAAGCGAAGTTCCGATAAAGCCTTCTTCAAAATTAACATAGAATTTTTCATTAGCTACTGCAACTTTTGTCGCATCAATGGTATCGAAGATCCTTAATTCTGTTTTTCTTTCCTTGCCTTTTCCGTATTTCTTCTGAATATTCAGATAATAATCAATCGCATAGGCTATAAGATTAGCCAAATGAAATCTTACCTGCTCAATTTTGCCTTCTAATGCAGCAATATTTTCTTTAAATTTATCTAAATCGAATCTTGAGATTCTTTTAATTCTAATCTCAGTTAACCTTAAAATATCTTCTTCGGTAACTTCTCTTAAAAGATGTGCGGTGTGTGGTTTTAAGCCTTTATCAATAGTTTTCAGAACTTCTTCCCAGCTTTTCACCTCTTCGATGTCGTGATAGATTCTGTTTTCGATGAAGATTCTTTCTAATGAAGAAAAATGCCAGCTTTCCTGCAATTCATTAAGCTCAATTTCCAATTCTTTTTTCAGCAACGAAACCGTATGATCGGTATTCATTCTTAAAATTTCGGAAACGTTCAAAAACATTGGCTTATCGCCCACAATTACGCAGGCATTGGGAGAAATAGTCACCTGACAATCGGTAAATGCATATAACGCATCGATCGTTTTATCTGGCGAAACTTCATTGTGAAGATAAATCAGAATTTCAACTTTATCTGAAGTATTATCTTCAATTTTTTTGATTTTGATTTTTCCTTTTTCATTAGCCTTAATGATCGAATCAATCAAATCACTGGTATTTTTAGAAAAAGGAAGCTCAGAAATCATCAAAGTATGCTTGTCTACCTGAGAAATCTTGGCTCTTGCTCTTACTTTTCCACCTCTGTGACCGTCATTATATTCTGAAACATCCAGAAAACCTGCGGTAAGAAAATCAGGATAAATTTCAAATTTTTTCCCTTTCAGATGAGCAACAGACGCATTAATTAATTCGTTGAAATTATGCGGAAGAATCTTTGTGGAAAGCCCTACCCCAATCCCTTCAACACCCTGCGCCAGAAGCAAAGGAAATTTTACAGGTAAATCTACAGGCTCGTTATTTCTGCCGTCATAAGATTTTGACCAAATGGTGGTTTTAGGATTAAAAACAACCTCCAATGCAAAAGGAGTCAATCTTGCTTCAATATATCTTGCAGCAGCGGCAGAATCTCCGGTGTAAATATTTCCCCAGTTTCCCTGTGTGTCTATCAATAGTTCTCTCTGCCCGATCCCCACCATTGCATCGGTAATAGAAGCATCACCGTGAGGGTGATATTTCATCGTGTTACCGACAATATTTGCCACTTTATTGTACCGCCCGTCTTCCAGCTCACGCATAGAATGCATAATTCTACGTTGTACCGGTTTGAAACCATCGTAAACAGACGGAATGGCTCTATCTAAAATTACATAAGATGCATAATCCAGAAACCAGTCTTTGTACAGTCCTGAAACTTTTTTTAGGCTTTCGCCTTCGTGAGAGTTGTCTTCTATCATTATTTATTCTTGATGTCTTTTCTCTTTATTAGCATTTATTACTTTATTGAGGGATGTTTTTAAATCATTGACTTCTTTTTTCGTTAAATAAGAAGTTTCGTATTTTAAGATTGCCGAGCCACCGTTTTTGCTAGAAACAGTCACATAAAGTCTACTGAAAAACAATATGGAAACCATTTCAAATTTAATCAGCTTATATTTTGGAAATTCATCATTCAACGGTTTATCTATAAAAGGAACAATATTCCTGTTTCTAAAGTGAAGCGCCTCACCTTCACTATCATATTCAAAAATCTGCCTTCCATATAAATAATTAATGATCAGCAAAATAATAGGAATAATTATTAAAAGATAACTTTTTTCTTCCAAAACATCAAACTTCATTCTATCAATAATAAAACATACAGATCCCGCAGATAGCATCATCAATAGCAATATATTGAAAAAATTATACACAGGTACTTTCTTCCTGTTACTAAGTCTCATGGTAAATATTGATTTCTACTTATTACTATTTTTTAAAGCTCAGCTTCATCTAAAACCTCTTTTTTATTGATATCCTGGTCTTCTACTACTAGATTTTCGAGAATGAAAACCTGTCTGTCGGGTGTGTTTTTTCCCATGTAGAATTCAAGAATCTGCTCTATTGTCTGATCTTTCCCGATAACTACAGGTTCCAGACGAATGTCTTTTCCAATAAAATGTTTGAATTCGTCAGGTGAAATTTCTCCCAATCCTTTGAATCGTGTAATTTCAGGATTTTTTCCTAATTCATTTAAAGCTTTCACCCTTTCCTGCTCAGAATAGCAGTATCTCGTTTCTTTTTTATTTCTAACCCTGAATAACGGAGTCTGAAGAATATACAAATGTCCGTTTTTTATCACATCAGGGAAAAACTGAAGGAAAAATGTAATCATCAGAAGCCTGATGTGCATTCCGTCAACATCGGCATCGGTAGCGATAATCACTTGATTGTATCTTAAATCTTCCAGACTTTCTTCAATATTTAATGCAGCCTGCAGCAAGTTGAATTCTTCATTTTCGTACACCACTTTTTTGGTTAAACCATAACAGTTTAGCGGTTTACCTTTTAGCGAAAATACAGCCTGCGTTTCTACATCTCTCGATTTTGTGATAGATCCTGATGCAGAATCTCCTTCGGTAATAAAGATTTGTGTTTCAGCTTTTCTTTCAGCTTTTTGATCGTTGTAATGCTGTCTGCAGTCACGAAGTTTTTTATTGTGAAGAGAAACTTTTTTGGCTCTTTCTCTTGCCAGCTTCTGAATTCCGGAAAGCTCTTTTCTTTCTCTTTCAGAAATTAAAATTTTTCTCTGTATCGCTTCTGCAATCTCAGGATTTTTATGAAGGAAATTATCTAATTTATTTTTTAAGAAATCGATGATAAAAGTACGGACAGTCGGGCCGTTCGGTCCCATATCACTCGAACCTAATTTTGTTTTGGTCTGAGATTCGAAAACAGGTTCTTCAACATTGATGGAGATGGCAGCAACAATCGATTTTCTTACATCTGATGCATCAAAAGTTTTATTGAAAAATTCACGAATTGTTTTTACATACGCTTCACGGAAAGCATTCAGATGCGTTCCACCCTGTGTTGTATTTTGTCCGTTAACGAATGAGAAATAGGTTTCTGTCTGCGATTTATCGGTGTGCGTAATCGCAACTTCGATATCGTTATCTTTTAAATGAACAATCGGGTATAAGGTGTCACTTTCCAGCTCTTCTTCCAACAAATCTTTCAATCCATTTTCTGAAAAGAACGTCTCGCCGTTGAAAAGAATTTTTAATCCCGGATTCAGATACGCATAGTTGCGGAGCATTCTTTCGATATACTCTTTTCTGTATTTAAAATGAAGAAAAATATCTGCATCTGGAATAAAAGAAATTTCGGTTCCGTTTCTGTCCGAAGTTTCTTTTTCATCGTGTTCTTCAGTGATTATACCTCTGGAAAATTCTGCAATCTTCATTCTTCCTTCACGGAAAGACCGTACTCTGAAATAATCTGAAAGTGCATTTACAGCTTTTGTACCGACACCATTCAGTCCGACAGATTTTTTGAAGGCCTTGCTGTCATATTTACCACCGGTATTCATTTTTGAAACAGCATCAACTACTTTACCAAGAGGAATTCCACGACCAAAATCACGAATCGTGACTTTTCCGTCATCTACTTTTATTTCGATTCTTTTACCGGATTTCATTCTGAATTCATCGATCGAGTTATCCAGAATTTCTTTCAGTAAAATATAAATACCATCATCAGCAGATGAGCCATCGCCAAGCTTACCGATATACATACCGGGACGCAAACGGATGTGTTCCTGCCAATCGAGGGTTCTGATATTATCTTCGGAATAGATAGGTTGTATTTCTTGTGACATATATTATTTCAGCAAACATACAAAAGTACGAAAATGGACAAAAATATCCGAATTTTTCAGTTCCTATTTATTAACATTTTAGTTAAATTTTAATATAGCAAAACACATATTTCTTGAAATTTAAATCAGAAATATTGAAAATTTGACCTAATTTAGATTCATAAAGATTTTAAAATGATACAACTTCTTTCTTCAAAACTTCCCAATGTTGGAACCACCATATTTACCCAAATGTCTCAACTGGCCAGTCAACATCAAGCCATCAATCTTTCACAGGGATTTCCTGATTTTTCAACTGATTCTGAATTACTTGAGTTAGCGAATAATTTCATTCAAAAAGGATTCAACCAATATGCTCCTTTAGGAGGAATCATGGGTTTAAAAGAAGAAATTGCAAGAAAAATTGAGAACAGCCACCAAGCAATTTATCATCCAGAAACTGAAATTACCATCACAGCAGGCGGAACCCAGGCGATCTTTACAGCAATTGCGACCTTTGTAAAGGAAAATGATGAAGTGATAATTTTCGAACCGGCTTATGATTGTTATGAACCTACCGTTGAACTTTTCGGAGGAGTTGTAAAACGCTTCCAAATGAAAGCTCCCGATTACGAAATCGATTGGAATGTTGTAAAAAAACTGGTTTCAGAAAAAACAAAAATGATTATTCTGAATAATCCGAACAATCCTTCCGGGAAGATTTTAAAGGATAATGATATTCAGGAATTAATTAAAATAGTAAAAGATACCAATATTCTAATTTTAAGTGATGAAGTGTATGAAAATATTGTTTTTGACGGTAATCAACATTTAAGCATTTGTAAATATCCTGAGCTTAAAGAAAGAAGTCTTTTAGTAGCATCATTCGGGAAATTATTCCACATCACAGGTTGGAAAATCGGATATTGTGCCGCTCCAAAAGCCTTTACAGATGAATTCAGAAAAGTTCATCAGTTCAATGTTTTCTGCGTGAATACTCCACTTCAAATGGCTTTGGCAGAGTACATGAAAAATGACGAGCATTACAATCAACTAAGTCAATTTTTTCAGGAAAAGAGAGATTTTTTGAGAGCCGGACTTCAAAATACATCGTTTGAACTTCTAGATTGTGAAGGAACTTATTTTCAGGCTTTGAAATACGATAAAATTTCAGATAAAAATGATTTTGATTTCGCAACTGAATTAACGATTAATCATAAAGTGGCAAGTATTCCGTTTTCGGCTTTTTATAAAGATAAGCTGAATGAAAATGTGATCAGATTGTGCTTTGCAAAGAAGAATGAGACCCTGGAAAAGGCTATCGAAAATTTAGCTAAACTTTAAAATAAATCTCTCGCCGATTAAACAGATGACACAGATCAGGTAAAGACCTGCTCGATTTGCTCAATCTGCGAGAGGAAATAAATTATTTTTAAAAGAACATTCCGCCGGAAGCTTCAATTCTTTGTGCAGTGATCCAACCCGCATCGTCGGTACATAAAAATGCTACCACTCCACCGATATCATCCGGCAAACCAGCTCTGCCTAAAGCAGTATTTCCGGCAATCATAGAGTTCACATTTTCATCATCTCTTGTTCTTCCGCCACCAAAATCAGTTTCAATTGCTCCCGGAGCGACTACATTCGCTTTTATTTTTCTTGGCCCTAATTCTTTCGCCATATATTTGGTCAACATTTCAACACCCGCTTTCAATGAGCCATAAACAGACGATCCCGGCAAAGCAAATCTTGCCAAACCTGAAGAAATATTTACAATTCCTCCTCCATCATTGATGAATGGCAAAAATTTCTGAGTTAAAAAGAAAACTCCTTTGAAGTGAATATCAACCATCTCATCAAGTTGGTCTTCTGTAGTCTCAGCAATCGGAGAATACAACGCTGTTCCTGCATTATTTACCAGATAATCTAAATTTTTACTTCCTGTATTTTCCTCCAAATGATCCGTCACTTTTTTGATAAATTCGTCAAAGCTTTTTGTATTTCTCGTATCCAATTGATAAGCGATCGCTTTTTGACCTAAAGCCTGAATTTCTGCGACAACATTTTCAGCTTCTTCCTTATTACTGTGATATGTAATGATTACGTCCAATCCTTTTTTAGCAATTTTTAAAGCTGAATTTCTTCCCAATCCACGACTTCCGCCTGTTATAAGGGCAATTTTTGTTTTGTTATTCATATTTGATTTTTTGATGTTACAAAGTTGAGTCAATTTCAGCCTTGATGATTTACTTCAATCAATCTGAAATTTGCAAAATTCAAATCAGGCACGAAATTCCATTGGTGCGAATGAAGTTTTTCGTTTAAAAAAATTAGAGAAGTGAGCAACCTCTTCAAAACCCAAAGCATATGAAATTTCAGAAATGTTCCAGTTGGTTTGTTTTAATAATATTTTAGCTTCCTGAATCAATCGATCTGCAATAAATTCTGTAGTTGTTTTCCCGCTTTTTTCTTTTACATTTTTATTTAAATAATTCACATGAATCGACAATCGATCTGCAAAATCTTTAGCTACTTTCAGCTGAATTCTTTGATTGGGAGATTCAATCGGAAACTGCCTTTCCAACAATTCGATAAACAGAGAAACTACTCTTACCGCTGCGTTATGTGAATGACCAACTTTTTCTGCAGATTGTAATTTTTGTCCGTAATGAATCAGTTCGGAAACATAATTTCGTATTAAATCATATTTAAATTCATAATCAGAATCAATTTCTTTTTTGATTTTTCCGAACAGCAAATCAACCTCATCGGCCAATTCATCATCAATCTCAAAAACAGGAATGGTGCCCGGTTGAAATAAAGGCAAATCTTCAAGAATATTTTTAGACGAATTTTTAGTAAAAAAATCAGCCGTAAAAACGCAAAAATTCCCCGACTGATTCTCATCTTCAGTTACATAATGATACGGAACTTTCGGGGTTGCAAAAAGCAAAGCATTCTTTTTTATAGAGATTACTTTATCGGCATATTCTGCCCTGTTTTTCCCTCTTATTAAACTGATTTTATAATATTTCCTTCTATTGTAAGGCATTTCGGAAGTTTTTTTGACATTGGCAATGGTCTGCGCAATATCAAACACATTAAAATGACCAATATCTTTATGAAGACCTTTCGGAAAGATGCTTTCGATATCTTTTCCCAGTCCTTTGGTCATCTCAAGGTAAAAATCTTCCAGAGAAGCATGAGCTAGTTTTTCCATGATGTGGAATTTGTATAATTCAAATATAGGAATTTATGAAATATGAGTTAAATTACATATCCTCCAGCAATTTCTAAAATCCATTTTCCATTTTTATATTCTGCAGAATAATCCGTAGAGCTACTGTTTCCCCATTCTTTTATATAAAAAATATTAGGATTATTTTTATTTCTTTTAATTTTTCCGATTCCGTGTGATGAGACATCCGTAACTTTTAAATAATCAGTTTTTGATTTTGAATCTTCAGGACTAAACAAAACATGATATTTAGGGCTTATCTGATGAAAATAATCACAATCACTAATGAAAATTTCAAAATAGTAGTTTTCATTACTAAGATTTTCAGATCCGTAATCAGGTAACAACGTTTCATAAAGCTGGGTAAACTTATTCTTTTCAGATTTAAACATTGGATTCAAATCATTAAAATCATCCATTCCATCTCCATCGGTATCTTTATTATTGGGATTTAACCCAAAGCTTTTTTCAAAAATATCGTTATAACCGTCGTGGTCAGAATCTTTTACTAAATCTTCTAATTTTATTTTGAATAGTTTTCCATCTTCAATTGCTGAATAATCATCATAACCTGGCAAACCTGGAACTTTTACGATTTTAACAAAACTTCCTTCAAGCTCTAAAAAACCATTATTAACAATCGGCTTTTCCTGAACTTCATTAATATAATAATGACTAAAGCTTAATCCTAAAAAATAAGCAGAAGGTTTTTCATTTTCTATTTTACAAAGCCAAAATCCGAGCTGGTTTCTACCAAAAGCATACATTACATTTCCGATTTTTTGCTGATTAGAAAAAGTAAATTGTTCTGAAAATTTATTATTAAATGCTTTAAATTCCGAATCATATTCTTTCCATTTCTTTTCCATAATCTCTTCCGACTCCGATTCTAGACTGTCTTTTTTAAAGCTTCTAAATTTTTTGAGATTAACAATCTGTAGATAATTCGGCTTTTCAGTAATAATCTTTTTTACATTATATTTTTGTGCGTGTGCATAATAATTATCATTGATTAAATCCTCACTATTTTTAAAATACTTAGTCCAGATATCATCAGAAGTTGTAAAACACCTTTCTTCCAAACTCTTTGAACACGAAACAATCAGAAACAAGAAAAATAAATATCTCATAAAATGTTTTTACTAATATATAAAAAACGCTCCCAAATTCATGGAAGCGTCTTTAAAATACTATATAACTAACTTTTAATATTTTTAAACATTAAATCTGAAGTGCATCACATCACCATCCTGAACGATGTATTCTTTACCTTCTACAGAAAGCTTTCCAGCTTCTTTTACTTTTGCTTCAGAACCATACGTCACATAATCATTGTATCTGATTACTTCTGCACGGATGAAACCTTTTTCGAAATCTGTGTGAATTACTCCTGCAGCTTGAGGAGCTGTCCAACCTTGTCCGATTGTCCAGGCTCTTACTTCTTTTACACCTGCTGTAAAATAGGTTTGAAGCTTTAATAAATCGTATGCTTTTCTGATCAAACGGTTTACTCCAGGTTCTGTAAGACCTAATTCTTCTAAGAAAATTTCTCTTTCTTCGAAAGTTTCAAGCTCATTGATATCAGCTTCGATCTGAGCTGCCAAAACAACAACTTCAGCACCTTCACCTTTCGCCATTTCTTCAATTTTTGCAATCCACTCGTTTCCGTTTTTAATTGAATTTTCATCCACATTACAAACGTAAAGAACCGGTTTATTAGTCAAAAGCTGAACTTCACCAATGATTGATTTTGCAAAATCATCCATTGCAAATTCTCTTGCATTTCTACCGTCTTCAAGGTGTTTCTGAAGATTTTGAAGTGTTTCGTATGTTAATAAATCTTCTTTCTTACCAGATTTGATGAATTTTTTCGCTTTTTCAACAGCTTTTCCAACTGTTTCCAAATCTTTCAACTGAAGCTCGATATCGATAATATCTTTATCTCTCAAAGGATCTACTGAACCTTCAACGTGGATAATATTTCCGTTTTCAAAACATCTCAAAACATGAATAATCGCCTCACACTCACGAATGTTTGCCAAGAATTGGTTTCCTAAACCTTCTCCTTTACTTGCTCCTTTTACAAGACCAGCAATATCTACAATCTCTACAACAGCAGGCAAAACTCTTTCAGGATTTACCAATTTTTCAAGCTCAAATAATCTCTGATCCGGTACAGAAACCGTTCCTAAATTAGGCTCGATAGTACAGAAAGGATAATTGGCAGACTGCGCTTTAGCATTGCTTAAGCAGTTAAAAAGAGTTGATTTACCTACATTCGGTAAGCCTACGATTCCACATTTCATAACGTTAGATTCAAAGTTTAAGGTTTAAAGTGTAAGGTGATTTTACCTTTCACTTTCAGCGGGCAAAGATAGTTATTTTACGGTGGATTTGAAAATGATTTATTTATAATTGGATTTTTGAATAAAATCAAATATTTCTGTTGTAATAGAAACAATTTTATCATTGTCTTTAAAATCTTCCCAAGTAAGTTCTTCTTTTTCTGTTAATTCTAAAACCTTGTAACTTACTTGTGCTTTAATCATTAAAGTACCTTCAGCTTTATCCCAAATTTTATTTAGCTCTGGAATGTCAGTTTTAATTTCATTTAGTAATTTCCCGATGTACGATTCTTTGTATGTACTTTCTTCTTTACCTTTTAAAGATTCTAAAATTTCATTTTGAATTCTTTCTTTTTCATCTTCAATTATTAGCTTTCTTTTATCACAGAAATAAATGAGGGTTTTAGCCCACACTTTAAATGGCAAAACATTTTCTATTTCTTTATAATCTTTGGTAGTTTGATAGTCAAAATTTTCATTCTCTTTTGCAATTTCCTCATAAACATGATGCTTATTATTTTTATACTCACCATCATAATCAGAAATCAAAAATATCTTATTGTTGATTGAAAAAGCATTAATTTTTTCTTTCAATTCATCTTCATCAAAATTATAATGATCAATGTTACTTCCCGCATATTCGATGAAAGCAAACTCTATATCTTCTTTAGGATAAGTTTTTCCAATATGCTTACAATATGCTTTTAAGAAAGCTTTTAAATAATTTCGATCTGAAATTCCTTCAACCCAAATCGAGCAATTTGCAAGAAATACGGAAGAATTGGTGACTCCTAAATATTGAAGTGCAGAATTATCACCATGATTAACATTCTTTACCACAAACTTATCTTTATTAACCTTATTAAAAAGGAAAATTGAAATATCATCTTTTTCAATTGTAAGATCTAAAAAGTGATTGGAATGCGTAGAAATAAAATAAGTTAGATTCTTCTCTTTAAGAAATTTGTTTGTAGTAATCTGTTCTAAAAATAAGCGCTGCATTCCAGGATGAAGATTAATTTCAGGTTCATCAATGAAAATCAAATTTTCTTTCTCACAAGTATAGATTTTATACATTAAAATAAATAATGCCTGAATTCCATCACCTAATTCATGTAAATCTTTACTTTCTCCATCAATATAAACATTGATTATTTCAGAATCGTCTTTACCATTATGTTTATCGTAAATATTGAATTTGGCAACGATTTCAATTTTTTTACTTTGAAAAAAGTTCTCGGAAAGAAATTCTTCAAATTTTTCAAAAGATTCTCTTTTGTCTTTTACATCGTTTCTGATATTTACAATTTGATAGTACAAGTCTAAGCCAGTGAAAATCTCAAAATTTTCATCCGATTTTAATTTATGAGTATGAGAAATTGTTTGTTTAAATATGTCTTTGGATATTTTTGAATAATTCTCATTATTCTTACTTTCGAATAGTGAATGGGCGGTTCTTAATGTCGGTAAAAAAATATTTTTGACTTTTCCAATTTTACTATTTAAAATTTTAGTCAGTTCATTATTTAAATCAGAAATGTCTGCTATATTTATAGGAGATAATTTTTCATTTAACGTTGTACAATATCTACGAAAGGTCGGTTCTGAAATATATCTATTATGAAAATTCAATACTTTTGTATTATGATTAATAATACAATTTATAATTTTGGATGAAGATCTTTCTTTTACATTAAACAATCTAAAAGAAATTTTATTATTTTCTATGACATTCTTAAATTCTGATCTGTAAGGATTATTACTTTGTGAATAAAATCCGCTAAATTGGATAGAACTTAAATATTCATTATATTTTTTTGTTAATTTTTCAATTTTATCTATTTCAAAAGTTTTATATTCGAGGTTGGCAAACAAACTTCTTATGAATCTGCTTTTACCGCTATTATTTGCTCCTATAAAAATATTAGTACTTGATAATTCTTTTAGTATTTTTAAGTTTCCATTTTCCTCGTTAAAATAGCTTTCAAAATTATTTTTGTCTGAAAATATAATATCAAACTTTTCGTTCATAAATATTAGTTTTCACCAAAAATACCAAAACTAAATCAAAAAAATCTGCCACTATTGTGACAGATTCTATGAATTATTTTTGTGCGTTTACTTTTACGGATTATCTCCTGTAGCTTCCTGAGCAAGGGGAACATCATTTGGAGCCGCTTCCAATGCACGATCCAATGTAAAAAGTGATTCGTTGCTTGCTCTGTCACCGCCTGCAATTTTTAATTTATCAATCAGATTCGCAGCTAATGTTTCTTCCTCAATTTGTTCCTGTACAAACCACTGCATAAAATTCCACGTTGCCCAATCTTTTTCTTCTAAAGCTAAATCGACCAATCTATAAATCGCCGTAGTATTATCTACTTCGTGCTTAAAAACTCCATCGAAGCAAGCAGTTAAAGATTCGGGATCAACAGGAGGTTCCGGGATGGCTTCTACTTTTGGCTTCCCGCCTCTGTTTAAAACATATTCCATAAATTTTATGGAATGATTTCTTTCTTCCTGTGCATGACGGTACAGAAAATTGGCAATTCCCTGATATCCTTTATCATCTGCCCAAATTCCGTAAGATAAAAATGTGTGTGAAGCGTGAATTTCTTTATTCATTTGGTCACTCAATGCTTTTTCCAGCGCAGGTGAAAGTCTGTTGGTATTCATAATTGTATATTTAAATGTGATTATCAATATGGATACAAAAATGATTCCGTGACATGTATTTTTTATATCCTTTTGAAAACATGATAATACAATTAACTATAAAACAAATACTTAACAATGCAATTTATAGTTAGTCTAAAATAAAATGATGAATGATTTTAAGAAGTAGCTTTAAATCAGATCACAATAACAATCATTATTTTTGAATATTCAATGATGACCAGATTGAAAATTTTCCTTTTAAATAGTATAAGAATTTGTTTAAAGAATGATCGCTCCGAAGAAGCGTAACCTTTGTAGCAAATTATTGAAATGATGATGGTGAACTGTGTAGGAGCGCTAACTTTTTTGAAAAAAATATATTTGTGACTTTTGATTTAGCTCTATTTTTTTGTCAGCTTTGCCAAATAAGAATCCTCGTCCTGCAAAACTTTTTCAATAGTAAAACTATTATTTTCAGCAGCATTTTTTAAGGTATTAAAATCAAGATACAGCCATTTAATTGGATCTTCAGATTCACCTTTATAATGAACAATATAATCCAATTCCCCATAATATCCGTTTGCAGGAATCAAAACTCCTCCATCTTCATCTTGATCAAACATGTACAGAATATCAGTGCTGTCAATCAGAATTTGCCCATTTTTATTTAACAAAGAATGAAGTTTTTTAAGGTAAATATCAATTACTTTCAGGCTTTGAAAAATTCCGGTTCCGTTCATTAACAAAAGAATGGTATCGTAAGTTTCTCCTGAAAATTCAAGCATATTCTGAGCAACCGCTTTCTGAATTCCTCTCAACTGACAAACCTGAATCGCCTTTGGCGAAATATCTAAAGCGGTAACATCCAAATCTCTATCATTCTGAAGATATAACGAATGCGAACCCGCTCCTGCTCCAATGTCTAAAACTTTTCCGTGAGATAATTTTAAAGCTTTCTTTTCGATCTTATTCATCTCTTCAAAATCTCTGAAAAGATATTTTACCGGAAGCTCATCGAGTTCGGAAATTGAAGTTTCAGTCTGCAAATCTTCAGGGTTTTCATTGTGAAAATAATCCCAGATTGCACGTCCCATTAAGTCTTTCATGCTGAATTTTAAGAGTGCAAAGATAAGATTTAGAAGAATAGAATAAAAAATGATTAAAAGATTAATTTTTAATTTTATTATTGTAAAAACTCTATTTGATGAAAAATACCTTATTAATTGTTATTCTATTTTCCTTCATAGGATGCACTCAGGAAAATCCAAAATTTGACAAAATTATATATAAAACTACAAGCTGCTTCGGAACTTGTCCTACTTATTATCTTCAAATAAACAGTGATAAAACTTTTCAATTGTTTGCTGAAGAAGTATTTAAAGATGATTTTTCAATTTACGGTTATGAATTAGATTCATCAAAAATGGGATATTTTAAAGGAAAATTAGATGATGCTACTTTTCAGAATTTGAATAAAAAAATACAGAAGATATCTGAACCTAATTATAAATATTACAATGACGGTTTTATTACAGACACTCCCACAATCACATTAGTTATACAAAGAGGCGGTGATAAAACCTGTTATCAGACCAATTATCCCACAGATAATTTTAGAATTCATATTCTAAATTTTTTGAATAAAATATGTAAAGGAAAAACTGCAAAAGATGAAAAGTTTAAGACAGATTACAAATTTGACTGTTACTAAATGTATTTTCAAATCAGCATCATAAAAAAATTCTATTTTCCAACTCTCATTCTTCTTGCAATATTTCCCTAACTTGTCTTTTCTAAAAACGAGATTCATCTCATGACAGATAAACAATTTAATTTTCAACAGGGATTTACATTCAGCAAACATATTCCGGAAGAAATTTCGCATTTTGACCGGGTTTTTGATGTGTTCAAAGACTTGCTGACCCACACTTCCGGTGATATCGATGAAGCTTTTGAGTGGCTCGATATGCTCGATAAAGAATATGATATTTTCACCGACGAATATACACTTGCAGATTTTGAAGAAGATTTAAGAAAGCGAGGTTACATTAAAAAAGAAGACGATTCCGAAGATGGAAATTCCGGAACCGGAAAAGGAAAAAACATTCTTACAGCCAAACTGGAAGCCGCTTTACGGGAATATGCTTTAGACCAGATTTTCGGAAAGCTTAAAAAAAGCGGCATCGGAAATCACAGAACCAACAAATCAGGAGTTGGCGATGAACGTGACGGCGAAAATAGAAATTTCCAGTACGGCGACGACTTATCCTCGATAAACATGACGGAAAGTCTGAAAAACGCCCAAATCAATAATGGAATTTCTGACCTTCGAATGACCGAAGACGACCTCATTGTAGAAGAAACCAAACACAAAGCCCAAATGAGCACGGTTTTGATGATCGACATCAGTCATTCGATGATTTTGTACGGTGAAGATCGTATTACACCTGCCAAAAAAGTTGCAATGGCTTTAGTTGAACTGATTAAGCGAAAATACCCAAAAGATTCCATCGATATTATTGTTTTCGGAAACGAAGCGTGGCCTATTAAAATCAAAGACCTTCCTTATTTACAAGTTGGTCCGTATCACACCAATACCGTTGCAGGATTAGAATTGGCAATGGATATTCTTCGTAGAAAAAGAAATACCAACAAGCAGATTTTTATGATTACCGATGGAAAACCAAGCTGCTTGAAACTTCCTACCGGAGAATATTATATGAACAGTGTTGGTTTAGACGAAAAAATTGTATCAGAATGCCTCAACAAAGCTGCACAAGCCAGGAAACTAAAAATCCCTATCACCACTTTCATGATTGCCCAGGATCCTTATCTTCGACAATTTGTGAATGCATTTACTGCTCAGAATAAAGGAAAAGCTTTTCTCACAGGACTTTCAGGTTTGGGACAAATGATTTTTGAGGATTATGAGAAGAATAGAATTAAAAGGATATAAAAGAGCCAAGTTAAAAGGCAAAAGATAAAAGTTAACAATTCAAAAATTTTAACCACAAAAGAGGCAAAAGTTTTTTAGCGATGCAAAAGAACAAAAAAGTAAACTGCTAAAATAACAATCTGCTTTTTTGGACTTTTGATTAACTGCATTTTACAAGAATATCTTTTGTGACTTTTGTGGTAAAAAATATAAACAAAATAATATCATTTATAAAAATGAAAAACGATACAACATTTAAAGAATTAAAAAAATCAGGATATACAGATAAAACCATCAGTCAGGAAATTCAGGCAAATTTGATTGCAAAAATCAAGGCTAAAGAGCCGGTTTTTGAAGGACTTTGGGGGTATGAAGATTCTGTAGTTCCACAATTGAAAAAGGCAATTTTAGCAGGTCATCACATCAATTTATTAGGTTTACGCGGACAGGCAAAAACCAGAATTGCAAGAAGCATGGTGAATCTTTTGGATGAATACATGCCGATTGTAAAAGGTTCTGAAATCAATGACAGTCCGTTCCAGCCGATTTCAAAATTTGCAAGGGATCTGATTGCTGAACTAGGCGACGAAACCCCGATTTCTTGGGTTCACCGTTCAAATCGTTTTTTTGAAAAACTGGCAACTCCCGACGTGAATGTTGCCGATTTAATTGGTGACATCGATCCTATTAAAGCAGCAACTTTAAAACTTGCTTATTCTGACGAACGTGTTCTGCATTACGGAATGATTCCAAGAGCCAACCGTTCCATTTTTGTTTTAAATGAATTGCCCGATCTACAGGCTAGAATTCAGGTTTCTTTATTTAATATTTTGCAGGAAGGCGATATTCAGATTCGTGGATTTCAATTGAGAATGCCGCTTGATATTCAGTTTGTATTTACTGCAAATCCTGAAGATTATACCAATCGTGGAAGCATTGTAACGCCTTTAAAAGACAGAATCGGGTCACAGATTTTCACGCATTATCCGAAAACCATTGCCTTAGCAAAACAAATCACCGAACAGGAAGCTCAGATTTCTGTTGAAGATAAAAAACAGATTCAAATTCCAGATTTGGCGAAAAATCTTTTGGAAGAAGTTGCTTTTGCAGCTCGTGACAGCGAATATGTGGATGCGAAAAGTGGTGTAAGTGCAAGATTGACGATCAGTGCGATGGAAAACCTTGTTGCTGCAGCAAAATTACGTTTAATAGAATCTGAAGCTCAAAAAACGACTGTACGCTTGGTTGATTTCATGTCGATTATTCCTTCAATTACCGGAAAGATTGAATTGGTTTACGAAGGCGAACAGGAAGGTGCTGATTATGTTGCCAAAATTTTGATTGATAAAGCCGTGATGGTACAGTTTGAAAGTATTTTCCCACGCATTTCAAAATTAGAAAAAGAGGGCATCAAAACGCCATACACCGATTTAATCAAATGGTTCAACAAAAATCAGCTGGAACTTAATTATACGGATACAGACGAAGAATTTTATAAGAAACTCAACAGCATTACACCTTTAACAACCGTTGTTGAAAAAAATGCCCCTGAACTCAATGAAGAAGACAAAAACTTCTGCAAAGAACTGGTTTTATGGGCTTTGACAATCAGTAAAAAATTAGATAAGTCTGAAAACTCAGCAACATATACTTTCGACTCTGCAGATGTAAGACAATTGTTCAGAAATTAATTTTTGAAACAATGATTATGATATAGAGGAAGCATAAATCTTTGAGATTTGTGCTTCCTTTTTTGTTTTTATGTACACGTCCGTTCGGGTAAAAATTCTGAAAGAATTTTGTATCGAGAACAGGCATTATAAAAAGTTCTCGATATATTTTTCCTTCTCTTTGTTACGGAAAAACACTCGAACTAACGAATTTCATTTTTTCTAAAAATCATTCATTCTAAATTGTATATTTGTCAAAACTAAAAGCACAATTTTGGAATTACAGGAACTTTTTGAACGTTTAGCGATACTTTGCATATCGATTTTCACTCTTTATTATTTTTCAAACAGAAACCGTAACATCAGGTTGCATCCTTTGCTAGGATTGATTAGTGTCTGCACATTTTTCATGTGTCTGGTTTTTACCAAAGCGGAATATAGTCTCGGAGTGGGTTTTGGTCTTTTTGCCATCTTTTCAATCCTCCGTTTCAGAACGGAAACTTTTACCATTCAGACCATTGTTTTCCTATTTGTTTCCATCACACTTTCATTGTTAGACGGGCTTTTGCCCATTAAAAATTTAGAAATTCTTTTAGGAATCAATATTTCAATTGTTGTGATTTATTTAATCTTAAATTATTTTGAAAAAAAGTCACCTATCGTTTCTGAAAAAAATTATATTGAAGTTATTTCTTCATTAGATTTCCTTCAGCTTGAAGAAACAGAACGTAAAAGAGTTTTAACCGAAAAAACTAAACTGAAAAACTTCAGCTATAATATTAAGAGTATTAATCTGAATGATAATATTGTGATTTTAAAGGTTTCGCATTAAGGTATTTATAACGCAAAGTTTTAATAAAATTGGAGCATATTTAAGAAGCAAAGAATAGCGAACAAGTCGCTTAAGCGTAAAGAATATACATAACTTTATAAAATCAATTTTATTGATTCATCTTTGCTCCTTATGTTATCATAAAGAAACATCATCTTTGCGTTTATTATAAAATATTTTTTTTAAGTCTAATCAATTTTAATGGTTTAGCTTTTTAAATGAAAATGATTTTTTTGCCACGCTAAGTTTAATAAAACAATTTCTTATTTTAAGGGGCAAAGAGTAGCAAACAAGTTGCTTAAGCTTGAAGAATATGCGTCATTGTATTATTAAAGATTATAATTAAACAGATTTAAAGATTAATAG